>Ga0308169_10000022_pt1 | contig 479214 bp, 427 predicted proteins | sample PhyBR1_2_FD_202139 | JGI IMG/M metagenome (GOLD analysis project Ga0308169, IMG submission 202139) | Phyllosphere microbial communities from UC Gill Tract Community Farm, Albany, California, United States - DLSLSB.R1 | ecosystem: Host-associated > Plants > Phyllosphere > Unclassified | place... | reverse complement strand
GATTGTCTGATAAATTGTTAAAGAGCAGTGCAATCAGCGATTTGGCTTGCTGTTGCGAGGTGGCGTATATTACGCTTTCCTCCTTCAGAGTCAACCTCTTTTTCAGAAGTTTTTCTCCGGCGGTTCATCTTACCGAACCTTCTGACCCGGTGGCCTGTAAGCCGTTGTTCCGTGTCAGTGGAGGCGCATTATAGGGAGTTTCTGACGGGTGACAAGTGTTTATTGAAAAAAACTTTCTGACTGATTTAATTTCCATCAAACGCTGTAAAAACGCGCTATTCCAAACTAATAATCAACCAATATACTGTTTGATGCAGAGAATTACGGACAATAATGCCGAAAAGTAAGATGCTATTCTTAATAATATGACTGATATCCCAGCCCCTGATGCTTTATATAGAAAGAATAAGGATGATCAATGATCAAATCCGCGCGCAGTATGGCCGGCCTTCCCTGGATTGCCGCAATGGCATTCTTTATGCAGGCACTGGATGCCACTATCCTGAACACTGCCCTACCGGATATCGCGCGGAGCCTTAATCGTTCTCCGCTGGCAATGCAGTCTGCCGTTATCAGCTATACGCTGACGGTAGCCATGTTAATCCCGGTCAGCGGCTGGCTTGCCGACCGTTACGGTACGCGCAAAGTATTTATCGTCGCGGTCTCTCTGTTTACTTTAGGGTCGCTGTCCTGCGCGCTGTCAGGCTCGTTGAGTATGTTGGTGGTTTCCCGCGTGGTGCAGGGCATCGGCGGGGCGATGATGATGCCAGTCGCCCGACTCGCACTGTTACGGGCTTATCCGCGTAGTGAACTGCTGCCAGTGCTCAACTTTGTTACGATGCCGGGTCTGGTCGGGCCAATTCTTGGTCCGTTACTTGGCGGCTTGCTGGTGACTTACGCCACCTGGCACTGGATTTTCCTGATTAATATTCCGATTGGTATCGCCGGCATTATCTGTGCTCGCAAATATATGCCGGACTTCACCACCCCCCGCCGTCGTTTCGACCTTCTCGGTTTCTTCCTGTTCGGTTTAGGTCTGGTGCTGATCACCAGCGGAATCGAGCTACTGGGTGAGAGGATTGTCGCCGGATGGATTGCGGCATTGGTGCTGGTGAGTGGTATTTTCCTGCTTCTCTTCTATATACAGCATGCGCGTCGCCATCCGATGCCGCTGATTGGTCTGCCGATGTTTAAAACCCGCACTTTCTCGGTCGGTATCATCGGCAACATCGCCTCGCGGCTGGGGACCGGCTGTATCCCGTTTCTGATGCCACTGATGCTGCAAGTCGGTTTTGGCTATTCGGCTATTCTGGCGGGTTGCATGATGGCCCCCACCGCGATCGGCTCAATAATAGCGAAATCTACCGTTACCCAAGTCTTGCGCTGGTTTGGCTATCGCAAGACGTTGGTTACCATCACCGTTATCATTGGCCTGCTGATTACCACTTTCTCGCTGCAGACTCCGGGAATGGGGATACTGATGTTAGTCATCCCACTGTTTATCTTAGGTATGGCGATGTCGACACAGTTCACCGCAATGAACACCATCACCCTGGCAGATCTGACCGATGAGAATGCCAGTAGCGGCAACAGCATGCTGGCGGTAACTCAGCAGCTGGCGATCGGCTTTGGCGTTGCAGTCAGCGCTGCGGTATTGCGGATGTATGAAAGTTTTGGCGATTCCACCGTGCAAAACTTCCATTATACCTTCGTGACTATGGGTGTGGTGACCGTACTGTCGGCGCTGGTCTTTATGTTGCTGAAGCCCGGCGATGGCCGCCATCTGATTGCCGATCGTGAAAAACGCAGCAAAAAAGCTTAACGCTCAGCAACCGAGGCACGCTCAACCAGTTCCGGCGTCAGCACCAGCATTTGCTGACTGGCGTCGGGATCGGCAAGCCGGTGAATCAGCGTATCAATAGCCAGTTCACCCAATTCATCTTTAGGCTGATGAATTGTCGTTAGCGGCGGCGTCAGATAGCGCGCCAGTTCAATATCATCGTAACCGATGACTGCCACATCTTGCGGCACTGATAATCCAGCCTGATACAACGCATGATAAACCCCGACGGCCATCGCATCGTTGCTGGTAAATACCGCCTGTGGCACTTCATTCAGCGTCAGTAACTGATTCATGGCGTTATAGCCGCCCTGAAACTCAAAATCACTGTCGACGATATAACCCGGCAGAACCGGTAGCCCTGCGGCCGCCATTGCGCGCTTATAGCCTTCAAGACGCAATCGCGCCGGGGTTTTGTCCAGTGGACCCACAATGCAGGCAATACGGGTATAGCCGCGTGAGATCAGATAGTCGGTGGCCATTTCGCCGCCCAACAGCGAGTTATCCTGAATAATATCGCTGCTGCCTTCAAACGGTGCCCAGTCCATCATCACAGAGGGTATGGTCGGATAGCGATTCAGGATCTCAGCGGAAGGGAGATGACTTTCTGTACACATAATCAGCAGGCCATCGACGCGCTTTTGCAGCAATGTTTCCAGGCTACGGTTCATCCGCTCTTCGTCGCCCGCGGTATTACACAGCACCAGGCTATAGCCGCGCTCGTAGCAACTATTTTCTACCCCTCGCACCACTTCGGCATAAAAAGGGTTACTACTGGCGGTCAGTAACATGCCGATGGTACGGGTTTGATTGAGCTTCAGGCTGCGCGCCAGCGCCGAAGGCGCATAGTTCAGTTGCCTGATAGCGGCATCAATTTTTTCGCGAACCGCGTCACTAACAAAACGATTGTTATTAATGACGTGAGATACCGTGGAGGTAGAAACGCCCGCTAAGCGAGCGACATCTTTCATCGTGGCCAACGAGCTTACCCCTGCTGCTGCAAGAAGCTGTCGATCTCTTCACGCCATGGAACGGAAGGCTGTGCGCCATGACGCGTAACCGCAATCGCTGCCGCTGCATGGGCAAAACGCACGGCTTTTGCCATCGGCTGCTGTTCCAGTAGCGCGGTAATCAACGCGCCATTAAAGGTATCGCCTGCGGCAATGGTATCCACGGCTTTTACCCGGAAGCCTTCAATACGCTGACCCTGCCGGTTATCACTTAACCAGACTCCGCGACTTCCCAGCGTAATCAGCACGTTACTGATACCTTTATCATGCAGTACCGCAGCGGCACGCGCGGCATCATCGTCAGTGCTGATATGAATACCAGTAAGAATCTCGGCTTCAGTTTCATTCGGCGTGATCATATCGACCAGCGACAACAGCTCATCCGAAAGCTGAGTAGCCGGCGCAGGATTCAGAATAACCTGCGTCTGATGCTGTCGCGCAATACGGGCTGCCGCCAGCACGCTTTCCAGCGGCGACTCCAGCTGCATCAGCAAAGCCGATGCATCGGCAATGGTTTGCTGATGGCGCGTGACATATTCAGGAGTTAACGCGGCATTGGCGCCAGCATGAATGGCAATCGAGTTTTCACCTTCACCATTAACGAAAATCAGTGCCACCCCGGTAGCCGTACCTGCTACCGCTTCAACCGGCGTGATATCAATGCGGTCATCTTCAAGCTGCTTTCGCACACGCTCACCAATATCATCTTCGCCAACGCAGGCAATAAAAACGATATCCGCACCGCTGCGACCGGCAGCAACCGCCTGATTCGCGCCTTTACCGCCAAAAGCGACCTGATACTGCGTACCGACAACCGTTTCACCCGGACGAGGAAACTGCGCCAGATTAAGGATGTGATCCGCATTGATGCTGCCAAGAACAGCCAGTTTACCGGTTTTCGTCATAACTCAATCGTCCCAAAAGTGCGCCACCTTTAAAGGTGGCGCAGTGCCCTGCTTTTCTTTGATTTATTTGGTAACCAGCTTCAGGTCTACCGGATTGATCGCCTGTACTTTCTCGCCTTTCAGCACTTTATCGGCAGTTTGCACGCCGATAACGCCAATCTGCTCCGGCATCTGAGCAACGGTTGCGGCCAGTTTACCGCCTTCAACGGCTTTTACACCGTCATCGGTGCCGTCGAAGCCCACTACCACCACATCAGATTTACCGGCAGTTTGCAATGCACGTAATGCACCCAGTGCCATTTCATCATTCTGTGCGAAGACTGCCTGCACATCCGGATGGGCTGTCAGCAGGTTCTGCATCACATTCAGACCTTTGGTTCTGTCGAAGTCAGCAGGCTGGCTGGCAAGGATGGCAAATTTGTGCGCATCGGCGGCCTGTTTAAAGCCCTCGCCGCGCTCACGCGCCGCAGAAGTGCCGGCAATACCTTGCAGTTCAATAATTTTGGCGCTTTCGCCCACTTTCTTCGCGATAAAGTCACCGGCCATTTTGCCACCGAAGCGGTTATCAGAAGCGACGTGACTGACAACCTTGCCCTGCGACGCTACGCGGTCAAGCGTGATCACCGGGATATTAGCCTGATTTGCCATTTTGACGGCGTTACCCACGGCATCAGAATCGGTTGGGTTGATCAGCAGCAGTTTGGTGCCACGCACGGTGAGATCCTGCACGTTAGCCAGCTCTTTTGCCGGATTATTCTGTGAATCCAGCACCACCAGGTTATAGCCCAGTTTATCGGCTTCTTTCTGCGCGCCATCTTTTAATGAAACAAAGAACGGATTATTTAAGGTGGAGACCACCAGCGCAATGGTGTCTTTTGCCAGCGCGTTGGCACTGAGGGTGGCGCTGAGCAGTACGGCAAGTGCAGTCAGTTTTTTCATTTTCATTATGTTATTTCCTGTCCAGGTAGAGAGGGTTATTTGCTGCTTTTGTTATCCACCAGCACCGCCAGCAAAATTACCGCTGCTTTAACGATCATCTGGTAGTAGGAAGAAACACCTAATAGATTCAGCCCGTTGTTCAGGAAGCCAAGGATCAGTGCGCCAATCAGCGTACCGATAATTCTTCCTTTGCCGCCTGCAAGACTGGTACCGCCCAGCACCACTGCCGCAATCGCATCCAGCTCGTAACCAGTACCGGCGGTGGGTTGTGCGGAAGAGAGGCGCGCGACTTCAATGCTGCCCGCCAGTGCCGCCAGCATGCCGCACAGCGAATAAACGATGATTTTCACCCGTTTAACATTAATGCCGGAGAGCTGAGTCGCGGCTTCATTCCCGCCTAAGGCATAGATGTAGCGACCTAAACGGGTGTGATGCAGCATGTACCACGCCAGCAAAAATACGCCAGCCATCAGCCAGATTGGTGTTGGGATACCCAGCGGGCGGCCAATACCAAACCAGCCAAACAGATCGGCGTTATCATTAAAACCAGTATTTACCGGGCTGCCGTTGGTATAAACCATAGTGACGCCGCGCAGCAGTAGCATCATCACCAGCGTGGCAATAAACGCCTGCACTTTGCCTATAGCAACAATGGTGCCGGTAATTGCGCCAATAAAAGCCCCCAGCGCCAGCGAAGCCGCCACGGCCACCAGCGCATTCACTTCCAGCCCGACCAGCGAAGCGGCAACCGCACCGGTCAGCGCCAGCAGCGAGCCGACCGACAGATCGATACCGGAAGTCAGGATCACCAGCGTCATGCCAACCGCCATAATGGCGTTGACGGAAGTCTGCTGCAGAATGTTAAACAGGTTATTTACGGTAAAAAAGTTCGGGCTGAGGCTGGAAACGATAGCAATCAGCACCAGCAGAGCAATCAGCGACTTCTGCTCAAGCAGCCACGCTTTGCTGAAAAAGCGGCGACGTGCCGATAACGTTTGAGTACTCATAGATGTGCTAACTCCTCGCTGTGTTGCTTGCCCACAGCGGCCGCCATAAGGGCTTCCTGCGTGGCTTGTTCAATCGGGAAATTGCCGCTGAGGCGGCCTTCATGCATCACCAGAATCCGGTCGCTCATGCCAAGAACTTCCGGCATTTCGGACGACACCAGAATGATGCTCAGCCCTTCGTCTTTAAACTGGTTGATAAGCTGATAAATCTCTTTCTTCGCCCCGACATCAACGCCACGCGTTGGCTCGTCGAGAATTAACACATCCGGGCGGGTCATCAGGCCACGGGCAATCGCCACTTTCTGCTGGTTACCGCCGGAAAGCAGGCCAATCGGCTGTTCCATCGACGGCGTTTTCACCTTAAACAGGCGAATAAAATCACCCACCGCCAGTTCCTCTTCCGCGTGCTTAAGACGTCCACCGGCATGGCTGAAATAGCGCAGCGCCGTCAGCGACATGTTCTCTTTCACTGACATGCCCAACACCAGCCCATCGCGTTTACGGTCTTCCGATATATAGACAATGCCATTGGCCAGGCCCTGTTGCGGCGAGCGCGTTTGCACGTCGCGACCATCCAGCATCACCTTACCGCCGGTACGCGGCAGCGCGCCGTAAAGCACTTTCATCAGTTCAGTCCGGCCCGCGCCCATCAGGCCGGCGATTCCCAGAATTTCGCCCTTACGCAGGGAAAAGCTGACGTCATCAACTCCCGGCCCGCTAAGATTTTCCACCTTCAGACGCACTTCGCCGGGTGCCTTATCAAGACGTGGATATTGATCTTCCAGCTTGCGGCCTACCATCATCTCGATCAGCGACTCTTCACTCAGGCTTTCAACCGTGCGTTCAGCAATAAACTGGCCGTCGCGAAATACCGTTACGTCATCGCAAATCTCAAAGATCTCTTTCATGCGATGCGAGATATAGACAATGCCGCAGCCCTGCGCTTTCAGTTCGTTAATCACGCGGAATAGCGAGACGGTTTCGGTATCAGTCAGCGCATCGGTCGGTTCGTCCATCACGATCACTTTCGACTCAAAACTGAGAACTTTGGCGATCTCCACCATCTGCTGATCGCCAATCGATAAATCACCGACCAGCTTATGGCTGTCAAAGCGCAGATTCAGGCGTTGCAGTAGCGCATCGGCAGCGGCGTACATTTTCTTCCACTGAATGCCGCCAAAGCGGTTAACGAATTCGCGACCGAGGAAAATATTCTCCGCGATGCTAAGCTGAGGTATCAGGTTAAGTTCCTGATGTATAATGCCAATCCCGGCTTCCTGCGATGCCTTCGGCCCGCTGAAACTGGTCTCTTTCCCCAGCCATTGCAGCGAACCGGCATCACGGGCATAAATTCCGGTCAGCACTTTCATCATGGTGGATTTCCCGGCGCCGTTTTCACCGACCAGCGCCATCACGCGGCCAGCGTAGACCGACAGCGCAGCACCGGAGAGTGCCTTCACGCCGGGGAAAGATTTATCAATGCCTTTCAGTTGCAATAACGGTTGCATGCCAGCCTCAGAAGGTCACGCCAGCGCACAGGATGACATTCGCATAGGGAGAACACTCCCCAGTGCGAATGACTGCCTGACTACGCTGAGTCTGTTGTTTGAACTGTTCATGACTGGTGTAACTAACGGTGATGATATTTCCCTGAAGTTGTTGCAAGGATTCGAGCAGTGCGATCAGTTCGCTATGAAGCTGCGGATTATGCTGCTTAATCTCTTCCGCGATGATGGCGCTTTCTACCTGCATCTCTTTCGTTACGGCTTCCGTGACCTGGATAAAACCGGGAATACCGTGCGTCAGCGCCAGATCGATGCGTTGCGGGCCAGCCGGAACAGGCAGACCGGCATCACAGATTACCAGGCTATCGGTATGCCCCATCCGGGACACCACGTAAGAAATATCAGAGTTCAGTAAGCTGCCTTTTTTCATTTTTCACTCCAGAGCGAAACGTTTCGCTGATCGGGAGTTTAAAAAAAGCACAGCGGAAAACAACGGGGAGATAATAGAAGTGTGATCGCCATCGAAACGTTTCGCTGGCGGCGGGAAAAATTTGCCTTAGGCAGTAAACCTAAGGCATCAACAGTGGTGATTACAGAATTTGACTCAGGTGCAACTGCCCCATTAACAGGTGATTGTCGGCATAGTCGACCGGTATTGCGACTACCGCCGGGCCGGCGACATCCATTGCTTTACGCAACGTCGGCTCCAGCGCATCAGCACTTTCTACCGCAAAGCCTGCGGCACCAAACGCTTCGGCATAGGCTTTGAAATCAATGGCACCAAACTTCACTCCGGAAACCCGCTGATATTTCTGCTCTTCCTGCATCGCCACCATATTGTAGGCATCATCGACCCAGATAATATGCAGAATATTGGCTTTCAGTCGTACTGCGGTTTCCAGCTCCATGCTGGACTGCATAAAGCCGCCATCGCCCGAAACCGACACCACTTTGCGGCTCGGATCGACCAGCCAGGCGCCAATCGCCCACGGCAACGCCACACCCATCGTTTGCTGCCCGTTAGAGATCATGATCTGCCGCGCGCGGAAGCTATACAGATAACGCGCTATCCAGATATGAAAACTGCCCATATCGACGGTCAGCGTGACATCACTGTTAATAATATCCTGCATCGCCCGCACGATACGCAGTGGATGCAGGGCAAACTGATTGAGTTGATGACCACGCAGCGCGAGAAGCTGACGCTGAGTTTGTCGATCCTGCAGGATTTCCGCCGATGCACTGCTCAGTTGCAACGGTGCGCTGATAAGCCGCGCCAGCTTATCAAGCGTCGCGGCAATATCACCCACCAGCTCAGCATCGGGCAAATAGCAGTTGTCCGTTTCTGCTGGCATCACATCAATATGCACCAGCGTGGCAGTGCCGCTGTTCCACATCGCCGGCTCGTACTCTACCGGGCTGTAGCCGACGGTAATAATCAGATCCGCCTGGCGCAGTAAACGATCACCCGCCTGGTTATTAAATAAACCGACCCGACCGGCAAAGCGTGAAAAGTGTGACTGGCTTACCGCGCCAGCCGCCTGATAGGTGCTGGTCACCGGAATATGGCTGCGCTCAAGCAAGCGATGCAGCGCCGCGGCGTTATCAGGCTGGCTGGCCATTAATCCCAACAGAATAACCGGATTTTTGGCTTCTGCGATCTTACGGGCTACCGCTTCAATGGCGTGGTCCGGCGCCGGGCCAGCCAACACGTTGCCGCGATGATTAAGCACATTGCCGCGCACCGGCTGATTAACAATATCCTGCGGCAGACTGATAAAGGCACCGCCAGGACGCCCCAGTTCGGCACGGCGAAAGGCATTAGAGATCACTTCGCCCAGCGCATCCGGCGAGGTGACTTCGACCGCGTATTTGGTCACCGGCTGGAACATGCCGACGGTATCCATACTTTGGTGCACCTGCTTGGCGCTGTCCGCCCGTTTTACCGCGCCGCCGATGGCCACCAGCGGGTCGCCCTCCGACGTGGCGGTCGCCATTCCGGTAATCAGATTGGAACAGCCCGGGCCAGAAGTAACCAGCGCCACACCGGCTTTACCGGTCAGACGCCCCACCGCTGCGGCCATAAAGGCGGCATTGGCTTCGTGGCGTACCGGAATGGTTTCAATGCTGGAATCCACCAGCGAATCAAATACTTTATCGATTTTCGCACCCGGAATGCCGAATATCTGCTTCACCCCCTGGGCCTCAAGCTGCGCTACCACCAGATCCGCGCCGTGGGCCCACTGCCGGATATCATTCGCCGTTTTCATATGCTCTCCGTTTCTGGTCATTAGCTCTCAACGCTGCGGATAGCATCGTCAAGGTCGTCGGGATTAAGGTTGGCTTGCAGGAAATCAGCATCCTCAGGCAGGTCAATCACCAGCTTGCTGATCTCGCCAAAGGTCAGAACGCCCTGCTGCAGCTGATAATCAAGCACGTGGCCGCCGCCCTGGCGATCGTCAGTAATAAAGTGCTCGTGGTAACCCGCGACATTGATACCCTGCATATATTGCGGCGTGCGAAAACCGATCAGCACCCCGCTGCGCTGATTAAAATGAAAGGTAGGTTGCTGCTCAACTGCCTGCATCATCGGCTTGTAGGGGCGATGCTGGCAGGGCACGGTACGGGTATCCACTTGCGAAAAGTGGCCTTCGAGACGCAGCGCACAGAATTGGTTATCAGACTTAACCTGCTGATTAATGACCTGATGCACCGCTTCGCGATCGGCGGGCTGCGAAAACTGGTGGCGATACTGCGGACGGAAGAAGGTCATCACCGCAAACGGTGTTTTTTGATGGTGACCGGCCTCACTGGCCGATCCGTCAGCCCGTAGCTGATAGACTTCACGATCGAAGGCAATCAGTTCACCATCGAGACGATTAAAAGTACCGAGGCCAAAATCACCCTTTTTCAGTAAATCGCCAATCGTTGTACTGCCTTCATACACGCCACTGAGCAGAGCGCTCATCAATGAAGTCTGATAGATAACACTTTCTGGCCTTTGTTGTTGTAGCGCTGTGACGGTTGAACTCAGCTCATCAGCACAGAAACAATCAGTTAGATGATGCTCCATTGTTTCTCTCCCGCATTAAATATTAGCAAACGTTAACTGAATCTTGACTCGATTCAGCGCTACATTCCAATATAGAACCCCCGTGACTTTGAGACGTTTTCGATATGGAACTACGATATCTGCGTTATTTTGTAGCGGTAGCGCAAACGCGCAACTTCACCCGAGCCGCTGAAATGTTAGGTATTTCACAGCCTCCGTTGAGTCAGCAAATATTACGTCTGGAGCGTGAAATTGGTACGCCGTTGCTGAAGCGACTGACGCGTGGCGTGGAGTTAACCGAAGCGGGTGAGGTATTTTACGAGGATGCCTGTCAGATCCTGGAACTGACCGGCAATGCGCTGGAGAAAGCAAAAGGTATCGCCCGTGGCGAGTCGGGACAGCTTTCGCTTGGATTTGCCTGTTCAATCGCCTTTCACTCGGCAATCTTTAATCTGTTACAGCAATTTCAGACGCGCTATCCGGCTATGACGCTGCTGCCACGTGAAGCCAATATGTCGACGCTGATGCATGATTTACAGGAAGGTTTGCTGGATGCAGCCTTTGTACGCCTGCCGTGTGAAAGCAGCAAAGCGTTTAATCTGAAGATTATCGCCAGTGAGGCAATGCGCATTGTGCTGCCCGCGTCGCATGCGCTAAATCAGCAGGCCACGCTCTCTCTGGCGCAGCTGACGGATACGCCAATGGTAACCTTTCCTCGCGAACTGGCACCCAGTCTGTATGAATCGATCATCAGTGCCTGTCTGCGCAGCGGTTTTCAGCCGCAAACCGGGCCGCAGTCGCCACAAATATCTTCCGCCATCGGAATGGTGGCCGCAGGTTTTGGCTTCGCCGTGGTACCGGCGTCACTGTGCTGCATCAATTTTCCAGGCGTCACCTTTCATCACTGCGACGATCCGGCGCTGACGACCGATATCGCGCTGGCGTGGCGTAAATGGGATCGCTCAGCATCGGTACTGCATCTGGTGCAAACGCTGGACGCGCAAAACCGGGCGGGCTAATGCCAGCCCGGCGCATTCAGGGTGATTACTGAATTTTACGAATCTGCTTCACGTCCAGATCAACGGAGTTGAAATCTTTGTCCAGTTCGCCCTGGATTTCGACTTTATCGCCCGGTGCGACGGTCAGTCCATTCCAGCGCTTATCGTCGATCTCAACTTTCATCGTGCCGGTGGCATCACGGAAGATATAATCTTCGTTGCCCACACGTTTTTCGATATTACCGCGCAAGGTTATCCAGCTGTCATCCTTCATATCCTGCGCTTGTTTTACCGTTACTACGCTACCGTTCGGGCCGCTAAAGCCACCTTTCTGTACGGAAGCAGTTGGCGCATTAGGGTCAACAAACCCCCCACTTTGCGCAGCAAGAACCGGAGTGGAAACCAGAGCGGCGATAGCTAATAAAGCGGCTGACTTTTTCATATTATTCACCTCTAATCCATTTTGAGTTTGCAGCGTTTTGCTGCGCGGTAAGTTGTCTTCGGAAGCTATTAAAGCAAAAGGTTCTTAACAGGATCTTAAGAACCCTGACCTCGACACTAAATTTTTTCATATTGAAGTAAATAGCCGATTTTAGGCGATCCTGCCTGTACAAGCCGCCCTGCATTTACGTATAAAGCCCTAAATAACGCGATGCAAAGAGATGCCGATGAGAATTTTATTAATCGAGGATGATCGCCTGATTGGCGACGGTATTAAAGCCGGCCTGGTCAAAATGGGGTTTAGCGTCGACTGGTTTTTATCCGGCAACGACGGACTACAGGCGCTGGATGCCGCCCCCTATGATGCGGTGATACTGGATCTCAGTCTGCCACAAATGGACGGGCTGGATATTTTGCGCCAGTGGCGTAAAAACGGGCAGGATGTGCCGGTACTTATTCTTACCGCGCGCGACGCGCTGGAACAGCGGGTGGCCGGTTTGCAGCAAGGCGCGGATGACTATCTGTGTAAGCCTTTCGCCCTGAGTGAAGTGGCGGCACGATTGCAGGCGCTGATTCGACGTCGCCACGGTCAGCTGCAACCGACATTGCAGCACGGCGGCGTGACGCTGGAGCCCGGCGCACGCAGCGTGACGCTGCACGGTGAGCCGCTGGTACTGAAATCCCGCGAGCTGGCGATCCTTGAGTTATTTCTGCTGAATCCAGGCCGGGTGCTGACGCGCGCCCAGCTGGAAGAGAAGTTATACAGCTGGGATGAAGATGTCTCCAGTAACGCGGTTGAAGTCCATATTCATCATCTGCGTAAAAAGTTGGGTAGCGAATTTATTCGTACCGTGCACGGCGTAGGCTACACGCTGGGAGCCGCGACATGAGTCGCATCAGCCTGCGTTTACGCTTAATCCTCGGCTTTATACTGCTGACGCTACTGTGCTGGGGTGCAGCCAGTGTTGAATCCTGGTATCAGACCCGGCATAAAATCAATGAGTTGTTTGATACGCAGCAGATGCTGTTTGCCAAGCGGCTTGCCACCATGAATCCGGAAGATCTCAGCCAGCAATCGCACTCACTGCCGAAAACCAAAAATATGGTACGTCACCATCGCGGCGAACAGGAAGATGATGCGCTGGCTTTTGCAGTATTTACCCGTGACGGCAAAATGGTGCTGAACGACGGCGATAACGGCAAGGATTTCCTGTTTAACTATCAGCAAAACGGTTTTACCGACGGCCAGCTGCGCGGCGATGATGATTTATGGCGCATGGTGTGGCTGGCAACGCCCGATCAGCGATATGTGGTTGTGGTCGGCCAGGAGTGGGAATACCGCGATGATATGACGCGCGATATTGTGCAGGCGAACCTGACGCCGTGGCTGTTTGCGCTGCCAGTGATGCTGGTCCTGCTGTTCTGGCTGGTGACGCGCGAACTGGCGCCGCTGAAGCGCATCGCGTCGCAGTTACAGCAACGCTCACCGGATGACGGCTCGCCCCTTACCACCCCGCACCTGCCGCAGGAAGTCAGGCCAATTGTCGATGCGCTGAATGCTCTGTTTGCGCGCATCAATCAGATGCTGCTGCGCGAGCGTCGTTTCACTTCGGATGCCGCACATGAGTTGCGCAGCCCGCTGGCGGCGCTGAAAGTCCAAACCGAAGTGGTGCAACTGGCGCATGATGATCCACAGATGCGTCATCACGCGCTGCAAAACCTGGATGCCGGCATCGATCGCGCTACCCGGCTGGTGGATCAGTTACTGACCTTATCGCGTCTGGATGCTGAAGCGACGCTGGAAAACAGTCAGCGCATCGACTTTCAGCAGTTATTACAACAGGCGGTTATTGATCACTACGCTAAAGCGCAGCAATCTGGCGTCGAGTTAAAACTGCATCTGCCTTCTGAAGCGGTGGAACGTGACGGCCATCTGTTGCTGCTTACGCTGATGACTCGCAATTTGCTGGATAACGCCATTCGTTACAGCCGCACCGGCAGTACGGTGGATATCACCCTGCGCAGAAACGGATTTGAGGTGGCCGATAACGGTCCGGGAGTCAGCGAAGAGGATCTGGCACGGATTGGCGAACGTTTCTGGCGACCACCGGGACAGGAGAAATCCGGCAGCGGTCTCGGATTATCCATTGTCGATAATATTGCTCAGCTGCACGGCATGCAGGTGCGATTTGCTAATCGTGCTGAGGGGGGATTTGTCGCGGTAATTAGCTGGCGTTAAAGACATAGTTTATGGGCGGCATTTCGCCGCCCATAAAAAAATGCTAAATCTCGACCTGCGTCCCCAGTTCAATCACCCGGTTAGGCGGAATCTCAAACTGATCCGGCGCTCGCAGCGCATTGCGTTGCAGGGCGAGGAACAGTTTGCCGCGCAAACGCAAATACCATGGACGATCACCGATAATCAGCGACTCATGTGACATAAAGAACGACGTTTCCATCATCCTGCAGCTCAGCCCTTCCAGCCCGCAACGGTGGAAAATCTCTTCGACATTTGGCGTTTCACGCCAGCCGTAGCTTGCCACCACCCGCCAGAAAGTCGGCGAAAGCTGTTCAATCGTTACACGGCGAATATTGTGCACGTATGGCGCATCTTCGTTACGTAACGTCAGTAACACCACCCTTTCGTGCAACACCTTGTTATGCTTGAGATTATGCAACATGGCAAACGGAATCACATTCAGCGCACGCGACATATACACTGCGGTGCCCGGCACGCGCACCGGTGGTGATTTTTCCAGCGAGGCAATCAACGCTTCCAGCGAATTTCCATGCTCATGCATCCGACGCAGCAGGCGGAAGCGCTCGCTTTTCCAGGTGGTCATAATCACAAACATCACCAGCGCCAGGCAGAGCGGCAACCAGCCGCCGGAGAAAATTTTCACCAGGTTGGCCGTGAACAGTGGCACATCAATGCACAGCATCGCCACCAGGATCAGCCCCACAACATAACGGTTCCAGTGCCAGTTTTTGATCGCCACCGTACAGCTGAGAATGGAGGTCAGTACCATGGTGCCGGTCACCGCAATACCATAAGCCGCCGCCAGGTTGCTGGAGTGCTCAAAGCTGATAATTACAATCACTACGGCAAAGAACAGCAGCCAGTTAATCACCGGAATATAGATCTGGCCGGATTCGTTCTCAGAAGTGTGAATAATACGCATCGGCGGCAGATAGCCTAAACGAACCGCCTGGCGCGTCAGTGAGAACACCCCGGAAATCACCGCCTGCGAGGCAATCACCGTTGCCAGCGTCGCGAGAATCAGCATCGGGATTAGCGCCCATTCGGGAGCCAGCAGGAAAAAGGGATTTTTAATCGCCTCAGGATGCTTCAGCAGCAGCGCGCCCTGACCAAAGTAGTTCAGCGCCAGCGACGGCACCACCACGGTAAACCACGCCAGGCGGATCGGGAATTTGCCGAAGTGGCCCATATCGGCATACAGCGCTTCCACCCCGGTGATCGCCAGTACCACTGCGCCAAGAGCAAAAAACGAAACCTGTTTATATTCAACAAAGAAGTGAATCGCCCATGAGGGATTCAGCGCCTGCAACACCTCGGGATTACCGAGAATTCCGCGTACGCCCAGAACCGCCAGCACGATAAACCACAGCAGCATCACCGGAGCGAACAGCTTACCGACAATGCCGGTGCCGTGTTTCTGGATCACAAACAGCAGCGTCAGTACCGCAATCGACAGCGGCACAATATAGGGATCAAGTGAAGGCGCCGCGATTTCCAGCCCTTCAATCGCCGACATCACCGAGATTGCCGGGGTGATCACCACCTCGCCATAGAAAAAACTGCCGCCAATCAGCCCGATAATCACCAGAAATGCGGTAGCCCGGCCACCGGTATTACGGCCCGCCAGCGACATAAGGGTCAGAATCCCCCCTTCACCGGCGTTATCGGCACGCATCACATAGCTGAGATACTTCAGTGAAACCACCAGCACCAGCAGCCAGAAAATCAGCGAGAGAAAACCAAATACCGCATCGCGTTCAACGCCAAATCCAAACTGGCCGGACAGGCATTCACGCAAGGTATACAGCGGACTGGTACCAATATCGCCATACACAACACCAATCGCCGCCAGCGTTACGGCACCAAGGGACTGCTTCTTGTCAGAACTCATAGTTTCATCTTTTGTTGAAGCGGAGTGACGCGGGAATGCGCACGGCCCAAACCATCAAAAACCGCACAGTATGCACGAAATACCATAAAAACCTACCTCTGGTATCAGTCTTTAAATTTCAAATAATGTGCATCTTCACCCTTTCACGATAAAAAAGCTGACTGCTATCAATTCTTTCAAGCATGATAGCCAGTAGTGTTTGCACTCGTCTTAAAGACGACGCACAGCCCGGACATAAAGGATGATTTACTGATTATGGCTCAACCTCATTTACTGGCAGAGAGAATTTCACGCCTCAGCAATGCGTTAGAGAAAGGATTGTATGAGCGTCACCACGCCATACGTCTCTGCCTGCTGGCCGCATTAAGCGGTGAAAGTGTGTTTCTGCTCGGGCCGCCCGGCATTGCCAAAAGCCTGATTGCCCGCCGGCTAAAATACGCCTTTCAGCATGCCCGCGCCTTCGAATATCTGATGACGCGCTTTTCCACTCCGGAAGAAGTGTTTGGTCCGCTGTCGATTCAGGCACTGAAAGATGAAGGACGCTACCAGCGTCTGACTAAAGGCTATCTGCCCGATGCTGAAATTGTCTTTCTTGATGAGATCTGGAAGGCCGGACCGGCAATCCTCAACACGCTGTTAACCGCAATAAACGAACGACGTTTCCGTAACGGCGACAAAGAAGATGCCATCCCGATGCGTCTGCTGGTCACCGCATCTAACGAATTGCCGGAAGCGGACAGCGGTCTGGAAGCGCTGTACGACCGCATGCTGATTCGCCTGTGGCTGGATAACGTGCACGAAAAACAGAACTTCCGCAGCATGCTGACCCACCAGCAGGATGAAAACGCCAACCCGGTGGCCGAAAACCTCTGCATCAGCGATGAGGAATACCGCGAATGGCTGCAAGGTATCAGCCAGGTGTCGCTGCCTGACAATGTGTTTGAGTTGATCTATCAGCTACGTCAGCAGCTGGAAAACCTGCCGGATGCACCTTACATCTCCGACCGTCGCTGGAAAAAAGCGATTCATCTGTTGCAGGCCTGCGCTTTTTACAGCGGACGTAACTCGATTGCCCCTATCGATCTGATTTTGCTGAAAGACTGTCTGTGGCATGACGTTGAATCAATGAAATTACTCGATCGCGAAATCGATACGCTGATCACGCAATATGCCTGGCAGCAGCAGCCGCTACTGATCAAATTACAGCAAATTGCCGCCCGCCGACTGGCGTTGCAACAGCAGCAAAGTATTGAGCAGGCGATCAAACTGGAAAAACACGGCGGTATGTTCAGCCGCAAGCCACACTACGAGCTACCCGCCACGCTCAGCGACGATCAGTTAACCCTGATGCTGCAAAAACCGCTGATGCTGCACGATATGCAAGTCACCCACGTGGTTATCGCCCGAGAAGCGCTGCATCACTGGTTGCAAAAATCGGGTGAGATTCGCGGCAAACTCAACGGTATCGGCTTTGCCCAGACGCTGGATATGCAGGTGGATGGTAATGACTGCCTGACACTGCGCGACATCAGTCTGCAAGCCTCCCGCCTGATGCTGCCCGGTAAACAACAGACCGCGATGCCGGAAGAAATCGCGCAAGCGCTGGATGAGCTGGATAACCAGCTGCGCGGACAGCGCACGCTGTTCAGCCAGCATCAGCGCTGCCTGTTTATCAGCGACGACTGGCTGGCGCGCATCGAAACCAGCCTGCAGGACGTGGCGGAACAGCTGAAACAGGCGCGTAAATGATCTCGCTGGAGACGCTCAGCACCCTGCTGTCGATCGGTGAAGGTGAACTGATTGAAGAGCTAATCCTGGTTCTGCTGGCGTCGCCACAGCTGGCGCTGTTTTTCGAAAAATTTCCACGGATGAAAAAAGCGCTGCTGCGCGATCTGCCGCGCTGGAAGGCAGAGATTCTGGAAAACCTGAAAACCACGCCGGTGCCGGAAGCGCTGGCGAAAGAGTTCGCGCTGTTTCAGCAGTATCAGACCTTCAGTAACTCAATTTTCAGCCAGCAGTTGGCAGCACTGCTGGCGGAACTGGACAGCTTACAGTCTCCCTTTACCGAACAGGCGAATGAACTGATTTCCCACAGTGAAATCGGTAATCTCAGCCAGGCGCAGCATACGCTGTTTTTACAACGCTGGCGCTTAAACCTCACCCTGCAAACCCTGACGCTGAATCAGCAACTGCTGGAACAGGAGCGCGAGAAACTGCTGGCGGAACTGCAACAGCGGCTGGCGATCAGCGGCCAGCTGGCTCCGGTACTGGCGGATGATGATGAAGCCGCCGCCGGGCGTTTATGGGATATGAGCGCCAGCAAGTTGCAGTACGGTGACTATAAACTGATCGTGCAATATGGTGACTTTCTCGCTCAGCAGCCGGAATTATTGAAGCTGGCCGAACAGCTGGGCCGCAGCCGTGAAGCCAAATCGGTGCCGTCGCAGGATGCTCCAATGGAAACCTTTCATCAGCTGGTGCATCAGCCTGATAACGTGCCGGAAGAGGTCAGCGGCCTGCATCAGAGTGACGACGTGCTGCGTCTGCTGCCACCGGAGCTGGCGACGCTCGGCATCAGCGAACTGGAGATCGAGTTTTATCGTCGGCTGGTAGAAAAACGCCTGATGACTTATCGCCTGCAGGGCGATGCCTGGCATGAAAAAATTACCCAGCGTCCGGTCACCCACCAGCAGCATGAAGATCAGCCACGCGGGCCGTTTATCGTTTGTGTCGATACCTCCGGCTCAATGGGTGGATTTAATGAGCGTTGTGCTAAAGCGTTCTGCCTGGCGCTGTTGAAGGTGGCGCTGGCCGATAAACGCCGCTGCTACATAATGCTGTTTGCCCACGACGTGGTGGGCTATGAACTGACCGGCGATGATGGCATCGCGCAGGCGATTCGTTTTCTCAGTCAGCGCTTTCGCGGCGGTACCGATCTGGCGGCGTGCCTCGACGCAGTGGTTAAACGAATGGAAGGCAGCATCTGGCAGGAAGCCGATGCGGTGATCGTGTCAGACTTTATCGCCCAGCGATTGCCGGATACGCTAATCAAAACCATTAAACAGCGGCAGGTACAGCAGCAACAGCGCTTCCATGCGGTAGCGATGTCAGCCCATGGCAAGCCGGGTATTCTGCGTATTTTCGACCATATCTGGCGTTTCGATACCGGGCTGAAGAGCCGCCTGCTGCGCCGCTGGAAACGTTAAGAAACATTCCGGCAAAGCTTATTTGCTATAGTCATAAATTATCCTTGTGCCAGTTGGCAGCCCGGGAGCAAAAAGTGACTCAGCAACAACACAACAACAATGCAGGCTTACCGTTACCCACCCGCACATTACTTTTGAGCGGCAGCAATCCCGAACAGAAGCGTCAGGAGATCCTTGATTACTTCAGCCAGACCTGGCAGCTGTATGAGGATCTTTTCGACTGCCTCGCCGATCGGCGCGCCTGGTTTACTAAAGCAATCTCATTACGCCATCCGTTAATCTTCTATTTTGGCCATACCGCCACCTTTTACATCAATAAACTGATGGCCGGTCAGTACCTTAATCAGCGTGTTGATGACGGTATCGAAGCGATGATGGCGATCGGCGTCGACGAAATGAGCTGGGACGATCTTGATACCAGCCACTATCAGTGGCCGTCAGTGGAAGAGCTGCGCGACTATCGCGGTAAAGTCAAAACCACGGTCAGCGAATTTATCAAAACCATGCCGCTCACTTTGCCAATAGACTGGAACAGCCCGGCGTGGGTGATTTTAATGGGCATCGAACACGAGCGAATCCATCTGGAAACCTCCAGCGTGCTGATACGTCAGCTGCCGGTGGAATGGGTCACGCCGCAGCCACACTGGCCGGTGTGCCAGCAGGCACGCCATAATCGCCACGAAGTGCCGCAAAACAGTCTGCTGTCGGTAGCGGCGGGTTCGGTTACCCAGGGTAAGCGCGATGATACCTACGGCTGGGATAACGAGTACGGCACGCTGCACAGTGAAGTCAACGCGTTTAAAGCCAGTCAGATGCTGGTCAGTAATGCTGAATTTTTTGAATTTATCGCTGCTGGCGGTTATCAGCAGCAGCAGTGGTGGGATGACGAAGGCTGGGGCTGGCGTGAGTTTGCCACGGCGGATAAACCCACTTTCTGGGTCGGTGATATTACGCAACCCGATCGGCTAAAACTGCGCCTGATGGCTGAAGAAGTGGCAATGCCATGGGACTGGCCAGCTGAAGTTAACCAGCTGGAAGCCGCGGCGTTTTGCCGCTGGAAGGCCGGTGAAACCGGCAAATCCATTCAGCTGCCCAGCGAAGCGGAATGGTATCTGCTGCGTGAGCAACTGGCAGGCGATCAGCCGGACTGGCAACAGGCACCGGGCAATATCAATCTTGAGTACTGGGCCTCATCCTGCCCGGTGGATTGTTTTGCCCAGGGTGAATTCTTCGACCTGATTGGTAATGTCTGGCAATGGACCACCACGCCGACTAACGGTCTGGAAGGCTTTAAAGTCCATCCGCTTTACGACGACTTCTCGACGCCAACCTTTGATGGTAAACACTCACTGATTAAAGGTGGCAGCTGGATTTCTACCGGCAACGAAGCGCTGAAGTCATCACGTTATGCCTTCCGTCGCCATTTCTTCCAGCACGCAGGTTTCCGCTACGTGGTTTCCTCGCATCAGGAAAAAATGACGCTGAATCCTTATGAAACCGACAGCATGGTGTCGCAGTACCTCGATTTTCAGTACGGTCCGCAATACTTTGGCGTAGAGAACTATGGCAAAGCGCTGGTGGATATTGCCTGTCAGCTGACCGACAAACGCGGCCGGGCGTTGGATATTGGCTGCGCTACCGGCCGCGCCAGCTTCGAACTGGCTCGTCACTTCGATCAGGTCGTCGGCATGGATTACTCAGCGCGCTTTATCGACGTGGCGTTACAGCTCACCAGCGGAGAAGATTTCCGTTACGTCACTCAGGAAGAGGGTGAACTGGTGGAATACCGTCAGGTTCGATTAAAAGATTTCGATCTCGGCGCTGAGCAGGCTGCCCGCATTCAGTTTGTGCAGGGCGATGCCTGCAATCTTAAGCCGCAGCCGGATCATTACGATCTGGTACTGGCATCCAATCTGATCGACCGCCTGCGCCAGCCTGCACGTTTTCTGCAGGACGTCACCACCATGCTGCGTTCCGGTGGGGTGCTAATGCTGTCATCGCCTTACACCTGGCTGGAAGAGTTCACGCCGAAAGAGAACTGGCTGGGCGGCATTCGCGAAAACGGTGAGGCGCTCACCACTTATCAGGCGCTGCAACGCCTGCTGGCCGCTGATTTTGAAGAAATCGCCCCGGCGCAGGATGTACCGTTTGTTATTCGTGAAACCGCACGTAAATACCAGCACAGCGTGGCGCAGCTAAGCGTCTGGCGTAAACGTTAATCCCCCGGTCACGGCCTGCAACTGCGGGCTGTGACCCCTTCCCCTTCGCGACAACAACTAACCTGTGATTAAATGGCCGCTAATTCATTAACGGGCCTTTGTGTCACCCTCACCGGAGTAGAACGTGGCGGACAATCTGCAAATAGACAACCTCGATCGCGGCATTCTCAATGCGCTGATGGATAATGCGCGTTCTGCCTATGCCGAGCTGGCAAAACAATTTAACGTCAGTCCAGGCACTATCCACGTGCGGGTAGAGAAGATGAAGCAGGCGGGAATTATCAAAGGCACGCGGCTGGAGATCGACCCTAAGCATCTGGGATACGACGTCTGCTGTTTTATTGGCATCATCCTGAAAAGCGCTAAGGATTATCCGTCCGCGCTGGCCCGGCTGGAGAGTCTTGATGAAGTGGTGGAAGCCTACTATACCACCGGCCACTACAGCATCTTTATTAAGGTGATGTGCCGGTCAATTGATGCACTGCAACAGGTGTTGATCAATAAGATCCAGACCATCGATGAGATACAGTCCACCGAAACCCTGATCTCGTTGCAAAACCCAATTATGCGCACCATTAAACCGTGATCTGTGGATAAAGTTATTCACTAAAAATAAACCCGGTGACCGAGTGACCGGTCACCATTATTCAGCAGCTTTATAATTATTTAATTGGATTCCACAGCGCCTGAACAGCAGCCGGACTCCAGTGCTGCATCGCTGAGTGTGCCTGCAGGCAGCGATATTCTTTGCCCTGATATTTTACCGTATCGCCTGCTTTATAATTCACGCCAACTTGCCACTCCTTAACAGACGGATCCGTTGGGTCTACTGGCTCCACTGGGTCGACAGGGATAACCGGGTCAACGGGTTCAACAGGAACAACGGGGTCGATGGGATCAATTACTTCCTGCGGAATTTTTGCCTCTACCGTATTACTGGCCGGTGAAACATTGCCGGCCGCGTCTACCGCCATAACGTAGTAGCTGTATTCAACCTCTGGTTGCGCCGTACGATCCAGCCAGCCGGTCGTGGTGGTCACATCAACACGGATGCTATTTCGATAGATCCAGTAACCAGTGACGCCGACATTATCTTCTGAACGCTGCCAGCTGAGACGAATATTCTCACCCTGCACACTGGCATTCAGATTCGCTGGCGCAGAAGGCGCAATATCGTCCTCTCCAGGTTTGCCCGGCTCACCCATCGCATTATCCGCTGCGGTTTTCATTTCGTTGATATAATCGACCTGATCTTCCATATTCATCTGCTCAGTGCTGGCACCAAGCGTCCAGACAAAGAAGCCGCCATAATTGTTTTCCGCCTGCCATTCAGCACGCGCAATATTATTCTGTCTGCTTTCAACAAAGTTACCTTCCGCGGCCCACTGTTTATTGATAGTGGCACCAACAACAATTTTAGACGCATCGCCAACCGCTCTGGCATAGTTTGCCATGGCAACTTTATATCTGAAGTTACGACCAGCGTCATAAGTCATGACATTGAAAAAGTCGTAAACATCCTTACTTTTTGCTAACAGTGATAAGACTTCACCGTGGTGCGAAGAGCGTTTATCTTCAACGTAAGAACAATCCTTCTCGACAGTATTATTCATACATTCGACAGGATCGGCCCCCACATGATAAGTCGTTAAGCTCAATAGTTTTTTAGAATCAGGCCCCAACAGTTCACGCACACGCTGCGACAACTTCAACAGGTTATCATTCTCTTCCTCGGTCAGACGTGCCTCTTTCTCGAAATCAAAATCGATTCCGTCCAGATAGACCGTTCCTGCACGCTGATAAGCCCCCATATTACAGGAGCCGTCCCAGTTCTGGGACAGACACTCCCCAACCAGCTCTTCAGGCTTGAGATTTTTTTTATACACCGGGAACGGCGTGTTCAGTTTCTTCACCAGCCCTTTTGCTACTTTTTCCCGGCCAGCTTCGCTATTAAGATGAGACCAGATTTCTTCATAAGTCTGACCGCCAAAAGCGATCATCATTTTCTTTTGCGGCTGTGCCAGTTTAACCTGAGTCCAGGTTGAATAAGCAACAGGCATCCAGTACCCATCATAAGCGGGAACCGAGGCGATATTATCGGAGGTTTCGATATTACCTTCACTATCCCATTTACCGAATGATAATAAGAAAGTATCAACCTTAGAGCTTTTAATAACATCTGCGTCATCACTATGAAGACCCCACGATGTTAAATAACTGATAGTCCGATTTTGTTCTGATGCCGATACAGTTTGAGCAAACAGAGTCGCACCAATAATCAGAGAAAAAGGTATCTTTTTCATAATATATCCAGATGATAAACAATAATAATGTCTGAATATCATACTGAGTTTTGACTGAAGAATTTTCTGTTAATAAATAAGAAGCCTGGAAAACAATTAAAATACGTAATTAAAATAAGGGCTAATCAAACTATCTTAATAACGTCACGTTTAACCTGGGTTGAAATCTGAAAGTGGGAAAAGTGATAGATCTCGCTGCAATATCCTTACTTTTCCACAGGTAGATCACAGCGTGATCACAGCGTACAATGCTCTCCTTTATTGTTCAGGGATCGCATCATGGCCGACATTACCTTAATCAGTGGCAGCACCTTAGGCAGCGCAGAGTACGTTGCTGAGCATCTGGCAGAAAAGCTGGAAGAGGCAGGCTTCACTACCGAGACCTTTCACGGCCCGGAATTAGAAGAACTGCCACAGCAAGGTGTCTGGCTGGTCGTGACGTCAACCCATGGTGCAGGCGACTTGCCTGACAATCTGCAATCGCTGTTTGATGAGATAACTGAACAGCAGCCCGATCTGTCAGCGCTGCGTTATGGTGCCGTTGGAATTGGCAATCGCGAATACGATCTGTTTTGTGGTGCTATAGATAAGATGGACAACTTATTAACTGCACGGGGTGCAAAACGAATCGGTGATCGTCTGGATATCGACGTGATGGAACATGAGATCCCTGAAGATCCGGCAGAGGTATGGGTAGAGAGCTGGAAATCGCTGGTTTAATCACCATAAAGAGGTTCGGCTGAGCCTCTTTTTACCGCAGCAGAGACTTTTTTTTACCGGATCCGCGTTTTTTTATACTTATTTTGTGCAATTTAACCGCGATCGTTTGTGGATAACTACTGTATTGACCCCCTAATAACCGGTTGTTATCCCAAGAACAAAGCTGGTCACTCCTTGAGCCTGTGTATAACCTGCCATTTAGATCCCAGCTTATACTGAAAAGGATCACCGATCATTCACAGCATTGGATCCTCACTAATTGGTTGATCGCCTTGATCAAAAAACGCTTATCCACAGAGATCGTCGATCCTAATAAGAGATCTAATAAAGAGATCCTTAAATAAAAAAGATCTTTCTTTTTAAACCCTGACGATCCCGGTGCTTTCGCCATCGGCTAAAGTTGAGTAGAATCCACGGCCCAGGGAAATCTCCCTGACCGTCCAATCGCGAGGTGCAGTACCATGTTCTATCCAGATCCTTTTGACGTCATCGTAATCGGTGGTGGTCATGCGGGAACAGAAGCCGCGATGGCTGCTGCCCGAATGGGTCAACAAACCCTGTTGTTAACCCACAACATCGACACGCTGGGGCAAATGTCCTGTAATCCGGCGATCGGTGGCATCGGTAAGGGACATCTGGTTAAAGAAGTGGATGCACTGGGTGGCCTGATGGCAACCGCAATCGATCAGGCAGGCATTCAGTTTAGGATACTAAACGCCAGCAAAGGCCCGGCGGTGCGTGCAACCCGTGCCCAGGCTGACCGCGTGCTGTATCGCCAGGCGGTTCGCACCGCGCTGGAAAACCAGCCTAATCTGATGATCTTCCAGCAGGCAGTAGAAGATCTGATTGTCGAAAACGATCGGGTGGTCGGCGCTGTGACCCAAATGGGTCTGAAATTCCGTGCGAAAGCCGTAGTGCTGACGGTCGGCACTTTCCTCGACGGAAAAATTCATATCGGACTGGATAACTACAGCGGTGGCCGTGCTGGCGATCCGCCATCCATTCCGCTGGCACGCCGTCTGCGTGAGTTACCGCTGCGCGTTAGCCGCCTTAAAACCGGTACTCCACCGCGTATCGACGCGCGTACTATCGATTTCAGCGTACTGGCACCGCAACACGGTGATAATCCCATGCCGGTATTCTCGTTTATGGGCAATGTGTCTCAGCATCCACAACAAGTGCCTTGCTACATCACCTATACCAACGAAAAAACCCATGACGTGATCCGTAACAACCTCGATCGCAGCCCGATGTATGCTGGTGTTATCGAAGGAATTGGCCCACGTTACTGCCCGTCGATCGAAGATAAAGTGATGCGCTTTGCCGATCGTAACGCGCACCAGATTTTCCTTGAGCCTGAAGGCTTAACCAGCAACGAGATCTATCCAAACGGCATCTCCACCAGTCTGCCATTTGACGTCCAGATGCAGATCGTCCGGTCAATGCAGGGCATGGAAAACGCGCGTATCGTCCGTCCCGGTTATGCGATCGAGTATGATTTCTTCGATCCGCGCGATCTGAAACCGACGCTGGAAAGTAAATATATCAACGGTTTGTTCTTTGCCGGTCAGATCAACGGTACTACCGGTTACGAAGAGGCTGCGGCTCAGGGACTGCTGGCCGGTCTGAATGCTGGTCGTCTTTCCGCCGACAAAGAGAGCTGGGCGCCGCGTCGCGATCAGGCATACCTTGGCGTGCTGGTGGACGATCTTTGCACCCTTGGTACAAAAGAACCGTACCGCATGTTCACTTCACGTGCCGAATATCGTCTGATGCTACGTGAAGACAACGCCGATCTGCGTCTGACGGAAGCCGGTCGCGAGCTCGGCCTGGTCGATGATGCCCGTTGGGCGCGTTATAACCAGAAACTCGAGAGCATCGAACTGGAGCGTCAGCGTCTGCGTGATATCTGGGTACATCCGAAATCAGCCAGCGTCGATGAGATTAACAGCGTGCTGAGCGCCGGTCTGACCAAGGAAGCCAGTGGTGAAGATTTACTGCGCCGTCCGGAAATGACTTACGAAAAACTGATGAGCCTGAGCCTGTTTGCACCGGCACTGAGCGATGCTCAGGCTGCCGAACAGGTTGAGATTCAGGTGAAGTATGAAGGTTACATCGCGCGCCAGCAGGAAGAGATCGATCGCCAGCAGCGCAATGAAAACACGCTGCTGCCTGCGACGCTCGACTATCATCAGGTAACCGGTCTGTCGAACGAAGTGATCGCCAAACTTAACGATCATAAACCAGGTTCGATCGGCCAGGCATCGCGTATTTCTGGTGTCACACCGGCCGCGATCTCGATTCTGCTGATTTATCTCAAGAAACAGGGTCTGTTACGTAAAAGCGCCTGATACTCTGTTATCAACGGGAGCCGTAAGCGGCTCCCCCTGCACCACCCGTTACAGACCACAAAATTTACGGAACCTGCTGTGATTAACCAACTCTCTTCCCTGCTTAAAGCCGCCAACATTTCTCTGTCCGATCAGCAAAAGCAACAGCTGGTGGGCTACGTTGAAATGCTGCACAAGTGGAACAAAGCCTATAACCTGACTTCAGTGCGTGAGCCTGAACAGATGCTGGTGCGCCATATTCTCGATAGCATCGTGGTTGAGCCGCATTTGCAGGGCAGTCGGTTTATTGATGTCGGAACCGGGCCTGGGCTGCCTGGCGTGCCGCTGGCTATCGTGCGTCCTGACGCTCATTTTACCCTGCTGGATAGTCTGGGTAAGCGTGTACGTTTCCTTCGTCAGGTACAGCATGAACTGAAGCTGGAGAACATTGAGCCGGTACAGAGTCGGGTGGAAGAGTTCCCTTCCGAGCCGCCTTTTGATGGCGTGATCAGCCGCGCATTTGCTTCACTCAATGATATGTTGAGCTGGTGTCATCATCTGCCGGGCAAAAACGGCGCATTTTATGCGCTGAAAGGCGTGCTGCCGGCCGATGAAATTGCGGCCCTGCCAGACGGTTTTAGCGTGAAAGAGACCATTCGTCTCAGCGTTCCGCAGCTTGAAGGTGAGCGTCACCTGGTGATTATCAAGGCAAATTAACCCTTTTCATAGTCAGGACATTGCATTGTGCCTTGTTGCACATAATGCGCATGCTGTACAAGAAATCGCCGGTTATGCGTTTTAGGCAGCACGTTTTTGTCAATGATGATGTTTTGTTCAGGTTAAATCGTCAGGCGGAAATTATCGGACACGATTAGTAACATTTAACGTTAATGTCACATTTCATTATCATGCTTATCACTTTTACCGGGTTGTTAAAGTGATTCAATAGTCACGGATGAAAATATATCTTCATTATAAGTTGGCGTGAGTAATGTAATTATTGCCATTAAAAGTTTGCTGACGATGTCAATATAGGCTTTTAATTGATGTTAATTGTCATTTTCACATTAATTTTTAGTATGTATATGTTTTTTAATGGTTTTATTTTTCATTTTTCCACGAAATCAGTAAAGGTTCAGTATGATATTTCGCCATTACATTACTGATTTGTGATCTGAAGCACGCTTTATGAGCAAGCTATCGCGCTTATTACGGTAAATTTACTTCGGTTTACCGTTCTTTGCGCTTTTGAAAAATAGCCCCTCAGAAAGAAATTTAAATAATTGTTCACCTTTTCTCTACTTATCGATTGAAATCGCAGGTGCGCCCCGTATAATTTGCTCGTTTTTTGCTGCTTGACTCAAATGAGTAAAGGCAGTTTTATACGGCACGGGACATACCCCGAACGGGGCAGGAGAGTTAAGCGTCATGTCAGTGTCTCTTTACAGTGTGAAATTTGCCCGAACCGTGCTGCTTATTCAGCTGGTGACTTTTGTCGTAATCGGATTGCTGTTTACTCTGAAAGATATCACGTGGGGCGCATCTGCTATCGCCGGTGGACTGGCAGCCTGGCTGCCTAACGTGTTTTTTATGATTTTAGCCTGGCGCCTTCAGGCGCAATCACCCGCGAAAGGCCGTGTTGCCTGGAGCTTCGTCATCGGCGAAGTGTTGAAGGTGTTTGCCACGATTATTCTCATTATCGTGGCGCTGGGTGTGTTCGGCGCGGTATTTATGCCGCTCGGGCTGACGTGGTTATCGGTGCTGGTTGTGCAGATACTGGCACCGGCTGTAATTAACAACAAAGGGTAAGAGGCATCATGGCTGCAGGAGAAATCTCTACTCCGCAAGATTACATAGGTCACCACCTGAATAACCTTCAGCTGGACCTGCGTACTTTCGAGTTAGTGAACCCGCACGACGCGCCCGCGTCTTTCTGGGTATTAAATATCGATTCCATGTTTTTCTCCGTGGTGCTGGGCCTGCTGTTCCTGGTACTGTTCCGTAAAGTGGCGAAAGCAGCCACCAGCGGCGTTCCGGGGAAATTCCAGACGGCTATTGAACTGGTGGTAGGTTTTGTCGACGGTAACGTTCGCGACATGTACCACGGTAAAAGCAAGCTTATCGCTCCGCTGGCCCTGACGATTTTCGTCTGGGTGTTCCTGATGAACTTCATGGATCTGCTGCCTATCGACCTGCTGCCGTACATCGGTGAGCATGTGTTCGGTCTGCCAGCACTGCGCGTTGTCCCTACAGCTGACGTTAACGTCACCCTGTCGATGGCACTGGGCGTATTTATTTTGATTCTGTTCTACAGCATCAAGATGAAAGGCATCGGCGGCTTTACAAAAGAGCTGACCCTGCAACCCTTTAATCACCCGATCTTCATCCCTATCAACCTGATTCTTGAAGGTGTGAGCCTGCTGTCCAAACCGGTTTCTCTTGGTCTGCGACTGTTCGGCAACATGTATGCGGGTGAATTGATTTTTATCCTGATTGCCGGTCTGCTGCCGTGGTGGTCACAGTGGGTTCTGAGTGTGCCTTGGGCCATTTTCCACATCCTGATCATTTCGCTGCAGGCTTTCATTTTCATGGTCTTAACGATTGTCTATCTGTCGATGGCATCTGAAGAACATTGATTTTTTCTCAACACTACTGCGTTATAACTGAAACAAACTGGAGACTGTCATGGAAAACCTGAATATGGATCTGCTGTACATGGCTGCCGCTGTGATGATGGGCCTGGCGGCAATCGGTGCTGCGATCGGTATCGGCATCCTCGGAGGTAAATTCCTGGAAGGCGCCGCGCGTCAACCGGATCTGATCCCTCTGCTGCGTACGCAGTTCTTTGTTGTAATGGGTCTGGTGGATGCAATCCCGATGATCGCTGTAGGTCTGGGTCTCTACGTGATGTTTGCTGTCGCTTAAACCTGGTAGCCTTGTTCACTCATGGCACCTGGTGTGATGAGGGACGGATTCTGCCGTTTATCTCTGATAGCGGCAGAGCAAGTTAACTTAATAAGAGGCATTGTGCTGTGAACATTAATGCAACAATCCTCGGCCAGGCCATCGCGTTCATTCTGTTTGTCGCGTTCTGCATGAAGTACGTATGGCCGCCGATTATGGCTGCCATCGAAAAGCGCCAGAAAGAAATTGCTGAAGGCCTTGCTTCTGCTGAGCGCGCGAAGAAAGATTTAGATCTCGCGCAGGCCAATGCGACCGACCAGCTGAAAAAAGCGAAAGAAGACGCTCAGGTCATTATCGAGCAGGCGAACAAACGCCGTGCCCAGATTCTGGACGAAGCGAAAACCGAAGCTGAGACTGAACGTAACCGCATCGTGGCGCAGGCGCAGGCAGAAATTGATGCCGAGCGTTCGCGTGCCCGTGAAGAGCTGCGTAAGCAAGTCGCGTTGCTGGCATTAGCTGGCGCCGAGAAAATCATCGAACGTTCCGTGGATGAAGCTGCTAACAGCGACATCGTTGATAAACTGGTCGCTGAACTGTAAGGAGGGAGGGGCTGATGTCTGATCTGATTACTGTAGCTCGCCCCTACGCCAAAGCAGCTTTTGACTTTGCTGTTGAGCATCAAAGCATCGATCGCTGGCAATCCATGCTGGCGTTTGCCGCAGAAGTGGCTCGCAACGAACAGATCGCAGATCTTCTTTCCGGTGCGCTCGCACCGGAAGCTTTGTCTGCTTCTTTCATTGCAGTTTGTGGCGATCAACTTGATGAAAACGCCCAGAACCTGATTAAGGTAATGGCCGAAAACGGACGTTTGACAGCGCTTCCAGCCGTACTGGCTCAGTACATTCAACTGCGTGACGCTTATGAAGCGACAGCCGAAGTTGATGTGATTTCTGCCAGCACGCTGAGTGACAGTCAGCTGACTAAAATCAGCGCCGCGATGGAAAAACGTCTGTCACGTAAAGTTAAGCTGAATTGCAAAATTGATAAGTCTGTAATGGCAGGTGTGGTTATCCGTGCGGGTGACCTGGTCATTGATGGCAGCGTACGCGGCCGTCTTGATCGTCTGGCAGACGTCTTGCAGTCTTAAGGGGACTGGAGCATATGCAACTGAATTCCACCGAAATCAGCGAACTGATCAAGCAGCGCATTGCTCAGTTCAATGTCGTGAGTGAAGCTCACAACGAAGGTACTATTGTTTCTGTAAGTGACGGTATCATCCGCGTACACGGCCTGGCCGATGTGATGCAGGGTGAGATGATTGCCCTGCCGGGTAACCGTTACGCTATCGCACTGAACCTCGAGCGCGACTCGGTAGGTGCAGTAGTTATGGGCCCATACTCTGACCTCGCCGAAGGCATGAAGGTTAAGTGTACTGGCCGTATTCTGGAAGTTCCTGTCGGTCGTGGCCTGCTGGGCCGCGTGGTGAACACCCTGGGTGCACCAATCGATGGCAAAGGCGCCATTGATAACGACGGCTTCTCGCCAATCGAAGTGATTGCACCAGGCGTTATCGAGCGCCAGGGTGTTGACCAGCCTGTACAGACTGGTTACAAATCCGTCGATGCAATGATTCCAATCGGCCGTGGCCAGCGTGAGCTGATCATCGGTGACCGTCAGACCGGTAAAACCGCGATGGCGATCGATGCGATCATCAACCAGCGTGATTCCGGTATTAAATGCGTGTACGTGGCTATCGGCCAGAAAGCGTCCACCATTTCTAACGTGGTTCGTAAGCTGGAAGAACACAACGCGCTGGCTAACACCATCGTTGTGGTTGCTACCGCATCAGAATCTGCTGCACTGCAGTACCTGGCACCGTATGCCGGTTGTGCAATGGGCGAATATTTCCGTGACCGCGGTGAAGATGCGCTGATCGTATACGATGACCTGTCTAAACAGGCTGTTGCTTACCGTCAGGTTTCCCTGCTGCTGCGTCGTCCACCGGGTCGTGAAGCATTCCCTGGTGACGTGTTCTACCTCCACTCCCGTCTGCTGGAGCGTGCATCACGCGTTAACGCTGAGTACGTTGAAGCATTCACCAAAGGTGAAGTGAAAGGTAAAACCGGTTCTCTGACTGCTCTGCCAATCATTGAAACCCAGGCGGGTGACGTTTCTGCGTTCGTTCCAACCAACGTAATCTCGATTACCGATGGTCAGATCTTCCTGGAAACTAACCTGTTTAACTCCGGTATTCGTCCGGCAGTTAACCCGGGTATCTCGGTATCGCGTGTTGGTGGTGCTGCTCAGACCAAGATCATCAAGAAACTGTCCGGTGGTATCCGTACCGCTCTGGCACAGTATCGTGAACTGGCGGCGTTCTCTCAGTTCGCTTCCGATCTGGATGAAGCAACCCGTAAACAGCTGAGCCATGGTCAGAAAGTGACCGAGCTGCTGAAGCAGAAACAGTATGCACCAATGTCTGTTGCACAGCAGGGTCTGGTACTGTTCGCTGCTGAGCGTGGCTTCCTGAATGACGTCGAACTGGCGAAAATCGGTAGCTTCGAAGCAGCGCTGCTGGCTTACGCGGATCGCGATCACGTCGAGCTGATGGCTGAAATCAACCAGTCGGGTAACTATAACAACGAAATCGAAGAGAAGCTGAAAGGCCTCCTCGAAACGTTCAAAGCAACCCAGTCCTGGTAACGTCTGGCGGCTTGTCCTTTTAGGGCAGGCCGCAAGGCTTTGAGGAGAAGCTTATGGCCGGCGCAAAAGAGATACGTAGTAAGATCGGAAGCGTCCAGAATACGCAAAAGATCACCAAAGCGATGGAAATGGTCGCCGCCTCCAAAATGCGTAAATCGCAGGAACGCATGGCAGCCAGCCGTCCTTATGCAGAGACTATGCGCACAGTGATTGGTCACATTGCGCTTGGTAATCTGGAGTACAAGCACCCTTACCTCGAGGAGCGCGACGTTAAGCGCGTCGGCTACCTGGTCGTTTCTACCGACCGCGGGCTTTGTGGTGGTTTGAACATTAACCTGTTCAAAAAATTGCTGGCTGATATGAAAGCCTGGTCTGATAAAGGCGTCGAGAGCGATCTGGCGATTATCGGTTCCAAAGGTCTGTCATTCTTCAGCTCTGTAGGGACTAAAGTGGTTGCTCAGGTCAGCGGTATGGGAGATAAACCTTCCGTATCTGAACTGATTGGCCCGGTAAAAGTCATGCTGCAGGCTTACGATGAAGGCCGCTTAGATAAGCTGTTTATCGTCAGCAACAAATTTGTCAACACCATGTCTCAGTCTCCTCAGATCACTCAGCTGCTGCCATTACCACCGGCAGAAGACGAAGAAGATCTGAAGAAAAAGACCTGGGATTACCTGTATGAGCCGGATCCGAAAGGGCTGCTGGATACTTTACTGCGTCGCTATGTAGAGTCTCAGGTTTACCAGGGTGTTGTAGAAAACCTGGCCAGCGAGCAGGCCGCGCGTATGGTGGCGATGAAAGCTGCAACCGATAACGGCGGTAACCTGATCAAAGAGCTGCAGTTGGTATACAACAAAGCTCGTCAGGCCAGCATCACCCAGGAACTTACCGAGATTGTCTCGGGGGCCTCCGCGGTTTAACCAGGTATACCCAAGTAGCTGAAGTGGCAGCAGAGCTATAAAATTGATGAAAGTCAGCGAGTTACGCCGCTGTCACTTAAGTGAAGCTGGGTATAAACGAATTAGGTAGAGGATTCAAGATGGCTACTGGAAAGATTGTCCAGGTTATCGGCGCCGTGGTGGACGTCGAGTTCCCTCAGGACGCAGTACCACAAGTGTACAGCGCCCTTGAGGTTCAAAATGGTGATGCTCGTCTGGTGCTGGAAGTTCAGCAGCAGCTGGGTGGTGGCGTGGTTCGTACCATCGCCATGGGTTCCTCAGACGGCCTGAAGCGCGGTCTGGCAACGGTTGACCTTGAGCACCCAATCGAAGTACCAGTAGGTACTGCAACACTCGGCCGTATCATGAACGTGCTGGGTGAGCCGATCGATATGAAAGGCGACATCGGTGAAGAAGAGCGTTGGGCTATTCACCGTCCGGCTCCTTCCTATGAAGAGCTGTCCAGCTCTCAGGAACTGCTGGAAACCGGTATCAAAGTAATCGACCTGATGTGTCCGTTCGCTAAGGGCGGTAAAGTCGGTCTGTTCGGTGGTGCGGGTGTTGGTAAAACCGTAAACATGATGGAGCTGATCCGTAACATCGCGATCGAGCACTCAGGTTTCTCGGTATTTGCTGGTGTGGGCGAGCGTACCCGTGAAGGTAACGACTTCTACCACGAAATGACCGATTCCAACGTTATCGATAAAGTTTCCCTGGTGTATGGCCAGATGAACGAGCCGCCGGGTAACCGTCTGCGCGTTGCACTGACCGGCCTGACCATGGCTGAGAAATTCCGTGACGAAGGTCGTGACGTTCTGCTGTTCGTCGACAACATCTATCGTTACACCCTGGCCGGTACAGAAGTATCTGCACTGCTGGGTCGTATGCCATCTGCAGTAGGTTACCAGCCGACTCTGGCAGAAGAGATGGGCGTGCTTCAGGAGCGTATTACCTCCACGAAGACCGGTTCCATCACTTCCGTTCAGGCGGTTTACGTTCCTGCGGATGACTTGACTGACCCATCTCCAGCCACCACCTTTGCGCACCTTGACGCAACCGTGGTACTGAGCCGTCAGATCGCTTCTCTGGGTATCTACCCGGCAGTTGACCCGCTGGACTCCACCAGCCGTCAGCTGGATCCGCTGGTTGTTGGTCAGGAACACTACGACACCGCACGTGGCGTACAGTCCCTGCTGCAGCGTTATCAGGAACTGAAAGACATCATCGCCATCCTCGGTATGGATGAGCTGTCAGAAGACGACAAACTGGTGGTAGCACGCTCTCGTAAGATGCAGCGCTTCCTGTCCCAGCCGTTCTTCGTGGCAGAAGTCTTCACCGGTTCTCCAGGTAAGTATGTGTCGCTGAAAGACACCATCCGTGGCTTTAAAGGCATCATGGAAGGTGAATTCGACCATCTGCCAGAGCAGGCTTTCTACATGGTGGGTTCCATTGAAGAAGCCGTGGAAAAAGCGAAGAAACTGTAATAACAGTTTCCCAGGAGGTTAGATATGGCTATGACTTATCATCTGGATGTGGTCAGCGCAGAGGAAAAAATGTTCTCTGGTCTGGTACAAAAAATCCAGGTGTCAGGTAGCGAAGGTGAACTGGGTATTTTCCCGGGACACGCCCCGCTGCTCACCGCCATTAAGCCTGGTATGATTCGTATCGTTAAACAGAACGGCGAAGAAGAGGTGATTTACCTCTCCGGCGGCGTACTGGAAGTGCAGCCAGGCTCGACTACCGTGCTGGCTGACACGGCGATTCGCGGAACAGATCTCGACGAAGCGCGAGCGCTGGAAGCGAAACGCAAAGCGGAAGAGCATATGAACAGCTCTCACGGCGATGTCGACTACGCTCAGGCATCGGCTGAACTGGCCAAAGCGATCGCCAAACTGCGCGTTATCGAATTGACCAAGAAAGCGATGTAACCCAGGCTTTATGTCTTAAGATGCCAGTCAGTTTTCTGACTGGCATTTTTTTTATCTGCTTCCGGCGACTCAGCGGGTTACTTTCAGTTAGCCAGCTAATTTCGTTGCGAGAAAAATGTAGTAATCTAATCCCTAAACCGCTTTACTTTCGTCTATCAAAAGAATGCTCAGGATGTGTATGTCAAACAGTGCGATGAGCGTGGTTATTCTTGCTGCTGGCAAGGGAACACGCATGTATTCAGATCTTCCTAAAGTCCTGCATACGCTGGCAGGGAAACCGATGGTTCAACACGTCATTGATGCTGCAAAACATCTTGGCGCACGCAACGTAAACCTGGTTTATGGCCATGGTGGCGATCTGCTTAAATCCACGCTGTCAGATGATGCACTGACCTGGGTACTTCAGGCTGAACAGCTGGGCACCGGCCATGCGATGCAGCAGGCAGCGCCGCACTTTGCTGATGATGAAGATATTCTGATGCTGTATGGCGATGTACCGCTAATCTCGGTTGAAACGCTGGAGCGTTTGCGCAGTGCCAAACCGCAGGGCGGCATTGGTTTACTGACGGTAAAACTGGATAACCCAACCGGCTATGGTCGCATTATGCGTACCGATGGCGCGGTAGTGGGGATTGTCGAGCAGAAAGATGCCACCGCTGAGCAGCTGGCGATCAACGAAATCAACACCGGCATTCTGATTGCCAACGGTGGTGATATGAAACGCTGGTTAGGCAAGCTGACTAACAACAATGCGCAGGGTGAGTACTACATCACCGATATTATCGCCCTCGCCCATCAGGAAGGCCGTAAGATTGAAGCGGTACATCCGGCGCGTATCAGCGAAACCGAAGGCGTGAATAATCGTCTGCAGCTCTCTACTCTTGAGCGGGCGTATCAGGCCGAACAGGCAGAAAAATTGCTGCTGGCCGGCGTTATGTTGCTGGATCCGGCGCGCTTTGATTTACGCGGTAATCTGCAACACGGTCGTGATGTGATCGTTGATACCAATGTGATCATTGAAGGTCAGGTGCAGCTGGGTAATCGCGTCAAAATCGGTGCGGGCTGCATCATTAAAAACAGCGTGATTGGTGATGATTGTGAAATCAGTCCCTACAGCGTTGTGGAAGATGCCGAACTGGCTGCTGCCTGCACCATCGGGCCATTTGCCCGTTTGCGTCCGGGTAGTGAACTGGCAGAAGGTGCTCACGTCGGTAATTTCGTTGAGATGAAAAAAGCGCGGCTGGGCAAAGGCTCAAAAGCCGGCCATCTGAGCTATCTTGGCGACGCTGATATTGGTGCCGGCGTTAATATCGGTGCCGGAACTATTACCTGTAACTACGACGGTGCGAATAAGTTTAAAACCGTGATTGGCGATAACGTATTTGTTGGCTCTGATACCCAACTGGTGGCACCGGTAACGGTAGCCAGTGGCGCAACTATCGCGGCAGGTACGACGGTAATGAAAGACATTACCGCCGCCGAACTGGTTTATAACCGCAAAGAACAGAATCATAAAGCCGGCTGGCAACGCCCGGTTAAGAAAAAATAGCGTCATATTTATCGGGGCGGTGCTGTCACCGTCCGTAACACCGCAGTACCAAAATATAAAACTCCCCACTCTACAAGGCTCGGGGAATCCGCAGGTTCGATGCGCAAGCACGTAAATCTGCGGAAAATCAGGTCACAAGACAACGCAGATGGCGCTGAAACGCCATCCAGTCAGGAAATTAACTATGTGTGGAATTGTTGGCGCAGTAGCGCAACGTGATATCGCAGAAATTCTTCTCGAAGGTCTGCGTCGCCTGGAATACCGTGGATATGACTCTGCGGGCCTGGCAGTCGTCGATCAGCATGGCCATGTAACGCGTTTGCGTCGCCTGGGTAAAGTACAAAAGCTGGCCGAGGCCGCTGAGGAAACGCAGCTGGTGGGCGGTACGGGTATCGCTCATACCCGTTGGGCAACGCACGGTGAACCTTCCGAGGCCAATGCGCACCCGCATATTTCAGAACATATCATCATTGTTCACAACGGCATTATTGAGAACCATGAGCCACTGCGCGCTTTATTGATTGAGCGTGGCTACCGCTTTGCGTCAGAAACTGACACCGAAGTGGTGGCGCATCTGGTGCACTGGGAGCAAAAACAGGGTGGCACACTGCGTGATGTGGTGCTGCGAGTGATTCCACAGCTGCGTGGCGCTTATGGCATGGTCATCATGGACAGCCGCGATCCGTCGCTGGTGATTGCCGCTCGCTCCGGAAGCCCACTGGTTATTGGCCGTGGCGTCGGTGAAAACTTTATTGCTTCTGACCAGCTGGCACTGCTGCCGGTCACTCGTCGCTTTATCTACCTCGAAGAAGGTGATATTGCCGAAGTGACGCGCCGTGATGTGACGATTGTCGATCGCAACGGTGAAACCGTGCAGCGTCAGGAAATTGAATCCAAAGTGCAGTATGACGCCGGTGATAAAGGCATCTACCGTCACTATATGCAGAAAGAGATTTATGAACAGCCAATGGCGATCAAAAACACCTTAGCCGGTCGTTTCAGCCATGGCGAAGTTGATCTCTCCGAACTGGGTGACAATGCCAATACGCTGTTAAGCCAGGTTGAGCACATCCAGATCGTGGCCTGCGGCACCTCGTATAACTCCGGAATGGTGTCACGTTACTGGTTCGAAGCGCTGGCTAACGTGCCCTGTGATGTGGAAATTGCCTCAGAGTTCCGCTACCGCAAATCAGCAGTACGTAAAAACAGCCTGCTGATTACGCTGTCGCAATCGGGTGAAACCGCTGACACGCTGGCGGCACTGCGTCTGTCAAAAGAGTTGGGTTACCTCGGTTCACTGGCCATCTGTAACGTCGCTGGCTCTTCGCTGGTGCGTGAGTCTGACCTCGCATTGATGACCAAAGCCGGTACCGAAATTGGCGTCGCTTCTACCAAGGCTTTTACCACTCAGCTGACGGTATTACTGATGCTGGTGGCGAAGTTAGGTCGTCTGAAAGGTGTCGATGCGCAGATTGAACACGATATCGTGCATGGTTTGCAGGCATTGCCAAGCCGCATCGAGCAGATGCTGTCTCAGGATAAGCTGATCGAATCGCTGGCTGAAGATTTCTCCGATAAGCATCACGCACTGTTCCTTGGCCGTGGCGACCAGTATCCGATCGCGATGGAGGGCGCGCTGAAGCTGAAAGAGATCTCCTATATTCATGCTGAAGCCTATGCGGCGGGTGAACTGAAGCACGGTCCGCTGGCATTGATCGATGCGGATATGCCGGTCATCGTGGTGGCACCTAATAACGAGCTGCTGGAAAAACTGAAGTCGAACATTGAAGAAGTGCGTGCGCGTGGTGGTTTACTCTACGTGTTTGCCGATCAGGATGCCGGTTTCAGCGACAGCGAAGGGATGAGGATTATTCCTCTGCCACATGTAGAAGATGTGATTGCCCCGATCTTCTACACCGTACCGTTGCAGCTGTTGTCTTATCATGTCGCGTTGATTAAAGGGACTGACGTCGATCAGCCACGTAATCTGGCGAAATCGGTTACCGTCGAGTAACTGAAGCAGCAGACAAAAAAACGCCGGTCACAGACCGGCGTTTTTTATTGGCTGGCGACAGTAACTGAACAAGGATCAGTCAACCGGAAGCCATAAAGAGTGCACCTCAGCCGGGCTCCAGTGAGCCATTGAAGGGTGGGCCTGGCGGCAGCGATATTTTTTACCTTCGTAGATCACGGTATCGTCGGCTTTATAATCTATGCCGGTTTCCCATTCCTTAACTGAAGGGTCCGGGTGATTCTCTTTATCTTTTACCGTTACGGTTACGCGGTTTGAATGGGTTACACCATTTTTAGATGTCACCGTCAGTTCATAAATCGCAGTACCTTTGGTGTTCTCAGGAATCAGGGCGTGAACGACGGGTTTATTCAGCGTCGATACCCACTGACTCCCTTCCTGCTCCTGCAACCAGAACGTCCCCTGACCCCCGACAACTTTCCAGCTGTAACTTTCAGCATTCTGGCTATTGGAGCCATCCATAATATAGGCCGCTGCAGCACCAGATGGGCTTACCACCTCAAAGTTGGCTGGCACGATAGCGATCGGGGCGTTCACCGGCGCTTCTACCGACAGTACTGCCGAGTTGCTCTTATGATTGAGGAAGATGCTGTTACCGCGCAGTTGCTGCTCGTTAAATACAATATTACCCGACTGACTCTGCTGACCAACCAGCACCAGATTAGAGTGATTGCGGTTAATATCCGTCGCCAGCTCGCTAATCCATTTATCACCCAAATTGTCAGCGGTAATTGTTTTACGGATTTGAACCAGCTCGATACCACGCGCGCCGCCAATCACACGGAACATCACCGTGCTGCCGATCACTGGAGTCTGATGATCGGCAAAATTGGCGTATTTATACCAGTCTGTGGGTGCCGGATCTTCAATGGGATCCGGATCGGGTACTGGTACGGGAGGGATAATATCGCTGCCGCGCGCGGTGATATTGACGTCGCTACAGTTATAGAAACCTTCGGTTTCAAAAGTCCCTTGCTGTCCGATACGTTGCCAGCGGCTAAAAATTACCGCCCGACCGGTACGACCTTCAGGGATGATGACATTGAAGTCCTCATAGGCTCTGAGGTTAACCAGTTTACCGGCCGCAATTGGCGACGGATTATGGGAATTATCAATTTTACCAATTAGTTGCAGATCGCCCCAGCTAATCGCTTTTTTTGTCGGGTCGAAGCCTTCTTTAGTAATCCAGAATTCAGTAAATGAATAATCGTGTGGTGCGGTAAAGCCATAACGCATTTTTACTTTGCCCATGGCATCGGGCTTAACTAATGACACTTTTCATTTGTCACTGGCCATATTAAAGCCGGTGCCTTTATGTTTGCCACTACAAATTAAATTGCCGGGAATATTTGCCATCGCATCTTCTGCATCGCGATTACCTTCAAGATTGTCACTGAAGGATTGCCAGTCACCAAAAGTACCTCCCCCACTTTTCGCATCGGCTTCAGAGCAAATGCCGCTATTTTGTGTGCCTTCCAGTATGCAGGCTGCCTGACGAGAAGGAGGATCGATTAATGAACCATGGCCAAAAGCCAGAGAAGTGACTGAAAGCCCCGCACCGCCAACCAGGATGGCTAATAATTTTCTGCTAAACATAATATTAGAATAACCCAAAAGGTATAAAAGATGGCGGCATTATTTATTGAGTGGATATTGAAATAAACGAGAAAAATCCCGGAGAGTTACAGACTTGACTGTTTTCGATGATGATATAGACGTGGTTTAAGTTCTGAGTTGATGATTTATATTATAAAATCTGCGTGCTGTCATTGTGTGGGTTATTTTCAATAGTAATCAAAAAAGAGGTCTGATTATAGAGTTTTTCAAAAAATCGCTTACTTATTTTTACGCAGTGTTTAACCTGCTTTCTGATTTGTCTGTATTGTTGGCTCCATTTACAAAACAATGCCGATCGCTGATCGGCATTGTTTATTCTGTCATATATAAGAATAAGACTTATTTAACGGTCCAAATCTGTGGCGATTGATCCGGCTGGTTGCCAACGGTCCACTGTTTAGCGGTATAGCTTTTACCTTTCCAGGTCACGCTATTGCCGCTGACATAGGTCATTGATGCACTCCATTCAACAGTCTGGCCAGGATCAGCCAGTTTCCAGGCATCGCCGTTACCCGGCTGAGACTGAGTCCAGTAACCCGCAATATACTTAACCCCATTCCGGGTAACTTTATCGCCAGCGACATAGGTTTTGCCCTGTTGCCACTGAGGATAATCATCAGAGCCGCCATCGTCCTGATTCTTAACGGTGATGTTAACGCGATTGGAATGAGTTGCACCGCTCTTAGATTTTACCGTCAGTTCATAAATCGCCGTGCCACTGCTTTTGGCTGGAATCAGTGCGCGGACCACCGGTTTAGAGCTTTGTGATAGCCATGCACCACCTTCCTGCTCCTGCAACCGGAAAACATCCTGGCCGTTCACCACTTTCCAGCTGTAAGACTCTGCGTTCAGGCTGTTGGAGCCATCCATCATGAAGCCTAAAGAGTAATCAGGGTTGCTGACCACTGTAAAGTTGGCGGGTACGACTGCCGTAGGAGTGTTAGCCGGCGCTGTCACCGACAGCACTGCGGAGTTACCGGTGTTGTTCAGATAGATGCCGTTACCGCGCGGCTGTTGCAGATTAAAGGTGATATTACCTGACTGGCTCTGTTGGCCAATTAGCACCAAATTAGAATAATCGCGGTTGATTTCAGCCGCCAGTTCGCTAATCCATTTATCGCCAACATTGTCGGCGGTAATGGCTTTGCGGATCTGAACCAGCTCGCTGCCGCGGGTGCCGCCCATAACACGGAACTCAACGGAACTGCCGACGATCGGGGTATGCTTATCGGCAAAATTAGCGTATTTAAACCAGTCTGCGGGGGCCGGATCTTCAATCGGATCGGGAACCGGTGCCGGAGGGATAATATCGCCACCACGTTCGGTGATCATCACGTCGCTGCAGCCATAAAAGCCTTCATTTCCTGCATCATTACGCTGCCAGCGGGAGAAAATTACCGCGCGGCCGGTACGGTCGGCAGGAATTTCAAGGTTAAAATCTTCGTATCGGGTATAGGCTGGTGTTTTGCCTGAGGTCGGTGAGGTGTTTTCAGAGGCGGTAAAGGTACCCAGCAGTTCTACATCATCCCAGCCAATAACCTTTTTCGTAGGGTCTACGCCTTTCCTGGTAATATAAAACTCGGTAAAGGATTTAACATGGGGTTGGGTATAGCCATAGCGCACTTTCACTTTTCCGGTGGCATCCGGCTTAAGCAACGCCGTTTTCCATTTGTCGCTGGCCATATTAAAGCCAGAGCCCCGGGTTGTACCGCTACAAATCCTGTTACCTGGAATGGCTTTTTTTGCTTCAGCAGCGCTGTGGTTGCCGCCAACAAATCCGGTTAACTCTTGCCATGTATAAAAAGAGTGTCCGCCATCATTACTATTCTTACTGGCCTCTGCGCAAATTCCGGTGTTTTGTGCACCTTGCTGAATACATGAAACATGGCGAGCGGGTGGATCGACCAACGCGCCATGACCAAAGGCCAGTGAGGATACAGAAAGCCCGGAACCGCTAATCAAAATGGCTAATATTTTCTTTCTACTCATCATAATTTTAAGTCATCCATAACATTATACAGAAGAGTGGATATTCTTAATGTCATCAATGTCAGAATAAATGGGAAATTTCTTGGGCAGTTACAGAGTTCTCTTTTTTAAAATCAGGTTTAAGCGCTATTTAAGATTTGTGGTGATGGCTTTTATTATAGCGATGTGATATCTGTCGGTAGGTATATGTTACTTCCTGATAATTAAAAATAATTATTCAGCATAAAGTGGTTAACATAAATGTCATATTCATTATCTAAACTCGTCTGTTCGGGAATTAATCGTATCAAAGCCTGATTAAGGTATTGTTTTCGCTTCTGCGCTCTCTGTCATAAAACTGTCATAATTCGTACATTTTAGTGTCACCAAACTGTCCTATTTTCCCTCCTGCAGCTATACATAATCTTATTAAAACGGCGTTAAGCCTGACTTTTACTCCCCCGGAGGGAATATGACACTGATGCATAGCACCTTAGCTCGAATTGTCGCAGCAACCGTTTCTCTGAGTGCAGCTTCCGCCATGGCAGCAGCAAGCCTGACTGGCGCGGGTGCGACCTTCCCGGCACCGGTGTATGCCAAGTGGGCAGATACCTATCAGAAAGAAACCGGTAATAAAATCAACTATCAAGGTATCGGCTCATCGGGTGGTGTAAAACAGATTATTGCTAAAACCGTTGATTTTGGTGCCTCTGATGCCCCGCTGTCTGACGAAAAATTAAATGCTGATGGCCTGTTCCAGTTTCCGACGGTGATCGGCGGCGTGGTTATGGCTGTTAATATTCCGGGTCTGAAAGCTGGCGAGCTGGTGCTGGACGGCGCAACTCTCGGTGATATCTATCTCGGTAAAATTAAAAAGTGGAACGATGCCGCCATCGTTAAGCTGAACCCGGATGTCAAACTGCCTGACACCAATATTGCGGTTGTTCGCCGCGCTGATGGTTCCGGTACCTCATTTGTATTCACCAGCTATCTGGCTAAAGTTAACGAAGAGTGGAAATCGAAAGTTGGTGCGGGTTCAACCGTAAACTGGCCTACCGGTCTGGGTGGTAAAGGTAACGACGGCATTGCCGCCTTTGTTCAGCGTCTGCCTGGCTCGATTGGTTATGTTGAGTACGCTTATGCCAAGCAGAACAACCTGGCCTACACCAAACTGATTAGCGCCGACGGTAAGCCAGTCAGCCCGACCGAAGAAAGTTTCAGCAATGCGGCAAAAGGCGCAGACTGGAGCAAAACTTTCGCTCAGGATCTGACTAACCAGAAAGGTGATGATGCATGGCCAATCTCTTCAACGACCTTCATTCTGCTGCACAAATCTCAGGCTAAGCCTGCACAGGCAGTTGAAGTGCTGAAGTTCTTTGACTGGGCATACAAAGATGGCGGAAAAGAAGCCAGCGCGCTGGATTATGCGCCACTGCCAACCGAAGTTACCGATCAGATTCGTGCCGCCTGGAAGACCAACATTAAAGACAGTTCTGGTAAAGCGCTGTACTAACAAGATGTAACCGGGGCGGATAAATTTATTCCGCTCTTTACTTCGGGCGGCAGTGCTGTCGCCCCTGAAATTTTAAAACGTCGAGAATTCTATGGCTGCTACCAAGCCGACATTCAAAGCCCCCGGCAAACAGGGCGATATCCTCTTCAGTGCGCTGGTAAAACTGGCTGCGCTGATAGTGTTATTGATGCTGGGCGGCATTATTGTCTCATTGATTATCGCCTCATGGCCAAGCATTGAAAAATTCGGTTTCGCCTTCCTGTGGACAAAAGAGTGGGATGCGCCAAACGAGAAATTTGGTGCGCTGGTGCCGATTTATGGCACGCTGGTCACTTCGTTTATTGCCTTGTTGATTGCCGTACCTGTCAGCTTTGGCATCGCACTGTTCCTCACCGAGCTGGCTCCTGGCTGGCTGCGTCGCCCGCTCGGCGTGGCGATTGAGTTGCTGGCGGCGATCCCCAGCATCGTTTACGGCATGTGGGGCCTGTTTATCTTTGCTCCGCTGTTTGCTGAATATTTCCAGACGCCAGTAGGCAATGTGCTCTCGGGTGTACCGATCGTCGGCGCACTGTTTGAAGGGCCGGCCTTTGGTATCGGTATTCTTGCCGCCGGTGTGATCCTCGCCATCATGATTATTCCGTATATTGCCTCGGTAATGCGTGATGTGTTTGAGCAGACGCCGGTGATGATGAAAGAGTCTGCTTACGGTATTGGCTGCACCACCTGGGAAGTTATCTGGCGCATTGTGTTGCCCTTCACCAAAAACGGCGTGATTGGCGGCGTGATGCTCGGGCTTGGACGTGCGCTGGGTGAAACCATGGCGGTCACCTTTATTATCGGTAACACCTACCAGCTCGACAGTGTTTCGCTGTTTGCACCGGGTAACAGTATTACCTCGGCGCTGGCCAACGAATTTGCTGAAGCTGAGTCCGGCCTGCATACCGCAGCACTGATGGAGCTGGGACTGATTCTGTTTGTGATTACCTTTATCGTACTGGCCTGTTCCAAACTGATGGTTATGCGTTTGGCGAAAAGTGAAGGAGCGCGCTCATGACCACTCTTGAAATGCAGTCGCGCGCCGAACTGGACGCTTCCCGTCGCAAGATGCAGGCGTGGCGGCGGATGAAAAACCGCATTGCGCTGACGCTATCTTTGCTGACCATGGCTTTCGGCCTGTTCTGGCTGGTGTGGATTCTGTTTTCCACCTTGACCCGCGGTATTGATGGCATGTCGCTGGCGCTGTTTACTGAAATGACGCCACCACCGAACACCCCGGGCGGCGGTCTGGCTAACGCCCTCGCCGGCAGTGGCTTATTAATCCTGTGGGCGACGGTGTTTGGTACGCCGTTAGGAATCATGGCGGGTATCTATCTGGCTGAGTATGGCCGTAAATCGTGGCTGGCCGAAGTGATTCGCTTTATTAACGACATCCTGCTTTCAGCGCCGTCGATTGTGGTCGGTCTGTTTGTTTACACCATTGTCGTCGCCCAGATGCAGCACTTCTCCGGCTGGGCTGGTGTGCTGGCGCTGGCGCTGTTGCAGGTGCCAATTGTTATCCGCACCACCGAAAACATGCTGAAGCTGGTGCCGGACAGCCTGCGTGAAGCGGCCTATGCCCTCGGTACGCCAAAATGGAAAATGATTTCTGCTATTACGCTGAAAGCGTCAGTCTCCGGCATTATTACCGGTGTACTGCTGGCGATTGCGCGTATTGCCGGTGAAACCGCGCCGCTGCTGTTTACCTCATTGTCGAACCAGTTCTGGAGTACCGACATGATGCAGCCAATCGCTAACCTGCCGGTCACCATCTTTAAGTTCGCCATGAGTCCGTTTGCCGAGTGGCAAAGCCTGGCCTGGGCGGGCGTGCTGATTATTACGCTTTGTGTGCTGTTACTGAACATTCTGGCACGTGTCATCTTCGCTAAGAGCAAACATTAATTGAACAGCACGGCTTCGGCGGTGCTGAATAAGAGAGAAAGAGAATGAGTATGGTCAATAACACTCCCGGGAAAATGCAGGTTCGCGATCTGAATTTCTACTACGGGAAATTCCATGCCCTGAAGAATATCAATCTGGATATCGCTAAAAACCAGGTAACGGCATTTATCGGACCCTCAGGCTGCGGTAAATCCACCCTGCTGCGTACCTTTAATAAGATGTACTCGCTCTATCCTGAGCAGCGTGCCGAAGGCGAAATCCTGTTAGATGGCGAGAATATTTTGACCGCTAATCAGGATATCGCCCTGCTGCGTGCCCGTGTTGGCATGGTGTTTCAGAAGCCGACGCCGTTTCCGATGTCTATTTACGACAACATCGCTTTTGGTGTGCGCCTGTTTGAAAAACTGTCGCGTGCCGACATGGATGAACGCGTACAATGGGCGCTGACGAAAGCGGCCCTGTGGAATGAAACCAAAGATAAACTGCATCAGAGTGGCTACAGCCTCTCTGGTGGTCAGCAGCAGCGTCTGTGCATCGCGCGTGGCATCGCCATTCGTCCGGAAGTGCTGCTGCTTGATGAGCCTTGCTCGGCACTCGACCCGATTTCAACCGGACGTATCGAAGAGCTGATCACTGAGCTGAAGCAGGATTACACCGTGGTGATCGTAACGCACAATATGCAGCAGGCGGCACGCTGCTCCGATCACACCGCGTTTATGTATCTCGGCGAGCTGATCGAATTCAGTGATACCGATACGCTGTTTACGAAGCCGCATCAGAAACAGACTGAAGACTATATTACCGGGCGTTACGGCTGATTTGACTGGAGACAACATGGATAACTTAAATCTGAACAAACATATCTCCGGCCAGTTCAATGCCGAGCTGGAGCATATTCGCACTCAGGTGATGATCATGGGTGGCATGGTTGAGAAACAGCTCACCGATGCCATTACCGCGATGCACAACCAGGATGGCGAACTGGCGAAACAGGTGATTGAGGGCGATCACAAGGTCAATATGATGGAAGTGGAGATTGATGAAGCCTGCGTGCGCATCATCGCCAAACGTCAGCCGACCGCAATAGATTTACGCCTGGTGATGGCCATCATCAAGACCATCTCTGAGCTGGAGCGTATTGGCGACGTAGCGGAAAAAATCAGCCGCACCGCGCTGGAGAAATTCGGCCAGCAGCATATGCCGCTGCTGGTGAGCCTGGAGTCACTGGGTCATCATACCGTGCAAATGCTGCATGACGTGCTGGATGCCTTCGCTCGTATGGATCTGAACGCGGCTATTCAGATCTATCGCGAAGATAAGAAGGTCGATCAGGAGTACGAAGGCATCGTACGCCAGCTGATGACCTATATGATGGAAGATCCCCGCACGATTCCAAGCGTACTGACGGCGTTGTTCTGCGCCCGCGCCATCGAGCGTATTGGCGACCGCTGCCAGAATATTTGCGAAATTATCTTCTATTTCGTTAAAGGTCAGGACTTCCGTCATGTTGGCGGCGATCGGCTTGATCAGCTGCTGGCAGGCGAAGACGGCGGCAGTAACCCTGCATAATTGGCCCTACCGGTCCGGGCGGCTTCTCGCCGCCCGTGCTGATAATTTGCATCCTGCCTGTTGAAACACCGCCGCCGAAAACGGCTCTTCCCCGGTGTTTCAGATTCTTTCGTGCGATATACTCGCCGCATAATTTCCCTTTCTGGTTGTGAAAGATGTCGACAAATCCTCAGGCGAAGCGCAGCGCCACACCTGGCAAAGCGATGCTCGCTGCCGTAAGTGGCTATGCCATGGACGGTTTTGATCTGCTTATCCTCGGCTTTATGCTACCTGCTATCAGCTTTTCTCTGGCGCTCAGCCCGTCCCAGGCGGGCTCGCTGGTCACCTGGACCTTAATCGGTGCGGTGATAGGTGGCATTATTTTTGGTCATCTCAGCGACCGTTTTGGCCGCATTCGCGTGCTTACCTTCACGATTCTGATGTTCTCGCTGTTTACCGGCCTGTGTGCGATAGCACAGGGTTACTGGGATCTGTTGATCTACCGAACGTTGGCGGGTGTCGGTCTTGGCGGTGAATTTGGTATTGGTATGGCATTGATTGCTGAGGCCTGGCCGGCAAATAAGCGCAACCGCGCGTCGGCATGGGTTGGAATGGGGTGGCAGCTTGGCGTATTGCTGGCGGCGTTTATTACTCCTCTGCTGCTGAATATAATTGGCTGGCGCGGCATGTTTCTTGTTGGCCTGCTCCCTGCGTTATTGTCGTTTGTCATTCGTCGCGGTATGGGCGAGCCCGAGGCCTTTACGCGCCAGGTTGATAACACCCCTTCGCTGTCATTTATCACGCGGCTTAAGTTGCTGTTCAGGGACGCGCAAACCACCAAAGCCAGCCTCGGCATTCTGATTCTCTGCTCGGTACAAAACTTCGGTTATTACGGCCTGATGATCTGGATGCCAAGCTATCTCTCTTCCAACTTTGGTTTTTCACTGACCAAATCCGGCTTATGGACCGCCGTTACCGTCGTGGGGATGACGTTTGGTATCTGGCTGTTTGGCGTATTGGCCGATCGCTTTGCCCGCTGGAAAATTTTCCTGATTTACCAGTTTGGTGCGGTGATTATGGTGGTGGTATATGCCCAGCTGCGCGATCCGATGGTTATGCTGTTCACCGGTGCGATTATGGGAATGTTCGTTAACGGTATGATTGGCGGCTACGGCGCGCTGATTTCCGACACTTATCCGGTCCAGGCACGCGCCACGGCGCAAAATGTGTTATTTAATCTTGGCCGCGGCGTCGGCGGTTTTGGACCGCTGGTGATTGGCTTGCTGGTCTCTCAGTGGTCATTTGTTGCAGCGATTACGCTGTTAGCGCTGATCTATCTGCTGGATATTATCGCCACGCTGTTTTTGATACCGAAGCGTCAGGGTAATGATGATGCGTTAGGGGCGATTGGTTAATTTTCTGTATTGTCAGGGAGTGATTGCGCCTCCCTGACAGCGTTATGCGGTTATTGACCAGCCGCGCGCCTGCCATAATGCTGGCAGCTGTGCCATATCATCAAACGCCGTAACCAGCGGATGATCGAGCGGCTGATTATGGCTATCAGCACAGTAATAAAACACCGGAATCCCCGCCGCAATTCCCGCTTTTGCACCCGCTTCAGAATCATCCACCAGAATGCAACGCTCAATCGGTATCTGCATCTTATCTGCGGCGTGGAACATCAGATCAGGATCGGGTTTCCAGCGCGCAATATCGTAGCCACTGTACAACCGGTCATCAAAATGCGACAGCATCCCGGTCAGGCCAAGTGAATGCTGCATTTTTTTCACCGTACCATTAGACACCACACACATCGGAACGGTTATCTGCTTAAGCAGCTGCTGCGCGCCCGTAATCGGTTTGAGTTCGGCATCAAACAGTCTGGCGACCTCCTGCCGATAGGCAGTCTCAAGTTCATCGACCGGCGCATTCAGCTGATGTTCAGCACAGACATCGTCGATAATGTCATACAGTTTTACCCCTTTGTATTTCTCAAACATCGTCTGTAGGGATAGGGTTACGCCATACTGCGCAAAGGTATTAACGTAAGATTGGGTGCAGATCAGCTCACTGTCGACCAGCGTGCCGTCACAATCAAAAAATACACATTCAATACTCATCGCGCCTGTCCTTTTTGTCAGAAGATGTCACTCCACTTTAACTAACTGTGTCAGGAATGCGACCAGAAATGTCAATTACGGTTAATGGCGGCGATAAACCGGTAAAAACAGCGCAATCGGTTGCGAAAAATCACGGCGATCCGCATCAAAAAGCGACGTTTTGGTATAGGATAGCCGTCGACCATTTTTCCATTCGTTCGGAATCTGATAATGAGCAAACAAGGTATATTGCAGCGCCTGTTTAAACTGCAAGAGCATGGCACCACGGTACGTACCGAAGTGATCGCGGGATGCACCACTTTTCTGACTATGGTGTATATCGTTTTTGTGAACCCGCAGATCCTTGGTGTTGCTGGCATGGATACGCAAGCGGTGTTTGTCACCACCTGTCTGATTGCCGCGTTCGGCAGTATTCTGATGGGGCTGGTGGCTAACTTACCGGTGGCGCTGGCACCGGCGATGGGGCTGAACGCTTTCTTCGCCTTTGTGGTGGTGGGCGCGATGGGCGTTTCATGGCAGACCGGTATGGGTGCCATCTTCTGGGGCGCGGTTGGCCTGTTGCTGCTGACAATTTTCCGTGTGCGCTACTGGATGATTGCCAATATTCCGCTGTGCCTGCGCGTCGGTATCAGCAGCGGTATTGGCCTGTTAATTGCGATGATCGGCCTGAAAAATGCCGGTATCGTGGTACCCAATGCGGATACGCTGGTGGCGGTTGGCGATCTGACTTCACACAGCGTACTGCTGGGTGCGCTGGGCTTCTTTATCATCGCCATTCTCGCCTCGCGTAACATTCACGTGGCGGTGCTGGTTTCGATTGTGGTCACCACGCTGATCGGTATGGCGCTTGGCGATGTGCAGTACAACGGTATTTTCTCTGCGCCACCTTCGGTAACTTCGGTGATTGGCCAGGTTGACCTCGCCGGTTCGCTGAATATCGGTATGGCTGGCATCATCTTCTCCTTTATGCTGGTGAACCTGTTCGACTCCTCGGGAACGCTGATTGGTGTAACCGATAAAGCGGGTTTAGCTGATGAGAATGGCAAGTTTCCGCGCATGAAGCAGGCACTGTATGTCGATAGCGTCAGCTCAGTAGCCGGCTCATTTATCGGTACCTCTTCCGTTACCGCATACATTGAAAGCTCTTCCGGCGTTTCCATTGGCGGCCGTACCGGGCTGGTGGCAGTCGTTACCGGTCTGTTATTCCTGCTGGTGATTTTCCTTTCGCCGCTGGCGGCGATGGTGCCAGCCTATGCCGCTGCTGGTGCGCTGATCTACGTTGGTGTGCTGATGACCTCCAGCCTGGCTCGCGTTAAGTGGGACGATCTGACCGAAGCGGTTCCGGCATTTGTTACTGCCGCAATGATGCCGTTCAGTTTCTCCATCACTGAAGGTATTGCGCTGGGCTTTATTTCATACTGTGTGATGAAGGCGGGTACCGGACGCTGGCGTGAAATCAGCCCGTGTGTTGTGGTGGTGGCGCTGCTGTTTGTACTGAAGATTGTGTTTATCGACGGCCACTAAATTTTCCGGCGATAATCATTAAGAACGGGTGGCCGCAGAGTGATACTGCGGCCACTTTTTTATTTAATGCTGTAGCAGACGTTCCTGCGGCATGCTGGTCAGGCGCAGCGCGCGTGGCCCGATATTAGGTTTGTTCACTTCAATATCGCGCAGGGCCAGCCAGCCGTTGATCTCATCATATTCCCACAGGCGCAGGCGTTCGGTGCCCGGCGACAGCGCACATGACCACACCAGTAGCGGATCAACATCGCAGATTGCCTGAATATCAGGAAAGGCGGCTGAACGCAGGCGGCCGGAAGCCGGATGAAGACGTAAGGAATCGATATTGCGCTGGCCTTCACCGCTCAGTTTCAGTACGCACTGGCGCAGGGTCCAGATCTGTGTTGCCGCTTCGACAGCATCATGTTGCGCATTAATCCACGCCTTTTCACCTGAAGTCAGGCACTGCCGCTGATTTTCCACCGTCTGGCGGCTATGAGCGCGCACAATTTCCATATCGAGCCCGGCGCGGCCACCTTCTTCCGCCAGTAACACGCCGACCTGGTTACCGGCATAGGAGATGCTGAAGTCGGGCAGATCGGGATCGGCAAAGCAGGGACGACCGCTGCTCATGGAAATCAAGGCGGGAAGTTGTTGCATGCCATAAACACGTAGCATCAGTTCGGCCAGCAGTACGCGAGCGGCAAGAAAACGCATACGACGTTTGTCGTTATGACTCCAGGAATCTTCTATTAATTTCTGGGGCAAACGTTGTAAACGTGCCGGACTCTGGACCAGCGTCCAGCGTACAAAATGACTTGCCATCTGTCGCTCCATGAAAATGGTCGGATAATCACTTTCCTTATTGTAAGAATTTTCTGAAGAAATTTCACCCGACTTTCTGTCTGGTTACTCAAATTAGGAATAATGACAGGGCGCGCTGGCTGAGAGCTGTATCAGGACTAACATCAGCGTCACACGCATACTGAAGCTGGCGGTGATCAGAGGGCGGCTGAGGCGGCTTCTCATCTCAAGCCTGACCCAATATAGAATTAACATGAGTAATTCATTATACTTAGCCGGTTTAATATTTTATCAGATTTTATCTATTATATGGAGGTTGGCTTTGAGTAAGGATCTGGATATTTCAATCTCAAAAGGGCGTTTCAGGAAAATAAGGGAATGGAACAGGCGTCGGAACTATTACCTGAAAGAAGTAAGATTAAACATTAAAGTATACATTGCTAAAATCATTTGGGATAAACGTAAAAAAAGTGTATTTGATATAAATTCTGTTAAAACCGTGCTGCTGCTACGTAATGAAGGCACGATCGGCGATATGGTGGTTTATTCTCCTCTTGTTAAAAGTCTTTATGACGCGGGTTACGAAGTTGATATATTGCTGACTAAGTCCAGCAGTGCGGTGATGAAATATAACCCCTATGTCAGAAATATCTATGAAGCAGACGATGGTAGTGCAGAAGTCTATCTGAAGAGATATCGTCATACTGTGCCAGAGTCAGCAATTAAAGCCATGAATAAAAATAATTATGATCTGGTTATTGATCCCTCGCTATTCGACACGCCCGTGCACCGTATGCGACTCTTACGCGAAATTAACGGCAAGTCTGTACTCGGATTTAATAAGTGGCGTGTTATTAATCATTACAGCAAGTCACTTCACTTTAAAAGTGGAACAGAGCATGTCACCACGGCAGTGTCGTTGATTGCAGACTGTATGCAACTGAACCCAATCAAGCTGCGTCCCTACAAATTGCATCTGCCTGACAGTATACTTAACGAAGTAAGAGAATACCTTGCATCGCTGGGTAATCAGAAAAAGGTGATTATCAATATTTTCACCGGAAGCCCGGAGAGGTGTTTCTCTCAAGAGCAACTAGCCGAAATCATTGAGCTTCTCAATGAGTCCTATTCTGATGTTAAAGTTATCTTGCTTGATCATCGAAAAGAGATAACTATTTCTTTGCCAGAGAATGTTGTTATTAATCCGTTTGGATCATTACATCACGTTATGGCATTGATTCATGAAGCCGATCTTATCATCTCGCCAGATACTTCAATCGTGCACATCTCGGCGGCATGGGAAAAACCCCTTATCTCAGTTTACAAAAATGTCGTCGATAATAATGATTTATGGGCACCCGGTTATGACAATGCCAGTCAGATCATTGTTCAGCACAGAATGATGGCCAGAGGAGAGAATATTCCTGAGCTTATTATGCAGGAGATAGATAAAAGAGGATTGTTAGACGATAAACAGCAAGCCCTGTAACGAGTAATAAAATATTCATGGTCAGGAATGCCAGTATTCTGTCCTGATCATGAATGTGATCAGGTGTGATAATAGTTAGCCATCACGGCGAAGTATGAGAGAAATTATTTTTATAAATAATATTTCAATGATTAATTATTATTTTTCTTTTATGTTAATTTATGGGATAGAAATACGCCTCTGAAAACTTTTTTCAAATGGGGCAGCATTGATGAGCCAAAATATATTGAGATTTAACGGTCAACGGTTTGATCCCGTTAGCGGTACCACGCATTTGGGAAACGGCTACCGTGAATATAGTCCGCTGTTGATGCGCTTTAATTGTCCGGACAGCCTGAGTCCCTTTGGCGCTGGTGGCGTTAATCCGTATGCCTACTGTGCAGGCGATCCGATAAACCGGTCTGACCCCGGTGGGCATCACAGTTTTCTCGGCTGGCTGGGAATCGCGACCGGTATCGTTCTCGGGGCGCTGTTTACCCCGCTATCAGGCGGGACATCGCTGGCCTTATCACTTTCAGCGGTGTCGGCAGTCAGCGGTATGATGTCTGCGGGCCTGGCCATGGCACAGCAGTTCGTCGAAAATTTTGATGTGAAAGCGGCGGCGGTACTGGGATGGGCAGCTCTGGCGACAGGAATAGTAAGCGGACTGATCTCAGCCGCCGTCTCCGGGCTGGCTCCGCAGGCAAAATCGCTGGCTGCTCTGCTGAAAGGTAGCGCCAGCAGGCCATTTGGCGGGCTGATGATGGAGGGTGAAGGCAGAGCTGTTACAGCAAGCACTTTAAACGCTAATGCAGGGCATCTGGAAAATGCCACCCGACACACGCTGGAAAAGTTTGCACAAAATCATCCTGACGATTTTAGATTGGTACTGAATAGCTTATCTGGCAGAGATTTAGACAGGCTGCGTGTTACTTCTACGACGATGTTTCGCGGAGTTGAAGATCATTTAATGGATCTTTCAAAGCTTTTACCGCAAAAAAGCTTTGGAAGAGTCGCGGTTGTATCGCTCAATACCGCAGAGTTGACGGAAGTTGAAGATATCAATCCTCTGTATCTTTATCGGGTAAGGGAAATTGCTTTGGGAATGCATCCCTTCACCACGCCCTCTCAGTTATACCGTGCAGGCATCAATCCCCTGTCTGATGAGCTGATGCTGACCTATGGTATCGATGCATACGAGAACGGCGTGCCGATAGCCGGGCCTTTTGGCGATCGCGGTTTCAATACCTCCGATCTCTGGATAAGTGCAGACCATGCCGACAGTTTATTTAAAGAAGCATGGTTGGGCCAATTTCGCTGAGCGGATGTACCGCAGACCGGGAGTGAAATCACGCCTGGAGATGGCGATAAAAACCCGAACTAACAGGCCGTTAATTCGGGTTGGTAGGTACTAACTAACTTTTCCGGCAAGCGGTTTATTTACCAATACAGAAGCTGGAGAAAATGCGCCCCAGCAGGTCATCAGAGGTAAATTCGCCGGTGATTTCACTTAACGCCTGCTGTGCCAGCCGCAGCTCTTCAGCCAGCAATTCACCGGCCCAGGCGCCTAACAGCTGATGTTTACCCTGCTGTAAGTGCTCAGCGGCCAGCTCCAGCGCCTGCAAGTGGCGGCGACGCGCGAGGAAACCGCCTTCCATATTGCCGGCAAAGCCCATGCTCTGTTTCAGATGGTCACGCAGCAGATCAATGCCGTCACCGGTGCGCGCCGAAAGGCGAATAAGTGAGTGATTGTTCACTTCTGTGATACCCAGCTGCTCTTCGGTCACGTCGGCTTTATTACGCACCACGGTAATCGGCAGACTGGCGGGCAATCGGGCAATAAAATCAGGCCAGATTTGTGCCGGTTCAGTGGCATCGGTGGTGGTGCCATCGACCATAAACAGTACCCGATCGGCCTGTTCAATTTCTTTCCACGCCCGCTCAATACCGATGCGCTCAACTTCATCGCTGGCTTCACGTAAGCCAGCAGTATCAATGATATGCAGTGGCATCCCGTCGATATGGATATGTTCGCGTAAGACATCGCGCGTCGTACCGGCGATATCAGTAACAATCGCCGCTTCACGCCCCGCTAATGCATTGAGCAAGCTGGATTTTCCGGCATTAGGACGCCCGGCGATCACCACCTTCATTCCTTCACGCAGCAGGCTGCCCTGACGCGCTTCAGCACGTACTGCGTCGAGATCGGCAATCACCGTATGTAACTGCGCCTCAATCTTACCGTCCGACAGGAAGTCGATCTCTTCATCCGGGAAGTCGATAGCCGCTTCGACGTAGATTCGCAGGTGAGTAAGTGCTTCCACTAAATGATTTACGCGCGCGGAAAAAGCGCCCTGTAGTGAGTTCAGCGCCGAGCGTGCGGCCTGCTCTGAACTGGCATCAATCAGGTCGGCAATCGCTTCAGCCTGGGCTAAATCGAGCTTGTCATTCAGAAAGGCGCGTTCAGAAAACTCGCCGGGCTGAGCGATTCGCACGCCGGGCAGTGCCACGATGCGCTTCAGCAGCAGATCGAGAATCACCGGCCCGCCATGACCTTGCAGCTCCAGCACGTCTTCGCCGGTAAAGGAGTTTGGGCCTGGGAACCACAGCGCAATACCCTGATCAAGCGCGTTACCTTCGGCATCACGAAATGGCAGGTAGTCGGCGTAACGAGGTTTAGGCAGTTTGCCCAGCAACTGTTGTGCAACTTCGGCGGCTTTGGCACCAGAAACGCGCAGGATACCGACGCCACCGCGTCCCGGAGGTGTCGCCTGGGCTACGATCGTATCGCTATGGCTCATGATTCACTCTCTGTTTGATGCAAAAAAATAAGGCGGTCAATTGACCGCCTTAATATAGTAATCACTGTGCTGATGTTTAGCACGGGCGGCGAGAACGCCGCCTCGGCGATTTATGCGGTAATTCGTTTCGAATTACGCTTTTTTCTTGTCGCGGCTGTGCAGGCCACGTTTTTCCAGGCCGCGATAAATCAGCTGCTGCTGGAGAATAGTTACCAGGTTACTGACGATGTAGTACAGCACCAGACCTGACGGGAACCACAAGAAGAACACGGTGAAGATAACCGGCATAAAGGTCATGATCTTCTGCTGCATTGGATCGGTCACGGTGGTTGGTGACATCTTCTGGATGAAGTACATCGTCACACCCATCAGGATCGGCAGGATGTAGTACGGGTCCTGCGCAGAAAGGTCATGAATCCACAGTGCGAACGGCGCATGACGCAGTTCTACTGAGCCCATCAGCATGTAATACAGCGCCAGGAAGATTGGCATCTGAATAATCAGCGGGAAGCAGCCACCCAGTGGGTTAACCTTCTCCGCTTTGTACAGCGCCATCATCTCCTGACTCATACGCTGTTTGTCATCACCTAAACGCTCACGCATCGCCTGCATTTTTGGCTGCAGCATGCGCATTTTCGCCATCGAGGTGTACTGCGCTTTGGTCAGCGGGTACATGATGCCGCGCACGATGAAGGTAATGATGATGATTGAGACACCCCAGTTACCCACAAAGCTATGGATAAACTTCAGCAGTTTGAACAGCGGCTGAGAGATAAACCATAACCAGCCGTAATCCACGGTCAGATCAAGGTGAGGGGCAACTGCCGCCATCTGATCCTGAATTTCCGGTCCAACCCACAGGGTTGCCGCAAGATTCTGCTGTGAACCTGGCGCAATAGTGACAGGCGCAGATTTGTAGCCGATAGCGGCCACACCGTTACCCAGGTTAGCGGTATACAGCGTGTTGGTACCGGCGGTACGTGGAACCCATGCGGTAGCAAAGTACTGCTGCAGCATTGCGACCCAACCGTTAGAGGTTGTGGTGCTCAGGTTTTCGTTATCCGCGATTGTGTCAAATTTGTATTTTTCATACTTCTCTTCGCTGGTGGAGTAAGCCGCACCGCGGAAAGTATGTAATGCAAAGTTGTTGCTACCGGTATCACGATGCTTAGGTAAGTCGATAGTCTGCTTCAACTGACCAAACATGGAGACTTCCAGCGGCTGCTCCGTGGTGTTGTTCACCTGGTAATCGACGTTAATCGCATATTCACCGCGCTTCAGAACGAAGATTTTGGTGTATACCGCGCCGTTTTCCGCCGTGTAAGTCATCGGAATGCGCAACTCGTTCTGACCTTCGGCCAGTTCGAAGTGATCCTGTTCGGTGGTAAACAGCGGACGTGCACCATTAGCTGGGTTGTCCGGGCCGTTACGACCAGTCAGGCCGCTTTGCGCCTGATACAGGAAAGATGGCGTAGTTTCCAGCAGCAGGAAAGGCTGTGAGGAACCCAGTTTGTCCGGGTAAGTCAGCAGCTGGGCCTGATCGATATCACCACCACGCGTGTTGATATTTAAAGACAGCACATCGGTCTTAACGGTGATCGTCTTACCCTGGCCGCTGGCAGGAACGCCCTGATTGGCGGCATCACCGGCAGCGCTGGTCGTGTTCTGTGTGGTCTGAGTCTGCTGTGGCTGCGGAGCGTTGTCCGTCTGCCAGGCTTGCCAGATCATAAAAGACACGAACAGAAAAGCGATGAGAAAAAGATTGCGTTGCGAATCCATCGTTAATGTTCTCTGTTATCGTCGGTTTTTGGCGGCACCGGATCGTCGCCACCCGGGTTCAAAGGATGGCATTTTAATACGCGTTTCATCGTCAACCAACTGCCTTTTATCATTCCAAACCTGCGCAATGCCTCAATACCGTATTGAGAACAGGTAGGATGAAAACGGCAGTGGGGTCCTAACAGCGGACTGATGACGCGTTGATAGACGCGAATCAGCGCAATCAGGAGCCGCGAGCCAGGCGACAGTGACGACGCCATAATTTCTCCAACGCTTCCGCCAGCGCACGATTATCCAGTTCAGCCACCCCTTTCTTCGCCACTACCACAAAATCCATTGCGGGGAGTTCGTGTTGTCGCAGGCGAAAGCTTTCGCGGGTCAATCGCTTGATCCGGTTACGCTCATGCGCACGCTTAACATTTTTTTTAGCGACGGTAAGACCGATGCGGGGATGCCCCAGCTGATTAAGGCGGCCGAGAATAGTAATTTGCGGCATGCCAGCCCGTTGTGGCTGCTGGAAGACGAAAGTGAAATGAGTGGGAGTTAACAAACGTAACTCCCTGGGAAATGCGAGCTTAACCACTCAGGGTTAGCTTTATTACTTAGAAACGGTCAGACGAGAACGGCCTTTAGCACGACGACGTGCCAGGACCTGACGACCATTTTTAGTTGCCATACGAGCACGGAAGCCGTGAGAACGGTTGCGCTTCAGTACGGACGGTTGAAAAGTGCGTTTCATGGCGATTTCTACCTAAACTTGAAAAAAATTTCACTTGGTGACGCGTTTATGGGCCAGTAAAACGACCGACGCCTCAGTGTGTCTTTAATAAAGAGGCGGGATTGTAATAATTGTACAGTCCAGAGTCAATTTACTTCGCATTAAGTCACGTCCTGGATATCCCGGGTTGACCCGTAAAACCAGCCAAATCGGGCCAGAGCGCAACACGTCGGGGCGAGAATTATACGGCGTCCATTATAAAGCGCAAGGATCGACCAGGATCTAATCGTGATCGATTGCAAAGATTTTGCGGTAATAACGTGATGCCACCGAGAAAAATCATTGAATGCAGACGATCCTGAATGCCTTTTGAGCGGGTTGGCGTAAACTTATCCCCGCTATCTTGTCCTGTGGATAAAATGGATAAAAACTGTGTAGAAAGTGAAGATCTCTGACGCGCTTTGCGCTATGATCCGCCCTTCCGCTAACGATCCAAACAGCGATCGTGGTCGGGATTAACCGCAGATAGCGGTTCGTATGCGTATCGTCTGCATGCGTCAACAATGATGAATTTATCGTTTCAGCGCCTTTTTTCTTATCGATTTTGTTCGAGTGGAGTCCGCCGTGTCACTTTCGCTTTGGCAACAGTGTCTTGCCCGCCTGCAGGATGAGCTACCTGCCACAGAATTCAGCATGTGGATACGCCCGCTACAGGCCGAACTGAATGACAATACACTGGCCTTGTATGCACCTAACCGGTTTGTACTCGACTGGGTTCGTGATAAATATCTGAATAATATCAACGGACTATTAAATGAATTTTGTGGCACGGATGCGCCATTGCTGCGTTTTGAAGTTGGCAGTAAGCCTGTGACTCAAATCATCAGTCAACCGGTGGCGGCGACCGCCAGCGTCAGCGCGCCACCTGCTCCGGCAGGCGTGCGTCCGGCACCTTCACGCCCAAGCTGGGACAACGTACCGGCTCCTGCGGAGCTTTCTTACCGCTCGAACGTCAATACCAAACATAACTTCGATAACTTCGTCGAAGGTAAATCGAACCAGCTGGCGCGTGCCGCCGCACGTCAGGTTGCCGATAATCCCGGTGGTGCCTATAACCCGCTGTTCCTTTATGGCGGTACCGGCCTGGGTAAAACTCACCTGCTGCACGCGGTAGGTAATGGCATCATGGCGCGCAAGCCCAATGCCAAAGTGGTGTATATGCATTCCGAGCGCTTTGTGCAGGATATGGTGAAAGCGCTGCAAAATAATGCGATTGAAGAGTTCAAGCGCTATTATCGCTCTGTCGATGCGCTGCTGATCGATGACATTCAGTTCTTCGCGAATAAAGAGCGCTCGCAGGAAGAGTTTTTCCATACCTTTAATGCCCTGCTGGAAGGTAATCAGCAGATCATTCTGACGTCGGATCGCTATCCAAAAGAGATCAACGGCGTGGAAGATCGTCTGAAGTCGCGCTTCGGCTGGGGATTAACGGTCGCTATCGAGCCGCCTGAGCTGGAAACGCGCGTGGCGATTCTGATGAAGAAAGCCGACGAAAATGACATTCGCCTGCCGGGCGAAGTGGCGTTCTTCATTGCCAAGCGTCTGCGTTCCAACGTACGTGAGCTGGAAGGGGCACTGAACCGTGTGATTGCCAACGCCAACTTTACTGGCCGCGCGATCACTATCGATTTCGTGCGTGAAGCGCTGCGCGATCTGCTGGCGCTGCAGGAAAAACTGGTTACCATCGACAATATTCAGAAGACGGTGGCCGAGTATTACAAAATCAAGGTGGCCGATCTGCTTTCCAAGCGTCGTTCTCGTTCAGTGGCGCGTCCGCGTCAGATGGCGATGGCGATGGCTAAAGAGCTGACCAACCACAGTTTGCCGGAAATCGGTGATGCTTTCGGGGGTCGCGACCACACGACCGTGCTGCATGCCTGCCGTAAAATCGAGCAGCTACGCGAAGAGAGTCACGACATTAAAGAAGATTTCTCAAATTTAATCAGAACATTATCTTCCTGACGCTATGAAATTTATTGTAGAACGTGAGCATTTACTCAAACCGTTACAGCAAGTCAGCAGCCCGTTAGGTGGCCGCCCAACGCTGCCTATTCTTGGTAACCTGCTGTTGCAGGTTAATGAAGGCAGCCTGCTGTTAACCGGTACAGATTTAGAAATGGAAATGGTAGCGCGCGTGGCGCTGGCGCAGCCGCACGAGCCGGGCGCAACCACCGTACCGGCGCGCAAATTTTTTGATATCTGCCGCGGCTTGCCGGAAGGCGCAGAAATCACCGTGGTGCTGGAAGGCGACAGAATGCTGGTGCGCTCAGGGCGTAGCCGTTTTTCACTGTCGACGCTGCCTGCCAGCGACTTTCCGAACCTGGATGACTGGCAAAGTGAAGTTGAATTCACGCTGCCACAGGCTACGTTGAAGCGCCTGATTGAAGCCACACAGTTTTCAATGGCGCATCAGGACGTTCGCTATTACCTGAACGGTATGCTGTTCGAAACCGAAGGTGAAGAACTGCGTACCGTGGCAACCGATGGTCACCGTCTGGCGGTTTGTTCAATGCCGATTGGTCAGGCATTACCAAACCATTCGGTGATCGTGCCGCGTAAAGGGGTGATTGAGCTGGTCCGTCTGCTGGACGGCGGTGAGACGCCATTGCAGGTGCAGATCGGCAGTAATAACATCCGCGCGCATGTCGGTGACTTTATTTTCACCTCCAAACTGGTGGATGGTCGTTTCCCTGATTATCGTCGCGTACTGCCGAAAAATCCGGATAAAACGCTGGATGCTGGCTGCGATCTGCTTAAGCAGGCGTTTGCCCGTGCTGCGATCCTCTCCAATGAGAAGTTCCGTGGCGTTCGCCTCTATATCAGCGAAAATCAGCTGAAAATTACCGCGAATAATCCCGAACAGGAAGAAGCGGAAGAGATACTCGACGTCACTTATGGCGGCACCGATCTGGAAATTGGCTTTAACGTCAGTTACGTGCTGGATGTGCTGAACGCGCTGAAATGTGAAAACGTGCGTTTACTGCTGACCGATTCGGTTTCCAGCGTGCAGATCGAAGATGCGGCCAGCCAGTCGGCGGCCTATGTGGTTATGCCGATGCGCCTGTAGTGGGTGAAATATATCGGGCTTACTTGCCATTTTGCGTCCGGGCAGTGCTCGCCGTACTCAGGTACGCTGTGGGGCTGCCGCTGGCCGGACGCAAACCGGCTGCGACGCTGATGCCCAGAATCGGAGTGGGTGACTGATTCACCTGCGGAGTTGTTTCTTCTATGGCTTTAACCCGCCTTCTTATCAAAGATTTCCGCAATATTGAAAATGCGGATCTCGCGCTTGCCCCCGGTTTTAACTTTTTAGTTGGCGCCAATGGTAGCGGCAAAACCAGCGTGCTTGAAGCCATCTATACCCTTGGCCATGGCCGCGCCTTTCGCAGCCTGCAAGCCGGACGCGTCATTCGCCACGAGCAGGATGCATTTGTCCTGCATGGCCGTATCGACGGAGCCGAACGTGAAATGTCGGTTGGGCTGACTAAAAATCGCCAGGGTGACAGTAAAGTGCGTATTGACGGCAGCGATGGCCATAAAGTGGCCGAGCTGGCGCAAATGTTGCCAATGCAGCTGATTACGCCCGAAGGTTTTACCCTACTCAATGGCGGGCCGAAGTATCGCCGTGCCTACATTGACTGGGGATGTTTTCACAATGAGCCAGGATTTTTTACCGCCTGGAGTAACCTGCGCCGCCTGTTGAAACAGCGTAATGCCGCGCTGCGTCAGGTGTCACGTTATCAACAAATTCGTGCCTGGGATCAGGAACTGGCACCGCTGGCGGAGCAGATAAGCCGCTGGCGTGCAGCATACAGTGAAGCGATCGCGGCGGATATCACCGCCACCTGCGCGCAATTTTTGCCTGAGTTTCAACTGAGCTTCTCTTTTCAGCGCGGCTGGGACAAAGAGAGCGATTATGCCGAGCTGCTGGAAAGGCAGTTTGAGCGCGATCGTGCCTTAACTTATACCGCCAGCGGCCCGCACAAAGCGGATTTTCGCATTCGTGCCGAAGGGACGCCGGTGGAAGACTTACTGTCACGCGGGCAATTAAAGCTGCTGATGTGCGCTTTACGCCTGGCGCAGGGTGAGTTCCTTACCCGACAGAACGGGCGACGTTGCCTGTATCTGATAGATGATTTTGCCTCTGAGCTGGACGAGAGTCGCCGCCGCCTGTTAGCGGCGCGTCTGAAGGCCACTCAGGCCCAGGTTTTTGTCAGTGCCATCGGTGCGGAACACGTCATCGATATGACTGATGAAAAGGGCAAGATGTTCCACGTAGAACAAGGTAAAATAGCAGTTCAACCTGAAGATTAAATGAGCGAGAAACGTTGATGTCGAATTCTTATGACTCCTCAAGTATCAAAGTCCTGAAAGGGCTTGATGCGGTACGCAAACGCCCGGGCATGTATATCGGCGATACGGATGACGGCACCGGTCTGCATCACATGGTATTCGAGGTTGTGGATAACGCCATCGACGAAGCACTCGCCGGGCACTGTAGCGATATTATCGTTACAATTCATGCTGATAACTCTGTCTCCGTGCAGGATGATGGCCGTGGTATTCCGACCGGCATCCATGAAGAAGAAGGTATTTCTGCTGCTGAAGTCATTATGACCGTACTGCATGCTGGCGGTAAGTTTGATGACAACTCCTATAAAGTGTCCGGCGGCCTGCATGGCGTGGGCGTCTCAGTGGTTAACGCCCTGTCGCAAAAGCTGGAGCTGACCATTCGTCGCGATGGCAAAGTTCATCAGCAGACTTACGTGCACGGTGTGCCACAATCGCCGCTGGCAGTGTCTGGCGAAACAGAGGCCACCGGTACCCGCGTGCGTTTTTGGCCAAGCCACGAAACCTTTACCAACGTCATTGATTTCGAATATGAGATCCTGGCAAAACGTCTGCGTGAACTCTCCTTCCTGAACTCCGGCGTCTCGATTCGTCTGGAAGATAAGCGTGACGGTAAGAACGACCATTACCATTACGAAGGTGGTATCAAGGCGTTCGTTGAATATCTGAACAAAAACAAAACGCCTATCCATCCGAACGTCTTCTATTTCTCTACTGAAAAAGATGGCATTGGTGTGGAAGTGGCGTTGCAGTGGAATGATGGTTTCCAGGAAAATATCTACTGCTTTACTAACAACATTCCACAGCGCGATGGTGGTACTCACCTTGCGGGCTTCCGTGCGGCGATGACGCGTACGCTGAACGCCTATATGGATAAAGAAGGCTACAGCAAGAAAGCCAAAGTCAGCGCTACCGGTGACGATGCGCGTGAAGGCCTGATTGCTGTGGTATCCGTTAAAGTACCGGATCCGAAATTCTCTTCACAGACCAAAGATAAACTGGTCTCTTCTGAAGTGAAATCTGCGGTTGAGCAGCAGATGAACGAACTGCTGGCTGAATATCTGCTGGAACACCCGTCCGATGCCAAAATTGTCGTCGGTAAAATTATTGATGCCGCGCGCGCCCGTGAAGCTGCGCGTCGTGCGCGTGAAATGACCCGCCGTAAAGGCGCGCTGGACCTGGCTGGTCTGCCAGGCAAACTGGCGGATTGTCAGGAACGCGATCCGGCACTGTCTGAAATCTACCTGGTGGAGGGTGATTCTGCAGGCGGTTCCGCCAAGCAGGGTCGTAACCGTAAGAACCAGGCGATTCTGCCGCTAAAGGGTAAAATCCTTAACGTAGAAAAAGCGCGTTTCGACAAAATGCTGTCTTCGCAGGAAGTTGCCACGCTGATCACCGCGCTGGGCTGCGGTATTGGCCGCGACGAATACAATCCGGACAAGCTGCGCTACCACAGCATTATCATCATGACCGATGCCGACGTCGATGGCTCGCACATCCGTACGCTGCTGTTGACCTTCTTCTATCGTCAGATGCCGGAAATTGTTGAGCGTGGTCACGTATATATCGCTCAGCCACCGCTGTACAAAGTGAAGAAAGGCAAGCAAGAACAGTATATTAAAGACGACGAAGCAATGGACCAGTACCAGATTTCGATTGCGCTGGACGGTGCAACGTTGCACACCAATGCCGATGCCCCTGCACTGGGCGGTGAGCAGCTGGAAACGCTGGTCGCTGAGTTTAACAGTACGCAGAAAATGATTAAGCGTATGGAACGTCGTTTCCCGGTTGCGTTACTTAACTCACTGATTTATCACCCAACCTTAAACGATCTCAGTAACGAAGCTGCGGTGCAGAGCTGGATCGAAAGCCTGGTGATTTACCTCAATGAGAAAGAGCAGCACGGCAGCACCTACAATGCGGTCGTGCGTGAAAATCGTGAACTGCATCTGTTTGAACCGGTACTGCGCATTCGTACCCACGGTGTTGATACCGATTACCCGCTGGATAACGAATTTATGCTGGGTGGCGAATATCGCAAAATCTGTACCCTGGGTGAAAAACTGCGTGGCCTGATTGAGGAAGACGCATTTATCGAACGCGGTGAACGTCGTCAGCCAATTGCCAGCTTTGAGCAGGCGCTTGAGTGGCTGGTGAAAGAGTCACGCCGTGGGCTGTCAGTGCAGCGCTATAAAGGTCTGGGTGAGATGAACCCGGATCAGCTGTGGGAAACCACCATGGATCCGGACAGCCGTCGTATGCTGCGCGTGACGGTTAAAGACGCCATTGCGGCTGACCAGCTGTTCACCACCCTGATGGGTGATGCGGTTGAACCACGTCGTGCATTTATCGAAGAAAATGCGCTGAGAGCAGCGAATATCGATATTTAATATCTGCTGCAATGTGGATTAAAAGGAACGGCAATTGCCGTTCCTTTTTTTTACTCCTGCATTTCCGAAGGCGGTAAAACAAATTTATAGCCTTTACCCCACACGGTAAGAATACGTTCAGGAGCAGCCGGATTGGCCTCGATTTTCATCCGCAGCCGGTTGATATGGGTATTCACCGTATGCTCGTAGCCATCATGCTGATAACCCCACACCTGATTCAGCAGATTCAGACGGGAAAATACCTTTCCGGGATTTTTAGCAAAATGGTAGAGCAGATCAAACTCACGTGGCGTCAGATCGATATTACGCTGAAGCAGCTGCACTTCACGCGAAATCGGGTCGATTGTCAGATCGGCGATATTGAGTTTTCCCGTTTCTCTGCGCAGATTGGTCGTCATCGCTTCCTGACGACGAAACAGGGCTTTGATGCGTGCCATCAGTTCCAGCATCGAAAAGGGTTTGGTCAGGTAATCATCCGCACCCAGCTCCAGTTCTAAAACGCGATGAACCTCGCTGGAGTGTGCGCTGATAATAATAATCGGCGTGTAGTGGGGCATCAGGCGTGCGCGACGGCACATCTCCAGACCATCCACTCCCGGTAACATAAGATCTAAAATTAAGGCATCCCAGCCCCCCTGTTCCAGTAACAAGACGCCAGAATTCATATCAGTCGCGTGACTGATTGCATATTCTCCGTTGCGTATATTAAGTTGCAGAAGTTCAGCAATGTTGCTGTCATTTTCCACAATTAATATCTTTTTTGATCCCATCATCACTCATTGGCCTGTGCTTACGTCCTGCAAACTCGAGTGGAGATAGTACATAACTTCATCACTGCAAGTTATCACATTTTGTTTAACTTATGTGAGATATCGGTGAAGATTAGGGAAATTAACAGATTTTTATTTTCCTCAGTGCAAATTATTGTTTATTTTAATTTGCGGATTTTTTTAATCATTTTTGATTAACAAGCTGCTGTTGCTGCATCAGAGGCTGGTCACTTATTTCGCATTATTCACGCTGGTCAATGTGAGCGGGATCGCGCTAGCATGGTTAACACACCGTTATCTGACGAGGATGTTATGGCGATAAAACTGATTGCAATTGATATGGATGGCACGTTACTTAACCATCAACACCTGATTACGCCGCGCGTGAAAGAGGCGATCAGCCGGGCGCGGGACAAAGGCGTGCATGTGGTTCTGGCAACCGGACGACCTTTTATCGGCGTACAACGTTACCTGATGGAGCTGGATTTGCAGCAGGAAGGCCAGTTCTGCATTACCAATAACGGTGCGCTGGTGCAGCGTGCTGATAATGGTGACTGTATCGCCGAAGTTACCCTCTCTTTTGCTGATTACCTCTATTTTGAACAGCTTTCTCGCCAGCTGGGCGTTCATTTCCAGGCGCTGGATAAATCACTGCTGTATACCGCCAATAAAGATATCAGTGAATTTACCATTCATGAGGCGTCAATGACCGGCATTCCTTTGCGCTATCGCAGTGTGGAAGAAATGGACCGTAGCCTGACCTTTCCGAAAGTAATGATGATCGATCCGCCAGAGGTTCTGGATGAAGCGATTAAGCGCCTGCCGCAGGAAGCACGCGAGAACTACACCATTCTGAAAAGCGCGCCTTATTATCTGGAAATCCTGCATAAACAGGTGAATAAAGGTGCAGGTGTTAAAGCGCTGGCCGATCGGCTGGGCCTGTCACGCGATGAAGTGATGGCAATTGGCGATCAGGAGAACGATCTGGCGATGCTGGAGTTTGCTGGCACCGGCATTGCGATGGGTAACGGCATCGAATCGGTAAAAGCCATCAGCCAGTTTGTTACGAAAACCAATATGGAAGATGGCGTCGCGCACGCGATTGAGAAGTTCGTTCTGTAGTTTCTGGCTCTCTTTTCCGGGCCACATCACGTGGCCCGTTATGTAATCCCACCTGAAATCTGCTTGCTGATTCTCTGACAGCGAACTGTCCGTTTTGTGATCTTGATTGTAGTACAATATATATTTGTAGTACTACAATGGTCGCATCATCCCGCAATGAAGATTAAGGACATGATGTGACCAGCTATATCGCTATCGACTGGGGCTCAACCAATCTGCGTGCCTGGCATTATCAGCAGGGCAAATGCATTGATCAGCGACGGTCTGAGGCCGGCGTCACCCGGCTGGCTGGTCGCAGTCCGGCTGAGGTGTTTGCCAGCATTACCGCGGGCTGGCCGGTTGAGCAGTTGCCGGTGGTGATGGCTGGAATGGTGGGAAGTAACGCCGGCTGGCAGTCGGTTCCCTATCTGCCTTGTCCGGTTGCGCTGACTCAGCTGGCATCAAATCTGAGTAGTGTTCAAGGAAAAGCGTGGATTGTGCCGGGATTAAGCATCGAACGTCGCGATAATCACAATATTATGCGAGGTGAAGAGACGCAGCTGCTGGGCGCATTCAGCCTGGCACCGTCGACAACCTATGTACTGCCCGGTACCCATGCCAAATGGGTGCAAACTGAAGGCGATAGCGTGCGCGATTTTCGCAGCGTAATGACCGGCGAACTGCATCATCTTCTGCTGCAACACTCCCTGCTGGGCGCGGGCCTGCCGCCACAGCAGCCGGATGCTGCTGCATTCCGTGACGGGCTGGAAACCGGTTGTAACGACCGCAGTATTCTCTCACGGCTGTTTGAAGTGCGCGCCGCACATATTCTGGGCTCCCGTCCCGCTGAATCAACCAGCGAATTCCTTTCCGGTTTATTGATTGGTCATGAAGTGGCGCTGATGCAGCAGCAATTCGCCCCCGACAGTCATTCACCGCTGACGCTGATCGCTGACGGCTCGCTGGCAGAACGTTATCAGCAGGCGATGATATTTGCCGGTATTCCGGCGCAATTACTGGAGGGTGATGTGGCCTTCCTGCATGGAATAAGGAGTATTGCCGATGAACTGGCCGACTAAGCTGCCGTTAATCGCCATTCTGCGGGGTATCGAGCCGGAAGAGGCTGAGGCGCACGTCAGCGCACTGATTGCCGCCGGTTTTGATGCGATTGAAATCCCACTGAATTCACCGCAGTGGCAGCGCAGTATTACCCAGGTGGTACAGCGCTATGGTCATCAGGCGCTGATCGGCGCTGGCACAGTGTTGACGCCCGAACAGGTCGAGATACTGAGTGATATAGGCAGCCAGCTGGTGGTAACACCTAACACCGATCCGGCGGTAATCCGCCGCGCAGCAGAAAAAGGCATGACGATTGCTGCCGGTTGCGCCACCGCTTCTGAAGCGTTTAGCGCGATCCACGCGGGTGCTCAGGCGCTGAAAATTTTTCCATCATCAGCATTTGGGCCGGATTACATCAAAGCGCTGAAAGCGGTACTGCCGCCAGCGATACCGGTGTTTGCCGTCGGCGGCGTTACGCCGCAAAACCTGAAGGATTTTCTGGCTGCGGGTTGTATCGGCGCAGGTCTGGGTAGCGATCTGTATCGGGCAGGCCAGCCAGTTGCGGTGACTGCCGCTAAAGCACAGGCTTTTGTAGACGCTTATAAGGAAGCTGTACGATGAAAATAACCAAACTGACCACCTATCGTCTGCCCCCGCGCTGGATGTTCCTGAAAATTGAAACCGATGAAGGCATTGTGGGCTGGGGCGAACCGGTGATTGAAGGGCGTGCGCGCAGCGTTGAAGCAGCGGTGCATGAGTTTTCTGATTATCTGATCGGTCAGGACCCGGCACGCATCAATGATCTGTGGCAGGTGATGTATCGCGGCGGGTTTTATCGCGGCGGTGCGATTCTGATGAGTGCGATTGCCGGTATCGACCAGGCATTATGGGATATCAAAGGAAAAGCGCTGGGCGTGCCGGTTTATCAGCTACTGGGTGGTCTGGTTCGCGACAATATTAAGGCCTACAGCTGGGTAGGCGGCGATCGACCGGCAGAAGTGATTGAAGGCATCAGCAAACTGCGCGCGATCGGGTTTGATACTTTTAAACTCAATGGCTGCGAAGAGCTTGGCATCATTGATAACTCGCGCAAAATCGATGCGGCGGTCAATACCGTGGCTCAAATTCGTGAAGCTTTTGGTCATCAAATTGAGTTTGGCCTCGATTTTCACGGTCGGGTGCATGCGCCGATGGCGAAGGTGCTGATCAAAGAGCTGGAGCCGTATCGCCCGCTGTTTATTGAGGAGCCGGTACTGGCGGAACAGGCGGAATACTATCCCCGCCTTGCGGCGCAAACTCACCTGCCGATTGCCGCTGGTGAGCGGATGTACTCCCGCTTTGAATTTAAACGCGTACTGGATGCCGGTGGCCTGGCGATTCTGCAACCCGATCTGTCACATGCCGGTGGCATCACTGAGTGTGTGAAAATTGCCAGCATGGCGGAAGCTTATGATGTGGCGCTGGCACCGCACTGTCCGCTCGGCCCGCTGGCGTTGGCTGCCTGTCTGCATGTGGATTTCGTCTCGCGCAATGCGGTATTCCAGGAGCAAAGCATGGGGATTCATTATAACAAAGGTGCAGAACTGCTGGATTATGTGGTGAACAAACAGGATTTCAGCATGAATAATGGTCACTTTGCTCCGCTGAATAAACCGGGGCTGGGTGTGGAAATTGACGAGCAACTGGTAATTGAGCGCAGCCAGCAGGCGACAGACTGGCGCAATCCACTGTGGCGCTATGCCGATGGTTCAGTCGCAGAATGGTAATCCCTCAGATAACAAGAATTCTTATAGTTCATAAATAATTCGCGTTGCAGCCAGCCTGGCCGCAGCCTGAAGATTGACGAAAAGAACCCGTGGCAAATAAACCTGGCGTAAATTGCGGGCGGCTTACTGCTGCCCCGCTAACGATACGTGAATAAAAGAGGTTGTTATTATGAACACCGACCTGTACTCCTCAACGCTAAAACAACTCAATGCCAAAATAATACCTTTTATCGTTATTTGTTATTTTGTCGCCAACCTGGATAAAACCAATATTTCGATCGCTGCATTACAGATGAATGCCGATTTAGGCTTGTCCGCCAGTATGTACGGGCTGGGCGTAGGCATGTTCTATATCTCGTATATTATTTTCGAACTGCCGAGCAATATTATTATGACCCGCGTCGGCGCGCGTATCTGGATTGCCCGTATTATGATTACCTGGGGCATCGTCAGTACCGGCATGGCCTTTGTTCAGTCGGCTAACCAGCTGTATGTGATGCGCTTTTTGCTCGGCATGGCGGAAGCCGGTTTCACCCCCGGCATCATTTACTACATCTCCTGCTGGTTCCCGAAAAGCAACCGCGCCCGCGCCATGTCATTTTTCTATATGGGATCGGTCGCCGCATCCATTATCGGTTTGCCGATTTCCGGTGCGCTTCTCAATATGCACGGCATTGCTGATATCGCTGGCTGGCGCTGGCTGTTTGCTATCGAAGGTGTTCCGGCGCTGGTGCTGGGCGTGCTGGTATTACGGCGCTTACCGGACTCTCCGGCGCATGCCAGCTGGCTGAATCCGCAGCAGAAAAGCTGGTTGCAGCAGCGCCTGCAACAGGACAATGTGGGCGTAGAGATCGGAGCCAATCACTCCTGGCTGAGCGCGCTGAAAAATAAAACTGTACTGCTGTTAAGCCTGGTGTGGTTCCTGCAGGCATTTGGCTCGATTGGTATTACCCTATTTATGCCGTTAATTATAAAAAGCATGGCCGCTGAACAAAGTAATTTTGTTATCAGTCTGCTTTCTGCGGTGCCGTTTGTCTGTGCCTGCTTATTTATGTATTTAAACGGACGCCACTCGGATAAAACCGGCGAACGTTCATGGCATCTTGGATTACCGCTGATCTTTTCCGGTCTGTCGCTGGCAATCGCCATCTGGTCCGGCAGCCTGCTGCTCTCTTATCTGCTGCTGATCTTAACCGTCGGCTTTAACTTTGCGCTGACGCCGATCTTCTGGGCGGTCACCACGGAAAAACTGGCTGGCGTTGCCGCTGCCGCTTCGATTGCTTTTATCAACACGGTCGCCAACTTTGTCGGCCTCGGCCTGCCGCCGATACTTGGAAAAATTAAGGATCTGACCGACAGCTATCACTACGGTCTGTTAATCGTCGCACTGGCGCTGATTATTGGCGGCATTATCGGCATTGTGGTGTCGCGACCGACGGGTAATTCTGCGGCGAACGCACTCTCTCAGGTATCAAAATGAAACAGAAAATCTTATTACAGGCGGCGCTACCCGCGCCGTTAATCGCAGAACTGCAACAGCGCTATCAGCTGATCGATTATCAAACTCTGACGCCAGCCGATTTTTCCGCCGTCGCCGCAGAATTTCAGCTGCTGCTGACCAACGGCGAAGCCACGGTGACCCGTGAGTTAATCGCTGCGCTGCCCAACCTGGCGCTGATTGCGGTATTTGGCGTCGGCTATGACGGCGTGGACGTGGCCGCTGCGCGCGAGCATCAGGTGGCGGTAACCCACACCCCGGGAGTGCTGACCGATGATGTCGCAGACCTGGCGATGGGGCTGATGCTGGCGACCTCAAGGCAAATTGTTGCGGCCCAGCAGTTTATTCAGCAGGGAAGCTGGGCGCAGGGCGGCTATCCATGGACGCGTAAAGTATCGGGTTCGCGGCTGGGTATTGTCGGTCTCGGGCGCATTGGGATGGCGGTGGCAAAACGCGCCGGGGGATTTGATATGTCGATTGCTTACTGCAACCGTAGCCCGCTTGATGGCGCGCCGTGGCACTATCAGCCGGATTTACTGACGCTGGCACAGCAGAGTGATTATTTACTGGTCTGCACCCCAGGCGGAGCCAATACCCGCCATCTGATTAATCGGGCGGTGCTCGATGCGCTGGGTGAACAGGGAACGTTAATCAATATTTCACGCGGTAGCGTGGTTGATCAGCAAGCACTGATCGCCGCGCTGGACGCCGGTACTCTCGGTGCCGCCGGGCTGGATGTATTTGATGATGAGCCGCGGGTGCCGGATGCACTGCAAAATCGTGCCAATGTGGTGATTACGCCGCATATGGCCAGTGCCACCTGGTCGACGCGGAAAGCGATGTCGCAACTGGTTCTGGATAACGTGCAGGCGTTTTTTGCCGGTCATTCGCTGGTGACGCCGATACCCTAATGGCAGCGAATGTTTTACCCTTAACAGAATCACCGTGAAGGGTAAAACAGATGACGGAAAAACAGCTTACTTTTGATGACCGGAACCATCAGCTCACTAATATCAATGTCTGGACCGCCGACAGTCAGTGGCTGGTATACGATCTGCGCCCGTCCGGCGCGTCCTTTACCAGCCTGACGGTTGAACGCGTTAACTGCGCCACCGGTGCAACTGAAGTGTTGTATCAGGCCACTCAGGGCGCGCACGTGGGCGTGATAACCGCCAGCCCTGATCTGCCTGCCCGCTACGTCTGTATTCACGGGCCGGAACATCCCGACAGCCACTGGCAGTATGATTTTCACCATCGTCGCGGCGTGATCATTCAGCACGGCCAGGCGGAAAACCTCGATGCCTGTGATATCACCGCACCTTTTACCCCAGGCGCATTGCGCGGCGGCTCGCATGTGCATGTGTTCAGCCCTGACGGGTCGCGTCTGAGTTTCACCTATAACGACCATGTGATGCATGAATGGGATGCCAGAGAAGATTTACGTAACGTTGGCGTGGCGGTGCCGCTGCATGCGGTCTGCCCGGTTAAACAGCATCCACGGGAATATGACGGCAGTCATTTTTGTGTGCTGGTAAGTCAGACCAGTGCAAAACCGATTCCCGGCAGCGATGAGATCAACCGTGCTTATGAAGAGGGATGGATCGGCAATCAGGGCTATCGCAAGCCGGACGGTAGCCAGCAGCGCTGGGCGCTGGCATTTATTGGCGATACGCTGAGCAGCCAGGGCGACACGCTGGCGGAGGTGTTTATTGTCGATTTACCGGAAAAAATGCAGGATTACGCGCAGGCGGGCGATTGGCCGCTGGAAGGTAGTGAAACGCGCTTACCGGCTCCGCCGCGAGGTGTGCATCAGCGTCGCCTGACGTTTAGCGCCGAGCGGCGCTATCCCGGCGTTGTCAGCCAGCCGCGCCACTGGCTGCGCGCCTCGCCGGATGGCAGCGCCATTGCCTTTCTGATGAAAGACGACCGCGGTATTGTCCAGCTGTGGACGGTCTCGCCGAATGGCGGCGCTCCGCAGCAGATTACCCGCAGCGCCAGCGATATTCAGTCAGCGTTTAGCTGGCACCCACAGGGTAACGCGCTGGCGTTTATTTGCGATAACAGCGTGATGTTATGTGAGGTAGCCAGCGGGAAGATGCAGAGATTAACGGCACGCAGTGACAGCGCGCCGTGCGCAGATGCGGTGGTGATATCGCCGGACGGCCAGCAGGTGGCCTATGTGCGCGATATCAATGGCTACCGTCAAATCTTTACGGCCGCGATCAATTAGCGGCCAGTGGAGCGCTTTCTACCATGCTGTCATGAGTTTGTGACAGCTTTTCGCTTTGCAGTACACGTTCGCGCGGTGAGTCTTCCGCTTTATTATCATCAGAGCGGGCGTAGTCCCACGGCAACAGCAGCGTATCCATAACGGCGGAAAACGGCAGGTCGATCACCGCCAGGGGTTTAAGCGCCCAACTGGTCTGGTCATCGGCAATAATAGCAGCACTGGCGCGCGTGCCTGGGTAGTAACCCTGGCTGGCGCCGGTATGTGACATTACACTGGAACAGCCGGTAGTACTTGCCAGAGAACAGCAAGCGAACAGACCGGCTAAATGGTAACGCTTAATTGCTTTCATCTTGAATATCCCTTCAGCCATGGTCACAGTGCCTGCCTGAGTTTACTCGCCGACGAGCAGGGAAACTTCCCGGTTACTCTGTGGTAACTCTTACCCGATTCTCAGCGATGTCTCAAATGAGTGTATGTCATTTACCGTGGGATGGTTAAAAAAATTGCTGGCCCCACACTTGAAAGCGACATAAATGTCACCATTTTTAAATCACGGTCACAAAAGAGTACGCCGACAGGGTACTGCTTTGATGGCTGACAGCCTGTCCATTGGGGAAGGTTGTTTATCTCACTCGCTGAATTTCAGGAGCTATTACTATGCGTAACTTTGATCTCTCTCCACTTTACCGTTCTGCTATTGGTTTCGATCGTCTGATTAACCTGCTGGAATCCAATCAGGGCCAGAGCAACGGCGGCTATCCTCCGTATAACGTCGAGCTGGTGGATGAAAATCACTACCGGATTACCATTGCCGTGGCAGGATTCGCTCAGAGCGAACTGGATATCACTTCCCACGACAATCTGCTGATTATTCGCGGTGCGCATGCTGATGAGCAAACTGAGCGCCAGTATCTCTATCAGGGCATCGCCGAGCGTAACTTCGAGCGTAAATTCCAGCTGGCCGAGCACGTGCACGTCCGTGATGCACGTTTAGAAAATGGCCTGCTGTATATCGAACTGGAGCGTGTGGTTCCTGAAGCCATGAAGCCACGCCGTATCGATATTCTTAGCTAATTGCGACGTTGTTACAGCAGCCAGCACCCGTCTGGCTGCTGAATTATTGCTGGTGCTGCCGCACATTGCGCGATGGCATCAGCATTCCGCCAAACATATTGAGTAACAGTCCGGCGATAATTATCCCCGCGCCTACCATCTGCATCAGTGACAAGCTTTCATCCAGCAGTAAAGCCGCACTAATAATACCCACCACCGGCACCAGTAATGCCAGCGGCGCAACCCGCCAGGTTTCATAACGCTTCAGCAAACTCCCCCAGATGGCATAGCCGACAATAGTGGCGATAAACGCCAGGTAAATCAGCGCCATAATGGTTGTTGAGTTAATGTTTATCAGGCTGGAAATCATCGCTGACGAACCGTCATACAGCCAGGAACAGGCCAGAAAAGGCCCCACGGGAATCAGCGCGCTCCAGACCACCAGCGACATCACCGGCACCTGACTATTACGCATAATCACCTTATTGGTGATATTGCCCAGCGCCCAAGACAGCGCCGCTGCCAGTGTCAGCAGCAGAGTGACAACAGTGATACCGCCGCTCTGATTCGCCATACCGGCCTCTGCCAGCACCAGCATACCGGCCGAAGCCAGCAGAATGCCGGCAATATGGTTCCACTTCAGCTTTTCAGACAGCAACACTGCGCCGAGCAGAATGGTGAAAAAGGTCTGAGCCTGAATCACCAGTGAAGCGATACCGGCTGGCATTCCCAGCTTGATTGCCAGGAAAAGAAACGCGAACTGACCAAAACTGATGGTCATACCATAAGCCAACAGCCATCTGAGCGGGACTTTCGGCGGTTTGATAAAAAGGATTGCCGGAAAAGCCACCAGTGCAAAGCGCAAGCCGGCCAGAAGAAATGGCGGCATATCGTGGAGACCGACTTTAATCACCACAAAATTCACTCCCCAGGCGATTACTACGCAGAGAGCCAGCAGCATATCTTTGACCGACATAGCGTTATCCTTCTTTAAGCGTTTACACCCCTTCAGCGTGGGCGCGATCGATCTCTTCGGCGAGAATTTTAATGCCTTTCTCGATAGTCTCGCTGTCCGGCACGTAGTTCATGCGCATGCACTGATGAGTATGCGGCCATTCGTGCTCCAGCCCCGGGAAGAAGAAGTGGCCCGGTACCATCAATACGCCGCGCTGCTTCAGGCGCTGATAGAGCACTTCGGTGGTAATCGGCAGATCTTTAAACCACAGCCAAAGGAAAATAGCGCCTTCTGGTTTGTGAATCAGGCAGCGATCTGCTGATAAATAGCGGCGAATGACGGCAATCGTCTCAGTTACGCGCTGCTGATAGAATGGCTTAATGACGTCGTTCGAGAGCCGCAGCAGATCGCCGCGCTTGATCATTTCATTGGCTATCGCCGGGCCAATACTGCCTGGTGCCAGGCTGATGATGCCGTTCATATTACCGATCGCCGAAATCACTTTTTCGTCGCCAATAATAATGCCGCAGCGTGAACCCGGCAGGCCGAGCTTGGACAGGCTCATGCACAGAATAATGTTGGGATTCCACAGCGGGCGCACATCGCTGAAAATAATGCCCGGGAAGGGAACGCCGTAGGCATTGTCGATCAGCAGCGGGATATCATGCTGTTGCGCCAGTACGTCGAGCTTCATCAGCTCTTCATCGGTAATCACATTGCCGGTCGGGTTGGTTGGGCGTGAAACGCAGATTAACCCGGTATCCTCGGTGATCGTTAAATGCTCGAAGTCGACGTGATATTTAAACTGGCCTTCCGGCAGTAGCTCAATATTCGGCTTGGCGGAAACAAACAGATCCTCATCCAGCCCGGCGTCGGCATAACCGAGATATTCCGGCGCCAGCGGAAACAGCACGCGCTTCTTGCTGCCGTCGGCGCGACGCCCGGCATAAAGATTAAACAGATAGAAGAACGCGCTCTGACTGCCGTTAGTTAAGGCAATATTTTTCGGCGAAATTTGCCAGCCAAGATGTTCGCGCAGCATCTCTGCCAGCGCATCCAGCAGCACGGTTTTGCCGCGTGGTCCATCATAGTTACACAGTGCATCAGTCAGCTTGCCTTCATCATGCATCTGCTGCAACAACTGCTGAAAATAGTCATTCATCGCCGGAATCTGGGCCGGATTACCGCCGCCCAGCATCACTGTACCGGGGGTGCGTAAGCCTTCGCCCATGTCTTCCATCAGGCGGGTGATGCCTGAGTGGCGGGTAAATTTGTCACCAAAAACGGAAAAGGTCATAGCGTGTAAATCATTTGTTAGCGCAAAAGGTGAGTCACCATAACGCCAGAGGAAAGGGGGTGCAATGGCTATCACAAATATAAAACGAGGCGGCCGAAACAGGTTCCGGGAGCCGTTTTCAGCTCCCGGAATCTGGGGGTTATTTCAGCAATTGCGGGTTAACGCAGTTTTTCTCAACTTTACCGCTCAGCGCGGCAATCAGGTTATCAACCGCATCCTTTGCCATTCCGTAGCGCGTTTCATGGGTAGCGGAACCAATATGCGGCAGTGCCACGACATTCGGCAGCGTCAGCAGCGGCGAATCAACCGGTAACGGTTCCTGCTCGAACACGTCCAGACCGGCGGCGTGAAGGGTGCCGTCTTTCAGCGCGTCAATCAGCGCCTGCTCGTCGACCACCGGACCGCGTCCGGCATTAATTAAAACTGCGCTGCTCTTCATTTTTGCCAGCTGCTCGCGACCAATCAGATGATGGGTTTGCTCGGTCAGTGGCAGGCTGATGCACAAAAAATCGGACTCTTTCAGCAGGGTGTCGAGATCGCAATACTGCGCGTCGAAACGCTGTTCAGCTTCTTCATGATGCTTACGCGCGTTATATAAAATTGGCATGCTAAAGCCGAGATGCGCACGCTGCGCCAGCGCCAGACCGATACGGCCCATGCCAAGAATACCCAGTTTTTTATGATGAACATCGATGCCGAACCAGTCCGCACCGATACTGCTTTGCCATTCACCGGCCTTCACGCGTTCGGCCACTTCTACCACCCGCCGCGCCGAAGAGAGCACCAGCGCCATCATGGTATCAGCGACGGTTTCCGTCAGCACGGTCGGCGTGTGCATCAGCAGCACGCCACGCTGATTCAGCGCGTCGACGTCAAAGTTGTCATAACCGACGGAAACGGTCGAGGCGACGCGCAGTTTTGGCGCTTTGGCCAGAAAGGTGCCATCCACTTTGCCGCCCGAACCGAGAATACCCTCAGCCGATGCGAACGCTGCGGCGTGCTTCTCCAGGTTCTCTGCGGTCAGGCCATCGATTTCGGTTACGGTAAAGTGTTCATCAAGACGCTGGCGTAAATCGTCAGGTAAGGATTTATACAACACCACTGAAGGCTTCATGCGTTTCTCCCTGTTAAAGCAATTTAATGCGCTGAGGGCGACACGCATGTCGCCCAGGATTATGTTAACGACCTGGCCATTTTCAGGCGGATTTTGCGCCCTGACCCATCGGCTGCTGCTTGTTGTCGGCGGGTTTAACGATCAGCGTCAGCCAGACCGCAACCAGTAATGCCGCACCCATAAAAATATAGGATGCCGATGGGCTACCGGTAGCACCGTTGAGATAGCCGACAAACCATGAGCCGGTAAACGAACCGAGTGCGCCCATGCTGTTGATCAGCGCCATTGCCCCGCCGGAAACATTGCGCGGCAGCATTTCAGGAATGATGGCGAAGAACGGGCCATAAGGTGCATACATTGCCGCTCCGGCAACCACCAGTAGCGCATAAGACATCCAGAAATTACCCGGGCCAACCAGATAGGAACCTAAAAAGGCCAGCGCACCAATTAACAGCAGCGGCCAGACAAACAATTTGCGGTTCTGTAATTTATCCGATGCCCATGAAACGATAATCATCGCAATGGTAGCGGCCAGATAAGGCACCGCAGAAAGCCAGCCAGCTTCTACCATACCCATTTGTGTGCCGTTGCGCAGTATTGATGGCAGCCACAGCACGAAACCATAAACCCCAATGCTCCAGGCGAAATACTGCATGCACAGCAGGATGACATTGCGCGATTTAAACGCTTCACGGTAGTTGGGTACCGCTTTAATGCTCTCCTGCTCTCTTTTCAGCTCAGCTTGCAGCGCGGCTTTTTCGTCCTCGCTCAGCCATTTTGCCTGCGCCGGTTTGTCCTGCACCAAAAACCACCAGGCGATGGCCCAAATTACCGCCGGGAAGCCCTCGATGATAAACATCTCGCGCCAGCCGTAGGATTCGATCAGATAACCGGATACTACCGACATCCACAGCACCGTCACCGGATTGCCGAGGATCAGGAAGGTATTGGCGCGCGAGCGCTCCGATTTGGTAAACCAGTTACTGATATAAATCAGCATGGCGGGCATCACCGCCGCTTCCACCACGCCGAGAATAAAACGAATGGCGGCCAGCATCGGAATATTACTGACGATGCCGGTCAGTGACGCACAGCCCCCCCACAGGATCAGACACCAGAAAATCAGCTTTTTCACGCTGCGGCGTTCAGCATAAATCGCGCCGGGGATCTGGAAGAAGAAATAGCCGAGGAAGAACAGCGCGCCCAGTAACGATGACATGCCTTTGGTAATGCCTAAATCTTCATTAATCCCGGCTGCTGAGGCGAAACTGAAGTTCGCCCGGTCCAGATACGCCAGACTGTAGGTGATAAACACGATGGGCATGATGTACCACCAGCGTTTAGGCGCGATCGTATGCTTTTTCATAATCTAATCCTCTGTTGAGGTGGCCGCATTCTGGTCCACTGGGGATCGATGCGATTTTATTTTGTAGCAGGGACTTGTGGTTCAGCCGACGACTAAAAGTCGCCGAGTTCAGCGCGCGTCGGTAGCCCTTCGCTGTCGCCAATCACCTGAATCGCCAGTGAGCCGATTTTGTTGCCGCGTTTAATCGCCTGCGGCAGCGACTTACCTTCCAGTAACGCGCTGATCACGCCAACCGCAAAGCCATCGCCTGCGCCAACGGTATCCACCACGTTTTCTACTCTGATCGCTTCCACCTGGCCTTTCTCGCCCTGTGCGGTTTTGTACCAGGCGCCGTCGCAGCCGGTTTTGATAATTACCGCTTTCACGCCCTTATCGAGGTAAAAGTCAGCAATCGCTTCTGGCTGGCTGTAACCGGTCAGGATTTTGCCCTCTTTCTCGCCGGGCAGTACCCAGTCGGCATACTCTGCCAGATGGTTCAGCTGCCGGACCATCTCCTGTTCGCTCGACCACAGCACCGGACGCAGATTCGGATCAAAAGAGATAGTTTTCCCCAACGAACGCATCTCTTTCGCCGCATATTTCGACAGTTCCAGCGAGCTGTCAGAGATCGCGGCTGAGACACCACTCAAATGTAAATGGCGTGCCGCGCCAAAATAGTCGCGGTTGAAGTCTTCAATCGAAAGATGGCTGGCAGCCGAACCTTTGCGGAAATATTCCACCAGCGGATCGGAGCCATCATCGACTTTTGATTTCAGTTGAAAACCGGTGGGATAGCGCTTATCTACCGTGACCTGACGATGATCGACCTGCTCTTTCTCCAGCTGCTGACAGGTAAAGCGGCCAAAGGAGTCGTCACCGACGCGGCTGACCCAGCCGACTTTCAGCCCCAGTCGTGACAGGCCGATCGCCACATTCAGCTCGGCGCCGGCGATACGCTTGATAAAGCTCTCTGCGGCGGCCAGATCGCCAGTTTCGCGCGCGACAAACATCGCCATCGCTTCACCGATGGTTACTGCATCCAGCATGCCATTGCTGTTAGTTGTCATCAGGGTTACTCCTCTCGCAGCAGGTTGACGTAATGGCGTGTAACGGCCACCAGGTCGTCACCTTCTAACGGAAATTCGATGCCGCGCGGAGCGGCGGCAGGCAGCAGCTTAAGCAGCTCACGCCAGAGGTTATCGGCGTCGTCGAGTGCAATGGCGCGGAAAGAGTTGCGATGGGGCGTGGCCGCCTTAACATGAATGTAGCTGACAAAACGCCCCAAACTGTCGGCCGCTGCGCGCGGGTTATCGCCCACCCACAGCCAGTTGCCCATATCAAACGTCATGCTGTTTGGCATACGCGCCTCGGCACAGTCAGCGAAGAACTGTTCCAGCGCCTGCTGCTTGCCGCAGTCGGTTTGATCGTTTTCTACCACCACGTGCAGCGAATAGGCCGCCAGCTGCTGATGCAGTGCATTGCAGTCAAAACCGGGCGTGTAATGGCCTAAAGAGAACTTAAGCAACTGGGCATTCAACTGTTTTGCTTCAGCTACACGCTGATCCAGCGCCGGATTGAGCGTGCCATCCGCCATAAACAGTGCTTCTGGCACAGAGTAGAAGGCGATCAGCTGATGCTGCGCAATCGCGGTTCCCAGTTCGCTTAGCTGTTGCAGTTCGCTATCGCTCAGTAATTCACGGCGAATCTCAACGCCATCCGCTCCGGCTTCAGCAATAATCGGCAGCAGCGCTCGCTGGCCCCCTAAGGCTTCAACTCGTTGATGACCATACGCAGCGGTCACGACAATCACTTCTCTCTTCATCTTTATTCTCCGGCCCCGTCGCCTCGACGTTATAAAAACGTTAAATGGAACCGGTTCCAAAGCAAAGTACCAGAGTGTGAAATTATGATCGCGCTCACGATGTGAGCAATTATTAGCAGGGTATTGTCTGAATTAAGGCGGGTGAAACGTCAGGGGGAAGTGACCTCCCCCTGCGCATTATATCGGCTGGGATGAACCGCGAACCACCAGTTCAGCGGAAAACATCTGCTCGCCGATCGGCTCTTCGCTGCCTTCGATACGGCGAATAACCTGTTCCAGCGCGGTATAACCGAGCTGCCAGGTCGGCTGTTTTAAGGTGGTGATGCCGACGCCCGCCAGTTCTGCCCACTCCAGCTCATCAAAGCCAAGCAGGCCGATATCTTTGCCCCAGTGTAAATCGAGGCGGCGTAATGAACGTGCGACTTGCAGGGTCAACGCCCCATTCGCTACCAGTAATGCGCAGCGATGAGACTGATGACGTTGATAAAAATCCTGCAGGATAGCGTCGAGCTTCGCACCCTGACTGAGCGCCACTTCGGCTTGCTCAGCGATCGCCTGTGGATGTTGCTGCGCAGTCGTTTTAAACGCCTGTAAGCGCTCAAGACGCGTATTGACCAGCCCGAGTGGTTCGCTGACGAATAAAATCGCCTGATAACCGTTAGCCAGCAGATGTTCGGTGGCCGCGGTAGCGGCTTCGGCATTATTAAGCCCAACCACATCACAGGCAAAATCAGGAATTTTACGGTCGATCAGCACCATTGGCAGCAGAGATTGCTGCAACATATTTAGCGCTTCTTCCCGCATGCCTACCGCATTGACCACAATGCCTTCTACCTGATAGCTGCTAAGTAATTGCAGGTAGTGGCGCTCCTGATCAACCTCGTTATTGGTGTTACACACCAGCAGGGTAAAACCCTGCGCGCGGCAGGCGGCCTCAATCCCGGAGAGGACATCGACGGAATAGGGGTTGGTAATATCGGCGATAATCAGGCCAATCAGTCGGGTGCGGCCACGTTTCAGTCCGCGTGCCATCTGGCTGGGGCGATAATCGAGATCGGCAATCGCCGTTTCAATGCGCTGTTTCAGATCGGCCGACAGCGCATGCTGCTCGCCGTTCAGATAACGCGAAACGCTGGTTTTTCCGGTATTTGCCGCGTTGGCGACATCGCTGATGGTTGCTCGTGCAGCTTTGCGCTTCATGGCTTTCCTTTGGCGTTCAGATTCAGCCGAGACTAGCACAGCTTTTTTATCCGGCGTTAATTGCGCGTCGGGCAGGGGCAGCACGCGCCCCTGCTGGCGAGAGAATTACAGTGGGCTGAGGGTGATTTCCACACGGCGGTTTTGCGCTTTACCGCTCTCAGTATTGTTGCTGGCGATTGGGTTATCCGGCCCTAATCCACTGGTGCGAATGCGGTTAGCCGCAACACCCTGGGTAATCAGTGAGCTGCCGACGCTGTCTGCACGCTGCTGCGACAGTGTCATATTCAGCGCACGGGTGCCGGTACTGTCGGTATAGCCGATAATATTCACCGCGGTTTTTGGATACTCTTTCAGTACCATCGCCACGCCGGTCAGGGTATTCGCCCCGGCAGGTTTCAGCGAGCTGCTGCTGGAATCGAAAGTGACGTTGCTTGGCATATTCAGAATGATATTGTCGCCGTTACGGGTGACGCTGACGCCAGTGCCTTTCATCTGGTCGCGTAGTTTCGCTTCCTGCACATCCATATAGTACCCGGCACCACCGCCCAGAGCAGCACCTGCTGCTGCGCCAATCAGCGCGCCTTTGCCGCGATCTTTCTTCGACGAAGAGAGTGCGCCGACGCCCGCGCCTAAGGCGGCACCCAGTCCGGCTCCGATCCCGGATTTACCGGCCTGCGACTCACCTGTGTAGGGGTTAGTGGTACAGCCGGAAAGTGCGATGGTGCCGCTCAGTAACAAGGCGAGAGTAATAATGCTTTTTTTCATGGATTTTCCCTTAATCGAATTCACAGGTGCCAATGCACGTACACCTATAAGCGGCACGATTATGCCGCTTAATTATGAGGAAAATACCTAAGGTTAAGTCTTAAAGTGTAAAGTTAGACGTCTAAAGATTACGAGGATGGCAAAAGCAGTTAATAACATGATCGTTAACCAGCCCGCAGGCCTGCATAAATGCGTAACAGGTGGTCGAACCGACAAATTTAAAACCGCGCTTTTTTAATGCTTTTGATAGCTCGTCAGAAACCGGGGTTTTACTCGCAACCTCGGCGAGGCTTTTCAGCTGATTAATCTGCGGCTGGTTGTCGACAAAATCCCAGATAAAACGCGCAAAATCTTCGCCTCTGGCTTCCATTGCCAGCAGCGCACGCGCATTTGCAATAATCGCTGAAAGTTTACCGCGATGACGAATCAGACCGCTGTCCTGCATCAGCTCATCAACCTCTTTTTCGCCCATCAGCGCCACCGCTTGCGGGTCGAACTGGTGAAAAGCGCGGCGGTAGTTCTCGCGTTTTTTCAGCACCGTAATCCATGATAAACCCGCCTGTTGCCCTTCGAGACAGATCATTTCAAACAACGCGTTACCGTCGTTTTGCGGAATGCCCCATTCCCGATCGTGATAGGCAATATAAAGCGGATCTTGTGTGACCCAACCGCATCGCTGCATGACTAAACTCCTTATCAATAAAGGCGCAAAATTTGTTGTTTTTATCCTTGAACTGCTGCTTAATCGGTCAATAGTTAATCAATGGAATGAGATAACTCTCTGGCTGATTAATAATACTAACACTTCGCCAATTTGGCTCTTTCTCGGAGTCGTTATTATGCTGCAGAAAAGACAGTGCAAAGGTGGCCGTTTATCCGCTGGCGCGATGATGGTGACAGGGATTTTGTTCTATCCGATGGCGGCAAGCGCCTGGGATCAGTTATATGTCTTTGGTGATAGTCTGAGTGATAGCGGAAATAATGGCCGTTATACCTGGGATGGCAGCACACACCCGCTTTACGACGATATTCTGGCGGAAAAGATCAATCAGGCGCTGAAACCCTCAAAAGAAGGCGGTACGAATTTCGCCGCCGGTGGCGCGGTGGCAGTACCGGCACTGAATCCACAGGATAACACTCAGGATCAGGTGCAAAATTATCTGGCCGCCAACGGTGGGCGTGCAGACGCAGATGGCCTGTATATTCACTGGATTGGCGGTAATGATCTGGCCGCAGCGGCGATCAATCCGGCTGAGGCGCCGGATATTGTCAGCAACAGCGCCTTTGCTGCTGCCAGCCAGGTGAAGGAACTGCTGTCTGCCGGGGCGAATACCGTGATTGTCCCGACGGTGCCGGATATCGGTGCCACGCCAGCACTGCTGGAAGCCGTGATTCAAAGCGGGCTGACACCGGTCGCCGACGCGGCGCTGTCGGCCGCTTACCAGTCGCTGAACAGCCAGACCACTCTCAGCACCGCAGCGCGTCAGCAGGCGATTTACGAGGCGCTGTTTGCCGCAGCCGGTACTGCCACCTCGGTGCCGGAACTGCAAAAAGCGATAGCCGATCAACTGCTTGCCGCCTGGCAACAGATCAGCCGCCAGGCATCGGCGTTGACCAGCAGTTACAATCAGCAGGAAGAGCGCTACCTGGCGAACATCGGCGGCAATATCGTGCGCGTCGATGTTTATGGGCTGTTCAATGAAGTGCTGGCCGATCCGGCACGTTACGGTCTGAGCAATACTGCCGGTATGGCCTGTCCACCCGGCGTATCGGCGGCTGTCTGTGGCGTCTCGACGCCGGGCTTTTCCAGTGAGCAGAATTATCTGTTTGCCGATCGCCTGCATCCCAGTCCGGCAGTTCACCGGCTAATTGGTGATTATATTCAGTCGGTGCTGGATGCTCCGGCGCAGGTGGTAGCGCTAAATCAGGCCACGCTGGCGATGTCGCGTGATATGCGTAATACCCTCGACAGTCATCTGCAACAGCAGCGACACAGCGATAATCCGCAGGGCTCGCTAAGCGTTTTTGGCGGCTACGCCGGGCAGCGTTATGACTATGCCGCTAATCTTGCGGCAGGTAACGGCGATGCCACCAGCCATAATCTGACCCTTGGCGTGGACTATAAGCTGACGGATAACTGGCTGATGGGCGTGCTGCTTTCCGGCTCCAGTGATAATCAACAACCGACGCCTGGCTACGATTATAAAATGCGTGGCTGGCTGGTCTCAGCTTACAGCGAGCTGGACTTTTCCTCGGGCGGTTGGATAAATGCCGATCTGCATTTTGCCACCGCCGACTATGACGATATCTCCCGCCGGATAATCTTAGGCCCTGCCAGCCGCACTGAGCAAGGCAGTACCGATGGCAAGCAATTAGGCGGGCGGATAACCGCTGGTTGGGATTTCCCGCTTGCCAGTTGGCTGACTACCGGACCAACGCTGCAATATGCACTGGACTACAGCAAGGTATCGGGCTACAGCGAACAGGGCGATTCCAGCACTGCAATGCGCTTTAACGACCAAACTTACCATTCGCAAATTGGTGCGGTTGGCTGGCGAGTGGACTCGCGAATGGGCTGGGTGAATCCCTGGGCGCAAGTCAGTTATAACCATCAGTTTGGTGACGATGTCTGGCGAGCCGGTGGCGGACTGAAATCGACCCAAATCTCGTTCTCGCGTGATACGGCACAGCAGGATACCAACTGGGTTGATGTCAGCGTCGGTGCCAATGTGCCACTGGGCGAAGATGTCGCCGCGTTTGCTTCACTGTCGCAGAGCGCGGGCCTCAGTTCGGGTGAGCAATTTATGTATAACCTGGGGGTCAGCGCGCGCTTCTGATCTGGCTCTGAAACCAGTATCCATGCCGCTTTGCGGGCTATCAGGGCATCAAAGGTGAAGTTAAAATACAGTTAAATAATATAATTATCGGGCTAATCATAACTATGGAAACATTATGCCGTCCGATCTTGCCGTTATTCGTAATAAACTCTTCGCCTTTTTGGCATGCGCTGTCTTTTTGGCAATGATGATGGGCCTGATTTTTATGGATGTGAACTGGATGAATAATGCCGTTCACGAGTCCTCTTTTACTGAAATCGCACAGGAACTGATTTTGGCTGCGATTGCTTCTTCATTTTTCATTGCCGCTGCGGGTCATGAGCAGCATCGCCCGAGCCTGCTGCTGCTGGGTGGTTTTTTTGGCTGCATGCTGATCCGCGAAATGGACTTCCTGTTCGACGAGATTCACCACGGTGCCTGGGTGTGGTTTGCGCTGGCGCTGGCGGCTTTTAGCCTGAGCTATGCCGCGAAAAATCTGGCAAAAACCCTGTCTGGTCTGGTTCATCTGCTGCAACATCCTGCCTGGAATATGATGGTGGCTGGCCTGCTGACGGTGCTGGTGTTTTCCCGTCTGTTTGGCATGCATCAGCTGTGGCAACATCTGATGCTGGACGGTTATAACCGCACGGTGAAAAATATCGCCGAAGAGGGCAGCGAACTGCTGGGTTACAGCTTCTGCCTGTTTGCCAGCGTGCGCTATTTGTGGGAGCTGAAAACTGCCACGGTGAAGAAGCCCGTGATGGTGTGGCAGCAACAAAACTAATTTATTGTCGCGATTACGACCTTCCGCGCCGGATTCAGGCGATCTCCTGCGCTAAAATTGTTAGAATCGTGGAAGGACGTTAACTGCTGTTCGCTCCCGCTGCTTTACATTAACACCAACCAGAGACTGAGCCATGTCTGTCAAAATCTTAACCTCAACCATTATCGGCATGGATGCATTCCGTCATCATCCGCTGGAAGCGCTGGCGTCGGCGGAGCAAGGTACGGTCGCCGTATTCGACAACAATGCGCCGGTATTGTACGCGGTCACGCCCGACAGGCTGGCAGAGTTGCTGGCGTTTGAAGCGTCTGCCAGACAGGCGCGTTCGGATGTGACGCTGGAGGAGAGTTTGTTTGATGATGAACTGGCACACCCCGATGCGATTCCGGTTCCTGCCGGTAAATTCCCGATGTATCAGGGCTGGCAGCCGGATGCGGATTTTGTGCGTCTGGCAGCAATCTGGGGCGTGGCGTTAAGTTCAGCGGTGACGCCTGCCGAGCTGGCCTCGTTTGTCAGCTACTGGCAAGCGGAAGGACGGGTGTTCCACCATGTCCAGTGGCAGCAAAAGCTGGCGCGCAGCATACAGCTGAGCAGAGCGGCCAACGGTGGTCAGCAGAAACGGGATCTTAATCAACTTCCGGAACCCGACCAATCCATTCCTGATGGCTTTAGAGGTTTGCGATGAAAAACAGTAGCGACTTGCTGAAACGCATGCAGCGCTTAATGCCTGCGCATATTAAGCCCAAGTTTAAGGACAGTGCCGAGCTGTTTGCCTGGAACCAGGAGCAGGGACGAATCCGCTCGCAGGACATCGTTCGTGAAAACCGCGCAATGAAAATGCAGCGTATTCTGGGTCGTTCCGGCATTCGTGAACTGCACATCAACTGCTCCTTTGATAATTACCGCGTGGAATGCGCAGAGCAGCAGTACGCGCTGGATTGCGCACGTCAGTATGCGGAAGAGTTTGACGGCAGCATCGCCAGTTTTGTTTTCTCGGGTAAGCCGGGTACCGGTAAAAATCATCTGGCGGCGGCAATTGGTAACTATCTGATTCTTCGTGGTAAAAGCGTGCTGGTGGTGACGGTTGCCGATTTGATGTCAAATATGAAGGGCACCTTCAGCGGCAGTAAAGGCGTGACTGAAGAGAGCCTGATCCACGATCTGAGTACCGTTGATTTGCTGGTAATTGACGAGATTGGAATGCAGACCGAATCGCGCTATGAAAAGGTGATTATCAACCAGATTGTCGACCGTCGTTCCTCTTCCAAGCGCCCGACCGGGATGCTGTCCAACCTCGATATGGCGGGGATGAATACACTGCTCGGCGAGCGCGTAATGGACCGTATGCGCCTGGGTAAAAGCCTGTGGGTACGCTTTAGCTGGGACAGCTATCGCAGCCGGGTGACCGGTGAAGAGTATTGACTGTCAAGGGCGGCAAAAAGCCGCCCTGTTAAACAGCACTCATTAACCCGCGCGGTTGCCCACCAGTTCCGTGACCAGGTTATTTACCCCATCACTCATGGTGGTAAAACGGCTTAGCGGCGAGCGCGTGACCACCACAAATACGCCCACGTTATATTGCGGCACCATCGCCATATAGGTAATAAAACCGCCACCACCGCCGGTTTTCTGAATAATTCCAGGACGTCCATCTTTCGGCTGCATATACACCCAGCCCATTCCGAGCGCATCGGCTTTGCCCGGCACATCCATGCCTTCAAGTTTAGTTAACTGATTACGCGAGTAGATCAGCGTCTGCAACCGGTCGGCCTGCGCACTGCGCTGATGCACGTCCGAGGCGAGAAACTGCTGCATCCAGCGGGCGATATCGTCCGGCGTTGAGTAAATACCGCCGCTGCCAATCGCTGCAAGGGTATTCACGCAGGGGCTGGCACCTTTTTCCGCCACCATCAGGCGCGCGCACTGTTCCGGCGACGGGGTAAACGTGGTGTCTTTCATCCCCAGCGGTCGGGTGATTTTGCTGCTGAGCAAATTCGGATAGGTCATACCGGAAGCGCGTACCAGCGCATCGCCGAGCAGATCATAGGCCAGGTTCGAGTATGATGCACTGACGCCCGGCGGGGTAGTTAAGCGGGCGGTTTGCAGCCAGTCCCAGCGCTCGGCGCGGGTAGGCCAGACAAATACCGGACGCACCGGTTTACCGCCTGGCTGCTCACGCGGCAGGCCGCTGGTGTGGGTCGCCAGATTGATCAGCCTGATTGGCTGTCCCGCATAGGTCGGTACACTGCTGCCAGGCGGAGCAAACTTACTCAGCGGATCGTCAAGACGCAGAACCCCGTCCTCGGCCAGTTTCAGCAGCAGTTCACTGGTCAGCAGCTTGCTGATCGACGCGATACGGATCAGCGAGTCCTTTTGTGGCCTGACGTTATTGCCGGGCCGGGTATCGCCTAAGCTGGTAAACACCCGTTGATTACCATCAATCGCCACCATCGCCATCCCGGTGGCTGCGGTGCCGTAGAAGATATGCTCCGCATAGCGATCAACGATTTGCGAAGCCAGTAGCGGGTCGGGTGAACTGAGTTGCTGGCTGCGTGCGGGCAAAGCGATAACCATCAGAGCCAGTAAAAAGGAGAGGGATGATTTCAACGGCGATTTGTCCAGATGGATGACAGAGAATAATCAGCATAGTAGTCATTTCTGTTATTCATGGCACTAATCAAATTTTGCCGGACGATGTTTTTTTAAGGTCGATCACGCTGAGAGATAATTTACAGCGTCACTTCGCCGAAGCGTTCACGATACTCTTTTGGCGTAGTGGCGTAGCTTTTCTTAAACACCGAATAAAAATACTGCAGTGACGGATAGCCACACATCTGCGAGATTTCATTGATCGACAGCGATGACGAAACCAGCAAGCTGCGCGCCTTTTCCAGCTTTTCACTGTGGATCAAGGCATGGATGGTTTCGCCGGTCTCATCTTTAAAGCGTTTTTCCAGATTAGAACGTGACATGCCAACGGCATCCAGCACCTGCTCCACTTTGATTCCTTTGCAGGCATTGAAGCGAATGTAGTGCATCGCCTGAATCACCGCCGGATCGTACAGCGACCGATAGTCAGTCGAACGGCGTTCGATAACTTTTACCGGCGGCACCAGAATGCGTTGTAACGGCAGCGCTTGTTTATCCAGCAGGCGATGCAGCAGTTTTGCCGCCTGATAACCCATCTGTCGCGATCCCTGCGCGACCGATGACAGCGCCACGCGTGACAGATAGCGCGTCAGCTCCTCGTTATCAATGCCAATCACACACAGTTTTTCCGGCACCGGTATCTTCAGATGTTCACAAACCTGCAGCAGATGACGGGCGCGTGCATCGGTAACGGCAATAATGCCGGTTTGCGGCGGCAGGGTTTGCACCCAGTCGGCGAGGCGGTTTTGCGCGTGCTGCCAGTTTTCCGGCGCGGTCTCCATGCCCTGATACACCACCCCCTGATAGCGTTCCTGCGCCACCCGCTGCCGGAAGGCGTGCTCACGCTCCTGCGCCCAGCGTTTACCGCTCGACAGCGGTAAACCGTAAAAAGCAAAGCGATGCACGCCTTTCTCTTTTAAATGCAAAAAGGCGCTTTCGATTAACGCCGCGTTATCCGTCGCGATGTAATGCACCGGCGGATAATCCTCCGCCCGGTGATAAGAGCCGCCGACGCCGACAATCGGCACATCAACCTGTTGCAGCAGTGACTCGATCTGTTTGTCGTCGTAATCGGCGATCACCCCGTCGCCCAGCCATTCGCGAATATTATCGATGCGGCAGCGGAAATCCTCTTCAATAAAGATATCCCAGTCGCTTTGCGAAGCCTGCAAATATTCACCCACGCCTTCTACTACCTGGCGATCATAGACTTTGTTGGCATTAAACAGCAGGGTGATACGAAAACGTTTCTCAACCATGGCGTCTTTCCCGGAGTGAATCACTCCATTTCAATAACACGCCGTAATATCCAGCAGAAAAAAATAAGCCAGCCATGTGATCGCTATCGATAATCAGACGCGGCGTTTGGTTGCCGAATCCATCCACACCGCCAGCAGCAGAATCGCGCCTTTAACGATGTATTGCCAGAAGGTCGGAACATCCATCATGCTCATGCCGTTATCCAGCGAGGCCATAATAAACGCGCCCATTACCGCCCCGGCTACCGTGCCGATGCCGCCCGCCAGACTGGTGCCGCCAATCACGCAGGCGGCAATCGCGTCCAGTTCGGCGATATTACCGGCGGAAGGCGAGCCGGCGCCAAGGCGTGAACTGAGGATTAACCCGGCGATCGCCACCATCAGGCCGTTAATTGCGAACACCGCCATTTTGGTGCGGGCAACGTTAATACCCGATAACCGGGCGGCATCGAGATTGCCACCGATGGCATAAATTCTTCTGCCAAAAGCGGTACGCGTCGCCATAAACATTCCGGCCAGCAGCAGCAGGGAAAGGATCAGTACCGGCGTCGGCACGCCACGATAATCGTTCAGCATCCAGATGGCGCCGAGCACCAGAATCGCGGTCAGCGACTGACGCGCCACTGAACCGGTGGCGGAAGCCTGCGGCAGGCCCATGCTTTGACGGCGCAGGCGTAAGCGCCACTGCCAGAAGATAAACAGCAAAAGCCCGACCACACCAAAGCCAAAACCGATGCCGTCCGGCAGATAACTCTGGCCAATCTGCGACATCGCCGGACTGCCAGGGGCGACGGTGGTGCCGTTGGTGATGCCGACCAGAATGCCGCGAAACGCCAGCATGCCGGCCAGCGTGACGATAAACGACGGCACCTTGCGATACGCCACCCACCAGCCGTTCCACGCGCCAAGCAGCAGTCCGAGCGCCAGCGTCACCAGAATAGTCAGCGGCAGCGGCCAGCCCAGCCAGACGTCAAATATTGCCGCCACGCCGCCGAGCAGCCCCATCATCGAGCCAACCGACAGGTCGATTTCGGCGGAAATAATCACAAACACCATGCCAACCGCCAGAATGCCGGTAATCGCCGTCTGGCGTAGCAGGTTAGAAATATTACGTGCGCTGAGATAAGCACCGTCGGTCATCCAGGTAAAAAACAGCATAATCAGCAGGATCGCGGCCAGCATCACCAGTACCTGGAAATTAAGCAGTCGAAACTTACCGCTGGATGCGCTCGCCGCTGGCGATAACAGACTGCGCTGAGTTGAGTCGGTCTTAAGCATAATGTTCGCTCCGCAGTGCCGCTTCCATTACCTGTTCCTGGGTCAGATTCTGATTGACTAAGTCGGCTTTGATTTGCCCCTGATGCATTACCAGCACGCGATCGCTTAATCCCAGCACCTCCGGCAGTTCTGAGGAGATAACGATAATCGCGATGCCTTGCTGAACCAGCTGATTGATCAGTTTGTAGATTTCATATTTGGCACCGATATCGATGCCGCGAGTGGGTTCATCCAGAATCAGAATGCGCGGATTAAGCAGCAGGCATTTGGCCAGCACCGCTTTCTGCTGGTTGCCGCCGCTGAGGCGACCAATCGGCAGTTCCGGCGACGAGGTTTTCACTTTCAGCCGCACCAGTGCCTGCTGGATCGCCAGCTGTTCCTGAGCATCGTTAAGGGTGGAGATCGCGCCGCTAAACTGATCGAGTGAAGCAAGCGTGATATTTTTCCCGACGCCCATTACCGGAACGATGCCGTCCTTTTTACGATCTTCCGGCACCATCGCAATACCGTGCGCCAGCGCATGCTGGCAGTCGGTAATGCTGACTGCTTTGCCATCAATAATGATCTGCCCCTGCCAGCGGCCGGGCCAGACGCCAAACAGGCACTGAACGGTTTCGGTGCGCCCGGCACCGACCAGCCCGGCGATGCCAAGAATCTCACCGCGATGCAGGCTGAACGAGACGTTATCGACTCGTTTAATCTGGCGGTTAACCGGATGCCACGCCGTCAGGTTTTCAACCCGCAGGATTTCGCTGCCGATCTGGTGCGGTTCATTAGGATAGAGAGAAGTCAGCTCACGACCGACCATCATGGTGATAATTTCATCTTCACTCATCACTGTCGCGTCACGCGTGCCGATATGTTTACCGTCACGGATTACGCAGATGGTGTCGGAGATGGCTTTCACTTCATTCAGTTTGTGCGAGATATAAATGCAGGCGATGCCGTGCTCGCGCAAGTTGTTAATAATTGCCAGTAGCACCTCAGTTTCCTGTTCGGTGAGCGAAGCGGTCGGCTCATCAAGAATCAACAGGCGCACCTGCTTATTCAACGCGCGGGCGATTTCCACCAACTGCTGCTGGCCCAGCCCCAGCTCGCCGACGCGGGTGTCCGGCGACACATCAAGCCTGACCCGGGCCAGCAACTGCTGGCAGCGCAGCGTCATGGTTTCATAATCCACCATGCCAAAGCGGGTCAGTTCTGCGCCAAGAAAGATGTTTTCCAGCACCGTCAGCTGCCGCACTAAAGCCAGCTCCTGATGGATAATCACAATGCCTCTGCGCTCGGTATCACGGATACCGCTGGCCTGCATTTCATCACCGGAAAAAAGTATCGTGCCCTGATACTCGCCAGCGGGATAAAGACCGCACAACACCTTCATCAGCGTCGATTTACCCGAGCCATTTTCGCCGCACAGCGACAGCACTTCACCGGCCTGCAGGCTGAGGCTGACATCATCAACCGCTTTGACCACGCCAAACAGCTTGGTGATGTTTTTCATTTCCAGCAGCGTTGTCATGTCACCGTGACCTCCGCAATTTGCCCATTACGAGGAGACCGCCAGCGGCAGGCTGGCGATCGCAGAAACCGTCAGAGATCGCTTTTCTTATGGAAACCGTCGGCGATCACCGTGCTGTCGATATTGGTTTTATCGACCGCAATCGGTTCAAGTAAAAAGGCAGGCACCTCTTTGACGCCGTTATTCAGTTTGGCATTCGACTGGGGTTGCTGGTCATTACCCAGCTCAACGGCGATTTTTGCCGCTTCGTCAGCCAGTTTGGTGATCGGTTTATACACCGTCATGGTCTGCGTACCGCTGTTAATACGCTTGATGGCCGCCAGATCGGCATCCTGGCCGGAAATCGCTACCTTGCCCGCCAGCCCCTGGGCGCTTAACGCCTGGATAGCACCGCCGGCGGTCGCATCATTAGAGGCCACTACCGCATCGATTTTATTGCTGTTTGCCGTCAGCGCATTTTCCATAATTTTTAGCGCGTTTTCCGGTAACCAGGCATCGACCCACTGATCGCCAACCACTTTGATTTTGCCAGAGTCGATCAGCGGTTTAAGCACTTTCATCTGGCCGTCGCGGAACAGGCGGGCGTTATTGTCCACCGGCGAGCCGCCCATCAGAAAATAATTACCCTGCGGCACGCGTTCAGTCAGGCTTTTCGCCTGCATCTCTCCGACCTTTTCGTTATCGAAGGAGATATAAAAATCGATATCGGCATTATTAATCATTCGATCGTAGGCTAATACTTTAATTCCTTCGCGTTTGGCTTCGGCAATAACATTACTTAACACCTGTCCGTTATAAGGAATAATAACCAGAACATCGACGCCGCGATTTATCATATTTTCGATTTGCGACATTTGCGTTTCTTCATTGCCGTTTGCTGACTGGACAAATACTTTTGCGCCCAGCGCTTCGGCTTTTTTGACAAATATGTCACGATCTTTTTGCCAGCGTTCAAGACGCAGGTCATCAATGGCCATACCGATTTTAACTTCTTTTGCACTCGCCGCATGGCCGATCAGAGCCAGCGCGGCGCATACCGCCAGTAAAGCGTGTTTAATCTTCATCGTCGTCACCTTGTAGGTTGGCTGCTTTTGACATTCGCATAGTCAGGCGGATGAATTGTTATCACAGACGTTTCTGACGGCAATTACAGATTTTCCTCCTGACGTTATGTTTTTTGGTTTATTTGCGAAACTATGACGGCGATCGGGTTTTTTCTCCCGTAATATCTGGCTTCCGTTATTTTGCGAGCTGGCGCACATTTATTAATTATCTTAATTCAGGTGTGAAATAACGTAATTGAGCGGATGCCATTGCGATAACACAATCAACCTAAGTTAACGATTTTATTAAATGGCAACCTTGAGGAGCCGGTTATGCACGCTTATTTTGACAAGCTGGATGGTGTTCGTTACGAAGGAACGCAAAGTACTAACCCGCTGGCGTTTCGTCACTACAATCCCGATGAGATGATTTTGGGCAAGCGCATGGCCGATCATCTGCGTTTTGCCGCCTGTTACTGGCACAGCTTCTGCTGGAATGGTGCAGATATGTTTGGCGTCGGGGCATTTGACCGTCCGTGGCAGCAGCCGGGTGATGCGCTGGAACTGGCAAAACGCAAAGCGGATGTCGCATTCGAATTCTTCCAGAAACTGAACGTGCCGTATTACTGCTTCCACGATGTCGATGTATCGCCTGAGGGCGATTCACTGCACAGCTATCTGGAAAACTTTGCGGTAATGACCGATGTATTACTGGAAAAGCAGCAGCAGAGCGGCGTCAAGTTGCTGTGGGGCACGGCGAACTGTTTTACCCATCCGCGTTACGGTGCCGGCGCGGCAACCAACCCGAATCCAGAGGTGTTTGCCTGGGCGGCGGCGCAGGTAAATAGCGCGATGAACGCCACCCATAAGCTGGGCGGTGAAAACTATGTGCTGTGGGGCGGACGCGAAGGCTACGAAACCCTGCTGAACACCGATCTGCGGCAGGAACGCGATCAGATTGGTCGTTTTATGCAGATGGTGGTGGAGCACAAACACAAAATTGGCTTCCAGGGCACCTTACTGATTGAGCCAAAACCGCAGGAGCCGACCAAGCATCAGTATGATTATGACGTGGCAACGGTGTATGGCTTTCTGAAGCAATTCGGGCTGGAAAAAGAGATTAAGGTTAACGTTGAGGCCAATCACGCTACGCTGGCCGGTCACTCTTTCCATCATGAAATTGCCAGCGCCATTGCGCTGGGAATTTTTGGTTCAGTCGATGCCAACCGCGGCGATCCGCAGCTCGGCTGGGATACCGATCAGTTTCCAAACAGTGTCGAAGAGAATGCGCTGGTGATGTATGAGATCGTTAAAGCAGGCGGATTTACTACTGGCGGTTTAAACTTTGATGCGAAAATTCGCCGCCAAAGCACCGATAAATATGACCTTTTCTACGGTCATATCGGCGCGATGGATACCATGGCGCTGGCGCTGAAAGTGGCAGCGCGCATGATTGAAGCCGGTGATCTGGATAACCGTGTCGCACAGCGCTACAGCGGCTGGAACGCTGAGCTGGGCCAGCAGATCCTGAGCGGTGAGTATTCACTGGCGGCACTGGCGCAATATGCGCAGCAGCATCATCTCAGCCCGCAGCATCAAAGTGGACGTCAGGAGCAGTTGGAGAATCTGGTTAATCACTATCTGTTCGACAAATAATCGCGCGAAGGAGCAGGCAATATGGTAATCGGCATCGATTTAGGCACGTCGGGCGTTAAAGTGGTATTGCTGGATGCCGCAGGCCAGCTGCTGGCCAGTAAAACGGAAAAACTCAGCGTGTCGCGGCCACAACCACTCTGGAGTGAGCAAGATCCTGAAAGCTGGTGGCAGGCGACCGATAAGGCGCTCCAGGCGCTGGCGGCGGAACAGGATCTCAGTCAGGTGCAAGCCATCGGACTGAGTGGTCAGATGCACGGAGCCACGCTGCTTGATGCGCAACATCGGGTACTGCGTCCGGCGATATTATGGAATGACGGACGCAGTGCAGTGCAGTGTCGTGAACTGGAAGAGAAAGTCAGCGACTCACGGCAGATTACCGGTAACCTGATGATGCCGGGCTTTACCGCGCCAAAGCTGCTGTGGATTAAGCAGCATCAGCCGGAGATTTTCGCTAAGGTTGCTAAAGTGCTGTTACCAAAAGATTATCTTCGCTTCCGCCTGACCGGTGAGTTTGCCACAGATATGTCTGATGCGGCGGGCACCTTGTGGCTGGATATGGCAGCACGTGACTGGAACGATGCGCTGCTGAGTGCCTGCGGCCTGAGCCGTGAGCAGATGCCTGCCCTGTTTGAAGGATGCCAGATAACCGGCCAGCTAAGCCCGCAGATTGCCGCCCGATGGGGGATGTCAACGGTGCCGGTGGTGGCAGGTGGCGGCGATAATGCCGCAGGTGCACTGGGTGTGGGCATGTTTCAGCCCGGCCAGGCGATGCTGTCACTCGGCACTTCTGGGGTCTATTTTGTCGTCAGTGACGGTTTTCGCAGTAACCCGGAAAGTGCGGTACACAGCTTCTGTCATGCACTGCCGCAGCGCTGGCATCTGATGTCGGTGATGCTCAGTGCGGCCTCCTGCCTCGACTGGGCAGCGCAACTCAGCGGCTGCAAAGACGTGCCGCAACTGCTGGCGGAAGCGGAAAACGCGCAGCGCGATCTGCCGCCGGTATGGTTTCTGCCTTATCTCTCTGGAGAGCGCACGCCGCACAATAACCCCGAGGCTAAAGGGGTATTTTTCGGTTTTACCCATCAGCATGGCCGACCTGAGCTGGCGCGTGCAGTGCTGGAGGGCGTTGGCTTTGCACTGGCGCAGGGCATGGACGTGTTGCATGACAGCGGCGTTAAGCCACAGACCATTATGCTGATTGGCGGTGGCGCGCGCAGCGCGTTCTGGCGACAGCTGCTGGCCGATATCAGCGGTCAGACGCTGGATTATTGCCGCGGCGGTGATGTGGGCCCGGCGCTTGGTGCGGCGCGTCTGGCGCTGATTGCGCTGCATCCGGAAACTCCGCTGGCAGAACTATTACCGACGCTACCACTGGAGCAGCGGCATCAGCCGGATGCCGCTCGCCATCAACAATATCAGGCGCAGCGTGAAACCTTTGCCCAGTTGTATCGTCAACTTGAGCCGCTAATGTAGGAGCGGTTCTGGCTGACCGTGGCGTATTACGGCCATCAGATAATCGGTCCTGAACCTTGTCTGATATGTCCTTTTTTGGCCTTCATCATCATCAGGATTCCCGTCATTATTGGGCTTAACCCATCTGACGAGGCGTCCTGAAATGTCCAAAACGGCACTGTTACTGATCGATATCCAACAATCTTTCTGGCACCGGGGCTATTCAGAAACAGCAGAAACCCCGGCTTTTGAACAAAAGGTCAGCCAGTTGATAGCCGGTTGTCAGCAAAAAGGTATTCCGCTGATTGATGTGTTTCACGTTGAAGCTGAAGGCCCGTTTTCACGCGCGTCAGGGCTGGTTGAACGCCTGCCTTTCTTACATCATCAGGCAGATAAAACCTTTTATAAACAAGTGCATAATGCACTGACAGAATCGGGTCTTGAAAGCTGGCTGCGTGAACAGCAGATTACCGAGGTGATAATCAGCGGGCTGCGTACCGAACAATGTTGCGAAACCACCGCGCGCGTGGCTTCGGATTTAGGCTATAACGTTACTTATGTCACTGAAGCCACGCTGACTTTCCCGATCACTCATAATGGCATCACGCTGAGCGTGGCTGATTTACGCCATCGTACCGAAAGCGTGCTGATCAACCGCTTCGCCACTATTCGCACCGTGGAACAATGCCTGCAGGAGCTAGAATAATATGCCGATTCCGGTGTGGTTTTTGACGTTACCTGGCGTGATGACGCTGGACCTTACCGGCCCGGCCGAGACGCTGAAGCTGGCGAAAGGCGCATTTTCACCGCGTTACATTGGCCCGCAGGACGCGGTCATCACCTCCACCGATATGACCATCAGCAGAATTGAGCCGCTGCCGGAAAGTTTACCGGACGGCAGTTTGCTGGTGGTGCCTGGAGTGTTCGATTCCAGCATCTGTTTTGATACTCCGCAGGCGCTGATCGCGCGAAACTGGCTGATGCAGCTGCAACCGGCCATTTATGCTCGCAAAATCACGCTGGTCTGTGTCTGTTCCGGCACGTTACTGGCGGCACGCGCCGGTTTAATGCAGGGCGTGCAATGCACCACCCATCATGAAGTACTGGCGCGACTGAAGGCCGCCGATCCCCGTGCGTTAGTTAAAGAAAATCGTATTTTCATCGAAGATCGCGGCATCTGGACCAGCGCCGGAATCACCGCTGGCATCGATCTTGCGCTACATTTGATCCAGCGCCTGTGTGGATCGCAGATGGCGCTGGAAGTGGCGCGGGAAATGGTGGTCTATTTTCGGCGATCCGGCGACGATCCGCAGTTATCACCGTGGTTAAGTTATCGAAATCATCTTAATCCGGCGATTCATCGTGCGCAGGATTTGTTGATTCAGCATCCGGAGAAAAGCTGGCAGCTGGAAGAGATCGCCGGGCGCGTGCACGTCAGTGCGCGGCATCTTACGCGGCTGTTTCGCCAGCATCTGGGCATCAGCGTGCGCGACTATCATGAACAGCTGCGGCTGGCGGTGGCGCAGCAGCGAGTCACGCAGGGTGAAGGCGCCGAACGCGCAGCGCTGGCGGCGGGGTTTTCCTCGTCGCGGCAATTGCGACGCGCGGCCTTACGCTGGCAGCGCTAACGGCGTGGGGACTTTTCGGACATTTCAGCATGATGAATATTTTGTGCTAGTGTTATCGGTAACAAAAATTTACGTCCCAGCGGGATTAAGGACTCAGTTTGGTCACAAACAGCAGTGATAAATCGACGTGGTTACACTTGGGCGCAGGGGCTTTTCACCGTGCTCACCAGAGTTGGTATCTCAATCAACTTCGGGATCAGGGTGAAACCTCCTGGAGCCTTACTCTCGCCAATATCCGCAACAGCGCGACTCAGCAAACCCTGCAACAACTCGCCGATCAGCAAGGCCGCTATACGCTGGAGATTATCTCTCCTGAAGGTCAGATGACGTACCAGCCGATCACCGCCATCGAACAGGTTATTCTTTGGGATAGCGGCCTGAAGACGCTGATCAACGTCGGTGCCGACAGTGCCACTAAAATTATCTCTTTTACCGTCACTGAAGGCGGCTATTTCCTCGATGATGAAGGCCATCTGAATACTGACGATCGCGCGATTCAGGCTGATCTAGCCGAAGAGGATGAAACCTCGACGCTGTATGGCGCACTGGTAAAAATTCTGCGGGCGCGTATGCAGCAGAACGGCGGAGCGGTGACGTTGCTGAATTGCGATAATTTACGCAATAACGGTGACAGTTTTTACCGTGGACTGCTGGAGTTTGTCAGCGAAAAAAATGACCCGGACCTGCTGGCGTGGATTAAGCAGCATACCTCCGCACCTAACAGCATGGTTGACCGCATCACACCTAAATTTGATGAAGCAATTTACTCGCGGCTGGAACAGCAGGGGATTACCGATGATCGGGTGCCGCTGTGCTGTGAAGCGTTTTCTCAATGGGTAATTGAAGATAACTTTATTGCTGGCCGTCCTGCGCTGGAGCAGGTTGGCGTCGAGTTTGTCGATGACGTTACGCCGTTCGAAGAAGCAAAAATCCGTATCCTGAATGCCAGCCACAGCGGCATTGCCTGGGCCGGCTCACTGCTGGGTTATCAATACATTGACCAGAGCCTGACGCCGCAAGTGCAGCAATGGATCCGCGATTATGTATTGCAGGATGTGGTTCCGTGTCTGGAGCCCGCACAGTTTAATCTGGCGGAATACTGTGATACCACGCTAAACCGTTTTAGCAATCGCTGGGTGCGCGATACAAATCAGCGCGTTTCCTCCGACAGTATCGCCAAACTACATGAGTTTATCGTTCCGACGCTAAAAGCGCGTTTTCAGCAGCATCAGCAGCCTGATGCGACGCTGGTGCTTACCGCACTATTTTTCCTGTTCATGCAGCAGCGCCATCTGGGAAAACTGGCGTTTGACTATCAGGATCGCGCCATTGATTCGCTGTCGTTTGAAGAGATCTACAACGCTGACGATCCGCTGCGCGCGTTTGCCTCGAGTAAAAAACTGTTTGGTTCACTGGCGGGCAAACCGGAGTTTATCGATCGGCTGGCGGCGGTGGTTGAGCAGGTGAAACAAACTATCGTGGCCGAGGAGAAAACGTCATGAAGAATATTGCAATTGTCGCACTTACGCTGATTCTGGCGCTGATCTCTATCGTCAGTCTGTCACCCTGGCCGATTGCACTGGGTACGCTGGCAGCCTGGGTGACCACCGGTTCGTTTTTCTTGCAGGTGCTGCATATTATTAAAAATAAGGATACCAGTGGCTTATCGCTGGGCATGTGGGCGGCGCTGTTCTTCGGCGTTTCTTGCTGGACGTGGTACGGCTATCGTATGGGGGATATTCCGGTGATGTGCGCCAACGGTATGACCGCGCTGCTGGCATTTACCGTCATTGCGCTGAAGCTGTGGCACGAACGTCCGGTACGCAGCAACACTCCGCGCCGCAAATTTGTGCGCATTCCGCGCGTGATTATGAAACCGCGGATCAACCGTTTGCGCCCGCTGGCCAGCGACAAACCGCAAAAAAGCAGCAAGGCGGACAAAAAATCCCGGCGGCGCGAAATCGCCTAACTCACCAGATGATACTTATCAATGCGGCGTAGGCCCAGTGCCAGCAGCAAGCTACCACCGAGGGTAATGAAAAAGACCAGCGGAATATCCAACAGTGGCTGGCTGGTATGATCGAAATCGTGGGTGCGCATAAAGTGAATAAACAGCGCATGGAAGCCATAAATCGGCAGCGAATTGCGCGAGATGGTGGCTAAAATTGGTAACGGGCGTTGATTCAGGCAGTTTTTGAACAGTACCAACAGGCTGATGGCGGCGATAAACACCAGTGGGCCGCAGTACAGATACCAGGTATCGGAAAAGGCGCCGTTAACATGCAGCTCTTTACGCGTACCGATGGAAATACCCATCACACAGGCAGTAAATAATCCTCCCGCCAGCCAGCTGAGCGCGCGCTTTTCGGTATTCATCATGCCGATAGCACGCCCCAGCAGCGCATACAGCACATAGTAAAATGTATCGCCATTGATATACAGATTGATCGGCAGCCAGTGGAAGGGGCCGAACGACTGATCGACGGTATTCGGGTTTGCCACTACCGCAACGATTAACACCAGTATTGCCACATAGCGTGCGCTGACCGTTTTAACCTGAATCAGCGGCGACAACAGATAAATTACGGTAATCGCGAAGAAAAACCACAGGTGATAGAACACCGGTTTTTGCAGTAAGTGTTTAAGGGAAATCGCTTCACTGATCGGCGTCAGTAAGGTGATATAGGCCAGCGCCACCGCGCTGTAAAACAACAGGCACAGCGCAATACGTAAGAAATGGCGGTTTTGCGCGCTGCGCTCACCGAAGAACAGATAACCCGAAATCATAAAGAAAATCGGTACGCAGACTCGTGAAGCGGAATTAAGCAGATTGGCAATATCCCAATGGAATTCGGCCACTTGTGGACTGTTGGTAATATACCAGGTGGTGGTATGAATCATGATGACCATCAGGCAGGCCACAGCGCGTAAATTATCTATCCAGCCAATCTTTTGCGGCATTACTTCCTCTTTTTACTGGCGCTTCAAGGCGTAAAAAGAGGTTAGCCAGGCGGCAGTCATTCAACAACCTCTGACGCCGTGAATCGGAATCAGCTTAGACGATTGGGATGACTTAAACGCGATTGGTTGATTATTGCACAGCAGGGTATTGTTTAAGCCAGTGGATTAAGGAAAACGGTAAACTCGATGGAATGGAGAAAATCACAGGCCAAAGGGAAGAAAATCGCTAAGTCATCGAAAAAACGCAGGGTATTTGCCCTGGATACTGATGCCGCAAAATTTTTTCCCTACGATGGCCCCCGCGTTCGCTACGATGGCAACAGTATTCCAGAAGAACAGATCTGGCGCATCCATCCCGACCAGAAACAGTATGGTGTGATTTTGATAGCAGAAGATCGCCGTAAGCATAGCCGGGCCGCTGTATAACGATTGGCCGCTGACCAGCGGCCATTTCGCGCATAATCCTGACGAATCAATATCACGGGCTGCATAAATGGCGGTCAAAGGGTATACTGGCGCACACTTTTTTAATCCACTCGTATCGCGTGCGAAATCATCATGCAAAAGTTTGATACTAAGACCTTTCAGGGCCTGATCCTGACCTTGCAGGATTACTGGGCGCGTCAGGGCTGCACCATTGTTCAACCACTGGACATGGAAGTCGGCGCCGGCACCTCTCATCCAATGACTTGCCTGCGTGCGTTAGGGCCGGAGCCAATTGCTGCCGCCTACGTGCAGCCGTCACGCCGTCCAACCGACGGTCGCTATGGCGAAAACCCAAACCGCTTACAGCACTACTACCAGTTCCAGGTGATTATCAAGCCATCACCGGACAATATTCAGGAGCTGTATCTCGGCTCGCTGAAAGAGCTGGGCATGGATCCGACTATCCACGATATCCGCTTTGTTGAAGATAACTGGGAAAACCCAACGCTGGGTGCCTGGGGTCTCGGCTGGGAAGTGTGGCTGAACGGCATGGAAGTGACACAGTTCACCTACTTCCAGCAGGTTGGCGGCCTCGAGTGTAAGCCGGTAACCGGCGAAATCACCTACGGTCTTGAGCGTCTGGCGATGTATATCCAGGGCGTGGACAGCGTATACGACTTGGTGTGGAGCGACGGCCCGCTGGGTAAAACGACCTACGGCGATGTGTTCCATCAGAACGAAGTGGAGCAGTCCACCTATAACTTCGAATACGCTGACGTCGATTTCCTGTTTACCTGTTTCGAGCAGTACGAGAAAGAGGCACAGAGCCTGCTGGCGCTGGAAAAACCACTGCCATTGCCGGCTTACGAACGCATTCTGAAAGCAGGCCACACCTTTAACCTGCTGGACGCGCGCAAGGCGATCTCGGTTACCGAGCGTCAGCGCTATATTCTGCGCATTCGTACCCTGACTAAAGCCGTGGCTGAAGCTTATTACGCGTCTCGTGAGGCGCTGGGCTTCCCGATGTGCAATAACAAGAAATAAGAGGCAGCCATGACTGAAAAAACGTTTCTGGTGGAGATCGGCACCGAAGAGCTGCCACCAAAGGCTCTGCGTAACCTGGCTGAATCTTTTGCCGCTCATGTCACTGCCGAACTGGATGCCGCTAACCTGGCGCACGGTGAGGTCAGCTGGTTTGCTTCACCGCGTCGTCTGGCGCTGAAAGTGGCAAATCTGAGCGCCTCCCAGCCGGATCGCGAAGTTGAAAAACGTGGCCCGGCGATTGCTGCCGCGTTTGACGCCAATGGCGTTGCCACTAAAGCAGCCGAAGGCTGGGCGCGTGGCTGCGGCATTACCGTCGATCAGGCCGAGCGCCTGAGCACCGACAAAGGTGAATGGCTGCTGTATCGCGCCCAGACTAAAGGCGAAACCGCCCAGGCGCTGTTACCGGCGATGGTGGCAACCGCACTGTCTAAGCTGCCGATTCCTAAACTGATGCGCTGGGGCGATAAAGAGACTCAGTTTGTGCGTCCGGTGCATACCGTGACTCTGCTGCTGGGTGATGAGTCGATTCCTGCGACGATTCTCGGCATTGATTCTGCCCGCACCCTTCGCGGCCACCGCTTTATGGGCGAAGCGGAATTCACCATCGATAACGCCGACCAGTATCCGCAGATTCTGCTGGAGCGCGGCAAAGTGATGGCGGATTACGCCGAGCGTAAAGCTAAAATTAAAGCCGATGCCGAAGCCGCAGCGCGCAGCATTGGCGGTAATGCCGATCTGAGCGAAAGTCTGCTGGAAGAAGTGACCTCGCTGGTGGAGTGGCCGGTAGTGCTGACGGCGAAATTCGAAGAGAAATTCCTCGCAGTTCCGGCTGAAGCGCTGGTTTACACCATGAAAGGTGATCAGAAGTATTTCCCGGTGTACGACGATGCCGGTAAATTGCTGCCGCATTTTATCTTTGTTACCAATATTGAGTCGAAAGATCCGCAGCAGATTATCTCCGGTAACGAGAAAGTGGTGCGTCCACGCCTGGCCGATGCGGAGTTCTTCTTTAACTCCGACCGTAAAAAGCGTCTGGAAGATAACCTGCCGCGTCTGGAAACCGTGTTGTTCCAGAAACAGCTCGGTACGCTGCGTGACAAAACCGACCGTATTCAGGCGCTGGCTGGCTGGATTGCCGCGCAGATCGGTGCTGACGTGAATCATGCTACTCGCGCTGGCCTGCTGTCGAAGTGCGACCTGATGACCAATATGGTGTTCGAATTCACCGACACCCAGGGCGTGATGGGAATGCACTACGCGCGTCATGACGGTGAAGCTGAAGACGTTGCCGTGGCGCTGAACGAGCAATATCAGCCGCGCTATGCCGGTGACGATCTGCCGTCAAACCCGGTGGCTTGTGCGCTGGCGATTGCCGATAAAATGGATACGCTGGCCGGTATTTTTGGTATCGGACAACATCCAAAAGGCGATAAAGATCCCTTTGCACTGCGTCGTGCGGCGCTGGGCGTACTGCGTATTATCGTCGAAAAAAATCTGCCACTCGACCTGCAAACGCTGGCGGAAGAGGCGGTGCGTCTTTACGGCAACAAGCTGACTAACGCGCAGGTTACCGATGACGTAATCGACTTTATGCTCGGTCGCTTCCGTAGCTGGTATCAGGAGGAAGGTCACAGCATTGATACTCTGCAGGCGGTACTGGCACGTCGCCCAACCCGTCCGGCTGATTTTGATGCGCGCATGAAGGCGGTTTCGCACTTCCGCACGCTGGAAGAGGCCGCTTCGCTGGCCGCAGCCAATAAACGCGTCTCGAATATCCTGGCAAAATCGACTGAAACGCTGAACGACAGCGTGCAGGCGTCACTGCTGAAGGAAAATGAAGAGATTCAGCTGGCGACATTCGTCACCGCGCTGACCAGCAAACTGCAACCGTTCTTCGCGGAAGGCCGCTATCAGGATGCGCTAATCGAGCTGGCGCAACTGCGCAAGCCGGTGGACAACTTCTTCGATAAAGTGATGGTAAACGCGGACGACCAGGCAGTGCGGATCAACCGCCTGACCCTGTTATCTAAGCTGCGTGAGCTGTTCCTGCAGGTCGCGGATATTTCGCTGTTGCAGTAATGCGAGGGTGGTAAATCTTTGCAACGGGCGGTAAAAATACCGCCCGCTGAGATTTCCATTTAGTCTGTCGTAGGGGAGCCATTTTCGGCTCCCTTTCTTATGCCGAAGGCGGAACCGTCCGGGCAAAACTCTCGCGCTGAAACATTTTTTCAGCCAGTTTAACTAATGATGGGCGCTCGACGCACCAGTTCGGCACCACGCGGCGAAAATTAAGATAACCGATGGTGCAGGCGGTGGCGATATCGGCCAGCGTCAGGCTCTCGCCGTTCAACCACTCCCTCTGTGCCGCATGTTTTTCCAGCGCATCCAGCCCGCGCTGAATTTTATTACGCTGGCGCAGCAGCTCGCTTTCCGACTGTTGTTCCGGCGGCAGCATCTGTTGACGCACGATTACCAGCGCTGCATCGCATACGCCATCGGCCAGCACTTCAATCTGACGCACTTTCAGCGATGCCAGCCTGTCAGAAGGCAGCAACGCCGGGGCAATATCCAGCTGATCGAGATATTCGGCAATCAATGCAGAGTCGTACCAGATCTCATCAGGTTTAACTACCAACGCCGGCACTTTACCCAGCGGATTGTATTGCGGCACGGGACTCTCGTCATGCCAGGGCGATTCATTGATAAACTCAAACGTAATGCCTTTTTCCAGCATAATAACCGAGATTTTACGCACATACGGGCTGGTATAATTGCCGATCAATTTCATTACGCTCTCTCCATTGGTTCGCTAAACAAAGTCCGCTTAATCACCCGAAAAATTATTCACCTGGAAATAAAAAAGGATTCAGGCTGCTGCGGGTAAAGCCTTCCTGCTCCATACGCGCATCCAGCACCAACGTGGTAAGGTCATCGACGACCGGTTCCACTGCCGGATTTTTCTGCTGATAAAACAGCTTCAGCCCGGTGCCGCAGTCGCCGCAACTTTCTGCTTTTACCACCCTCAGTGCATTTATCCGGCGCAACGTACCACTCGCTTTCACACAGATTACAATGAAGATAGCGCAGATCGTCATTTTGACTACCGATATGCACCACGCTGGCGACCGGAGCGCTGTTACAAACCGGACAAAACTGGTGATGATCGCTGGCTTCATTTCGGCGATCAGTGAATGTAGCAGTCGTTGCCAGTGCGCTTCGCGCGGCAGGATATGAACATCGAGCGGCGGTTTGCCACTGGCAGCGCTGGTAACCAGCTGCGGGTGTAAATCCATTAGCAGCGGATGGTCGTACAATACGGGGCCCGCCTGGAAAACGGAAATTATCCCACGTTAAGACTGTTTTTTGTACATAAGCATTTTGTTGCTTTTATCACCATCTTTATTCTGTGCATTAGCCGGTGGTATCTTTAAGAAATTAAAACAAAATAATGATTCGCGATCTGTGGGTAAATTTTTTGACTGATTAAACGCGAGCCGCATCACTTGACCACTACCTGACAATATCCTGAATAGCGATGGCGATGCTATAAATGGTGCATATCCTGTTTGGGGAGTGGAATTAACGTCACCATCATCAAGCCAGACCTGAGCAGCATAAGTTACTGTATCTTTATTTCTAAATTCCAGAACGACTTCCTGAAGGATATATTTTACGATTACCAATCATTATGACGCTTGAAAATAATTTTGAAAATAAAAATAATGATAATATCAAAAAATATAAGTTTTAGATTTTTTTAATATTAAAGTGTTGATTATCACTGTTGCTATCTGATTTAGCATTTCTAAAACACCTTAAAAAGGATATTTAAATCACAGCAATATTGGCATTAAACGTTTTAGCATTCATTTCACCTGCCAATACTTATATTCTTCCCTAATTATGATTTTCCTTGTGGGCTAATTTCTACTGATAACTGATCGCATATTGAACGGATGCAGCAACGGTATCTGGAGTGGCAGCCCCAGTTGCGTAAGATTGCGCCGAGAAAGCAGAGGTTGCTTCAGTTTCACCGGATGCAAGAGAAAGGTCTTACTGCGCGGTGTAACGTGAAGTCAGAGCTATCGGTTGAGCGCCAGTATCTGGTAGCTGCATTGTCACATTCTGAGCTGTACCAGTATGTGTATTATCCACAAGGTTGCCAACGAAAACTGTGCTGATATTTGTAGCCGTAGAGCTGCCAGTACAACCAGACACCCCCATATTAAATGAAGCCGCATCGGCAACATCACCCGCTGCGGCCACGTCTCCTGCATAAACGGTAGGTAATAAAATAACAGCTGGAGCCTCATTCCCATTTACCATCAATGAACAGGTCTCATCCGTTACTTCACCCTGGCACGATATGGTGTTAGTTGACGCTATTGGCACATGGTTTGAAGCAAAGATAGCGAACAAACTTCCAGCGATAAGTAGATTCTTTTTCATTCAAATTTCCCTATTTGTAATCATGTTAAAAGCGATTACTTAAGTTAAGTAATCAAACCGTAATGACCATGACTCAAGTGGGAAAATGATAATTAAAATTTTGATTTTTTTTGTGTCGATAATCATTGAAAATGTAAATATTAAAACTACACAAGCACCGCTTGCGTAGTGTTTTATGTTGTTTGTTTGGTTTTTATAGTATTTATATAATTGAGTTTTAAACGAAATAGGGCTTACTCTAAAATATTTAACTCAACAATTAAAAAGTAACTAAGGATATTAGCCAAGAAGAATCCTGGATGATATAAAATAAATTTTCTTTATTTAAAAAAAACATATCTGTGGAGTGTGTTATTTTGCCATAGCTCGGGCTTGGTTGAATAAATCGAACTTTTGACGGTAGTCAGGATCAGATCACCACACTCCTGATCCTGCAGCGATATCACGTGGCAAGAAAAGTTCAAAATCACCAGCTGGGCTACCTACAACACGGCGCTCATCCATCGGGGCTCTGACATTCTGGCTTGATGAGTCGGTCATTCAGGCCTGGTGTGACGAGCCCAACATGAATCCCGACATTTAATTACATAAGCCGGCGAATAATACTTAGTGTTAATAATTCATTTGCTGAATGTATAATCTAATGCTTAAATAGCTCACCATCGCGTATGAAACACAACAACCTGTAGAATAAAAGAATTACTCAAAGGATTAGGACAATGGCAGGGAGAAAATACCTCACTCATTTGGAAATTGAGAAACTGATCGCCGCAACTGCGGTCGGAAAGAACGCAGTCAGAGATAAATGCATGTTATTAATGTGTTTTATTCATGGCCTTCGCGTCAGTGAATTAACAAAGTTACGGGTAAACGACATTGAGCTGGCAACGAATATAATTCACATATCCCGTCTGAAAAATGGTTTTTCGGTCCATCACCCGTTACAAATCCGCGAGGTAAAGGCAATTAAAGACTGGCTGAAAGTACGTTCACAATATCTTGATTCAGACACTGAGTGGTTATTTCTCTCACGACACGGTGGTCAGATCTCCCGCCAGCAGATCTACCGTTTAATACGCAACTATGGAAAACAAGCCGGTATCAATGTCAATGTTCACCCCCATATGCTCCGGCATGCCTGCGGGTTTGCGCTGGCAGATAAAGGATGTGACACCCGGCTGATTCAGGATTATCTCGGCCACAGAAATATTCAGAATACTGTTATTTACACGGCAAGTAATGCCGAGCGGTTCAGAGCCATCAATATATAGTCATCGTGTTCTGCGCCCCAAAACGGGAATGCCCGCTTTATTTATGAAGGGGCATTTCCTCCGCCCGCAGGCCTTTCCCCTTCACGGCCTGTTCAGCACCTTTTTTTAACTCCTGTTATTTAACAAATATTTTTCAACATCAGGAACAGCTCGGAATCGGTTTTCACTCCCAGTTTGCGCATCGCATTGCATTTGTGCGCACTGATCGTTTTGATGCTCAGCTGCTTAGCTTGCGCAATTTCACGCAGGTCCATGCCGTTAAACAGATGCCTGAGCACCTCAGTTTCGCTTCGCGTGATCCGCGCGGAAACCTGTATATTTTGTTCAGTCAGACGCACCAGGTCACAACAGATCCGCGGGCTTAAGACGCGCTTTCGGGCAAACGCCTGTCTGAAATAATCTTCGGTGTCGCTCAGCGATTCACCGCGTGCGATCAGACTGATATTGCGCTGGTTGACCAGCTTTCGCAGTTCGTTGCCATTATGGCAAAGCGTATAGACCACGATATCCAGACGGGGAAATTGCTCACTCAGATTTAGCAGAATATCCAGCCCCTGGTGCAGGTTTTCCTGTGCGCTTTGCAGGTCTGTCACCAGAATATCCACGGAGTGATACATCAGGGCTTCTGAGATTTTCTCCAGACATGTCTCTTTCACGCGGATATCGCAGCCGCTATCAATGGACTTAATCAGTGATGACAGTCCGGAGAGCGTCAGCGGCTGGCTGTCCATCAGCGCCACGGCGCGGGTCGATGTATGAGTATGATACATAACTCTCTTGCTCCTTGCTGCCGGGCTTCATTTCCCGACACCGTTCCATTTGCGGATGCCCTTTTGCCACCGGGATTAATGGCTGGCAGCCGGACCAATCTTCGCCATCCATGTGCCCTGGGCAAAAAGTTCACTGTCATTGTGAAAACCCAGTTTCGTCATCGCATTGCGCTTATGTGTGCTCACCGTGCGGATATCGCGATACAGCGTCTGCGCGACGCTGGAAACGCTCATACCCGAGAAAAGACAGGTCAGCACCTCGAGTTCACGGGCGGTGAGTGCCGGGTTTTTCATCGCAGTGTTCGTCACCAGCCTCTTTGCTTTCGGGCTCAGCCACTGCTCCCCACCGGTCATCACGTCAAAAACACACTGCACCAGCGCCAGCTCCGGCTCGTGTTTAAGTAACACACCGTTGGCCGGAGAGGACGCCAGCAGTTCCAGCACGCGATGATCGCTGAAATCAGTGCAGATGATGATTTTCATCTCCGGATGTGAATCTTGCAGATGGGCCAGCAACAGCAGGCCATCAAGCACCGATTCCTTTTCGCCGCAGATATCCATGATAAGCAGGGCCGGTAACGAGCGGGCGATGGCCGCCGGGATATCCGCAAGGCGTTGTACATAATTGACGGATTTTGTGATGCCGCAGGAACCGGTCAGTACACGCTTCATGCCCAGAGCTGTAACGGGACAAGCGTCCATAATCAATACGCCTTCCACCGGTAAATTTCGGCTGAAAGCGTCATGGGTACCATGACCCGGCGTGAGGTTTTCGACACTGTTCATCATAGCTTCCTTGTTTTCTCAGTCACTTCCCGACAGGGACATAATCCGGGACAAAATCCTTACGTTCTTTATTGATGGTTCTTTATTGATGGTTCTTATTGATGGTACTTGCTGATTTTCCTCAGTTGCTGATCGTTCAAATGGGCTTACTGGTAGGTAAACGTGACTTGCACGCTGCCGACAATCGTCCCCGGCGTCACTTTCCCCTGCGCGCTGTATGCCCGGGCGCGCATATCAAACGTGGTACTGCGGGTGGCGGTGTCAATGTTCTGAACTTTCTGCGCCGCGTTTCCCAGTGCCGTACCGTCGCTGGTTTCCAGCTGAATTTGCACCTGCGTGGCGCTGCCGGTGTTGGCGTACATGTCGCTTTCAGCCTCATCCGGCGTCCCGTTGACGGTCATGGTGGCTTCGGAGGTCGAGGCCGGACACGCCGTCAGCGCAATCGAGAAAGGTTTCCAGTCTGATGATGAGCCGGCCTCTGCCATCGACGAGGCCAGAATCTTCTGCCCCAGATCCACATTCATTCCGCCGGAAGGCAGGCTGATCGTGCACGGCGACGCTTTAATATTGCCGGTGATATTCAGCACGGTGTCCGCGCTGGCTGTTTGCCACAGCGTGCTGGCCGTCAGCCCCAGTCCAAGCGCCAGAACCAGCGCCGATGCTTTTCCCTTAGTGATTACAAATGCCGTCAAGCCTTTCATCATGGTGATATTCCCTTACCGGTCACGTCCCGGAATTACTGTATTTCTGCGCGGATGGTCGCGGTGGCGGTGAAATCACCGGTGCCCGGCTCTTTACCACTGGTGTTAATCGGAAATAAGTTAATCTGCGACGTTCCCACCTGAGTAGCGTAATCCATCGTCAGCGGTAAGCGGCCGCTGAGCGGTGCCACGGTGGCACCTGCGCTGTCCTGGATCCTGACGCCCACATCGGCGTTAGTGGTCGAGAGTGCGGTCGGATCGTTGGCATCCGGCGTTCCCTGGAAAGAGAGGCTGACATTGACGCCTTCGGAAATATTGGTACAGGCCACGTTGAAATTGACGTTTTTCGGCGTGAAGTTTTTCGCCATCTGACCTTTGGTGGCGATATCGCCCGACAAGATGTCGTCGAACGGTACCGTGATCACGCCACCGCCATTGATAACGCACGACTGCGGCACAGTCACTGTGCCGCTCATCCAGACGGTCGAGACAGGAACGGCCGACTGCGTCGTCGGATCAGAAGCGATATACACATCCACTACTTTGGTCAGCGGAATGGTTTGTACACCGACAAAAGGCCGGCGGAAATAGAGTGAAATGGTGCCGCGTGCGCCAGTGGCATAAGGATATCGGGCGCAGTTGGCGGCGGTATTCTGGTTGCTGACACTGGTGAACGGCGTCGATTTAAAATCGCCAACTCCTCCGGCGATATAAACCTGACTGGCCACGGCGAGAAACTCGTTGATACTGTAATAATTCAGGTCACCGTCGGTGTACGCCAGCCCGGTATCCGGCACTTTTGCGGTCACGTAACCCCCGACATAGCTGCCAGTGCAGGAACAGGTAACATTGTAGTTACCGCTGAGGTTCCACTGATAGGCGTTGTTAACGATCTTTCCGGCCGTGTTTTGGGTCGGGTCGGTTAACAAATAACTCATGTTGAACGTATAAGATTTTGTCCCGTCAGTCGGGGCGCAGTCACTTGCCTGCGCATTGGCGCTCAGTATGCCACCGGCCAGCATCAGCCCGAACAATGCACCCTTTTTACCCCCGGACACGCGGCGGAGGATTGGCTGGCGTGGTGAAGTCACGTCTGTTGATAATTGATTCATACGATCGGTCATTTCCATGTTCCGCCTTACCGGCAGTCTCCGTTAATAAGTTGAATACCCGACGTGGCCGGTTGTTCAGGCAGGCGATAGTTCACCTGACAGGACTGCGCCGCTGAATTACCCCATTTCACTGTCAGCGTGCCGCTGTCGGACATGCCTGACAGATAAACCTGCCCGCCGTCTCCGACAATGCTGCTGTTCTCCTTGCCACCGTTGTTCACGCCTGCGGTGGCACCAAATGGCACCGGCTCGCCGTTGGCGCGGGTCAGTGTCATCAGCACACGCTGGCCGACGTTCGGATCAAAGTCCGCACGCACCACCGCGCCACGCGTTGGGATCACCGTGGTGCTGGTCAGCGTCATATCGACATTGTCCGGCAAGGTTGAGGTATCAAGGGAAATCTGGTTACGCCGGTACGCCGTGGCGTAAGGCACCACCGCATAGCCGCGCCAGTCTGTTTTAACCCCGGTATTGCTGGCGATGCTGACATCGTCGGCGCCCGGCGCTTTCACCAGCACCACCGTTTCACTCAGCGGTTGCGAGAAGGTCACGCCATTTTCGTGCAACAAAATGCCGCCCTGCAGACCGTAATCCATACGGCGCTGTGTGCGGTCATAGCCGTAACCGGCATTCACTTCGCCGTAACCGCCTTTATAGTCTGCGCTGGCATAGCCGTTCGCACCCTGCCCCTGCGTGGTGTAACCCTGACTGATGTTGTAATTCAAATTGTCATCACGCAGTGCCGTGCCGCTCAGCCCGACGTTATGTGAGGTATTGCCGTTTTTACTGCTGTTAAGGTTATAGGTGGCGTAACTGCCCGGCAGCCATTTGCTCAACGGCACGCTGATGTTGACGGCCACAATCTGATCGGTGTAATAGGTCCGGTTGCCGTTGCTGTCCGTGCCATTGCGGTTATAGGTATAGTTAACCCCCCAGGAAATGCCTTCCCAGGTGTTGTTGTAGCCCACGCTGCCCGACTGGGTTGACCGGTTATTATTCCAGTATTCTTCTTTAACCAGACTCAGCGAAAGCGCACCGCCCTTTTCCCACAAGTTCTGGCTCAGGGTCAGTTCAGCGCGGCTTTTCTTGTGATCGCTGTAATATCCGCTGCCGCCGGAGTAGCTTTCCAGCGCTTCCTGCAAGGTGTAAAAACCGGCGGTGGAATAGCGGTAGCTGGCCAGGCTGAAGTTGGTGCCTGACTCGACAAAGCTTTTGCCGTAACGCAGACGGTAAGACTGACCGCTGTCTTTTGGCGCGTCTTTCTGTTTAGTCCAGGCCTGCGTCACGTCTGCGGAAAGCGCACCGATGCTGCCGAGGTTTTGACCCAGCCCCATCGCCACCGACTGATATTTGCTGGCCGCCTGCAAGCCGCCATACACCGTCGCACCGTGCGATAAACCATAAATCGCGGTGCCCTGAGTGAACGGCGTCTTTTCGACGTTATCGTTATACGAGCGGTACTGACCGCTGGTGAAGCTGTATTTCAGATGTCCTTCGCGCTGAAGCACAGGCACCGACGCGAAAGGCACCACCATATTTCGCTCACTGCCATCGGCTTCTTTAATCGTCACATTCAGGTCGCCACTGCCCGCTGTCGGATAGAGATCTGAAATGGCAAAAGGCCCGGCAGGCACGTAACTCTGGTAGATGACATACCCGTTCTGGCGGATGGTCACCTGCGCATTACTGTTCGCAATGCCACGCACCACCGGCGAGTAGCCTTTCATACTGTCCGGCAACATATCGTCGTCAGAGGCCAGCTGCAAACCGCGAAACGGAACCGTATCGAACACTTCGGTCGGTGAGTTACTTTCGCCTAACGTCAGCTGACCCCGCAGCGCCTGGATATCACGTTGCAAATAGGTATTGATGGAATCCCAGTGGTCAGTGCCATTGCTGTCGCGGTTCCAGGTGGAATAGTTACGCAAACGCCAGGCACCCAGATTCGCCCCGGAACGCAGATTCAGGTAATAGGTATTGCTGTTACGAGCGTCGTTTTCCCGCGCTTCGGTGTTCGCGCCGCTGAAGCTGTAGTTCATCAGCAAAGCCGGAATGCCCGGTTCCCATTTGTCAGGAGACACGTAACCGCGCGCCTGCGAATTCAGCGCCGCCTGGGGAATGCTCAGATCCAGCCGTTGCTGATCGAAGCGGAAAGCAGCAGAGGATTGCGCTATCGCACCGGTGAAATTGGCACACTCGTCTGTAGCCTGGATACCGGGGAACATGCCAATCTTCACGCCCATATCTCGCAGCAGTTCGCCGCTCAGACAGGGCTGCAGGCTTTGCTTACCCGCCGTATCCGTTGTCAGGGTAAATTTTACGTCACGGGTATCGACCGCTGAACCATTCAGATAAATATCAACACGATAAGTGCCTGGCGGCTGTAAATCCCCCTCTTCGAAAATCGACAGATCGGCATTACCCTGTGCAGGATTATCGATTTCCAGTAAGGCCGGGTTGAAATATTCCGCTGCGCTGGCCAGAGGTGTTCCGCCCATTAACATTGCTATCTGGCACGACACCAGCCAGGCAAGCCGGGAACGCGTAAAGCCGGTCGAATTATGACTTTTCGTTTTGTTCTTCATTGTGTTAATTCCATGTTTGCAACGCAGCCAGAATTTCTGGCGCTACTCCCTCGCCTTCCTTGTTTACCGCCGTGACAGATTTCTTCTGGTCATTAATTCAGGTCAGAGACTGGCAATAAAAGGTTTGCTGGTGCCTCCGTAATCGTTGATGAATTGCCAGCTCAGTGAGCCGCCGGTGACGCCGGCCGGTAAGTCAAAACTGGCATCAGACTGCGGTGCGACCATGGTGACGTTCTTCATCGCGCCGCCATTGATTTTCACGTTAAAGAAAGTGATGTAATGCGCCGACGGATTGGTCACCTGAATGCGGTTACCGATGCGTTTCCATGTCAGCGTTTTAGCGGACTCTTCCAGCGTACTTTTCACGCCGGACGGGCGAAAAATCAGCTTGATGCGCGTTTTCACGGCAATCTGCAGGGTGTTTTCTCGCTTCTCGGCGGAAGGGATCGATTTGATGTTCAGCCAGTACAGCGACTCTTTAGTCTCGGGCAAATCACCGCCCGCACGCACTACGCGCAGAATGTTTTGCTGATTACCGTCAAGGCGGAATAAAGGTGGAGTCACGATGAACGGCGCTTTGTCAGCCGATGCTGTTTTGCCATTTTCAGCGCCATCCACCCAGGACTGGATCAGATAAGGCGTTTTATCGGGGTTACTGATATTGATGGAGGATTCTTTCTTGCCGCCGTCATAGATGAGACGCGTGCCGCCGACCACGACACCCGCCTGTGCGGCCATGCCGAAGGTCATTAATAATGCTGCCACCGCTGTAGCGCGCCATGTTTTCATCGTGTCCCTGCCTGTCTTAACCATTCAAATAGACCAGGGGCATGCACTCCCCTGGTCTGACTTAATTCAACTGAAGCGAATCAAAAGGGCTTATTGATAAACCACGGTGAACTGAGTCACGCCGTTTGCATCACCCACGGTGACTGCGTCGGTCAGGGAGATATAACGAGCGCTAAAGTCCAGATTGTTAGGACCGGTGCTGACCAGCGGATAAACAGAGGAGTCTTCGTACAACGGAACCACTTTGTTCTGGTTGTCAGAAATCTGAATACCTACGCCTGAGGCAGTGTTGTCACCGGCAGTCAGCGCCAGCACGGTGTTGTCACCAGAAACCTGAGTACCGTCGAAACGCACGGTCGCACCGGTCACGGTGTCAGGGCAGTCGGTCAGAACTAAAGTGAATTTTTTGGCAGCGGCCAGTGAACCCGCAACAGGGAACGCGGTACGGGCGATATTACCCAGGAAGACATCCTGGTTTTGAGAAGCAGTATCGATCGTACAAGCCGCATCTGTGATAGTGCCAGTGAAGTTAACGGCGCCATCTGCTGCAAAAGCGGAAGAAGCGAATGCAGAAGACGCGATCAGGGCAACAGCAAGAAGATTCTTTTTCACGAAATTTTTCCTATTAACATAATGCAAATCGAAACACCTTTCCCGGTGTTCGAATTAGTTTTGACAAAACCATCTGTCATTCCTTTATTTAGTTCATGAGGTTCCACCCCACTTAATAAGCCGCCGGGCGTGTTTAATCCCGAAACCCAAACGATTCATTTTGAACTAAAGTGACTCCTTTGGTTTATTGTGCTAAATATGGAATTTTGTGCAGAATCTAATGCTTTTATATGGGGTTATTATGAGATAAAACTAAAGTATTTGCCGGTAGAGTGAGTATGGCGTGAGAAATCAAGCGAAGGGGATGTAAGAAAAAACCGAGAGACTTCCGGTATGTCGAATTAACAAATTAATCTATAAGAAACTGAATTTTATATGATTTTAATAAACTTCTGCGGAGGGTGGCACTCAGTATTGACAGAAATTTACCGGCTGATTAGAGTATGCTCCAATTTAGTTCAAAATGACCCCATTGAAACAATTAATTACAGGTTGGCTACCAGACTTCTTTAAATCTTTTGGCGTTACTCGCCGTATATAAAACCGTGTTCTGAATATTACGATGACCTAAATAATCCTGAATTAAGCGGGTATCAATCCCTCTGTCTGCCAGCGCAAAACCACAGCCGTGTCTTAACATATGCGGATGGGCGTTAATAGTTAGATTAGCGGCCTGACTATAATTTCTTATTAACCAGTAAATGCGCTGTCGTGATAATTTAGAACCACGATTAGAAAGAAACAACCAGTCGGAATCCGCACCACGGTATTGCTTTCTTTTATTCATCCAGAGCATTAACGATTTCCTTTCCCGCATATAGAGAGGATGAACGGTAGAGAAGCCATTTTTTAACCGGTGGATATAGATATTATTGCCTTCCATGTCGATATCCGAGAGCCGCCAGCTGCTGATTTCACTGACCCGGCAACCATGGATAAAACACATCCAGATCAGGCAATAATCCCGTTCTGCGTGCCTTCCGCGCAACGTAGCCTCAAGCAGTTTCTCAACCTCAGACGGAGTCAGATATTTACGATTTTTCATAGTGCCTCTTCATGTTCATAGTGTCCCGGATAAGTATTGATTTCGGTGGCACTCATCATTCAACACTTTTCCGAAAATGGAAATAGTGATCGCCTGCTGCACAACGGTTCATTAATTCATCGTTTAATAACAGGGGTTTTTAATATCCCTGTGTGGTTAAGGCCCTCCTTAAAGTGATGCGTATAAAGTCAATTCATTCATTTTCAATATACGTCCTAAACCAAACGCCATCAAATAAAATAAAAATCAAAGCTTTATGGTTATCATCACTGACAATTAAGTTTATATCATATTCGCCATAACGGAGGCGTAATTTAAAATAATTCATGGTTTTAAACTGTTGTGAACTATATTAACAGATCAAGTACGTGGCAATCAGCATGGCGTATTTTCGCGTTTATCCTTTAACACCCTCTCATTTTCGGTGCTACGGAGGCATTTTATCCTGCCTGTGGCAGGAATTTTTTACAAGGAAATTTCTGAGGCTTTTTACGCATTTTCAGGGCGGGCGAGAAGTTTATTTCAAGTGTATAGCTTAACATCCGAAAGTTGTGCCGAATAAACGGCGATCTGGCAACCACCAGTCGTTTTTTCGCGGCTACGGCGGGGATTAGCAAAGCAGGAACAACCTGAGACAGCGCGGAAATAAAAAAAAACAGGACGCAATGCGTCCTGTTTTGGTCAGGCAGAAGTAACGGGAGATCAGGCGGAAAGACCACCGTCCAGAATGAGACTTTGTCCGGTCATGTACGTGCTGTCTTCACTGACCAGCCACGCCACCGCGCCTGCCACTTCGTCCACCTTTCCGAAACGTTTCATCGGAATCGTTTTACGCAGCGCAACAAGCTTGTCTTTAGGCATATCAGCGAGAATTTCGGTGTCGATATAACCGGGCAGCAGGCAGTTAATCCGAACGTTAAAGCGCCCCAGTTCTACCGATAACGTTCGCGCAAGGCCGATCATCGCCGCCTTACTCGCCGCATAAGCGCTCTGCCCACTGTTACCCTTTATCCCCGTCACCGACGACATCATTACCACCGAACCACCGCCCTGCATCATCATCGGTTCAACTAACTGGCTGTTCCAGTAGAAGATGGCGTTTAAGTTGGTGTCCATGACTTTACGCCAGTTATCGGCGTTTTGGTGGATATGCAGCGCATCAAGCGTGATACCCGCATTGTGTACCACGGCGTGCGGCGCGCCGTAGCGTGCCAGCAGGTCAGTGGCCAGATGTATAACCGCCTGCTCATCACGCCCGTCGCACTGATGACTTTCGACCCGGCCGGGCAACCCCGCACAGGCCAGCTCCACCTCGTGCGCGGCGCTTTCGCCCTGACACCAGGTAAATACCACATTCCATTCTTTCGCCAGACGCTGTACGGCGGCGCGTCCGATCCCCCGGCTGCCACCGGTGATTAAAATCCATTGATTTTCCATGACTTCTTTCATGGCTTAGTGGCTTTTTCGCTGAGATACTGGCACAGCTCACGCACCGTAATGTTCACGTTATCGACGAACAAATCAGCCTCGATGGTGACGCCAAACTCTTTCTTCGCCAGCACCATCAGTTCAACGTAATCCAGGCTATCGAGTTTGAGCTGATACAAGGGCATGTCCGGGGTGAGATCTTCCTGCTCAAGATCCTTCGCGTCACACAGCATCTCGCAAACCTTGCTGTAAACCTCATCATAATTCGGCATGTTTATTCCTTTAAGTGATTAATTTGTATTTCTTTTTTATGAAAAATTAGTGTGTCATTCAGTCAGCGGTCCGGTTTTAAGCGTGACCGCGACGGACATCAGCGGTTCAGCGTCCTGCCATGCCTGAATGCCTGCCAGCAGCACCAGCCCGCGCTGTTTTTCGCCCATGACCAGCGTCGGCAGGATGGCGTAATGTATCGCGCCGAAACGCGGTTCCTGTTCTGTCTGCGTCAGTAATCGCGGGGAAAAATGCGTTTCATGATGCGTCTGCACCACCTGTACCAGAGTAAAAACGTCACCCAGGCGGGTCGCATGAACCGACGGTAAAAGACTGTGCACGGTTTCCAGCGTCTGCGGGGCGTTCACCAGCTGGCGAAACAGCACCGCGTCGAGAAAACTCCACGGCGGAACCACCGGACTGCCGACAGCCAGAAACTGCGTATGCAGCGTTGCCAGTTCCTGCGCGCCCAGCGTATTCACCTGCGTGACCGGTGACAGCTCCAGTGCCTGCGTCGGCGTCAGTTTGCTGCTGATGCTGGCCTGCTGTGTCTGCGCATGACGCAAGCTTGCGCTCAGCTGCACCCTGTCATCACGCAGCGTTTCGCGCACCGGCAGCTGATACAGCGTGTCGCACAACACCGGTTCGCGTAGACGGCTGGTGAACATCAGTCCGTCTGCCGTAACCCCGTGCTTTTCCCGCGAAGTACTCAGCGCCGATTTCATATCCAGCATCGCGCGCATTCCGTGAACACATAATCCGGTCAGACCAAGACGCTGCGCCTCAGCAGCATCAAAATGGATCGGATTGTAATCACCGGAAAATGCCGCCCAGCGTTCGGCATCAGACAGGCTGTAACGCAAAGTGTCAGCCGCCAGCATTATTTTCCCCTTCCGATCACCAGCGCGGCGTTCGCCCCGCCGAAGCCGAAACTCAGGTTCAGCGTGGTGTTCAGTACCGCCGGGCGATGCACATTGGGGACGTAATCCAGATCGCACGCAGGATCGGGCGCATCGAGATGGCAGGTCGCAGGTATGATCTGATGCTCAAGTGCCTGCAGGCAGATGATTGATTCAAAACTGCCAGCCGCCGCGATCAGATGTCCGGTATAGGATTTGGTGCTTGAGCACGGGGTGCTATAAGCCGCCGTTTCTCCCAGCGCAATCTTGATTGCTTCGGTTTCATTGAGATCGTTGAGTGGCGTAGAGGTGCCGTGCGCATTGATATAATCCAGATCGCTGGCGGCAATACCGGCCTGCGCCAGCGCATGGCGGATGGTTTGCACCCGCGCAATTTTGTCTTCAGCCGGTGCGGTAAAATCAAACGCATCTGAGAAATTGCCGTAACCCAGAATCTCACCGAGAATGTTTGCGCCGCGCGCAACGGCCGATTCCCGTTCTTCCAGACACAGCACCGCAGCACCTTCGCTGAGCACAAAACCGTTGCGATGCAGGCTGAACGGGCAACAGGCGCGGGTGATCGCTTCCTGTTCACTGGCCAGCGCGCCCAGCACGTCGATATTCCATACCGCCGAATCAGAACGCAGTGATTCTCCCGCACCCGCCAGCATCATGCTGGCCCGGCCACTGCGGATCAGTTCGAAAGCGTCGCCGACCGCGATAGTTCCGGTCGCACAAGCCGCAACCGGCGTGTTCTGATAGCCACGCAATCCCCACAGCAAACTGACTGCCGCCGTGGCGGAATTCGGCATGGAGAAAAAGCAGCCAAAAGGAGATCCCATACCGGTACGCAGATAGTCTTCGTAATGCAGCTGAGTTTCATCCTGGCCCGCCCAGCCGGTACCCATAATGACGCCACAGTCGCGCAAATCGTAATGTTGCTCCGGCTTGTCATCGCCAAACGCCATCTGCATCGCTTCCCGCGCGGACGCCAGCGTCAGCCGTGCATAACGCGGCAGGCGGCGACGGATCGCCGCAGGCACGCCTTTGAGCGAAGGTTCATGATCAATCAGGCCGTAAAAACGCGATTTAATCCCGGCAGCTGATTTGTCGCAGTAGCGGTAACCAGGAGTGTAATCCATGATCGCGGCCCAACTTTCGGCGGAGTTCAACCCCAGCGGGGTCACCGCACCGTAACCGGTCACGACCACCCGACGCGGCGTGTCTGCCGTCTGTAAAACATCCTTTTGCATGCTTTATCCTTGTTGACTCAATGTGTTGTCTTCCCCGCCACCCAGCGCCAGCCAGAGTTTCATGGTTGAATACAGGTAGTTATATTGCGTGGTGACCAGCGTGTTCTGGCTGTCCAGCAAGGTGTTCTGCGCGTCGAGCAGCGTCTGATACGCCACCGAACCGTGACGATACTGGCTTTCCACCAGCGCCAGCCGCTTCTGGCTTAATACCAGATCTTCCAGCTGTCGCTGTTTTTCCTGCTGATAGGTCAGGCGCTGCGACATGGCATTGTCGATATCCTGCAACGCGCTGTACGATGCGCTGCGGAACTGAATCGCCGCGGTTTGTACATCCAGACCGGATTGTTCAACGGTCAGCCGTACTTTGTTCCATTCGATAAACGGCAAGTTGAGCGCAGATCCAAGCGTTCTGGCCGGATTGCTGAACCATTGCTGAAACACAGAAGCCCCGGCATTCAGTGACGCATTCAGCGTCAGCGACGGATAAAAGCTCAGCCGTGCGACGTCCGAACCGGCCAGCGCCGCACGCAGATTCATCTCAGCCGACTGCACATCCGGCCTTCTGGTGATTACTTCAAGCGGTAAACGCTGCGCCACAGGCACGCTCTGATGAATATCCAGCGACTGACGCTCTGCAAGGTATTGACCCGGCGGACGGCTAAGTAAAATCGCCAGTGCATTACGGTTTTCATCGCGCTGTTGATACAAATCGCGCAGGTTGTTTTCGCGGCTCAGCACCGTTTGCTGTGCCTGCAAATAATCCAGTTGACCGAGATCACCGGCTTTCCAGCGTGACGTCACCATCACCACGGTTTTCCGCGCAATCGCCAGGCTTTGCTGCAAATTACTGATCTGCTGATTCAGGCTGGCAATCTGCCAGTAAAGCTGTGAAGTGGTTCCGATGAGCGTCAGTGCGGTGGCCTGCAAATCCTGCTCCGAGGCTTTTGCCAGCCAGTCGGACTGCTCGCGGGTGCGCGCCAGTTTCCCCCACAGATCCAGCTCATAAGAGGCCGACAGTGAGTTCGTGTAACTTTCGACCGGCGTGGTTTCGCGGCGCATATTTTTGGTGTTGCTGGCCGATGCATTGGCAGAAAAATCAGGGGTCAGATTCAGATCTGAGATACCCGCCGTCAGCAGCGCTTGCCGCAGTTTTATGCCCGCCAACGCCAGATCGTTATTGCTTTGCAACGCGGAAACAATCAGCCGTGACAGCTGCGGGTCATCAAAGTTATCCCACCAGTGCGGAGAAAATTTCGCCACGCCCTCGCCGGTATCCTGCACCCGCCAGGTTTGCGGCACCGACAGCATCGGCCGCTGGTAATCGCTTTTCAGCGCCTGACCACAGCCGGTGATCAGTAACGTCATCACTGCCATTGAGAGTAAATTCAGTTTGTTCATTCGCGTGCCAGCGCCTCTGTCGGATGCAAACGCGCGGCGTTACGTGCCGGGAAAAAGCCGAAGCCGAGACCGATAAGCGCCGAGAAACCGCAGGCTAAAAGGATCGGCGGCCAGGTGAAAATCATGGTAAATTCCTGCGTAACCTGAGAAAAAATCAGCCCTGCCACGCCGGATCCGACAATGCCGATCAGGCCGCCAAGGGTACAAATCACCACCGCCTCAATCAGGAACTGACGCATGATGTCCGCCGGACGTGCGCCAACCGACAGACGAATGCCAATCTCGTGCGTTCTTTCCGTCACCGACACCAGCATGATGTTCATCACGCCCACACCGCCCACCAGTAGCGAAATCCCGGCAATGGCGGTGATCAGCAGCGTCATTGATTCCGATGTTTTACGGATAGTCTTCGTCAGCTGGTCGTTGGTCATGGTGAAGAAATCGCGTTTGCCATGCGCCGAATCCAGCAGTTGCTCGACGTTGCGCTGGGCGACATCCGTCGGATAACCGTCAGCAATACGCAGGGTGATGGATTGCAGCGGCGTATCGCCCGACATGCGCTCCAGCAAGGAGGTGTAAGGGATCCACGCGCCGAGCTGCTCGCCGATATACTTCGGCCCTTTTTTATCCGCTACGCCGATCACCCGATAAGGCACGCCGGAAAGCTGAATAATTTCGCCCAGCGGATCCTGTCCGGGAAACAAGGTGCTGCGCACATTCGGGTCGATGATCACCACCGGCTCGCGGTCGTCGAGATCGCGGGGCGTAAAACGGTTTCCGGCAATAAAATTGAGCCCCTGCACGCGAAAGAATCCGTTACTGACGCCCGACAACGACACCAGCACCTGTTTACCGCCACGGATTGCCATTACGGTTTTGCTCACCACCGGCGACAGGCTGTCGATGTACGGCTGCCTGCCGAGCAAATCCACGTCTTCCAGCGTCAGGGAACGTTCAAAATCAGGTCGCGGTTTATCCCAGCCCAGACCGGGCTGAATTTCGATGGTGCTGGTACCGAGCTGGCTTATCTGGCTGAGAATGCTCTGCCGCGCGCCTTCACCCACCGCCATTGAGGACACCACCGAAGAGATGCCGATAATGATGCCGAGCATGGAAAGAAAGGCGCGGATCCGGTGCCCGAGCAGGGAACGCCACGCCATACGCACCGCTTCTTTCAGACTCTGCCACATCGGCGTGCGTCCGGTGGCGGCTATTGCCGGTAATCCCTGAGATTTGCCCTGCTGCATCACCAGATTGATGCGATCTGCGATAATCTCGCCGTCGTGGATTTCGACAATACGCTGACACTGTTCGGCGATACTGCGGTCGTGGGTGACGATAATCAGCGTATGGCCGGCCTGATGCAGGCCATGCAAAATCGCCATCAGCTCCTGACCACTGGTGCTGTCGAGCGCGCCGGTCGGCTCGTCGGCGAGGATCACCGGCGCACCGTTCATCAGTGCCCGCGCAATACTGACGCGTTGCTGTTGCCCGCCGGAAAGCTGCGCGGGCCGGTAATTCATGCGGTTGCCAAGACCTAACCGGTTGAGCAAATGTTCCGCCCGCGCCTGACGCGCCGCCGCGGGCATGTCGGTATACAGCGCCGGAATAGTGACGTTTTCGAGGGCCGTAAGATAGGGCATCAAGTGATAGCGCTGAAAAATAAAGCCCAGATACTGGCTGCGCAATTGCGCCAGTTGTTCGCTGGTCGCCACATGCGCAGGCACATCCATAATGCGCATTTCGCCTTCCGACGGCTTATCCAGACAACCGAGAATATTCATCAGCGTCGATTTACCCGAACCGGACGCGCCGATAATCGCCAGCATTTCCCCGGCATTGACGCGTAGGGAAATATCTTTGAGCACCGTGACGGCGGCGTTGCCCTCACCAAAACGGCGGGAGATATGCGAAAGTTCGATGACCGGAGAATTAGCCATTTGCCGTCTCTCCCTCATTTTGCATCACCACCACGTGCTCACCTTCGCTCAGCCCGTCTTTCACTTCGACAAACTGACGGTCATTGATGCCCGCGCGGATTACCCGTTGTTCGGTCTTATCACCGTTCACCACCTGCACCTGAAACCGGTCATCGCCCAGTGGCTGCCCCAGCGCCATCACCGGCAGACGCAGCACATTTTTGGCTTGTTCGGTGATGATAAATACCTGCGCGGTCATTGAGGTGCGCAGCAGATGGTCAGGGTTCGGCACGCTGAATACGCCGTTGTAATAGACGGCAGAAGGTTGTTGAGTCTGGCTGCTGGTGCTTTCATCCTGTAAGGCGTCGTTTGGCGCGTCCTGCAAGGTGCCCATTACGCTCTGATAACGATGTTTGGGATCGGCGACCACGTAAAACCACAGCGGCTGGCCGGGATGCACTTTCAGGATGTCGGTTTCTGAAATACGGGTTTGCACGGTCATGGTATCGACGTTGGCCAGCACCAGAATGGTCGGTGCGGTCTGCGAAGAGACCACGGTTTGCCCCTCTTTGGTGACGATGCCGAGCACCTGCCCGTCCACCGGTGCCAGGATCCGCGTATAGCCCAGATTGGCTTTCGCCGTTTCCAGCGCCATCTGCGCCTGCACAATCTGCGCTTCGTTGACTTTGATCTGCGCTTTCTGGGTATCAACTTTAGCTTGCGCCTGCTCGAGATTGCTTTTGGTGCCTGAGCCATCGCGATCCATCTGTAACTGACGTTTCAGCTCCAGCTGATATTGCGTGAGCGTGTACAGCGACGCCTGTTTTTGCGCCACGGCACTGTCGAGTTCCGCTTCGGATTTACGCAGTTCGCTCTGTTGCAGCGTCGGATCGATTTCGGCCAGTAACTGGCCTTTTGTGACCCGGTCGCCCGCACGGACATACAGTTTTTTCAACTGACCGTTGACCTGCGCACCGACGTTGACCTGCGCGGAAGGCTTGAGGATACCGGTCGCCAGTACGGTTTTTTCGATATCCCCGCGGCCTATAGCCTGTGAAATCAGCGGCGCAGCAGTGCCGGACATTATGCTATGTACACCGTACGCAGCACCGGCCAGCAGGATCAACAACACAATGATCAGTGCATAAAATACCTTGCGGTGTCCGACGGCGATTTGTCTGATCGAGAAACTCACGCCGGTTCTCCTTGCGGGGTGATAGTGGAAATCACAGTGCTCGTCGTTGCGGCTACGCGACCATTTCTCATCACACAGATGCGGTCAAATAAGGCCAGCGCGGTTTCACTGTGCGTTACGGTGATCAGAATTTTTCCGTATTCATGGCAATGACTGATCAGGGTTTGCATCACCTGCTGCGCCGTCTCTTCATCGAGATTGGCCGTCGGCTCATCCAGCACCATCACCGGACAATCGCTGTACATCGCACGTGCCAGCATCAGACGCTGACGTTGCCCCAGCGACAGCGCGGGATGGCTTTCGCGGATCAGCGCGTTTTGTTTGCCTGGCAGACGGTCGATCACCTCCGTCAGGTTCAGCCCGCGCAGCGACTTATCGATACGCAGCTGTTTTTGCGCGTCGTGTTCACGATCAAACAGCGTGATGTTTTGCAGAACGCTGGTATTGAACAGGATGTCCTCCTGACTTTGCAGGAAGAACAGCTTCTGTACCTGACGGCTGCTGACCGACTGTCCGTCGACCAGGATTTCTCCGCCCTGAGGTTCGATAAGTCCGGTAATGACTTTCAGCAACGTACTTTTCCCCGCGCCCGACTCACCGACAATCGCCAGCGTTTCGCCATGACGCACCGTCATCGACACGTGATCCAGCACCGGTTTACCAGGATCGTAAGCAAACTGAAGTTCCCGGTAGATAAGCTCCTGGCTGAAGCGGACAGGCAGCAGTAAGTCACCGGCGGCCTCTTCTCTGACCTGCGGGAACAGATCGGCGGCTCGGGTATCAATCACGTGCAGCTGATTCTTTTGCAGCACTGAGAAGAAAATCTGCGTGATGTAAGCGGTAAAAATCTGACGGACAAAGCTGTAGGCGAAGAATTCACCCAGTGAAATCCGGTTATCTTTCAGCAACGGTAGCGCCAGCAGCATAAAGAAAACCATCTCGAGGCTGCCAATCAGCTGATACAGGCTGCTTTTCACCTGCTCGTACACTTTCTGTTTCTGGCGGCAGTCAAACAGCGACAGCGCATATCCGGCGAATGCCGCCTGACGCTGGCTGTTTAGTCCGGCGGATTTGAGCGTGGCGAAACCCTGAATAGTTTCCAGCAGGAAGTCGCTTTGTTCTGCACTCTTTACCTGAACCTGCTGGGTGTAATAGCGGTCGCGGAAAATCGCCCAGACGCTGACCAGCCCCATCAGCGTGACGCCGATGGCGGAAATTCCGGCCAGCAGCGGGCTGATATAGCACATCACCGCCAGCGCAATCACGCCGACGACCCAGTCCACACGCAGGCCGTTATCCAGCTCGATTTTTTGCGCCGCCGCCATCTGCCAGTTGGAGAAACGGCTGTAGATTTCACCGGGGCTGCGTTTCTCAAAGAAAGAGAGCGTGTTGTTCAGCAACCGGGCAAAACCGCTGACGCTCTGCATCACGACAAAACGTTTGATAAACCGCTCGGTCACGCTGCGCACAATAAACGCCAGCAACGTCGAGACAACGAAGGCCAGCAGGTAATAGAAATATGGGAATTCGGTTTTGCCGCCGGAAGAGAAAACGTTGTTGATTGCCGAGCTGACCATCACCGGCATGATGAACAAGGTCAGTGATACCAGAAATGCCAGCAGCATCAGCTTGTAAATGCCGGGGATCGCCGCCGTTTGTTTCAGGCTCATGCATTCGAGCGCACGGAAACGACGCGTGCGCGGTTGTTTTTCTGCCGGCTGCGCAGTGCGCGGCGCCTCCTGATCGAGCACTACCGCGTAACCGCTGATTTCAGATTTGAGCGCGGCAATCGGCAGAAGCTGTTCGCCAATCGCCGGATTCATCACGCAGACATAGCTTCCCTGACGATAGGCCAGCAGGACATAGTGACTGGCACCGTAGTGCAAAATGGCCGGTAAAGGCAGTTCTGCCAGCTCATCGAAATCAAACGCTACCGGATACGCCGGGATCGCCAGCTCAGATAAGATGTCGCACAGGGTCGACAGCGCGGTGCCGTGGGACGATGTCGGGAAACGTTCACGTAACACTTCAAGCGGTGCGCTGATGCCCTGAGTCTCCGCCAGCATAGAAATACAGGCCAGCGCGCACTCATTCGTTTCTGCCTGATAAACCAGCTTAGGAATAATATTATCCATAATCGATACCTTAAAACGCCCTGTTTTTTTCAGTAATATCGCTGCGCTGTTGCGGATTGGTTTTCATTCATTAATAAAAAATAACGAATGTGAATGCCACAGCATCCAGTCGGTTGAGTGTTCACGAATACTTTGTTCAATAATGCGCGGCATTTTTTCTTTTAATTCTTTTGCACTGACCGGGTCATGAATAACGATATTCAACCCCTTGTCGTAATAAAGATGATAAAAAATCACCTTCGCAGACATCATTCGTGCCAGCCGGATAATACCGCTGTGTAAACTGGCAGGACGGCCAAACATCCGGCAGGATAATTTTTCAGCTTTGTCTTTACTGGCGAACTGCGTGAAATCAGGCGTGATATCCGGGAATAAAATAATATTCCGCTGGTTATCGGCTGCCTCCATGACCGACGTCATCAAATTCCCGGCAATGTTTTTATTATCTGCATGTATCGAACAATAGGTCAGATCGACGCCACCCAGTTGCCGTTCCGCTGCGGAATGTGCATCCGCGCTGCGCGAGGTGATGACCGTCGCTTTACCCGGAAACGCCGCAGCACCGACCATAGTAGTGAGTACGTCGGACACCATGTGTAATGGCGCGAGGATCACCGGCTGACCGGCGCGTTGCAGCGGCTCGACCACCGCATTGAGCCTGGCCGAGCAGTCGGCCAGCTCACGTAATGCACGGCGGTTCTGTCCGTAGGTCACCGCCTGAATCAGCAGCTGTCGCCGCTGGGTCAGCCAGATATAATCAAATTTCTTATTGTCATTCATCAGACACTGACGGTTAGACTGCGCGACCGCCGCCCGTAATTTCACATCGCGGCCTGTCAGCCCTAAAAAGCGGCTGACGTGGGACAAGGAAAAAATAACGCGATAATGCATATGCCGGAATAATAAACAATGCGCCCTGTAGCCAGTAAGCCGAAGTTTATACAAAAACCACTGACATCTGACGGTGAGGTTTTTCCAAAACAGCGCGCACCACAGGGCAACGAATTTCATTATTTCTCCGGCGCTTGATCATTCTTTAAAATAGAGAGTAATTTGTCAGAGAATGACGGAAAATCACGGTCCTGAATCGCTACCCATTTTTTGGCCACAATAAAGCTCGGGGTCGCATTAATGTCGTAATATTGCGAAACGCGGGTCATATAATCCAGCAGGTCTTTGACTTCTGCCGACTGACTGACTTTATGGTATTCATCGACATCAATCTTATTTTCTGCCAGCCACGCATCTCGTTTTGCCGCATCACCTAAATCGATGTGATTTTTCATGACCGCGTCATAGGCGCTTTCACGATGGGCTTCTTCAATACCCATTACCTGCAATGTGGCAAATACCGGTGCAAAACGCGCCAGTCCGGCCTGATTATCCAGGCTTAAGTGCAGGCGAACCAGTTTTTTACCCGCTGGCATACGTTTTTCCAGCGCCTCAACATTCTTTTCGTTTATTGCACAGTAATGACAACCGTATGAGAAGATTTCAATAATATCTTCACCATCCGTAATTGGACTTTTGGCTAATTTATCCGCCGACAACGACGTCAGAACCTGTTGTCCGTCATCGCTGGCTTGGTTGCGCGCAAGGTAATGGATCCAGGCTGTCGTAATCAGCGCTGAAATAACCGCGACAAAAACAGTATACGCCAGAATGGGCAGAATTCTTTTTTTCATGGGGGGCTTTTCATCCTGAAATAATAATACGCGACGCTCACAGGGGAAATATCAGGCGGGCGTTGTATATGAAATACAACGCCCTGTCAGAAAAACAGTACAACTATTTATTCTGATTTAATAAGAAACGGATGTTTCTCAGCCTACGTTACCGCAGTTGATGATTGCTGCAGCGGTGAACGTTTTAGTCACAACGCCATTTTTATCAGTACAGGTTTTCACTGCGTTACAAACAGTTGCATCACCCACCAGGTTTAATTCAAAGCTGTTTACGCAAGTAGTGGTGCCGCCAACAATTGCGCTTGCTTCATTCATGTTGATCTTTTTCATCTGTGATATCCTTATTTAGTTAGAATTAATATAACAATAGTCTGCAGATATCGTTCACTGACCTGCTTCCAGTGACTCTCCGCACAGAGAAAACATGATAAAAACATGTCCCCTGCACTCCGAAATAATCCCCTTGAAGAAAAACATTCAGGATTTCATTATCGGATCCGGCGCATTGTAGCGGCGGTTTTTTAATTGGGCAATACACCTGAAATGACATGAAACGAGCAAAATCAATCGTTCTATTACACAGGTTGCAGGAGTTTTCTGATATAAAATCAAGATAAAACGCACCGGGCAAATTCAGACTTGCCCAATGCCAGATCTGTCTAATTTATGATGCAGGACATTTCTCAGAAAATATCAAGAATAGCGGATCCTGAGACGGCAAAATTTTTTAAAAATAATTTGAGGGAAACGTTATCCAAAGCTTTAACGGGGACACAGGCAGGAAAATGAATAGCCGCGACCTGCAAAATTCACGGATGTTCGCCGTTATGCTTCGCTGGTTTGTGTCGTATCGGCAGCCAGAGCCACCCTGACAGACGAAGTTATTGATCTGCACGAGCGAATTCTGGGCAGTCTGTTCAGCAGGGGAAAAGCAGCGGAGAAATGTTTTCCGCCACGTGCCGATCGCTTTCCTCCAGCGACTGTTGCGGGATTATGCGAATACTCATCAGGGGCTTTTTTCTGTGGTTTACGCCCATACGCTGTTGGTAAACCGCTAATGGGCTGAGAGCGATTGGCTGATGATAGCAGCCATGAAGGTGCACTGCTGCTCAAAATTTATCCATAACCCGATTTGGACTGCCGATGCTGACGAATTTTTTGCGCCGGCACGCCGAACGGTTCAAAATCGCTGCAGATAAAGACCAACAGGTAGCGTTAACGTGAAAGGTACAACACCGGATTCAGTGATTAATCCGCAGCAGCTTGCCGGAATAAGCTCGGTTCAGGTATGGAAAAAAGAGGATTTGCAGCATGCGCAGCCAGACTGGCTGGCCGATGAAGTACCGGTTGCACTGGTCTACAACGGCATTTCGCATGTGGTGATGATGGCCTCGCCAAAAGATCTTGAAGCCTTTGCCATTGGTTTTTCATTGTCAGAAGGGATTATCGCTGCGCCGCAGGATATCTATGGCATCGATGTGGTCGACTCCTGTAACGGAATCGAAGTACAGGTCGAGCTTTCAAGCCGCCGTTTTATGGCGCTGAAGGCCCAGCGTCGAGCAATGGCCGGACGCACCGGCTGCGGCGTATGTGGCGTTGAGCAACTGGCTGAGATCGGCAAGCCAATTCAACCGCTGCCTTTTACCCAGACTTTTGATTTGCAGCATCTTGACCTGGCATTACGCCAACTGCGTCAATTCCAGCCGCTTGGCGAATATACCGGCTGTACCCATGCCGCCGCGTGGATTACGCCTGATGGTCAGCTGATGGGCGGCTATGAAGATGTCGGGCGTCATGTGGCGCTGGATAAGCTGCTCGGTTATCGCAGCCAGCAACAGTGGACACAGGGAGCAGCGTTAGTTTCCAGCCGCGCCAGTTATGAAATGGTGCAGAAATCAGCGATGTGCGGCGTCGAAATTCTGTTTGCGGTTTCCGCGGCCACCCGGCTGGCGGTTGAAGTGGCGCAGCGCAGTAATCTGACGTTAATCGGCTTCAGTAAACCCGGGCGCGCAACGGTGTATACCCACCCGCAGCGACTGATTTAGCCTACGCTAAAGCGGATAAAAAATAACCATACTAAAGGCGGGGCATTGATAACCATTTTCAAGATCATTTATTTAACTATAATGATCCGACTGCTTACGCGGTGCTAAACCAAATAATGAGTGCCGCCCAACATTAATGGAGATGATGAACATGAGCTATTCACTGCCATCCCTGCCTTACGCATACGACGCACTGGAACCGCATTTCGACAAGCAGACGATGGAAATCCATCACACCAAACACCACCAGACCTACGTTAACAACGCTAACGCTGCGCTGGAAGGTACCGAATTCGCTGACTTGCCAGTCGATGAACTGATCACCAAACTGGATCAGGTTCCGGCTGACAAGAAAACCGTGCTGCGTAACAACGCAGGTGGTCACTCAAACCACAGCTTCTTCTGGAAAGGCCTGAAAACCGGCACCACTCTGCAGGGTGACCTGAAAGCGGCAATCGAAAAAGATTTCGGTAGCGTTGATGCCTTCAAAGCAGAATTCGAGAAAGCTGCTGCTACCCGCTTCGGTTCTGGCTGGGCGTGGCTGGTTAAGAAGGGCGACAAACTGGCAGTTGTTTCAACGGCTAACCAGGATAGCCCACTGATGGGTGAAGCCATTTCTGGCGTTTCCGGCTTCCCGATTGTTGGCCTGGACGTGTGGGAACACGCTTACTACCTGAAATATCAGAACAAGCGTCCTGACTACATCAAAGCATTCTGGGAAGTGGTTAACTGGGACGAAGCCGCAGCGCGTTTCGCTTCAGCTAAATAAGATCTTCTCCTCACGCTAACGCGTGACGACCAACCGACGGAGCTGGCTTCGTCGGTTTTTTATTGCCTGTCGTTCAGCCTGCCGAAAGCGGACGCCAGCATATCCTGTTGGTTTAATCCGAATTGTTATCTGTTTCACTCTGCTAATTCTCTCTTTCTCTTCGCTAACTCTCTGTTATGTCTGGATGTCTGGATGGCTAATAACTTTTTGTGTTAGCTTATGCGCTTTCGATGGTTGTCGTGGGCAATCATTCCGATAAGAATGCGACCAACCTGGCGCAAAAATCCGAGAGCAGAAATCCTGATGACCCTGTTAAATCGCCTTGAAATGCACAACATTTCCATCGCTTTTGGCGGTTTCGCAGCGCTGACCGCAGTGGATTTCACCCTGCAAGGGGGATCGATCCATGCGCTGACGGGTGCTAATGGTGCGGGAAAATCGACGCTGATGGCGGTGCTGTCGGGGGCATACAACCATTATCACGGCGATATTTTGCTGGATGGCCAACCGGTAGCCATCAACTCGCCGCGCGATGCGAAACAGCTGGGTATTCATCTGGTGCAGCAGGAAGTGGATGTGGCGCTGGTGCCGACGCTCAGCGTGGCGGAAAACATCATGCTGGACCGGCTGGCGGAAGGCGGGCAGCTGTATCGCTGGGGTCAGATTCGCCGGCAGGCCCGCGAACTGCTGGCGCAGCTGGAGGTGCAGATTGATGTCAGTCGTCGTATCGACCAGTGTTCACTGGCAGAAAAACAGCAAATCTTGCTGGCGCGGGCGTTATCTCACCACTGCCGCTTTCTGATCCTCGATGAACCGACTGCGCCGCTCGATCAGCATGAAAGCGAGCAGTTGTTTAGCGTGGTGCGCCGCTTGCAGCGCAACGGGATTGGCGTGGTGTTTATTTCACACCGTATTCATGAGCTGAAAGCAATTTGTGACCAGCTTACGGTACTGCGCGATGGCCGTCTGATTGAAACCGGATCGATGCAAAATCTGAGTGGCGAACAGATCGTTGAAAAAATGCTCGGCCACCAGCTGGATGATATCTATCCGCCGCGCCGTGCCGATCTTCAGGGGGAAACCCTGCTGAGTATTGAAGGCCTGCACGATGATAAGCTGCTGCAGGATATCTCGCTGTCTTTGCGCAAAGGCGAAATCCTCGGCATTGCCGGCCTGGCCGGCGCGGGCAAAACTGAGCTGTGCAAAGCGCTGTTTGGCGCCAGCCGCAGTCGGGTGCGCCGCGGTGAACTGCACGGTAAGGCGTGGAAACCCTCTTCACCGCATGCCTCGGTTGAAAAAGGGCTGGCGCTGGTGCCGGAAGAGCGGCGCAAAGAGGGCATTTTTATTGATGAGCCGATCAGCATGAACCTCAGCGTCAGTGCGGATAACAGTTTCTCCCGTTTCAGCTTCTTTTCCCATGGGTCGGCGCGCCGCTGGGCTGAGAACATCATTACCCGGCTTGGTATTCGTACTACCGGGCCGCAGCAGACGCTGCGCCGTTTGTCCGGCGGTAATCAGCAAAAAGTGGCGATCGGCAAATGGTTGCGTAATAACGCCGACGTGCTGATTTTTGATGAGCCAACAAAAGGCGTTGATGTTAAAGCGAAAACTGATTTATTTGTGCTGATCGACAGGCTGGCGCGCGAAGGGAAGGGGGTCATTTATGCTTCCGGAGAATTTGCCGAGCTGGTTGGCCTGTGCGATCGCATATGCGTGCTATGGGATGGCCGGATAGTCGCCGAAATGGATGCGCGTAACGTCGACGAAGAGACGCTTTTACTTTATTCCACCGGAGGAACGCCTGCGTGAGCAGCAAAGACATTTCCCTGAAGGGGTCGCCATTATGGCGTCACCAGTTTTTTGAATTTCTCTACAAGTGGGGAATGTTACTGACGGTCGTTGCGCTGATTGCCGGCTTCGGCATGGCATCGGACAGCTTCCTCGATCCCAATAACATCATCAATATTTTACGCTCCATCGCCATCGTGACGGTGATTGCCATCGGCGTGTCGGTGTCGCTGACCATCGGTGGTTTCGATCTGTCGGTAGGTTCCACGGCGTCACTGGCTAACTCACTGGTGATCTCGCTGTTCGTCTGGTACGGCTTTGGCTCGACGCAGGCGATTGTTGTGACGCTGCTGCTCTGCACGCTGGTCGGTCTGTTTAACGCCTTTATGATTGTGGTGCTGAAAATTCCCGATATGCTGGCAACGCTGGCCAGTCTGTTTGTGGTGCAGGGCGTGGCGATGACCTACAGTTTTGGCGGCTCGATTACCGAAAATATGGTGCTGCCAGGCGGTGATATGGCGGAAGGCACGATTCCTGCCGGGTTTTCGCTGCTCGGCCAGGTGCCGACCATCGTCATCATTATGCTGGCGGTGACGGTGGTTGCTCAGTTGCTGCTGTCACTGACCAAACATGGGCGGCGGATGTATGCCATTGGTGGAAATCCTGAAGCGGCGCGTCTTTCCGGGATTCGTACCACCCGCTACCGTGTCGCGGCGTATGTGATTGCTTCACTGTTGGCGGGCCTCGGTGGCATTCTGCTGGCATCACGTATCGGCTCCTCTCAGGTGAACGCCGGTGGTGGCTATCTGATGGATGCGGTGGCGGCGGCGTGGATTGGCCTGTCGCTGGCTGGCTCCGGCAAGCCGAATGCGCTGGGAACCCTTCTGGGCGCGGTGATTCTCGGTGTGCTGCAAAATGGGTTGGTGATGCTTTCCGTGCCTTATTACGCGATGGACATTATTAAAGGGTTAGTGCTGGCGGTTGCGCTGGCGATCACTTATATCCAGCGCCGCTAACGCGCTGTTCACTTCAGGACAGGGACTAAAATGAAAAAATTTACCATATCACTGCTGGCTCTGAGCTTGCTGACGGCGGTTCCTGCTTTTGCCGCACAAACCCTGGCACCGGTTCCGGCGGCGATCGCTAATCATGATGGCCCGGTGCGCGTGGCGGTGATCCGTAACCTCGGTTCGGACGATAACACCACGCAGTTTGTTGCCGGAGCAATCCAGCAAGGGAAGAAGCTGGGCTTTAAGGTCAGCACTTTTCTCAGTAACGGCGATGATGCGCGCTTCCAGGATTTCGTCAATCAGGCGATTAGCCAGAAATACGACGGCATTATTCTCTCCCATGGTCGCGATCCGTATTCAACCGCGCTGGTGAAGCGCATTGCCGATGCCGGAATCAAGGTGGCGGTTTTCGACACGCCGGTAAACAGTGAAGTGCCAGGCGTGACGGTTTCTCAGCAGGATGATGCCTCGCTGGCGAACCTCTCGATTAGCCAGCTGGCGAAGGATTTCAACGGTAAAGCGAATATCGTCAAACTGTGGGTTGCGGGCTTCCCGGCAATGGAACGCCGCCAGGCCGAATTTGAAAAATTGCAGAAAACCTGGCCGGAGATTAAACAGCTGGAGTCGATTGGTGCGGTCTCTTCGGACGTGCAGGGTGATACGGCGAACAAAGTTGGCGCAATTCTGGCGAAGTATCCGAAAGGTAAAATTGACGCCATCTGGGGAACCTGGGACGCTTTCAGTCAGGGTGCTTATAAAGCGCTGCAGGAGAATGGTCGTACTGAGATCAAACTGTACAGTATTGATATCTCCAACCAGGATTTGCAGCTGATGCGTCAGCCGAAAAGCCCATGGGTCAGCAGCGTGGCGGTGGACACTAAACTGATTGGCGCCGTTAATATGCGTCTGATTGCTAAAAAGATTGCTGGTGAAGACACGCCTGCAACCTATGAGTTTAAAGCTGCCGCAATCCCACAATCATTACTGAACAGCCAGCAGGGTGCAGTCAACGTCGCGACCTTAAGTAACATCATTCCGGGCTGGGGCCAGACGGATGACTTTATCGCCCCGTGGTTTGCCACCCTGGAAGCAAAGTACGCTAAGAAATAAGCAAAAAAAAAGGGTCGCATTAATGCGACCCTGATTCATTCTGCTACTTCTTTACGCTTCTGGATCAGGACAAGTTATTCCAGAACTTAAATTTATTTTTCGGCTGAAAAATGTTTACGACCGTTTTGATTAAAACGCTTTCTTGGCGAAACCGGTCATCTCTTTCAAGCCCATTTCCCGGCCCAGTGCGGTCATCGGGTGAACCACCACAATGCCGCGTACCGCTTTCTTCAGGCCACCCATATCAGCCTGCTCTTTCTTGGTGATCGGACGGCTGAACGGTAACTGCTGCAGTTTCTGTGCTTCAAGGCTGAGCTTCTGCTCACGCACACCTTTCAGACGTTCGATCTCTGCCAACAGCTTATCTTTCTCTTTCAGCAGTTCGCCGAGTTTCTCTGCATCACCTGATTCCAGCAGCGCTGGCTCTTTGTGATTCAGGGCATCAAGCTGATCGCTCAGACGTTTAATTTCTGCTTTTTCCTGCTCTTTCATGATTGTTACCTGATAAATTGACGCTATGCGGCAAAGGATACACCAAAATTCATCGGCTCGCGGCGTTACTTTTTAAAGGCTTGTTTCATACTGATGCGGGAAATCAGTTCGGTCAGGGAGAGAACCATTGTGGAGCGTACCACTTGCAGATAGCGCTGACGTTGCATGGCGCGCAGTTCGTCATCTTCGCTGATAAAGTGTGGCTGGGGGGGTAAAGCAGTGACGCAGTGCAGTTCGCCAAAAGGACCAAGGATTTCATCGTCGTTAAAGCGATATTCAGTGCTATCGTCGTTCAGCTCTTCACGCAATGCCATCAACAGTTCACAATCTTCGTATTCGCTGCGGTTAATCACCCCAAGGCCGTAAATCAGCTTCAGGCGTACCGACAGATCGCCCAGCGGGCCATCACCTAATAACAGCGGCTCTACGGCGTATTTCACCGCATAATCGTCTTTGCGAAACACCTGAATAACCAGCATGTTGACCGCTTCTGCCAACAGTTCTACCGCGGCGATCAGAAAGCTTCTCACCGAACGACCGGCATTCAGGCGCTCAAGCACCCGATTTTCAAAAGCCCGCTTCTCTTCCATTATCGCCTGCATATCTGTCATTGCGCCTGAGGGCACAGCAGTGCTGTGCCCTTGTTGCCCTTCCAATTATTTTGCGGAGATGGCGTTATAAGCCCGCACCACTGCGGCAACAACCTCGCTATCAGCATCCAGCCCGGATACCTGTGCCAGCGTTGCTTGTGGCCCCAGCTTATCCAGCAGCGCCACCAGTTCCTGCGCCTGCGGATCCTGTTCGCTGCGGTAATGCATCGCGGCAGCAATACCGGTAACCAGATTGCTATGTGGCAGCTGATATTCCAGCGTGCCGAGAGTCGGTTTAATCAGGCGATCGCCAGCGCTCAGTTTACGCAGCGGCTGGCGGCCAACGCGCTCCACATCATCTTTCAGATACGGGTTTTCAAAGCGACCAAGGATTTTCTCGATATAGGCGGCATGTTTAGCTGCATCGAAATCATAACGTTTAATCAGAACTTCACCGCTCTCCTGCATCGCGCCTTTCACCACCTGACGCACCTTCTCATCCAGAATGGCATCACGAATGGTCTGATGCCCCGCCAGCTGACCGAGATAGGCGGTGATGGCATGGCCGGTATTGAGGGTAAACAGTTTACGTTCAACAAATGCCATCAGATTGTCAGTCAGTTCCATACCCGGAATGTTCGGCAACTCACCTTTAAACTGGGTCTTATCAACAATCCATTCGCTAAAGGTTTCAACTGTTACTTCCAACACATCGCTGCTGCCCGCTTCGGATGGCGGAACAATGCGGTCAACGGCAGAGTCGACAAAGCCGACATGCTGTTCTGTCCAGGCGTGATACTGCTGCGGCAGCGCTTTCAGTACATGCTGTTTTAGCTGGCTGGTGCCGCGCACCATATTCTCACAGGCAATAATATTTAACGGACGGACATTACCGCTATCACTGCGTTTGGCCAGTCCCTGCGCGACGCTACCTGCGATGCGCTCAAGAATCTGCGGGCCAACCGCCGTGGTAACGATATCAACCTCAGCAATCAGCGGGATAATGTCATCACTGGTGCTGTTAACCGCGCTGACGCCTTTGACTATCTCAGTCTGGGCATTCTCACCCACCACATGGACTGGATATTCGTGACGCGCATTCAGCGCATCCAGTACTGCCTGATTCACATCCGCAAAAACCAGTTCGATACCGGCGTCTGCCAGCAATTTACCAATAAAACCACGGCCAATGTTACCTGCGCCAAAATGTAGAGCTTTCATATGATTACCCATTTAAACGATCAAAGGGCCAGGCATGCCTGCCCCGAATGAAGGGGCTGGGCATGCGCAGCCCCTGGGAAAGTGTTGCCTGAGCGACTAATCAGGCCGATTTTTTACCTGACAGCAGATCCAGAACTTCCTGAACGCTGGTGGTGGCAGCCAGCTTCTCAATCACGCTTTCATCGTCCAGCGCGTTGGTCAGACTGGTAATTACCTGAATATGTTCATTATTACGCGCGGCGATACCGATAACCAGACGCGCAATATCGTCCTCTTCTTCGCCGAAACGCACGCCTTGTGGATACTGACAGAACACCACGCCGGTTTTCAGCACGCGATCTTTCGCTTCAACAGTACCGTGCGGCACCGCAATCGACTCACCAAGATAAGTTGGGGTTAATTTCTCACGGTCCAGCATCGCCTGTACATATTCCGGCTCAACATAACCGCCTTTTACCAACTGCTCACCGGCAAAGCGAATTGCCTGCTCTTTTTCTGTCGCCTGCAGACCGAGGAAAATATTACCTTCGCTCAGTTTGAACAGATGATCCTGACCTTCGTCGAAGCTGTCATTCAGCGTGCTCATCACTTTTTCACGATGGTCAGCGGAACGGTTGGCATCGACCAGACGCGTGGTCAAATCATTATACAGACCGCTGTCGAGGAAGTTGGTCAGAGAAATATGCTGCGCATGAGGCGCCTGGCGCATCGCTCGCTCAGTCAGGTCGCGGTGAGTAATCACCAGATCGACATCGCCCGGCAGGCTATTAATGGCGCTGTTGGACACTGAAATATTGCTCAGACCCGCATCGCTGACTTTCTTACGCAGTACACCGGCACCCATGGCGCTGGAACCCATACCGGCGTCGCAGGCAACGATGATTTTACGCACGTGGCTCAGGTCGCTGTTCAGACCATCCGCTGCGATAACCGCGGCTCCGCTCTGGCCTTTAGACTGCGCTTTCATATCCTGCACGCGGCGTGCAGCCGCTTCGATATCGTCATCTTCTTTGATTTTGCTGGTTTTCAGCAGAATCGCGGAGACCACGAAAGAGACGGCAAAGGCTGCTGCAATCGCCGCGATGTTGGCGAAGTAGGCACCTTTTGGCGTCATTGCGAGGATAGCCAGGATAGAGCCTGGTGAAGCCGGGGAAACCAGGCCGCCGTTCAGCACGGTCAGGGTAAATACGCCGGTCATACCACCGAGGATTACGGCGATGATCAGACGCGGGTTCATCAGCACATACGGGAAGTAAATCTCGTGAATACCGCCGAAGAAGTGAATGATAGCCGCACCGCCCGCAGACTGTTTGGCATTACCGCGACCAAAGAACATATACGCCATCAGTACGCCCAAACCTGGGCCTGGGTTAGCTTCGATCAGGAAGAAAATCGATTTACCCGCTTCGCTGGCCTGCTGAATACCCAGTGGCGAGAAGATACCGTGGTTAATTGCATTGTTGAGGAACAGGATTTTCGCTGGCTCAACAAAGATGGAAGTCAGTGGCAGCAGATTGTTCTGCACCATCAGGTTTACACCTGCGGCGAGGATATGTGACAAGCCCTGAACCAGTGGACCGATTGCCAGAAACGCCAGAATTGCCAACAACATACCGATAATACCGGCAGAGAAGTTGTTAACCAGCATTTCAAAGCCGCTTTTAATTTTGCCGTCAACCACGCGGTCAAAAGTTTTGATGACCCAGCCGCCCAGCGGGCCGGCAATCATCGCGCCGAGGAACATTGGCATATCGGCACCGACAATCACACCCATGGTAGTGATCGCACCGACCACGCCACCGCGGTCTCCACCAACCAGACGCCCACCGGTATAACCGATCAGCAGCGGCAGCAGATAAGTAATCATTGGGGCAACCAGCTTGGCCAGGGTTTCGTTTGGCAACCAGCCGGTCGGAATAAACAGCGCAGTGATGATACCCCAGGCGATAAACGCCCCGATATTCGGCATCACCATATTGCTCAGAAAGCGACCAAAGCTCTGAACTTTGATCTTAATATCTGATGAGGACATAAAACACACCCCTTATTGTTACGCGCTGATAAATAAGAGAGCGCGTTGATTTTTGTATGAGACATTCCGGCGGGGAGCCGACGACACCATTACTGTATGCAGGCGGACTCTAACACGCCAATATGACGCTGCGTAGTCAGGGGAAAAAATGTGATATTCATCACGCTAAGTGAGGGGGTTAAGAGGTATTTTTAGTGATGCAGATCACATAAATAAGCTGTAAAAAAAGGACGCTGATGAATAATTAGACTGAGATAGTAGATAAATGTGACTTGAATCACGAAAAGTTGCTGAGGGTTTGTGACTAAATTGTGACTGACATCACAATTTATTTTTAGCCTGAAATGCGTACCATCACAGAATACCCTACTGATAAATTTGCCAGCGAGAATAATGTAAGAAAGTTACGGCAATCCTTTTCCTTTATAAGAAAAGAACTGCCGCATAATCAGAATTTACCGCTTACTGAAAACCACCCTGAACGGCACTTTTCGCCTGCTCCAGCGCCGGTGTTTTCGACGACAAATTACTCATAATGGTATTGTACTGCGCGGCCTGCTCACGGGTGGCAAACTGCACGCCATTATTATTAAAGGTGACGCTGGTGCCCTGTTGCTGCAGGAAATCGCCAGCCTGTAACACGTCCTGGCTCAGCGACTGCAGTGCAGGTAATAAAGGAATCAGTGAATTAGCCGGCTGAGTGACCACTTTAGTAAAGACGCTGTCATAGACCGCTTTTAAATCTTCTGGCTGTTTCAGCGTGGCTTTACTGCTGTCTGCCTGGCTTTTTGCACTCTGGATCTGTTGCGCCAGCACATTAAGCGAGCCACTGGCCTGTCGTAAGCTATTGCGCCGCGTCAGGTAATCCTGCGGTACGCGAATCGTCAGCAGCTCATCCACCACTGGTTTCAACCCGTTATCTACCGCTTTATTCACCTGCTGCGAGAAGCCATAAATAATGGCGTAATCACTGGCGTAGTTACCCATTTTCTGTTTCTGATCTTCGCTTAACGCGGGCAGATGTTCGCCGCTGCGCATCACGGTGTTTTGTAGAAAATCGATAAAGGCTTTACGTTGATCCGGCTCTTTATCACCGCAGCCGGTCAGTTGAAAGACGATAAACAGTGCCGCCAGTGGCACCCATACGCGGGCCCAGACACGGGAGATTCCTGCCGCCATAAATAAACTCCTGTCTTTGAAAAGGGTTAACTACCTGATAACGCTTAGCAACATTTCGAGCCTCAAGGATAGTCTAATGTGCCTGCGCTGAATACCCTTACAATGGGCTTTCTACTGCGGCAGAATGCGGTTTTCCGCAAAAAAATAAATCAGAACGCATAAAATTTAAGGCTAATAAGAATCTGTGAGGATGCTCTGATTAAAGAGGAATAATTTATTTTTCTTTATCAGCTTTATTTATAATCTGGTAGCGTAATATCAAATAACTCAAGGAATGAGTATTATCACATTAGAAAAAGGCCAGTCGCGACCACTTACTACAGGTGAAATATCATTAGCTCGATCAGTATTTCGTCATGGGATTGATTACAGTCGGGTAGAAATTCATCATGGCAGTTACTTTCCGTTTGATCTGCAAAGTGAACAGGTGGCAATGGCACCGAACGGTAGTATTTACTTTATGACAGAGCTTTATAGAGATGACTTCTTTCACGAGGATCCTCGTGGAAAGCATCTTTTTATCCATGAAATGGCTCATGTCTGGCAATATCAAATGGGTATGAATGTCAGAATGCGTGGATTGGTTAGCGCAATAGTCTCATATAAGTATAGTTTACCACACTATAAAACTCTGCGTGATTATAGTCTGGAGCAACAAGCCTCGATTATTGCTGACTATTACTATATTATGCAATTCGGTTTGAATGGTTTTGAACAGCGTAAAAATTTTATTGGAATTATTGGGCCTAATTTGATGCAGCTTTATGAAAGTACTCTGGTCTACTTTCTTGAAGATGCTAAAGAGGTTCGAAGTATACGATGAAATACTATATCCGAACTTTATTTATGGTGTCAGCAACAGTATTATTAAGTTCTTGCCTTTTTCATCGTCAAATGTCCTGGTTGATGGAGGTTGAAATAGTTAATAATGCTCCTTGCTTTCTGATACCTGCAGACGTTAAAACACGTAATCATCACATGTCAAACAATGGGTTGATGATATCTAAATGGGTTGATGGAAGTTACCAAACGATATGGACGGCACAGATAATGGGCAGGAAGAACCACGTTTCTGTTATTCCTGGAAAGTGCTTAGTCAACGATTTTGATGACTGGCAGGAAGGGCAATATACAATTGATACCGGTATTTGGTTTGATAGTGAAACAGATCAGCGGCTTTATTATGCTGGATTTTCCTTGATTCGCGACCCTCAAACACAGCAACTGAAACTAAGCGATCAGCGGCGGATAAAATAATCTGCGGGGGCCAGCACTCACCCCCTTAACAGATCTAAAACACCACTGCCTGTCCATCCTTACGACTTTCCGTCGCGGCAATATAGAATCCTTGTGGATCGCGCACGATCGCCTGCGCACCACCAAAATTATAACTTTGCAGCGGATCTTCCAGCACGATCTTGTGGCCCATCGCGCGTAAAGTTGCCAGCGTATTGCGATCGATTGATGGCTCAACAATCACTTCACGGCCTGACACCACTCGCCAGCGCGGTGCATCAATCGCGGCCTGCGGATTTTGCTTATGAAGCATAATACGCAGCACCAGTTGCAGATGACCCTGTGCCTGCATTGGCCCGCCCATTACGCCAAAAGACATTAATGGCTGCCCGTCACCGCCCAGCGCAAAGGCCGGAATAATGGTGGTAAATGCGCGCTTGTTGCCCGCCACCACGTTGGGATGCTGCTTATCCAGCACAAAGCCTGCACCGCGATTTTGCAGGCTGATACCGGTTCCGGGTACCCAGAACGCATAAAATTTAAGGCTAATAAGAATCTGTGAGGATGCTCTGATTAAAGAGGAATAATTTATTTTTCTTTATCAGCTTTATTTATAATCTGGTAGCGTAATATCAAATAACTCAAGGAATGAGTATTATGACATTAGTAAAAGGCCAGTCGCGACCACTTACATACAGCAGCTTTATCAAAGTACATTGCTGTACTTTCTTGAAAATCCTTAAGACAGCAGGTGCATAAGATGAAACTTATTTTTAGAATACTCCAATCATTAATAGTGATCTTACTATTAAGTGGGTGTTTTTACTTCCAACGGCCATGGTCTTATCCAATAACAGTAAAACTTATAAATGCTTTTCCCTGTTTCACAATCCCTGGTGACCGTGCGATAAGGCAACATAATCCAATGCATAATGGCTTTATGTTGCAAAAAGTAGTCAATGGAAAATATGAATTAGTTTGGGCAACCCAAGGCAAACCTGATAATGTTAGCCTGCCTGTAAAGATCAATGAATGTCTGCTAGTGGAATTTGATAACTGGCAGGCGGGAAAATATGCTCTTTCAACCGGAGTATGGTTCGATGATGGGATAGATAACAGATATTATCGTGTTAAATTTTCCCTGATTCGCGACCCCCACACACAGCAACTGAAACTAAGCGATTAACGGCGAGTAAAAATTTTAGGGGGCCAGCACTCACCCCCTTAACAGATCTAAAACACCACTGCCTGTCCATCCTTACGACTTTCCGTCGCGGCAATATAGAATCCTTGTGGATCGCGCACGATCGCCTGCGCACCACCAAAATTATAACTTTGCAGCGGATCTTCCAGCACGATCTTGTGGCCCATCGCGCGTAAAGTTGCCAGCGTATTGCGATCGATTGATGGCTCAACAATCACTTCACGGCCTGACACCACTCGCCAGCGCGGTGCATCAATCGCGGCCTGCGGATTTTGCTTATGAAGCATAATACGCAGCACCAGTTGCAGATGACCCTGTGCCTGCATTGGCCCGCCCATTACGCCAAAAGACATTAATGGCTGCCCGTCACCGCCCAGCGCAAAGGCCGGAATAATGGTGGTAAATGCGCGCTTGTTGCCCGCCACCACGTTGGGATGCTGCTTATCCAGCACAAAGCCTGCACCGCGGTTTTGCAGGCTGATACCGGTTCCGGGTACCACCACGCCGGAGCCAAACCCCATGTAGTTCGACTGAATAAATGACACCATCATGCCGTCGGCATCGGCAGTGGTGAGATAGACGGTGCCGCTTTGTGTTGGCGCACCGAAGGTAAAATCACCCGCTTTTTTTGCATCAATCAGCGCCGCACGGGTTTTTAAATATTCATCACTCAGCAAATGCCCGGCTGGAAATACCATATGATCTTCATCAGCGATGTAGCGCTCCAGATCGACCAGCGCCAGTTTCATCGCTTCAATCGACAGGTGCAGCCATTCAGCGGAATCAGGTTGATAGCGGCCAATATCCCAGTGCTCAAGAATGCCGAGTGCAATCAGCGTCGCGATGCCCTGACCGTTAGGTGGCAGCTCATAAACTGAACCGCCAGCAAACGGACGTGACAGCAGCTCTACCCAATCAGCCTGATGGTTTTTCAGATCGTCGAGGCTCAGTGCAGCGTGATGATCGCGGGCAAAAGCAGCGATCTTTTCCGCCAGTTCGCCACGATAGAAAGCTTCGCCGTTAGTCGCGGCGATTTTTTCCAGCGTGTCGGCCTGGTCAGGGTTGCGGAATAGCTCGCCAGCACGCGGCGCACGCCCCAGTGGAGCGAAACAGTCGCTAAAGCCAGGCTGATCGCCCAGCTTATGATAGCCGCGCTGCCACAGTTCAGCGATCAGCGGCGAGACCGGAAAGCCGTGGCGCGCGTAGTCGATTGCCGGCTGGGCGAGGGTGGTCAGTGGCAAAGTAGCAAACCGCTCTGCCAGTTCAACCCACGCAGAAACTGCGCCTGGTACGGTGACCGCATCCCAGCCCGTCTCTGGCATTGCTGCTAAATGGGCGAAATCCTCGTGTTTCCAGGCAGCAGGGGAACGGCCAGAGGCGTTCAGTGCATGTAATTGCTTACCATCCCAGACAATGGCAAAAGCATCGCTGCCAATACCGTTGCCGGTCGGTTCAACCACGGTCAACGCAATGGCGGTAGCAATCGCCGCATCGACCGCGTTTCCGCCCTGTTGCAGCATACGCAGCCCCGCTTGTGCGGCCAGTGGCTGCGAGGTGGCCACTGCGTTATGTCCCATCATTGGCGCACGCCACGAGGGATATCCGACGTAAAAATCACTCTCTCCACTCATCACTGTTCCTTAAGGATTAATCGCTGCACAAATCGCTAACATTCGGTGCTACAACGACTTTTGTTAAATGAGACCAGAGCCTCATAAAGCAGGATTAAAATATAGTCAAAAAAGGGGGCGCAAAACTTTTTCCTTCAACTAATACTTACCGTTCTGGTGAATTTCTGTGCTGACCTGACGTCTTTTTCAGCTGCTGCTTGCCAGTCTTGAGCGCCACAGTTTTTTGGCACTCTTTCTCTGTTCTGGTCATGTCATTTCATTGCGAGTTGTAAGGAGTTCTCGATGGAAAATAAAGATCCAATGTTTGAATTGTTGAGTAGCCTTGAACAAATTGTGTTGGCTCGTGGAGTGGTTAACGTTGCCCCTGCTTTGCAGGCCCAACCTGTTGTGATGCCGGAACCGCAGCGACTGCGAGAGATTACCGGTATGCAGGTTGATGAATTTGCCCGGGTAATGGGCGTAAGTATCTCTTCAGTGAAAAGCTGGGAGGCGAAGCGCACCAGACCCTCAGGTTCGGCGCAGAAGCTGATGCAGTTGCTCCATTCGAATCCAACCCTTGGTCGACAATTGTTAGACTGAGTTGATGTAAAAACCCGCCCACTGGCGGGTTTATTATTTCTGCGGTGACAATGCGGGCAGATTAGATTTGGGTATTTTTCATTATTCGTCTTGTCGAAGCTGATTCTCGTTTATTTTTTACCTGCCACACTGACCCCCCAAGTCACCCCCCAAGTCACCCCCCAAGTCACCCCCCAAGTCACCCCCCAAGTCAGAGTGCTTTGAAAGAACTGGCAGATAAGCTGTTCTGCTAACAAAAACCGCATCACCACTAAACGTAGCGCGCCGCCTGTCGGGTAAACCAGTCAGCCGGAATATTGTACGGCGGCTCGCTCAGTTGCCTGATGCCTTGCTCAATAATCACCGAGGCTTGCTGCCACAACTCGCGATTACCCTCCTTAAGCAGATCAATCTGCACCCGCTTTTCCACCAGATAAATCCGTGCGAAGCTGGCATCGTAATGAATAATCGAGCGGGTGTTGTCGATGATGTCAGCCAGTTTAATGGTTTGCGCATCGGGGCTGGCTTCAGCCGTGTGGCGAAAATGCGCCGCTTTGCGCATCGCGCGGTTTTTCGCCTGTGGCTGTTCGCCATCGGTAAGCATTGCGACCAGCTTAGCCACCTCATCGCCAAAATGACTTTCAATATCATTCAGCGTGGTGGCGGTATCTTCAACCGTGTCATGTAACCATGCCGCCGTCAGCATCGCTTCGTCGTCCGTCACACTGCGTACCAGTTCCACCACCGCCGCCGGATGAACAATATACGGTTCGTCAGTATATTTACGCCGTTGTCCGGCCTCGGCATGCGCTTTTGTGGCGTAGCGCCGCGCCTTTTCTTCCAGAGTTTGCATGCCATTGTCTCCCCAAGTAAAAAAGTTGCTTGCAATTATATAGCGCACTATCTATATTTTATTCCATGACATTACAACAAAATGTCAAAAAAGAGCCGGACGCGCCAGTGTTGCTTGATTGGCCCTCTTGCTCAGGCCGGAATCAGCTATGCTGATGGTTGATAGTTATAGTGATTTTCAATATAAATCGCTCGCGATTTAATAGTGTATATAGATGCCCCTGAGGGCGAATCCCTGACAATAAGGAATACTGTTTATGTCATTAGAAAAAGTCGTCTATCGTGCAAAAGCTAAAGCAACCGGCGGTCGTGATGGTCGTGCAACCTCTTCCGACGGCGTGCTGGACGTAAAACTGGGCGTGCCAAAAGAGATGGGCGGGGCCGGTGGCGAGGCGACAAACCCTGAGCAGCTGTTTGCTGCCGGTTACTCTGCATGCTTCCTGGGTGCAATGAAGTTTGTTGCCGGCCGCGACAAAATTGCGATGCCTAAAGACGCGTTTATCGAAGGTGAAGTGGGTATTGGCCCTTTGCCAACCGGTTTTGGTATTGAAGCGCAGCTGAATATTCACCTGCCAGGTATGGACGAAGCTGAAGCTCAGAAGCTGGTCGATGCCGCGCATATCGTTTGCCCGTACTCTAATGCCACGCGCAACAATATTGATGTGACGCTGAATATCATTAACTAAGCTTCCCGGGCGGCAACCCTGCCGCCTCTGTTTTATCCCGCCGACTTGTCCAAAACGCGCCTTTCCCGTTACAAATTTAATTTTCCCTGAACAATAGCGCTAAATATGTTTAACTACGCGGCGATTTCAGCGAAAACGTCAGACATTTCGCTTAAGAATCATCTTGATCATGATTTCAGAACGTCTAATTGCCCTTATTCCCGAACTCTGGCGCGACAACAGGGTCTGATTAGCGTTTAGAGTTTACTTCGTTACGCCGGGAAAAAAGGTCGAATGAATTTTATAAAATCGTTAACGCAACAGAAGTTATCCATTCTGCTTGCCCTCTATATTGGTATCTTGCTGAATCTCCCCGTCTTTTATCGACGTTTTGATCCTTTACTGACCCAATCTTCTTTGAAAAGCTGGCTGTCTGCCACCGCTGAAGTCGTTGCTATTGTTTTACTGACCTTCTTTCTGATGCGCATATTATCGCTCGGCGGGAAAATCTTTTATCGCATTGTCGCCAGCTTAATGGTGCTTATTTCCGTAGCGGCCAGCTACTACATGGCGTTTTTCAACGTGGTGATTGGCTACGGCATTGTGGCGTCGGTAATGACTACCGATATTGACCTGTCTAAAGAAGCGGTAGGGTTCCAGTTTGTCATCTGGATGGTGGTGGTCAGTGCACTTCCGCTGCTGATGATTTGGCGTAACAAGTTAAGCCTGACGCTGCTTGAGCAGCTAAAAACCCCCGGGCATCGCATCAGACCCCTGATCGTTATGGTGATCTCGCTGGCACTGGTCTATCTGCCGATTCGCTACTTTGATCAGGCACAGTCAAAACAAGAGAAAATCACCAATGTCGATCTGCCAAGCTATGGCGGCGTGGTGGCGCACTCTTATCTGCCGTCCAACTGGCTTGCCGCGCTGGGTTTATTTGCATATACCCGTGCTGATGAGTCAATGAACGATCAGGACTTACTGGATCCGGCGCAGGAGTTTACTTATGTTGCCCCTGCCGGTCTTGATGATACCTATGTGGTATTTGTGATTGGTGAAACCACGCGCTGGGACCATATGGGAATTCTTGGTTACGAGCGTGATACCACGCCAAATCTCTCTAAAGAGAAGAATCTGGTGGCGTTCCGTGGCGAATCCTGTGATACCGCGACTAAACTCTCGCTGCGCTGCATGTTTGTCCGTGAAGGCGGGACGATGGATAATCCCGGCCGTACGCTGAAAGAGCAGAACGTGTTTGCGGTGCTGAAAGAGCTGGGCTTCAGTTCTGAGCTGTTCGCGATGCAGAGCGAAGTCTGGTTTTACAACAATACCGATGCGGATAACTACGCTTTCCGTGAGCAAATTGGCTCAGAGAAGCGCAATCAGGGCAAAGCAGTGGATGATATGCTGCTGGTGCCGGAGCTGAAAGCCTCCGTTGACCGTCATCCAAACGGTAAGCACCTGGTGGTGCTGCATACTAAAGGTTCGCATTACCTCTATTCTCAGCGCTATCCGCGTGAGTTTGCCCGCTATCAGCCGGAGTGTATGGGGGTTGATGATTTCTGCAGCAAAGATCAGCTGATTAATGCCTTTGATAACTCGGTACTCTACACCGATACCGTATTACACAGCGTGTTTGATCAGCTGCGCGATAAAAAGGCCATTGTCTTCTATGCGTCGGATCATGGTGAATCCATCGACGAGAATATGCATCTGCACGGCACGCCGCGTGAAATGGCCCCACCAGAGCAGTTCCGGGTGCCAATGATTATCTGGGCATCGGATAAATATCTGGCTGATGCAGACAATAAGAGCGCCTTTGAGCGGCTGCAGGCGCAACAGCGTCTGGGGAAAACTCACCGCCACGTTGAGTTGTACGATACCATTCTGGGCTGCTTAGGTTATACCTCTCCGGATGGGGGTATTAACCCGGCAAATAACTGGTGTCAGGCTCCGGCGAAGAGTGGGCAGGAAAATCCCTGATCCTGCTTTTAAAGGAAGCACTTAGCTTACGTTCGCACGCTTTCCAGGCAATCGGTAAGCATTTTTCAAAAAGTCATTGACGCTATCAGGGGGTAGCAGTAACATGCGCCCCCATCGGCGAGTAGCGCAGCTTGGTAGCGCAACTGGTTTGGGACCAGTGGGTCGGAGGTTCGAATCCTCTCTCGCCGACCATCTTCAGAACCCCAGTCAGCAATGACTGGGGTTTTTTGCTTTTTGCATCCGCCATTTTCTTTGTTATCTCTTCAGTAATCTGACCAGCTTAACCTTTCTCTGCCGCTGTTTTATTCGACGTAAAACACTTCTCTGCATTCTGATAGCTGTGATTTGCCTTAAACCCTTGCACCGTACGGGCTGAGCGCTTAATTCGCGACACGTTCTTCTTATGACCGATTCCCGCTTGTTGACCATTTCTTATGCCACAATGCCAGCATATTTAGCTGCTTTGGTGCTGGATAACAAAATTTATCGAGCAGTTATTCAGCGTTTAACGACAATTTTTATTTGTTTTTTAGTGGTGTAAATCGCTGGTAAATTTTTGTTACACGCGATCATTGTCTGGTTATTGGTGGCTGTAGAGTGTTTTTTAACTGTAATTGTTAGCAGGAAGTTTTTTTTATGTTTGCTTGCTGTTTCTCACACTCTGTGTAAATACCTGATAGTTGTATTGACGTTGGTTGCAACTGTTGACAAATTGATGCCTCAGTGAAGTGGAAGTAAGCGGATTCGTCTGATGGATTCCACGGAGTCAGACGTAAATAAAACTGCTTTTAACCGAAATTCTTCATTGATCTCCTGACCACATTAAAAAAACACAGGTCGGGCGTAACGCACACAACAACACATCACAATTGGAGCATAAGCATGAGTATTTCCTTGGCTAAATCAGGGATGCTGAAGGTTGGTCTGAGCCTGATCGCTATGACCGTTGCCGCAGGTGTCCAGGCGAAAACCCTCGTCTACTGTTCAGAAGGCTCACCTGAGGGCTTTAACCCGCAGTTATTCACCTCCGGCACTACCTACGACGCCAGTTCTCGTCAGATTTATAACCGTCTGGTTGAATTTAAAATTGGTACGACCGAAATTCAGCCGGCGCTGGCTGAAAAATGGGACGTCAGTGAAGATGGCAAAACCTATACATTCCACCTGCGTAAAGGTGTGAAATGGCACACGACCAAAGACTTCAAGCCAACCCGCGATTTTAATGCCGACGACGTTATCTTTACCTTTGAGCGTCAGCTGGATAAAAACAACAAGTATCACGGCGTTTCCGGCGGCAGCTACGAATACTTCGAAGGCATGGATATGCCTAATCTGATCAGCAAAGTTGAGAAAGTGGACGATAACACCGTGCGCTTTGTGCTGACCCGTCCTGAAGCACCGTTCCTCGCTGACCTGGGGATGGATTTTGCCTCCGTGCTGTCTGCCGAATATGCCGATAACATGCTGAAAGCCGGCACCCCGGAAAAAGTGGACCTGAACCCGGTAGGGACTGGCCCATTCCAGCTGCTGCAGTACCAGAAAGATTCACGCATTTTGTATAAAGCTAACGCCGATTACTGGGGCACCAAGCCGAAGATTGATCGCTTAGTGTTCTCTATCACGCCAGACGCGTCCGTGCGTTACGCGAAAATGCAGAAAGGCGAATGCCAGGTGATGCCGTACCCGAATCCGGCAGATATCGCGCGCATGAAGCAGGATAAAAACATCAACCTGATGGAGCAGCCTGGCCTGAACGTCGGCTATCTGTCATTTAACGTTGAGAAAAAACCGCTGGATAATCTGAAAGTGCGTCAGGCGCTGACCATGGCGGTAAATAAGAAAGCCATCATCGAAGCGGTTTATCAGGGGGCAGGCCAGTCGGCTAAAAACCTGATCCCACCAACCATGTGGGGCTACAACGATGAAGTGCAGGATTACCCATACGATGTGGAAAAAGCCAAAGCTCTGCTGAAAGAAGCGGGCATGGCAGATGGCTTCAGCATCGATCTGTGGGCGATGCCGGTACAACGCCCTTATAACCCGAACGCGCGCCGTATGGCTGAGATGATTCAGGCTGACTGGGCGAAAATCGGCGTGAAAGCCAAAATCGTAACCTACGAGTGGGGCGAGTATCTGAAGCGTGCCAAAGCCGGTGAGCATCAGACGGTTATGATGGGCTGGACCGGTGATAACGGGGATCCGGATAACTTCTTCGCGACCCTGTTCAGCTGCGCAGCGGCGAAAGATGGTTCTAACTATTCGCGCTGGTGTTACAAGCCGTTTGAAGATCAGATTCAGCCTGCCCGTGCAACTGAAGATCACGAAAAACGTATCTCTTACTACAAGCAAGCTCAGGTTGTGATGCACGACCAGGCGCCTGCTCTGATTATCGCGCATTCTACTGTCTATGAGCCAGTCAGTAAGAAAGTCAGTGGTTATGTCGTCGATCCATTAGGCGGCCACTACTTCGTCAACGTCGATATCGCAGAGTAAGTCGTTATACCCTGCAGGGCCAGCCTGGCTGGCCCTTTTCCCGGATGAATAAACTGGTCAAGGCGCGAGCTGGCTCCTGTGAGAGTCAGAGCGTCGCGGTGAGCGCTGTCTGGTTTACCGCAAGATGTGAGCAATTATAATCCCGTCGGCTACGCGCTGCGGGAAAATACAGAGATTACGGATTATGCTGCAGTTCATACTCCGACGTTTGGGTTTGGTTATCCCAACGTTTATTGGTATCACCCTGTTAACTTTCGCTTTCGTTCACCTGATTCCGGGCGACCCGGTAATGATTATGGCCGGTGAACGTGGCATCTCTCCTGAACGTCATGCCCAGTTACTGGCCCAGTTGGGGCTGGACCAGCCGATGTGGAAGCAGTACCTCACCTACATTAATGGTGTGTTGCATGGCGATCTGGGTATCTCCCTGAAAAGCCGCATCCCGGTATGGGACGAATTTGTACCGCGCTTTAAAGCCACGCTGGAGCTGGGCATCTGCGCGATGCTGTTTGCAATTGCGGTAGGCATTCCGGTTGGCGTGCTGGCGGCAGTAAAACGCGGGTCAATCTTTGATCATACCGCTGTTGGGATCTCCCTGACCGGTTACTCAATGCCAATCTTCTGGTGGGGCATGATGATGATCATGCTGGTGTCGGTGCAGCTTAACCTGACGCCGGTCTCCGGGCGCATCGGCGATACGGTGTTCCTTGACGATACCATGCCGCTGACCGGTTTTATGCTGATTGATACGCTGATTTGGGGCGAGCCAGGCAACTTCCATGATGCCGTGATGCATATGATTCTGCCTGCGGTAGTGCTGGGCACCATACCGCTGGCGGTAATTGTGCGTATGACGCGTTCATCAATGCTGGAAGTACTGGGCGAGGATTACATCCGTACTGCTCGCGCTAAAGGGCTGACGCGCATGCGGGTGATTGTGGTGCATGCGCTGCGTAATGCGATGTTACCGGTGGTCACCGTGATCGGTCTGCAAGTCGGCACGCTGCTGGCAGGTGCAATCCTCACTGAAACCATTTTCTCCTGGCCGGGACTGGGCCGCTGGCTGATAGATGCTTTACAGCGTCGTGACTATCCGGTGGTTCAGGGCGGCGTCCTGCTGGTTGCTACCTTGATTATCCTGGTAAACCTGCTGGTCGACCTGCTGTATGGCGTGGTTAACCCACGTATTCGACATAAAAAATAAGGGGGCCAGGATGTCTCAAATTACTCCGGGCAGCGTCAGCGCTGCACCAAAGCCGATGACCCCGATTCAGGAATTCTGGCACTATTTTAAGCGTAACAAGGGTGCGGTTGTCGGCCTGGTCTACGTGGTGGTCATGATTTTAATCGCGGTGTTCGCCAGCGTGCTGGCACCGCACGCGCCTGCTGAGCAGTTCCGTGATGCACTGCTGCGCCCGCCGGTCTGGCAGGAAGGCGGCAGCTGGCAGTTTATTTTGGGTACTGACGATGTTGGCCGTGACGTGCTGTCACGCCTGATGTACGGCGCACGCCTGTCGCTGCTGGTTGGCTGTATGGTGGTGGTGCTGTCACTGATCCTCGGCGTGGTGTTCGGCTTAATCGCCGGTTACGTCGGTGGTGCGGTAGATGCGGCGATTATGCGTCTGGTCGATATCATGCTGGCGCTGCCAAGCCTGCTGCTGGCATTGGTACTGGTTGCCATCTTTGGCCCGTCGATCGTTAATGCTTCGATTGCGCTGACCTTTGTGGCGCTGCCGCACTATATCCGCTTAACCCGCGCCGCGGTATTGGTGGAAGTGAACCGTGACTATGTTACCGCGTCGAGAGTCGCGGGTGCTGGCGCACTGCGGCAGATGTTCGTGAATATTTTGCCGAACTGCCTCGCACCGCTGATCGTGCAGGCGTCTCTTGGCTTCTCCAACGCGATTCTTGATATGGCTGCGTTGGGCTTCTTGGGTATGGGCGCGCAACCGCCAACGCCGGAGTGGGGCACCATGCTCTCCGACGTATTGCAGTATGCGCAAAGTGCCTGGTGGGTCGTCACCTTCCCGGGTGTTGCGATTCTGCTGACGGTTCTGGCATTTAACCTGATGGGTGATGGCTTACGTGATGCCCTCGACCCGAAACTCAAGCAGTAAAGAGGCACCGACATGGCGTTATTAAATGTAGATAAATTATCGGTGCATTTCGGCGACGAAAAGGCACCGTTTCGTGCGGTTGACCGCATTAGTTACCAGGTTGAGCAGGGGCAGGTAGTCGGTATTGTCGGCGAATCTGGCTCCGGTAAATCGGTCAGCTCGCTGGCGATTATGGGGCTGATCGATTATCCCGGCAGGGTGATGGCCGACAAGCTGGAGTTTAACCAGCGCGACCTGAAGAAAATCTCGGAGAAAGAGCGGCGTCAGCTGGTGGGTTCGGAAGTGGCGATGATTTTCCAGGATCCAATGACCAGCCTTAACCCGTGCTATACCGTCGGTTTTCAGATTATGGAAGCGATCAAGGTTCACCAGGGCGGCAACCGCCGTACTCGTCGCCAGCGCGCCATCGATCTGCTTAACCAGGTGGGGATTCCCGATCCGGCCTCGCGTCTCGACGTTTATCCGCACCAGCTTTCTGGCGGAATGAGCCAGCGCGTGATGATCGCCATGGCGATTGCCTGCCGCCCTAAATTACTGATTGCCGATGAACCGACCACCGCACTGGACGTGACGATTCAGGCGCAGATTATTGAGCTGCTGCTCGACCTGCAACGTCAGGAAAATATGGCGCTGATCCTGATTACTCACGATCTGGCGCTGGTGGCGGAAGCGGCACAGCACATTATTGTGATGTACGCCGGGCAAGTGGTGGAAACCGGGAAAGCGGTCGATATTTTCCGTGCACCGCGGCACCCGTATACCCAGGCGCTGTTACGTGCGTTGCCGGAGTTTGCCGCCGATAAAGCGCGTCTGGCTTCGTTGCCGGGCGTGGTGCCGGGTAAATATGACCGCCCAGAGGGCTGTCTGCTTAACCCGCGCTGCCCGTATGCCAACGTGCGCTGCCGTACCGAAGAACCTGAACTGCGTGATATTCCAGGGCGTCAGTCCAAATGCCATTTCCCTCTGGATGATGCCGGGAGACCAACTTATGAGTCATGATAAATCGCTGGAGCAGCAGTATCTGTTGCAGGCTATCGATCTGAAAAAGCACTATCCGGTGAAGAAAGGGCTGTTTGGTCAGGAACGCCTGGTTAAAGCGTTGGATGGCGTTTCGTTTAATCTTGAGCGCGGCAAAACGCTGGCGGTAGTCGGTGAGTCGGGCTGCGGAAAATCGACGCTTGGCCGCCTGCTGACGATGATTGAGACGCCCACCGAAGGCCAGCTGTATTGGCACGGTCAGGATTTGCTGAAACACGATCCCCAGGCGCAGAAGTTGCGTCGGCAGAAAATCCAGATTGTGTTCCAGAATCCGTATGGCTCGCTGAATCCGCGTAAAAAGGTCAGCCAGATACTGGAAGAGCCGTTACAGATCAATACCAGCCTGAGCAAAGCCGAGCGCCGTGAAAAAACGCTGGAGATGATGGCGAAAGTGGGTCTGAAAACCGAGCATTATGATCGCTATCCTCATATGTTTTCCGGTGGTCAGCGCCAGCGCATCGCGATTGCCCGTGGCCTGATGCTCGATCCGGATGTGCTGATCGCTGATGAGCCGGTCTCCGCGCTTGATGTATCGGTCAGGGCGCAGGTATTGAATCTGATGATGGATCTGCAACAAGACCTCGGCCTTTCTTACGTGTTTATTTCCCATGACTTATCGGTTGTTGAACATATCGCCGATGAAGTGATGGTGATGTATCTTGGCCGCTGCGTGGAAAAGGGCAGCAAAGAGGCGATTTTTGCCAATCCACGTCATCCGTATACTCAGGCGCTGTTGTCGGCAACACCGCGTCTGAATCCGGACGACCGTCGTGAACGTATTAAGCTGACAGGAGAACTGCCCAGCCCGCTTAATCCACCGCCGGGATGTGCGTTTAATGCCCGCTGTCGTCGTCGTTTCAGCACCTGCACGCAGTTGCAGCCAACGCTGAAGCAGTATGGTGAACAACAAATCGCCTGTTTTGCCGTCGATCAGGATGAGCAGCAACACGCGGTGTAAATCAAATCAGGCCGACATCTGTCGGCCTTTTTTACCGACATAACTTTGACTAACCCCTTCATTCAGTGATGATTAATTTCTTTCTTACTCATCTTTCAGCATGAGAAAAATCCCGCTTTATCCATTTAAGAATTTTAAATAGTTACGGTGACCATAAATAACAGACGTAATCATTCTGGAATTAACTAATCCATTGGATTAAAAACAATGATGGATCATCACGTTTAATTAATTAGAATCTTCTGACTCAACATTTTGGAGTGTGCTATATTTTTCTCAAATCAAGCCATTAATACGTTGAATCATATGAAAAGTTATGATGATTTGCAGCGATTCAAAGAAAAAACGCAAACAAATAACATCAAATTCAAGGACATGTCCGAGCAATCCCTTGAATCTGATACCACTAATTGGGCAATCATCAAGCAATTACTCAATGACAATAACGGCGATTCTGCGCTGGAGCGTGGGCAAAGTATTGATGTGATTCAACCGCAACCGATACCAAAAGATCAGTTTGCCTCACCGGTCTCAGCGCATCAGGTGGTGAAGTCTTTTATTGCCGCTCCGTCGGTGACTCATCAGGACGGCTCACTGTTTGACAGTATTGCGGCAACGCTAAAGCCCGCTGCCGAATTGTCGTCAGCACGGCCAGACATGCCGCCAGCTGCACAAATGACACCGCCTGCTGCGGCTTCCATTTCGCCGTGGACTGAAGCTGCTGCTGTTCCCCTGTTTCAGCAGGCCGCCGCTCAACTGGCTGCTGCGCCGCCTGTCAGCCATACTGAAAATACGTCGCGTTACAAACAGTTGTTTCACTCCCGTTCTGCCAGCCCGGCAATCAGTCTGACCAAAGATGCATTACTTAAACCCCTGCTGGAGAAGATTGCTTTATGCCGTTAGTTTGTGTGTGTTCTCCAAAAGGTGGCGTGGGTAAAACCACCATGGCGGCTAATCTGGCTTACGCACTGGCGCGCGGGGGAAGTAAGGTACTGGCCATTGATTTTGACGTGCAAAATGCGCTGCGTCTGCATTTTGGCGTACCGCTGTCTGACGGGCGCGGGTTTGTTGCCCGTTCGGCCGAAAACTCCGACTGGAGCCAGTCGATCCTGACTACCGGCGGTAATATCTTTGTACTGCCTTACGGCGATGTCACTGAAGATCAACGCGTAGCGTTTGAAAATAATCTGGCGAATGACCCCCACTTTCTGCGACGTGGGCTGGATACGGTACTCAATTATCCCGGGCTGGTGATTATTGCCGATTTCCCTCCCGGCCCTGGCCCGGCGCTGAAAGCGATGAGTGAGCTGGCAGATTTGCATTTGGTGGTGATGCTGGCAGATACCGCGTCCTTGTCACTGCTGCCACAAATTGAAAATGAACGGATGATCGGTAAAGCGCTGAACCAAAAATCAGGACATTACTTTATTCTGAACCAGAGTGATTCGCGCCGTAATATCAGCCGCGATGTCACGGCGTTTATGCAGCAGCGTCTTGGTGAAAAACTGCTGGGTGTCGTGCATCGCGATGAGAGTGTGGCGGAAGCCAATGCGTCGCAGCGTTCGATTTTTGACTTTAGCCCGGTATCCGCCGCGGCGTTTGATATTGAGCTGGTCAGTAAACGTCTGGCTGGCTTACTGAATATTAAGGTTGGTGATGGCGAAGTTCATGCCAATCTGCGTTCATTCTGACGTTGACGTGGCAAGGATGCCGCACCCAGTAGTGGGTTACAAATAGCTTATTTATAAGCATTAAAATCTATCCTTGCTTGCGGGATTCCCAATGAATAAAGCGCTCTTTTACCTGCTGTTGCTGGTATTATTTCCAGTTGCAGCGGTGATTGTCATCACGCCAATGGACAGTCAGAAGCAATATATATTTGGCTTAATTAGTATCGGAATCTTGTTTTTACTCGGTCTGAGTAAAAGTAAGCAAGTCTCAATTGTGATGGTGATCCTGTCGGCGTTAATGTCCACCCGCTATATTTATTGGCGCGCCACGGAGACGCTGCATTTCAATTCTGAAATTGAAGCGATCCTCGGGATTGGCTTATTTATTGCCGAACTGTATGTCTGGCTGATTTTAATCCTCGGCTTCCTGCAAACCACCTGGCCGCTAAAGCGCACTATCGAACCGCTGCCGGATGATATCAATCTGTGGCCGACGGTCGATGTTTACGTGCCGACCTATAACGAAAGCCTTGATGTAGTCCGTGATACGGTGCTGGCGGCACAGTGTATTGATTACCCGCGCAATAAACTCAAAATCTACCTGCTGGATGATGGCAAGCGCAGTGAGTTTGCAGTGTTCGCCGCCGATGTCGGCGTCGGCTATATTACCCGTGAAGATAACTCGCATGCGAAAGCGGGCAATCTTAACCATGCGATGAAAATCACTAAAGGCGAGCTGATTTGCGTCTTTGACTGTGACCACGTGGCGACGCGGACTTTCCTGCAGGCGACGGTGGGGCCATTTCTGAACGATCCGAAGCTGGCGCTGTTGCAAACCCCGCACTATTTTTACTCTCCCGATCCGTTCGAACGTAACCTGCGCGCGGCACGCAATGTACCCAATGAAGGCGCGCTATTTTATGGGCCGGTTCAGCAGGGCAACGATAACTGGAATGCCACCTTTTTCTGCGGTTCCTGTGCGGTGATTCGCCGCTCGGCGCTGGAAGAGATTGGCGGTTTTGCGGTTGAGACGGTGACCGAAGATGCCCACACCGCATTAAAGATGCAGCGTCTCGGATGGGGTTCCGCGTTTCTGGCGATCCCGCTGGCAGCCGGTCTGGCGACCGAGCGTCTGGGGCTGCACGTGGTGCAGCGCACCCGCTGGGCGCGAGGCATGACGCAGATTTTCCGCGTCGATAATCCTTTACTGGGTCGCGGCCTGAGGTGGCAACAGCGTCTCTGTTACCTTAACGCGATGCTGCACTTCCAGTTTGGCTTGCCGCGCGTGGTGTTTCTGACCGCGCCGCTGTGTTATCTGCTGTTTAATCTGAATATCATTCACTCATCGGCTTCACTGATTTTTGCCTATGTACTGCCGCATCTGGTGATGTCAGTGTTCGTCAACTCACGAATGAATGGCCGTTTCCGCTACACCTTCTGGGGTGAAATTTACGAAACGGTGATGGCGTTTCATCTGGTGATCCCGACGATATTAACCCTGTTGTCGCCAAAGCACGGCAAATTTAACGTTACCGATAAGGGCGGCTTGCTGGACGTTGGCTTCTTCGATTTTAACATCGTGCGACCGCACGTTATTACCGCAGCCTTGCTGTTTATCGGCATTGTTGCCGGTATTACCCGTGCCGTCGCGCATGACTACTTTGGTGTTGATCCTTACGTTATCGCGCTGAACGTTGGCTGGGCGATCTTCAGCCTGATTATTCTGATGGCGGCAATCGCCGTGGCGCGTGAAACTCGCCAGACGCGTAAAACCATCCGTATTGATGTAAAAGTGCCGGTGATTATTCACTACGCCAGCGGCATCTCTTCACGCAGCACCACGGTGAATCTGTCGATGGGCGGTGCGCAAATTGTCGCGCCGGATAATCGTCATGAAAATGATGAGATTGAAGAGATTGATCTGCTGTTGCAGTCTGGCGCTATCTCTATCCCGGTGAAAACCATGGGTGCCAGCGATGGCGTGATCCGCATGAAATTTGAAGAAATGCCGCTATCGCGGCGGCGTGAACTGGTACGCGTTGTGCTGGCGCGTGCCGATGCCTGGATTCAACCACCGCATCAACCGGATAACCCGCTGCGTTCGCTGTTAACCATTATCCGCACCGTTTTTGAATTGTTCTGGCTTACCTGGCAGGCGCGTCGTGACAAACGCAAAGCCAGCAAAGCCGCTGAAAACCCGGTGCAAGAGGATAACGCCGCATGAAGCAACTTTTTATCAAGGCGATGCTGGCAACCCTGATTGGCGGCAGTATCACGTTGAGCAGCGCCGGGGCAGTGGAGCAGAGCGTCACCGTCGACAGCAATGCGTTGTCGCAACTTCCGCCGCCAGCGGATATTGATACCGCAGAAAGCAGCCTGCGTTCCTCTGCTGAAGCGATGCCGTATGCGCCTGAAAGCCTGCTGACCGGCAGCCAGATAACCGATCCAGCCACGACGGCGGCACCGGAAACGGCGATCGCGCAACCTGCTGAGCTCACTCCGGCCGATTTGCCGCCGGTGGCTGGTAATGCGCCAGCGTTGGCGTTTCAGCCGATTTCCAGCAGCGTGACCGTGGCGCAGATGGGTCAGCAGAAGGGTATCACGCTCAGCGGGGGGCAGTTGCAGTCAGGCATCGTGTTTACCCTGCCGAGCGACCAGGTGATTACCAATGCGCATCTCGATTTAACGTTGCACGTTTCACCCGCGCTGGCCGCGCGCAACACCTCAATGCAGCTGATGCTCAACGGCCAGCCGTTGGGTACGCTGCCGCTGAGCGCTTCCGACAGCGACAGCGCCAGTTTCCAGCTGGATATTCCGGCGGCGATGGTGGTATCAAGTAACAACCTGAGTTTTAAAATTAACGACGCCGATCAGCTGTTGTGCGAGCGTGACAGTGCCGATCAATATCAGGTCACTATTCTGCCGCAGACCCGCCTGTCACTGGAAGGTCAGCAGCTGAATATCGGCACCAGTATGCGTAACTTCCCGCGGCCGTTTATTGATCCGCTGCAGATGACATCTGCTACGGTGCCGATGGCTTTTCCTGCCAAGGTCACACCAGCACAGGTTACCGCTGCGGCGATGGTAGCTTCATGGGTTGGCATTCAGGCAGACTATCGTGGCGCGCGCTTCCCGGTGCTGCGTAATCAGCTGCCAGAGAAAAACGGTATGGTGTTTGGCCAGCCAGGCGAAAGAGTGGGCAGCCTGACGCTACCTGCGGTAGACGCGCCAACGCTGCAACTGGTAGATAATCCTGATAACCCCACTTATAAATTGATGCTGGTGATCGGTAAAAATGAAGATCAGTTACGTCAGGCCGCTTACCGTTTAATCAATGCGCCGCTGGCGCAGGATTCACCGACGCTGACGGTTGCGACGCAAACTATTCCGCAGCGTAAAGCCTATGATGCGCCGCGCTGGATTAATACCGCTCGACCGGTGCTGCTAAGTGAATTATTGCGCAAGGACCAGAGTCTGACCACCAACGGAATCTGGCACGACGCCTTGCGGGTTAACTTCCGCGCCGCGCCGGATCTGTTCCTGTGGGACGGCGATACCATTCCGGTGCAGCTTAACTATCGCTTTCCGTCAGAAAACTGGATCGATGAGAATAAATCACTGCTCAATGTCACGCTGAATGGCACCTTTTTGCGTAATCTGACGGTGAATAAAGTCGGTCTGCTGGAGAATATCTGGCATCGGCTGGGGGGGGATGCGCGTCAGGAAAAGTACACGCTGAATCTGGAACCCTATCTGATTTATGGCGATAACCAGCTGCAACTCTATTTTAATATCCAGCCAAAGGCCGATGCGCCTTGCAGCGTGTTACTGAATAATAATATCAAGAGCCGTATCGAAGAGAGTTCGTCGATCGATCTGAGCAATACCCGTCATTTTACCCTGTTGCCAAACCTCTCTTACTTTGTTGGCGCATCGTTCCCGTTCTCGCGTTTGGCTGATTATTCACAAACGGTGATGCTGCTGCCGGAAAAACCCACCGATGCAGAAATTACCGCGCTGCTGGATATGGCCGGGCGCTCAGGCAACGCCACCGGTGCGACGCTCGACCACAGCAGCGTGATGTTTGGTATTCCTGCTGGCGGCGCGAATCTCGCACGGCTGCAAAAAAGCGATGTGCTGGCGGTGTCGACGCTCGGACAGAGCGCGTTTAATCAGCAGATGTTGCAGTCCTCACCCTATTACACCAACGCGCGGACCTTTGGCGTCAAAGCACCGGATACGCTGGAAAAACTGCGCAGCTGGCTGACCGGTGACTGGTATCGCAAGCCACTGGACGCCGATCGCTACTTCTCCTCTAACGAAGCCTGGCGCGGGTTTGTCAGCTATCGCTCGCCATGGAGTCAGGATCGTCTGGTGGTGATGACCATCGGCAGTAACGATCAGCAACTACTTAATTTACATAACGACCTGAATTCTGCGCGGATTAATGCCGGGATTCGCGGCGATACTGCGATCATCACTGATGAAAACGGTATTCGCAGCTTCCGCGTCGGTCCGCAGTTTCCGAGCGGCCAGATGCCGTGGTACATGATGGTGGTGTGGTATGCCAACCAGCATTCAGTATTGATGGCATTGATGGCGTTACTGGTCTCTGTGGTGATAGGTAGCTGTGCTTATCTGATGCTGAAGCGCCATGCGTGGCGGCGTCTGCATGGGCATAAAAAAGATGATTCCTCTGGCGAACAGAAGTGATACAACCATGAAAATAACCACGTTAACCGCCAGAGTTCGTCAGGCACTACTGCTAAGCAGTGCAATGGCTGCCGGCGCGTTTTCGCCCATGCTGCTGGCGGCAGAAAATAATCCGGCGTTGCAGGCGTTATTCGACCAGGCCACTTACTGGCATCAGAAATCGCATGATGATCTGGCTAAAGATGCGCTGCAAAAAGTGCTGATGGTCGATGCCAATAATACGCAGGCGCTGTATCTAATGGCGCTCTATTCGCAGCAAAATGGCGACAATGCGGCGGCGGCTCAGTGGCGTAATCGTCTGAGCAGCGTCTCGCCGCAGGACCCACGACTGAGCGAGCTGGACAATGCCAGACAGTTGCAATCGATTCCTCAGGCGCAGCTCTCGCTGGCACGTCAGCAGGCGCGCAGTGGTAACGTCAGTGCGGCACTGCAAACCTGGCGTAATACTTTTGCCGGGAGCGAACCGCCTGCCAGTATCGCAGCGGAATATTATCTGACGATGGCGGGCGATCGCAGCTTGCGTCCGCAGGCTATCGACAGTCTGCGCCAGTTTGCTACTCAGCATCCACAGGATGCTGGCGCTCAGCTGGCATTGGGTAAAGCATTGACCTGGCAAGAGTCGACGCGGCGCGAAGGGTTGCAGATGTTGCAGGGAATGGCCGACGGTAACCCTGATGCCGATCGCTCAATGCGTCAGGCTTTATTGTGGTTAGCGCCGCAGCCGGAAGATGCCGCACTGTACCAGACCTGGCAGCAGCGCCATCCTCAGGACAGCGCCGTGCTGGAGTACTATCGCAAAAATGTCGGTGGTGCCGAGAAAGGCCAGGGCTTTACCGCACTGAACAGTGGGGATGTTGCTGGTGCGCAAAGCGCCTTCGAACAGGTGCTGCAGGCCAATCCACAAGATGCCGATGCGCTGGCCGGTATGGGTTATGCCGCGCAGCGCAGCGGTAACTACAGCGCCGCCGCTGATTATCTCGAGCGCTCAGCGAAGCTGGGAGGAAATGACAGTCAACAGCGTCAACAACAGGCCAGTGACGCGCGTTTTTATGCGCAGTTAGCTTCGGCGCAGCAGGCGCTGAAATCCGGTGATACTGCCCAGGCGCTGACGCTTAGTGAGCCGCTGGTGCAGGCCGACGGAGAAAAGGGCATTGCGGCCAGGTTATTTCGTGCCGATGTGTTGCGCCGTACTAACCAGCTGACGCAGGCAGAACAAACCTATCGCTCGGTGTTGCAGAGTGATGCGGATAACCGTAACGCCAAAGAAGGCCTGTTCTACGTGCTGCGTCAGCAGAATCGCGCTACAGAAGCCAACGCCTTATTGTCATCGCTGCCTGACAGCGTGCGTCAGAGTGTGATGCCACGAGCTGTCAGCACCAGCGAGCCGGTACGTCAGCAAGCGAAACAGGCGCTGGCGGCAGGGAACGCCTCACGGGCGATGACGCTGTTGCAGCAGGGTATTGAACGTTTTCCAAATGATGGCTGGCTGCGTCTTGATCTGGCACGAATTTATCGGACGCAGGGTGATAACGCCGCGGCTGCAAGTGTCATGCAGCCGGTGTTTCGTAACGGGGCCAGCAGCAACGAGCTGTACGCCGGTGCGCTGAATGCCAGCGAAAGTGGCGCATGGCAGCAAGCCAGCACACTGCTGGCGCGCATTCCTGTCAGTAGCCAGAATGCGGAGATGCGCGCGCTGGCACAGCGGGTGAACTTTAATCTGCAAATGGCGACCGCCGCACAGTATCTGGCACAGGGTTCTGATGCGGCCGCGGCTAATACCTTGAAAGCGCTGGCAGCCAATCCGCCGTCGAATCCGGCCGATGCTGGCAAGCTGGCACAAAACCTGGCGCAGGCCGGAGATATTTCAACGGCGATAGCGGTAGTACGCGGCAATATGCAGCGTGGCGTGCAGGGCAACGCTGGCGATTATGCTGCGCAGGTGGCGGTGCTGAATCAGGCGGGCCTGAGCGCCGAAGCACAGCGTTTTCTCAGTAGTCCGGAGTTGCAATCGCGCAGTACGCCGACCCAGCTGGCTGGTATTCGTAATGGTTATATCATCAATGAAGTCGACCGGTTGCGTGAGCAGAAGCAATACGCAGCGGCTTACGACAAGCTGATTGGCGCACTGCAAAACGACCCGCAGAACAGCGATCTGATGTTTGCCATGGCGCGACTGTATCAATCCGGCAAAATGAATAAAGAAGCCGGCGTGGTTTACGATTATCTGTTAACCCGTGATACCCCAACCCAGGATGCACGCGTCGGTTCAATTGACGTGGCGCTGGCACTGAATGATGTGCCGAAAGCTCGCGCATTAACCAACGGCCTGCGTGGCGAACAGACACCGGAACGCCTGCTGTTGATGGCGCGGGTGTCTGAAGCGGAAGGCGAGCATAACCAGGCACTGGGTTACTTACGTACCGCACGCGGCAAAATGATAGGGCTGCAAGGTGCAGAAACCGGCAGCGTGCCAGCAGTGGGTGGGCTGGCGCTGGCGGATAATCCATTTATAAACCGCAGCACCCCAGACCGGCGACGTACAGCTTCAACTTACGGTGCCACTATGCCATGGCAGCAGGCGCCGGATACTACCAGTTATCGTGATATCGATGGTCAGACGGCGGCTATCGATGTGCCGTCACAGCAGAGCCGGACGCTGCATCAGATCGACAGTATGATGGACGATCTGCAACAACGCACCGGCACCTGGGCGCAGGGTGGCGTACAGATTCGCGGCCGTGATGGCGAATCCGGCTTGAGTAAGCTGACTGAAGCCAAAGCGCCGCTGAGCTGGTCAAGCGTGCCGTTTGGCGATTCGCGCTTTGAATTTACCGTCACACCGGTCTCGCTTAATGCTGGCAGTGCCGACGGTCAGTCAAGCCGCCGCTTCGGAACCGGTGCGCTGTCGCAGGCGGTTTCCGCCGCGGTTCAGACCCTGAAGAATGAGAAAATTACCAAGAGCGACGGCACTGATTTCACCTTTGACGATCTTAATCCGCTGACGACGAAAGGTCTGTCGACGCTGCAATCGGTGCAGAATTCGCTGGCCGCCGCCACCGATAAAGCCAATCTTGATGATGTCACCGTTGACTCTCCGGGTTCACAAAACGCCTCTGGCGTTGAGCTGAAACTGGCACTGACTGGCGATCAATACAAAATTGATCTCGGCAGCACGCCACTGGGCCAGGATCTGAGTACGCTGGTGGGTGGCATTCAGTGGTCGCCAAAAATTACCGATTATCTGACGCTGATCCTGACCGGTGAGCGCCGTCCGGTCACCGACAGTCTGCTCTCTTATGTCGGTGCAACGGATAAACTTTCCGGCGAAAGCTGGGGGCGCGTCACTAAAAATGGCGGCAATGCCTTACTCAGCTATGATGACGGCGATGCCGGTTTTTATGCCGGTGTGGGCGCATACAGTTATCTCGGCGAGAATGTCACCAGTAACAACAGCGTGGTAGCGAATGCCGGTGCTTATATTCGTCCTTACCATTACGAAGACCGCGAGCTGAAGACCGGTATCAGTATGAGCTGGATGGATTTCTCAAAAAACCTCAGCTATTTCAGTTACGGCCAGGGTGGCTATTTCAGCCCGCAGGACTATGTCAGCGTCTCTTTCCCGGTGGAGTTTACGCAAAAGTATGACGATTTAAGTGTGCGTTTCGGTGGCTCAGCGGGCTATCAATCTTATTCACAGGATCGCAGCGCCTACTTCCCGAACAATCCTCAATGGCAGAGTCAGTTAGAGACCGCAGTCACCAATGGTTATGCGACAGAAGCGTACTACTCGGGTGGCAGCAAAAACGGCATTGGCTATAACCTGCATGCCGGAGCGGATTATAAGGTGAATAAAGATGTCACCATTGGCGGACAGTTGGGCTATGACACCTTTGGTGATTACAACGAAAGCACCGCGCAACTCTATTTCCGCTACATGCTGGGAGACAAATAACGATGAGTGAACCGTCCAACACTTTGCATCAATCCCGTCTACACTCTCATCAGCCTGGCTGGTTTGATCTGCTGAGCGTGATTGTGGCTGGCATGCTGGAAAATGCCGGTGAGCAGGAAAGTCAGCTGTTTTTGCAGCAAATGGGTCAGCAACTGGCGCAGCGTTATCCACTGGAGAGCGCCCGCACGGTGCGCGACCTTGAGGTGCAGATCAATCTGGCGTTATCCCGCTTTAACTGGGGATTTGTAGATATCGAGCCGCTGGAAAATGCATTAGTGATTACCCATCGCGCATTACCGGCAGGTGATGAGCATCTTGAGGCGGTACACTGGCGCGATGCTATGGGTGCCGTACTGACCGGGCTGTATGTTGCCTGGTTACGTGCGCAAGGGGGGAGTGAACAGGTTCCTCTGGTGTGTGACTCGGTATCTGACGATGCTGCTTTATTATTCCGTTATCAAAATAGTTAGCGAGGTTGAAAGGTGAAGTTTGTCTGGCGTCATTGGCTGATGATGATTGTACTGGGGATGTTTAGCGTGCAGGTGGCGGCAAGTGAAGGATGGAGCAGTTACAAAACTCGCTTCATGGCTACCGACGGGCGTATCAAGGACACCGCAAATAACAATGTTAGCCATACCGAAGGCCAGGGCTTTGCCATGTTGCTGGCGGTAGACAATGATGATCGCCAGGGGTTTGAACGCCTGTGGCAGTGGACGCGCCTCCACCTCAGTAATAAGCAGAATGGGCTGTTTTACTGGCGCTACAATCCGGCCGCCGCCGATCCTGTTATTGATAAAAACAATGCCTCGGATGGTGACGTACTGATTGCCTGGGCGCTGTTACGCGCTGGTGAGAAGTGGAATGTTGCAGACTATCTGACCCAGTCTGACAAGCTTCAGCGGGCGATTGTTTCGCGTAACGTCATTCGCTTTGCCGGATATACCGTTATGCTGCCGGGTGCGCAGGGCTTCAATAAAACCAGCTATGTAGTATTAAATCCGTCCTATTTTCTGTTTCCTGCCTGGCGAGACTTCGCGCGCCGCAGCCATTTAAAAATCTGGAGCCAGCTAATTGATGACGGCTTTGACCTGCTGGGTAAGATGAATCATTTTGGTCGTTCCGCATTGCCGCTCGACTGGGTGGCGCTTAATGTGGATGGCAGCATGGCTCCGGCGATTGCCTGGCCGCCACGCTTTAGCTACGACGCCATCCGTATTCCGCTGTATATCTGGTGGTATGACCCGCAAAGCCTGCGGCTGGTGCCTTTCCAGCGCTACTGGGCTAACTATTCCCGCTTACAAACACCGGCGTGGATCAATGTCAGCACTAATGAAGCCGCCCCCTATAATATGGACGGTGGTTTGCTGGCGGTACGTGATTTGATCATGGGCGACACGGCTCAGCTGACCGACAGGCTGGATGCACAAGAGAATTACTATTCAGCCAGTTTACGTCTGCTGGTGTGGAGTGCATGGCAGAGTCGGCAAGCTAAATAGCCGCTGTTTCGATACCTCTCTCCTGAAGGGGGCGCTGCTTTTAGCTCCCTTTTTGGTGTGATGTAGCGTGCAAAACCCCGGCACGCATGGTGAAAACGCAGTACCTGAAAAATACTGTTATTTAAATATCTGCCTTTGTTAACGTCGCTGAATATTCTTTACTTTCCCATACATTATTTCCGTAAGAAAAATGTTTTTTACGAAAAATACTTTCTTTGAATATATCTAGTATCCGGAGTAATAGAAAACTGGAATAGAATTTTATAATGAAAGCGATATCACCTAAACTTACACCAGAAACGTACAGCAACCCGAGCGTATCCCACTCAGAATCTCCTGATGCATCGTTAAAAGTCGCGACAGAACGCATGAGTGACGACCTGAGTAATTGTTACAGTAAGCTGATAAAAACAAATGAAAAGTTTACTGCGCCAGAACGCGATTTATTAAATAGAGTGGCGCAAGAACTTTATAAAAATGAAAAAAACGATATTAAGAACAGCGACTCTGACGCGACAGAACTTTCTGATTCTGAGGATTTTCTAAAAAGTTTACTGGCAAAACACCAGGGAAAAACAAGCGAAAATATTGGAGCAGGGGAGCTGGAGAATTTCAGCAACGCTCTGCGGGATAAGCTTGGGGAGAATCCAGCAAAGTGGAATGAAGCTTTTGCTGAGCAGCAGAAAGTATCAGGCGAGGGCGCAGCTCCTGCTGCCGGCGGGTTATCCCTGCTGGGTGCGGCAAAATTATTTGCGCAGTCCCTTCTGCCCTGGACGCAGGCATCAGCGGTTTATGATCCTTCACGCGCCTGCGCGCAGGCGCGTGAAGTATTTCAATCAGCCTCACCGACGGATATAGATTCCCTTATTCTTTTGGTGCGCGATAAATTAAACGATGATGAGAAGTCAAAAACGATTCTGGCCCAGTCACAGCCGAATGGCTTCGAAAAATTAATGACGGAAGCCAGTACGCGGGGGCCTTTAATTCCAATCGCACTCAGTGATTCACAACTGCGTTTGTTAACTGAAAATACATTAGGTCATGACCTGTCTTTTGAAGCGTTGAAAGAGAAATGTCCTGACCTCATGCTGCTATTAAACGCAGAGTTTCATCGGGCAGCGGCGTCCGCGGTACCCGACATTACGGCTATCGTAGAAAATCCTGTTCATCATCTTCGGGGAATGGTCAGCAATCTGCTGCCATCGGCATTAACGCATTTGTCAGCCAGTCTGCACCCGGGGTTACCTGCAGTAATTGAGCTTTTCCATATACTCCAGAACGTTAAACAACATGGTCTTACTCAGGAGCTGGAGAATCAGGTAAAAAAACAGGCAGTCGGCCTGTTAATGATGATGGACAGCAAAGAAGGAAGCTCTTTTCAACAGCAAATTAATGGCGCATTAGACCAGATGTTGAAAAAAGCGGGTTACAAGTCATCACAGCCGGTAACGCTCAGTGGATTGCTGACGTCAACGTTGGGCAATGTTATTGGCATTCGCAAAGGTGCTGATTTGCACGCCAATACTCTGGTAGAAAAGAAAAGAGTGACAGAATTTCTACAAAAGTATTTGGATAAAACCCATCTGCGCAACGTTGATGAGGGAAAAGTATCGGCTGACGAAATGATCTATGCGCGAGATAAAGTGTATACAGCAATAAAACAGGGTATACCGACCACGCCCTATAGCCTGACCCGCCAGGGGGATCCGATCAGTTACTTAGTTAAGTTATCTGATAAGGGGCTAAATTCTTTGGCAGGGGCAGTAACAGGTATGGCAGTGGCTGGTCCTGTTGGCTCGGTGGTGGGCGGCGCTTTGGGCGCGATAGTCGGCGCTGAAGCCCGTCCTGTGCCCAATGTATGGGTAACTAAACTGAGCGTCAGTGATGAGGTTAAATCGGAGTCAGCCGAGCAGTTTATGGATTCTTTGTCCGCAGAGTATCAAAAGGAAATTTCCCGTTTTCCTGAAGTGAGACTCCTGCAACCCAGCAGAATTGGTTTAGAAACGTGGGGGAAAACGCTTAACCTTGAAGAAGCCCTTTCGGTGATAGAAATAGAAAGAGATGAGGGCTATCTTAAAGGCTGGGAGATGTTATTACCCGCGCAATGGACACCCTCGCTTAAGGAAACCGTAAAAAAATACGTTGGGCAAGAGCAACCTGAGCAAAAGCCTGTGTTTGACGCCAATGTATCTCAAATCCATCAGGCGATAAGAGACGCCAGCTCGGGTATTATCCGTGCTCAGATGTCAGATGATTCTAACGGAATATCAGAGAGCGTAGTAAACCGTCTGGTAATCGATGCACGCAAAAGTTATGCGCAGCAATATCTCAATGATTTAAAATATATCGACGAAAATCGCTCTCAAAAGCCAATTTTTCAGTCAATGATTATCGCCAGGGACAGAGCAGGTTTTGCTGAAGATCTGTTACCCGGCGAAATGCTCAAAGAGAAGAAGTTTATCTATGAGCTGAGTAAAATGTTGGTGAAAGGTGAAATTAACGATCCTCTGCTTCAGGCTGGTAGTCTGGAGAAGAAGATGGAACCTCTCTTCTCCAGAACGCCACCAATGCTTTCACTGGTGGAGGAAGGGCTGCGCCAGGCGCATGAAATTCGAGTAGAGAATCAGATTAGCCGCTATTATTTCCCTGATGGCGGAGCCGAAGTGCGACTGGCTGCGAAGAGTTTTGATGATAATCATATTAGCAAGATGATGGAGGTATACGCCCTGCATTACAGTAATATGCATGAGGATACAGAAGAAGAAACTCTTTTTAACCAGCATGGAATATTGGCCAATTATGATTTTTGGTATACTGAGGCCGGTGTAGCAGAAACAGTTAACGATTTATCTTCTGTCATCTCCGATGCACAAATAAGTGGATATGTCGAGTCGGCAGCAAAAAATAATGGCGTAAGCGCCCTGATAACACAGGATAAATATGTTGATTCGGTAGAAAGATTTAATGAAGGAAAATCGGCTATTGCGGATTATGCAAAAAACTTCCATTTCAATACCGTGCTGGAAGATATTGTTATTGATGAGGTGAGGAAAATACCAGGCCTGGAGAATGCGCGGCTTAATGATTCCATAACCATAGCGTCTGCGCCTGGCCGCCTTGATGTACCACGACAAGATTTTACAATAAAAGAGATCGCGATAGGCGCTATTTATAAGCACTCTTCTTTATTTGGCAATATCAGAATTGATATTAAACAAGATGAAAATGGAAAAGATTATACGGTTGATCACCCCGACGCTTACTTTTCAGGACTGAAGTTTTTGCCAGGTAAAGTTGAGGAAAGGTTAAAACAAACACTTGAGGAAAGTATCTCGCGTCCTGATGCGAAAAATGTAGTAGAAAAGTTTAATGATATTGCAATCAGAAACGCTCTGTTAGATTATAAAAAAAGTGCGACAGACAGCGAGAAAAAAGAGTTTGGCGTTGCCATTGATAATTTCCTTGCGGGAAAAATTCAGCCTAAGGTATTGCAAATATTTGATAATAAGATGTCTGATATTGTCGCCCTGCAAGGAGCATCAGACCGTTATTTAGCTGTTTCACTGCTCAAGCAGGAGTGCAGGATCGTTCCCGAAGCAGCAGAACTGGAAAGTGATAAGGACGTTCAGGGTTGGTTATTAAGCCACCTTTCACATTATGACTCGCAGAAAAACGCAGTAAAGAATTCTTTTGAACCACACTTAACTGACGCGATGCATGCGGCCTACTTTTATGAATATCCGGTAAAATACAGTGGCGTAGATAATTACAAATCAGAGCTGGCGCAACGTCATTTTGACAAAATGACAGATGATGCTGACAGCATGATAAAGACGCTAATGGAGAAGTCAGGTGATGCGCTCCTCAGGATAGGGGCTGAGTTACTGTCAACGGCAATCATATTCACACCGGCCAGCCCGCTGGGTATATTCTGCAGTGCGGCCATGGGTACTGGCGCTACTGCGATGCAGATTGCCAGGTACTTCATCGCAGACACCCCGGATGAAAAGATGGATGCGGTATTTGGCGCATTAATGACCGGTCTTTTTGATACGGGTATCGAGTTAGCTCAGGCCGTAAAATTCTTCCGTCATCAGCTGGCAACGACAATAAAGTCTGCGTTGCCAAAAGCAGGAGGCAATTTCAAGCTGCCGGATGTCGTAATATCAGCAAAAATGGGCAGAGATTACCGACTTACTGCGCCTGTTGGTGAGGGAACCGCAGCAAAGGTCTACAATGTAGACAATTTCATGGTTAAAGAATATAAGCGTCCACTGAAAGAGGGGACTTTCTCTAAGGAGGCGCTATCCTCAGCGGAGGCGAAAACCAGCAGCTATTCGGGTGCATTGCACGAGGCCAATAATAACGCCGTGGCTTATAACCGTCTTTATGGCGAGGGATCATCCGTTGTCTTTATTGATGATGTGGCAGGTGCTAAAACTGTCTCAGTGACGATGCCTAAAGTTCCGGGTCATTCTTTAAGTTCGATTTTGGAAGATATTGACTTACCGACTATCAGAAGTGCTAAAGCATTACTGATGGATGAAAAAAATATGCAGTTTGTCGTCAATGACGTGCTCGCCGATTTGCAGAAAAACGGTATTAATCATCTGGATATTAATGCCGGTAATATCATGTTCGATAAGAGTAAAAATAAATTCAGGTTAGTGGATTTTGATCGTGCTAACATTAATCCTAAAGTTAACGATAAGATACCTGAGTTGTCTGCTGGCCAGATGAAAACAATGGAGCATAAGCTTAAATCTGACTTAACAGAATTCAGAACAAATGCGGTAAAAGTAGAGGCCTTAGAAAAAAACGCGTTAAGCCTGAATATAAAAGCCGATCAACCCGTTGCCGAAGTGGGTGGATTTAAATGTTTAATCAAACGTTCAGTGGATGATGTCACCTGTATACCCAGCCCTGTCAGCATCGAAGACCTTGTATCAAAAGAGGCGGCGTTTACCACCTTTTTGGAAAGCCCGGATCATAAGTTGTTTCATGAGCTAATGAACACTAAAGATAAATTTATTTCAAAAATAGAGCATCTTGATAAACTCGACTATAAAGTAGGCAATGAGTTATATCGTGCTCACGCCGGAACTAAGGATGAAATACTTTCTCGCGGGCTTATTCGTCGCCACAGTGTGGGTGAGGATATCGGTGGTACTGATGCGGTACAAAAATTTGATACCTATCTGAAAAATGTCTTCATACATGCAGGCGGAACCGGGAGCAGAGGTAAAGCGTTATCGTTATCGACTGAAAAAAAGATTTCTAAAGATTTTTTTAAAAGTGAAGGTAACGATAATAACGTCCTGGTTAAATTAAATCCGGGCAATAATAAAGGGCTGTTTTTAACCGCGCCACAGGTAGTTAAAAAATATGCTGGTTATGCACTTGATAAAAAATTGATAACATCAAATCAATTAGAAAGTGTTTTAACTATGCTCCCACTGTCTAAAAAAGAACATGAAGTGTTTTTTATGGGTAAATTTCCGGATAGTGACTGGGGAGAACTGCCGGTTAGCGCTGTTCAGGTGATAAAATCGAAAAACTAAACTGTGCGCCAGACAGACCGGGTTGCAGTAGTATTGCTTGCCCGCCGTAGCCGCGAGGCAAGGCGGGCAAGTTCGTTTTATCCTGCCGCTGGCATCCACCCCGTAGTGCGATGGCCGAAAAATTGGCTTAAGCACCGACGAGGTGGCTGTGCTGCTATTGCGGATAAGCGACCCAATCCCCGCCATTCAGTCGAATCCATGGCTTGCCCTGATACATCATTACCACGGCATTATCATTTTCCGACACCACCGGCGTCTGCGGCAGATTTTCGATTAGCGCCGACATATTAACATTGGCGGCGTTAAACACTTTGCCATCCACTGCCCGGGAAATCAGGTCGGAAAGCGCTAACAAACTGGTTGGCGTATTAACGCTCAGCGGCTGATCCTGATGGTGTGCTTTCATGCCGACAAACTTAATTCCCACCGGCACGTGGGTAATGCTCGGGCTGGGAATATCACGCAAACCAGACATCTGCATTTTATCGCCCACCACCGCTGCACCATGCTCAGGCACCACCACCACCATCACCCGACGGCCTGATTTATCGAGATTGGTAAAAAAGGTGTCCAGTTGGTCAAATAATGCCTTGGCCCGTGGCAGATATGGCGCCGTTTTGGTGCTGCCGAGTTCACGCGTGCCGTCATGCAGTGGAATCAGATTGTAGAAAGTGGCACTGCGCGTATCGCTGCTTTTCTGGCGGTTATCGAGCCAGCGTCGCATCAGCTCGGCATTACTGAATACCGGTGTGCCATCAAATGAGGTCAGTTCAGGATCAATGCCCGCCAGCGACATCAACGGCGCCTGCATATCACCGTCTTTGCGCAGATTATCCAGATAGCCACCAAACTCGCCGGTGTGATCCATCATCAGCTCAGTTTTAAAGCCCAGCTTCGCCAGGTTATCGAACATATAGCACTGGCTGTCAGCTGGCTGATAGAGATCGTGATGTGAGCTCTGTCCGCAGCTGGCACGCAGCAGGCGAATCCCTGCCGGGCCGCTGTAAGCGGTCGCCGAGTTATAGTTATTAAACAGAATATCAAAATGCTTCCATAACGGATGATCGCGCAGCTGCACCGCGTCAATATCTGACCAGGCAAGTGAACAGATGTTAATAACCAGCAGATCAAACGGCGCCGAGTCTGGCGGCAGCGTTTGCGGAAAATGGCTGACGCGCTTTTTCTCTTCGTCATAAAAGCGATTGAGATATGCCGTCAGGTTAGCGCTGGTCGGCGGTGCCGACTGATCGAGCACATTTTGCGATGCCGCTTGCGGTTTTTCCGGCGTCTGGTTGTCTGACATCACTGCTGGCGTCGCGATTTTATCTGGCAATAAAGAGAACGCTGGCCCGGCAATATTCACCAGGTTAATCCACAGCAGCAGCAGCGTGACGATCACCGTGACGCGAATCCATTGTGAAATAAACAGGTAAATAACCAGCAGCACAAAGGCGGAACCCACCATTTGCCAGTTAATAAAGCGATTCAGTAAATCAACAATATAGTCGAAGGAGAAGCCAGACAGCTGCCCTCCCTGACTGATTATGCTGGCAATGCCTGGCAGCCAGGTATCGTGCCAGAACAAAGCAAAACCAATGGGAATTGAAATCCAGTGGCGAATGCGATGCAGGCGCAGAGAGCGAACTGGAAACAGCAACCAGGCGAGAAAAACCAGGTTACTTAGCGGATGAAAATTGAGATAACCGAACCACAGCAGCGCGAATTTCAGCAGAAAATAGAAGTTCCAGCCTTCGAGACCGCGCCAGCAGGCCCACAGCGAGGGAGAGGAACGGTATGGCCTTTTCGGATCACTCATGATTTATCCTCATTGTTGTTTGAGGATTTTCGATGCCACGTCCCCTCATACTTCAGGTGGCGTGGCGGCATAATGCGATGGATAATACGGTGCCATGTTGCTGGTAACCAGCGGGTATAAAATGGCTTTAAAATTAGCAAAATTATCAGCAGTAATATCAGAATCTGCACCGCGTCCATGATGTTCATTTTTGGCTGGCCTGGCGGGTGCCGACACCCAGAGTAATGGGCTGAGGCACGCGGCGTGAAACAGGTTTTTTATCCTGTTTATCAATCACTTTATCTGCCTCACTCACCGGCTTAACATCACGCCATGCGGTGGGGATCAGCCCCTTAATTTGCCTCACTTCTGACAAGATTTGCAGATCTTCATACCAAATAAGCCGATTGGAGAAAATTTCATTATGAGGCAGGCGAAAAATAGATTTTAAAGCAGTATCAAGATCGTTAAAGCGGCAGGAAGAAAGAAACAGGTAGAGTCGGTCGTTTATGATGGTGACCAGATCGCCATAACGTCTTGGCTTACACAATGTTAACGCCTGGTCGGTCTGCAATTCCGGCACCGGACGCAGCGCGACTAACAACCCCTTACCATCTTCGGGCAGCTGAGTATTACCGATCAGTAACGTCACCGCGTCGCAGAAACGTTCCAGTGGCAGATAGCCCTTTTCATGCAGTGGCTGCATTGACGCCAGTAACCGGGACAGATCGGCCGGAACATGACGAAGATAGCGTTGACCCTGCAGGCCTTCAAGCGTGGTCAGAAATTTCGAAAGCGTGGTATCAAAAGGCACTACATTGTTGGCGCCACAGGCCAGCAGTAATCGTTCATCGCTGTAACGCAAGCTGGTTTCCAGTTCACGCACCACAATCTTCATCGCGCTGCCACGCGCCCGACGCAGGCTGTGAATACTCTGTGCCAGAGTATTAATTTGTTGATTGTTACTGAGGCTAAAAATAACCGTCGCTGAGCTGGCCTGCTGCGCGCGGGAATAAACGGCGTCATTATTTTCAAAAATAAGCCACTGATGTGATAAAGGCGGTGCACCTTCTAAAACATGCTTTTCTGCAATAAAACTATTCTCATCATCCAGCGTCAGTGGTCTGCTCTGTTCGTCATCATTAATTAACAGATAAATCTCATCTTTAATGCCCAGGCGAACAGCACGGTCGGCCATAAGCTGATTGCCATTACACCACCAGTTAATTCTGTAATTCCAGCTGTCCTGTTGCCATTCCAGATGTGAAGTGCCATCCAGATAGCGAAAAAAACCTTGTAATTGGTTTCGCAGGTTATTAATACCTGCACCGGAGGAAATAATTAATAGCGTGGATTGTTTCGTGATTAACAATCGGGTAATTTTTTTAAGCCATGATGAGATTTCGGTGGTAGTTAACGTTTGCCAGGACGAATATGAGGTATAAAGTAGGATCAGCCCTGGCCGGGGCGCTAACGCACGCGACAGATCTTCATCAATATTTATCAGAGCCTTACGTGTTGCGGGCAGTGAGTACATCGGGATTTTTTGCGTAATGCCAGCGGGCGCAGGCGTTAATAAATCCTGCGGCCTGTCGGCGTTGCTTATCAGGGTTAATGCCTGTTGCGCGGCAATAACCTGTCGTGCCAGCAAACGGGCATCTGGCTGGCGATCGGCGGTTATCCAATAGCAACCCGGCGGCTGCATTAGCATTAACTCGCACTGCAACTGATCAATACCAAGCGTATATGATAGCGTCATGTGATGTTTCGCAAAGTTGGTAAGCCAGGACTACTGTATTATAGAAAGGAACCTCTGGCACTAACTGTAATTTAAAAATATTGTATAGCACTAAATAAGCCGTCACATTTTTATGAGCCAAATGGCTTAGCCGTATATTAACCGCAAGAAAAAAGGCGGGTTTTCATGGCGATCGATGATAAAAGTGATATAGCCATTTCTGTTGTGGCCAACGCCAGCGGGCAGCATGATGATATCAGCGCGCTGAGCGAGGCATTCTCTTTAAACGCATTCCACTATATTGACATTGCCAGAGACGAGCGTCTCGAAAATATACTTTCGCGCTGGTCATTGTTGCAGGAGTTCTTTCCCGACACTCAGGAGAATCGTCAATAATGCCGATTATCGCACTGCAGGGGCTTCGCGGCGGCACGGGAGCCAGTTCAGTCACCGCCGCGTTGGCCTGGGCTTTTAATCAGTTGGGTGAGGAAGTGCTGGCGATGGACTTTTCCAGCAGCAATCAACTGGCGTTGCATTTCAATGCGCCAGTCGGGCTGACACGTGGCTGGATGCGGGGCGCGCTGGACAGTGACGACTGGCAGCAGAGCGCATTACGTTATTTGCCAGGCCTGGATTTGGTGCCTTTTGGCACCCTCAGCGAACGGGAGTGTGAGACGCTGGAGGCGGGCGGTATCGATATTTTACTGTCGTGGTTACAACATCTTACCGATCTAAAAACCGACTATCGCTGGTTGCTGCTGGATGTTCCGGCGCAACAAAACCGCTGGTAGCGACAAATTCTGGCCCACGCCGATCGTGTTATCAGTGTGATAACGGCTGATGCCAACTGCCATATTCACCTGCATCAACGGCAGCCAGGCAGTAACACACTATTTTTGATCAATAATTTTAATGCTAACAGTCAGTCACAACAGGATCTGCAACAGCTATGGCTCAGCACGCTGGACAGGCTGATTCCGGTTGTTATTCATCGTGATGAAGCGATGGCAGAAGCATTACTGGTAAAACAACCGACGGGTGAATATCGCCCCGAGAGCCTGGCAGCGGAGGAGATCACCACGCTGGCCAATTGGTTATTGATCAATCTCGCTGAGGCGCGAAAATGAACCCGCTACGCTGGTTGTTAATACCGCCCGCCAGACAGGCACTGAGTCAGCGATATAGTGGCTGGCGGCGCAATGGCGCCAGCCGATTTGCCGCCTCGATTCACTGTTTGTGGATTATTCTCAGCTGGTCGCTGTTGCGATTAGAGACGCCGGCGTGGCAAAAAATTATCGACCAGCGACGTTTATTTTATCCGCAGATTTCTCCTGAGCGCCCGCGCCCGGCTGATGCGCTGCGGTATCTGGTACAAAGCCTGTGGCTAATTCTGTTTCTGCCGGTGGATGCTTCAACCCGCAGTCAGCGCCAGCGCTTCAATGCATTCCATTCGCTATATCAATGGCGTCAGCGCTTTAATCTGTGGCTCGATAACCTGCCTAAACGTGCGGCGAAAAAAAACCTGCAAGCGCGCACGGAGAAAAGGCTGGAACAGCTTAGTCCAGGGGTGCGTAAGCTGTTGTATGGCGTCTGTGCCACCATTGGTACTTTGCTGGCGATATTATGCATCTCCCAGCCTTTTGACCTGTTTACTCAGTTTATATTCGTGGTGTTGTTGTGGTCGGTGGCGATGGTCGTGCGTCGGATCCCGGGGCGTTTATCAACCACTATGCTGATCGTGCTGTCGCTGACGGTCTCCTGTCGCTATTTGTGGTGGCGCTACACCGCCACTCTGAACTGGGATGATCCACTCAGCCTGACCTTTGGCCTGATGCTGATAGCCGCTGAGACCTTCTCATGGGTGGTACTGATTCTTGGCTATTTTCAGACCCTGTGGCCGCTTAATCGTCAGCCGGTTTCGTTACCGAAAGATATCGCCAGCTGGCCAACGGTGGATCTGTTAATCCCGACCTATAACGAACCGCTCAGCGTGGTGAAGCCGACGATTTATGCCGCGCTGGGTATTGACTGGCCGCAGGATAAAATCTGTATCTATTTGCTTGATGATGGTAATCGCCCGGAGTTTCGCCAGTTTGCCGACAGCGTTGGCATCAATTACCTCGCGCGCCGCACCCATGAACATGCCAAAGCAGGCAATATTAATCATGCGCTACGCGTGGCTTGTCGTAGCGAATATCTGGCGATTTTTGACTGTGACCATGTGCCAACCCGCTCTTTCCTGCAAATGACCATGGGCTGGTTTATAAAAGAGCCCGAACTGGCGATGATGCAGACGCCGCATCACTTTTTCTCCCCCGATCCTTTCGAGCGTAATCTGGGCCGTTTTCGCCGTACGCCGAACGAAGGCACGCTATTTTATGGTCTGGTGCAGGATGGTAATGACGTCTGGGATGCCACCTTTTTCTGTGGTTCCTGTGCCGTTATAAAACGTAAAGCACTGGACGAGGTCGGTGGGATTGCGGTGGAAACCGTAACCGAGGACGCGCATACCTCGCTGCGTATGCACCGCAAAGGCTACACCTCAGCCTATATCCGCATTCCGCAGGCGGCCGGGCTGGCCACCGAGAGTTTATCGGCGCATATCGGCCAGCGTATTCGTTGGGCGCGCGGTATGGCGCAAATTTTCCGGCTGGATAATCCGCTGTTCGGCAAGGGGCTGAAGCTGGTACAGCGGCTCTGTTATGCCAATGCCATGCTGCATTTTCTTTCCGGTATTCCGCGGCTGATCTTCCTGCTGGCACCGCTGGCTTTTCTGCTGTGCCATGCCTACATCATCTTCGCGCCAGCGCTGGCCATCGCCATTTTTGTGCTGCCGCATATGATTCATACCAGCCTTACCAACTCACGTATTCAGGGGCGTTATCGCCACTCTTTCTGGAGTGATATCTATGAAACCGTGCTGGCCTGGTATATCGCCCGGCCCACCACCGTGGCGCTGTTTAATCCGCATAAAGGCAAATTTAACGTCACCGCCAAAGGCGGGCTGGTAGAGAGTCAGCATCTCGACTGGGTGATTACCCGGCCCTATATCTTTTTGGTACTGCTCAATCTTGCCGGCGTTTTTGCCGCTATCTGGCGTTTTAGCTATGGGCCAGAAACCGAAATGCTGACCGTACTGGTCAGTTTACTCTGGGTTTTTTACAACATGATTATTCTCGGCGGCGCAGTGGCGGTTTCCGTCGAGGCGCGTCAGATCCGGGAATCTCACCGGGTAGAAATTGCGATGCCGGCGGCGGTGATGCGTGCCGACGGACATATGTTGCCCTGTACCCTGCGTGACTACTCCGACGCCAGTGTCGGTATTGAATTGCGAGAAGAGGGAATGCTGAAAGATAACGAGCAGATTTTTCTGCTGCTTAGACGCGGTCAGCAGGAGTTCAGCTTCCCTTGCTACGTACAGCGCGTGTTTGGCAGGCGAGCAGGGATCAGCCTGAAAGAGTTAACCACTAAACAGAATATCGAATTTATTCAGTGCACTTTCGCCCGGGCGGATACCTGGGCGTTGTGGCAGGACGGTTTTCCGGAAGATAAGCCTATTCAGAGTCTGACCGACATTATGTTGCTGGGATTCAAAGGCTATATCCGTCTGGCGGAATATGGGCCAACAGGCGTGCGTCGTCTGTTCAGGCTATTGACCACTTTTATTCTCTGGATCGCCTCGTTTTTCCCAAGAAGCCCGGCGAAACTCACTACATGATGATGACACTATGATGAGAAAATTAAGCTGGTTTACCGCAATGCTGATGGGTTCGATGCCGCTGTGCCAGGCGGCTCCTGAAGGAATTGTTCCGCTGCAGATACAAGAGACGGCATCGCCATCGGTCATGCCGCTAAACAGTGATGCCCCGACCGCCGATTTTGCGCCGATGCCGGTCGATCCTGCTGCGCCGTTACGCGATGTGGTGCTGCCATTCAGCAAAGTTGCGCCCCCGCCCGGAACGTTTAACCTGCGCGGCGTTCGACCTCAGGGGCAGATTGAATTTGGCGTGCGCAGTGACGAAGTGGTCACCAGGGCGCTGCTGAATCTTCACTTTCGTCCCTCTCCGGCACTGATTCCGACGTTATCGCATCTGAAAATTTATCTGAATGATGAGTTAGTCGGGCTGGTAACGCTGACGACGGATCAGCTGGGAAAAGATAATCATGTGCAGATCAATATCGATCCGCGATTTATTGGTGACTTCAATCAGATCCGAATGGAGCTGGTGGGGCATTACACCAACGTCTGTGAAAACCCGGCATATAGCTCGATCTGGCTGGATATCGGTAAAGACAGCTCGCTCGACCTGACATTGCAAAAATTGCCGCTGAAAAATGACCTTTCGCACTTCCCGGAGCCCTTTTTTGATGCCCGCGATAACCGTCCGTTGACGCTGCCGATGATATTCGCCAGCGCGCCGGATCTCGCTGCGCAGCAGGCTGCGGCGGTACTGGCATCGTGGTTTGGCGTGCAGGCAGACTGGCGCGGCCAGTCCTATCCGGTGCTGTACAACCAGCTGCCGCAGCAGCAGCATGCGGTGGTATTTGCCACCAATAATAAGCGGCCAGATTTTTTGAAGGATTATCCTGCGGTGCAGAAACCGACCGTGGAGATCGTCAGCCAGCCGGATAATCCTTATCAGAAAATGTTGCTGATACTCGGGCGTGATGACCAGGACCTGATCACCGCAGTACAAGGGATTGCGCAAGGTGAGGTGCTGCTGCGGGGTCAGACATCGGCTGTTGATAGTGTGAAATCATTACAGGCGCGGCAGCCCTATGATGCGCCTCGCTGGGTACGAACCGATCGTCCGACCACCTTTGCCGAGTTGAAGGCTTATGAAACTCAGCTGCAGTCCGACGGCCTTCAACCTGCTCCGATAGTGCTTAATATGAATTTGCCACCCGATCTGTTCCTGGTGCGGGCGCGTGGCATCAATATGGACATCCACTATCGCTACACTTCGCCGTTGCAGAATAACGACGGTTCGCGTCTGGCGATTCACCTGAACAATCAGTTTATGCAGGATTATCCGTTGCTGGCAAAAGAGGATAAGGGTAAGCAGTTTTTGCATATCCCGCTGATTCAGGGGCTTCAGGATAGCAATACCGCGTTGACCATCCCCGCGTTACGGCTTGGTGTGGTGAATCAGATGCGGTTTGATTTTGATTACGCCACCACCTTTATCGGCGGCACCAGTGATGGCCGCTGCGAAACGGTGACGCCGGTTGGTAATCATGTGGTGATTGACGGTACATCGACGGTGGATTTCTCAGGCTATCGCCACTATATCGAGATGCCCTCACTGCGTGCCTTTGCTAACGCTGGTTTCCCTTTCAGCCGTTATACCGATCTGTCGCAGACGCTGGTACTGATGAGTCCGCAGCCTTCCGCGGAGCAAATCAGTACTCTGCTGAATGCGCTCGGGACGGTGGGTGCGCAGACCGGTTATCCGGCGCTGAAAATCCAACTGACCGATGACTGGAATAAGGCGCAGGGAAGTGATGCCGATCTGCTGATGATCGGCACGATCCCGGAGAATCTGCGTGATGATACGAAGATCAATTTGCTGGTTGAGGCGGCGAAAAGTTGGGTAAACACGCCGAATCGTCGAACGACGGGCGATAACAGCGATGTTTCCGACAGCGACCGTAAAGCAGAGAGCCATACGGCGATCAGTTCCAGCGGTCCGCTGGCGGCGATTGTTGGCTTTCAGTCACCGTTTGACGAACAGCGTAGCGTCATTGCATTGCTGGCCGACAGTTCGCGTGGCTGGCAATTACTCAATAATGCGCTGCTGGATACCGGTAAGCGCGCGGCGATTTTCGGTACGGTGGCGATTGTGCGCGAATCCGGAGTAAACAGCCTGCGCGTAGGGGATAATTACTACGTCGGCTATCTGCCGTGGTGGGAGCGAGTGTGGAATGCACTGGCAACACATCCGGTATGGCTGGCGGTATTCGCGGTGATCGTCGTCGTGCTGTTTGCCCTGCTGATCTGGCGGGTGATGAGGCTGGTCAGCCGCCGCCGCTTTGGCGATGAGGATGATAAATAGTGGCCATTAAAGCGCTGCCGTGGCTGGGCCTGATACTGCCCGGCATGGCTTTGTTTGGCCCAATTGCTGCGGTGGCGGCAGAGACACCCGTGTCACACGAAGTGGCACCGGTAGCGTGGTTGCTGCAGCAAATACGTATTGGTGAAGCCACCAATAAATTCGATCTGGTGACGCAGTCGCTTTACCGGCTGCAAAAAATCGATCCGGATAATCCTGAAGTGCTGGCCGCGCAGCTGCGGCTGGCGCTGCGTCAGGGCGATCAGGCCAAAGCTCAGCGCCTGATGGAACAGCTGAATAAAACCGCCGCAGATTCTCAGGCGGCAAAGCAGTCGGCTGCCAGTATGCTGCTGATCACCCCGGACGGACGCCAGCAGTTGCAGCAAGCCCGTTTACTGGCGACGGCGGGTCATCTTGAAGAGGCGCAAGCCGCTTACGACAAACTCTTTAACCGCCAGTTTCCGGGCGTCGATATCGCGCTGGAATACTGGCGGCTGGTGGCACGCATAGACGGCCAGCAGACGCAGGCGTTAGCTCAGCTACAGGCGTTGGATCAGCAGTATCCGGGTAATTCCGGCCTGCGATTACAGATTGCCCAGATGCAGCTGGAGAACAACAAAAACAATCAGGCCATTGTTGAGCTGAAAAAAGTGGCGCAGGACCCGGCAGGCCGTGAGTCGGCGGGAGCGCTATGGCTGGCAAAAATTCAGTCGCAGGCGGTTACCGAGAGCAGTGTCGCCGAACTGAAGCGGTATCTGGAGACGTTTACTGGCGGAGATGCGCAGCGCAATGGCCAACAGGAGCTGGAGCGTCGACAAAAATTGCTGGCCGATCCGATATTTCGCCAGCGTGAGCGTGGGCTTTCGTTAGTGGACAGAGGAGCAGGTGCGGCGGCGATTCCTGCATTACAGGCGGCGCTAAAGGCCAGGCCGGACGATGCCGAACTGCTTGGTGCCATGGGACAGGCGCAATCGCGCGCTAATCGTCGGGCTAGCGCGATTGGCTATTTTGAACGCGCGATTCAGGCGGGCCAGCAAAGTACCAGTATCGGTAAATGGCGTAGTTTGCTGACATCGAATCGCTATTGGCTGGCAATTGATAAAGGCGATAAGGCGCTGGCGAAGGGCGATATTACCGCAGCACAGCACCAGTATCAGCTGGCACGTACGCTGGATAACAGCGACAGCTATGCGCTGATTGGCCTCGGCGACGTGGCGCTGGCGAATAAAAATAACGCCAGTGCTGAACAGCAGTTTCTTCATGCCTTGCGGCTTGAGCCGGGCAACAGTACCGCGACTCGTCGTCTGGCGGCGCTGTATCAGCAGCAATCGCCACAAAAGGCGATCGATTTTATTAACCGGCTGACACCCGGCCAGCAACGTGCGCTGGGCAATACGCTTAATGACCTGCGCAGCGATGCGCAACGGGCGGAAGCGGATGCGCTGGCCGCGCAGGGCAACTGGGCGCAGGCGGCGGAGAAATACCGTCGGGCACAGCGCGATGCGCCGGATGACGTCTGGCTTAACTATCGTCTGGCTGGCGCTTTGCGTGAGTCAGGGCAACTGCAGCAGGCGGATCGGCTGATGGCGGCAATGGCGAGTAAGCGTGCTGACGATCCGGCGCAGGTTTATGCTTACGGGCTGTATCTCTCGGGCAGCGATCGGCGCGATCGGGCTCTGGCGCAGCTCAGTACTCTGCCCAGAGCGCAATGGGACGAAGATATTGTCAGTCTTGCCGGGCGACTGGAGCAGGACAAAGTGTTTGAGCGTGCCAGTGCATTGCGTGACGCAGGCGATGAAGCCTCAGCGATTGCGCTGTTGCAGCAGCAGCCATTCTCGGCGCGCCGTGATAATACGCTGGCGGACTGGGCGCTGGCGCGCGGCAACGCCGCTCAGGCGTTGCAGGGTTATCAGCAGGTTCTCACCCGGCTACCGCAAGACAATGATGCCGCGCTGGGACGAATTGATGCGCTGGTGGCGCTGAAGCGCAGTGCCGAGGCACGTAGCGCGTTGCAATCGTTGCCGCCAGAGGCAGTAGCCGAAAGCAGTAACACTGAACGTCGGGTTGCCAGTGCCTGGCAGAGCGTCGGCGAAACGCAGCGTGCAGCCACGCTGTATCACGGCCTGAAAGCGCGTGCGGCTAAAGAGATGCCGTCGCAAAGCAGTGCGCTGGTATTTCGCGACGCGGCGCGGCTGGAAACTGAACAGCGCCAGCCGCAGATAGCACTGGATGATTATCGCCAGGCGATGGTTGCCAGCGGTATCACCCGGCAACTTCCGCCGAATAATAATGAATTCACCCGGCTGATGCGCAATGACGCGCGTGATGACTGGCTGAAACGTGGCATACGCAGCGATGCCGCCGATCTGTATCGCCAGCAGGACACCACGCTGACGCTGGAGCAGGATTATTCACGTAATAAAGGAACCGGCGGAATTTCTGACTTTACCGCCCACACCACCATGTTTGAAGCGGAAACACCGTTGGCCGATGGCAAAGGTTTTCTGCGGCTGGATCATGTTGCCGCTTCGGCAGGCAGTTTCTCTACCACTGACGGGTCTCATCGCGACGTGTTCGGCAGCTGCGCTGACAACAATACCAATGGCTGTAGCCGCGATCTGAAACAGCGTGCCGAAGGCACGGCTCCGGCGATTGGCTGGCGCAACGATCGCTGGTCTGCCGATATTGGCACCACGCCAGTCGGTTTTGAGGTGGTGAACTGGGTGGGGGGCGTCAGCTGGGATACCGACTACAGAGATATCGGTTTGTCATTTACGGCTTCACGACGTCCAATTGCCAGCTCGCTACTCTCTTTTGCTGGCGCTCGCGATCCGAGTATTGAAGGAGGCCGCAGTTGGGGCGGGGTGGTCGCCACCGGTGGCAGCATCGGTATGAGCTACGATCGGGGCGGCGCGCATGGCGTATGGGCGGATCTTAGCGCGCACCAAATCACCGGTAAAAACGTGGCGAACAACTCACGTGAAAGATTGATGGCGGGCTACTACTATAAGCTCATTAATGAAAATAACCGTCGCGCCACGATGGGTCTGAACAGCATGCTGTGGCATTACCAGAAAGACCTGAGTGACTACGCATTTGGTCAGGGCGGTTACTACAGTCCGCAAAGTTATTTCTCGTTGGCGGTGCCGTTGACCTGGCGTCAGCGTAGCGAAAACTGGTCGTATGAACTGGGCGGTTCAGTGTCATGGTCACACTCAACCACCAAAGCGCAGGCGCGCTATCCGGTTAACCCGGGTTTTCAGACCACGGCGAATCCGATCTCATCCGACAGTTCCGGTGGTGGAGTGGGTTACACGTTGCACGCGCTGGTAGAGCGGCGATTAACCGCGCACTGGACGCTGGGTGTTGGCATTGATATTCAGCAGGCAAAAGATTATACCCCCAGCCACGGGCTGCTCTATCTGCGATACTCGCTGGCAGGTTGGGAAGGCGATCTGGATATGCCGCCACAACCGCTGACGCCCTATGCCGATTTTAAATAGTATGTTGCGGTAAAATCTTGTTATTTTACTGCTGAACGAGGGTTTCGACTCGGAAAAGACTTAAACACCACTATCAGGCATTCTGCTGTCATATAAAATTGAAAGCATGGGATATACTCTGGACAGTTTTTTCCTACTTATCCTTACGAGGAGCCTGGAGAACAGCTTTGCGCGTTAGTCGTTCACTTACGATCAAGCAGATGGCAACGGTTTCAGCGATTGCCATTATCACCATCTGCATCTTTATCGTTATTCAGCTTTTCCATTTTGTGCAGCAGCGCAGGGTTGACTACGCCCAGCAAATGGAAAACATCGCGCACACCGTTCGTCAGCCCTTGTCTGAAGCGGTACTGCGCGCCGACATCCCTGAGGCAGAGAGCATCCTTAATTCGCTTAAACCGGCGGGAATTTTGTCACGAGCTGATGTGGTGCTGCCGAATGCATTTCAGGCGTTGCACACGGATTTTTCGCCGGAAAAACCGGTGCCACGGCTGGTGGCTCGCGTGTTTGAACTGCCGGTGCAGATTACGGTGCCGCTCTATGCAACGGAGCGCACTGCGGCACCTAAACCGTTGGCATATCTGGTGTTGCAGGCTGACTCATGGCGCGTCTATCAGTTTATCCTCAGCACCGTCGCTACCATGTTGACCACTTATTTGCTGCTGGCGCTGATCCTGTCAGTGGCGATCAGCTGGTGTATTAACCGGCTGGTGATTCATCCGCTGCGTGATATTTCACGCGAGCTGCAGGCGCTGCCGCCGCAGGATATTCTCACCCATAAACTGACTATTCCGCCGCTGCATCGTGATGATGAAATTGGCATGTTGATTCGCAGTTATAATCGCAATCAGCAGGTGCTGGAATCAATACATGATGAGATGAGCCGCCTGACCACTCACTTTGCACTGACCGATTTGCCAAACCGAACGCTGTTTCTTGCGCTGCTGGAGCAGCATATGAGATCGGCCGGTACGCTCAGTGGTTTTACCGTGATGGTACTGCGTGTTGAGACTTTGCAGGAAGCCAATGGCGTTCTGACCGATGAACAACGCGACACCCTTATTTTGACGCTGACGGAAAAAATTCGCAGCTGTCTGGATGACCGAACGGTGCTGGCGCAGCTGAACGGCAGTGATTTTGCGCTGCTGGCGAAAAGGGCCAACAGCCCGTTTCGCGCGGTGCGTCTGGCGCGCAATATGATGATGCGTCTGACACAACCGGTGGCGCTGCAACATATGCAAATTCGTCCGGTTGCCAGTATTGGTATGGCGCAGCGTGATGCCGCCACCCTCGCCGTGGCTGACCTGCTGGGTCGCGCGACTTCAGCGATGATGTCGGCGCGCCATCAGGGGAAAAATCAGATTCTGTTTTATGATCCGCTGCTGACCGAGCGCGCGCAAAAGCGCCTGACGCAGGAACATGACATCTTGCGCGGACTGGAACAGGAACAATTTTCGCTCTATCTGCAGCCCCAGGTCAATATGCAAACCGGTGAGCTGGTGGGGGCTGAAGCGCTGTTGCGCATGCGTCAGCCGGATGGCAGCTACAATTTGCCGGAAGATTTTATTGTCGGTGCCGAAGAGCTTGGCGTGATTGGCGATTTGGGCCGCTGGGTATTTGAAGAGTCCTGTCGCGTACTGGCAGGCTGGCAAAAGCGCGATATTATTCTGCCGCTTAGCGTCAATATTTCAGCGGTACAGCTGCGCGATCCCGGCATCGTGCCGCACTTACAAGATTTGCTGGCGCGCCATCGAATTTTGCCTGGCAGTCTGGTGCTGGAAATTACCGAGACCGCCGAGATTGGCGATCCGCAACAGGCCGCCGCATTGTTGAGTGCTTTGCAGCGAGTTGGCGTGGCGGTAGCGCTGGATGATTTTGGGATGGGCTATTCCAATCTTAACTATCTGCGCCAGTTTAAATCATTGCCAATCAGTAAGTTGAAGATGGACCGCAGCTTTGTATCGGCACTGCCTGCTGACGATACTATGGTCAAAATCATCGCGGCGATCGCTGAAATTGTTGATATTGATGTGGTGGCTGAAGGGGTGGAAACTGACGAGCAGCGCGACTGGCTATTGGCTCGCGGGATTAATATTGGTCAGGGCTATCTCTACTCTCCGGCATTGCCGCTGGCCAGTTTTGATCAGTGGTTACTGCGTGCGGATTATCTGAAATCAAACCCTTCCAGATAACGCTTTAGGTTAATCCAGGGTTATGGATTTTCATGCTGAAGCGTTTCAGTTCATAGTTATTGATTATGCTTTCATCAGCTTGTGTCAAGATATATCAATCTTGTTACCCCGATGTTATTTTCCGCGCTGTTGTTCAATTCTAATGATAGCGATGTAAATCGCATGTTCGGCCGCAAACGGAAACGCTTTTTATGAAAACATCACTGTTCAAAAGCCTTTATTTTCAAGTTCTTACTGCTATCGCCATCGGCATCCTGCTCGGGCATTTCTACCCGGATCTGGGCGCGCAGATGAAGCCACTTGGCGATGCATTCGTTAAACTGATTAAAATGATTATCGCCCCGGTCATCTTCTGTACGGTAGTTACCGGTATTGCCGGTATGGAAAGTATGAAGGCGGTCGGGCGAACCGGTGCGGTAGCACTGCTCTATTTCGAAATTGTCAGCACCATTGCGCTAATTATCGGACTGCTGGTGGTCAACATTGTGCAGCCTGGCGCCGGAATGAATGTCGACCCGGCCACGCTGGATGCCTCTGCGGTGGCGGTCTATGCCCAGCAGGCTGAGCAGCAAGGGGTAATACCGTTCCTGCTGGATATCATTCCTTCCAGCGTGATTGGCGCTTTCGCCAGCGGGAATATTTTGCAGGTACTGCTGTTTGCCATTCTGTTTGGTTTTGCCCTGCATCGCCTCGGTGATAAAGGCACGATGATTTTCAATGTCATTGAGAGCTTCTCCAAAGTGATCTTTGGCATCATTAATATGATTATGCGTCTGGCACCGATAGGCGCCTTCGGCGCGATGGCCTTTACCATCGGTAAATATGGCGTTGGCTCGCTGGTGCAGCTCGGACAGCTGATTATCTGCTTCTACATCACCTGTGTGCTGTTCGTGGTGGTGATTTTGGGGCTGATATCGCGTTACGTCGGCTTCAATATCTTCAAATTTATCGGTTACATCAAAGAAGAATTACTGATTGTGCTTGGCACCTCCTCTTCTGAATCAGCGCTGCCGCGCATGCTTGAGAAGATGGAGCGGCTGGGCTGTAAGAAATCAGTGGTGGGACTGGTGATTCCGACCGGCTACTCGTTTAATCTCGACGGCACCTCAATCTATCTGACCATGGCCGCGGTGTTTATCGCTCAGGCGACCAACAGCCATATGGATATCGTCCATCAGATTACCTTGCTGGTCGTGTTACTGCTGTCATCGAAAGGCGCGGCAGGCGTCACCGGCAGCGGGTTTATCGTGCTGGCTGCTACCCTCTCAGCGGTGGGCCATCTGCCGGTGGCGGGCCTGGCGCTGATCCTCGGTATCGACCGCTTTATGTCGGAAGCCCGTGCGCTGACTAACCTGATTGGTAACGGTGTGGCGACGGTGTTTGTTTCCAAATGGGTTGGACAGCTGGATGAGAAAAAGATGAAAGAAACGCTGTCGTCATCGGTTAAAACTGAAAAAACCGCCTGAAAAATCACTCTGAGCGACTAATTCAGCTAAAAAGCCCCTGAAATGCCCGCAGCAGCTTGCCCTTGCTGCGGGCATTTGCATAATAATCCCCACTTAGCATTTTTTTTCATGATATTTCACTTCGTTGCGCGACATCTTTCTAATCGCGTGGTCTAAGAAGCTGTTCTCTTAAAACAGCAGCTTCCCTTTGTGATCTTATGAACTGATAACAAAGGATAACGTAGCGCCAGTGATTATTATTGGTTTGTTATTGAGTAGGGGTTCACATGCAGGGCACCAGATTACGTCTTTTGGTTGGTGGGTTGTTACTGGCAACAGTCAGTTACACGGTGCAGGCTGAAACACTACAACCAGATCCTGCCTGGCAGCAGGGGAAATTAGCAAATGGATTTAACTGGCAGGTGCTCAGTACGCCGCAGCGCCCCAGTGACCGGGTCGAAATTCGACTGCTGGTGAATACCGGATCGTTGGTGGAGACCGCCCAACAGATCGGATTCAGCCACTTATTACCACGTCTGGCGCTGGTGCATAATACCGCGCTGGATACTACGCAGCAGCGAGCACTGTGGGCCCAGGGCATCGACCCAAGCCGCCCATTGCCGCCTGCCGTTACCTCGTATGATTTCACCCTTTATAATCTCAGCCTGCCGAACAATCGCCCGGAAGTGGTCAAAGATGCCCTGAGCTGGCTGGCCGCTACTGCCGGCAAAATGACGATTAACGATCAGGTGGTGAATACTGCGATCAATGCTGATAACCCGGTGAAAACCTGGCCGACGAATCCCCAGGATGTCTGGTGGCGCTACCGGCTAAAAGGCTCACTGTTATTGGGGCACGATCCCTCTGAACCCGCCAAAGCGCCTGTTGATATCAACCAGCTGAGCAGCTTCTACAAGCAGTGGTATACCCCTGATGCGATGACCCTGTTTGTGGTCGGTAATGTCGATACCCGCAGCTTGTCAGAGCAGATTAATAAAGCGTTCTCCTCGCTGGAAGGCAAGCGTGAAGCGCCTTCACCGATGCCGACTCTTTCGCCGTTGCCGCATCAGCCGGTCAATCTGGTGAATAATGACGTCAGCCAGGATCGCCTGTCGCTAATATGGGATACCGCCTGGCCGCCGATTCGTGATTCACAAAACCTGACGCGTTACTGGCAGAGTGACCTGGCACGTGAGGCGCTGTTCTGGCATGTGCAGCGGGTGCTGAGTGACAGTAAAGCGCAGGGCGTGCAGGTGGGTTTCGATTGCCGTGTGCTGTATCAGCGCGCCCAGTGCGGAATTAATATGGATTCCAGCAACAGTACGTTACTGGAAAATATGAATCTCATTGCCCGCGAGCTGGCGAATATTCGTGATAACGGCCTGCCAAAGGATGAGTTTGATGCGCTGATGGTGCAGAAAACCGCTGAGCTGAACAAGCTGTTTGCTACCTATGCGCGCACCAGTACTGATGTGCTGATGAGTCAGCGTCTGCGCTCGCAGCAGAATGCGGTGGTGGATATCGCTCCTGAGCAGTATCAGAAACTGCGCCAGGCCTTCCTGTCTGAATTAACGCTGCCGATGTTAAATCAGGAGTTACGTCAGCAGCTAACGCAGGAACTGACCATGGTGCTGATGCAGCCGCAGGGTGAAGCCGAAACCAATGTCAAATCACTGCAGGAGAGCTGGCAGCGCATTATGACTCCGGCGACTGCGGCCAGCGCACCGGCTGACAACAATAAACCGGAAGTGTCAGATATTCCGGTTCCGCAGTCCTGACAGGATTGCAGGGCGGGAGCCGGAAACGGCTCCCGTTTAGGGATTTCAGTAACCCCGTTTACAGCTTTCGCGTAAGTAATATCTTCGGCATCCGGCTCTGATGAATAACGCCGATCACCTCAACACCGCCAGGCGGCTGTAGGTAATAAATCACATAGCTTAAACTGAACACTCCGGGTAACAGGGTTAAATCTTCTGTACGGCTAATATTTGGATGAGAGGCCAGCAAATGCAGGGTGTCGCGCAAATCCATTAGCGCATTTTCCGTTAGTTTGCAGCGCTCCCTTACATATCCTTCATAAGCTCATCGAATACTGCATCACCATCATGAACAAGGCCTGCTTTAGTCTGAGCAATAGACTGGGCCAGTTCAGCTTGAAGGTGCAGAAGTTTTCATTCCTCGATCTGGTCCTATTCTTCTGCAGAAATCAGAACAGCAACGCGTTTACCGTGTTTACTGATCTCAATCGGTTCGCGCTGCGTTTTCATCAGCGGCTCAAAAGCTAAAGGTGCTAATGACAGGATGGTCCACCTTAGTTCGACTAATTCGAAAATCATGACGAAGCACTGGCAGGCGTGACGTAAATGAGTGGCAAGGTGTAGGGCGGAGTTAAAAGGATTGCGGTAATCTCAGCGATTTGGCGCTTAATCACATTGGTTATGCTCTGACTACCCATAGAGTTAACAGTGCCCGGCAGGGCACTGATTGGAAGATTAACTGCACTTATTGTGGCATAGCACTTTTGGGAATGATCGCCCCGCGGTGCTGAATAACGGTACTGGCCGTCAGGTGACCGCGCCCGGCGGCCTGCTCTGCACTGCCGCCGGATAAGCGTACCGCAAGATAACCGGCGCTGAAAGAGTCACCTGCTGCGGTAGTATCCACCACTTTGTCGCTGGCGAGTCTGACCGCAGGCACTTCGACTAATGGCGTATCACCGGTCGCAACCAGGCAGGATTCGGCACCGCGTTTAATCACAATCTCTTCAACGCCCGCAGCAAGCGTGCGCGCCACAACCTGCTCAATGGTCGCTTCACCCCACAGTAGGGTTTCATCATCCAGCGTCAGAAACGCGATATCGGTGCAGGCCAGCATCGCGGCGTAAGTCTGCTGCGCCTCTTCACGGCTTTGCCACAAGCGCGGGCGATAGTTGTTATCAAAAATCACCTTACCGCCGTTACCGCGACACTCGGCTAACAGCGTCATCAGTCGGGCACGGCTGTTGTCGTTAAGAATTGCCAGGCTGATACCGCTCAGATAGAGATAATCGAACAGCGCCAACTCTTCACAAATTTCATCGGCGCGTTCGCTTTCCAGCCAGTAACGGGCGGCCGCTTCATTGCGCCAGTACCAGAAAGTGCGCTCTCCCGCAGCATCAGTTTCGATAAAATAGAGCCCTGGCAGTTTGTTTTCCATGCGCTGGACCAGCGTGGTACTGACATTTTCCTGCTGCCAGGCGTCAATCATTTCGTTGCTGAAGGTATCGGTTCCCAGCGCGGTGACATACTCGACCGCGATCGTGCCGGCGGGCAACTGACGTGCGAGGTAGACCGCGGTGTTCAGGGTATCACCGCCAAATCCACGGCTTAAATCTGCGCCTTTTTGCGACAGTTCAATCATGCATTCGCCAATGATGGCAATTTTTTTATGCGTCATGGTTTCCAGCCTCAGGAAATATCAGTTCCTAGTCTCGCTTTGCATCAAGCCTCAGTCAATGATTTAAAACGCTGTTTTAAATTTATTTACAGCGAATATATGATGATTAAATAGCCTGGCTGACCGCTAAAGTGATCGCTATTAATTCGATTGAAAAGTTAAGGAGCTGATAAACTGGAGGGTGTGAAACTGGCTTTCAATGCCGGTAAAGTTATGCAGGCCAGTGCCGATACTTGCTGAGCGGGATGCCATTTGAGGCAATCTCAAATAACCAGGATGTAAACCATGATGCTGAAAAAAATCAGTCATCGGCTTCCTTCCTCAATTGTTGTGCAAAAACATCAGGAAGAGCGTCTGTTCTGGAAACAGTGTCAGCGATTGTACACTTTTCAGCCGATCTACCAGGTCACTGGTCGCTTGATGGCAATTGAGTTGCTTACCGCGGTGTTTCATCCTGCCGCGCCGAGTCAAAGGTTATCGCCCGAAGACTATTTTGCCGCGCTTGATATTTCACAGCGGTTACATATCGTCCAGGAACAGCTTGAGCTACTGATCCAGTGGGAAAGTAAATTTATTGATGGTGATCTGGTCGCTTCCGTCAATATCGACGGGCCATCGCTATTAGCCATACAGCATCACCACAACATTCGGGCATTGATTGCCCGGCTGCCTTGGGTGCGCTTTGAGCTGGTTGAGCATCACGTATTACCACAGGAAGAGATTGTCGCGCAGATGCCTGAACTTGGCCCACTGTGGCTGGACGACTTTGGCTCCGGCATGGCAAATTTTTCTGCACTGACCGAATTAAAGTATGACTACATCAAGCTGGCGCGTGAGCTGTTTGTTCTGCTGCGCGCCACCGAAGAAGGCCGTAATCTTTTTCTGATGTTGCTGGCGTTAATCAATCGCTACTGTAAGGGGGTGATTGTTGAAGGTGTGGAAACTGCGGAGGAGTGGGCGCAGGTGCAAAGCTCTTCAGCCTTTGCTGCACAAGGCTATTTTTTCTCGCGGCCGTTACCGTTTGAGCAGCTGACGGATATTCCTCTGCAACTGATCTGATGCCGATCTCATTGGTCTCTACTATCTTTAATCAAAGATAAAGGATGAGCAAGGAGTTGGAGATGTCGCGTAGTGGGAAAATAATAAGCTGGATCGTCGGGATTTTTTTGTTGCTGGTGATCATTGTGGTACTGGTTATTGCTTTCTTTGACTGGAACCGCCTGAAACCCACCATCAACCAGAAAGTCTCGACGGAGCTAAACAGACCCTTCGCTATTCGGGGCGATCTGGGTGTCGCCTGGCAGCGCAATCGTGATGAACCGGGCTGGCGTAGCTGGATACCCTGGCCGCATGTGCACGCCGAAGATATTATGCTCGGCAACCCGCCTGAAATTCCTGAAGTCAGCATGGTGCATCTGCAACGAGTCGATGCCACGCTGGCACCGTTAGCGCTGATCGGTAAGCAGGTGTGGATTCCGTGGATCAAACTGCAGCAGCCGGATGCCAAACTGATCCAGACCGCCGACGGTAAAAATAACTGGACGTTTAATCTGGCAGAGAGCGAAAACAAGGATGACAGTCAGACACCATCTGCCTGGTCATTCCGTCTTGATAATATTATGTTTGATCGCGGGCAAATCGACTATCGCGACGAAATCAATAAAGCCAAAGTGCAGATACTGGTTGATCCGCTGGGCAAACCGGTGCCTTACGGCCAGCTGGCTGGCGGTGACGATAAACAGGAAAATGCGGCCGATTTTGTTTTCGGCTGGAAAGCGCGCGGTACCTACAATAATGAGCAGTTGAACGGCGATGGCAAAATCGGCGGCATGCTCTCTTTACGCAGTAAAACGACTCCATTCCCGATTCAGGCTGACGTGCGCAATGGCACCACTCGCGTTCGTATTGCGGGTATCGTGCAGGACCCGATGAATCTGGGAGGCGTTGATCTGCGCCTGCGCTTTTCAGGTGATACGCTGGCCAATCTGTATGGTCTGACCGGCGTGCTCCTGCCGGACACGCCGCCTTATGAAACCGATGGTCGTTTGCAGGCGCGTTTCCAGCAAAAAGGCGGCGCGGTATTCCGCTATCAGAACTTTAACGGCAAGATTGGCGACAGCGATATTCACGGTACTCTGACTTACAGCCAGGGTAAACCACGGCCAAAACTGGAAGGTTCACTTGAGTCACGCCAGCTGCGTATGGCTGATTTGGGGCCGCTGATCGGCGTCGATTCGGGTAAAGGCAGTGAGAAAACCAAACAGGCGAAGGCAAAACGCGGTGAAGCCTCTTCTCAGCCAGCCGATCGGGTACTACCGCATGATAAATTCGATACCAAAAGCTGGGACGTGATGGATGCGGATGTGAAGTTCAGCGGTAAGCGTATTGAACACAGCAATTCGCTACCAATAAGCGATCTTTACACTCATCTGGTGTTGAAGAAGGGGGATTTGCGCCTCGATCCGCTGCGGTTTGCCATGGCCGGTGGCAACCTGAATTCCACCATTCATTTAGAAGGTGACAGAACGCCGATGCGCGGACGCGCCGATATTCACGCGCGCAAGCTGAAGCTGCGCCAGCTCTTCCCAAATGTGGAGGCGATGCAGAGCAGTCTGGGGCAGATGAACGGTGATGCAACGCTGAGCGGTACCGGCAATTCGGTGGCTGACCTGCTGGCAACCAGCAACGGTAATTTGAAATTACTGATGAATGACGGTTTGATCAGCCGCAGCCTGATGGAGATTGTCGGACTCAACGTCGGTAACTACCTGGTCGGCAAACTGTTTGGCGATGACGAGGTGCGCATTAACTGCGCCGCCGCCGACCTCAATGTACGCAATGGCCTGGCATCAACGCGGCTGTTTGTGTTTGATACTGAAAATGCGGTGATTAATATTTCCGGCACCGTCAATTTTGCAAATGAGCGGCTCGATTTGTCGATCGATCCGGAAAGTAAGGGCATGCGCATTATTACCCTGCGTTCACCGCTGTATGTGCGCGGCACCTTTAAAAATCCGGATGCTGGTGTGAAAGCCGGCCCACTGATTGCACGCGGTGCGGCGGCCGTGGCACTGGGCGCGGTGGTTGCACCTGCGGCAGCGTTGCTGGCACTGATTTCAACCAGCGATGGTGATGATAATCAGTGCAGTAATGTGTTGCAGCAGATGAAGTCGAAGAAGTAGACCAAAAAAAGCCGGACGATGTCCGGCTGTTCACTCAGTGATGGGGGGATGCCCTCAAAGCGTCTGGTGTCGCGTCTCTTTCGAGGCGATCAGCGCCAGCAGCGTCAGGCAGGCCATCGCGGCGAGGTATAAACCCACCGCATACAGACCATAGGTGGTTGCCAGCCAGGTGGCGATGTAAGGTGCCACTGAAGCGCCAAGAATTGACGACAGGTTGTAAGAGAATGATGCACCGGTATACCGCACTTCGGTCGGGAACAGCTCCGGCAGCAGCGCACCCATTGGGCCAAAAGTCAGGCCCATAATACTCAGACCCAGCAACAGAAAGCCCATCACCACCCATTGATTACCTGAACCCAGCATCGACGGAAACAGCAGCGAGAAGGCGATAATCATCAGGGTAATCACAATCATGGTTTTACGACGGCCAAAGCGATCCGCCAGTACACCGGCAATTGGCACGGTAATACCAAAACCAATGACTGCCACCATCAGCATCCACAGGAAGCTGTTACGTGAATAACCCAGACCAATTGGTTCAGCTGCGGTTCCGTAACTCATTGAGTAAACAGTCATAATATAAAACAGCGTATAGGTCGCCAGCATAATAAAGGTGCCGATAATCGTTGCCTTCATATGCTTACTGAACAGGGTGCCAATCGGAACTTTAACCTGCGCATTGGCTTTCTGTACTTTGGCGAACACCGGCGATTCATGCAGCGATACGCGGACATATAGGCCGATCAGCACCAGCACCGCCGAGAGAATAAACGGGACGCGCCAGCCCCATTCCATAAATTGCTCATCGCTTAACAGCCATGAGAGCAGCAGGAAGGTGCCGTTGGCAAAGAAGAAACCAATCGGTGCCCCCAGCTGTGGGAAAGAGCCATACAGTGCCCGTTTCTTCGCCGGGGCATTTTCAGTTGCCAGTAGCGCTGCGCCGCCCCATTCGCCGCCAAGACCGAGGCCCTGACCAAAGCGCGCCAGCGCCAGCAGCAGAGGAGCGAATACGCCAATGGTCTCGTAGCTGGGCAGCAGGCCAATTACTACGGTTGAAATACCCATGGTCAGTAGCGAAGCAACCAGCGTGGCTTTGCGGCCTACGCGGTCGCCGAAGTGGCCAAACACCGCAGAACCAATGGGGCGTGCAATAAAGGCAATGGCAAAAGTCGCCAGCGACTGTAGCGTGGCAACGGTGGCATCGCCCTGTGGGAAGAAAATATGCGGGAAGACGATAACCGCTGCCGTGGCATAAATATAGAAATCGAAGAATTCGATAGCCGTGCCGACCAGCGAAGCGACCAGCACTTTTCCGCGTGAGTTTACTGGTGTGGCATCGTGTTCGGCGTCGAGAGTTGGTGCGATGGAGGCTTGCATAATTGTTTCTTATTTTTAATACGTGAAAGGGAATCTTACGCACAGCAAATGGCGCATTCAATGGCGAAAGGCGGTGTCGAAACGGGCCTTGTTGGTTGAAAAGTCGATAATTTTTATCAATGGATATTTGCTGGCGAATGCCAAGGCGATTGAGCCATTTTTTAGCGGGAATCACTGGCAAAGGGCTAAATAAAAGTTAGCTGTCAGCGATTAATGCTGGATACTGCGCAAAATTCAACCGCAGGACGAGATTTTTAACTGTTTTTTCAGCGTTTCATCGGTGTGGAGGCGGTGCGCCACCGCTAGTCTGTGTGGCGCACCGGTCGATTATTGCGTGCCTGAGTCGGTCACTGACTCTGGCATTATCTTGTCATCTTTGTACTGCGCGGTGGCAATCCACGCGGCGCAAAACAGCGTCAGACGTGCGAAGAAGTAGAAGAACGCCATCAGCCCCAGTACCGAGCCAAACGCGGCACCCGAAGGGGAAGAGGCCAGTTTTGGTAGCGTCAGGGTCATAATAAATTTAATCACTTCAAAGCCAATCGCCGCCAGCAACGTGCCGCGTAACAGCGCTTTTTTGCGGGGTTTATGGCGCGGCAAAATCCAGAAAATCCATAAGAACAACAGATAGTTGGCAAATATCGAAATCGACAGGGCAATCACCGTCAGCGCCGGACGTAACCATTCAATATGATCAAGACCAAGGGCACTGACAATTGCTGCCTGCGCCGAACCCGCCACTGAAGTCAGCGACAGGGTAATAATCAGCGCCAGCACCAAACCGGTAAGCGAAATAAAGTCGCGGGTATATCTGAAGTAAATCTTCTCTTTGTCGGTGGGATTCCGCTCCCAGACATCGCGCGACTGGGCGCGAATCGCCTCGCGCAGATTACCCATCCAGCTAATCCCGGAATAGAGCGCAATCAACAAACCGGTCAGGCCGACGGTGGTGCGCTGCTGAATTGCCGTATTCACGGTATTTTTCAGGGTCTGAGCCAGCGTCGGATCGCTGATACTGCTGACAATTTTATCGATCAGTTCGGTCAGCAGCGTGGGATGCGAGGCGAGAATAAAGCCGACGGCGGCAAAAGAGACCATTAAAATCGGGATAAGCGATAAAAAGGAAAAGTAGGTAATCGCCGCGCCGAACTGGCTGCCGAGACGATCGTTAAAACGTTCACCCGCGCGGATAAAATGCGCCACCGCAGGGATAGCCTGGAACCAGCTGACAAAACGTGACACGCGAGTAATCGAGTGATCAACGGTTTTATTACCGGTTTTAATGGAGATCAGTGGCTTCTCTTCAGCCACTTCATGGGGTTGGTTGGGTTGATTTTGCTTGTCCGTCATTAACCGCTCTTGTCCTTATTTTTAAATGCCTGAATAATAATTATAGCCCGGCTGTCACTCTGCGTAGCGTTTCATCGCCTGAGTCAGCCATTCCATAAACACCTGCACCCGACGAGCCAGGTTACGCCGGTGTGGGTAAATCAGTGAAACCGGCATCGGCTGGGCGCAAAATGCCGGTAGCACCTCTTGCAGCGTTTTCGCTTTTAATTCGCTCTGCACCCCAACGCGGGGCACCTGAATAATCCCTAATCCAGCGATGCAGGCTGCGCGATAAGTTTCGGTACTGTTTACCGTCATTACGCCCCCGGTCTGAATGATATGGCAACGCTGACCATCAAAAAACTCAAACCCAACGGGTGGGCTACCCAGCTGCTGGCTGTAGTGCACCATCGCATGTTGTGACAAATCATCCAACGTTTGCGGCGTACCAAAACGGGTCAGATAGTTCGGGCTGGCGCAATTTATCATTGGCAGATGTCCGAGCGGACGGGCGATCAGGCCGGAATCCTTCAGCGTACCGACGCGCACCACACAATCAAAGCCTTCACTGATTACATCAACCAGCCGGTCGCTGCTGCTGAGTTCCAGCTCAATCGCCGGATAGTGCTGTAAAAATTCCGGCAGCCGTGGAATAACAAAATTACTCGCCAGACTGACCGGCATATCCACCCGCAGCCGTCCGCTGAGAGTGGCGGGATCGTGCTGGAACAGTGAATCCATCTCATCCAGCGTCGCCAGCAGGTCGCGACAGCGCTCATAGTAGATCATGCCGTCCTGGGTGAGCTGGACGCGCCGCGTAGTGCGATGCAACAGCCGGACGCCCATCTGATTTTCCAGTGCCTGTAACTGGCGCGAAACGCTGCCTTTAGGCAGACCCAGGCTTTCGGCGGCGCGGGTGAAACTCTGCATTTCAGCTACTCTGACAAAAACCTGCATAGCGTGAATTTTATCCATTTTGTGCACCGATTGTTATCTGTAGTGAAACAATGAAACGTAGCTATAGGCGTTTATAGATCAAAACGAGAGGAATATCCTGACTTTCGTCCCCACTTATCTCCGAGGAGCTTAAAATGACGCGTAAAATTGCATTAATCACCGGTGGCAGCCGCGGTTTAGGTAAGAATGCAGCCCTGAAGCTGGCTAAAAAGAGCAGTGACATCATTTTGACCTACCACAGCAAACAGCAGGAAGCGCAGGCGGTAGTTGAGGAGATTGAAGCACTCGGCGCGCGTGCGGTGGCGCTTCAACTGGATATATCGGACAGCAGCAGCTTTGATGCTTTTGCCACTGAGGTGAGACATCAGCTAAAAACGCTGTGGCAGCGCGAGAGTTTTGATTATTTATTAAACAATGCGGGTATTGGCATTCACGCTCCGTTTGAAGAGACCAGTGAAGCGCAATTCGATCAACTGGTGAATATTCAGTTCAAAGGGCCATTTTTCCTGACGCAAAAGTTGTTGCCGCTATTGGTTAACGGTGGCCGTATTCTGAACGTTTCCAGTGGGCTGGCGCGCTTCAGCCTGCCGGGCTACTCCGCGTATGCAGCAATGAAAGGCGCGATGGAAGTGCTGACGCGTTATCAGGCGAAAGAACTGGGCGCACGTGGCATTGCGGTAAATATTATCGCGCCGGGTGCCATTGAAACTGATTTTGGTGGTGGCGTGGTCAGGGATAACAGCGAGTTAAATGCTTTTATCGCTTCACAAACTGCGCTGGGGCGCGTTGGGTTACCGGATGATATTGGCGATGCGATTGCGGCGATTCTCAGTGATGAAAGCGGCTGGATCAATGCGCAACGTATTGAAGTGTCTGGCGGGATGTTTATCTGAGGCGGCATTGATGCCTCTGGCGTACGGGAGCCGTTTTCGGCTCCCGCACTGATGTCATTGTTGATTAAAGCCGGATAGTGCCATCAATCACCGTCACCGTCTGGCCACCAATCCAGATGTCATCATTCTTGTAGCTGACCTGCACTCGGCCATTGCGTTGCATCGCCGTGCCCTGACGCACCCGGTAATCATCGTTTTTTCCCTGCTGCTGAAAATAGCGAGCGAGGCAGGCATTGGCGCTGCCGGTTACCGGATCTTCCGTCAGCGATCCCTGCTCAATCAGCAAGCCACGCACTTCATACTGCTCATCCCCTTCGGCCAGTGGACCAAACGGCATCACGCCGTTGACGTTGGCGTGTTGTTGCAGGCGTTCGAGATCTGCCGGATTCGGCTTTATTGCCAGTACCGCCTCCGCAGAAAGCATCGGCACCAGCAGCCAGCGAATCCCCATATCTGCCACCATAACCGGCTGCTGTTGATCAAAGGCATCACTGTTTAACGCCGACGTGAGCAGTGCATCACTGTACGGTGTCAGAGTAGCGGCCGGGGCGGCAAAGGCCAGCGAGCCGTCGTCGGCAATATTGATCGTCACCAGACCAACACCGCACTGCTGCACGATTTGCCCGGCGTTTTTACACGCAATGCCTGCTTCCAGCAGCGCATGGGCGCTGCCAAGCGTCGGGTGCCCGGCAAACGGCAATTCATAATCCGGCGTGAAAATGCGCAGGCGATAGTCAGCCGCTGCGTCAGTGGCTGGCAGCACAAACGTGGTTTCCGACAGATTGGTCCAGCGCGCAATATCAGCCATCTGTGAATCGCTTAAGCCGTCGGCCTGCATAATCACCGCCAGCGGATTGCCATTAAAAGCAGAACTGGTGAAAACATCGACCTGTTTAAACGGTATGAATTGTGACATTGAGATCTCGCTATGCTGACGAATAAGCTCTATTACTACTGCGAAGAGATTGCCATCGTCAACCAATGGGTCTATGAATAACACTATGTACCTTAAGAGAAAGTGACGGTTTTATGCTTAAAATTCTGGGAAGAGCGTCATCGATTAACGTCAGAAAAGTACTGTGGCTGTGCGACGAACTGGATATCGATTTTCATCGTGAAGAGTGGGGCGAAGGGTTCAAATCGCCTCATGAAGCAGAATTTTTAGCCCTTAATCCGAATGCAATGATTCCGGTGATTCAGGACGATGATCTGGTGATGTGGGAATCGAATGCCATTATTCGCTATCTGGCGAACGCTTATGGCGGCGAATGGCTCTATCCCCAGCAGCCACGCGCCCGTGCGCCGGTTGATCAGTGGATCGACTGGCAGGCCACTGAACTCAACACGTCATGGCGCTATGCATTTATGTCGCTGGTGCGTAACTCGCCTGCGCATCAGGACCCAAGGTTACTGGCCGCCGCCTGTAAAGGCTGGTCGCACACCATGGGCATTCTGAATAAACAGCTGGAAAGAACCGGTCGCTATGTTGCGGGGCGTCATTTTTCGCTGGCGGATATTCCGGTCGGCCTGTCGGTTAACCGCTGGTATGAGACGCCGCTGGATCATCCGAATTTGCCCGCGGTGCGCGCCTATTACGAGCGTCTGACCGAGCGTAGCGGCTATGCCACCTGGGGACGTAACGGAACGCCCTGAGATTTAACCGATGCCCGGCGACAGGCCGCTCATCTCACAGGCCAGCGCGCCGGTACGTTTAATTGCGTAAGTGTAACGCTCATCAAACGGGTAGCAACAGGAGAGTCGCAGCGCGTTATTACAGCGTTCACTCAGGGTATAGAGTGCGCCTGGCGTAACGCAGATTTTCTCCTGGAGCAGACGGTGGAACAGCGCAATACCATCGACATTACCCGGTAGCTCAACCCAAAAGACAAAGCCGCCCTGCGGCAGGGTGGCGCGTGTACCTTGGGGGAAGTGGCGAGCAATCAGACCACGCGCTTCATCCAACTGACTGATATAGCGACGGCGCAGACTGCGCAAATGATGATCGTAACCACCCGACTCAAGGAAATGTCCCAGCGTTTCCGAAAGCAGTATCGATTCTGACATCGATGACACCGCTTTTAATCGCGCAATCTCCGCGCTGAAGCGACCTGCTACTATCCAGCCGACACGGAAATCCGGTGCGAGCGTTTTGGTAAAGCTGGAGCAGTAAATCACCCAGCCATCGCGATCAAAGGCTTTTACCGCAGGTGACAGCGGCGTGCAGAACTGTAACTCGCCGTATAACCCGTCTTCAATCAGCGGAACCTGGTAGTGATTAACCAGCTGCGCCAGTCGCTTTTTATCTTCCAGTGACATGCTGCAACCCAGCGGATTCTGCACGTTCGGCATGGCTATCAGCGCCGAGATGCGTTTCTCAATTAACAGCATTTCCAGCGCATCCAGCGACAGTCCACGCTGTGGATCGGTGGGAATTTCAATCGATTTTAGTCCGAGGCTGGCGAGCAGCGGAAACAGGAAAAAATAGGTCGGAGTCTCCAGTCCGACACAGTCTCCCGGTTTAGTCAGGGCGCGTAGTGCCAGTTGCAGCGCCTCCATACAGCCGTGGGTCAGCGTAATATCGTCAGCAACCAGTGCCATGCCGGAATCCATCGCGCGTCTGGCGACCTCCCGGCGCAGGCGCATGCTGCCAGGCGGCATGGCATAGCGACCAATCATTCCCGGCTGGCGGCGCAGCAGTGAGGCCATAATGCGGCTCAACCTGGCCGCCGGATAGAAATCGCCATTTTGCGGGCAGGCCAGTGAAATATTGGTGTAGTCAGGATGATTTTGTGCGGCAAAAACGGTATCAATAAGATCCAGTTTTTCACTGCTCGGTGACGAAACTTGAGCACGATGCTCACTGGCTTTGGTCACGGACGGCAGTACCCCACGGACAAAATAACCCGATTGCGGTCGCGCTTCTATCAGGCCGCGATCTTCAAGGATCCGCCAGGCATTTAACACCGTATTGACGCTAACCTGATGTGAACCTGCAACCCGACGAATCGCCGGTAATCGGCTGCCAGGAGGATAAGTGCCATGATGAATCGCTGTGGCAAAGGTTTCGGCCAGCTGATGATAGAGCGTCGTTTCCTGTGGTTCGATGATGGACACAATTTCCTCCTGACCTGATGGTTACAATGCGTTCATTTGTCAGATTGTACTCAATACAATAGTCATTTTGTGTATCTGTTACCATCACGCAGTAGTTTTTACACTGGTGCTCTGATAATTCATAAACAGGTGCACCATGCTCGATCCCTCATTTTTCAGTTATGTCACCGTAATGTCGATCACACCCGGCCCAAATAACCTGTTGCTGGCAACGTCAGGGGTTAACTTTGGCCTGCGGCGGACGCTGCCAATGGTTTTCGGTATTTTAGTTGGCTGTGCGATACAAACCATGCTGGCTGGCTTACTGCTGGAGGTGTTACTGCACTGGATGAGCCAGGTGCGTTTGCCGCTGACTTTGCTCGGCTGTACTTATCTGCTCTGGCTGTCGTGGAAACTGTTTCGCTCATCGGCACCGGAAATGCGGGCCAACGGTCGGCCCATGACGCTGATTGGCGGCGCACTGTTTCAGGCAGTAAATCCCAAAGCCTGGCTGATGGCGACCAATGTTGCCTTGTTGTACAGCGCCAGCAGCGGAGTATTAACCGTGATGGCAGGTTTTATGCTGCTTAATCTACCCTGTATCCTGGTCTGGGCGGTGATGGGCGATCGTTTACGTCATCATCTGCAAATACCGTGGAAGCTGAAGCTGTTTAATAGCGTAATGGCGTTGTCGCTGGTGGCTACCACACTATGGATGCTGATTGAGGCGCTGCAATATTAATGGCACATCTGATAAAAAGCCCTCATCGCAAATGAGGGCAGGTTGGTTTACTGTCTGATTAAGCGCGGAACTTCAGGAGTTTCTTCAAAATTGCTGCGGAATGGATTAATATCTAAACCTCCTCTGCGCGTATATCTGGCAAAAACAGTTAATTTATCGGGACGGCAGTAATGGTTGATATCATTAAAAATGCGTTCAACGCACTGTTCGTGAAATTCATTATGCATTCTGAATGAAATCAGATATCGCAATAGTTTTTCTCTGTCTATCCTGTTTCCTTTATACTTAATTACCACGCTTCCCCAGTCAGGCTGATTAGTCACCAGACAATTAGACTTTAACAGATTAGAAGAGAGTGACTCATAAACATAGTCGCCGGAAGTGGCGTCAGAAAGATATTGAGGATTAAAGTCATAATCATCGATCTGTATGTCAAGATGATCAATGCACTCTCCCGGAAGTGAGGTGGTTAATAAGGGATAATGATTAAGGTGAGGATAAATTTTAACGCTAACCTGACCGTTGGCGGCCTGGGATAAGTCTTTTTTAAGTGCTGCCGAAACATGATCCGGCGTATCAAATTTGCTTTGATTAAAACTATTAAGATAGAGTTTAAAAGATTTCGATTCGATCAGATTACTGCTGGTTGCCGGAATAATAAACTCGGCAATAGCAACAATCGGCTTACCGCGCGGATTTAACCAGGAAAGCTCGAATCCAGTCCAGAGATCAAAGCCTGAAAATGGCAAGTTGTCTGGCTTAATATCAATTTCATCCCGGCCATAAGCTCTTGGCAGAGATTCCAGTAAATCGGGTGAGTAAAACTGAATATATTCAGTTTTTTTACCGAGCAGGGTGATTCCTTCGTTACTTTTCACAGGCATTCCTTTTTTGTGCGTTAATATATCTACTGAATAACTCACGAGCTGCATAGATCGGCCCGACACCGATGATGGCGTAGGCTAACTTTATGATAAATTGTGAAATAATCATGGTTTGTATGGTTTCTGTACTCAGTACGTTATAAAAAGCAAGAGTACAGAATATAATACTGTCTATAGCCGAAGCTATCACCGTACTGGTAATCACCCGGATAAACAGAAATCTGGAATTAGTCAGCTCTTTTATTTTACATAACAGTAAGGAGTTTATATTTTCTGAAATCAGATAGGCACAGCTTGATGCAAACAGCACGGCGATAATGCTTTCGACAAACTCACTGTAGGATTTATTCAGATCCCATTCGCTCAGGCCCGGCAACAGACTGGTAGCCCATAATCCGGTAACAAATAAGATATTGGCGATAAAAGAGATAAGAATGGTTCTTCTGGCCATTCTTAGCCCGAAAAATTCATTAAGGATATCAACGAAAATAAATGTTAAAGGGTAAAAGAAAATGGCCGGTGGAACTACAAAATTGACCAAGGGAATATGGATGGGTTTGACCCCACTTATAGTACAAAGAATGTAAATAACACACATGGTCACACTGATTATCAAATAAGCATACCATGATCTTTCATGCCGATCCGCCAGGTCGTAAGAGGTAATGGTATTTATATCACCATATAAACGGCGATAGAGAGCTTTAAGCTCATTGCGATTAAAGTCATCGGTAATTATGCTATTATCCAGCTCCTGTAAGTCAATATTGAGATGCTTGCCTGTTGCAAGTACCATAATATTGGCTTTTATGGTATCCGCGCGACTAAAACCCAATAGTTTGTATTTTTTATTGCAGTCCATTTAATATTTATCCTTAAATATTTAAACTACATTTCATTCAAACTCACTCTTTCTTCAATAATCGAACCCAACAGCATCTCGCCATATTGCTGCATATGCTTTCCATAATTATTGTTTTGTCTAAAAAAGATTCCATCTTTTTCTGAATGGAAGAGTCCCAGCTGTTTATTTGATGGCGGACTGTGACGTCTGATAATAAGTGTGTTTCCAGGGAAAAAGAGATTTTCTATTTTATCTTCTACTTTTAATGCCACCATATTAGACACGTCACCAAAGTACCATGTTACCGGATACTGAGTGGCCAGAAATCCGACTCTCTGTTTAAAACACGACAAAAAAACCGACTGCGGTATCACCGGAATTGCCGCGGGATTTTTATCTCCTTCAGGCGATAACATTTTTTCAATGAACTCAATCTGCTCTAAATCGTGATTTTCAATGACATCACAAGTTACGCCAAAGAAGTCAGCAATACGGGTAATGGTAGAGTGCTGTACGTTATCTACCTTACCCTCAAGGATTTTATATAATGTTGCACGCGTTACGCCGGTGCGGTTAGCAAACGACACCTTCGTTTCACCCCGACTTCGCATAATATAATCTATATTGTTGATTATATTATCCTTTCTCTGAGAGCCAGATACTTTCATAGATTAGCTTTCCCTGCTCTAAATTGAGTCGCCTTAGCATATAAATATTTCTAATGGCTGTCCATGTTCCAGAGGGCCAGTGGTGCATATAAAGAGCTAAAATAACGACTTAAATTCATTTTCCAAAATATAAATAAACTATTTAACTTATTGTTTATAATAATTAAAATAAAATAGTGTACATTAATGAATTCAAAATGACTCTTTTTCGGTTGACTTTGCCCCCTTTGAGGAATTAATTTCTCTTCATAGTTTCGGTGTGTTATCGGTTTGTCTAGCGACAAATTACTGAGTAACAATCTCTAAGCAATAGCTATTACCTCTGATTTTTACGCTGTATTACTACGATTTTATCAGGAGATAAAATGAATGGAGTCACTTCGCAAGACTGGCATCGGGAAGATATCCTTGCTGCCGTCAGAAAGAAGAAAAAGTCGCTTGCTGCTCTGTCGAGAGAAAATGGTCTGTCATCAGGTACGCTGACTAACGCATTACAAAGGCCTTGGCCGCGTGGGGAAAAGATTATCTCTCACGCCATTGGAGTCGCACCTGAAGAGATATGGCCCAGCCGATATCTGAATAAAATTTAATAAATTAATATTTATTTTCATAGCCTTACATAACAGCTTGTTTTGCGGTTATCTCTTTGCTCCACACCAGGGAAATTTAGATTTTTATTTTGCTGAAGATGCTGGCTGATAAACGCCAGGCTGAATTAAAGAATCTGGCTAAAAAGTCTGACAGCGAGCTTGATTACCGCGGTATTCCCCTTCGGTAAGGCGCGGCTTAACGCTCTCCTGCGTAAGGAATTGCCGCGTGAGTTAAAGGGCAAATAATGTCTACGAAACAGGATTATCGCAAAAAAAAACGGCGGCATAATTGCCGCCGTTGTTCAGACAAGCTGACTTATCGACTAGTTCTGCGCTGCCGCGGCGGGTGCTGCTGCCGGAGCGTCGTTAGCGTTTGAATCGTCGTTCGCCGCTGGGGTCATTGGCGTGTAATCAAGCTGCAGAATACGGCTGGTATCACCCAACTCTTTTTCTGTCGCGGCAACGTTACCATTCAGTTTCTGGCCGTAAGAAGGGATGATCTCCTTCAGTTTAGCCTGCCACTCTGGCGTAGCGACTTTGTCTTTAAACACTTTGTTCATCAGATCCAGCATGATAGGTGCCGCAGTTGATGCGCCAGGTGAAGCACCGAGCAGTGCGGCGATGCTGCCATCCTGCGAGGAGACCACTTCGGTGCCCAGGCGCAGTACGCCGCCTTTCTCGGCATCTTTCTTGATGATTTGCACGCGCTGGCCTGCAATCACTAAATGCCAGTCCTCTTTCTTCGCGTCCGGGAAGTACTCTTTCAGCGCCTCGTAACGATCGTCATCAGACAGCATCACCTGGCTGATCAGGTATTTCACCAGATCAAAATTATCCATGCCAACGTGCATCATCGGCATCACGTTAGAGGTGGTGATGGAACCGAACATATCCCACAGTGAACCGTTTTTCAGATACTTAGTGGAGAAGGTAGCGAACGGACCAAACAGCAGAACCTGTTTGCCATCCAGTACGCGGGTATCGAGGTGCGGAACGGACATTGGCGGCGCGCCAACGGAGGCTTTACCGTACACTTTCGCCAGGTGACGTTTTACCACTTCCTGGTTTTCAGTGACGAGGAATTCGCCGCCAACCGGGAAACCGGCATAGTTTTTCGCTTCAGGAATACCTGACTTTTGCAGCAGTGGCAGCGCTGCGCCACCGGCACCGATAAAGACGAATTTCGCCTTAATGGTTTTCTCTGCGCCATTATTTTTCAGATCAGCGATAGTGACATTCCAGCTACCGTCGTCATTACGCGTGATATCGCGCACTTCGTGGCTGGTCTGCAGATTAAATTTGTCGCTTTTTGACAGTGATGCCACTAACTGACGGGTGATCTCGCCAAAGTTAACATCAGTACCGATGGTAATGCGCGTCGCGGCAACTTTCTGCTTAGGATCGCGACCTTCCATCACCAGTGGGATCCACTGTTCAATTTGCTGATGATCTTCTGAGAATTCCATTCCGCGGAACAGCGTGCTCTGCTGCAGTGCGGCATAGCGCTTGCGCAGGAACTCGACGTTATCGTCGCCCCAGACAAAGCTCATATGCGGAGTGGTGTTAATAAAGCTGCGTGGATTTTGCAGCACGCCTTTCTGTACCTGATAAGACCAGAACTGACGTGAAATCTGGAAGGATTCGTTAATCTCTACGGCTTTGGAGATATCAATCGAACCATCTTCTTTTTCCGGCGTGTAATTCATCTCAGCGAGCGCTGAGTGGCCGGTACCGGCATTGTTCCAGCCGTTAGAGCTCTCTTGTGCTACGCCATCAAGACGTTCGACCATCTCAATGGACCAATTCGGTTCAAGTTCATGCAGATAAGTCCCCAGAGTGGCACTCATAACTCCGCCGCCGATCAGCAATACATCGACGTTCTTTTCTTGTTCTGCAACTGCTTGTTTGCTAAAGCCAAAAGCATTCATACACAGCGCGAGAATTAATGCTGTTTTGCGCATTATGCGACATCTCCAACCGTTGATTTCTCAACATTTCTTTGCAGGCGATAGAGTTCCAGCTTCTGATGAGCGGTTAATCTATTTCCACCACGATAAAAAGGACACTCACGAGTAAAGCAACATAAAGCGTCATTTTGCTTAACTGCACGTTATACATGCGAGCAGAAATATAACATTCCTGAAATTAATTTGAACAATTTGTTTAAAATTTAAAATATGTAGCGGGATTTTGACGGGCTGAAACGATAAGGCTGAAGAGGGTATCAGCCTGAAATGTTAACAAAAATTGCTTTCAAAAGATTATCGACAGCGGATCAGTCGCGCGGCGCGCTGTCCGGTAATTTTCGCGTACTGATAGCCAGCCGGTTATAGGTATTCATCAGGCCAATCGCGATAGTCAGATCAATAATCTCTTTTTCGCTGAACTGAGTAGCCAGTGACGCATATAATGAGTCAGGCGCGCCTTGCGTTGCGATTAATGTCAGGCTTTCGGCCCACGCCAGCGCTGCTTTCTCTTTTGCGCTGAACAGCGTGCCCGACTCATGCCACACCTGCGTCAGCACGATTTTATCCCAGCTTAAGCCCGCTTTGTGCAGCGCTTTAGTGTGCATATCGATACAGTATGCACAGCCGTTAATCTGTGAAACGCGCAGGAACACCAATTCGACCAGCTCATGCGCAAGGCCGCTTTGCGAGACATAGCTGTAAACCGCGCCGAGTGCCTTCATGCCTGCCGGTGCAACTTGAGAAAAATCAATACGTTCGCTCATTATATCTCTCCTGCCATCATTAATGTTGGGTTAGCCTTGTGGCGTTGATGAGTATTCTCTTCTCTGTGATGGAATAGAAAAAGTGCCAGGAACTGATAAAAATAGTGGTTCATTCAGAATCAGCGTCAATCGCGATGCGCGTAGCGGATTAACCGAGCAGATTCGCAGTGCCATTACTCAGGCGATCGGTGAAGGACGATTAAAACCGGGGGCGCGGATGCCGTCCTGCCGCGACCTTGCCGCGCAGCTTGGCGTTGCGCGTGGAACTGTGCGAAGCGCCTACGATATGCTGGCTGACAGTCAGCTGCTGGAAGCGAAAGGTGCGGCCGGAACCTTTATTACCCAATATCCGCCGATCACAATTTCAAACTCCGTGCCATCCGTGGCGCTGACGCCACTGCCGGATATCGTCTGTGACTATGATACGCCGCCACTGACCTTTCAGATGGGCGTACCGGCAACTGATGCCTTTCCGGCCAGCGTCTGGTCACGTATTCTGCAACGCCATGCACGTAGTAGTGCCACCCAGCCGGTCTGTTATCCCGATCCGCGTGGCAGCCTGGCACTGCGTCAGGAACTGGTGGCGTACCTGGCGATGTCGCGTGGCGTTAACTGTCAGGCAGCGCAAATCATTATTACTAACGGCTACGCCGGTGCGCTGGGGCTGGTCTGTCTGGCAATGGGTTTTCGTGACGCTCAGGCGTGGATTGAGGAACCGGGCTACTTACTGGCCTGTAAGGCGCTGGGATTAGTCGGTATTGAGCCGGTGCCGATTGCGGTTGATGAGCAGGGCATCAGGGTGAGTGAAGGGATACAGCGTGCGCCTGCCGCCAGCTTCGCGCTGGTGACTGCCGGGCAGCAGTCACCGCTGGGTATGGCACTTTCGCCGGAGCGTCGCAGTGAGCTGTTGGCATGGGCACAGGAAAATCACCGCTGGATTATTGAAGATGACTACTTAGGCGAGTTGCAGCTTAGCAGCCGCGCGGCTCCGGCGCTGGCTTCAAGAGACAGCGCCGGGCGGGTCATCCATATCGGCACGTTCAGCAAAACGCTCAGTCCCGCGCTGCGCCTCGGTTTTGTCGTCGTCCCGCTGGCGCTGGCTGCGCGCTTTGGTGATATCGCGGCGGCAATGGCTCCGGCATCGGGTGCTGTATCGCATAACGCGGTGGCGGAGTTTCTGCGTGAGGGTCACTTTTTACGCCATTTGCGCCGCATGAAGCGCCTCTATGCCGAGCGAATGGAGAAAATGATGCAGGCGCTGCAACCGCATTTTCCCCAGCTCCGGCGCGGCGGGCTGGCGGTTATCGTGCCGCTACCGGCGGGAATCGCCGACCGTATCATTGCTCGTGAAGCGCTGGCCTGGGGTATGGCTCCCTCGCCGCTGTCAGCATGGTTTCAGCGTGATGAGCTGCGCCAGTATGGCCTGATATTAGGGGTGACCAATATGCCAGGCGACGGCTTTGAACAGTGCGCGCAAAAACTGCGCCAGTTAGTTGACGCACATTTGCCGGTGGTTACTTCTCCAGGGTCTGATTGACGCGCTGCAACATCCAGGGATAGAACGGATTGGATGAGATACGCATCAGCATATCAAGGCTGACAATCAGCACCGAGCGTTCGCCGCGCGGCGTCAGGCTGCCAAAACTGACGCCAAATTCTTCTGGTTTGTCCGGGTAGCGGCCATACAGCGAGTCGCTAAGTGGGAACGGCAGCGAGACGTGCGACAGTGAATAGATATCCGTCGGATATTTCACCCCCAGCGGCTCGGTCACCGAGACGGTTTCACCGGCCAGCGTGCGTATAGCGACAGCTTCACTGCTGGTGTGGGAGGCGCTGGTGATCAGTGTAGTAGTGTAACGCCTTGGAGGAGGCGGTAGTAAGTGTTCACTTGCATGCAGTGAGCTGCTGCGCATTAACGGTGACAGGCGTACCGACTGATTCACATCAAATAACACCAGTTCGCTGCCGTTAGCCGGTAACTGATTGTATAACGCATTGATTACCGCAGGCGTACTGACGGTGGCATCCGCTACCGACTGGAAGGCCAGTACCGGAGGCAGTCGGTTTAAGCCATCAGCGCGCGCAAAATCGAGAATTTCCTTCTGTAGTGCACGGGTTAACAAATAAGACTGCCGCGCAGCTTTTACCGGAAATGAATTGTATTTAAATGGATTAAACTCCGGCAGGATGCCGAGCCACGCGGTGCGGGCAAATGCCGGTAACAGTGAAGGCAGCCCGGCCAGTCCGGCATAACGGGCATAGCCGCTGACGCCAATCATTGGTGAAATCAGAACCAAACGCTGCGGTATCACCAGCCGTGGATCATCCAGCGCGTCCAGCGCATATTTCATTGCCAGCGCACCGCCATTGGAAAATCCCATAATATGCAGTGGAGCATCGGCCGGAACCCGCTGGCGGGCTTCACGCACTGCCAGCCGCGTGGCCGCCATCCAGTCTTCCCAGTTGACGCGCGTCAGTCCGCCCGGCACGGTGCCGTGTCCTGGCAGACGAATAGCGACAGCAACAAAGCCGTGCTGCTGATAATTTTCCGCAAAATGACGCAGGCTGTAAGGCGAGTCCGTCAGGCCGTGCAGCAACACTACCGCACCGCGTGGTTTTCCTTCTGGCAGCAAGATATAAGAACGGTTCCAGTCATGGGCAAAGCCGGGTGGATAAACCGGACTTTTCGCGGCGTAGCGATTGAACGTTTCCGGCTGATCGTCACTGAGTTTGTCAGTGACGTTGGCTTTTACTGCGGCAAAAACACGGTTTTCATTTTCTGCCCACGTAGCCCAGTTGGCTCTGTCCATCGCGCTGGCGCTCAGCTCTTCCGGTACATAGGTGTGCCACAGCTCAAGATCTGGCCCGCGCTCTGTCACGGTAATACGTATTGCCAGCAGCACAATTGCCACGATGACAAACGAAATGATTGCGCGTTTCAGCCAGGTCCTGGTCCGTTTTAACATCGTGATTTTGTGCCTTTAGCGATTAAATTTTAAAGTACCGGCGATAAATATAGCGGATAACAAAATACTCAATAGCGCCTAATAACAGAAACCACAGGCAAAATACCAGCGTGTACAGCTGGCCAATATCCTGCAAATGGAAGGTTGCCATCAGCGATTTAGTCAGCTGCACGCCAAACCACGGTGCCGGCAGCAGCAGGGCTGACAGAAAACCGAGCATCAGGATGCCCATTGGGATCAGAAAGGTTTCAAAGGTGCTTTTCATGCGTTCAGACTTGTTCGCTAAAGTGAACCGGCATTGTCAGATAATATTCCTTCAGATTCAATATTCATGCCCGTGCCAGCAGGCTGCGCATCCACTGACTAAAATTTCCGCGTTTGTAAAATGCCAGCCAATGCTGGCACTAATCTTAAAATAAAGTTATTGATTTAATGCGCTTATTAACCATTATAAGAGTATGGACTAAAAAGACTAAAGTCTCATTGATTACTGTCGGTTTATGATTTTTTATTGTTTATTTACAGCGCATTAAATGGTTAATTGACTCTTAATCATTCCAGATGCTTTCACAATTATTCTCCGTGGCTATGCTTAACTCGGTTGTGTAAAGCATAAGTATGGTTAATTGATTAAATCAGCGGAGGCGCGATGAGCACAGTGAATCTTAAGAAAGTCGATTTGGTGATTGTGATCGATTCCAGTGATTCGATGAAAGACGAAGCGGCGGCACTCAGTAAGGCAATTAACACGGCGATTGAACAGGCTAAAAGCGCCTGCCCATCAGATTTACGAACCGAATATCTGGGTATCGAAGGAAAATTTGCTAAAACCAACTTCACTCAAACCACGCGTGAATACCTGACGAAAAATGCCAGCGTGCAGGCCAGCCAGCTGGCGGCACGCGTCAGAGGCACGGTGCCGGGTGCCGGAGCACAGGAAGATCTGGCACGCGCGGTAGAAGATATCAGTCGTTTCTATGACTGGCGGCCGGATGCTGAGCGCGCCATTTTTATCCTGGGTGATGAAGGGCTTGAAGGTGGCGGCTATCAGGCGACCGATGAAAGCCTCGCAGCTAATGATAAAGCCATCGCGACTGCGCTGGCCAATAAGGTTAAAGTGCACACCTATCAGGGAACGCCTTACGAGCCGTTTAAAACCGCTGCCGATGAAGAGGCAATGACTAAAGAGTATAAGCGTCTGGCATTGCGCACCGGTGGCGAATATTACATCTATACCAAAGGGGTAGCAGATTTTAAGCAGGTTCTGGAAGAGACGATCTGTGCCAGTAAAGTGCCGGTAGATGAAAGTATCGCCGACAAAAAAGAGGAAGCGCAGCAACTGGATGGTAAAGATAAGGATCCGCAGGATCAGGATCCCGGCGATCAGGTTAAAAACCCCGCCGATCAAACCAGTAAGCCGACTGACGATCGCCCCGCGCAGCCGCCAAAAGGCCTCTGCGATCTACAGGAAGAGATTGTAAAAGCGGTTAATACCCTTGCTGATGTATTAAAAGAACTGGTCACCAGCTGTAAACCTCAGGCTGGCGATAAGAAGCCCTGCCGTTGTCACGACCATGATGACAATGACCACTCAGATAAGCCGATCGTACCGACGGCGCCAGCCACCTCGCCGAAACAGCCAGAGGGCAAAGTGCCGGAAAAGCCGGTGAATCCTGCCAAACCGCAGGCACTACCTGCCGTGCCGGAAGCCCCTAAAGATGAAGAACTGTTTGCCATTGTTTTGCAAACCGATAACTACATCTGGAAAGGCAATAAGAGTGATAATGGCGATATCTACGCCCATGATGTGAAAAGCGGCGCAGTGAAGCGCAAGGCGGTCGACAGTGCGCAGCGAATGGGGCAGAGCAACGCGATTACCACCGATGGCTATCACTACATGGCCGTGGACACCAGTACCGTTTATCGCGGCAAGGAAGGAGCGAGTTTTGAATTAATGAGCTCGCTGTCCGGTGGAGAATATCTTGATGGTTTTGCCTTCCGCAAAGACAACACCGGCTACATGTTTCGTGGCATGAAAAACGTCGTGTCGTGGTTTAAACACGATCCCGCCACCACGAATATTGCGCGCAATACTCTGACCGTGCTGCCTGGCGCAGGAGAATCTCGCGTGGCATTTGGTCCACAGGAAGAGCAGTGGATCACCGATATTGTCTTTGATGGCAACGACCGCGCCTGGCTGCTCGGTTTTTACGGCGATTTATGGGTAGTGGAAGATACAACGTCATCCACTGAATGGAGAACGCGTTATCTGTTTCGTTTCCCACAGTTAACCTTCGCGGCAGGATATACCCGTTATATTGGCATTGCGTTTGATTCAGTGGGCAGTGTCTTGCTGGCCGGTGGGCAGATTGAGAGCAATAATTCTTCACGGCGCTTTATCGCAAAAGGCTCGGTTAAAGACGCCAGTAAAGTTGCATTGCTGTATGAAGGTGGCCCGCAATCAGGTTCCTATGGCGACCTCTCTTCTCAAGCATTTCCAAAGATAACGCTTTGATCTGTATTGGGCCAGCGTCGTCTGGCCCACAGAATTCAGCAACGGGCAAGTTAGCCTGCGTTAAAATGTATAGCCAAGGCTATACTCAAATCCATGATTTTATTGTCTTTTTATCTGTACCACTGCGTGATAGCATGCGCGCTCTTTTGGAAAGTTCGCACAATTTTGACGAAAAGCAGGCTTTTAATTTCGTCAGCACGCAGTCGGTATAACAACAATGAACGTTTACGCCACACTGATTCTTGCATTTGCTATGTCAATGGATGCTTTTGCCGCTGCAATGGGTAAAGGCGCCGCCCTGCACCGCCCGACGCTGAAAGAAGCGATTCGTACCGGACTGATTTTTGGCACGGTTGAAGCTTTAACGCCGTTGATCGGCTGGGCCATCGGCCTTGCGGCCAGCCAGTATATTATGGCGTGGGATCACTGGGTGGCTTTCACCCTGTTATTTATTCTCGGTGCGCGGATGATTGTTGAAGGTTTTTGCCGCCCGCAGCAGGAAGAGTATCAACAGCCACAGCGCCACGGCTTTTTACTGCTGGTCACCACTGCGATAGCGACCAGCATCGACGCCATGGCAGTTGGTGTGGGTCTGGCATTCCTGCAGGTCAATATTGTGGCAACCGCACTGACCATTGGTGCTATGACGGCCTTTATGGCGGCAAGCGGGATTTTATTAGGCCGCTTTATTGGCCCGGTAATGGGAAAATGGGCTGAAGTGGTCGGGGGTGTGGTGCTGATTGGTATTGGCTGTAGCATTCTGGTGGAACATTTAGAGCTGCTTGGCTAAGTGCAATTAAAACGTCTTATATTACTGAGCTGGCATGATTTTCTGCCGCATTCGGCGGCGAAACTTCACCCCTGATTAGTCAGTATTGCGGGCAGGCGTGCTGCCCGCAACAAGGCTTATTACGACTTATTTTTGCAGCGCATTCAGCTCAGTGCGTGCCTGGTTCAGCTCCTGCTGAATTTCACTCAGGTCAGACTGCTTTTCGGCTAACTTGCGTTGGTATTTAGCGATTTTTTGGCTATCACCTTTGGCTTTCGCTGCGCTCAGGTCTGCCTCAACCTCAGCAACATCATCATTTTTTTCAGCCAGCTTTTTCTCCAGCTTATTCACGTCTTGCTGCGCGTCAGCCAGCACGCTTGCAGGAGTGCAGTGCGCTTTCACTTCCGCCAGCGCTTTTTTCAGTCCGGCGACTTTATAGGTATTGCCATATTGTTCAGCGATGCTGATCTCTTTTTCCAGAGCTGCGCTTTTCGCGGAACAACTTTCTGCTGCATGCGCAGAAGCGAACATACCAACTGAGGCCACAACGGCCAGAACGGATACTAATTTTTTCATCATCTTTTTCCTTAATTGATGAGTCGCCGGAGCCAAATGCTACGGCAAGTTTTGCAGGCTAAAGAGTTGTACAGATGCGCCCTCATTTTTTTGAAAAACATTCCCTGCGGGCAGGCATGGATGGTGGTGGGCGCAAGCTGATAAGTCAACACTAATCAAATGGTCATTAACGTTGAATCCAGCTGTTCAGGTAAGATTTTGTGATCTACTTCAAATAAATTTGCCTGAAAAACGTGCGGATTGTATAATTTTTTGCGTTATTAAACAAAATTTGAACCAGGTAGCACCATGAAAAAATTCTTTAAATATGTATTCCGCACCTACGTTGAAGCTTATAAGCACGTACCGCCGGGCGCACTGCACTGAGTTTTCATCCCGAAACCGGTCAGCTAAGAACCTTCGATAGCCACGGTTAAGGATCGACCGATGGTTATCAAACCTCTGCTTTTCTCCCTGTAAATTCTCTCTTCTTGCTATTTTTCCCTTATCAGGCAATGTATTAGTTAAACCAGTCTGGCTATCCCTACAGGCGATTTAACCGGAGATGATGATGAGTCAACACGTTGCTGCTCTGCTGATTATTGATATGCAAAATGGTTTGGTAAATGGTGAAAAGACGCCCTGGGCCAGAGAAAGCTTACTTAATAATATTAATAAGCTGATCGCTAAAGCGCGCGAAAGCCAGCAAACCATTATCTTTGTGCAGCATACCGGGCCGGATGGAACGATTCTGGCGCAAGGCAGCGAGATGTGGCAGATCGCGCCCGAATTGCAGCGGGAAGAGCACGACAGCTATCTGACCAAAACGCGGCCAAGTTGTTTTTACCAGACGTCGTTAATGAGCCTGCTGGCAGAGAAAGGTATCAAAAAGCTGATAGTGTCGGGAATGCAGACGGATTACTGTGTCGATACCACCTGTCGTGCTGGCCGCGATCTGGGTCTGGACACCGTGTTGGTCAGTGATGCTCACAGTACTTTCGCTAATGGTGTGCTGAGCGCTGAGCAAATCGTGGCTCACCACAATAAGCTGCTTTCGGGTCCATTTGTTACTTTACTGACAAGCGATGAAGTGAGCTTTAAGCGCTGATGAAAGCTGGCGACAGTGCTGCCGCCAGCCGGTTACAAACTCAGAGTTTCGTATCGATAATCGGGTCGCGAACGACAAACAGGTAGGACATCGCACCCAGCACCGTGACGCAGGCACAGATGGTCAGTGCCAGACTGAACGAGTTAGTGGTGTCAAGGATCCAGCCGGTGACTACCGGGGCGAATGAGGCAAAGACAAAGCTGGCAAAGTTCTGGATGCCACCGACTGACGCGGTCATCCGCGAGTTAACCGCCACGTGAATCAGGCCCCAGCAGGAGGTGCCGGCAAAGTGGATGCAGAAGAGCGCCATACCAATTAACACCACCGCACTGCCGGTGTTGTCGGCGCGCACCACCACCGCAGTAAAGGCGGCAGAGAACAGCATACCGGCGACAATACAGATTTTGCGGGTTTTCAGCGGTTCCATGCCTTTGCGCACCAGCGCATCGACGACAAAACCATTCAGCAACATACCAGCAGCGCCAAACAGGAAAGGAATCGCGGACAACAGGCCGGTGCTTTTTAAGTCGAGGTTATACGTGGTTTGCAGATAACCCGGTAACCAGGCCAGATACAGCCAGGCAGTGTAGTTAATGCCGCTGAAGCCAATCATCATCCCCCACATGGTGCGGTTTCTGAACAGTCCACGCCACTCGCGAAAACTCAACGGTTCTTTGCTGGCGCGGACGCTGCCCGCCTCCAGATAATTAATCTCTTCCCTGGTCAGAGTGCTGTTATCGCGGTTGCGATACAGCATGTACCAGCCCACCGCGAGGAACATCCCCAGTACCCCGATAGTGACAAACATGCCGCGCCAGCCCATTACCAGCATCATTGCCGCAAGGATGGGTGGGCTGATCGCCAGGCCGACGGTAGAAGCGGCGTTGAAAATCCCCATCGGCATGCCGCGATCTTTGATATTAAACCAGTCGTTGATCACTTTAACGCCACACGGGTTCATCGGCGCTTCACCAATACCCAGCCCGATGCGCACCAGAATAAATTGGGTGAAGTTATGTACCAGCCCGGACAGCGCCTGGAAAAATGACCAGACAAACATGCCGATACCCAGCATGATGCGCGGCCCTTTGCGGTCCAGCAGCGCGCCGCAGGGCAGCTGAGCAATGCCGTAGGCCAGTGAGAAAGCAGACAGCAGAAAGCCAATTTCAGTGGCGCTCAGGCCCAGCTCACCGCGAATCGTCATATTTGCGACCGACAGTGAACTGCGGTCGAGATAGTTGATGATGGCCGCAAGGAACAACAATATCATTGCGGTGGTCTGAATCTTTTTGATCCGTGGCGATCGTAAAATCGCGCCGCGAGCAGGCACGAAATCAACGGGATCGGCGCCCTTAGCGGTACTGGCTTCGTTACCGGTTACGCTGCGACTATTTTCCATTACTCACTCCCGGAATATGTAGAGTTTTATTATTTTGCATCGGCAACCTCACCAGAGGGTCAGTTGCCAGTCGGGGTTTGGGGATTAACAGATCAGCAGACTAGAGGGCAAAAATTGAGCGTGTTACGAGGTTGTTTCATTTCCGTGCGACAGCTAATGCTTTGCGGTTTTTTATCGGTACTTAATCGCTTTTTCTGGCGACAGGATGAAAAAAAACGCTGCCGCAGACTCAGTTGTACTGATTAATTGAGCGAATCATCGATTGCTTGGCGGTAGACAGATGGCGATGCAGTTCACAGTGCGCGTCTACGTCATTGCGGCTCAGCATCGCGGTGAGAATCGCCATATGTTCTTCCAGCGCAACGATATTGCGTGATTTTAAATCGCTTTCATCCCACTGATAATGTGAATGAAAAATGACCGATATAATTTCAAGAGACTGATTGAAGAAGGGATTATTTGCCGCTGACAGAATCAGTGAGTGCATCTCTTTATCCAGCTGGGCAAACATGCGGTAATTGCTGGCAATGGTATCGCGCATCTGGCGATGGCGATCGAGCAGATCTCTGGCCTGCATCCAGCGTCCGTCATCGCCAGGCAGATTCATAAAGCGATTAAGCGCGTGCGTTTCCAGCATTTCGCGCAGCTCAAACAGTTTTTCCGCGTAGTTTTGATCGAATTTTTTCATATGCCAGTAGCCGCGCCGCACCTGTTCTATCAGGTCATAGCGGCAGAAGCGCAGTAAAAACTCCCTTACCACCACCGGGCTGACCTTTACCGACTGTGCCAGCTTAATTTCCGAAAACGTGTCGCCCGCTTTCAGCTGGCGCTGATTAATCATCTGGAAAAAAGCCTGTTCAAACAGTGTGGTCTGTTTATCCACCGGTGGATAAAGCTCGCTAAAACCGTCCTGCTCATTGGGCTGACGGGCAATCAGATAGCATCCGGCAACGTTCTCCAGCACGCCACATTGCTCAAAATGCGCCAGCGTATGGCGCACGGTGGTCCGGCTGATATTAAACATTTCGGCCAGTGCCGCCTGCGGGGGCAGCGGTGAACGGATATGCCGATGCACCATGGCGTCAATCATCTGATTGATCACGTTCTGACGAAGTTCCAGCGATCGGCTCATGGTGTCTCCCGGTTTTTTTAAGCTATTAAAAACCACATGAAGACCAAAAAATCAGTCGACGGTCACAGTTCTGCACTGATGAAATTTCCGCGTCGTTTTTTTACGCCATAACAGCGCACAGACAACAGGAGATTAGCCATGACGATGATGAACACGCTGGTATGCCCGGAACCGAGAAAAATGGTTTATCAGCAGGTTGAGAAACCGATCCCGAAAGCGAATGAAGCGCTGATCAAAATCATCGCCGCAGGAATTTGCGGCACCGATATTCATGCCTGGGCAGGAAATCAGCCGTTTTTCAGCTATCCACGCGTACTCGGTCATGAGCTGTGCGGCGAAGTCGTGGCGCTCGGCAGTGAGGTGAAGCATCTGCATATTGGTCAACGCACGGCGCTGATTCCTTATGTGTCCTGTTTACGTTGTGGTGCTTGTCGCAGCGGTAAAACCAACTGCTGCGAAAATATTTCGGTAATTGGTGTTCATCAGGATGGGGGGTTTGGCGACTATCTCAGCGTGCCTGCGGCGAATCTGCTGGCGGTTGACGATCTACCGGCGGAAACCGCGGCGCTGATCGAGCCTTTTGCTATCAGTGCCCACGCGGTGCGCCGCGCCGGATTGCAGCCGGATGAAGATCTGCTGGTGGTGGGTGCCGGGCCGATTGGCCTGGGTGCGGCGGCGATAGCCAAAGCGTCAGGAGCGAATGTCATCGTCGCCGACACCAGCGAGTTTCGTCGTCAGCATGTTACCGACACGCTTGGTTTACCGGTGCTGAACCCGCTCGACGCGGATTTCGAAATGGCACTGCGTCAGCATTGCTCCGGCATGCTGGCCGCGAAAGTGATAGATGCTACCGGTAGCCCACAGGCGATGAACAACACCATCAGCCTGATTCGGCATGGTGGCACGATTGTGTTTGTCGGGCTGTTTAAAGGCGATTTGCAGTTCTCTGATCCGGAGTTCCACAAGAAAGAGACCACCATGATGGGCAGCCGCAATGCCACGCTGGAGGATTTTACCCGGGTCAGACAATTGATGGGCGAAGGTAAAATCACCGCCGGTATGATGTTGAATCAGCACTTCGAATTTGCCAGTCTGGCTGACGTGTTTGAGGAGCAGGTGATTAACAACCGGCAGTTAATTAAAGCTGTGATTCACTTCTGAAGCCGCGTTAAGCCTCGCGATACTTCAGTTTATCGGCCTCGGTAATTTCACGCATCACCCGGCAGGGATTACCGGCGGCCAGCACATTTGGCGGCAGGTCTTTAGTCACTACGCTGCCGGCGGCAATTACGCAGCCATCGCCAATCGTCACGCCCGGCATCACTGAGACGGCTGCGCCAATCCACACATTATTGCCGATAGTGATAGGAAAAGCGTATTCCAGCCCTTGATTACGGCGCCCGGCATCCAGCGGATGCCCGGCGGTATACAGACCGACGTTCGGCGCGATAAACGCGTTATCCCCAATAGTGACTTTCGCGCCATCGAGGATCACCAGATTCATATTGGCGTAGAAGTTTTCACCGACTTCGATATTAAAACCGTAATCACAATAAAATGGCGGTTCAAACAGGAAGTTTTCACCGGTCTTTCCCAGCAGGGATCGCAGCAGCGCCGTGCGCCCGGCACCGTCACGCGGATGCGTATGGTTGTAGTCAAATAACTTCGCTTTCGCTTCTTCGCGCTGACGCAAAACTTCTGCATCGTAATTAGCGTCGTACAGCAATCCCGCAGCGGCTTTTTCCATCTCTTTCATTAGTGAAACCTGGTTTTCAGCTGAGTAATGCTTCACAGTTTAGTTTTAGTTACACCCAGCGCAACTATACTCTCTGGCAGACAGATTTGAGGATGTTTCAATGATGATTAAATCTTTGCTGGCGGTAGTGGTAGGGGGCTCGGTAGGCTGCGTACTACGCTGGCTGATTTCAGTGCGCTTTAACCCGTTATTTCCCAATCTGCCGCCGGGAACGCTGATCGTTAATCTGGTGGGCGGGTTTATTATCGGTATGGCGCTGGCGTATTTTATTAAAAATCCGCAGCTTGATCCGGCATGGAAATTATTGATCGTGACCGGCTTATGCGGCGGCATGACCACTTTTTCAAGCTTTTCGGCAGAAATTATGACGCTGTTGCAAAGCGGTAATTATCTGTGGGCAATGCTCAGTGTTATGACCCATGTCATTGGTTCGGTGCTGATGGCGTTTGCCGGGTTTGCAGTGATCACGATGCTTTAAATAGCCGTTTTAATGGGGCGACGTTCTTGCCGCCCGTCATTTCAGATTTATTTCAGACAGTCAGCAATAAACTGAGCGGCGGTTTGTGCGCCCTCGGCGGAAATAGAGTGGCCGGTTGTTGGTTCAATCTGGGTTTTCACCTGCACGCCTGCAGCGATCAGCCGTAGCGCGGCAGATTCACTTTCCGCCCATGGAATCACCGTATCAGCCTGACCGTGAATCAGTAGTGCTGGCGTCTGCTTCGTCGGCGTCAAGGGTTTAGGTGAAGCCAGTCGCCCGGAAAATGCCACCACGGCGGCGACCGGCCAGCGTCCGGTTACCAGCGCATCCAGCGCCATAATCGACCCCTGTGAAAAACCGACCAGCACTACGCGGTGCAGTTGCTCACTCATCTGATGGGCTTCAAGAATACTCTGTAGTTTAGCGTCAAAGGCTTCACGCGCCTCAGCCACCCGCGCCGGACGATTCTGTTCGGTAATGCCGTTCAGGCTAAACCATTGGTAACCGCCGCCATGCTCAAAGTGAAACGGTGCATCAGGTGAAGCAAAGATCGCGCCGGGTAATGCCGGTGACCAGTGGTTGCCTAAACCCGCCAGATCGTCGCCGTTACTGCCGACACCGTGCAGCATAATGATTAAACTTCTTTCCATCTCTACTCCTGAATACGAATTTCTCCACTTCACGCTTGAAGAAGAAGTCAGTGACTCAACATAATTACGCTGTTCATCGTCCAGATCAACTGACAGCGCCAGCGGCGATTAATCCGCTTTACGATAAGGCAGAGCGTCGCGCGCCTCAACGATCCAGTCGGCAACCCCGGCACGCTCCTGCCGGAGAAAATCATCCACCGCCGCACGTAAACCGGGATGACACAGATGATGCCATGAGCGGGTTAACGTGGGCTCAAATCCTCTGATTAGCTTATGTTCGCCCTGCGCACCGGCGTCAAAATGGCTGAGCCCGGCGGCGATGGCATATTCCATCCCCTGATAAAAACAGGTCTCAAAATGTAGCCGATCGAACTCGGCTATCGATCCCCAGTAGCGGCCATAAAATGTGCTGCCGCTGACCAGGCTGAAGGCCATTGCCAGCGGTTGTCCGCGCAGTTGTGCCAGCACCACGCGGATATTCTCCGGCATCCGCTGCGCCAGCAGGCTAAAAAATTCTCGCGTCAGATAGGGACGTTGCCCGCGCACCGCATAAGTATTGGCATAGCAGGTGTAGATAAAATCCCATTGATTTTCCGTCACCTGCGCACCTTCCAGCCAGATAAATTCAATGCCGGATGCCGCCACCTGCTGGCGCTCTTTACGCAGTTGTTTACGTTTGCGCGACAGTAAACTGTCGAGGAAATCCTGGAAGTCGCGGTAACCGCGATTGTGCCAGTGATACTGGCAGCCATGGCGTTCCAGCCAGTCTGGCTGGGCCGCCAACAGGCCATCAGCCTGCGCATCGGTAAAATTGATATGTGCGCCTGACAGACCGTGGCGTAACAGATAGTCGGGCAGCTGCGCCAGCAGCTGGCTGGCCGCCCCCGCATCACCCAGAACTCTGGCTCCTGTCACCGGACTGAACGGAATCGCTCCCAGCCATTTCGGATAGTAAGCAATACCAGCACGGTGGCAGGCGTCGGCCCAGCCATGATCGAAAACGTATTCACCGCGCGAGTGGCTTTTACGATAGCCGGGAATCGCCGCGCGCAGCGAGCCCTGCTGATACCACAGCAGATGTTCAGGCTGCCAGCCGCTGTGCTGATTCAGGCAACCGCTTTCTTCCAGCGTCGAGAGAAAAGCGTGGCGCAGAAACGGATTATCATCCGGCAGCAGCGCGTCCCATTCGGCGGCGGGCAGTGCTGACAATGAGGTCAGGCGAGTGACAGACATCAACAGGCTCCGTGGGCGTGAAAAGTCGAGTGTAATGCAAGTCGGCAGTGGCTGTCCGGGATAATCAGCGCCCGGAAGGGGTTAAAAACAAGCCCTCAGTCCATAAAGTTCATAATTGAAATATTTAAGTCACTTGTAATTTGTGACATTCATTCCGGCTATTAACTTGTTAAGTTGCTTATTTGTCGGGTTTGATTCTACTCTCAGCGCAAGAGTAGCCGGGTGTTTCTCTGCCGACACTCCCGATATAAATGAAACGTAAGTTCCAAAAATAGTGATTACGATAGATTTTCATCTGCCTCGCGGAGAATCATAATGAAATTTGCCCAAAAATTACTGCTGGCTGCTGCACTCAGTTGTTCCGGTTCGGCCGTTGCCGAAACCATCGGTGTCTCTATGGCCTATTTTGATCAGAACTTCCTGACTATTATTCGCCAGTCGATTGATAAAGAAGCAAAAGCGCGCGGGCTGGAGGTGCAGTTTGAGGATGCGCGCGGCGATGTCGGTCGCCAGACCGATCAGGTGCAGAGTTTTATCAGTGCTGGGGTTGACGCGATTATTGTCGATCCGGTGAATTCGGCGGGTACGCCAGCGATAACCAAACTGGTACAGCAGGCAAATATTCCCCTGGTGTATGTCAACCGCACGCCCGGTGATGTGAAACTCCCTGCCGGTGTCGTGTTTGTCGGTTCGGATGAGAAAGAGTCCGGCAAAATGCAGATGGAAGCGCTGGCGAAGCTGGCAAATTATCAGGGCAACGTGGCGATTATGATCGGCAATCTGACCGACGCCGGAGCGGTGCAGCGCACCAAAGATGTTGAGCAGGTCGTGGCGAAGTACCCGAAAATGAAGGTGGTGCTAAAACAAACCGCCAACTATTCGCGTAACGAAGGCATGGATCTAATGCTTAACTGGCTGACCAACGGTGAGCAGATCGATATTGTGGCCGCCAACAATGATGAAATGGCGATTGGCGCGATTATGGCGTTGCAACAGGCGAAAAAGACTGACGCTAAAATTTTGGTTGGCGGCATCGACGCCACGCCGGACGGCCTGAAGGCGCTGGCATCCGGCAAAATGCAGGTGACGGTATTTCAGGACGCGGTTGGTCAGGGCAAAGCCTCAGTGGATGTTGCCCAGCGTCTGATTAAAGGCGAAAAACTCGAGCCTTACTACTGGATTCCGTTTGAGCTGGTGACCAAAGAGAATATGCAAAGTTATATCGACAAACAGTAACCAGTTGCGGCCAGCAGAGCATTCTGCTGGCCGTTAGTTCTCATCAGCCTGCATCTGTAATGCCATGGCGCTGGCCGGATCAAATAACGACAGGCTCTCAATCTGATCGAGCAGGATAACCTTACGAAACGCCATCGCCGATTTAGGCTCTGAGATCAGCGTAATATCATGTTTTGCATACCAGGCACTGTAATTATGCTCGACGCAGAGTTCCAGTGATTTACTGTTGCGATAACCGCTCAGCATGGGGATCAGCACCAAATTATTGGCGGTTGAGTTGTCAAAAGAAGCTGTATGGATCATGCCGATGTAAATACGCCGGGACTTCAGCGTTATCCACGCCAGCTCACCCTCTTCCATACACTGATACAGTATTCCTTCCACGCCATTGGCGCGAGTCAGGCGCTTATACAGTCGTTGCCTGCCGCTGCTGCTCAGCCGTGCACTGGGCGCCCAGTTTGAGCGATATAAACAGAACAGTATCGCAAATGACAGCATCACCACCACCGGGGCCTGAATGCCGAGAAAACTCCAGTTCATAAATTCAATCTGGTAATGGTGATGTTCAAAGCCGGAGAACTGTGGCAGCGTGTTAAGCGTGGCCGACACCGTCAGCAATATCAGCCAGGTCAGGCCGGTCGCGATCACACCTTGCAGTACAAAGATGCAGCCGTAAAGCGCCACCAGAAAGTAGACGTCCCAGCCGAAGGAGCGTTTGATTTTAAACCGGGTAGAGAGGTCGCGGCTGGTGTACCAGTAGCCGCACACCATCAGCACCATAAATATCGCGGTACCCATCTCAAGCCCTCTTCAACGTGTTAACGTGCTCGTCAAAATCACGTTGCACCTCTTCGCTAAGGATATTCACCGTAGCGTTGCCATCTTCGTCGATAATGATACGTTCGCCATCGGCAATCGACTCTTCAATATCGCTACGATTTAATACCTGCAATAACTTTTCCGGGCTGGAAAACAGTGAGCGAGCCAGTCTGAACATAGATATCTTCCCTCTTTTGAACGTTAAGTGTAGAGCGTCTGCGGGGAAGGGACAGGAAGATAATTCTGCATTATAGGGTTTAAACGCCCGTTCAGCGCATCGGCTGCACGGGCAGGGGATCGGTAATTATCGCTGGAGTAATCGTCAGTATTATCAAACTTAATTATTCGGCGTCTTGCCGTTCGCGGCTTGCCAGCAGCCATGCCTGACGGCGATTCTCCAGCGGCGTGACGGTAATACCGTGTACCACAATACTGGCAACGACCAGCGTAAACGCCATATCGATCATCCGTTGCGCATCCGCGCCTGCCAGCCCGTGCATTGAGGCAAAAGCGATATAGTTGATACTGCCAATGCCGCGAATGCCCAGCCAGCCAATCAGCAATCGCCGCATGCGCGGCATGCCGGTGCCGATAGTCATCAGGTATACCGCCGCCGGACGAATCAACAGAAACAGTATGGCCGCAATCAGTAAACCGGTCAGATTCCAGTGCAGGGCAAGAGTGACGCCGAGAATCAGCACCACGCCCGCCGCCAGTAGCCGCTCAATGGTATCGCCAAATGATAACGCATCGCCAACCACCAGACCGACAGACTTGGTCAATCCGGCACCGGTGTGACGCTGGCGCTGATTGATATCGACCAGCATTTCCGCTGGCGGATAGCGATCGTCTTCCGGCATATTTTCCGGCGGATGGCGCATCATCACCCGCAGTTCCGCGCGCCGCAGGCCGACGCCTGCGGCAAAAGTAGCCAGAAATCCGGAGGCATCTACCGCCTGCGCCGCCGCATAGCTGAGGGCGATCAACGCCAGCGCCAGAAAGTCATTTGGCGCAATATCCTGATGTGCGCTGCGCAGATGAGTTGTCAGTACGCCAATCAACCGGCCCATACCAAAGCCGATGGCAATTCCCCCGGCCAGCGCCCAGATGACATCGACCGCAGCCCAATGGGCAAAGTCACCGAACGAGAGTGGCTGCTCACTAACTATCATCATCATCGCCAGCATCAGCAGTGGCAGCGCGGAGCCGTCATTCATGCCGGCCTCACTGGAGAGCGCCACGCGCAGCGAGTCATTATCGCGTGCGTCATTAACCGAAATCAGGCTGGCCAGTACCGGATCGGTCGGCGCGACAATCGCACCGAACGCCAGCGACAGCGGCCAGTCAAAATGGGCGAGAAAGTGCGCCACTACCGCCACGCCCGCTACCGTCAATAACATCGCCGGAAAAGCCAGCCGCATGCCAACGCGCCAGTCTGGCGCTCGCAGCGGCAAACGCAGCTTAAGACCGGTAATAAACAGCGAGGCCGCCATCGCAATTTCGGTGATATGTGAGGCCAGCGTGGCGTGTTTGACGATATCGATGCGTAACAGATCCAGTACCCACGGGCCGCAAATAATACCGGCCGCCAGATACAGGCCAAAGGAGGTGACCGGACCGCGAAGGATCCACCCTGATGCTAAAGACATTAAAAGTAGCAGACCGCCAACCGCGGCGGTCCAGCCCAGAAAATCCATAGTGATTATTTCCTTTCTACAAGAGTTAAAGCGGAAAAACGGCACACTAAGCCTGGCATATTGTGGATAAGTCGCTATTTCATTGCGTAACGATCGGTCCTGGTACGCTGTGGAGGTAAAGTGAGGTAAATTTCCTGCTTCACACCGTCGTTGCTGTTGAAAGAGATGAGAAATCATCAGTTATACTGTGCGCTGTTTAATTTCTAAGTGGATGCTATGGAACGTTTCGCAGAAAATCTTATGTATGCCTCTCGCTGGCTGTTGGCACCGGTCTACATCGGCTTATCCCTTGGCCTGCTGGCGCTGGCGATCAAGTTTTTTCAGGAAGTTTTCCACCTGTTGCCGCATGTACTGACCATTGCTGAGAATGATTTGGTATTAGTGCTGCTGTCGTTAATTGATATGACGCTGGTGGGCGGTTTGCTGGTCATGGTGATGTTATCCGGTTACGAAAACTTCGTTTCCAAACTGGATATTGATGAGGGCAAAGAGAAGTTAAGCTGGCTAGGCAAAATGGACTCCGGTTCGCTTAAAAATAAGGTCGCCGCGTCGATTGTCGCCATCTCTTCAATTCACTTACTGCGGGTGTTTATGGATGCGCGAAACATTCCCGACAATAAGCTGATGTGGTACGTGATTATCCATCTGACCTTTGTGCTTTCGGCATTTGTCATGGGCTATCTCGACAATTTGTCACGCAAGGATGCCAAAAAGTCACTCTGAAACCGGTCATTTTTGTCGGTTCGCAGATTTGTATCCTGCCTAATATCATGAGAGGAGCCGAAAACGGCTCCTCTTCAGTATCCATCTGAATTAACGTCATTTTTATTCCCACCTGATACCCCACTTAACAAGGCCGCCGCCACGACATGTCGCCCCGCTCAGTGTGAGATTGATCACATCTGCTACGCTTAATAGTACGTTAAGCATAACGATGAAGGAGCGCACCATGAGTGATCACCACAAGACATCAGCTAAATCGCTACTGACCACTGACTACCCGGCTCCGCCTTTTGAGCGCCAGCCGCAGCCGATTCCAGGACTCGCCAGCAAAATGATCCCGGTGCCGGATCATGGTGAAAAAAGCTATCGCGGCTCGGGTCGTCTGGCCGGCAGAAAAGCGCTGATTACCGGCGGTGATTCCGGTATTGGCCGCGCGGTGGCGATTGCCTATGCACGCGAAGGTGCTGATGTGGCGATAAACTATCTGCCAGAAGAAGAGTCCGATGCGGCAGAAGTGATTGCGCTGATTAAAGCCGAGGGGCGTAAAGCGATTGCGATTCCCGGTGACATCACTTCCGAAAGTTTCTGCAAAAGTCTGGTTCACCAGGCCGCTGAACAGCTCGGTGGTCTCGATATTCTGGTTAACAACGCCGGACGCCAGCAGTTTGCCGAGTCGATTCGCGATCTCACCACCGAAGCCTTCGATGCCACTTTTAAAACCAACGTCTATGCGATGTTCTGGATAACCAAAGCGGCGCTCGACTATCTGCCGCGCGGGGCATCGATTATCAACACCTCTTCGGTTCAGGCGTTTAAACCGAGCGAAATTCTGCTGGATTACGCGCAGACCAAAGCCAGCATCGTGGCCTTTACCAAATCGCTGGCGAAGCAGCTGGGGAAAGAGGGCATCAGGGTAAATGCCGTTGCGCCTGGACCATACTGGACGCCATTGCAGTCCAGCGGCGGGCAGCCACAGGAGAAAGTGCAACAGTTTGGTGAATCTGCTCCGCTGGGGCGTCCTGGTCAGCCTGCTGAAATCGCGCCGCTGTATGTCACGCTGGCCTCAACGGAAAGCAGCTACACTTCAGGCCAGGTATGGTGTTCTGATGGCGGTACTGGCACGTTGTAAATTCACTGGCCGTTACGGCGGCCTGCTTTAAAGATTGGGAACAGTATCAGAACTGCCCGACCGACTTTTTATTAATTCGGAGGAACTGATTTGACTACTGATTATGAAAGAAAAAATATTCAGCATGCGATTGGCGAAGCTGCGATTCTGCTGGCCGACGACCGGCAAGTTTTGAGCAAGAATGCGGTGATGGCGAAATTACAGCAACTGGGCGAAGTCGAAACTGATGATCGCCGGGTGCTGGTTTACTGGAATGCGCGCAAGCTGCTGGGTTATATCCGGCAGTCCGCAACCGGTTTTACCCTGCCATCGTATGCTGCACGCGGTAACCATGCCGACAATGATAATGATGGTGCTTCGACTCAGGACAGCTACCACCAGTGGCGCGGGCGCAACGGGCGTTCTGACGAACACAATCGCGGCGATTAGCGCGTAAAGCGTATCACGCTGGCTGAGAAGCCAGCGTGTTGTTGGCGCAGGTTTACCAGCGATACTTATTGGAGTCTTCCCACTCTTTCAGCTCTTTCTCGGCCTGATCTTTACCGTAGCCATAGCGCTCCTGGATTTTACCCAGTAGCTGCTCGCGTTTACCTTCCACCACCGTCATATCGTCGTCGGTTAAATCGCCCCACTTTTCCTTTATTTTCCCTTTGAACTGCTTCCAGTTGCCGCTGATTCGATCTTCGTTCATGGTGATCTCCTGGGATGTGATCTCGCCGGTCTGGTGAGATGGCTGAGGCTGGTTAGCCTGTGATAAGCTTAGCTGCAGAGTGGGGATTCGCCCTGCCGAAGTGTGATCCCACACGTTAAACCATCAATTATTTTTTTCCTTGAATGTTCAAACAGTGAAAGCCTTGCCGTTGTTGGTCTGCGCCGCATTTTGTCGGTCAGCCTCGGGCTTTTAAACTTTAACTATTCTCGCGGATTTCCGCGGGTTCAGGACATTTCATGCCTCACTTCACGATTGATGTGCTTGCCGACCAGTGCGGCGTGACGCCGGCCAATATCCGCAGCTGGCAGCGTTATGGGTTGCTGACACCGCTGCGCGATGAGCAGGGTCACCGTTTTTTTGAAAGCAGCCACATTGCCCGTATCGCCACTATTGTTTCCTGGCTGCAAAAAGGGGTGGCACTGAGCGACATGCTGGCGCTAATCAATGGTGAAACCTTGCGTGAGACTTCGGGCTGGATGACCTGCCAGCAGCAGCTTCTTACCCATTGCGAGGCGCTCAGGCCGTTAAAGCTGCGGGGGCTTATCTGGCGCTACGGCCGCGAGATTCCGCCGGCAATTTTTGTTGATGAAGTGATCCGTCCGCTGCGTCAGTGGCTGAACGTGGGTAAGCAACCAGAGCTGGATATGCCGCGACTGTTGCTGGATACCGCGCTGACCGAATACGCCACCTTTCTGTTAAGCAGCATGCGCAAACGCCCGGCGGCGAGCCTGATGATTATGGCTTTCAGCCTGAAAGATCCGCTGGATCTGTGGCTGGAGGCGATACGCTATGCCGGTGATGGTTTTCGCGTCGAGGTTTTGAGTGGAGCGGTAGCTAAACCCGATCTCAGTCGGGTGCAGGCCGAGCATATTATGATCTGGAGCGACAGTGCGCTGACGCCCAGCCAGCAGCAGCAATACGACAGTTGGCTGAAAAGTGGTTTATATGTTTTCCTCGCCGGACCGGCAGCAAAAGTAGCCAAAGCACCGCCGAAAAAAATCTGGTTTACCCCGGCAGATGATGCATCTGACGCTTTCAACACCCTTCCTGTCGATAAAAATCGCTAAAATTGTCAATTGATACTGGCGTATCGAGCGTTTGCGACTAGATTTAAGCAACAATCATCTGGCGTGCTGAAGAATACCGCCGATGAAGGTCCATTCCTTGTGCTACACATTGCCAGTTTTGCTATCCGCTTCCCTGTCCGGAGCGGATTTTTTTATACCATGGAGAGAACGATGAGTACTCAGCTCACAACGGATGAAGAGCTACGTCTTCATCTGATGAATTCGCAGTCAACGCATACGCCAGGCAGTACCGCTGATATTCTGCACGCGGTTAATCATCAGATCAGCGCATCAGCCAGTAATGTGACGCGTAAAAATCTGCTGGCAGTAATTGTTGAACGGCTGGAAACAGAATCAGATGTGGCCGAGCAACAAGTATTACGTGAAGCGCTGGCGATGTTATTGAGTGCCAGCAGCAAGTAATTGCTGTATTAATGCTGCGCTAATGCATCAGTGAGCAGACTATTCAGTAGCCGATGACTTTCAGACAGGATGAATCTATGCGCTTACTACGTTATATGAAATGGATGTTGCGTGGCCTGGTGGTAGTGATCTCGCAAAATCTCCCGGAACTCAACTACCCACCGTCGAGTTTTATTATGTATGCCTGAGTTGACAGAAGCTTGCGGCCTTGCAGCAATTTGTTGTGATTTTCACACCAGGTTGCAAAGGCCGTGGCTGCTTTTGTCGTTTTAGCCCCCTGCACGATACGCTGGCTATTCTTTCGAAAAAAAGCTAAAACGGTTTAGCTTTGTTTGACTGAATGCGTAAAAAGGTGAGTTAAAAATGACAAAACGAGTCTGGGTACTTGGCGATGCGGTAGTCGATCTGTTGCCTGAGGAGTCTCTCCGTCTGTTGCAGTGCCCGGGTGGCGCACCTGCTAATGTCGCGGTCGGCATTGCCCGCCTGGCGGGAAACAGTGCTTTTATCGGCTGTGTCGGCGGCGATCCCTTCGGCGATTTTATGCAGCAGGTGCTGAGTGCTGAAGGGGTAGACAGTGTTTATTTACATCAGCTTAATCAACAACGTACCTCGACGGTGCTGGTAAGCCTCGATGCTCAGGGTGAACGTCACTTTACCTTTATGGTGCGTCCGAGTGCCGATCTGTTCCTCACTGTCGATCATCTGCCGTCATTCCAGGCAGCAGAAGGGTTGCATCTCTGTTCTATCGCACTCTCTGCTGAGCCGTCGCGCACTGCGGCCTTTCAGGCGATTAACGCGATAAAACAGGCCGGCGGCTGGGTGAGCTTTGATCCTAATCTGCGTGACGATCTGTGGCCAGATAAACAGCTGATGATGAGCTTGCTCGACCGCGCTTTCCGCCAGGCAGATATCATTAAGCTGTCGCTGGAAGAGCTGGCACTGCTGAGTGAAGGTCAGCAGTCGGAAGCAGCGATCTGCCATTTCGGCGAAAAATATCAGCCCGCTTTACTGCTGGTTACGCAGGGAAAAAATGGTGTGACGCTATGGAAAAACAATCAGTTGCAGCATTTTTCTGCTCCTGAAGTACAGGTGGTTGACACCACTGGCGCGGGTGATGCCTTTGTGGCCGGATTGCTGGCGGCGCTGGCGCAACAGCCCGATCCGCTTGATCCCGACGATCTTCCTGCTGCCATTGCGCAGGCACAACGCTGCGGCGCATTAGCCACAACTGCGAAAGGGGCGATGACCGCGCTACCCTACGCCAAAGATCTTCTGCCGGCTTAATAGCTGATGGTAAAAATGCCAACCCGGTCACAATTAGCTAACCGGGTTAGCAAATCTCGTTGCCTTCCTCTTGTTGATTCCAATAATCTTCTTATCGAACCGGTTTAGCCATTCCGCTACATCATCATGGAACTGAACAGACAATGATAAGAAAAAGCCATCTGGCCATCGCCATAGGGTTAACACTTGCAGGCAATACCTCTTATGCCGAAACCTCATTAAGCAGCCTTGAAGCGCGATTAGCGGCGATGGAAAAGCGCTTGCAGATGGCGGAAAAACGTACCGCTGCGGCAGAGCAGCGCGCCAGCGACGCCGAGCAAAATGTGGTGATGCTTCGCCAGCAGGCCGAAAAAAATCAGCAAAACGTTGCCGCATTGAATCAGCAGGCACAGCAGAATCAGCTGGCGACGCAGCAGGTTACCGAACGCACCGCCGCCATTGAAAATAAGACCAATGTGGCGGATGGCTTTGAATTTCATGGCTATGCCCGTTCCGGGCTGATCATGAATGATGCAGCCTCGGCGACCAAAAGTGGCCCCTACCTGACTCCCGCCGGAGAAACCGGCGGTTCGGTCGGGCGACTGGGCAATGAAAACAACACCTATGTTGAGCTGAATCTTGAGCACAAACAGCGGCTGGAGAGCGGTGCCACCACGCGCTTTAAAGTGATGCTGGCGGATGGGCAGGAGAGCTACAACGACTGGACCGGCGACACCAGCGATCTCAATATTCGTCAGGCGTTTGTAGAACTGGGCAGCCTGCCAACGTTTAACGGCGTATTTAAAAATAGTACCTTGTGGGCCGGTAAACGCTTTGACCGCGATAACTTTGATATTCACTGGCTGGACTCTGACGTGCTGTTCCTCGCCGGGACCGGCGGCGGTATCTACGATGTGCAGTGGAACGAATCGCTTAAGAGTAACTTCTCGATTTATGGACGTAACTTCGGCGATATTGAAGCGATCGATAATACTATTCAAAGCTATATCGTCAGCGCCAACAACTTTGCCGGACCCTGGCAGTTTATGCTGAGTGGGCTGCGCGCCAAAGATAACGATCGGCGCATCAATGTTGCGCAGCGTAATGATAAGGCTGGTGACAGCGGGATTCACAGCATGCTGGCGCTGCATAACGACAGTTTCTATGGCCTGCGCGAAGGGCAGTCGAAAACTGTGCTGTTATATGGTCACGGCCTCGGTGCTGAAGTGAAGGGACTGGGTTCTGACGGTAACCTGACGCAGGATGCCAATACCTGGCGTCTGGCAACCTATGGCGTCACGCCGCTGAACTCAACATGGAGTTTTGCCCCGGCGGTGCTCGCTCAGCAGAGTAAAGATCGTTATGTCAAAGGCGATGAGTATCGCTGGGTCACCTTCAATGCCCGCCTGATTCAGGAAATCACTCAAAACTTTGCGCTGGCTTACGAAGGCAGTTACCAGTACATGGATCTCTCGCCGCTGGGCTATAAAAATCGTCAGGCGGTCAACGGCAGCTACTACAAATTAACCTTTGCGCCGACCTTTAAAGTGGCAGATATCGGTGACTTCTTTACCCGCCCGGAAATTCGCTTTTTTGCCAGCTGGATGGACTGGGATAAGTCGCTGGACAACTACGCCAGCAATGACGCTTTCGGCAGCAGTGGATTTACTTCCGGTGGTGAGTGGAACTTCGGCGTACAAATGGAGACGTGGTTCTGATCGAACTCAGGTCACCGCTGTGAACAAAGGGGAAAGGTATGGATGTGAATCAGGTAGCCGGGCAGCTGGTTCCGCTGCTGGGTGGTAAAGAAAATATCGCGACGGCGGCGCACTGTGCAACGCGTTTACGGCTGGTGCTGGTGGACGATTCGCTGGTGCAAAAAGAGGCGATTGAAGCGCTGGACGGTGTAAAGGGCTGCTTTAGCAACGCCGGACAAATTCAGATTATCTTCGGCAGCGGCATCGTCAATAAGGTGCATGCGGCCTTTATTCAGGCGGCGGGGATTAGCGAGTCGAGTAAAAGTGAGGCGGCCGATATAGCGGCAAGAAAACTCAATCCTTTCCAGCGGCTGGCGCGGCTGCTGTCGAATATTTTTGTACCGATTATTCCGGCGATAGTCGCCTCCGGCCTGTTAATGGGCCTGCTTGGCATGGTGAAAACCTATGGCTGGGTCAATGCCGACAGCGCGCTGTTTGTGATGCTGGATATGTGCAGTTCGGCGGCGTTTATCATTCTGCCGATTCTGATTGGCTTTACCGCGGCGCGTGAGTTTGGCGGTAACCCTTATCTGGGTGCAACGCTTGGCGGTATTCTGACTCATCCGGCGCTGACTAATGCCTGGGGCGTCGCCAGCGGCTTCCACACCATGAATTTCTTCGGGCTGGACATCGCCATGATCGGCTACCAGGGCACGGTGTTCCCGGTGCTGCTGGCGGTGTGGTTTATGAGCCTGATTGAAAAGCGCCTGCGCCGGATAGTGCCGGATGCACTGGATATTATTTTGACGCCGTTCCTGACGGTGATTATTTCCGGCTTTGTCGCCTTGCTGATTATCGGCCCGGCAGGCCGGATGCTTGGCGACGGCATTTCGCTGGTGCTCAGTACCCTAATTGCTCACGCTGGCTGGCTGGCGGGGGGAATATTTGGCGGCCTGTATTCGGTAATTGTGATTACCGGTGTGCATCACAGTTTCCACGCCATTGAGGCCGGATTGTTGGGCAATCCGTCGATTGGCGTTAACTTCCTGCTGCCAATCTGGTCAATGGCTAACGTGGCGCAGGGTGGTGCGTGTCTGGCGGTATGGTTTAAAACCCGCGATGTTAAAACGCGCAGTATCGTGCTGCCATCCGCGTTTTCCGCTATGTTGGGCATTACCGAAGCGGCAATTTTTGGCGTTAACCTGCGCTTTATTAAGCCATTTATTGCCGGAATTATCGGCGGGGCGCTGGGTGGGGCATGGGTAGTGGCGATGCATGTCAATATGACGGCGGTCGGCCTGACGGCGCTGCCGGGGATGGCGATTGTGCAAGCCAGCTCCATTGTTAACTACCTGATTGGGATGCTGATCGCCTTTGGCGTGGCGTTTACCGTTTCGCTGTTACTGAAATACAAAATTGAGGCCAGGTGATGAACGAGCAACATCTGCTGAAGCAAACTCTGCGTGCGGTAATGGCGGGCCAGCAGCGTGCGGCAGACGATCCGCATCGGCCGATGTGGCATCTTGCGCCGCCGGTCGGGCTGATGAACGACCCGAATGGCTTTATTCAGTTTAATCAGCGTTATCACCTGTGCTATCAGTGGAACCCGCTGGCCTGCGCCCACGGCGCTAAATTCTGGGGCCACTGGAGTTCTGCCGACCTGGTGAACTGGCAGCATGAACCGCTGGCGCTGGCGCCGGTTGAAGCGTATGAAAGCCACGGCTGCTACTCCGGCTCTGCGGTTGATGACCACGGCGTGCTGACGCTGATCTATACCGGCAATGTTAAATTTGAAAATGGCCGCACCGCCTGGCAATGCCTGGCGCGGCTTAATCCACAGGGCGAATTTGACAAGCAGGGGCCGGTACTGGCGTTACCGGCAGGCTACAGCGGCCATGTGCGCGATCCTAAAGTCTGGCGTTATCAGGATAGCTGGTGGATGGTGCTCGGCGCACAGGATGTCGACTTACAGGGCAAAGTGCTGCTGTTGCAGTCTCCCGATCTGCAAAGCTGGACGCTAAAGGGCGAAATTGCCGGCAGCGGGCTGGGCGGGCTGGGGCCGTTTGGTTATATGTGGGAGTGTCCGGACCTGTTCCGGCTGGCCGATCAGGATATTCTGCTGGTTTGCCCGCAGGGTCTGGCGGCGGAGCCGTACCGCTATCTGAATACCTTTCAGAGCGGCTATTTTAGCGGTGAACTGGATTATCAGGCAGGCCACTATCATCACGGTGAGTTTCACGAGCTGGACCACGGCTTTGAATTTTATGCGCCGCAGACCACCGCCAGTGACGATGGTCGTCGCCTGCTGATTGGCTGGATGGGCGTGCCGGATCAGGATGAGTTTTATCAGCCAACCGTTGAGCATGGATGGATTCATACCCTGACCTGCCCGCGTGAACTGAGCTGGCAGGCGGGAAAACTGTTTCAGCAACCGGCGCGCGAGCTGCGCCAGCTGCGCGATACCGGCCGCACTTTTAGCGGCGTGGCGGCTTCACTGCCGGCGATGGATATCGCCAGCGCTGAGATCGATTTTGCGGTGACCGGTGACGTTAGCGCCAGCTTTGGCGGAATTTTGCAACTGAACTGCGATCGGCAGGGTCTGACCCTGACGCGCAACAATCGTCGCACGGGTGACACCGAGCATCGCTACTGGCGCGGAAGCGTGACGCATTTACAAATTCTGTGCGATTGCTCAAGCGTGGAAATTTTTATTAATCACGGCGAAGCGGTAATGTCAGCACGCTATTTCCCTGGCAGCCAGCCGCAGCTGCGGTTACAGGGGAGCAGCACGCTGGCCTTGCATCACTGGAGCTTGAAAAGATGCGTGATAGAATGACGGTACTGAGCCACCATCACTAAGCAGAATGTGAATAAAAGCAAACGTGTCACCATCAATGATATTGCACGACTGGCCGGCGTCTCCAAATCCACCGCCAGTCTGGTTCTTAATGGGCGAGGTAAAGAGCTGCGAGTGGCCGAAAGCACCCGTTTGCGGGTGCTGGAAGTGGCAAAGCAGGAGCATTATCAGCCCAGCATCCACGCCCGTGCGCTGAACTCGTCGCACAGTAATACCATTGGTCTGGTGGTTCCGGAAATGACCAATCACGGCTTTGCGGTGTTTTCACATGAGCTGGAAAAGCTTTGTCGTGATGATGGTTTGCAGCTGTTGATCGCCTGTACCGATGAGAATGCCAGCCAGGAAATTCTGGCGGTTAACAATCTGATTCAGCGTCAGGTCGACGGGCTGATTGTTGCCTCCAGCATGCTGAGCGACGGTGAATACCAGAAAATAAATCAGCAGCTGCCGGTGATCTTATTTGACCGCCATCTTGGCGAATCGTCGCTGCCGCTGGTAATTACCGATGCGATTGAACCTACCGCGAAGCTGATTGAGCATGTCGCCAGTGAAGGCTACGACGAGCTGTATTTTTTCGGCGGCCAACCGCGCATCTCACCTACCCGCGATCGGCTGGAAGGATATAAGCGCGGCCTGCAACGTGCCGGGGTAGAACTGCAACCGGAGTGGGTGATTTATGGTCATTACCATTCCAGCTCAGGCTATGAACTGTTTGCCGATCTCTGCTCGCGCCTGGGACGCGTGCCGCAAGCCCTGTTTTGTGCCGCTTGTGGGTTGCAGGAGGGAGTGCTGCGCTATCTCAGCCAGCATGGCTTGCTGGAAAGTGATATTCGCCTGTGCAGTTTTGACGATCACTATTTATATGATTCCCTCTGTGTGCCAATTGATACCGTGGCGCAGGATGAGCGGCTGCTGGCATGGAACTGTTTTGAGATGGTTACCGACCTGATTAAACAGCGCTCGCCCGAACCGCTGCAGCGCTGGTTGCCAGCCTCCATCAGGCTGCGCGCGAATAAAAATCCGCGCTGACGCCTGAATCATTTCTCGTCAAAATTTGCTGCGGCAAGCAAAAAGCATTTTACATACCGACCGGTAGGTATGTAAAATTCCGGCAGGCACTTTCCTGCCCTGTTATCGGAAATCAATCTTATGAATCTTTTTCTCGCCTGGACGGCCCTTGCGGGTGCCATCGTCATGGAAGTGGCTGGCACCATGTTTCTCGGCAAGTCAGAGCAATTTTCACGTCTCTATCCGTCCCTGATGACGGTGCTGTTATATGGCCTGTCGTTTTATTTGCTGTCACAGGTGCTGAAAACCCTGCCGCTGGCGGTGGCGTATGCCTCATGGGGCGGGCTGGGGATTGTTTTAACCGCAGCAATTAGTGTGGTGGTGTTTAAGCAGCGGTTGGATCTGCCCGCGATTATCGGTATTGCGCTGATAGTTACCGGGGTGGTGGTGGTCAATGGATTTTCTAAAATGGTCGCGCACTGATGAGTGATAAGTCGCAATCGCGCAAACGACAGCCGGAATATGTCCGTCAGCAATTGCTGATCAGCGCCGCGCGGCTGGCGGTAGAACAGGGGCCAGCCAGTGTTACCGTCAGCGCGGTGGCAGAGGCGGCAGGCGTCACTAAGGGCGGTTTTTTTCACCACTTTCCCAGTAAACAGGCGCTGATTGAAGGCCTGTTTGATGAAATTATTAATCAGCTGGATCGCGATATTGACCAGTTTATTGCCGCCGACCCGCAGCAGTATGGCTGCTTTAGTCGCGCCTATATCAGAACGGTTTTTCTTGATAGCCACACCGAGAATAGCTGGGCAGTACTCAGTTTTACCCTTGGCAGCGATAGCCAGCTGACGTGCAAATGGGACAGCTGGCTGAAGAACCGGCTGAAACAACATCAGCAAACCGACAGCGACCCACAGCTGGAAGTGGCGAGGTTAGCATCTGACGGGCTTTGGTTTGCCTGCATGCTGCATCGTGTCGGCACCAGCGAAATGTTTCCACATATGGAAACACGGCTGATTGCCATGACTCTGGCTGCCAGTTAACGGCGGTATTAGCAACGGGAGTACATAATGTTCAGGAAAAATATCGTGTCTGATTTAATCATCTGGATTGATGAAAATATCGATAATCGCCTGAAAATTGATGATTTTGTTGAAAAATCAGGCTATTCAAAATGGCATATTCAGCGGATGTTTCGTGAGGCGACCGGTCAACCGTTAGCCTCCTACTGTCGCCAAAAAAGGCTGGCTGCGGCGGCGAAAATGCTGTGCAGCCAGCCCGGTCCGATCCTTACCGTGGCGCTGTTACATGGTTTTCCATCCCATGAAACTTTTCATAAAGCGTTTAAGCGCCAGTTTGGTGTTACCCCCGGTCAGTATCGGGAAAATCACCCGCTCGCTTAGCGAGATGACAGGCAATTATTCGTGATAATGCCGCTTTCGCCCCGTCGACTGTCAACCTACTCTAAACCGCCTGGCAGTTCTGTCTCGTCGCTCGCCCTGAAGCATTGACGGCGTGACCGCGACAATTTATTTATAAACTTCCTTATAAACAGGGAGGTTCTGTGCCTATGCAAAAGTGTTTATTGATTTTTCCCGCATGTTTTCTTGTCATATCCTGTAGCCCTTACCAATACGAAGCCAATAGCGCCAAAAAGCCGGTCTGGAGTGAGAACAGGCCGGTAATCTATGTGCCCGACGGCAAGGGTGGGATGAAGAGAGACCGGCGTATGGAGCGGATTCAGGCTCGCGGTCAGCAAGACAATAGTACTGATGGCGGTTGGCAATCTGGCTGGTGAATTACCCGGTGGATTAACGCCACCGGGCAGCAGGCGTTTACAGCCAGTGTCTTAGCAGCGCCGCCGCAACAATGCCAACGGCGACGGTAGAAAACAGTGACAGGCGGCTGGCGGCAATCAGGGTAATCACGATGGCCAGCAGATCGGCTGGGCGATCGGTGACAAAATAGGGCGCAATAACTGAAATCAGTACGCAACCTGGAGCGGCGTCCATCACCGCTCTGGCGCGCGGCCCCAGCTCGCGGTTACGTAAACCAATATAGCCAATCACCCGCGTTAGCCAGGTTACGCTGGCCATTAACAAAATTGTCAGTACCGTGATGCCGCTAATCATGATTTTTTCCCGACAAAAAACAGTGCAGTCAGCATTCCTGATAGCGCACCCACCGGAACGTACCAGGCCCCTGGAATCAGATAATAGGTTGTAGCGGCCATCACCAGGCTGACCATCCACGGACGCGCCGCGCGGAAACCGCGCCACATGCCGCGCAGCAGCACCAGAAAGATCGCCGGAAACGCCATATCAAAGCCCCACTGGCTGATATCGCCCATCAGCGGGCCAAGCAGCACGCCGGAGGTGGTGAACACCACCCAGATGACATAAAGCGAAGCCGATACGCCAGCGTAGTAAGGAATGCTAAAGCTATTTACGATGCCCGCCTGACGGCGTTTAGCCGCATCGGCCATTCCCATCGCCCAGCTCTCATCGGTCATCACAAACAGCGCGGCGAACGCTTTACGCTTCGGCAGATGGCGCAGATGCGGTTCAATGGCGGCACCCATCAAAATATGGCGGCTGTTAATCAGGAAGGTAATCATCATAATCACCAGAATATGGGGCGGATGCGTCCACAGTTCGATGGCGGCGAGTTCCGAACCGCCAGCGAAATTCAGGCCGGTCATCAGCGGCAACTCTATGGCGCTAAATCCTTTCTTCGCCGCCTGCGCGCCAAGTACCAGTGCCAACGGAATCACGCCCAGCAGCACCGGTAAGCTGGCTCTGACACCACGCCAGAACTCTGATTTTTTTGTTATGTTGCTGGCAGCCGGCCAGACAGAATCTGTATCGCTCATATCACCTCCTGAAGGAGCTGAATTATAAGCGTTTTGCTGTGAAATTGGGTTGCTATTATGCCAATATTTCGTTATCAATTGGCAGTTGAATGCTAATTTTTTGCATAAAATGGAATCTGATGCCATGAACCTTGATCTCACCGATCGTAAAATCCTTAATGCACTGCAACGCGATGGCCGCATGCAAAATATTGACCTGGCTCGCGAGGTCGGTTTATCACCGTCACCCTGTCTGCGGCGGGTTAAGCAGCTGGAGCAAAGTGGCGTGATAAAAGGCTATGTGGCGCTGATTGACGGTGCCAAAGTGCAACGCAACGTCACCATTTTCACCCGCGTCTGGCTGACCCGGCAGGATGCTGAAACGGTGGATCATTTTGCTGCTGAAATTATGAAGCTGCCTGAGGTCGTCGAGTGCCATCTGATGGCCGGGGAGTGTGATTATCTGCTGCGGGTGATTACCGCCAGCCTGGATGATTATCGCCAGCTACAAATTAATCACCTGACGCGCATTCGTGGCGTCTCCAGTATTAAAACCGATATCCCGATGCAGTGTTATAAACAGACCACCGAATTGCCGTTGTTATAACTACTGCTGCCGTTATCCGATGATTAATTACTGTCAGTAATTAATTAAAAATCATTAACTATCAACTGGTTAATCTCGCATTTCCCTTATTTTTTGCAACACTTTAAAAGTTAATAAATCTTTACAAAACTATAACAAAAGCGTGAGATATATCACCTTCTCATGTTTCAGAATTGTAGGTTTCGATGATAACACGTAGGCAGATTCTCATTTCTGGTGCGGCTTTGGGCGGGTTTGCGGCACTGAATCCGGTTTTGTCCTGGGCTTCTCAGCCCGCCGCTGCTTCTGACCAGGGGATGTTCCATACATTATCAAAATTACTCACCGGTCGTACGGCATTAAGTCAGGTGGTGTCTGCCCGCGCACTGCATTGTCTGGTGTCCGAAGATGCCGATTTCCTGATAAAAATGCATGCGCTGGTGGACGCGTTAAACACGGCAAATATTAGCGCCGCCGACCAGCTTAATGGTCATCCCATTATGCAAAATCACCTCGCCAGCGAGACGGTTAAAAAAATTGTTTCTGCCTGGTATCTCGGCTTTACCGGCACGCCGGTGTCACTGCGGGCGGTCGATAATACCCGCTTTGTCACTTATACCGATGCCCTGATGTATGCACCAACGCTGGATGCCACGGTTATTCCGACCTATTCGCGTGGGCACACCAATTACTGGACGCAGCCGCCAGCCACGATAAAAAACGATTAATCTTTTCATTCTTTTGTGAGCAACACCATGAGCAAACACTATGATGCCGATGTGATTGTCATCGGTTCGGGTGCATTGGGTAGCAATGCCGCCACCACCCTTGCCCGTAAAGGCAAATCGGTGATTATTCTGGAAGCCGGAGAGAAAATCCCGCGCTGGAAAATTGTCGAAAATTTCCGTAACTCCTCGAAAAAAGCCAACTATAACTCGCCGTATCCTAACCAGCCGTGGGCGCACCACTCTTACGACGAACAATATATTGAAAACACCGGCTCGTTTGATTTTCGTCCCGGCATGCTGAAACTGGTGGGCGGCACCACCTGGCATTGGGCCTCGGCCTGCTGGCGTTATCTGCCTAATGATATGAAATTGAAAACGCTGTATGGCGTGGGTCGCGACTGGCCGATGGAGTACAGCGAGTTAGAACCGTGGTATGTCAAAGCCGAGCTGGCGATGGGCGTATGCGGTAGTGATACCGACGACCAGAGCGGGCAAGGAGGCAGCGCCTTTCCACCGCGTTCGCAGCCGTATCCGATGGAGCCTGAAGGTGAAACTTATCTGTTTCAGCGCCTGAAAAGCCGCATCAGCCCGGCAGGTTACCACTTTATTCATGAGCCCAACGCGCGTGCGACACGCCCTTATGACGGTCGTCCGGCTTGCAGCGGCAACAACAACTGTATGCCGGTCTGCCCGATTGGCTCGATGTACAGCGGCGATAAACATGCCCAGCATGCGGAAGATGCCGGTGCGCAGCTGATGACTGATGCTACCGCCTGGAAGCTGGAAAAAGGTGCGGATGGCAAAATCGTAGCGGTGCACGTTCGGAGTTCAAAAGGCGTAGATAAACGGCTGACGGCAAAGTACTTTATTGTCGCGGCCCACGGGCTGGAAACCCCTAAGCTGCTGCTGATTTCTGATGTCGCTAACAGTTCCGATCAGGTGGGGCGCAATCTGATGGACCACACCGGCATGGGGCTACAATTCCTCGCGGATGAGCCGGTCTGGCCGGGGCGTGGTGCGGTACAGCAGGGCGGTATTTTCAACTTCCGCGATGGCGAATTCCGCAAAAAACACGCCGCGATTAAGCATGCTATTTCTAATAACGTGCCCAATATGACAATCGCGCAACGGCTGATCGCTGATGGCGTGTTGGGGCATGAGCTGGATAAGCAGATTCGACACCAGGCTGCACGCTGGGTGGATATCTCCACGGTGTTTGAAATCCTGCCGCATGCCAGCAATACCGTGCGTCCCAGCACTACCCGTAAGGATGCGCTCGGTATCCCGATGCTGACGGTTAACTATGAAGTGGATGACTATGTGAAAACCGCCAAAGCGGTGGTCGACGCTGACTATAAACAGTTTGTCAGCCTGATGGGCGGTACGGTGGTCGAGGACAATACCGGCTGGCAGAACCGTGACCATTTGATGGGGACGGTGATAATGGGTGATAACGCGAAAGATTCCGTGGTTAACCATGAGTGCCGCAGCTGGGATCACAGCAATCTTTTCCTCGCGACGACTGGCGTTATTCCGGCATCCGGTGTGATTAACCCGACTCTGACCGGTGTTGCACTGAGTATTCGTGCGGCTGAAATCATCGATCGGGAGATTTAATGATGCAGATTACGGGTAAATTTTTCGCCGCCGCCGCGCTGTTGGCTGGCCTCGGCAGCACAGCAGCAGTAAGCGCTGCGCCATCTTCTGCCGATGCGGCGCTGATAAAACGCGGTGAGTATCTTGCCGTTGCGGCAGACTGCGGCGCTTGCCACCGTCAGACCGCTGAAGACGGCGCGCCGTTTGCCGGTGGTTACGCCATTGATTCGCCGATGGGGCGAATTATTGCCAGCAATATCACCCCTTCAAAGCAATATGGCATTGGTGATTACAGTGAGCAGCAGTTTGCCGATGCGCTGCGTAAAGGGGTGGCCGCTGACGGCAGCAATCTCTATCCGGCGATGCCTTACACCGCTTACCAGGGGCTGACTGACGAAGATATTCATGCGCTGTACAGCTACTTTATGCTGGCGGTAAAACCGGTTGATATTGCGCCGGATGAGCATACCGATCTGAGCTTTCCGTTTAATATCCGCCAGATCATGTGGGGCTGGAATCTGCTGTACCGCAGTGATAAACCGTTTGAAAAACAGCCTGATTTATCAGAACAGCTGAATCGGGGTAAATACCTGGTTGATGTGCTGGCGCACTGTAGCACCTGCCATACGCCGCGCAATATGATGATGGCTGAAGACAGTAGCCAGTATCTGGCCGGTAGCCCGCTGGGCGGCTGGTATGCGCCGAATATCACGCCGGATAGCAGCGGAATTGGTGACTGGAGTCAGGATGATATTGTCAGCTACCTGAAAACCGGTCATCTGGCTGGAAAAGCGCAGGCGGCGGGGCCGATGGCTGAAGCGGTGGAGCACAGCTTCCGTTATCTCGGTGATGACGATCTGCATGCCATTGCGGCCTGGATTCAACAGATTCCGGCGATCAAAACGCCAGTGGCGACGCCGTCAGCACAGGCAGCAGAGCCGCGGGATATAAATCAACTGGTGAAAGGACAGGGGGATCAATCCTCGCTGGCCGACAGCAGTTCAACCGATGGTGCTGAATTGTATAACGGTGCTTGCGCCAGCTGTCATGGGCGCGAAGGGCAGGGCACAGCGGACAATTTCTATCCTTCACTGACTAAAAATAGCGCGGTCTCTGGCCCGACGGCGCAAAATTTGGTGATGACCATTGTCGACGGTATCCATCGCAAAAGCAGTGACAGCGATGTCGGGATGCCGGCTTTCGGTCAGCAGTTGAATGATGCGCAGATTGCTGCCGTCACCCACTACGTGCGTCAGCAGTTTGGCAATATCAATGAGGATATCTCGGCGGAACAGGTTAAAACTCTGCGTAGCGGTGGCGAAGCGCCATTTATCGTGCGCTATGTTGATTATCTGATTGCGGCTGGAGTGTTTATCGCGTTGTTATTGCTGCTATTAATCGTACGTCTGCGGAAGAAATAGTCAAAAAAAACGGCATCCCCCGCCGGGGATGCCGTTAATTTTGTGCGGTTAGCCTCTTTTACGCACCAGCTGAGTGCGGCGGGTAATAAATTCCAGCGGCACGCTCCAGATATGCACCAGACGCGTAAAAGGAAACAGCAGAAACAGCGTCATACCGGTGATCAGATGCACGCGGAAGATCGGCGCCACGCCATCAAGGTATTGTGACGCACCAAAGCGGAAGGTCACGATGTGCTGCGCCCAGTTCACCAGCTTCATCATTTCGCTGCCGTCCATATGCTGCGCCGAAAAAGGTATGGTGGCGAGTCCAAGTGTCACCTGCACCATTAACAGCGCCAGAATCAAAATATCAGCGACGCTGGATGAGGCACGCACTCGGGCAACAAACAGGCGGCGATACAGCAGCATCATGCCGCCAATCCACATGGTTACGCCGCAGATGCCGCCCAGCACCATCGCCATCCACTGTTTAGCGGGCAATGACAGGAACGACTGATACATCCAGTGCGGTGTCAGCATGCCCACTATGTGACCGAAAAAAATTCCGATCACGCCGATGTGAAACAGATTCGACGCCAGGCGCATCCAGCGTTTATCGAGAATCTGGCTCGAACCGGCGCGCCAGCTGTACTGACCGTAGTCGTAGCGGAGCAGGCTACCGAGCAGGAAGACAGTACCGACGATATACGGATAGATATCAAAGAAAAACAGGTTAAAGAACGACATTATTTTCTCTCCCGATTCTTCGGCTGTGCTTGCTCAATATTGAGATACTGCGGAGCCACAGCGCCGGAAAAACGCTGCTGATGCTGACGCGTCTCGCCACAATCACCCTGCTGGGTTGCCATAAAACGTACCTGTTCTTCTTCCCACACCGCGTCCAGCGCGGCGGGGGTATCATCACGTGCCTCTTGCCCGACCTGGTGTTGCAGGTTTTCACTGCTGGCGTCGCTGCCGGAGAGCTGGGTTAACAGATCCAGCAGCAGTGCGTAATGACTGTCGCGTTGATGCAGGCGTGCTGCCAGCAGCGCCAGAATCGGCGCAATGCTTTCCAGCCAGCTGATGGCTTCTTCGCTGCTGAGCTGCGCGAGAAATTCGAGAAACAGCGGCAGATGATCCGGCAGCTCATTGCTGTTCAGATCGAATCCGGCCTTGCGATAGTGATCCAGCAGATCGACCATTGCCTGGCCGCGATCGCGTGATTCGCCATGTACATGTTCAAACAGCAACAGCGACAGCGATCGGCCACGATCGAACAGGCTACCGTAGTCGGCCTGTGCATCTAACAGGCGGCCAGAGATACGCCACTCAATCACGCGCTTCAGCACTGCCTGCTGGCTGGCGTTAAGTTCTGTTAGCTCATCCACGGCTTCCAGCAGTTCGCTTTTTGCCTGCCAGAGAGACTCATCGGGATAGTCGAGTAATCGGGAAAGTATCAGTAACGATCTCATTAGCGGCCTCCCGTGGTTTTGGCATCAACGTTAATCGCATCAATACGTTTAGAGTTGAACAAGTCGAATTTGCTGTTGCTGCCGTGGCAGCCATCGCCAAAGCTAAAGCCGCAACCGTTGCGTTCCGGGAAGGCATCGCGCGCCAGTTCACGGTGGCTGGAAGGCACCACAAAACGATCTTCGTAGTTTGCAATCGCCAGATAGCGATACATCTCTTTCGCTTGCTGTTCAGTCAGGCCGACCTCTTCCAGCGCACTGATATCGTGCTTGCCTTCAACGGTTTCCATGCGTTTATAGTGGCGCATCGCCAGAATACGTTTCAGCGCCAGTGCTACCGGTTTGGTATCCCCGGCCGTCAGCAGATTCGCCAGATATTGCAGTGGGATGCGCAGCGAATCGATATCCGGCAGCACGCCGTTTTGTTCCAGCACGCCAGCATCGGCGGCAGACTGAATTGGCGACAGCGGCGGCACATACCATACCATCGGCAGGGTGCGATATTCCGGATGGAGCGGCAGTGCCAGCTTCCATTCCATCGCCATTTTGTACACCGGCGAGCGCTGTGCGGCTTCAATAACGCTCATCGGAACACCATCTTTCTCTGCCTGTGCAATCACCGCCGGATCGTGAGGGTTGAGGAATACCGACAGCTGGCGCTCATACAGATCCTGCGTATTCTCAGTCGAGGCGGCTTGCTCGATGGCATCGGCATCGTACAGCACCACACCGAGGTAGCGAATACGTCCGACACAGGTTTCGGAACAGACGGTTGGCATGCCTGATTCAATGCGCGGGTAACAGAAAATGCACTTCTCAGACTTGCCGCTCTTCCAGTTAAAGTAGATTTTTTTGTACGGGCAGCCGCTGACGCACATGCGCCAGCCACGGCATTTATCCTCATCGATCAGCACGATGCCATCTTCTTCACGTTTATAGATGGCACCACTTGGGCAGCTGGCGGCACAGGCTGGGTTCAGACAGTGCTCGCACAGACGCGGCAGATACATCATAAAAGTGCTTTCAAACTGGCCGTACATCTCTTTCTGGATATGCTCAAAGTTTTGATCCTTTGAGCGTTTGGCAAACTCGCCGCCGAGATCGTCTTCCCAGTTAGCGCTGCGATGGATTTTATCCATCCGTTTGCCGGTCAGCAGCGAGCGCGGCCGCGCAATCGGCTGTGCTTTACCGGGCTTCGCGGTGTGCAGATGCTGATAATCGAAATCGAATGGCTCGTAGTAATCATCGATCTGCGGCATATGCGGGTTAGCAAACAGATTGGCCAAAATGCTGAGTCGTCCGCCCTGACGCGGCTGCAATTTGCCGCTGATCTTGCGAATCCAGCCACCTTTCCATTTCTCCTGATTTTCCCAGTCAATCGGGTAGCCGAGGCCGGGTTTGGTCTCGACGTTATTAAACCAGGCATATTCCATGCCTTCGCGGCTGGTCCAGACGTTTTTACAGGTGACTGAGCAAGTGTGGCAGCCAATGCACTTATCCAGATTCATCACCATGCCAACTTGTGAGCGGATTTTCATTTCACTGTCCCCTTGGCCACTGCCGCTTGTTCACTGTCACTGTTTTCATCATCCAGCCAGTCGACACGGCGCATTTTGCGCACTACGACAAACTCATCGCGGTTTGAACCGACGGTGCCGTAGTAGTTAAAGCCGTAGGCTTGCTGAGCATAACCGCCAATCATATGGGTCGGTTTCGGACTGATACGGGTCACCGAGTTGTGAATTCCCCCGCGCTGGCCGGTAATTTCGGAGCCAGGAATATTCACCAGGCGTTCCTGCGCGTGATACATCATCACCATGCCAGGTTTAATGCGCTGGCTGACGATGGCGCGTGCCGACAGCGCACCGTGGGTATTAAACGCTTCGATCCAGTCGTTATCTTCAATCCCCAAATCGCGGGCGTCGTCTTCACTCAGCCAGACAATCGGGCCGCCGCGCGCCAGTGTCAGCATCAACAGGTTGTCGCTGTAGGTAGAGTGAATACCCCATTTCTGGTGCGGGGTGATAAAGTTCAGCGCTTTTTCCGGGTTGCCATTCGACTTACGGTTAAGCAACGGCTGCGCGCTGCGGGTATCGATTGGTGGGCGATACACCATCAGGTTTTCACCAAATGCCAGCATCCACGGGTGATCCTGATACAGCTGCTGACGGCCACTCAGGGTGCGCCACGGAATCAGCTCGTGCACGTTGGTATAACCGGCGTTATAAGAAACGTGTTCATCTTCAAGGCCTGACCAGGTCGGGCTGGAGATGATTTTGCGCGGTTGCGCCTGTAAATCGCGGAAGCGAATTTTTACTTCACGCTTTGGCAGTGCCAGATGGGCATGGTCGCGGCCGGTAAATTTGCCCAGTGACTGCCAGGCTTTTACCGCGACTTCACCATTGGTTTCCGGTGCCAGCGTCAGAATCACTTCAGCCGCATCTTTGGCGGTGTTGATCACCGGACGTCCTTGCGCGCTGCCGCTTTCATGGCGGCGATTCAGCCGGCCCAGCAGCTCCACTTCTTCTTTGGTATTCCAGAAAATGCCTTTGCTGCCGTTGCCAAGCTTATCCATCAGCGGACCAAGCGAGGTAAAGCGCTCATAGGTTTCCGGATAATTACGCTCGACTACCGCGATATTCGGCGCGGTTTTACCTGGAATCAGATCGCACTCGCCTTTTTTCCACTCTTTAATATCACCGGTTTGCCCCAGCTCTTCGGCGGAATCGTGCTGCAACGGAACGGTAACCACATCGGTTTCCACTCCCAAATGGCCGACGCAAACTTGCGAGAAGGCTTTCGCTATCCCTTTATAAATTTCCCAGTCGCTGCGTGAATCCCAGCAGGGATCAACTGCCGCCGACAGTGGGTGAATAAACGGATGCATATCCGAGGTATTCATATCGTCTTTTTCATACCAGGTGGCGGTAGGCAGCACGATGTCGGAATAGAGACAGGTGGTCGACATACGGAAATCCAGTGTAACCACCAGATCCAGCTTGCCTTCGCGGCCTTGTTCCAGCCACTCGACCTCTTCCGGACGCTGACGCCCTTGTTCACCGAGGTCGGTTTGCTGAATGCCATGCTCGGTACCCAGCAGGTATTTCAGCATGTATTCATGACCTTTACCGGAAGAGCCAAGCACGTTTGAGCGCCAGACAAACAGGTTACGCGGTGAGTTCTGCGGCGCGTCCGGTTGTTCAGCGGCAAAGCGGATATCGCCGGATTTCAGTGCATTCACCAGATATTCTTTCGGCGTCTGACCGGCGGCGGCGGCGGCTTTCGCCAGCCCAAGCGGGTTAGTATCCAGCTGCGGTGCCGAAGGCAGCCAGCCCATACGCTCGGCGCGCACGTTGAAGTCAATCAGGCTGCCGCTGTAGCGTTTTTTATCCGCCAGCGGGGAAAGGATCTCTTCCGTACTCAGGGTCTCATAGCGCCACTGACTGGAGTGATTGTAGAAAAATGAGGTGCCGTTCATCTGGCGCGGCGGACGCGTCCAGTCAAGGGCGAACGCCAGTGGCAGCCAGCCGGTCTGCGGACGCAGTTTTTCCTGGCCGACATAGTGCGCCCAGCCACCGCCGGTTTGACCGACGCAGCCACAGAACACCAGCAGGTTGATGATGCCACGGTAGTTCATATCCATATGGAACCAGTGGTTGATACCGGCACCGACGATAATCATCGAACGACCATGGGTTTTATCAGCATTATCGGCAAACTCGCGCGCAATGCGGATCATATCCTGCTGCGGCACACCGGTAATTTTTTCTGCCCAACCTGGCGTATAGGCTTTAATTTCACTGTAATCGCTGGCGCTCTGGCTGTCGTCGACTTTTGCATCGCCCCAGTCGCGGGCAATACCGTAATTTGCCAGCGTTAAATCAAATACGCTGGCAACCAGCGCGCTGCTGCCATCAGCCAGCGTTATACGTTTCGCGGCGATCGGATGTGAAATAACATCTGACAGTGCCACCGGGCGGAAGTGTTCGCTTTCAATTCCGCCAAAGTAAGGGAACAGCGTATTGGCGATTTCGTCATGCTGACCGAGCAGCGACAGTTGCAGCGTGACGTCACGGCCATCATTGCCCGCGCGCTGTTCAAGATTCCATTTGCCTTGCTCACCCCAGCGGAATCCAATTGAGCCTTGTGGCGCAACCAGATCGCCTTGTTGATCGACGGCGATAGTTTTCCATTCCGGATTGTTGTTTTCACCGAGAGCGCCGAGCAGATCGGCGGCGCGCAGCTGACGTCCGGCGACATAAAAGCCATCTTCGCGTTGATCCAGCATGACCAGCATCGGTAAATCACTGTAGCGGCGGGCGTAATCCAGGAAATAACTGCTCGGCTTTTGCAGATAAAACTCTTTCAGAATCACGTGGCCCATCGCCAGTGCCATTGCGCTGTCGGTACCCTGTTTTGGTGCCAGCCACTGATCGCACAGCTTCACGACATCGGCATAATCAGGCGTCACTGCGACGGTTTTGGTGCCTTTGTAGCGCACTTCGGTAAAGAAATGGGCATCCGGAGTACGGGTCTGCGCGACGTTTGAACCCCAGGCAATCAGATAAGACGAGTTATACCAGTCGGCGGATTCCGGCACGTCGGTCTGCTCACCCCAGGTCATCGGTGATGCTGGCGGCAAATCGCAGTACCAGTCATAGAAGCTCAGGCAGGTGGCACCGATTAATGACAGATAGCGCGCACCGGCGGCATAAGAAACCATCGACATCGCCGGAATCGGCGAAAAGCCGGCAATGCGGTCAGGGCCGAAGGTTTTCGCGGTATAGACGTTAGCGGCGGCGATCAGCTCGTTCATTTCCGCCCAGCTGGAGCGCACCAGCCCGCCGCGCCCGCGCGCTTGTTTGTAACGTTTTGATTTTTCAGGATCGTTAATAATGCTTGCCCAGGCATCTACCGGATCCTGATGCTGCTGGCGTGCTTCACGCCACATTTCCAGCAGCTGCTGGCGAATTTGAGGATATTTCAGGCGGTTGGCGCTGTAGATATACCATGAATAACTGGCACCACGCGGGCAGCCACGCGGTTCGTGATTCGGCAGGTCGGGGCGAGTTTCTGGATAATCGGTTTGCTGAGTTTCCCAGGTGACCAGGCCGTTTTTAACATAAATCTTCCAGCTGCATGATCCCGTACAGTTCACACCGTGTGTGGAGCGAACGATTTTGTCATGCTGCCAGCGTTGACGATAACTGTCTTCCCAGTCCCGGTTGGTTGCCAGCGTCTGACCATAACCATCGGCAAAGGGTTCTGCCAGTTCCTTGAAATATCGGAACCGATCCAGAAACTTACTCATTCGACACACTCCTCACAGATCAAATAACTGCAAAAACGATTTATTATCATTCGCGAATAAAACGCGTTGTTTTGGCATGATCAGTTAATAAAATTTCAGTTCGTAAGCTGACTATTCAATAAGGGTCGGCGACATAATGAAATTACTGTCTCTATAACCCGAAGTGAGTAGAAATTAATTTCACAGAACACTTTACAAACTCACCTGCGATCAACCAGAATTCAATTCACTCGGCAAAAGTGATGTCTCAAAGCTGGTCAAATTTTCCCAATAGCATGTCAGAAAACATTGAGAGGATATTGATCTGTGTCGTATAAAAATGACATTAAAGCCGAAAGCACCCGCGGTGTGCTGGCTACATGGACCCCCGAAGATAAAAATTTTTGGGAGCGAAGTGGAAAGAAAATTGCCGCCAGAAATCTCTGGATTTCAATTCCCTGTTTACTCCTGTCGTTCTGCGTCTGGATGTTATTCAGTACCGTTGCGCTTTACTTACCCGGAGCTGGATTTAGTTTCACCACCGACCAGTTATTTATGCTGACGGCGCTTCCTGCACTGGCAGGCGCAATTATGCGCGTGCCCTATTCCTTTGTAATTCCTATATTTGGCGGTCGCCGCTGGACAGCTTTCAGCACTATTATTCTGGTGGTGCCAGCTATCTGGTTAGGTTTTGCGGTGCAACAACCAACTACCCCTTATTGGGTATTTGTCATTATCGCTTTATTATGTGGCGTGGCTGGCGGTAATTTTGCATCCAGTATGGGAAATATCAGCTTTTTCTATCCAAAACATTTGCAGGGTGGCGCACTGGGACTAAATGGCGGCCTCGGCAATCTTGGCGTCAGCGTGATGCAACTGGTTGCGCCGCTGGTGATGAGCGTTGCGATTTTTGGCTCGTTTTCCGGTGCCGGTCAGGTTAGCCCGTCCGGTGATGTACGCTGGATTGAACATGCGGCATTTATCTGGGTGCCGCCGCTGGTGATTTTCGCCGTTGCCGCCTGGTTTCTGATGAATGATATCGCCACTGCGAAAGCGTCACTGGCTCAACAGCTGCCGGTATTGAAACGTCCGCACATGTGGATTATGGCGTTATTGTATCTGGCTACGTTTGGCTCTTTTATCGGCTTCTCTGCCGGTTTCGCCATGCTGACCAAGACTCAATTTCCAAATGTGGTCATTCTGCATTACGCCTTCTGGGGGCCATTAATTGGCGCGCTGGCTCGTCCGGTCGGTGGCGCGCTTTCCGATCGCTTTGGTGGTTCGAAAGTCACCTTAATCAATTTTGTGATGATGGTGATTTTCGCCACGCTGATTTTCTTTACGCTGCCGGGTGAAGGACATCAGGGCACATTTGGCGCTTTCTTTGTGGTATTCCTTGGTCTGTTCCTTACCGCCGGATTGGGCAGTGGTTCCACCTTCCAGATGATCTCGGTGATTATTCGCGCCGATACGCTGCGTCGGGTTAAACAGGCCGGAGGCAGCGAAAAACAGGCAGCGCAGGAAGCCGCCACAGACTCTTCGGCCGCGCTGGGATTTATTTCTGCTATTGGTGCCGCCGGGGGCTTCTTTATTCCAAAAGCGTTTGGTACTTCACTGGCGCTGAGCGGATCGGCAGAAGGGGCTTTAAAACTGTTTCTGCTGTTCTATGCGATTTGCGGCGTGATTACCTGGTGGTGCTATATCCGTAAATCTATCTCGTAACGGCCTGCACTACTCCACAATTGACTCTTCAGGGCCACACTTGCTGGCCCTTTTCTCTTCCGCTCCAGCCCGCTTAGCCGATATTTAATCAAACATTCATCAGGCTTGCCCTGTACTAACCAGACATAATCAGCGCCAGAGTAAAATCGGTGCGCAGATGCGCCATTCACTTTTCTCGCGGTGAGTGAACGGTCGATTCTCAGCGGACGTCAGACTAAAAGGACTTAAATACGATGTATGCGGGCGATTTCTTATCTCCGGTGAGTTATGCCGCAGGCGATGAACTTTCAGCTATCGCGACGCGTTTATTCTGGTTTGAAGCCGGAGTAATGGAAGGGTGCGAAATCATCGTCAGCCAGAATGATTGCTGTGCTCGTTTACATCTGGCTGCCGGTGAAGCGGGCATGTTTGCGGTAAAAAGTAGAAAAGTGCTGATCGAATCCGGTAGCGTGCAGGGAGTCGAATTAAAGGTTATTGCAATGGCAAAATTGCAGGCTTTTATTGATGCCGGCAGCCGCACGGCCGGGCAGACCAAAAAAAAGGAGACGTTATTTGGTTTCAGCCGCTACCGACGTCCTGAAGAGCTGTCGCGTAAAAAGTTTGAATACTGGTTAATTAGCCAGAGTGTTAAGCAGTGTCAGGGTATGGATAATATCGTCCAGTTGATTCGAGATAATGAATGCTACTGGATAGTTAATTATTTACTGACCCGATCGGACGAATATAAATCTTTGCGGGAAATTGGTGGTCGCTACGGACTTTCCGTTTCACATTTTCGTCGTTTAAGTAAATCAGCGTTGGGAAATACGGCAAAAGTGGAAATGTGTGACTGGCGTCTGATTCGTGCCATTCTCGATATTATGGATGATGAGCACAATCTGACGGCGATCGCGATGAAGCATGGTTATGCCTCGTTATCGCATTTCTCCGGAGATGTTAAAAACAGATTCGGTATTCCGCCACGGGATTTAAAAAAAATGATCAATTGTGAGTTACTTAAATGAAACGGTCAGCGCTTATGCTACTTTTTTTGGCGGTTTCTTTTATGTACTGCTGTCTGGCAATTGCCGTTACACCGGTTGAAGAAAAAATGCCTGCCCAAGGCTACGTTACCGCGAAAGACGGTGTTAAACAGTTTTTTGATGCGCTTTCTGCCAGAATGAAAACACCCTTTATTGTCAGTAACCTGGCGGCAAAGAAAAGAATCAGCGGTAACTTTGATTTTTCCGCTCCGCAGGCATTGCTGGATAACATCACCAACAATATGGGATTGGTCTGGTATTACGACGGGAATACTATTTATATTTATGACGCCAGCGAATTAAAAAATGGCGTTGTTCGGCTGAAAAACAGCTCGGTAGCGGAACTGCAAAAGTTTCTGCTGGCTTCCGATCTTTATGATGATCGCTATCCGCTGCGAACTGAACCCGGCAGCCAGACTTTTTATCTCGCCGGGCCACCGGTCTATTTTATGCTGGTCATGCAGACGGCTGCTTATCTTGATCAGCTGGCGGTAACAGATGTTGAAGCAACCAGCCTGTCGGCGATCCCGTTGTACAACAGTTTCGTGGAAGATCGAAAATATAAATTTCGTGATGAAGTGATTACCATTCCCGGCGTGGCTTCGGTGATTCGGGCGTTAACTTTTAACGGTATCGCGACCACTCAGGTAGAAAACCGACCAACAACCGAACTGCAGAGCGGTGCGGAAGAGGATACAGAAGCACCAGCCCTCGGTGATGAAGTGGCAGAAAAAGCGCTGCAACCGGCAGTGCGCACTGCGATTGAAAACGAGATGGTGGTCATTGCTAATCCCGATAACAACAGCCTGCTAATTAAAGGATCCGCTGAGCAGCTGAGTAATATTAAGCGGCTGGTGAATTTGCTGGATGTACCAAAACGGCATATAGAAATGTCGGTGTGGATTATCGATCTGCAGAAAGATGAACTGGAGCAGTTGGGCGTGACCTGGCGCGGTACGCTTAATTTAACCGATCAGTTTGGCGCCTCGTTTAATGGTGGTATCTCCAGCACTGTTGATGGAGCCAGCTTTATGACGGCGATTATGGCACTGTCGCAGCAAAATCGCGCCAATGTTGTTTCACGCCCAATGTTGCTGACGCAGGAGAACGTCCCGGCAATTTTCGACAACAGTCGCACGTTCTATACCAAACTGATTGGCGAACGCAGCACCAGCCTTGAGCATGTGACCTATGGAACATCGCTCAGTGTTTTACCGCGATTTACCGATGCGGAAGAAATAGAAATGATGCTGAACGTTGAAGATGGCAATCAGTATCGTCAGGAAAATGATAAAGAGAGCAGCCTGCCGGAAGTTGGCCGAACCAATATCAGCACGGTGGCCCGCGTGCCGAAAGGCAAAAGCCTGCTGATCGGGGGCTATACCCGCGATGAAAACAGTAATTTACGCCAGGGAATTCCGTGGCTAAGAGATTTGCCGCTGATTGGCGGCCTGTTTAGTTATCGTCAGAGCCGCAATGCCAATATGGTACGCGTCTTTCTGATTCAGCCTAAAGAGATCGATGGCCGTGAATCACGCGACAGTACGCGGCTGGTTGCCGGGCTTCGCAATAAGCCTGCTGAGGCTCCGCTATTTGACTGGATGAACAATTTTCTGGATGCGCAACGGTGACCAGCCCAATTGCTGCGCTGACCCGACCGCTGCTGTCTGGGCAATTGTTGCCAGAACCGCGCACAATACTGAGTGACCAGTTGAGCAAGCCGCTGGCAAATTCTGCCGGTCATCCCGGTGGGGCGGTTGATAACGATGGTCTGATTGTCAGCGCGGAAAACTTTCTGAAATCCGTTGATGAGTTTTCTGTTTTTATCAGCCAGGTACGCAGGCTAAGGGATATTGCCGGGCGCTGTGATTTTTCTGCTGCGGCAGAGATCTACGAGCTACTGGATGATGATGCCGAAGCAAAGATTGCCGCACTGTGGCGGGTGATAAAAACGCAGCAAACAAAATCTGCCGCGCTATTACTGCACGAGGCAAGAAGTCTGTTTCCCGATGAAAGTAATCGGGTGGTTGCCCTGCGAGAGATGCTGAAACATCGCAATATCTTAGAAATTGAACGTGAAATTATAGAGCAGGCGCTGGCGATTGCCGAAGATGATGCCTGCCCGACGCGGCTAAAGTCAGGAATTAATGTTGCGCTTAAAGCGCGGTTAATGAGTAAGCAATTAAAACTGTCACCGGCTGTTATTCGTGAAAGCTATCGTAATTTTATTGAAAGCAACGAGAATGAGCGAAAAATATATCAGGGATGGGTATTAATGTTTGGCGGGGACAGACGTCGCATGCTGATCAACTTTATGGAGGCTGCGTTGCTGGCAGATATGAATGCCAGCGATCCGGGATGTACCGATATTGAATTTGGTAATTTACTGGGGCGTCTGACACAAATAAAGTTGATTCGTTCAAGCGAGGATTTATTTATCCAGCGTGCCAGTAAAGATAGTTTTCTTAAACGCTTTAATTTTTCTGAAGATGACTGGCTACTGTTTATATTATCCATTTTACATGATGCCGGGCTGCTCTACGATCAGTTGAGACAGTTGGGAAACAATGTCTTAAGTCGGATGTCACCAAGAGAAAAAGTGTGTTTTATCCAGAAGATATATCACTTTGTCCGCGAATTCCCATCGGGAATTTTTGACAGTTTTGACCAGCAGCAATTGTTGTATCAACACTTTATATCGTTGATCGGCCACGGCTATCAAGCTGAACTGGCAGAGAGCAGAACTTATTAATATTCATCCTCGTTGGTATATCAGGTACTGAGCATGATTAATGACTTTTTCATCAATTTGAGGAAGCATCCGGAATTATTTATTCTGTTATTGGTCGTTATGATTATCGCCATGTTGGTTATTCCCTTGCCAACCTATCTGGTCGATTTCCTGATTGGGCTGAATATTGTTATTTCGGCGCTGGTGTTTCTTTCTTCTTTTTATATTGATCGTATTCTGAGTTTTTCGTCGTTTCCAGCGGTATTGCTGATTACTACGCTATTCAGACTGGCATTATCGATTAGCACCAGCAGGCTGATACTGAATGATGCCGATGCCGGAGAAATTATTGCCACTTTTGGTCTGTTTGTTATTGGTGACAATCTGGTGGTGGGGTTCGTAATTTTTTCAATTGTCACAATCGTGCAATTTATGGTGATCACTAAAGGTGCGGAGCGCGTGGCGGAAGTGGCGGCACGCTTCTCGCTGGATGGCATGCCCGGCAAACAGATGAGTATTGATGCCGATCTGCGTGCCAGTTCGATTGATGCGGAACAAGCCACCCAGCGGCGCAGCATTCTGGAGAAAGAGAGCCAGTTATACGGCTCTTTTGACGGCGCGATGAAGTTTATTAAAGGGGATGCCATCGCCGGTATTCTGGTTATTTTTGTCAACTTTATTGGCGGCATCAGCGTGGGTGTGAATCAGCACGGTATGGATATGTCCACGGCGCTGTCCACCTACACCATGCTGACCATTGGTGACGGGCTGGTTGCGCAAATTCCTTCGTTGCTGATTGCCATCAGTGCCGGATTTATTGTCACCCGGGTCAGTGGCGAGGGTGACAATATGGGTATCACCATGATGTCACAGCTGATGAATAATCAGTTTGTCCTGATTATCGCGGCGATCATTGCCGTCGCCATCGGTTTTTTACCTGGCTTTCCGCTGTTTATTTTTCTGCTACTGGCGCTGATTCCTGGAGGATTGTTTTTCTTAAAGTGGCGTGAAGCGAACAATAAATCGGCGGGCGGCAAGCCGGGTAGCGTGAAGCAAAACAACGATGCAGTGGATGAGGCGAGCCCGGTTGCTGCTGATGCCGATACCCAGCTGGGATTAATTGAAAATCTTGACCAGGTTACCCCGACGACCATTCCGCTTATTCTGCGGGTTAACCCGTCGGCCGGTGATTATCTGACCCAGCTGGATGCCGCCGAACGGTTTCGCAGCCAGTTTTTTGTCGATTACGGCATCCATCTGCCAGCGATTGTCATTCGTTCGACTGAAAATCAGCAGCAGAACAAAGTCGCTTTGCTGATTAATGAAATTCAGGCTGAACAGTTCGATATTTTGCTCGGACAAATTACCGTGGTGAACGTCTCTGATGAGCTTGAGCATCTTGGTATTCAACCGGTCAACTATGGCGGTGTAGTGTGGGTTGCCGCTGAACAGCGGTCGCTGCTTACCGAGCTGGGTTTTCACACCCGGACACCGGTTGACGAGCTCTATTACTGCATTGCTAACTCGCTGGTGCGCAATGTGAGTGAGTTTTTTGGCGTGCAGGAGACCAAAGCACATATCGATAAGCTGGAGAAAGACTATCCCGATCTGATTAAAGAAGTGATGCGCCACACCACGGTGCAACGGGCATCGGAAGTGATGCAGCGACTACTCGGCGAGAAAATCTCGGTGCGAAACACCAAGTTGATCATGGAGTCTCTCTCCGTCTGGGCACCACGAGAAAAAGATGTCATTACCCTGGTGGAACACGTGCGCACTTCTCTCTGTCGTTATATCAGTCATAAATTTGCCGTCGGTAATTCCCTGAAGGCGGTATTAATTTCCGCTGAGATGGAAGAGACCTTGCGTCAGGGAATTCGCAGTACCGCCGCCGGAACTTTTCTTAATCTGGAACCAGCGGCTTCTGAAAAGTTAATGGACACTTTTACCCTCGGCTTAAGCGACATCCTGATGTCGCAGAAGGACTACGTCATTCTGGCGTCAGTCGATATCCGACGCTTTGTGAAACGCTTTCTGGAAAATAAATTTAAAAATCTTGAGGTGCTTTCTTTTGGCGAAATTTCAGAAGGCATTTCAATTGATGTAATCAAATCAATTCAATAATAAGGGACTTTCAGATGGATATTGATATTGCCTCTCTGGTACGAGAATCACTCCGCTCTGGCGGTTGCGATGCTTCACTGCTCAACAATTTTGATGGCCACTCTACCATTTTGTTAGATTTTGACGATATGCCCGGCATTTTAGTCAGCGTGGTTGATAAACAGGTGGTGCTCTGGTCTCAGCTCTGCGATCACAACGTTCATGTCCTTTCTCAGGTCGCCGACCGGATACTTGAGCTGCTGCTTGAACCGGCAAAATATTCGGTAACCGGTCAGCTGCAGATCGCCAAAGAAGATAATGCGACGGTATTGAAGTGTGTGCTGGAAGAGAGTTGCCTGAATGAAGCCATGTTCGGTGATGCACTCGAAACCTTTTATCTGAGCCTGCGCAAATATTGTGAGGTATTGCGCTAATGCCATGGCCGACACTGGTGCGCTATCAGGCGCATCCTGTGCGTGTCACCGGCCCGATCCTTGAAGCCCGGCTGAAGGGGGTCACGATTGGCGAAGTGTGTAATGTGCTGAGAAGTGACAGCGACAAAACGCTGGTCGCCAGAGCGCAGGTGCTCGGTTTTGAAAGAGATTCAACCATACTCAGCCTGATTGGCTCGGCCGAGGGCTTGTCACGCGACATGGTGATCAGTCCTACCGGTCACGGTTTGATGATGGAAGTGTCAGCCATGCTGGCTGGTGCGGTTCTCACTCCTTCAGGCAAGGTAACTGAGCGTTTCTCGCCCGCGGCTGAAGGCGCGTTGGTGGAGAGCCGCCCGGTCAATGCGCCACCGCCGGCCTGGGATCAGCGCTGTGGCATCAGCGAGCTGTTAGTCACCGGCATTCGGGCGATAGACGGCCTGCTGACCTGCGGCATTGGGCAAAGAATGGGTATTTTCGCCGCCGCCGGATGTGGCAAAACGACCCTGATGCAGATGCTGATCAACAATGCGGATGCGGAGATATTTGTCGTGGCGTTGATTGGCGAGCGTGGACGCGAAGTGACGGAGTTTGTCGAGGCATTGCGGCAAATGGATCGAAGATCACGCTGTGTGGTGGTGTACGCCACTTCTGACTATCCGGCGCTGGACCGCGCCAATGCGGCATCGGTGGCGATGACTATCGCCGAATATTTCCGTGACTGCGGGCTGAACGTTCTGCTGTTTCTTGATTCGATAACGCGTTATGCCCGCGCGCTGCGCGACGTGGCATTGGCTGCCGGTGAACCGCCGGCGCGTCGTGGCTATCCGGCCTCGGTATTCGAAAAACTTCCCGCCCTGCTGGAAAGGCCCGGCAAAACGCAGCGTGGCAGTATCAGCGCCTTTTTTACCATCCTGTTGGAAAATGAGGAGGAGTCCGATCCGGTCGCGGAAGAGATTCGATCGATCCTTGACGGCCATATCTGGCTGAGTCGCAAACTTGCCAGTAAAAATCATTACCCGGCTATTGATGTATTGCGCAGCGTCAGTCGTGTCTGCCAGCGAGTGACCAGCGATAGTCACCAGGCTCACGCCAGTAACCTGCGTAATTTGCTCGCCAGAATGGAGGAATTGCAGGTGCTGGTCGACTTCGGCGAGTACCAGCCGGGCGTGAACCCTGACAATGATATGACCTTTAACGCCAGCGCTGAAATTCAACGCTTTCTCTGTCAGCCAGTAGAGCAGCAATGCGCGCTTGCCGACACGCTAATAAGGATGCAATACCTTGTTAAATAACATTCCAGTTGTTATTCGTCGGATTGAACAGCGCACGGTAAGCAAAGAGAGTGCGCTGCAACAAGTCCAGCTCACCATTCATCACATCCAGTCAGAAATTACCGCCGGCGACCAACAACGCGATCTGCTGCTCAGGCACCTGTCCTCACTGATTATTGCCGGTAATACCAGCCTTGAAGCCATTCTGGATAACAAAGCGCGGCAGGGATCGCTGCAACGCAAAGTTGCGGAAATGGAGCTGATGCTGGCGGATAAACATCATCAACTGCAACAGCAGTGCCAGCAGCACGCCAGCCTGAAAGCCGAACGCATTCAGATGCAGCGCAAGTCAGAAAAATTGGCTGCTCATTTGCGACAGCGTCAAAAGCAGCAGCTGCAATGCAGACAGCGTCAGCACGAGACCGAAACCGAGGAGCAGCTGAATTGGCAAAGATAACCGGACCCGTTTCCCCCCACTTTACCCAGGCAGGCAGCAGCAGTGATGCCGGTTACCCCACCGAGCTGGACGAACGGCTGAAAAAAGCGAAAAAGGAGCAGGGTGCAGAGGCGATGCCACCGATCGGCCTGATACCGCCACTGCTCCGGATGTTTTCGGAACCGCCGCCTGCCGTAACGGATTTTGCCCGGTATACGGCACTGACGGTTAAAGCCGACTATCAGATGGGTAATTGGCAACATCCTCCGCGATACGCGACGGCAACGCCTCAAACTACGATGCTGGCGGCTGAGCCGTTGGCCGAGGACAGATCGCTGCCGCAGAGCGCCACTACCAAATCTTTCACGACGCCCAGCCGTGACACGCCATCAATGCCCCGCGGCAGTCGCCCGCTTTCGGCAGCACATAATAGCCACCGCTCTGTTGTGCGTGAGAGTCTGACGCCTCCGGGTAGTGCGGTCGCACTCAGTGATAACACGCCAGCGGATCGCCCACTGGATAAATCACGCCGCGAAGAAAACAGTGCCGCCCCGTTGCCTGCCTTGCCGCCACCGCTGCCAGGCAATGGGGAAGCGGTAGCAAAAAGTCGACCCGTCGCGGCAAAAAGTGAATCGCATCAGCTTTTCGCACAGGCTTCTGTCCGGCCAGCTAAATCAGCGCCGTCAGCCGAGGGACAAAATAAAATCAGCTACTCCTTTAGCTCATGGGGCAGAGAACACCGGGTAGTGCTGACCACCGTGCGTGACAGCAGCCAACAGCTGGCGGTGATGATGACTCCATCTGATGCGCTGGTCAGCCACCGTTTACAGTATGCCATCAGCGCCCACCCGCCGGTTACGGCGATTGCCCTGCGAGAAGAGCGAGGTGATGGGCAGCAGCAGCGTGATAAGCAGCAATCGATGGTGGATGAGGAATGAAAGCGCTGGCGATACGACGTTACGATGCGCAATCCAGCGCGTTGAAGCTGTTTTTTCGCTATCTGGAAATGCATCACCAGCCCGTGCTGATGACCACGCCGCCGCCCGGAGCGGTGCTTGCCAGGGCAACGGCACAAATAACCGGCGTTGAATTGCTGGTCGATGTGCGGGCCTGGTTTGGTAAAAGTCTGCCGGAAAAAAGCGGATTACGAGCCGATTTGATCTCGCCTGATGAAATCAGGGATCTCTTTCACTACAGCGGCGCGCTGCTTACGCTGCATTTGCCGGGCGAAGCTGAAGAGCCACTGACGGTGTTGGCACCGGTCGCGGTGGAAGAGTATCGCGATAAAGCGATGCCGAGGGTTAACACCAGCTGCGGTCCTGGTTGGCTCACGGCAGTGAACACCCATTATCGGAGCCATATATGCCAGGTGTTACCGTCGCTACTGCATGGCACGATTCCATTCCATCTGGACTTAATGCTTGGCAGCAGTGCGCTGAGTTATCGCCACCTGAAAAAGTTACAGCCGGGCGATGTGCTGCTGGTGAATCAGCTACTGGAGACGGTAGTGACAGGCAACAGAACGTTAGCTAAATACCGGCAACAGGAGGACTATTTAATGCTGGAAGATATCTACGACGACGAGGAACAACACGAGCATTATCAGCCGCTGCACCCGCACCAGAATCTTCAGGCGCAGCGTATTGGCATCAATAATATACCGGTGCAACTCACCTTTATTATTAATCAAATGACCCTGACGCTGGATGAATTATCGGTTCTGCATATCGGTGATGTGATAGCCGTGGGAACCGAAGGGGAAAACAGTATCACTATTTGTGCCAATGGATCGCTGTTGGCAAAGGGTGAGTTGGTGATGGCTGATGAACGGCTGGGAGTAGAAATTCAGACGCTGTGTCATGAGGCACAGTATGGAAAATGATATTTCGCTGATTGCCGTGCTGGCTCTCTCATCACTGGCTCCATTTCTGATTGCCTGTGGCACCAGCTATATCAAATTTTCCATCGTGTTTGTGATGGTCAGAAACGCCATTGGATTACAGCAAATTCCCTCCAATAGTACCCTGAATGGTATCGCCTTTGTGTTGTCGGTATTTGTCATGATGCCGGTAATGAAAGAGGGATATAACCATTTCAAACAGCAGCCGATCGATTTAAGCAGTGCCGAAGCAATCGAATCCTGGATCGACAGTGGTTTTGATGGCTATAAGGCTTACCTGCGTAAGTATGCCGATCGAGATTTAGCGGCGTTCTTTGAGCAAGCCCAGCGACAGCGTGATGGCGAGCCAGACGATGCTGAAAATCCGCCCGAACCCTCTTTGTTTGCCCTGCTGCCGGCTTACGCCTTAACCGAAATAAAAGATGCTTTTAAAATCGGTTTCTACATTTATCTGCCCTTTGTGGTTATCGACTTATTGATCTCCAGCATCCTGCTGACGCTGGGCATGATGATGATGAGTCCGGTGACTATATCCGTGCCGATCAAGCTGCTGCTGTTTGTGGTGATGGATGGCTGGACATTGATTTCAAAGGGTTTACTTAATCAGTATCTGGATCTTAGCGCCTCAGGGGCAACTTTCTGATGGATGAAGTGATTCTGGCAGGAAATAAAGCCATCTGGCTGGTACTGATTTTGTCTGCCGTGCCGGTAGTGGTGGCAACCGTCATTGGTTTACTGGTCGGGCTGTTTCAGACGGTAACGCAATTACAGGAACAAACCCTGCCTTTTGGCATCAAGCTGCTGGGTGTCTGTATCTGTTTATTTTTATTATCCGGATGGTATGGCGAAACATTATTAGCCTACGGTAAGGAAGTGATTTATTTCGCACTAAAACGATAATGGAAAACATACAAACCGAGCTCTATTTTGAGTTAAATAACTGGCTTTTTATGGTGCTGTTAAGCTCAGCGCGTCTGTTCCCGGCATTTATGCTGTTGCCTTATCTCAGCAATTCAACGCTTACCGGATTATTTAAGTTTCCATTGGCATTTTTGCTGGGTGCTTCGCTGTGGGATGCGCAGGGAGTGCTGATATATCAACTCGGCGTGCTGGAATTTAGTGCTTTAATGATCAAAGAAATCGTAATCGGGCTAATTATTGCCATCTTTATCTGCCTGCCTTTCTGGACCCTGCATGCGGCAGGTAGCCTGATAGATAACCAGCGTGGAGCGACGCTGAGCAGCACGCTAAATCCGCTGAGTGGCATTGATACCTCTGAACTGGCGAATTTATTCAATCTGATCGCCGTGGTGATTATTCTGGAGGCAGGGGGAATGCTGACCTTTCTGCAGGTAATGCAGCAGAGTTATCAGCTGTGGCCGCCATTGTCGGCGGCGATGCCCGGCTGGGAGAATGTGATTAGATTTCTCGGTGAATTGATGAAGCATGCCGTCAGGCTCTCTGCGCCAGTGATCTCCATCTTTCTGATTACTGAACTTTTTCTTGGCCTGTTGGCGCGCTATACCCCCCAGATGAATGCTTTCTCCATGGCGTTAACCGTCAAAACTCTCATCGGGTTTATGGTGCTGTTGCTCTATTTTTCTCCAGTACTGCCCTCTGAGGTAATCGGACTGGAAAAGATCTTTTTTCCACTTAGCTGACTTAAGCTGCGGAGGCCGGGAGAACACCAGCATGGCGGGCAATAAAACTGAAAAGCCGACCGACAAAAAAAAGCGTGATGCGGCCAAAAAAGGACAGACATTTAAAGGCAAGGATTTAGTCACCACCTGCCTGACGCTGGTCGGAGTCGAGATGGTGCTCAATTTTACCTCTCTGCGCGAGTTTTCAGACATTCTGCACAGCATTGTTGCGCGTCAGTACGACTACTCATTGCAGGGATATATTCTGCAATGCGTCTGGTTTGGCATAAAAATATTACTGCCAATTGCCATAATTTGCATTGCCGCCTCGCTGTTACCGGGCCTGCTGCAGACCGGAATGCAGCTGGCGACTAAGGCATTAAAACTAAACCTTTCGGCAATTAACCCTCTTAAGGGTATTAAAAAAATATTTAACCTGAGAACGTTAAAGGATCTGCTTAAGTCAGTGCTTTACCTCGGCTGCTTTGTGCTGGCGACTCTGTTCTTCTGGCAAGAAAATCGCGCACTGATTATCAGTCTGGTCTGGTCAGAGCCGGGTGTCATGCTGAAAGTGTGGGGGCAGCTGGTACATTCACTGCTGGTGATCTTTATTGCCTGTATTTTCATTATTATTCTTATCGACTGCGTGGCAGAGTATTTGCTGTATATCAAAGATCTGAAAATGGACAAGAAAGAAGTTGATAATGAAACCAAAGAGATTAATGGTAATCCCGAGATAAAGAAAAAAAGAAAGGCTCTTAATCAGGAGTTACTTTCTGAAGAATTCAAAAAAGACATCAAAAAATCCAGTGTTGTTATCGCCAACCCTAAACATATTGCGATAGGAATCTATCGTAATCTGGCGATTACACCCATACCGTTTATTTCATTCATTGAAAAGAATCAGCGTGCTCTCGCGGTACGTCGCTATGCGGAACAAGTCGGTGTGCCGGTGGTTGAAAATATTCCGCTGGCAAGAGAGCTGTTTCGTACCCATAAAAAACATGCGTTTGTTAGCCTGAAAATGTTTACCGAAGTGATGGATATTCTTTTTTGGCTTGAGCAGGTTGAGAACAACTGGATGGCTGAACACGCCGAAAATAATCCGTCAGAAACCGTTGTCGATGAATCTACATCCGCTTCACAAGGCACAGAAAACCCTGCTGCTGATGAGCGTTCTTTGTGAGTAAAAAAAATACAACTTTGTTCTAATAACACCATTCATCATGGATGGTTTAACTAAGGAAGAGAGATGACTCAGGAAAACGAGAAAATCCATGAAGCTGAAATGTGTTCCATGCTAATGGAGTATGTTCAGCAAGGTATATTACTGAAGGATTTACAGGGTATCCCGGATGATACCATGGAAGATATTTATGCCCATGCTCATCATTTTTATTATCAGGGGCGTCTGGATGAGGCAGAACATTATTTTAGTCTGCTCTGCATGTATGATTTAAATAACCCGGATTATTTTATTGGACTGGGAGCCGTAAATCAGTTGCAGAAGAAGTACCAGAAAGCCTGCGATCTCTATTCTCTGGCGTATATTTTCTCGAAAGACGATTACAGCCCGGTATTTTATAGCGGCCAATGTCAGCTACTGATGGGAGATGTGATTAAAGCTCTGCAATGTTTTGAAGTAGTGATAAAAAAATGTCCGAATGAACATCTGGTAAAAAAAGCTCAGGTTTATTTTGAAACCATCAAAAAAAATCGAAGATGTTAAATAAAGATAAAGAAACCACCGAGTCTGCTAAGGAGAGTTAGTCATGTCTAATCTGACAGATTTATCAATAAATGGAACATTTGCTAATTTTTACAGCAATAATCTTCATCAGAAAAATAACGATCTTGCTGCAGCTGGCAGAGTTGCTAACCGCTTTAACGATATTAACAAGGTATCTGAAGCAAATGCTCGCTTTATTCATGATATTGCCGAGCAAGTGATCGAGGACAACGTTGATAATGGCACGGACAGTAATCGCGTGCTGCGCAACGTGGCGTCAACGTCAAAGTTCGATAAAGAGAGCAATATTCTGCTTCGCTTGTCCGCAACGGATGAAAATCATGCTGCAGAGGCGACTAACCCTGCATCTGAGCAAAGCAGCGCAGAAGAGTTACGTAAAAAACGGCGCGAAGTGATTTCAAGTCTGCTCAATCGCGCAGCTAAGCATCAAAAGCAAGCAACCGAGCTCTCGCAAGCCATGGATAGGGCTACCGGGCAGTTGCAGGCCGCAACCCTCGAGCTGGATGCGGCAATCGGCTCGCTGGATAACAACACTGCCATATTAAAAGAGCTCAAGCAGCAACATACTGCCTTACAGGGTGAGCTGGACGAACTGTCGCTGGAGAGCGGAGAGAAGAACGCGCCACGCTATATTGCGCTTAAACAGAAAATTGAGCAGGCCAAAAATGCCATTAATTCCGCCTCACAGACGGTAATTGCCGCTGAAGCGGAGATGCTAAAAAAACTGGATATGTCACAGGCGCTGATTATTCAGCATGGCGATTTGATCAGGCAACTGACGATATTGAGCTGTAACACTGCTGGCGTAGTGGTGAGTAATCATCAGCAGTTAATTACCGAGGAGAAGAAGAATTTATCGTTTCAGGCGATGGTGACTTTGCGCATGGCGCAGATGCAGGGCATTGTTCATGAAAACAATCTGAATAAATTGAAAAACGACCGGGAATTAAGTGCAAAGCTGATGGAGGCGACGCGCACCAGTCTGACAGAAAAAGCCCGACAATTTGATGAGCAACAGGCAAAGGCGAGAGAAGCTGCTGAAAAGATGAGTAAGTGCACCAAAATTTTTGGTGGCATCGCGACGGCACTGGGAGCCATGACCATGGTGTTTGGCGGTGCAGGCGCACCACTGATGGCACTGGGCCTTGGTTTGCTGGTCGCGGATACCGTTACTGAAAAATTGTTCGGTTTTTCAATTACTGAGAAGGTGATGGGTCCGTTAATGGATCATGTCTTTATGCCATTGATGAATGCCATCAAAGATGTGGTCAGCGATATTTTCGATCACACCCCCATAGGCGCGCTGCTGAATTATATCGATCAAAAAACCGGTGCCAATATGATGAACACTATCCACACCGCGGTGGCGGCAGCGGCTACGGTGGCGATTATTGTGGCTGCGGCTTTTATCCTGAAAAGTGCCGGCAAAGTGCTGTACAAAACCCTCGGTAAATCGCTGGCGAGGGCCGTGGGGTCCTATGTTAAAACGGCGATTAAATCGGCACTGGAACAGATGCCGAAGCTGTTAAAAAATGCCGGTAAATCGATTAAAAATTTCGCACAGCAGACCAAACAAATGCTGGATGAGCTGGCAACAAAATCACTGGAAAAACTGCATTTCTCTCCTGCTAACCGGATAGTGGCCGGGCGGATCGCCACTATCGCGGGCGAAGTTGTCACCCTCGGTGATACAACCAACAGACTGGCTAATAGCATTATTATTGGCCAGCATAATAAACAGGCTCACGATGCTTTGGCTAATTATCAAATCAGTCGTGAGTTGTTGGATCATTTGACGAAAAAACTTAACGCCCTGCTGGAAACATTGAAGAAAGATGATGCAGAAACTAAGTCGCGCGGCGAAAAAATCAGCGAATTAATTCAATCCAGTCATCAGGCCAGAGTCTCTATCGTAAGAGCTATCTAAGGATAAATTTATGGAAAGGTTAACTTCATTGACTTCCTGCTGGCAAACGACAGTGGCGGAGAATGGTTTGTCGGAAATATCGCTTAAGCCAGCAGTAAAAACATCGGCAACATTGCCGGTTAGCTTAACCGAATTGATGAGCAATATCAGTTTCATCACGGCTTTTGAAATGCTGGCAGAGTTGCGTCCGCCGCTGAGAGAAAGACGGGACAATCTCAGTGCGCTGCTTGGTACTTTTCTTAACAATATTTTGGAAGTAATCGAAACGGATACCCCAACAGATAAGCCACAATCCGGAAAGACAGATTGGTCCAACTACAATAACTGGTCATCGCGAATGGTGAATATGCTGGATCAACTGGTGGAAATATTAGTGTTGCTCTCGAAGGCAGATAATGAACTCAGGGCAGCTAATACCATCAATCAATTTAAAGCATCGTTCGCCAGCGCTGAAAAGACCAAACTGGCAGGAGAAGATAGTTTACTTGGAGCAATTAACTCAGGAATGTTCGGTCTGGCCTTTGCGGGTGCTGGCACCTGGAAAACGGTAAAGAGCACCGCGCTACATATGAAAACTGAAGCCTCAGTGGTGTCTGATAAAGGAAAGTTACATGACTCAGTTCGCGATAATAAGGCACTGATCATCGATAAAACGGCCTCAATGAAAAAGCTGGAAACTGCCAGTATAAGCAGTAGCAAAAAACAGCATGCTATAGACGAAGAGATCAAAACGTTAAACATCCAGAACGATGCCATTAAGGCGAAACTTTCAGCCAATGAGCGAGAAATACAAAAAGCCGGTGCTGACGGCGATAGTCTTTCCGTTACCGGTTTAACCAGAGAAGGTGACGAACTGAATGCGCGGCTGAAAGAGAATACAAAGATCATAACGGCGAAGGAAGCAGAAATAAAACAGCTGGTCAGGATGGATATTGAGCGTAATAAGCAGAGGGAAGCACTGGAGAAAGAGATTCACAAACTTAATGCCAGCAATGATGAAATTCATGTTCAGCTGGAGAAGCTTAACCACGATCTCAGTGCGTCACAGCACAAGTTACAAAAATTGCAGGCTGAAAGTGCATTGCTAATTCAGATGCAACGCCCAGTTTCTGCTATCGCTGAGGCAGAAGGACAGCGACATGCTGCCGCTAACAGCGCGCAGGCAAAGTTACTTGAAGAGAATTCACGCGTTTTTCAACAGACGGCCGCAACGGAAGAGGATCACAAACGCAAAGCTGATGCTCTTAAAGAGATGATTATTAAAATCGTGGGCGATCTGATTAACGCCAATAATGCGCGAATAAGCACCACCATTAGTTTGCTGACGGTGCGTGCCTGACCATGCGTGGTATAGCTTCCTTTTAAAGTGAGATAACGATGACATTTAATATCAGTTCATTACCCACCCTCCAAAACTTCCTGCCTCTGGCTGCTGCAAAGCAGCCGGTTGAAGATAACCCTTCGCTGGTGCGGGATGAGCAACAAGTGGGTATCACCCGCACGTCAGCTGACGTTAGCGCCGAGCAGGCCTGGCTGGCATTTCGTCGCTATCTGACACCGTTACAAGATAAACTTTCCCGTGGCGATGCGGATTGGTTGGTCAATGCTGAAGGTGCCAATGAAGAGCTTGAGTACCATCTTCTTCGTCTGACGATGCAGGAGAGGAATACGGCTGGCGACACGCCACCGCCCGGTGAGGTGATCAGTGGCAATGATTTAATCGATAAGCATCTGGAAACCATCGGCGAGATGGAAACTGAATATTTGCAGGTATTTCTGCACGCGTTCGATCAAATGAGTGCATTTTATAAAGCTTTTGTTGAGCTCAAAGCAACGCTGTCGAGTCATCTGCTGCCCAGTGATAAAGAGGGTCAGATACTCTTCCAGGCACATAATTTTGCTCAAAAGGTGCAGGAGCTGATCAATAAATTCAGTGGCACGAATGGGCAGCTTTTCCCGCAGCCTGATGCCGACGGGAAGTACGGCACCACCACGGAGGATATCGCAAAAAAATGGATAGCAAATTTGGGGCTACCAGCTGACTGCCTGAAAGGTGATGAAAAAAGTGGCTTCTGGGTACAGATCGATTTGAAACCCTTAAACAACATCGTTCAGACACTGCTTAACCTACAGGGAAGCCGTAATTACGGAGCCATTATCCTTAATGCTGCGATTTATAATGCATGGGAAAGCGGATTTAACTCACATGCTGAAGGTTTTCAGACCCTCGCGAACCTTTTAACGCAAAAAATGACCAACGCCAACTCTGCATTCGACCAGCGAGTGCTGATACTGAGCAAGTTCACCGAGCAGGAGGCTCAGTCCAGAATGATGGTTATACAAAATCTTAAGTAAGGGGCGGCAGCGATGATTCGCAGTGGAGACGTTATTGATGATGAGCTTGCACAGCTGACGATGGCACGTCGGCAGCATATTAAACAGATTATTGCCCGTTGCAGCGATTGCGACAGTCAGTTAATCACTGACTCATCGTTACTGGCGATGGATCTCTATATTGACTCTCTAATTTTGACCGACATCGTTTATGAAGCCGAATCTGCTTTTAGTATCGCTATTACAGAAAGTGAGATGGCGATAGTTGAAGATGTCACTGATTTTTATCGACTGGTAGAAAGTAAATTAGCGAGGACAGAATCCTAATTTCAGAGAAAGTTTATTTTTGCAGGTTAACTATGATGAATTTGATAAAAGTTGAATTTAAAGCGTAATTTTTTTCATGTTTCATTCGGTCAATGTAATTCGAATCGGTTGAGTTATATCTTAATAATAACAATGACGTAAGGTTGAAATTATAGCCTTAAAATCAACTGAATTGTTGCGAAATGCTCTCGATTAAAGTCACTATCAACCTTGACGTCAGGAAAATTAGCGGCGAAAGATTAGATGGAAATTCATCATTATTCTGTCAAGTATCGATAATTTTGACATGGTAACCTGGCGTCATAATCTTAAGGACGTTTGGTAAGCAACGGATGATGGGAATGTATAATGACGATGTGAGACATCACTATGTGATACGTTTCATGAATACATTGCTGATGGGATGCGAATACGTTATCAGTGAGGAAAGAACCACTTATATCGTTGCTGACCGCCATACCCTTGAGTCTGAACAACAGCATACCGACGATCCTGCCACTATTTATGTGCTGGATGACAGGATCAATACCCGGTTCGTTATCCTGTTTACCGCCGCGATGTCGCAGCCGCAGCTGATAACAGAGAACGAAAGCCAGGCTACAACGAGTTCGGTTAACTTTCATCAACTGATAAACGTCGACGATGTTCACTTTGTGTTGCGGCCGGAGCACAGCGAGTGGCAACAGCCAGTAGATGAAGTCAGTAGCACGCAGGAGGTCAGCTCCAGCATCGCTTCTGCACCAGCCAAAGCGCCACGCAAGCCGTGGAGAAAAATGCTGTTGCTGCCGTTAGTGTTGATGGGTTTGATCGGATTGAGTGCTTTCTGTCTTCTGTACCCGCGTGAAGTAGATGAGATAATTTCTGTTAACCTGGCGTTAGGAGGAGAATCGCAAGAGCTTAACAGCTTTATGGGCGGTGATGGCCGAGTGTATATTTTTGCGCGTACGACAAAAAGCAGTAACCGCGCTTTGCAATCGTTGATTAAGAACAATATTGGTAGTGATGTCACCGTTCTTTCCGCTAAAAAAGAACAAGAGAAAATTTTCCGGGAGATAATGGCACGCTGGCCACAGGTTAAGTTTCATGACGTACGTTTTGATGACCCCGCTAAACCTGAAATCATTCTGAGCCAGGAGCGGGCAAAACTGATGACGAAATCCCAACTGGAGAGTATCTCGGCGGAGCTTTCGTTATTATTTACCTGGGCTCATACCTTCAGATTTAGTTATCTCAGCGATCGCAGCATTGCTGATAATGCTGAACAGGGGATACTGAGTATTACGCCTTTTTTCAATAAAAGAAATAATGTTGATAGCGTCACGTTTTCAGTCGTGGGAAATCTTAATGATAGCGAGCTCAACGCAATTAAGAATTTTATCAATGATTTCAGAAGTCAGTGGAGTAGTGGATATATTCAGTTTGATATCAAGCTGGAAGAGGATCGGTTAAAAGGTAAGTCTTATCGATATGGTGCGGGCGGTTATATTAAAATAGCTGCCGAGCAATGGTATTTTCCCGAGAAAATTTAATGGAGTAAACCTATGTCTGGTAATAATGAAGTTACCGAATCCTGGAAAGGATTTCTGACCGAGATGTCAGCAGAGTTCGATGAAAAAGTGGCAAGTTTAAACCTGGAACTGCAAGCAGCATTGGAAGAGTTGAAAAAGGACTCATCCGATCCAAAGATTCTGGCAAAATATCAATCACTGGCATCAGACTATCAGGTATATCGGCAAACGCAATCCGGAGTGGTAAAAAGCTACAAGGATGTCGCAACCTCGATTATTGCTAACTTCAGATAAGATCTGAGTTTCTGGAATGAATCATGCTAACTATCGCCCTTGAAAAAGCCGGATTGACGCAAAATTTGAGTAATGATGTGGCAACCGAGTCACTTGAAGGATTACTCAGGCAAGCCTATACCCAGCATGTTGCAGTGGAATATCAGGATAAAATGGCCGTGCTGACCAGTGCTAACGATCCGGTTAAATCAACAGATATTGATGAAATATATCAGTATCAGCTAAAAACATCAGAATATAATATTAAACTTTCGCTTTACTCAATTTTGACAAGAAAAGCAGTCACGGCTGTCGATACGTTAATTCGTGCTTAATTATGAGGATGCTAAAAGTGACTTTACTTGCCACATTGCTGCTTATAAGTGGATGTAAAGAAGAAGCCTTGCTAAATGGTCTGAATCAAAACCAGGCTAATGAAGTTGTCGCACTGTTGCAGAAAAATAATATCGAAGCCAGAAAACGAAATATTGCCAAGTCCGGATACAGTGTCTATGTTGGTTTACGAGATTTTTCGGCAGCGGTAGACCTGACAACGATATATAATTTACCATCAAAACCACGGGTGGAAATAGCAGAGATGTTTCCGAGTGATGCATTGATCTCTTCGCCTCGTGCTGAAGTGGCAAGGATTTATTCTGCCATTGAGCAACGGCTTGAGCAGACGCTTAACCAGATAAGTGGTGTTGTCTCATCGCGCGTCCATGTCAGTTATGATATCAGTAACACCGACGCAGAGAAAAAAGGCAAACCAATGCATTTAGCTGTTTTATTACGTTATGACACCGCTAATAACGCGCCAGCAAATTTGATTGCCGATGCAACTCGGTTATTAAAGAACAGTTTTTCGAATGTTGATTATGATAACATTTCGGTGGTGATGACGCCGGCACCGGATGCGTATCAACTGCCTCCGGTACAGACGAAAAAAGATAACGTACAATTTAAGATGGTAGGGTTATTTTTAGGCGTGATTTTAACGATGTTCATCATTGTTTATATTTTAGATAAAAATGGTCTAGTCAGAAAAATCAAGATAAATAAGAAAGTGTAGTGTACTATGAAATATTCTATTTGCTCTGAAAGAATTATTTCTGATCCAGTGTCATGGATTCACTCTTCAAGAACTGGATTACCGGATTTATGCTGTGAAGGTATTCCTCGTGGAATTATTAATAAAACATTAGTACGTCAGTTTTCACTTGATGAAATTCACCGTCTTGAGAGTGGCGTGGGTATCATTCAGGTGGTTGTCGATAACTGGTATCTGTTGCGTGAGGCCGCATGGAGTATGGCTTGTCAGCGATATCGGGCATGGATTTTACAAAATAAGGCTCAGGATTTTCTGACGCCAAAAGCGCGATCTTTTATGATGCTCAACATTGTACCGGCTGGTTTACCTCGCAAAGAAAAAGTTGAGGAAATAAAAATATGGCAACTGGCTTATGCAGAACTGATGCCTCTTAATGCCTTATTACCTGACGCGCTAATTAAACGCATCAGATTATTGTTTCCTGAAGGCATAAGTGATGTTTCAGTGGAAAGACAGTCAGAGTTTGATTCTGTTTTGTTTTTGATGGCGGTTCAGCATGCAAAAAAATTTACAGTCACACTTTGAACTGGTGGCGATTGAGGATACATTACTCACCCGTGACTATCTTGCCGCCAGAAAACGAACGAATAATATCGATGCTGTAGCCAGAGAACAAGCGAAGAAAATTATCAATCAGGCATGGCGACAAAGTGACGAAATAAAAAATGAATCTTTTAACCAAGGCTTCGAGGCTGGATTTATTCACTGCATTAGTCATATTGTCGCCCATTTTAATGCGATAAATCAAGAGCAAAAGAGACTCGAATCGGTACTTGCAGAAAGAATCATCTCCATGTTGCAGGCAACTTTCAGAGATAATGATTTATTTCTGAGTATCGTTATCGACTGGTATGAAAGAAATAAAATATCGGGACATGATGAGATATTGCTGACTATGCCGCTGGGTCATAAAAAATTGGCAGCACAACTCTGTGAACGATTACGACCTCAGATCTTGATTGAGCCAAAAGTTGCGTTCCATGCTTATGATTTTTACCAGGTGAAAACAGGCGATCAGATTATTGAATTTAACTCAGAGGAATTTACATCCGCTCTTATTAAACATCTGGTTTACGAAAATGATGATATTCGCAACAGAATTAGTAACATAAGCGCCAGTTCGCGTGAACTGCTTAAATCTCTTTTACTATAATAATACGGAAAAAAATGGATATTTTAATCAGTAATCTAACCAGTCATATTGATGTAATGGAAGATCTGCCGGTCAGCACTCCAGAGCAGACGATTATGGATTTGATGATGCAAGGAATGATAGACCGCTGGCGCAGTGAAATTCTGTTATCGGAAGGTGGAGTAAGCGAAGAGAGTAAAATCGAGTGGTAGTCGGTAATAAATTTTTTATTAACTGGTTAATATTGACTCTGCTGCTGATTCTCACGGCAGGCTGCGGGATAGCTAATCCTTCAGCAATGGCCGATCGCAACAAGGGGGAGTGCGTTGATATCTCACCTGAAACTGTCGGTACCATTACGGCTGAAAGACACTATGAATATATGATTAACTGTATCAGAATGAAGCATTATGCGAATGCTTCATCACATTATGCTATTGCTGGGGTACAAACCTGGCGCGATTATTTGGCCAGTCCAGGGGCCGCCAGTAAACAGCGTCATCAGACTGAACTGCGTAAACAGTTAGGCAAGTTAAACGATAAAGAAAGGAAAGTTTTCTGGGATAAACTTAATGTCACACTGCGTGATGATGAAAAATTACAACAACTTTGTCAGCTGCTGGAAATATCAGAGAGTAATCATCGCTCTAAAATTCTTTGGCACAAGGCGAAAAATGGTTATCTGCACTGTGAGCCCGCAACGGTATTCTGAATCCTGCATAATAGTCAGAGAAGTTACCTGAAAATATTTCTCTGCTTCCCTTCTTAAAATTCGATAAATTTACTACTTTTTATACTTCAATAATATTATATTTTGAATATATTAAGATTGTTCTTGATTGGCACCCCCATAAATCGATAATCACCGTATGATTTCACATTTTAACTGATGCCGTTATGTTATCTTTTTTACAGTCGAGCATCTGTATATCACGTCATCTTCTTAAGAAGAGTGTATATAACAGTTGATAACATTTGTTAGAAAAATTTGTTTAACAAAAAATGGATAAATTGACATGGAAAATTATCGTTTCAGTGACTTTACACTTTGCGGTGATCAAGTACTGTATCACAAAGACAGGATTGTCACTGTTCCCCCCAAGGAAATGGCTGTATTGCTATTATTGGTTAAACATGCGGGAGAGGTGATTACTAAAGATCATATCATTCGGGAGGTGTGGAAAGGTGGTGAGGTATCAGATGAATCTCTCTCACGCTGTATTTATGTGTTGAGGAAACTATTGGGAGAAAGTTCGACATATCGTTATATTAATACGGTCTATGGCAAGGGTTATCTTTTTGTCATGAATGTGACCAGGGTAACGCGGCAGTCAGCTAAAGAGCCTCCTGAGCAGAAAGATACGCTGGCTATCTTCCCCTTTGTCATGCAGGACAAAACGTTGTCGATGATAATCTTTGATTTTATCATTAATCATAGCGCTATTTTCGAAGAAAAAGGTTTTCGCTTTTTACCGGCGGCATTAACGGTCAACAGCAATAATCTGACAGATAGCTTTAATAATTTAAGAGCGACCGGGGTACGCTATTTTCTTACCGGGATAGAACTCAAAACTGGCTCAGATACGGTGATAAAAGTTGAGCTGATTGACAGTGCTTTACTGACGGTGGTTTTTCGTGATTCAGTGGTGCTTTCTGACGATAACTCACTTAATCTGGTCAGGTTTAATAATATTATTTCTTTACTTTTGCATAAAATATCACATTGTGAAAAGAAAGAGTTTGCTAAAGCTTTAGTTTCAGCCAATAACAAACTCTGTCAGATAAAAAATAATTATAATAATTATTCTTTCTTTTTGTTTGAGTCGTACAAAAACGTCGACTCACACTCTTTGCTGCTTGATAACTACGATACTGTGACCCTGTGCCACCTTGCCGGGTGCTACTTTTCACTGGCCAGTTTGGGACTGATGAAGTATGAAAAAGCTGAGGAGATAATCAACGTTATCACTGATAAAGTGCTGGTCGAGGAGCCTTGCAATGCCCTTGCTATTTCGATGAAAACCCTTATTTGCCGCGATAATTACACTAAGCAGAAAGAGTCAGATTTTCAACTGGCAATTATTCTTTCGCCCTTAAGCGCCGAGGTCTATTACTACTACTCCTGCTGTTTGGTTCAGAATCAGGAATATGATAAAGCTCAGATTATGACGGGTGTCGCACTTTCTCTGAATCCTGATTTCTTCGCAGCTAAAATTTTGTATGCAGTGATTCTGACTCTGAGTGGAGATGCCGCTGCTGCTATTGCCTATGCGACTGAAATGAAAGGTCGCGATAGTTCATGCGACATCATTATTAATTGCCTGCTGGCGATTCTTTTTTCTCGTACAGAGCAGATGGATAAAGCGGTAGCCTGCATACTTGAAGTGCAGCATTACCGCGATTCTTGTGCCTTTGTCGGCTGTTGCTATGCTGCGGTGATGGTCAAGCAGGGAGGCGATACGCTAAAAACGCTTAAGCGTTTACAGAATATGCCACAAAAATCGCTGCCTAAAAAATCTGTCTATTGGATGCCATTATTCGACTGAATGAGTTCTTGCTGTTATTGATTAACTCATAGCCACTCTGTCGTCTCCTCCTGCAAATTGATTTTCTTAACGGCTGTTAATTTGCAGGGGCTTTTTTATCAACATTTTCTTGTTGCTGCTCCACCTCTTAATTAAAACTGAGCGAAATATGATAGCTCAATGACTTTATTAAATATAAAATTATATTCAATAAAATAATTCAAGAGGAGTTTTATATCTACTAAATGATAAATTAATATTTATTGTTAACAATAGTCGGCTGCTTTCCGCTAACAATAAGAAAGGAAGCTGTCTATTGAGGTTATAAATCGGGAGCTTTTTATGTCAATTATCGATTCTTTTAGTACCGCAGTGGTGCAGAGTTCGCCTGTTAGCTCTGACCATCCTGCGATATCGCAGTTAGCGATTAATCTAACCTCTGCAAAGAATGAACAGATCAATTTAAAACCTTTTCTCCTGTCCACCGTTGCCTCCGGTTCTGCGCTCAGTACTCATCCTGCTACCGACCCACCCGTTCCAACAGGCAGCCGTTTTTACCAGGCAGTGGTCGATATAAAAAACTTTATTCAGAACTGGGGGCCTAATCATCTGATACTGCAATGTGGTCCACAAATCAAGCACCCCGCAACCGGCATCGATTTTAAATTCACTCCTACCCTGGTATTAGCAAGCGATCATGTGGAAGGTTATCTTTGGCATACCGAAGTGGGAACGGTAATTCCAATGGGCTCTGACTATGTTAATGGCTATGCCCTGGGCGTTAATCAACAGGGCATTGAATTCAATTGGTGTGATCGAACTCTCAGTTATAACCGGCAACAGCTGGGAAGAGTGGAGCTGGATATTCCTTACGGTAAATCCGGTTTGCAGTTTACTGTGGCGGTAGAGCTGGGAATGACCAGTAAAACCCGAACGCTGTTCAGATCATTGCAACATGCGGTACAGGATACGATTACCCAGGTACCGGCTGCGACTTTGTTGCTGACTCGTGCTTATCATCAGCTGGGGATTATTGGTTCGATTATTGGCTTACTGTCCATTCCTTCTGTCATGGATAAAATCGTGGAATGGGCAATTCCCGGTGGTAACGAACGGGATAATTATCTCTGGTTCGGCTTATCTATTGGCTATGCGGATTATAATGGTAACGTAGCGCCCAATCTAAATGAGTATGATGATCCGTCGTTGCCTGGGGTTAATATACTGGCCACTTCTTATCTGCGTCATGGGGAAGCGATGAGTTATGACTTCCAGACCAAAAAAGTCACCCTTCCCTATGGGATACGTAAGATATTGGGGAATTCTTATCAGTCATCCGCTGATTTTATCAAGAATGCTTTACATAGCCGCGATCTTCTTAGTCGGGACCTCGTTCAATCGCATAAAAACGGAAAGATTACCGCTGAGGTGAAAGATTTTATTATCGATATTGCCGATGAAATAATTTTAAAGGCGAGTAGTGGTGTTGAAGTTCGGCAGAATATTCAATCCAAAGCGGAAATTGATGAGATTGATAATGCTTTCTCATTTATAGAAGATGAAATTGTTAAATTTGAAATTAATCAATTTTCAGTGGAGAAAATAGCACAAGAAATCGCGAGGCGTAAGCAGTGTTACGTCGTATTGAATAAAGAAGGTGAGGTGAGGATAGTGATCGACAGAAATGGCAATCATACAGAAGAAAGTCTTATTGAATCCGGATTTGGTGTCATCGTTATCGGTGCGGATAGTATTGTTGAAATGACATCCAGCCTTATTGTAAATGAATTCGCCATGACCAAAGGTTACAGTAACTATGATTTACTTAATACGTTAGAAATTGCCGTTAACTGATTAAACTGGTTATTAAATAATAACTTCACCCTTCGCTAATGTGGGCCGACGAGTGATACTAAATCATCCCTGTATTACAGGCTATGCATCGACGCATAGCCTGTTGGGTGACACCGGGTGGCTTAACGCATGGTGACAAATTCTTCCGAACCAGTCGGATGGATAGCAACGGTATTGTCGAAGTCTTTCTTGGTTGCGCCCATTTTCAGCGCTACCGCGAAGCCCTGCAACATTTCATCCATACCATAACCAATACCGTGAATGCCGACGATCTTTTCGTCTTTGCCGACGCACACCAGCTTCATACGGCAAGGCTGGCGATGCTGAGTCACCGCGGTGTACATGGCGGTAAACGACGATTTATAAACTTTGACTTCGTCGTCGCCATACTGTTCACGCGCTTGCGGTTCACTCAGGCCGACAGTACCAATCGGTGGATGGCTGAATACCACGGTTGGCACATTGCTGTAATCCAGGTGCTCATCTGGCTTGTTATTAAACAGGCGCTCTGACAGACGACGACCAGCAGCAACGGCGACCGGTGTGAGCTCTACTGCGCCGGTGTTATCACCTACCGCATAGATCCCTTTGACGTTGGTATTCTGGAACTTATCGACGTTGATATAGCCTTTATCATTCAGCGCCACGCCAGTCACTTGCAGATTGAGGTTATCGGTCGCAGGCTCACGGCCAATCGCCCATACCAGACAATCAACGGTATGCTGTTTGCCATTTTCCAGCGTCAGCGTCAGGCTGCCATCGGCATTTTTCACAATCGCTTGCGGGATCGATTCGGTATGCAACGCCGGGCCTTCGGCGTTCATCACTTCGACCAGCGTATCCACAATCAGCGGATCAAAACTACGTAGTGGTGCGTGTTTACGCACGAACAGATGGGTTTCAGAACCCAGCGCGTTAAGCACACCGGCAATTTCTACCGCGATATAACCGGCACCCACTACCGCAGTGCGTTTTGGCAGTGCATTCAGCTCAAAGAAGCCATCGGAGTCGATACCGTGTTCCGCACCCGGAATATTCGGATGACTTGGGCGGCCACCGGTGGCGATTAGAATATGGTCTGCTGTAATGGTTTCACCGTTTACTTCCACGGTGTGCGCGTCAACAAAACGGGCAAAACCTTTAATCACATCGACCTTGTTTTTGCCTAATACGTTGTCGTATGAGGCATGAATGCGGTCGATATAGGCGCTGCGGTTTTTAACCAGGATATCCCAGTTAAACTGGTTAACGGTGGTATCAAAACCATAATCCGGGCCATATTGATGGATAGCTTCGGCGATCTGAGCAGCGTGCCACATCACTTTCTTCGGCACGCAACCCACGTTGACGCAGGTGCCACCAAGATCTTTTGCTTCGATCAGCGCACATTTCTGTCCGTACATGGCCGCGCGGTTAATGGAGGCGATTCCGCCGCTGCCGCCACCGATTGCAAGGTAATCATAATGTCTGGTCATCGAACCTGTTCCATAAGTTGAGTAGGAAATTGCCATAGAGTGTAACGCCACTCGCCGTATTGCCGCAAAGTTTGCGTCTATGGTTGTGATAGGGTAGGAATTAACTGGCTTAATATAGCCGATTCGATCTGCTGATTTAATGAGTAAAACTGGAATCATTACATGGAACTGCTTTTCCTCGGCACCTGTGCCGGAACTCCCAGCCGGGAGCGAAATGTCACTTCAATCGCGCTGACGCTGGGCAACAGTGGCAGCGGAGGTTACTGGCTATTTGACTGCGGTGAGGGCACGCAGCATCAGATGATGCGCAGCCCGTTGAAGCCGGGGAAAATGGAAAAAATCTTTATCACTCACCTGCATGGCGATCATATTTTTGGTTTGCCGGGTCTACTGACCAGCCGTTCAATGGGCGGCGTAACTGAGCCTTTGACCATTTATGGCCCGGTGGGGATTAAGGCTTTTGTCGACACCACGCTGAGTCTCAGCGCTTCATATGTCACCTTTCCGCTGGAGATTATCGAGATTAGCGCCGGAGAAGTGTGTGATGACGGCCAGATACGTGTTACTGCATGGCCGATGTCACATGTGATTGAGTGTTATGGATACCGTATTGAACAACATGATAAACCGGGTGTGCTGGATGCCGCGCGTTTAAAAGCGGATGGTATTCCGGCTGGCAACTGGTTCCAGCGCCTGAAGCGTGGCGAAACCGTGGTGCTGGAAGACGGGCGCCAAGTTTGCGGATGGGATTATCTTGGTCCCTCAATTAAAGGTAAATCGCTGGCGATATTCGGTGATACTGGGCCAACGCCGGTAGCCAGCGAACTGGCGGCAAATGTTGATGTGATGGTGCATGAAACCACCCTGGAGGCTTCGATGGCGGAAAAAGCCAACGGACGCGGTCATTCGACTACCGTTCAGGCAGCAAACGCGGCAAAACTGGCGGGGGCGAAGCGGCTGATTGCTACGCATTTCAGTGCACGCTACGGCTTTGCCGACAGTGAAAGGTTGCTGGCAGAGTGCCGGGCGATTTTTCCTGCCACTGAGCTGGCGAGAGATTTTGCGGTGTTTAAAGTGTAACGGTTAGCGGCCAATCCGTTTATCTGGTTGATCCATAAGGTTCAAACCGGCTGAGCGGATTAGAAGCAGACAGTTTTAGCTCGCCCTACCGGATCTTGCTTATTAAAATGCCGATCTTTGGGATAGTACTGTCAGTCTCGGTTATAATCGACGTTTAATTTACATTACTGTTCATAAGGCATTCGAACTATAAATTGTTGTGACGTCTTATATGACGGTCAGGTACATGGCGGGTTCGTGCTGTTTAACACTCCTGGCTCAACCCCAGCCCTGTGCCTTATCGGCGAGGTGATCAATCTGCGCCAGCGGGCTACAGAATTCATTCGGATCGTAAAGCTGGGATATTTTAAACAAACACCTGACTTATTATTAAATTAAGTGTCACTAATATTTCCAGCTTCAAATATCAACCTCTATTTCAATATTTTGAAAAGACCAGTTTTAATACCTGATTTAAAGAAATCCTTTAGCTCAGAAATGGTTATTTCTACAGGGGATTCAACTATACTTACTTTAGCAGGCCAACTGCCTGGCAAGTCAAGAACAAAAAAATAGCAGTCAAATCCCAAGCCAACTCTTCCTTTTAAAAATTTGAATAACTTATCTCTAACTCTTTGAGCAACAGATACTAACCGTGTCGGTTTATTAAAAATATAAAATAATGTTGCATCCATTCTGGAGGATAAAATACTGCTCTCAACGTTAGCTCCTTTATACATAACAGACACCGTGCCTTCTGAAATCTCACCATCAATGGAGTAAACGTTAATATCCTTACACTGATCATGGTGCGTTCCATTTTTAGAACGTTGTTCAAAATATAATATAAAATAGCTCATTTAATCTTGCCCATAAAAAATATGCCCGTGGTTACTAAGATGTTGATTTGGATGCGCATGAGGTAATCGGCCTGCTGTTGATCCTGTTAATGGATTAACGTGAGGTGCATGCATCATGGGTTTACCGTGTTCAACAGCTCTGGCAATAGCTCTTGCTTCTTGTTTTGTAGAAACTAAAACATCTTCCCTATTACGTACACGCCTTATCACTTCCACCGGCAATTGCGGCGGAGCGACCGTTGATAAATACGTCTGGCGAGCCGCTACGAATGGTGCCCCTTTTACGCACTCTGCCCCTGCCGTTCTCACTCATTTCGCTACGTGCAGACTCGGCGGCCTCAACGGCCAGATAGCCAACCGCCAGGCTGGCGGCAACCAGTAGTGCTCCGGCTGCAATGCCACCGGCTGTTGCGATCAGGCCACCGACCAGTGTGCCAGCCAGCATCCCAGCCAGCGCATCTGAGTGGCCGATATCGTCCCCGATACGTGCTGCTTCATACATAGCAACAATCCCTGTTGTTAACGATGGAAAGCAAAGCTGCCAAGCAGGCTGCTGAACAGCTGAGTGTCAGAATCATTTAGCGGATTGGATTTGCTTAGGGTAAACACCAGCAGCTGCGTCTGCCCGACAGCAAATATCGCCTGTTGCTGCCAGATTCGGCGGCTATCGTAGCGATAGTTTGTGAGCGCACACTCACCAGATAACAGTTGATCGCCCAGCCAGACGGGTTGGCGTTCCTGCAGTTTCCAGTCGGTCAGTTGCTGATTCAGCAGTAATAGCTGGCGATCGATATAGGCTGCCGCCGTCTCGCCGTCAGCCAAAATATCGCGGGAGATATTAACGCCCGGCGCGGCGGGTTGTTCAGAGATAAAAACATTTACCGTCCGGTCCTGATAACCTTCCGGCAGAATCACGCTACCGTGATTAAAGCGGCAATATTGTGGCGTGGTTTTCATTGCGCAGCATCCTTGTGCTCCTGACAGGTAAAGCCCCTGAAAGATTACGCAAAATTACTATTTTTAACGGGCGGAAGTTTCGAGCGGGATCGAATAACGGGCAAAAAAAATCCGCCAGCAGCGTGCTGGCGGATGCTTATCGATTCAAACCGTGGTCAGTGATTATTCCGGGACAAGCATACTGACGCTGGTATGGCCGGTGCCGGCAGGAACCAGCGTTTTATGCAACCACGGCAGCAGGTCGCGCATCTGCTTTTCCAGTTTCCACGGTGGGTTAATCACGATCATTCCGGAAGCGGTCATGCCGCGCTGATCGCTGTCCGGACGCACCGCCAGTTCAATCTGCAGAATATTACGAATGCCAGTGGCTTCCAGATCCTTACACATACGCTTAATTTGCTGGCGTAGTACCACCGGATACCACAGGGCGAACACGCCGGTACCAAAACGTTTGTGGCCTTCCTGGATGCCTTTAACCACGTCCTGATAGTCAGTTTTCAGCTCGTAAGGGGGATCGATTAAAATCAGGCCACGGCGTGAGTGAGGTGGCAACTTCGATTTCAGCTGCTGATAACCATCGGCTTTTTCAGTGCGCGCGCGGTTATCTTTCAGAAACTCATTGCGTAACATTGGAAAATCACTGGAGTGCAGTTCCGTCATCTGCAGTTTGTCATCTTCACGCAGCAGGTGGCGGGCAATCAGCGGCGAACCCGGATAAAAACGCAGGTTACCGTTTTTATTCAGCGCTTTAACCGCATCGATATAAGGCAGCAGCGTTTCCGGCAGATCGTCCTGTTGCCAGATGCGCGCAATGCCTTCCAGATATTCGCCGGTGCGCTCTGCATGCTCACCGCTCAGCTGATAGCGTCCGGCACCCGCATGGGTGTCGAGATAGAGAAAAGGTTTCTCTTTCTCTTTCAGTGCTTCGATGATCAGACTTTGTACGGTGTGCTTAAGAACGTCAGCGTGGTTGCCGGCGTGAAAACTGTGGCGATAACTCAACATAACTTTGGTGATATCCGGTGCGTTCCTGACGAAGCAGGAGAGGGGCGATAGCTGCGCAGACGATGCGGGCGCGTATATGGCGATAGTATACCTGGAAGAGAGAAAAATTGCTGAAAAGTCGACAGGGGTTTTTTATCAGGCTGCTTATGTTGTCGCCAACTCGACCGACGACCATTGATTTTCGCTACACTTAACCGCATGTTAATCAGATTGCCAGATTGCGCGCAAAGCAGCGCCACTCACAACCATAAGGACTGCGCTATGACCAATCCGTTACTTTCTTCTTTTACGCTTCCTCCTTTTTCCGCAATCAAACCAGAACACGTTGTGCCAGCCGTTCAGGCGGCACTTGATGATTGCCGTGCAGCGGTAGAGAAAACCGTTGCTCAGGGCGCGCCTTACACCTGGGATAATCTTTGCCAGCCGCTGGCCGAAGTGGACGATCGCCTTGGTCGCCTGTTCTCGCCGGTCAGCCATCTGAATTCCGTTAAAAACAGCCCGGAACTGCGTCAGGCCTATGAGCAGACGCTGCCGCTGCTGTCCGAGTACAGCACCTGGGTTGGCCAGCATGAAGGCCTGTATCAGGCTTATCGCGATCTGAAAGAGGGCGACAGCTATGCTGCGCTCAGCCAGCCGCAGCAAAAAGCAGTGGATAATGCACTGCGCGATTTTGAGCTGTCAGGTATCGGCTTGTCGAAAGAGAAGCAAAAACGCTATGGCGAAATCGCTGCGCGCCTGTCTGAACTGGGTTCGACCTACAGCAATAACGTGCTGGATGCCACCATGGGCTGGAGCAAGTTGATCACCGACGAAGCGGAGCTCTCCGGTATGCCGGAAAGCGCGCTTGCGGCAGCAAAGGCACAGGCCGAAGCCAAAGAACAACAGGGCTGGTTGCTGACGCTGGATATTCCCAGCTACCTGCCGGTAATGACCTATTGCGATAACCAGGCACTGCGTGAAGAGATGTATCGTGCTTACTCGACGCGTGCTTCCGATCAGGGGCCGAATGCCGGTAAGTGGGATAACAGCGAAGTGATGGCGGAAGAGCTGGCGCTGCGTCATGAGCTGGCACAGCTGCTCGGCTTTGACTCCTATGCCGATAAATCGCTGGCGACCAAAATGGCGGAAAACCCGGCGCAGGTGACGGATTTTCTGACCGATCTGGCGAAACGCGCGCGTCCTCAGGCCGAGCAGGAGCTGGCACAACTGCGGGCTTTTGCCGAGCAACAGCACGGTATCAGCGAACTGCAGCCGTGGGATCTGACTTACTACGGTGAGAAGCAGAAACAGCATCTGTATGCCATCAGCGACGAGCAGCTGCGCCCGTACTTCCCGGAAGAGCGCGCGGTAAACGGTCTGTTTGAAGTGGTAAAACGCATCTACGGCATTACGGCGAAAGAGCGTAAAGATGTCGATGTCTGGCACGACGATGTGCGTTTCTTCGATCTGTTCGATGAGAGCGGCGAACTGCGCGGCAGTTTCTATCTTGATCTCTATGCGCGCGAGCACAAACGCGGCGGTGCATGGATGGACGACTGCGTTGGCATGATGCGTAAAGCAGATGGCACGCTGCAAAAACCGGTCGCTTATCTGACCTGTAACTTTAACCGTCCGGTGAGTGGCAAACCTGCGCTGTTTACCCATGACGAAGTCACCACGCTGTTTCACGAGTTTGGTCACGGCCTGCATCATATGCTGACGCGCATTGAAACGCCGGGAGTGTCAGGTATCAGCGGTGTGCCATGGGATGCAGTCGAGCTGCCAAGCCAGTTTATGGAAAACTGGTGCTGGGAGCCGGAAGCGCTGGCGTTTATCTCCGGTCATTACGAAACCGGCGAGCCGCTACCGCAGGAGCTGCTGGACAAAATGCTGGCGGCGAAGAACTACCAGGCGGCGCTGTTTATTCTGCGTCAGCTGGAGTTTGGCCTGTTTGATTTCCGCCTGCATGCTGAATTCGATCCGGCACAGGGAGCGCAAATCCTGACCATGCTGGCAGAAATTAAAAAGCTGGTGGCGGTAGTACCAAGCCCGTCATGGGGCCGTTTCCCGCACGCCTTCAGCCATATCTTTGCCGGTGGTTATGCGGCCGGTTATTACAGCTATCTGTGGGCTGACGTGCTGGCGGCGGATGCGTATTCGCGTTTTGAAGAAGAGGGTATTTTCAATCGCGAAACCGGTCAGTCGTTCCTTGATAACATCCTGACGCGCGGCGGTTCTGAAGAACCAATGGAGCTGTTTAAACGCTTCCGTGGCCGTGAGCCGCAGCTCGACGCGATGCTGGATCATTACGGCATTAAGGGATAACGCCGCGCGTGAAGATCTGTTTAATCAATGAGTCAGGCGCCGATAACGGCGCCTTATCTGTTTTAGCGCAGCGCTGGCAGTTAGAGCATGACGACGAGGCGCTGATGGCGCTGGTGATGACGCCGCAGCATCTTGAGCTGCGCAAACGCGATGAGCCGAAGCTGGGCGGTATCTTTGTCGATTTTGTCGGCGGCGCGATGGCGCATCGTCGTAAATTTGGTGGCGGGCGCGGCGAAGCGGTTGCCAAAGCGGTCGGTATCAAAAGTGGCTATCTGCCGGACGTGGTGGATGCCACTGCCGGATTAGGCCGCGATGCATTTGTGCTGGCGTCGGTAGGTTGTCATGTGCGGATGCTGGAGCGTAATCCGGTGGTAGCGGCACTGCTGGATGATGGCCTGCAACGTGGCTATCAGGATGCGGAGATTGGCGGCTGGCTGCGTGAGCGTCTGACGTTATTACATGCTTCGAGCCTGACGGCGCTGACCGATATTACGCCGCCGCCTGATGTGGTTTATCTTGATCCGATGTATCCGCACAAGCAGAAAAGTGCGCTGGTAAAGAAAGAGATGCGGGTATTTCAGACTCTGGTCGGTGCCGATGAAGACGCGGATGGCCTGCTGGAACCGGCTCGTTTACTGGCGAAGAAACGCGTGGTGGTGAAGCGCCCTGACTATGCGCCGCCGTTGGCAGAAGTGGTCACGCAATCTGCGGTGACTACCAAAAGCCACCGCTTTGATATTTATCCCCCGCTGGCGTAATTCCGCTTCCCCCACCCTCTGGGGGAAGACCGGAATCAGCGTGGTAATTACTCGTCGTCTTCCTCATCGCGCAGTGGCACGATCAGCATATCAATGTGGACGGTGTTAATCAGCTGGCGTGCGGATGACATCAGCTTGCTCCAGAAATCCTGGTGATGTCCGCAAACCACTAAATCCACATCGTATTTTTTAATCGCATCAACCAGCACCTGGCCCAAATCACCGCTACCGCTCAGCGTTTCGCTGATGGTGTAACCGGCGCTCTGTGAAAGTTCGGTCAGCGCGCTGTGGGTCTCTTCGGAGATGCGTTTCTGCATATCACCGAGATTGACATCAATCAGCCCGGTATAGAGATCGGAATAGTTTACGTCAACATGAATCAGTGACACTTTGGCGTCATAAGGGCGTGCCAGCGAGACTGCCTTTTCGACCAGTAGTTTACTTTCCGGGGAAAGATCTACTGCTATCAGAATATGTTTATAAGCCATTATTAAACTCCTTCCATTAGATGCCTGCCATGAGGCGCATGTGCTGCCCGCATCACTTTGTTATACCTTGAGTATAGCGCTAATTGTTAACAGATGTTGTTGCCAGACGCATCCTTTGCGATAGCGATCAATGTGAAATTTTTTCCATTTTGTCGTAAGCGATGAAACATCGCTGGAAAAAAATTGAGCATATCTCCTACACTGAAGTATGACGGTCTCAACATCGTTGATGGTCGCCATCTTCTTTTATAAAAAACAATTCGGTCCGGTTCAATAATGGTTGGCAATAAGTTGTGGGGCGTGTTCAGCGTGACCCGTTGAAAACTGTCCCTGCGGTAATTAGCCGGGAGGGGATCATGATCAGCACCATCGCATTGTTTTGGGCGTTATGTGTGGTTTGTTTAGTGAATATGGCGCGGTATTACTCTTCTCTGCGTGCGCTGCTGGTGGTGCTGCGCGGCTGTGACCCATTACTTTATCAATACGTTGATGGCGCAGGCTTCTTTACCTCGCATGGACAGCCGAGTAAGCAGGTGCGGCTGGTGCGCTATATCTGGGCGGAGCGTTATCGCGATCATCATGACGATGAGTTTATTCGCCGCTGCCAGCGGCTGCGTGGGCAGTTTATTTTGACCAGCGCGCTCTGTGGGCTGGTGGTGCTCAGCCTGGTAGGATTAGCAATCTGGCACTGAATGCCGGCACTGAAATGAAAAAGGGCGGCAGTTAATCACTGCCGCCCTTAAAGACACTGCTATCAGATAAACCGCAATGCAATCCAGTACAGGCTACCAGAAAGCAAAATCGAGATTGGCAGGGTAAATACCCACGCCAGCGCGATGCTCTTGATAGTGCGACTCTGTACGCCGCCGCCGTCAACCAGCATGGTACCGGCTACGGAAGAGGAGAGGATATGGGTGGTGGATACCGGCATTCCGGTATAACTTGCCACGCCAATTGACACCGCTGCGGTCAGCTGCGCCGACATCCCCTGAGCATAAGTCATGCCTTTTTTACCGATTTTCTCACCAATGGTGGTCGCCACACGACGCCAGCCAATCATGGTGCCAATCGCCAGTGCCAGCGCAACCGCAATAATAATCCACACCGGTGCATATTCAACGGTATTCAGCAGATCGCCTTTCAGCTTATTGAGGAAGCGTTTGTCATCCGCGCTGGTTTCCGGCAGTTTCGCCGCTTTATCGGCGGTGTCGGAAATACACATCAACAGACGACGCATCTGGGCGCGTTGATCGACGTTCAGGCTGTCATAGCTCTGCAGATTATTCAGCAGACCCTGAGCTTGTTGAATCGCCGACAGGGCGCGGGCGCTGTCACAGTGGAACTCAGTCGGACCGCTTGGCACTTGTTCCGGCGTTGGCACGGCCGGTGGTGCCATCTCGATAATGTGCGCCAGCGTTTTGCTGTGCTGCTGGTAATACTGCTCGAGATGATTGACCGCATCGCGGGTACGCGTGATGTCGTAACCGGAAGCATTCATGTTCACCACGAAGCCCGCAGGTGCCACGCCGATCAATACCAGCATAATCAGGCCGATACCTTTCTGACCATCGTTCGCGCCGTGTGAGTAGCTCACGCCGATAGCGGAAACGATCAGGGCGATGCGCGTCCAGAATGGCGGCTTTTTCTTACCGTCGATCTTCTCGCGCTCGGCGGGTGTCATATGGATACGGCGACGTTTTTTATTGCCGCTCCAGTAACGACGCAGCAGGAAAATCAGACCACCTGCTACTACCAGACCAATAATCGGAGACAAAATTAACGACATGAAAATGCCGATCATTTTGGGAATATTAAGCGCATCGACCACCGAGGTGCCAGTAAGCAACGCGTTGGTCAGACCGATACCAATAATGGCACCAATCAGCGTATGGGAGCTGGACGCAGGCAAACCGAAATACCAGGTGCCTAAGTTCCAGATTATCGCGGCGAGCAGCATGGAAAAGACCATCGCCAGCCCGTGAGCCGATCCTACATTGAGCAGTAAATCGGTGGGGAGTAGGTGGACAATTGCATAGGCAACGCTTAAACCGCCCAGCAAAACGCCAAAGAAGTTAAATACCCCGGCCATAACAACCGCTAATTGCGAGCGCATTGCACGGGTATAAATAACAGTAGCTACTGCGTTGGCGGTATCATGGAAGCCGTTGATAGCTTCGTAGAACAGCACAAACATCAGAGCGAGTACTAATAACAGGCCGGTATGGTAATCAAGACCAGCAAACAGATGCAGCATAAGCGTTACGCCATTTTGGAGGACATGAACGCGGCGCATTATCAGCGACAAACCGCGCCGGGGGAAAGTGAAATATAGACTTTTTTTGACATTAAAGCGTAATAACCCCCGATTAGGGGGTGAAAAAAGCCTATAAATTAAACGGTTACATTGTGTTACTTTCCCAACAGTTTTGTTACGCTGGCATCACCGCCAGCAACTCTCTACAATCAGCGTTTTTTGCCAGCCGGCAGGAGTGAGTTGTGGAAAAGTTTGACGTTATCATCATAGGCGCCGGGGCCGCAGGACTGTTCTGCGCCGCACAGGCAGGCCAGCGCGGTCGCCGGGTGCTGCTGCTGGATAACGGCAAAAAGCCAGGACGCAAAATTCTGATGTCCGGTGGCGGGCGCTGCAACTTCACCAATCTCTATACCGAACCGGCGGCCTATCTGTCGCACAACCCGCATTTTGCCAAATCGGCACTGGCGCGTTACACCCAGTGGGATTTTATCGATCTGGTTAACCGTCACGGCATTGCCTGGCATGAAAAAACGCTTGGTCAGCTGTTCTGCGATGACTCGGCGCAACAGATTGTTGAGCTGCTGCTGAAAGAGTGTCAGCAGGGGAATGTCACGCTGCGCCTGCGCAGTGAAGTGTTGAATGTCGAACGCGATGAGCAGGGTTATACCCTGCAGTTGAATGGCGGCACGGTGCAGGCGGAAAAACTGGTGATCGCCAGCGGTGGCTTATCCATGCCGGGCTTAGGTGCCACGCCGTTCGGTTACAAACTGGCTGAACAGTTTGGCCTGCGGGTCTTCCCGACGCGCGCCGCACTGGTGCCCTTTACCCTGCATAAACCTTTACTCGACCATTTGCAGACGCTTTCCGGCGTATCGCTGCCGACGGTAATGAGCGCTGAAGACGGCACGGTGTTTAAAGAAGCGATGCTGTTTACCCATCGTGGGCTTTCCGGTCCGGCGGTATTACAGCTTTCCAGCTACTGGCAACCGGGTGAGTTTATTACCATCGATTTGTCGCCAGCGCAGGATCTGGAAGCGTTTATTAATGAAGAGCGCGCGGCTCATCCGAATCAGAGCCTGAAAAATACCCTGGCAAAAGTGTTGCCGAAGCGGTTGATTGAGGTGCTGCAAACGCTGGCGATTGTGCCGGACGTCACGCTTAAGCAGCTGAACAGTCGTCAGCAGAGTGAACTGGCGGCGACGCTGCACCAGTGGCGGGTGCAGCCAAATGGCACTGAAGGCTACCGCACCGCCGAAGTGACGCTGGGCGGGGTCGATACCACTCAGCTTTCATCCAAAACCATGGAAGCGCGTGAGGTGGCCGGTTTGTACTTTATCGGTGAAGTGGTCGATGTCACCGGTTGGTTAGGCGGTTATAACTTCCAGTGGGCATGGAGCTCGGCCTGGGCTTGCGCGCAAGCGGTTTAAATTTTTGGGCGATAAACGTTGTACATAACGCTTCTGTTTTGTACGAAGTTATCCTTGTGAACTTTGGCATCAGGACATTGATTAGGCTTCACCTGTACTCGGAACAGCTCAAACAGAGAGTGGATGAAATTGTTGATGGTGCGTCTTACAGGTAAACGCTTGAGTTGCCTGGGGGGCACATTGCCAAAAGTATGATTAAAATGCCGGAAAATCATCAGCATTCTGAAGTCAGAGTCGATACCTTGCTTTGGATGCTCATTGTTTAGCAGACTTTTAACTCTTAACGAGTTACGCCATCGACGATTATCGCCATCTGACACGCCAAAATTATTAGCTGATTAACACTTAACGTTGCCGATTGGTTGCAATATAAGAACGTAGAAAATTTGAGTACTTAATTGATTAATGGACGATTACTCCGATATCGTAGCAATACTGTTTTCTATAATTTTGTAGCGTGTTACACATCGTAAGCCTTTATCAGTTTCCGATGAACAAATCATTGCAAAAACATCCTTATTGGCTTCCTGAACTTTCGTCAGGTACATAAATTCGTTTGATGAACAGGTAAACTCCTTATCTTTCAACAGGCCTACATATTTATCCCAGTTTGCCTTGAAGTTATTGTTGTCTACATAGACGTTACAATCATTTATACGCGCTATTTTATTGTGAGCGTAGACAAGCTGTTCGCGGTGTATTGGCGAAGCCATTAAGGAAAAGTAAATTATGATGGCTAATACCAGAAAAAATAAAGCAGGAATGATTATTTTCAAATTCAAACTTTTTATCCACGAATTTTTCTCTGGTATAGCCTTCTCAGGAGGCGTTTCTGTATTGTCATCTGACAGTTCTTCCAACAATATCGGATCTGCTATTTTTTCTTCTTTCTCAATAAAATCAACCGCCCCTATAAAGGTGAATCCTATCTTAGGAATGGTTTTTACCGTGGAGTGTAAGATGCCTGCGCTACGCAAATTTTTGCGTAGAAGTGAAACATTTTGATATAAAGTATTCGCAGTCACCAGCTGTCCGTGCTTTTCCCAGACCTCTTTAAATATTTTTTCCTGACTCACTACTTCTCCGTGATTATGCAAGAGTAATAGCAGAAATCGGCTTACAGGAGTGTTCATAAGGGTCTCCTTGCCGCGCAATCCCAATGGAGTAAGCGTACGATCGGAGGGACTGAAGATCACAATGTTTTCCAGTAGTATTTTTTCCATAAATTCAATAACCTATAACTTGAAGCAATAAATTTCTTAAGTGATCATACAGCAGCTTAAGATTTTTTTCTTAAGAAATTATATTCATATATAACAATGATTTAATAAATAAACTGTGTTCTTTATTTATGCTGCAAGATAAAACTTAAGGAGTGTTACAGGAGTCTGGCCATAACCGGCTAATTCGTTGTTATTTATATATTTTTCTCTTAATAAGAATATTTAACATTACTTCATTCAAAGAAATATCCTAATAACTGTATATTTTCTCACGGCAAAACCGAGATGTTTCTTAAATTCATATACACAGATGATATCAAGTAATTTTGATAAACATTGTGATTAGCGTGATTGATTTAATTATAGTGCCAGGATCTCTATCCCATGAAATTAGTAAACATAATGAAATGGAAGTTCGATATGAAAAAGCAATTATTTGTAGCAACAATTCTATCAACAAGTCTTTTTTCATCCGTAAATGTCTTCGCTGAGGATGGCCGGATTAACTTTGTCGGCAGTATTACCGATGAGGCCTGCACTGTGGTGAATAATCCGGGTAATCCCCTGACGGTGACCTTAGGCACAGTTAACCGTACGTCGCTGGATGGCGGTGCAGGTAAAACAGCGGCTCCAACGAGTTTTGCCATAAAGCTGACAGATTGTCCTTCAACTGTTACCAGTGCAACTGTGAAGTTTGACGGAAAATCAGCTAATGGCGATAACACCGCTCTGGCACTCACTGCAGATACTGACGTTGCAACTGGGGTCGGAATTCAGATTACTGATGCTCAGAATGCAATTGTGCCGTTATATACAGACTCTTCTGTCTACGATCTTGTTCAGGGTGAAAATAGTCTTAATTTTGTCGCACGCTATCTCTCGATTGCAGACAAAGTTGAAGCAGGCCCGGCTAACTCGACCAGTCAGTTTACAATTGCTTATAACTAAGCGGTGATTGAAACTTGCCCATTACCGGGCGGGGTTAAAATATATACGGACTGGATATAACCAGTCCGTATATTTATCCGGAGTGGATGTTATGAAAAACTGCCTTAAGGCTTTATCAATTATTTTACTTCTAACCACAAGCTTTGCTCAGGCGGTGGGAGCGGGTGGAGTGACTGTAGGCGGTACTCGCTTAATCTATGAGGGTGCAAAAAAAGAAGCCGCTATAAACGTCACAAATACCGATACCATTCCTTACCTTATCCAGTCCTGGGCGGAAAACTCAGATAATGGTGCAGGTAAAGCGCCTTTTATTGTTACACCTCCGCTGTTTCGTCTGGAAGGTAATCAGCAGAACGTGCTGCGAGTCGTACGCACGGGGGGTCATCTCCCGGAAGATCGTGAATCCCTTTTTTGGTTGAACATAAAAACGATCCCGGCCGCAAACAAAAACGAAGCGACTAATACCCTGCAGATCGCGGTTAAAACTCGCATAAAACTGATTTATCGGCCTCAAACTCTTCGCGGCGTTCCGGAAGATGTGGCCGCTAAACTTCACTGGCGTCAGTCCGGTAATCAGCTGACTGTCACTAATCCGACACCGTTCGTAATGAACTTCCAGTCGGTAAAAGTAGGCGGGAAAGAAATAAAGACCGCGACCTATGTGATGCCTCACTCTCAGGCTACGTTCACTATGCCCACAGGCGCATCAGGCAGCGTTTCCTGGGCGTTAATTAACGATTACGGTGGTTTTGGAAAACAGTACACAAATAGCCATTAGCAGCATATTCCGAGAAGCATGGGCTTAAATAACAATAAAAAAGAACATATTTATTACAGAGCCTAAGGGATTAAGGATGAACATCATTAATCGCAAAAATAAAACTAATCAACAATATTTAACCAGACTGTCATATTTTTTTGCAGCCCAATTAGCCCTGGCGGCTGGATTGATGGAATATGCACAAGCAGAGGATTATTTTAATCCAGCACTACTGGAATTAACAGCGCCCGATCAAATGGCAGCCGATTTGTCTATCTTTGAGAAAAAAGGTGGACAAATTCCGGGAACCTATCGTGTAGATATTTATCTGAATAATACAATGATGGAAACACGCGAGGTTGAGTTTCGCATGATGAAGAATCAGGCTGGAATCGAGACTTTGCAGCCCTGTCTTCAAATCAGCGATCTTGAAAACTGGGGAGTGCTGGTAAAAAAAATTCCAGACTTAAATGTCGCTGGTTGCAATTGCGCTAATTTGCAGGCTGTACCAGATGTCAGTAGCGATTTCATATTCGGCCGGCAACAGCTATTGCTGAGTTTCCCACAGTCATTAGTCAGCAATTCTGTTCGGGGTTGGGTGGACGCTAAACAATGGGATGATGGTATTTCAGCATTCTTAATTAACTATAGCGTTAGCGGAGCTAATAATTACGTCGACAGCAGTCAGGGTAGCGACGCTAACAGCCAATATATCAATCTGCGGCCAGGCATTAATGTCGGCCCCTGGCGATTCCGTAATTATACCACCTGGTCCAGAACCAGCGCTGATGCCAGGGATGAGACGGTCAGCAAATGGAATACTGTGTACACTTATGCCAGGCGTAATTTAATCGATCTGAAAAGTCAGTTGACCCTGGGGGATACCACCACACCCTCCGAGGTATTCGACAGTATTCCTTTCAGAGGAGCACAGCTCGCCTCAGACGATGATATGTTGCCTGAAAGTCTCAAAGGCTATGCGCCCGTGGTGCGCGGCATTGCCCGAACTAACGCGCAAGTTACCATCAGGCAGAATGGTTATATTGTGTATCAGACCTACGTCTCGCCGGGTAGTTTTGAAATTAATGATATGTACCCCACAGGGGGATCGGGTGATCTGTTTGTCACGATAAAGGAATCTGACGGTAGCGAACAGCAGTTAGTTGTCCCTTATGCCTCGCTGCCGGTATTGCAGCGAACGGGGCGCTTAAAGTACAGCCTGACATCAGGGGTTTATCGTTCAAACGATAGCATCGCAGATAAAACCCCACTTATGGAAGCTACGGCAATTTATGGCTTGCCGTGGGGGTTTACTCTCTATGGTGGCGGACAAGTCAGCAGTCACTATCAGTCAGTGTCACTGGGCCAGGGGAAAAACCTGGGCGACCTTGGGGCGATCTCTGTTGATATGACTCAGGCATGGTCAACGCGAAAAAATGACCAACAGGAGAGTGGTCAGTCATGGCGGATCCGCTACAGCAAAAACTTCGTTGAAACCGGGACGAATTTCGCGATGTCGGGTTACCGTTATGGCACCAAAGGTTTTTGGAATATGCAGGAAGTATTAGATACCTATGTCAATGACAGCTCAACTGCGGTAAAGGAACGGCGTCGAAATCGCGCGGAGATGACGCTGAACCAGTCTTTATGGCAAGGCTGGGGGAGCATTGCATTGACCGCCGTCCGTGAAGATTACTGGAGTACTGGCCGGAGTATGGCGTCATATGGTACCAGCTACAACAACTCATACAGTGGTATCAGCATAGGGATTAGCTACAGCTATAACCGTAACGCCTTAAGCGCAACAACCGCAACAACGACCGGCTGGGAAGGGAGCCGTATTTACGAAAGGGATCAGTTACTGGCAGTCAACGTCAGCGTGCCGCTGGATCGTCTGTTCCGTAACCATCCTACGTATGTTAATTACATGATGAATACCAGTAAAAATGGTCATTCAACTAATAGCGTGAATATCGGCGGAACGCTTTTTGAACGTAATAATCTGAGCTGGAATGTACAGGAAGGTTATGGAACTCAGGGCAATGGTAATACTGGTGGCGTTAATGCTAATTGGCGTGCGACCTATGGTGAAGTAACGGGTGGTTATGCAAGAGACAACTATACACAACGCGTAAATTATGGTCTGCAGGGCGGTATAGTCGCGCATGAATACGGTGTGACATTCGGGCAGCCTCAAGGGGAGACGATAGCGCTGATAGCCGCGCCTGGTGCTAAAGGCGTTGGTGTTCAAAATCAAACAGGTGTTCGCACTGACTTTCGCGGTTACACCATTGTTCCGTACGTCAGTCCATACCGTAAAAACGATCTTACGCTGGATACACAAACGCTAAAAGATGACACGGAATTGGCATTAACGACGCAAACAGTGGTGCCAACACGCGGTGCTGTTGTCATGGCTAATTATAAAGTCAGTGTAGGTTCACGCGTCCTGATGACAATCATAAGGCCTGGCGGAAAGCCGGTGCCATTCGGTGCGACAGTGACAGACCGGGCATCGAAAGAGGATCAGGGATTTATTGTTGGCGATGCGGGTCAGGTATATCTGACGGGGCTGAAAGTTAAGGGGCAATTAAACGTTAAGTGGGGCCATGCTCCTGATGAACAGTGCAGTGTCGATTACTCTTTACCGAATAACTCGCACGGTATTCTGGATATTAACGGCCAATGTCGCTGAGGAATAATGATATGCTGGTGTATAAAATTAATTTTTTGATTAATAACCCGTTTAAATCCATTACAGGGTTAGCCTGTTTTCTATTATTAATTACCGGAAATAACGCTTTAGCGTCAGTTACCTGTACAAAGAATGTTAACAGCATTTCTGTCTCGGGGGGGACAATATCTGTCCAGCGTGATAAATCTGTCGGTGAATCATTTTCTAATGTTTTAAGCGGTAACATGCAGGAAGTTGCTTCTTGCTCAATAAAAAATAACGACAGTTTTTACATAAATTTAGAGTCAGCAATTCCGAACAGTACAAAAACACCAATCTTTGGAAATAAGGCCGTCTTCTCGACAGGTGTCAACGGCGTAGGCTTAATTATGGGAGTCAGTGGGGGGCTAAGTGATCCCGGCAGAACAGGCTATTACATCAGATCTGGTAATAACACAATCAATCTGACGGGATTATGGAATAGTGGTTCTGGAGGTCCCTATCCGATTTATATACAGAACTTATTCCAATTTATTAAGACCGAGCAACCCATGCTATCCGGAAATATTTCTGGCAGAGTTGCCAATGTTGTCCTGAGACAAGGGACGGTAAACGGGCCAATATTGCTGACTATTCCAGTGAACCTCACAGCAACTGTAAAAGTGTTGGCCTGTTCTGTCAGTAGCTCTAACGTTACTGTCCCTCTGGACACTGTTTTTGCTGATACTTTTAATGCTGTTGGATCGACTAAAGGCGACAGCCTGTTTACGGTGGGGCTGAGTTGCGATGCCGGAGCCAGAATCAACGCCACAATGAATTTTACGCAGGACGAAGATACGGCTGACAATAGTGTTATCGCATTAACAGGTAAAGGAAACCCTGATGTCGCTACTGGTGTTGGCATACAATTATTGTATGGCTCTACGCCATTGAAAAATAATACTAATGTAGTGCTAAAAACATCAGAAGGTGGGCAGGAATTTCCACCGGGAGCTTTTACTGCAAGGTATTTTCAGACCCAAAAAACGGTTAAGCCAGGTAGCGCCAATGCAACAGCAACCATGACGTTGACTTATCAATAATAAATCAGCGTGTGGCGATGGTGTTCATGTGAAGGATCTTTTATGACTTTTTTATTAAAATTAATGAGTAAACTAATCTTAGTTCCGCTGATTCTATTATTAAGCGTCAAGACATTTGCTGCCGACAATGTGACGATTAATATTACTGGAAGGGTTGCTGCTTCATCCTGCAACATCGATAATAGCGGTACGTACAATATCAATCTGGGGCAGAAAATTCCGTCAGTAAAATTAATTAATGCCAATTCTTATTCAGACTGGATACCTTTTAACTTCACCCTCAGCAAATGTCCGACGGGAACCTCAAGTGTGACAGCGACTTTTTCAGGTAATGCCGACAGTTCTGACAGCACAATTTATGCGAATGCGACTGGAGATGAGTACGCAAAAAATGTTGCTGTACAGTTACAAAACGCTGAAACGGGCAGTAATCTGGGCGACAAGACTACCATGAATATAAAAGTAGCCAGTGATAAATCAGTTAATTTTCCGTTGCGGGCGCGAGTTTATAGTACTCAGGGAAAGGCCACCTCAGGAAATATCAGTACCACAGTGCTGATAAACCTGACGTATAATTAAATGCTCTGTAGTTATTTTCACCACGCATTTTATCTCACTGACTGTTGTATCTAATTCTGGCGGCAGGCCCCTACAGCGACACTGCGGTTAAGGTGTGCCAGAAAGCAGTTCAGCGCGGGTGAAGGCGCTTCATTATTGCGCCAGAAGACGCCAACACTGCCTTTCTGCTCAATGCGTGGCAGATTGAGAATCGCGAGCTTATCCTGGCTGGCATAGCGTTCGGCCAGGCGTAAAGAGAGAATCGAGATCATATCGCTACTTTGCAGCAGATGGCTGGTCACGTTCATTGAGGCCGATTCGAGAATTTTTTCCGGAAACATCACCCCGTTATCCGCCAGGCTGCGATCGATACTTAACCGAATCGGCGTGCCGCCAGGCCAGACAATCCAGCGCCAGGGGGCGAGATCGTTCCAGTTAAGGCATTGTCGGCTGGCTAATGGATGAGCCGGACGGGCGACGAAACAGACGGGTTCGGTATACAGCACCTTATAATTGAGCGGCAGCTGTAACGCGCGTCCTCCGACACGCCCCACCACCACATCCACCCCGCTTGAGAGCAGCTCATCAAGCAGAGGCGTCATCACCTTTTCCTCGATATTGAGGTGCAGCCCTGGCATCTCCCGTAACAGAGAAAGAATCGCTTGTGCCACGCAATCGGTGGCGACCGGTGAACAACCAATTTTCAGGCAACCGGCATCGCCGCCCTGTTTGAACCGCTCCATTTCAAACTGTGAGCGCTCCATTTCTTTGATCAGCCGCTGCGCATGTTGCAACAGCAACTTGCCTCCCTGAGTAGTGCGCAGCCCTTTGCTGTGACGCTCAAACAGTCGAATCCCGATATCGTCCTCCAGCTGCGTCAGCCATTTTGACAGCGCGGGCTGGGTGATACTTATCATTTTCGCCACTTGTGTCAGGTTTCCCTGTTCACCCAGCGCAACCAGCATTTTGAGATGATGCAGCTTCAGTTTCTGCGTCCAGTTAGCCATCTGATATAACCTCCATGTTATGTCATTGTCACAAAAGCCATTGTACTTCTCTTTCTATCCGAAACAGTATCTCGGCAGATAAAAAACAACCTTTCCTCTCTGACCGAGGCATTCCTTATGACGCAACGACGTGAAATACAGGAACTGATCAACGCCGCTCCCGTTAGCGCAACGCAGTGGCGCGTTGTCATCTGTTGTTTCCTGGTTGTGATGATGGACGGTTTTGACACTGCGGCAATTGGCTTTATCGCGCCAGATATTCGTGCTCACTGGCAGCTGACTGCTGGCGAGTTGGCACCTTTATTTGGCGTTGGGTTGCTGGGGCTGGCAATGGGGGCGTTGCTGTGCGGTCCGCTGTCCGACCGCTTTGGACGCAAACGTGTCATTGAGTGGTGTGTGGTGGTGTTTGGTGCGTTCAGTCTGCTTTCGGCTTTTTCGCCCAATCTGGAAACGCTGGTGATACTGCGCTTTTTAACCGGCCTCGGGCTGGGAGGCGCGATGCCTAACACGATCACCATGACGTCAGAATATTTACCGGCGCGGCGGCGCGGTACGCTGGTCACCCTGATGTTTTGTGGCTTTACGCTGGGCTCGGCCTTAGGCGGAGTGATCAGCGCGCAGTGGATTCCCCATATCGGTTGGCAGGGCATCCTGATATTGGGCGGCGTACTGCCATTAATGCTGGTTATTGCGCTGCTGGTGCTATTGCCGGAATCACCTCACTGGCAGGTGCGTCGCCAGCTGCCAGCTGCCGTTGTTGCCCGCACTCTGAGTGCTATAACCGGCGAGCGCTATGAAAATACCCAATTCTGGCTGAATGAGCCGGCAGCGAGTGAGAAAGGCAGTATTCAGCAGCTGTTCAGCGGCGGTCAGTTAGCGATCACGCTTATATTATGGGTAATCTTCTTTATGAGCCTGCTGATCATTTATCTGCTCTCCAGCTGGCTGCCAACCCTGCTTAATCAACGTGGCATCAATTTACAGCACGCTTCCTGGATCACCGCAGCTTTCCAGATCGGTGGCACCTTAGGCGCGTTATTGCTGGGGGCGCTGATGGACAAAGTGAACCCCTACAAGGTGCTGGCGATGAGCTATGCGCTGGGAGCGCTGTGCATCGTGATGATTGGCCAGAGCGAAAGCTACTTGTGGTTTATGGCGCTGGCGATTTTTGGCACCGGCATCGGTATTAGTGGATCGCAGGTCGGCCTGAATGCGCTGACTGCCACACTCTATCCGACCCATAGCCGTGCGACGGGAGTCAGCTGGTCAAGCGCCGTGGGGCGTTGCGGGGCGATCTTCGGTTCACTCAGCGGCGGCATGATGATGGCAATGAATTTCTCTTTCGCCACTCTGTTTATCATTATCGCGGTTCCCGCCGCCATCTGCATGGTGATGCTTACTGTTCTGGCGCGGGTTGCCCGCCGGAAGGTATCTGTACCTGAAACTGCCCGGATGGGCGTGGTGAATGAATAAGGATATTCCTCATGTCAAACAGCAATCAGCGTAGTGAAAACGGTCGTCAGCAGTTTTATCAGCATATTTCCGGGCACAATCTCACCCCGCTGTGGGAGTCACTGCATCGTCTGGTGCCACCGACGCCGAATGCTAACTGCGCGCCAGCGTACTGGAACTATCAGGAGGTGCGGCCGTTGCTGCTGGAGAGCGGAAAGCTGATTGGCGCAAAGGAGGCGGTGCGGCGGGTATTAGTACTGGAAAACCCGATGCTGCGCGGTCAGTCTTCGATTACCGCCTCGTTGTATGCCGGGTTGCAGCTGATTCTGCCGGGAGAGATTGCGCCAAGTCATCGCCATAACCAGTCGGCATTGCGCTTTATTGTTGAGGGTAAGGGAGCATTCACTGCGGTAGATGGCGAGCGCACACCGATGCAGCCAGGAGATTTTATTCTGACACCGCAGTGGCGCTGGCACGACCACGGTAATCCAGGGGATGAACCGGTTATCTGGCTGGATGGTCTGGATTTACCGCTGGTCAATTATCTCGGCTGCGGTTTTGCGGAAGATCATCCGCAAGAGCAGCAGCCGGTGATGCGCAAAGAGGGCGATTATTTGCCGCGTTACGCTGCCAATATGCTGCCGCTACGCCACCAGGTGGGAAATTCATCGCCAATCTTCAACTATCGCTATGACCGCAGTCGTGAGGTTTTGCACGATCTGATGTCTCTGACTGAGGCTGATGAGTGGGATGGCTACAAGATGCGTTATATCAATCCGGTAACCGGGGGATATCCGATGCCGTCTATCGCTGCCTTCCTGCAACTGCTGCCAAAGGGGTTTGATTCCCGTATTGCACGCTCCACCGACAGCACTATCTATCATGTGGTGGAGGGCGCTGGCCAGGTCACTATCGGCGGACAGAGCTTTAACTTCCAGGCGAAAGATATTTTCGTGGTGCCAACATGGCATGAGGTGTCTTTTCAGAGCCGCGATGAAACGGTGTTGTTCAGTTTTTCAGATCGACCAGTACAGGATGCGTTGGGCTTATTTCGTGAAGCTCGTTATTAATCAGGGAAATATAAATGACCAGATATGTCTTTGAACCACCTGCGGTTGTCACCGTGCCGGTTGCCGGCAGCAGTGAACAGTTTCCGGTACATCGGGTTTATTGTGTCGGACGTAATTACGCCGCTCATGCCCGTGAAATGGGCTTTGACCCCGATCGTGAACCGCCATTCTTCTTCTGCAAACCGGCTGATGCGACGGTAGCCGTGGCTGCCGGTGAAACGCTGAAATTGCCCTATCCGACACAGACCGACAATTATCACTATGAAATTGAACTGGTGGTAGCGATTGGTAAAAAAGGCCGTGATATTCCACTGGAAAGCGCCGCCGAATATATCTGGGGTTATGCCACCGGTCTGGATATGACCCGGCGCGATCGCCAAATGGAGATGCGGCAAATGGGGCGCCCGTGGGAGATCGGTAAAGCGTTTGATCTCTCTGCCCCAATTGCGCCGATACACAAAGCTGCCGGGGTTGCCAGCGTAAACGCTGCGCCTGTCTGGCTGCAAGTTAACGGCGAAGATCGTCAGCGTAGCGATATTCGCCACTTAATCTGGTCAGTCAATGAGACCATCAGCTATCTGTCCGGTTTTTTCGAACTACAACCTGGCGATCTGATTTTTACCGGCACCCCGGAAGGCGTTGGCGCAGTGGTGAAGGGGGATGTAATCATCGGCCAAATTGAAGGCTTAACCCCGATTGCTGTGGAAATTGTTTGAGGTAATAAATGAAGTTGTACGGTTTTTTTAATAGCTCTGCTTCGTACCGCGTACGTATTGCGTTGGCACTGAAGGGGATCGACTATCAGTCCATCGGGGTCAACATTCGCGTGGGCGAACAGAAAACAGCAGAGTTCAGCCGCCTGAATCCGATGGGACTGGTTCCGGCGTGGATAACGGATAAAGGCGAGTCGCTCGGGCAGTCGCTGGCGATTATTGACTGGCTGGACAGGCATTACCCGTTAACGCCGCTGTTACCGGCGGAAGATCCGCACCGTATGCGGGTAATGGAAATTGCCGGTGCCATCAGTTGCGACATTCATCCGATCAATAACCGGCGGGTATTAGATTACCTGAGTGAAGAATTACACATTACTGAAGAAGCGAAACAACGCTGGTACGATCACTGGATTCGGCAAGGGCTAAGCGCCGTAGAGCAATTGTTGCAACATAACTCATCAGGGCAATTCTGCGTCGGGGATGTGCCGACACTGGCTGATTGTTGTCTGATTCCACAATGGGCGAACGCGCTGCGAATGGGTTGCGATCTCAGAGATTATCCGCGTTGCCGCACGGTGTATGAAACCTGCATTCGGTTACCTGCTTTTATCGCGGCCGCACCGGAGAATCAACCTGACAAAATCTGAGTAACCCTAAGCAGAGCAAAGTGAGTCGACGTGGGTATCGACATCAATGTTATAGCTTGTTAAATGCCTGCTCGTTGGCTGAAGCTGGTTGCGGACCAGTCAACGCCACACCACACCAGGGAGAGACGTTTGCAATAGAGCGTCTGCAACTGGCTTCAGCCAACGAGCAGGATGGACGATTTTAGCGGCCCTTTTTCTTACGTCCGGGCTGTGCAAAGCGCTTACGGGAAGCCGCGTTGCCTTCAGGCTTTTCGGCGATTTTTGGCCGGTTAACCGTCGGTTTTTTAGCGGCTGGCTTGGCTTGTGCTTTCTTCGTCGGTTTATCTTCAGACGAAGAGTTTTCAATCAGCTTAAATAACTCAATCAGCTCATCGTCGGTTAAATCACGCCATTCACCGAGCGGCAACCCTTTCAGGTTGACGTTCATAATGCGGGTGCGCTCAAGTTTGGTGACTTCATAGCCAAAGTGTTTACACATGCGGCGAATCTGGCGGTTCAGTCCTTGCACCAGAGTGATACGAAAGACAAACGGCGCTTCTTTCTTCACTTTGCATTTTTTCGTCACCGTGCCGAGCATCGGTACGCCTGCGCTCATGCCGTGGATAAATTCATCCGTCACCAGTTTATTTACCGTGACCACATACTCTTTTTCGTGATTGTTTCCGGCACGTAAGATCTTATTGACCAGATCGCCGTGGTTAGTCAGAAAAATCAGGCCCTGGGAGTCTTTATCCAGCCGGCCAATTGGAAATACGCGCTTGCTGTGGTTAACGAAATCGCTGATGTTGTCGCGCTCACCTTCTTCCATGGTAGTAATGATGCCAACCGGCTTATTCAGCGCAATAAGTACCAGGTCTTCTTCATCACGTGGCTCGATAAGCTGACCGTTTACTTTCACCACATCGCCAGCAAATACCTGAGCGCCAACCGTAGCTCGTTTGCCGTTAATAAAAACATTGCCCTGTTCGATATAGCGATCGGCATCGCGACGAGAACAGATCCCGCTCTCGCTAATGTATTTGTTAAGACGAATGGATGAGTTGGTCAGCATGGTTCCTCCGTAAAAAAGCGGACTATACCCTACCTCCGCCATGTTGCGAAGCCTGGCGGGGGGAATCGACGTTACGGTTTATCATCCACAAAACCTCACACCTTCACTCACTTTCTCAACAATCTCTAAATCGTCATCTGCCTGAGCTTGATTTTGAGCGCTCGCTCAATTATCGTGCGGCCTTGAGCGGTTGCTCAATTTTAACAACACCTATTTTGATCGGCAGCTTAAGCTGAGATTCAGAGGCACTTTTATGCACGCCAATAAACGCTGGCTGATACTGGCAATTCTCACCAGCACACTTTTTTTGATCGTTGTTGATATGACGGTCCTGTACACCGCATTGCCACGTATTATGCAGACGCTGGATGCTTCCGCGTCTGAGAAGTTATGGATTATCAACGCCTATCCGCTGGTCGTCGCTGGGCTGTTGCCCGGTGCCGGTATGCTGAGCGATCGTATCGGGCATAAGCGACTGTTTATGACCGGATTACCGCTGTTTGCGCTGGCATCGTGGTGTGCGGCGTTTTCACCCTCAGCGCAAATGCTGATTGCATCGCGGGTGTTCCTCGCGGTGGGGGCGGCGGCAATGATGCCCGCCACGTTAGCGATTGTTCGTCAGGTGTTTATTGATGAAGGTGAACGCGCGATGGCGATTGGTATCTGGGCGGCGGTAGCCTCTGGTGGTGCGGCACTTGGCCCGGTGTTGGGTGGCGTTATGCTGGAGTATTTCTGGTGGGGATCGGTATTTTTAATCAACGTACCGATTGTACTGATGGTGATTCCCTTTGCCTGGGCGTTGATTCCCGCCGGAAGCAGCAATCAACGGCGACCTTGTGATGTCATCGGCTCGCTGCTGGTGATGGTAGGTCTGGTGGGCGTGATTTATGCGCTGAAAGAGCTGAGTAAAATCGATGTATCGCTGATTACTCTGTTAATCGCGGCGCTGGTGGGCGTATTTTCTCTCGCTTTGTTTGTCCGTCGGCAAAAACATTCAGCGCAGCCGATGATTGATTTCTCACTGTTTCGTAATCGCTATTTTGCCAGCGGCGTCGCCATTGCGGTTATCTCGATGATTGCGCTGACCGGTATTGAGCTGGTACTGACTCAGCGTTTACAGCTGGTACTGGGATTGTCTCCGCTGATGGCGGCGCTGTTTATGTTGCCGGTGCCGGTTGCAGCGGCACTTGGCGCGCCGCTGGCGGGGAAGCTGATGCCGCGCCTCGGCGAGCGCCGCATTATCCTCGGTGGCTTTACCCTGACGGCCTTAGGGATTATCGCTCAGGTGCTGCTGGCTCACAGCGATATGCTTTTGCAGTTGATCAGCCTGTTTATTATCGGCTTTGGTCTCGGTGGCACTTTTACCGCGGCTTCAACGGCGATTATGCTGAACACGCCGGAAGAAAAAGCCGGTATGGTGGCGGCGATTGAAGATGTGGCATGGGAACTGGGCGGCGTACTTGGCGTAACGCTGCTGGGGGGATTAATGACTGCGGTTTACAGCCACGGGTTAGCTCTGCCGCCGGGAGTGGTTAATGGCAATGGCGCTTATGACAGCATTGACGAGGCGTTACGCATTGCCGCTACGCTGAGCAATGATAAAGCTGAAATGTTGGTGCGGCTGGCCCGCAGCGCATTTGATCAGGCTTTTCTGGCGGTACTGATTGCGGCGGCTGGTTTGCTGATTATCAGCCTGATGGGATTAAAACGCGCGCTGCGCAGGCCGAAAAGAGTCCCGGGCACATAGTGGCAAATAGCATTTCGCTCAATCGCCCTAGAATGTCGCCTTAAGCTCAGGAGACAGTTATGAAAAGCGTTGTTGAAGTACTGACAGAACACCGTAGTGACAGAAGTTTTTTAGAAACGCCGATTGCGGACGAGATCTTAAATAAAGTTATCCTGTCGGCGTATCACGCGCCGACTTCGGTTAACTCGCAGCAGGTATCGGTGATCCTCGTTCAGGATAAAGAGCATAAGCAAAAAATTGCGGCATTAGCGGGCGGCCAGCCGTGGATCGCGCGCGCACCGGCATTTCTGATTTTTGTGCTGGATATGTATAAAAGCGCACAGGGAATGGCGGCAATCGGTAAACAACAGATTGCACATCAGAGTATTGAGAGCCTGATTTCTGGCGCGACCGATGTTGGCATCGCCCTGGCTTCCGCTTTGGCAGCAGCACGTTCGGAAGGATTAGGTGGTGTGCCAATTGGCGGCATCAGAATTAATCCGCAGCAGATGATCGAAATTTTAGACCTGCCGGAGATGACTTTCCCGGTCGCCGGGATTTCAATTGGTTATGTCGATCAGCCTGCTCATATTAAGCCGCGTCTGCCGCTGGAAACATTTGTACATCACGAGAAGTACAGCACTCAAGGCCTCGTGGAGAAGATTGATAGTTATAATCAGCAACTGACGCAGCACTGGAAAAAGATTGGCCGTACGGAAGGTGAATCCTGGAGCGAAAGCGTCAGCAGTTACTATGAGAAGATCTATTTTCCTCAGGTTGCCCCGGCTATCAGGCAACAGGGCTTTGGTACTGATAAATAACAAAAAAAACGGAGAGAAATCTCCGTTTTTTATTGCTGGTTTGCTGCGCTGTTCCGTTTGTTATGTTCACTGCCCGGCCACCCTACGTTAAGCGTATCCCCCAATGGAAGAATCTGAGTTAACCGCTGGAAAAGCAGGAAAACACGCCAAAGCGGTAATTCTCCAGATTTTGCAGATGTTTTTTCATCAGGTTCAGTTGCATATCAGGAATTGATGAACCATAGTGACTTGTTACATTTAGAATTGTTTTTAATTATAACAGGTAATTTATGAGTCACATTGCACCAGATAAGCCGGTTAAACGAAGTCATATTCATCCCCCCGTTTTTTACACATCAGCAATTCTGATCTTTATTCTGGTGGGATTCGCCGCCCTTTTTCCTGAAGTGGCAGACCAACAGCTTAAGGCATTACAAGGGAGCCTGTTTGCCAATGCCAGTTGGTTTTACATTCTCGCGGTCGCCTTGATCTTATTGAGTGTGGCCTATCTTGGTTTATCGCGTTACGGCAACATTAAACTCGGTCCGGACCATGCCCAACCTGATTTCAGCTATGTCTCGTGGTTTGCGATGCTGTTTTCCGCCGGGATGGGTATCGGGCTGATGTTCTTTGGCGTCGCCGAGCCGGTGATGCACTACCTGGCTCCGCCGGTTGGAACACCTGAAACCGTTGAAGCCGCGAAAGAAGCCATGCGTATTACCTTCTTTCACTGGGGGCTGCATGCGTGGGGTATTTACGCCATAGTGGCGTTAATCCTGGCATTTTTCAGCTACCGACACGGCCTGCCACTGAGATTGCGCTCGGCGCTGTACCCGATTATCGGCGATCGTATTAATGGTCCGATTGGCCATGCGGTGGATATCTTCGCGGTGATTGGCACCGTGCTGGGCGTGGCAACCTCACTGGGCTATGGCGTTTTACAGGTTAATGCCGGGCTGAACCATCTGTTTGGCTTGCCGATTAATCAGACTGTGCAGGTGATTCTGATTGTCGTTATTACCGCGATGGCGACCCTTTCGGTGGTATCCGGGCTGGATAAAGGCATCCGTATTCTTTCCGAACTTAATCTGGGGCTGGCGGTATTACTGCTGGTGCTGGTCGGTACGCTTGGCCCGACGGTACTGTTACTGAAATCCTTTGTGGAAAATACCGGTGGTTATCTTTCTGAAATCATCAGTAAGACCTTTAACCTGTATGCCTATGAGCCAAAGTCTAATACCTGGTTAGGAGGATGGACGCTACTCTACTGGGGATGGTGGCTTTCCTGGTCACCGTTTGTCGGTATGTTTATCGCCAGGGTTTCTCGTGGGCGTACCATCCGCGAGTTTGTTACCGGTGTACTGTTTGTACCGGCCGGTTTTACCCTGCTGTGGATGACGTTTTTTGGTAACAGTGCCATCTGGTTGATCATGGAAAAAGGCGCTCGCGAACTGGCTAATGTGGTGCAGAATGACCAGGCGCTGGCGCTGTTTAACTTCCTTGAACACTTCCCGTTCGGCAATATCCTGTCGTTTATCGCCATGGCGATGGTGGTGGTGTTCTTCGTCACCTCGGCTGACTCCGGTGCAATGGTAGTGGATACGCTGGCGGCTGATGGTACTGAGAATACGCCGATCTGGCAGCGTATCTTCTGGGCCGGACTGATGGGCGTGGTGGCTATCACTCTGCTGCTGGCGGGGGGAATGAGCGCGCTGCAAACCGTCACTATTGCCAGTGCCTTGCCATTCTCAATAATTCTACTGGTCTCAATTTATGGCCTGTTTAAAGCGCTGCGCGTTGACGCTTATAAACGCGACAGCCAGCAGATGACCACTATCGCGCCGACGGCGTCACGTAATCCGATCTCCTGGCAGCAGCGACTGCGCAAAATCGCCTGGTACCCGAAACGCTCTAACGTCAGACGTTTTATGACCGAGGTGATTCAGCCGGCGATGGAAATGGTGAAGGCAGAGCTGGCAAAACAGGGTACTGTCTCTTCAACCAATGACAGCGAGGACGACCGTATTCGTTTCGAGGTGAATATGGGCGAGGACCTTAACTTTGTGTATGAAGTGCGCCTGCGTGCCTATTTGCAACCGGCGTTCGCACTGGCTGGCCTGAAAGATGAGGAGCGCGATGAGGAATATAAATATTATCGTGCCGAAGTCTATCTGAAGGAAGGTGGCCAGGATTACGATGTTATGAGCTGGACGCAGGAACAGATTATTCACGATATTCTCGACCAGTATGAGAAGCATCTGCACTTTCTGCACCTGGTGCGTTAATTACCGTGATATCGCCCGCGTTAGCGGGCGATTTTCATTACGGCCGCAGGCCGTTGATTAACAGAGCAACCACGTGTTTCGCCAGCTGGCTGGCATCGGGCTGGCTTCCCGATGGCTGACTTAATACCCGGGCAGAGGCCATCGGCAAAAAAGTGAGCCCGAACAGTGAGATAAAAATCAGTTCCGGATTAATATCGGCATTCAGTTTTCCCTCTTGCTGCCAGCGAGTCAGACACTGCAAAGAGGCCTTTCTCTGGCTGTCGCCGTAATGCTCTTCCATCCGCTTTTTCAACATTCCGCTGTCGCTGATAATCTCCCGCACCCACAGTGGAGCGAACCATTCATGCTTAACCGAGATATCAATAAACTGCTCGGCAAGCTGCGTTAACGTCGCGACCGGATCGGCATCAGGATCCTGAAACAGATTGCGAAAAGAGGAGCGGATAGGCAAAAAACGTTCTTCAATCAGCACATCGAGCAGCTGCTCACGGGTATTGAAGTAGTAATGCAGCATCGCTGGCGTGACGCCCGCTTCACGGGCGATCAGGGTTAATGGTGTATCGGCAATTCCCTGACGGGCAAACAGCGTCAGCGCGGTTTCCAGCAGCAATGCACGGCGATCCGCACCTTTTGCTCCTCCGGCAGGTCGACCCGGTTTTCGCGGAGAAATACCTGAATTATCAAGTGTTTCAATCTTAGTCTTCGCCGGTTTTACGCTTTTTTTACTCGCCATGGGTTATGCGATCCATTGACCAGAGATAAATTTTACCCATATATTAATTACCTTGTTAATTAATATCAAGCAGGTTACTAACGCGATGACAGCGCATCACTCTTCTTCGACAGCAAGCGATAAACCGGCCATCTCTCCGGCTCCGTCGATACGGCTGCTGTTTTCGGCATTGCTGCTGGTCATGCTGTTGGCAGCACTGGACCAGACGATTGTATCCACCGCGCTGCCGACCATTGTTGGCGAACTCGGCGGGCTGGAAAAGTTATCGTGGGTGGTGACGGCATATTTACTCTCATCGACCATCGCGGTGCCGCTGTATGGCAAATTTGGCGATCTGTTTGGCCGTAAGCGGGTGCTACAAATCGCGATTATGATATTCCTGCTTGGCTCGGTACTCTGCGGGCTGGCGCAAAATATGACTAAGCTGATTCTGATGCGCGCATTGCAGGGGTTAGGCGGCGGTGGATTAATGGTGGTAACGATGGCGGCGATTGCCGATGTGGTGCCGCCCGCCGACCGTGGTCGTTATCAGGGCTTATTCGGTGGCGTGTTTGGGCTGGCAACGGTGGTCGGGCCGCTGATCGGCGGCTTTCTGGTGCAACATTTCTCCTGGCACTGGATTTTCTTTATTAATTTACCGCTCGGCCTGGTTGCGCTGCTGGTGATTGGTGCGGTATTTCAGCCGCAGGCGACTAAAATTAAGCATGAGATTGACTACCTGGGGGCGCTCTATCTGGCCGGTGCGCTGACCTGCATCATTCTGTTTACCACCGAGGGGGGGTCGGTAATGCCCTGGGATTCGGGCCAGCTCTGGTGCATTCTGGCTTTCGGACTGGTCTGCCTCGGCGGTTTTATTTACGAAGAGCGGCTGGCGGCGGAACCGATTATCCCATTGCATCTTTTCCGTCAGCGCACCTTTTTACTCGGCTGCCTGATAAGCTTAATTATTGGTATGGCGCTGCTGGGCTCGGTGACTTTTTTGCCGCTTTATTTGCAGGTAGTCAAAGGTTCGACTCCTTCAGAAGCCGGCATACAGCTGCTGCCGCTAATGGGCGGGTTGTTAATGACCTCGGTGATTAGCGGAAGGATTATTAGTAAAACCGGTAAATGCCGGCTGTTCCCGATTGCCGGCACCTTACTGGCACTGGTCGCGATGCTGCTGTTGGGCACGCTGAAAAATACCGACGCCATGTCGAGGCTGTATCTGTATATCGCGCTACTGGGCTGTGGTTTAGGCATGGTGATGCAGGTATTGGTGCTGGCGGCGCAAAACAGCGTTGAGCCGAAAGAGATTGGCGTGGCGACCTCAAGTACTTCGCTGTTTCGTTCCATCGGTGGTTCGATTGGTGTAGCCGCATTTGGCGCGGTGTTTACCCATTCACTGCAAACGCGTTTAATGGCGCTGATACCAGAGGGAACCGCCTTACCACAGGCGATGGGAGCAGAAGCGATTCGTCAGTTGCCTGATGGCATACAAGCTGATTATCTTGCGGCATTCGGCGGCGCGATCCATAACGTTTATCTGATTGCGGGTTGTGTGATGGCGGTGGCTTTTTTGCTGTCGCTGTTTATTAAAGATCAGCCGCTGCGCGCGCACTGATAGCGGAATGGCAGGATTGGCGAGCGGTGCAAAACCGCTCGCCAGAGTGAAATCAGAAATCCGCTTTCAGCACGACACGGTAATTGGCTTTACCGGCACGGACATGATCCAGTGCATCATTGATTTTCGACATTGGGAAAAACTCGACCTGCGGCGCGATATCGCGACGTGAAGCCAGTTTCAGCAGCGAACGCAGCTGGCCTGGTGAGCCGGTTGAAGAACCCGTTACCGCTTTATCGCCCATAATCAAATCAAACGCCTGAACCTGGAACGGCTTCATCACGGCACCGACGGTATGGAATTTACCTTTTGGTGCCAGCGCATCAAAGTAAGGTTTCCAGTCGAGATCCACTGCCACGGTGCTGAGAATCAGATCAAAGCGGCCAGCCTGCTTCTTCAGTTCTTCTGCATCGCGGCTGTTGACGACTTCATCGGCACCCATATCAAGAATCGACTGCTTTTTGCTGGCAGTGGAGCTGAATGCCACCACTTCTGCGCCAAGGGCACGCAGCAGCTTAATTGCAATATGGCCAAGGCCGCCAATGCCGATTACGCCAACCCGGCTGGTGGCCGTGATATTGCTCATCAGCAGCGGTTTAAACACCGTAATGCCACCGCACAGCAGTGGGCCTGCGCTGGCTGCATCCAGTTTTTCCGGTAATGGAATCACCCACTGCCAGTCGGCACGCAGCTTCTCAGCAAAACCACCGTGATTAAGGATGGTCGGGGTGGTGCCCTGCTGGCAGTTAACCTGCTCGCCATTAATACAGGCATCACAGTGCTGACAGCTTTTCGCCGTCCAGCCGATACCAACACGTTGTCCAATGGATAAGCCTTTATTTTTGGCGGCTTCACCCAGTGCGGACACGCGACCAATCACTTCATGGCCGGCAATGGTCGGATAGCTGGAAATGCCCCATTCATTATCAATCATCGACAGGTCAGAGTGGCAAACGCCGCAGTATTCGACCTCAACCTCAACTTCCTCTGCACTCAGCGCGCCCGCATCGTACTCGTACAATTCCAGAGCCTTACCGGCTTCCATAGCTGCGTAGCTTTTGATTTTCACACTTCACCTCAGATTCAGTTTTTGGTTCAGATAACTAGTGTAGCGGCTTGGGCCGGGCAATGAGTGTCCGCAATGGCTGTTTTCGCCAGGGCGGCGCAGAATTTTAGGTGAAATATTTATTTTATTGACATAAAAAATCGATATGTTCATTTTATTACGATGCCACGAGGGTTAACTGAAAGCGTAGCGAGGATAAAAAATGGCGAGTTACACGTTATCGGTCTGTGCGGAAATGGTCTTTTTGAAGTTACCGTTTATCGAGCGGGTGAAGCGTATCGACAGGCTGGGATTTGGTGTGGAGATCTGGAACTGGGCCAATAAAGATATTGATGCGCTGGTGGCGACCGGTGCGCGCTTCACCTCCATGACCGGCTATTTGTCCGGTAATCTGACTGACGATCGGCAGATTGCCGCGTTACTGAACAGTGCTGAACAATCGCTGGCGGTGGCGCAGCGGCTCAATTGCCCCGGACTCAATTTGCACGGCACCGGCCTTGATGAAAAAGGATTACCGGTTAAGCCGGTCGAAGTGGTGAGTGGCGCGATGTGGTTAAAGGCGCGTCAGACCCTGAGCCAGCTGGCCGCGATGGGAGAGAAAGCCGGAAAAGTTTTTACGCTGGAAAACCTTAATACTGCGGTTGACCATCCCGGTACGCCATTTGCCAAAGCCAGTGATACCCTGGCGCTGGTTGAAGCGGTGAACAGTCCGGCCCTGAAAATGAATCTCGACCTTTATCATGCGCAGATTGGTGAAGGTAACCTGATCGCGTTGCTGAAGCGCAGTGCGCCAGCAATTGGTGAGATTCAGGTCGCGGATGTGCCGGGCCGTTATCAGCCGGGAACCGGTGAAATTAACTATCGCGCCATTGCCCGCGTGCTGAATGAGATCGATTACCGTGGCGTGGTGGCGCTGGAAGGCTGGGCGCTGGGTGACGACGTGGAAGCGTTGGAACAGTTTCGCGACTGCTTTAGTGGCTAACCGATGCGCCCCGCTGCAGCGGGGCAGCAGTATTAGCGAAACTCCACCCAGCTGGCGTTATTATCTGCCGAGCGTACGCAGTTCTCTACCCAGCGTACGCCCATCAGTCCGGCATAAACATCGGGATACCAGAAATCTTCCAGCAGTGCCCGATCGTCGCGATCGGTGGCGTCCATCGCAATGGCAAAACGGCGGTAGAGATTCGACCAGGCTTCAAACAGACCTTCCGGGTGCCCGCCGCCAATGCGATCCTCCTCCAGCGCCCGCGGTGTGAGATACCCCATACCGCGTTCGAGAATGCGTACCGGCTCTCCCTGAACTTCGTAGCGCAACTGGTTCGGCTGTTCATCCCACCATTCAATACTGGCTTTTGAGCCAATTACCCGTACTTTCTGGCCGTGCATCGAACCGCAGTTAACTGCCGAGCACCACATCGAGCCGACGGCACCGTTGTCATACTCCATTAATACATACGCATTATCTTCCAGCGGCGCGCGTGTTTTCACAAAACTCTGGCGACAGCACATCAGGCGCTTAATCGATAACTCGGGCACCATGGTTTCGGCAATAAACAGCGGATGGGTCGCCAGATCGCCCAGTACATAGCTCGGCCCGACATAGCGGGGATCGACACGCCATTGCGTGCTGGGATTCTCCCGTTCTACCGCCTGGTTGTGAAAGCCGTGCGAGAACGACATATTGATAATCCGAATATCACCGAGCAGTCCTTCGGCGATCATCGCGCGCGCCTGCTGAATCAACTGATGCCCGGCATAGCCGTAAGTGACGCCAACGATCTTATGGTTGCTGCGACAGAGATCCGCCAGGATCTGCGCCTGTTCGCTGGTAAAGCACAGCGGCTTTTCACACACTACGTGCAGTCCGGCCTCCAGCGCGGCACGGCAAATATCAAAATGGGTGTTGTTTGGCGTGGCGATCGACACCGCTTCAATACCGTCTGCGCGGGCGGCCTCAGCCGCAAACATCGCCTGGTAGCTGGCGTAACAACGGTGCGGGTCAACGCCCAGCGCAGTGCCAAACGCTTTGCCACGTTCGGCATCAATATCAAACGCACCGGCTATCAGGGCAAAAGTGCCGTCGCGCTGTGCAGAGGAGCGATGGATATAGCCAATCTGGCTGGTGCCGCCGCCGCCAACCATGCCCCAGCGTAGCGAGCGGTCGAGAGGTTTTAAACCGTTAATCATTCTATTTCCCCTGTCAGAAGCCGACGGAATGCAGATAGTTCAGGCTGGCAGTGACATCGCGCAGGCTGCTCCCGACGTTACGAGGATCGCGCTCCTGTTCGATGGTGATCCAGCCCTGGTAATCGCGTTCGGCAAGGAAAGCGCGTATCGCCGGATAATCAATCGCACCCTGGCCCAGTGGGCACATCACGCCCTCTGCACAAGCGCTGAAGAAGTCCAGCTCGCGTTTCAGGCCCGATGCAAATATCTGCGGGTTAACATCTTTAAAGTGCAGATAGTCGATGCGTGAGAAGTATTTTTCCAGCCAGATCAAAGGATCCATACCGGCGTAGTACAGGTGCCCGGTATCGAGGCACAGCCCGGCGACAGAGTGCGGAATATCCGCCACCAGTTTTTCCAGTTCATCGGCAAATTCGATATTGCCACCGGCATGAGGATGAATTACCGGGCGCACGCCGTACTGCCGGGCGATATCGCTGAGCGTGATGATGTGCTGCATCATGCGTTGCCAGTCAGCCGCGCTCAGACGTGGCGCTTTATCATACTGGCCAGCCAGCCTGGCGCGATTGGCATCACCAAAATCGATAATCACCAGATACGGCGCTGGCGCGTTATCTCCGTGAGTTTTCTCAGCAGTCGGCACTTCGGACAGGATTCGACAGATGTTATGCGTCAGCGCGATCATATTGTCGACATTGGCTTCGCTGACCAGGTCATCAAACAGGGTGCCTGCAACCAGCGATAAACCGTGTTGATTCAGCGCCGTGGTGAGCTGTTGGCTGTCGGTTGGCAAATAGCGCCACGGACCTAATTCAATACTGCGATAACCTGCCTGTGCTGCCTCCTGCATAACTTTTTCCCACGGCGGTAAAAAAGGATTATTAGGGTCATCGACTCCCCAACTGCACGGGGCATTAGCAATATGTAGGGTCATAGTTATTTCCGTTACTGACAGGGTTAAAGGATCCGGAGATAGCGATCGATCGCCGATCGCTGTCGATCGTTAGCGAGAGTATTAAATAGATATTCCAAAACCATCAATGATGGAATCTTTGTTTTTTGATAGCGGTCAAACTATTTATGATAGTTTTAAATGATAGAAATCTATCATTCAGAAGCGCAGTCAAGGTGAATGTGATGCGGAATACGGGCGGTGAAAGGTGCTACAGCAAGCGGTAAATGCCCGAGGCTGTAGCAGCAGAACTAGCAGTTTTCGGCGGTAAGCAGTTCGAAAGGGCAGGTGTGATTGATAAAACCGCTGTTGTTATCCAGCACTGCTTGTCTGAACGCATCGATCACCGTGCTGGAGAGCTCGGCCAGCCGATGGCCGATAATCAGGTCAACCGTACCATTGATAAGCGCCAGATCGCTGTCAGCAAAAGGTCCGTGAGAAATCAGCGTCAACGTTTCCCGCCTGCCATGCTCTGCGGTTGCGCGAATCACCCCTTCAACACCACCACAGGGCGCATAGATGACCGATAAATCGGGATGCTGTTGTAACAGTTGCATTGCAGCCTGATAGCCACCGGCAATACTTTCATGGCTTTTAACCGGTTCGAGAATCTGGTGGCCAGCCATGCGCTCGCGCAAATAGGAACGGAAGCTGATTTCACAGGTTTCCTGACAGAGAAACTGATGGTCGCCGATGATAATGCCAATTTTACCGTTTTTGCGCTGAAGCCTCTCCACCGCCCAGGCGGCAGTTCGGCCCGCCTTGCGATTATCCAGCCCGATATAGCCCGTGTGGCCACAGGGTGAAAGGTCGGATAACAGCGCAAAGACTTTGACTCCCCGGCGAGTTACTTCCTCAACCGCATGGCGGATCAGCGGATTATCCAGCGCGACCAGCCCGATAACATTGACTCGGGTCGCCAGTTCGCGGATGCGTGCAGCGGTCGCTTCAATGGCATCGATGGCATGAAAATGAAATTCTGGCCGATCATCGTCCTGGTGCCAGGGCGCGGCTTGCTGCCTCAGCTGCTGAGAAAATGGATAATAGAAAGAGTAATCTTCTGGCAGCAGGATAAACCCCATTTTAATGCTGGTGCCGGTTCTGAAAGCATGGGATGTATCAGGCAGGCCTTGTGGAAAGCGATAGCCTAAGCGAGTGGCTGCGGCCATCACTTTTGCTTCAGTTTCCTGACGTACCGGCGCACGGCGGTTTAGCACCCGATCCACGGTAGCCACACCCACGCCCGCCTGTTGCGCAATATCCTTTATTGTTGGATTTCTCATCTTTCATCAACTTTGCTGTCCACCTGACAGAAATTTATCACGTAACAGAATGTATAGCCTGAAAAAAACGGCAGTACGGCTGGTTAATCTGCCTGAGAGAGTGGCAACGTGCCGAGTTTTTTCGCCTTTACGCTAAAAAAGTCACGATAAGATGATCTGGCGCAAAGAATGTCAGCGAGAGCGGATCGGTGAATGTTAATAACTCCAGGTTTATTTTATAAATATTTTAATAATCGGCAAAGCTATTAACAATTATTGTTAATTTTCTTCACAAAAAAAACATTAGCAGCATTAATATTGATGAATAATTAAGAAATGATATTTCCAAATGTGAATAATATTACCGAATTATCCCAAGAATTTTCTTAAGAAAGCGTAAATATTCCCGGAACTCAGCCGATCCCCTTCCTAAACGTGAGTTAAACCGCAGTTTGGCCTCAGCACAAAAATTGTGTGATTGGCGGTTTTTAAGTGATTTATTTTGTGTGTGGCGGATTTATATGGCTTTGTGACTATATATGCATTTAACTTATGATTAATCGGAAATGATTTCGGGGGTTGACGATATTTGTTCCGGCTCCGTATAATTTTCACACACGAACCGGATGGTTCATTGTATTTCATCAGTGATTGGCCTTTTTTGTCTTTTAATGCCAGGGGTTCTACTTTTATAAGGAAGGCTATGGGTGAACAAAGCGAGAGAGAAAGTTTTGTGGCTCTGGCCTGCAAATAAATTATTTGAATCTTCGATAAAGTTTTTGATCAGCGAGTCCAGTTTAGTCACCAACAATAACTTTATTATTGTTGTGGATTTTAACGTAGGTAACACGCGGGAAATTGTAATTAACGAAAAAGGATTGTTCAGCAAAGATCTGTCCAGGGATTGTATTGTCTTTCTGGCAGACGAGCATACGTTGCCGATTGCTAATTACTACGAGCGCAAGTACGGGCACGTTTTTAAAAGCACCACGGTAATGCTGAACAGTCATGTTGATACTATTCGCGATGAGATTATAAATGCCGTCGAACCTGCGAGTCCTGTTTCGTATGGCTGTCGGGAAAATCTCGAGTCGTTAAATAACGAAGAGTATTTCCTGTTGCGGGAATTACTCAGAGGGCGGGATATCACCTCCATTGCCAATATTATCAAGATGAATCGGAAGTCACTCTATAGCAGAAGGAATGCATTACTGACGAAACTGAAAGTGCCGAGTATTTTTGCATTAATTTAACCCTCAATACCATTAGTGTTCTTTTAATATTTACCTGGGAATTTATAAAATGAAAAAAATTGCTCTGATAGCTGCTTTATCTGCCGGTTTGTACAGCGTTAATACTTTAGCTGACGTTACCGCAACTGCTACTGCAACCTGGACAGCAACCGCCACTAAAGATACTACCAGTACTCTGGTAGTCACTCCGCTTGATTCAATCACCTTCCAGTATGCCGAAGGCATGCAGCGCTTTAATACTCAAAATGGTGCGTTCGATGTCACTATTCAGGGACAGGGTGGGGCTACCGATTTTAAACTGGCCGCACAGGTACTTAGCAATACGCTTACCGGCAGCGGTGCATCCACTCTTGATGTTGGCGTAGCGTGGAACGGCACTGCGCTGTCTTCCACCGCAGCCACCGATCTGGTTAACCACGGTAACAACCTGACCAGTGGGCTGGCGAGTCTGGTTAGTAACAATGCTTATGCCAGTGCAGATCGTACCAGCGCACAGGGTAATTTCACTTTTAGCATTGATTCTGCCACTTCAGATGGCAGCACGACGACCACCTTTGCTCAGCTGAATGACGGTTTCTGGAGTGGTGACGTTAAAGTTCAGTTTACCGCGACCTGGACGGTAGATGAGAGCTCAAGCAGTGAGTCTTCTTCAGTACAAGTTGGTGCCTAAAGTTTAAATAACTAAGCCAATTATTAGTCAGTTGGGGCTTTTAAAGCCCCATTTTTAAAGTCAGAGAAAATGCATAAAATTACGGTCGGACTTTTATTTTCTTCGCTGATGCTGATGCTTCCCGCGGTTAACGCCATTGATGTGGGTGAGATTACCTCTATTATGCATCCCGGTGAGCATATTCATGCTAAAGAAATTACCAATACCAATAATACCGCACGTTATATTCAGTTAAACGTGGTGCGTATTTCCTCTCCTTTGCCCGGCGGTGTTGAGATCCCGATGGAGTCAAAAGGGGAGTTATTATCTACACCGGCCAGTCTGGTGTTGCCAGGTCAGGCAAAAGATGTTTTTCGTTTAATCTATAAAGGGCCTGAAGATAATAAGGAACGTTACTATCGTCTGCAGTGGCTTGATGAACCACTGGCTGATAATAGCCGCAACACTGCCAGTAAATACGGTGTGGCGACAACTTCAGCTGAAATCGGCACTATCCTGGTCGTGGCGCCACGCAAAGAGAATTTCAAATACAGCTTTAAGAATGGTTCGGTCACCAATGAAGGTAATACGTCATTTCGTATTATTGCGCATGGTGAGTGTCTGAAAAAGATGGAAGACCAGGACAGCTGCAGAGAGCGATATTATGTAATGCCTGGTATGTCGAAAAAACTGAACTATGTAAATCTCAGTTCGGCGAAAAGCCATGTGGGTATCTGGCGCGGAAAAACTTTTATCAGTATTAAATAATAATTAAAGGTTTAATTATGCGTGCCTCTAAAATGAGTGCTGCGGCCTGGCTTATGGCGGCGGCAATCAGTCCGGCGATGGCCAAAGAACAGACTTTTAATACCCTGGGTGATTATATTATTCCTAAGGCTTTTTCCCGTGCGCTCTCTCAGGGCATGAAAGTCCCGGTCTATTTAAAGTTTGTTGATAGCCAGGATGCACCAGGCCAGCAAAAAATTGCTGATGCTATTGTGTCTGTCGATAAACAAGGCCTTTTTGTGAAAGAGATCGAACTTGTTGAACTGAAAGACAATACCGAACTTGCCATCGAAACGAAAAATATCGTCAAAGCAATGAAAGATACCCATTTCGATGCGGATAATAAAATCGCTTTTTCGTCAGACGCGGTATTAAACCTCGACATTAAATCATTTCAACTGGTTCTGGATGTTTCACAAAAAGCCCTTACGGCAGTGATGAAGCCGAGAAGCTCGCTGCTGGGTGAGGCAGATGTCACCGGATTGAGTTCGGTTCTGACCTATGCCATTGGTAGCTATTACAACCAGTACCGCGCGACATCCAGTTCCAGAACTTATGTGACGCTGGATAACACCACGTCCAAAGGTGAGCATCATTTTAATCTGAATGGTTCGCTATACGGTGGCGGCTCGTCCGATCTGTCCGGCAAATGGTATCGGGCGATGTACGAACGCGATTACGCAGGCAGGCGCTTTGCTGCCGGGATGGTCGATACCTGGAATCTGCAATCGATCACCAGCCTCGATACGCTTAACTCCGGAAAAATTTACGGCGCCAGCTATGGCAATAAAGCCAGTACCAAAATTGAGAACAATACGTTGTCGTTGACGCCGATTACGGTGTTCTTACCGGCGGCAGGTGAAGTCCATGTATTGCGTGATGGCAAGCTGCTGAGTATTCAAAACTTCTCAATGGGAAGTTATGAGATCGATACTTCACGTCTGCCGTACGGCGTTTATCCGGTTGTGCTGGAAGTGGTGGTAAATGGCCGTATGGTGAGCAGTCGTAGTGCAATGATCAACAAGGCTTTTGCTCGTTCTTCGGCCGAAATGAATCAACTGGCCTGGCAATTTTTTGGCGGCAGTCTGCAATACAATAAAATCGACTACCGGCGGAATTACTCGCGCGATTATGGCCAGCAGACAACCTGGCTGGCGGGTGTTGCAGGGGCGATAAACTTTCCGCTGCTATCGGGGCTGGCGATGAAGTCGAGCCTGTACGGTTTTGACCAGAATGGCGTCAGTGAAACCGAAGCGAATCTTGCCATCAGTGAGCAGGTGAGCCTGAACAGCCGCGTAATGGTGTCAAATAATCGTTCGTGGCGTAACGTCAGTACGGTTAACCTGCAAATCCCGGCCGGTTATGGCTCGCTGTGGATCAGTCGTGATAAGAGCAGTATTCAGCAGGGATTGCCGGTTGAAGAGACGGATTATCTGGCAGCAGGGGCAACGCTGAATCTCAATCAACTGGTCAACCGTGCCGGCTTAATCACTCTCAGCCGCACCAATAATCGCCACACTGGCAATGAATATACCACTTTTGATTATTCCACTAATCTGGCGTCTACCCGCTACGGCACCATTGGTTTACGCGCCGGTGTGCAGCGTTATAACTACACCAATAATGCCAATAGCGACCTGACGGAGAAATATATTTCGCTGGATTTCTCTCTGCCGCTCGGCAAATGGCTGAGTGCGGGCATCTCCAGTGAAAATGGCAGTAAAAGCGCTAATCTGACCGCCAGAAAACAATTTAATGACGGACTGATTCGCTCGGTGGGCGCATCGGTATCTAAACGTCTTGATGGCGGTAACTCTCATGCTGATAACTATGCCATTAGTGGCTTTACCAACTATATCTCGCCGTATAACTCCGGCACGGTGTCGGTAAATCGCTCCTCAGACGCCTCGACTAACGTCAACTTCTCTTCAATGGGATCGGTTGCCTGGAGTGGTGGTGGTGTGGGCTTTAGCCATGAGAAGCAGCGCGCCGGCGTGATGATCAAGACTGGCTTAAAAGATGACGGCGATCTGGCGGCGAAAATCAATGGCAAAACCGTCAGGGTGTCGGGTAAGGGCAGCTATATCTCGCTACCGCCTTATGCGCGTTATCACATTGAGTTTATGAACGATAAAAACTCAGAGGACAGCTTTGACATTGTCGATGGTCGTCAGAGTAGCGTGACACTTTATCCCGGCAATGTCGGGGTTATTCAGCCGACCATTAAGAAAATGGTGACGGTTTTTGGCCGGGTTAAATACCCGTCCGGTGCCATTGCCGCCAACCAGGATATCCACAACCACATTGGCCGCACCCGCACCAATGAGGAAGGGGAGTTCTCGATGGATATTGATACCCACTACCCGGTGTTGACGCTGACTGACAGCAGCGGAGCGCGTTGTGAAGCCGATCTGCAACTGGATAAGGCCAAAGGGGCGATATGGGTTGGTGATGTTAATTGTGTTCCACAGCAAGTTACGGCGAGTCGTTAATCTGATGAAAAAAATTACGCTGATTGTCTCTTTTATCGCAGCATGTTGGGCGCAGCAGGTGACGGCCGCGACGGCCACTTCAGCCAACGCCGTGACCAACAATTTTCTGTTTATTGAAAATGATATTGATAATGAATATTTCATTACGCCGAGGACGACCGATCCACGTTTTAGCGGTGCTAACGTTTGGATGAAATATCAAACGAACCAACGCAGTTTGGGGTATATAGGTACCGCCTGGACTGAGGGCAACCAGTATAAAGATATGTGGTTTAGCAATTCGCCAATTGATACGCCATTCTTGGGCCTCCGCTGTATGACAGGCGGTGCGACCTGCCCGTCCGGCGCGAATATTCCGGGTGATGTTACTGATGCCAGTGGCTTCTATCATGCCCGGAGTGGTAGCGACGTTTACAGCGGCTCCTATGCTTTCGCGACATTATCCTCCTCTGCCTATGAGTATTTTAAAGCGATGAACGTAGGTGGCAGCGAGACTCTGGTACTGAATTATTGTAACACCGCCGTTAACTATGATTACGCTGCGGGGGTACGCTGCAAGGATGTAGCTAACGCCACCTGGCGCTATCGCAATTTTATCCTGAATAAACTGGGCCATTTGACGCTGGTCGGGACTAATGCGCTGGCGGAATTGTTTGTTGCCAGCGACGGCACGCCGAGTATCAATAGTGGCTCAAACTTTTGCAATGTTGCGGTGGTACAGAACGTCAGTGGCGTAACCTGCCAGATGATTTCCTATCGCCTTAATCAGACGGCAGTGCTTAATGACGTTTTGTACTTCAGAATGCATGCTGATAGCAGCGTATTGGGTTTTACTCCTGCAGCGACGTCGGTTAAATTCAGCGGTGACGGCACTAACTGGTATAACTACAGCGCAACGACAACTGCTTACAGCAGGGTATTTACCACTTCGGGTGAGTATGTATATGTGTTTCTGTCGAATACCTTTCTGAGAGCGGTTGTTAATGCCGGGACTAACATCAGTACCAGCACGCAACCCTTTACTTTCTCTTTCAGAAACACAAGGGTTGTTGAGTCCGGCTTCTATGAGTTCACTCCCTCCAGTGCGATAGTGATCACGCCAAAAGAGTATGGCATCAGCATTGTTGCCAGCGACGGCGAAATCTCACCAAGCGGAACCGGCACTATTGGCGGCGACGATATTGAGCTTGATTATCGGGTGACGGTTTCCGGACCGCAGCAGGCCGATGCGATCACTGCGCAGGTGACGGGAAGTAGCGTCATCCTCGACAGCATTCCATATTGTCTGTTCACTTCCGCTGACAACAGCGTGTCCGTGCCGGTTCCTGCCCGCCTCTCTTATACTTCGGCCAGCGGAACCCGGGTAAGAAAAAGTAACAGTTGCAGTGAAGAACCGATCAGTCTGAATGACGCGCAGTGGACGGAAACCGCATGGGATGCGTCCAAAGACGATGGTTACTACTACAGTACCGATCTAAAGCTGCTGTTCCCGATGAGTGTTAATCGCTCGTTTAAAACCGTTAGCGGCGATGACTGGGAAGGCACGGTTTCAGCATCCGGCGAGATCAAAGTCACCGCTACCTGGATAGGCGTAACGGCGAATTAAGATGATCAAGAAATTACTGTTATTGCTGCAATTTATCTCTGGGATCAGCGCATCGTTCGTTAGTCAGGCCGCCTGGTTTGATTCGATTATTTACGATATGGATGCCGATCAGAACTTTATTGCGCGGCGGGTGCTGAATAATACCGGTTCGTCAAAGCTGTATAACGTTTCGGCGGTAAGGATCGATAAGCCGGGCGTGGGCGGCGAGAATGCCTCGCCGCTGCAACAGGGAGAGCTGCTTTACGCGCCGCTGAAGTTTTTTCTTGAGAAAAATCAGAGCGAGTTTTTCAAGATTTACTACAAAGGCCCGCAGGACGATCGGGAGCGTTATTACCGCATCAGCTATTCCGAAACCCCGCTCAACCTGGTGCATAAACCTGATGCGAAGCAGGCATTTCTGCCACAGCCGGTTATCAGCATGAGCACAATCCTGATTGTCAGGCCGCGCAAAATAAATTTGTCCTGGCATCTTGATGAGCAGAAAGGCGTGCTGACGAATAACGGCAATACCTATTTTACCGTGCTGATCCATAGAGGCTGTGAAGCCAACGACAACAGTGCCACCCGCATCAATTTATTGCCGGGTGAGCATTTCAGCAGCCATAAACTGAAAGACATTAACAAGAAGTTCATTGTCGGGCTGAAAAAGTATATGCGTCTTGGCAAGGGGTGTTTCTGATGAAGTTTTTTTGCGGACGTCATGATGAAAGAGGATGAGGTGCTGACGCCTTTTTTCCAGCCCATTATCGATTACTCAGCCAGAAAGATTGTCGCTTTTGAAGTGCTGGCGCGCTGGCGGCGCGCAGGAAAATGGTGCAGCCCGGCGGCAGATTTTAATCTGCATAATGATGTGGATCGCGAAATGCTGCATTTCGCTGAAATGATGCATAAAGTCAAAATGATGGTGCGGGCGCATGCCGACTTCTTTGCTGTCGTTGACTACCTGAGTTTCAACATCAATATTAATAATGCCGATCAGCGAGTGATTTCCTGCTGCCAGGATTTTCTATCTTGCGGCTATCAGGGCCGGATCATGATTGAGCTGAATGAAGCGCAGGACATTGCCGCAGATCGCGCCATCTCTCAGCTGCTGGAAAAACTTAACGGTATGGGCGTGATGCTGGCGCTGGATGATTTTGGCAACGGCTATTTATCGTTTATCACCTTGCTGAGATTTAATTTCAGCGTGATCAAGCTTGATAAGTCACTGATATTAAATGCGCAGCAGGCACGGCCAAAAGCGGTTATCCAGCATCTCACTGATTTGGCACATGAACTGGGCATGCAGGTAGTGGCTGAAGGGGTGGAAACGCTGGCGGTGGCCGAAGAGCTGAGGCGGATTAATCTTTCGCTCATGCAGGGATTCTGTTTTGGCAAACCGCTTAGTTTTGCCGAGGTGCTGAGCGCTTTTGGCAGCCGTATGACCCGGCATTAAAGTGAAAAATATCCCCTCAGTGGCCTGAGGGGATAGAACGATTACTCGTTAATATTTGGATGCTGGTTAATCAGATGCTTACGCTTCTGCTCCAGCTGTTCAATCTCATCGTTGATATCTTCGATTTTCTGTTCGATGTTATCGTGATGTTCCTGCAAAATTTCTTTCGCTTCAGCCAGGTCGGATGCGGCCGGAGTCGCGCCACGCAGTGGCTTATTGGCCGTCTCTTTCATCATGATACCGGTAATCAAACCGACAACTGCCACTACCATCAGGTAGTAAGCCGGCATATACAGATCGCCGGTGCTTTCGACTAACCAGGCGGCCAGCGTTGGCGTAAGACCAGCGATTAATACCGAGATGTTAAAGGCACTGGCCAGCGCACTGTAGCGAATATGCGTCGGGAACATCGCTGGCAGAGTGGAAGCCATTACTCCGGTAAACGAGTTAAGAATAACTGCCAGAATCAACAGACCAGCGAAGATCAGGCCAAGCACGCCACTGTTAATCATCATAAAGCACGGAACCGCGAACGCCATCAGTGCGATACTGCCGATAATCACAAACGGACGACGACCAAAGCGGTCACTCAACAGGCCCATTACCGGCTGCACAAACAGCATACCGATCATGATGGCGATAATAATTAATACGCCATGATCTTCCGAGTAGTGCAGGTTGTGTGACAGGTAGCTTGGCATGTAAGTCAGCAGCATGTAGTAGGTCACGTTGGTGGCAATCACCAGACCGATACAGGCCAGCAAACTTCTCCAGTGCTTGGTTGCGATCTCTTTGAAGGAGACTTTCGGACCTTCACGCAGGCCGTCACGATCGCCCTGTTCCAGTTTCTCAACGTGCTGCTGGAATGCTGGCGTCTCTTCCAGCGCATGGCGCAGGTAAAGGCCGATAATACCGAGCGGCAGTGCGAGGAAGAACGGAATACGCCAGCCCCAGTCAAGGAACTTCTCTTCGCCAATAATCGCGGAAATCAGTACCACCACGCCGGCACCGAGGACGAAACCGGCAATCGAACCGAAGTCCAGCCAGCTGCCCATAAAGCCACGCTTACGGTCAGGAGAGTATTCCGCAACAAAGATAGACGCGCCGGTGTACTCGCCACCTACCGAGAAGCCCTGTGCCATTTTTGCCAGCAGCAGCAGCACTGGCGCCCAGATGCCGATGCTGGCATAGGAGGGTATCAGGCCGATGGCAAAGGTACTGATCGACATGATGATGATGGTAATTGAGAGGATTTTCTGGCGGCCGTATTTATCACCGAGTGCGCCAAAGAACAGGCCGCCCAGTGGACGGATTAAAAACGGTACTGAGAAGGTTGCCAGCGCTGCAATCATCTGTACGCCAGGATCGGCACCAGGGAAGAAGACCTTACCGAGTGCATAGGCAACGAAGCCGTAAACCCCGAAATCGAACCACTCCATAGCGTTACCGAGTGACGCTGCGGTGATTGCCTTACGTAATCTTGCATCATCAATGATGGTGACATCATTCAGCGCAATTGGCTTTACACGCTTCCTACGTAGCTTCATATAAAATGCCCTGTATTTACCCAAAAATGAAAATTTTCACTGACCGGTATGCACTGACTGAACAGGCCGTCCAGGGCCAGGATAAATTCTTATAATGGCCATTTGGTAGCCATGCCAAAGAAGTACCGGGAAAAACTATTTCCTGAGGAAATCGGTACTCTCCGGATTACAGTATATCGTCTGAATAGCGCTATATGTAATTTTCGGTCAGTTTATCTGTGGCGAATCTGAGCGAATTGTCAGTTAATGTTGTGATTAATAGCGTAATCATGCGCTTTGGCAGCAGGGTGATGGGATAAGAAAATTCTTGCGCAGAATAATCGTTTGCTGGTTTTTTAGGCGGAATTTATCGGTTTACAGTGGATTTACGCGCAGCCTCAGCCCTGAATGACCTCATGAGTTCACTCAGGGCTAATCGTTGCCGAACGCACTAATTGGCGTGAAAAACGGTGGTTAACGGCAATGTGCCTTCATTCGCCAGCCAGTGGATCAACGCCTCGCTGCTCATCGGCCTGGCATATAGATAGCCCTGAATAAATACCACGCCATGATTCTTCAGATACTCCAGCTGCATCGGCGTTTCAACCCCTTCACCCAACACCTGCAATTCCAGCTTATGGCTGAGGTTAATGATGGCGTCCAGCACCGGCGTTTCGCCGTCAACTGATTCGATAGCGTTAATAAAACCGCGATCGATTTTCAGGTAATCGAGTTCGAAGGTTTGCAGATAAGAGAGCGAGCAGTTGCCGGTGCCAAAATCATCGATGGCAATTTCAATCCCTTCTCGTCGCAACAGCGCCAGCTTTTCAGCCACCTGCTTACCTTCACTGATCAGGCTACGTTCGGTCAGTTCAAGGATGATAACCAGCGGTTTATCCGCCACTTTGGCTGCAAACTGACGAATATCGTTGACGAAACACGGGTGCTGTAAATGCTCGGCAGCGACGTTAATACCCAGATGGAAGCCGGGTTGCACTTCCCATTGACTGACGTCTTTCGCAATCAATTGCAACAGATGCTGGGTCAACGGGATAATCATGCCTTCGGCTTCGGCGGCGGCAATAAACACATCCGGACGTACCCACTCACCGTCAGGCCATTGCCAGCGCATTAGCGCCTCTGCACCCGCATAAGAGGCAGTAGTGGTGTTATAAACCGGCTGATAATTGACTGTAAACTCTTCGTTAGCGATGCCGCGCCGTATTTCATCACGGTACGACAGCCTGCGCTTCAGCCAGTTACTGGCCAGCGCCACAAATAACAGTGACAGAATCGCTGCCATCGGCAGAAACGTCAGGAATACCTGACGCCAGGCTTTAATCGCTTCTGAGGGCGGGGACGTCACGCTGATGGTGATTGGGTAGCGATCCGAGTTAACGCGATACTTATTGCTGTTGAAGAACAGGTTGCTGTCGGTGTCAATGTGGCCGCTTTCAATGCGATAGCCATGATTAAACTGCATGGTAATCTGATAGCTGCGAGATAAGCTCAGCGCATGCATAAAATCGAGTAAATACTGGCCGTCGATCAGCGCGTAAGCGCCGTATCCGCTGGGTTGCTGACGTAAAAAAAGTACTGCCGGGCGCAGTGGCGCGCCCGCAGTGCCGGCGAGCGACTGAACCCAGGTATCGGGGTGTGGGGACGGTAACGACCTGTGGGTCATACCCTGTAAGGTGCCCGGATACTGACCGTAGGCTGAAGAGCACAACACCTGATTATTGTGGATCAATCCGACAGCGCGAAAATAGGCGGTAATCGAGCCAATACGTTGAATGTCTTTGCCAATAGTGCCACAGGCGCGAGGATCGTATTGTTCAAGCTGCCCGATCATATCCCAGGCATGATCGCTGATATTTTCCGCATGGTTTAACACCATGTCAGCAGTGGTCTCCAGCTGACGCTGTTCGATGCGCTGTGCAACAATAAAGGTAAAAAACACACCCAAAATCAGTGGCAACAGACCCGCCGCGAACAGCACAAGCCAGCCGCGTTCGCGTTTCTTTTGCATGGATGGCACCACTATTTTCCCCTTATTCACTGATCGGATGTAGTGCAAGGCACGGTGTTTAAACAAAGGTATTCACTGGAGTATATTGCTAAACTGCCGGAAATCGATAATGTCGATTAACAGATAAGCAATCTTACCTGACTTGCATCGGTTAGGGGAAAAGGCAATGAAACTCAGCAATATTGCATTTGGTACCACGGCATGGTCGGCGGTGGCGGCAACGGAACATCAGGGTGAAAAGGGCGTTGCAACCTGGAGAACCCAGCAATTCGGCGATGTTCGCGTCAGAATGGTGGAATACAGCCCTGGCTATCTCGCCGACCACTGGTGTTCCAAGGGGCATATCCTGCTGTGCCTTTCGGGTGAACTTCACACCGAGCTGGCAGACGGGCGGGTATTTTCTTTGCAGGCGGGTATGAGTTATCAGGTCGCGGATAATGCTGAAGCCCACCGCTCCTGGAGCGACAGTGGCGCAACGCTGTTTATCGTTGATTGATGGGTGGCAACACAGTATACAACCTGCTGCCCCACACTGACCTTCACCCCTATTTAAGGGAAAGGTCAGTGGGAAAGATTAATGTTGGAAAAAACTCTGCTTCAGTGCCAGCTCGACGCCGCGTAGCTCTGCCAGCCCTTTTAGCCGACCGATGGCGGAATAGCCCGGATTGGTTTTTTTATGCAGATCGTCAAGCATCTGATGACCATGATCTGGCCGCATAGGAATGGCGCGCGTCTTGCCCTGTTTACCGCGCTGGTGCTCTTCTGCCAGGATGGCTTTTATCACCGCGACCATATCAACATCGCCACCGAGGTGTGCCGCTTCGTGGAAGCTTTTGGGATTCTCTTCGCGCAGAGTGGCACGCAAATGCGCAAAGTGAATGCGGTCAGCAAAGGTTTCCACCATGTTCACCAGGTCATTTTCCGCCAGTACGCCATATGAGCCGGTGCAGAAGGTAAAACCGTTGTGAATACTATCGACGGTCTGTTTTAACCACTGCATATCTTCAATATTCGAAACGATGCGCGGCAGGCCGAGAATCGGGCGCGGCGGATCGTCCGGATGCACTGCCAGCACAATGCCGGACGCCTCGGCCACCGGTACGATGGCGCGCAGAAATTCGGCCATATGTTCACGTAACCGGCCTTTGTCGATGCCATCATACTGCGACAGCTGCGCCTGGAACTGCTCCAGCGTATAACCTTCTTCAGCGCCCGGCAGGCCGGCGATAATATTGCGCGTCAGCTTTTCGATCTGCTCGGCGCTCATCGCCGCGAAGTAATCAGCTGCCTGCTGCTGCTCCTCGGCGGAGTAATCCTGCTGCGCGCCAGGCCGTTGCAGGATATGCAGTTCAAAGGCAGCAAAGGCAATAAAATCAAAGCGCAGCGCTCTTGAGCCATCTGCCAGCGGATATTCGAGGTCGGTGCGCGTCCAGTCGAGCACCGGCATAAAGTTGTAGCAAACGGTATCGATGCCACAGGCACCGAGATTACGCAGTGACTGCTGATAGTTAGCGATATATTTTTTAAAGTCGCCGCGTTGGGTTTTAATCGATTCATGCACCGGAATGCTTTCCACCACCGACCAAACCAGCCCTTTTTCCGCCAGCAACGCCTGCCGTGCTTTAATTTCCTCCACCGGCCATTCGTCACCGTTGGCAATATGATGCAGAGCGGTAACGATGCCAGTGGCTCCCGCCTGACGGGCATCATCCAGCGAAACCGGATCTTTCGGGCCATACCAGCGCCATGTGTGTTCCATTGCTTCTCTCCACGCAGGGACGAGCTCATCGCCCGTCTGAGGATTGTGGCCCAGTGGTCAGGCCGCTGGACCAAGAATAACGTTAATCTTGTCGGTTATGCCGTGATGGCGATCCCAGCCCGGCAGATATTCAGCAAGATAAACGCTGTGATAAGCTGCATGGCACCAATGCGCTATACAGAGAGCGGTATGGAATTACCTACACTTAAAGTCGAGCGACTGTATCGGCAGATTTCTAATCTATTGATTAACTGTATTCGTCAGGGGCAATTTGCTCCCGGTGCGATGCTGCCGGCCGAACGTGAGCTGGCTAAACAGCTGGGCGTCAGCCGCTCATCGATTCGTGAAGCCCTGATTGCGCTGGAAATTACCGGCTGGGTTGAGATTCGCACCGGTAACGGGGTGTTTATTGCCAGTCCGCTACCGACGGCGGTTCCTGCACGCGCGGAAGATGAATTCAGCCTGCAGGATTTAATTAAAGCGCGTCAGTCTTTTGAGGCGATGACCGCCGAGCTGGCAGCCCGCAATGGCAGCGATCATCAGCGTGCTGAACTGCGGGAGCTGACGCAGGATTTGATTCAGCACCAGCTTAACGATGAGGCGTTTTTGCGTGACGATAAACGATTTCATCTGCTGATCAGTGAGATGAGTGGCAACGATGTGCTGCGCGATATGATGGAATATCTGTGGGACAAACGTAACAGCTCACGCTTTATGCGGCTGGAAACCCATTATGCGGAAGGCGATTTTGCGGCAGAGATGAATCGCGACCATCAGCAAATTGCCCAGGCAATTATTGGGCGCGATGCGCCACGTGCGCGTAGCTGTATGGAGCAGCATTTGCAGCACGTTTACGATCGGCTGTTTAGTGCTGGCTAACCTGGTTTTTTCATCGGTCGCCCGTCGCTGAGCAGAATAGCCAGCTTGCTGCCGCCCGGTGTCGTCTCCATCAGAATCTTACAGACGCTGGTCAGCGGCACCGACAGCAGCATACCCACCGGGCCGAGCAGCCAGCCCCAGAAAATCAACGACAGAAAAACCACCAGCGTCGACATGCCAAGACCGCGCCCCATCACTCGCGGTTCGAGAATATTACCAAATACCATATGAATAGCGGTAAACAGCGCTCCGACCAGCGCCGCATCGTAGACGCTGTTTAATACCAGCGCCTGAATCAGCGGCGGGATACCGGCAATAATCGGCCCGATATTGGGAATAAAGTTGAGTACAAACGCCACCACGCCCCACAGCAGCGCAAACTTTACCCCTAACAGCAGCAGCGTCAGCCAGACGGCGACGCCGGTTATCAGGCTAATCAGCGTTTTCAGTGCCAGATAGTGAGTGACGCCTTTTAACGCTTTATGCATCCCTGCAATACGAATCTGCGGATTTACCAGCGCATTGCGCAGTTTGTAGGGCAGATGGCGCACCTCAAACAGCATAAATACCACCGTCAGAATCAGTAGTACAAAATTGGTCATCGCGCCGGAGAACTGCGTCAGTACCATAGTGGCGACATTCATCAACGAGTTAGGATCGAGCCGTGCAGCCAGCGATTCTGCTGAAATATTGATATGCACCGTGGCGGCAAGGTGCTGTACCACACCGAGTTTTTGTTCCAGCGTGGCGCGAATTTCTGGGTAGAGATTACTGAACTCATTAACCGAGCTGGCCAGCATCGCCACTAATAGCGTAATCACTACTAAAATGGCGACGATCACCAGCGAGATGGCGATACTGCGGCGAATACCGCGCTTCATCAGGATGGTTACCAAAGGATTCAGTACGATGGCAAGAAAACTGGCCAGCAGAAACGGCACGATGATTTCGGCTGCCGCGCGTATACCGGCGAGGATGATTACCAGCATCGCCATTTTCAGCAGCATGTTCTGGCCTATTTTTTCCTGCAGCGGTGCGTTCATTAAGGCTCCTGAGAAGAGATCAGCACTGCAAGTGTAGTCGCTGCACGGTTAACTTTATGATTTTAGGAGTAATGGAAATCGCCAAGACAGTAAGGCGTGAACAGTAAGCAAACAATTGTCACTCGAGGATTGCTGAAAAAAGCGTATAGTTATTTTTCCGCACTACGCCAATATCAGATCGCGAGCCATAAATTTCATGTCAGAGCCACCTGCTACGGAAGTTGTCCAGAGCGGATTACGCTTAAATCTGCGCATTATCTCCACCGTCATTTTCAACTTTGCCAGCTATCTGACCATCGGCCTGCCGCTGGCGGTGCTGCCCGGCTATGTCCACGACGTTATGGGCTATAGCGCTTTCTGGGCCGGCCTGGTGATTAGCCTGCAATACCTTTCGACGTTACTGAGCCGCCCGCATGCCGGACGTTATGCCGATCTTTGGGGGCCGAAGAAAGTGGTGATTGTCGGTCTGTGCGGCTGTTTTATCAGTGGCGTCTGTTACGCGTTGGCAGCGCTCAGCGCGGCAATACCGTTGCTGAGCCTGGGGTTATTGTGCGCCGGACGACTGATTCTTGGCGTTGGACAAAGTTTTGCCGGTACTGGCTCGACGCTGTGGGGTGTCGGCATGGTCGGTTCGCTGCACATTGGACGGGTGATTTCATGGAACGGTATTTTCACCTACGGCGCGATGGCGATTGGCGCACCGCTGGGGGTGCTGATTTACCGGCTTGGCGGCTTGCTGCTGTTGTCGGCCATCATCATGGCAATTATCGTAATTGCCGTGGTGCTGGCACTGCCGCGTCCGGCCGTTAAAGGCAGCAAAGGTAAGCCGATGCCGTTTCGCGCGGTACTTGGCAAGATTTACGGTTACGGCCTGATTCTGGCGATGGCGTCCGCCGGTTTCGGTGTAATCGCCACCTTTATCACTCTGTTTTATCAGGATAAAGGTTGGGAGGGGGCGGCATTCGCACTGACGATGTTCAGTGTGGCTTTTGTCGGTACCCGGCTACTGTTTCCCAATAGCATCAACCGCTACGGTGGATTACAGGTCGCCATCTGTTGCTTTACGGTTGAAGCCATTGGCTTGTTTCTGGTCTCGGCCTCATCGCTGCCGTGGATGGCGCTTCTTGGCGCACTGCTTACCGGTGCCGGCTTCTCGCTGGTGTTCCCGGCAATTGGCGTCGTGGCGGTAAAAGTGGTGCCGCCACAAAATCAGGGTAGTGCGCTGGCAACCTATACCGCGTTTATGGATTTATCACTGGGAATAACCGGCCCGGTTGCCGGATTTATCATGACCTATGCCGGGGTTCCGATGATTTATCTGTTAAGTGGGCTACTGGTGTGTGTGGCGCTGGTGGTGACATTGCGGATGCGGCTGAAAGCTGAGCCGCAGGGGAGCTGAAACGCCCCCCTGGGGATTGATTAGCGGTCAGCCCTGCATCAGTGCAATACTCTGGCGGATTTCACGTTCGATATCTGCTTCGCTCCAGCTTTCCAGTTCACTTGAGAAGGGCTCAAAGGCGTAAATTCCTTGATAACCGAGCCTTTCCAGCCGCTGAACCTGCTCTACACTTTTCAGCAGATCGCCTTCACTCAGCATAATACGCTGTTCATCAGTCAGCTCTTCAGTGGCACGGGCGTCCTCAACGCCAGAAAGATGTACCAGCCCGATGCGGTTGATATCGATTGCGCTGAATTCCTGCTCTGCATGTTCATACAGATGATGGTGGAAGGTATCGAGTACGATACTGAACGGCACCTGTGCATCACGGATCAGTGCCTGCGCCTGTACCGCCGAGCGCAGAGAGCTGACCGGGAAACCCAGAGGTTCCACCAGACCCTGAATAGCATACTTCTCAAACAGCGGAGCCAGCTTTTTCATTGCCGCTACGGTGTCTTCCGCCGGGATCGCGGTACCCTCATTAAGCGGGCACAATACCAGCGCTTTCGCGCCCACGCCCTGCGCATCTTTCAGTAATCCCTCGGCTTTGGCCAGCAGCGCATCATCTGCCTGATTAAACGGATAGACCGCGTTAATGGTGACAATTTCCAACCCGTATTGTTTTGCCAGTGCCTTCACTTCAGCATGGCTGAGATTGTCCGTTACCTTGCCGCCGGGCATATCGTTGCGTAATTCAACTTTATTCAGGCCCAGCCTGTGCACCAGTTTAAAAAAGCTGTTGATGGACAGCGTGGGCGCAATTTTGCGGTTGATACAAAAACGGGTTGGATCGATGGCCATGTTGTCACTCCTGCGGACAGAAAAAGGGGATAAAGCATCTGCTGCATAAGAGAACATTTATTTCACTATAAGTTAATTGTGAAATTTAAATTTTTAGATCGGCTTCGCATAAAATCGCTAATCAGCACTGTCTCCGCAGGTTGTGAGGCCGGATAACAGACCAAAATCGGCAATAATTTAGCGCGATTGTTGTGGTGAACAGCTTGGCTTGCAGGCCAGTGCTGATGCGGTTTGTTGACCTGCTGGCGCGGCGGCTGAGATCGTTGAATGTCGCTTGCAGCAAAAATGCGATCCACCCCGCTAAAAATGAATTTTCCAAAGGGAAATATTTGAAAAATTTATTTCAATATAATACTTTCTTAGCACGCATTCGGGTTTTGCCCGGTCAGGTAGCGTGTGACGTTAAAGACTGCCTGCAGGGATCTATCACATCAAAGAGGCAAGAACATGAATATCACGGGTAACTTTATTGGCGGTAAAACTTCGCTGAGTGCCAGCAACGAAACGATTCCGGTCTACGATCCGGCTACCGGTAAAGCGGTACGCGAGCTGACGCAAAGTAGCGCGCAGGAAGTCGCCAATGCGATTGAAGTGGCACATAACGCCTTTGATGAATGGTCCCGCACCTCACCGCTGCGCCGTGCGCGAATTCTGTTTAACTTTAAAGCGCTGATGGAACAGCATCGGGATGAGCTGGCCGAGCTGATTGTCAGCGAACACGGCAAAGTATGGTCAGATGCGCTGGGTGAACTGACGCGTGGCCTCGAAGTCGTTGAGTTCGCCTGCGGTATTCCGCATCTGATTAAAGGGGAAAACTCCGCTGACGTCGGTACCGGCGTCGACAGCTACTCGCTGATGCAGCCGCTGGGCGTGGTAGCGGGTATTACCCCGTTTAACTTCCCGGCGATGGTGCCATTATGGATGTTCCCGATCGCGCTGGCCTGCGGTAACACCTTTGTACTGAAGCCGCCGGCGCTCGACCCTTCTGCTTCGGTGCGCATGGCCGAGTTGCTGACCGAAGCTGGCCTGCCGGACGGCGTGTTTAACGTGATTCACTGCTCGAATGAAGATGCAGAGCAGCTGTATACCGACCCGCGGGTGCAGGCGGTAAGCTTTGTCGGCTCGTCTGGCGTAGCGGAACATATTTATAAAACTGCCAGTGCGCACGGCAAGCGCGTGCAGGCGTTTGGCGCGGCGAAAAACCATGCCATCGTGATGCCGGATGCCGATCTCGATGCAACGGTTAATGCCATTATGGGCGGTGCCTTCGGATCTGCTGGCGAGCGCTGCATGGCGCTGCCGGTGGTGGTCGCTGTCGGTGATGATACTGCCGACAAGCTGATTGCAGCCCTGACGCCGCTGGTAAAAGCGCTGCGCGTCGGCCCAGGCATCCAGAAAGGCAATGACGAAAACGAAATGGGGCCGGTGGTTTCCGCTGCCCATCAGAAAAAGGTGCTCGGCTATATTGATAAAGGCGAGCAGGAAGGGGCGAAGCTGGTGGTTGATGGCCGCAATATCAGCGTCCCGGGTTATGACGAAGGTTACTACGTTGGCGGCACGCTGTTCGATAACGTCACCTCTGATATGGTGATCTGGCGTGAAGAGATTTTTGGACCGGTGCTGAGCATTATGCGTGCGCCAGATTATCAAAGCGCACTGCAACTGGTTAACAGTCACGAGTTTGGTAATGGCAGCGCAATTTTCACCAGCAATGGTCACACTGGCCGAGACTTTGTGCGGGAAGTTCAGGCGGGCATGGTTGGCGTTAACGTGCCGGTGCCGGTTCCGATGGCATTCCACAGCTTTGGCGGCTGGAAACGCTCGGTGTTTGGTGCGCTGAATGTGCATGGCCCGGATGGCGTGCGTTTTTATACCCGGATGAAAACCGCTACCGTGCGCTGGCCTAGCGGTCAGCAGACGGTGTCTGAATTCAGTATGCCAACCCTGGAATAATCACCGGGCACAGGAGAAGCCAATGTCTTTGTTAGCCAAATATCAACAACCGGATGCCAGTGGTCGCATCCAGCACGTCACGCCGGAAAGCGCAGGCTGGCGCTATGTGGGGTTTGACGCCTACCAGCTTAAGCAAGGGCAGACCCTGACGCTGGAAAGCGGCAATAAAGAGCTGTGTCTGGTGCTGGTCGCCGGGCTGGCGTCGGTCAAAACCCGGCATGCTGAGTTCCCGGGAATCGGCAAGCGCATGTCACCGTTTGAGCGTACACCACCCTATTCGGTGTATGTACCGCATGGCGATAAAGTGGAAGTGGTGGCCGATTCCGATCTTGAGCTGGCGGTGTGTAATGCACCCGGCAACGGCAATCTGCCAGCGCGCCTGATTACGCCAGCGGATGTCGGCGTTGAACAGCGTGGTAAAGGGCGCAATAAGCGGCTGGTTCACAATATTCTGCCGGACGATAAACCTGCCGACAGCCTGCTGGTGGTTGAAGTGTATACCAATGAGGGCGATACCAGCTCTTATCCAAGCCATAAGCACGATCAGGAAAATTCAGAACACGAAACCTATCTGGAAGAGACCTATTATCATCGGTTCAATCCGGAGCAGGGTTTTGCGATGCAGCGTGTTTATACCGATGACCGCTCGCTCGATGAGTGCATGGCGGCGTATAACCGCGACGTGGTGACGGTGCCACGCGGTTATCATCCGGTGGCAACTATCGCCGGGTATGATAACTATTATCTGAACGTGATGGCCGGTCCGGTACGTCTGTGGAAATTTACCTGGGAGAAAGATCACGCCTGGGTAAACAGTGACGAATATCCACGCAGTAAATGATGGGCAGTGATGCTGGTAAGGGAGCCGAAAACGGCTCCCTTGCTATATATTGCAGTTATAACAGTCGTTTGTTGGGCGACTAACCGGCGTTATTCAGTGCCAGCGAGACCGCCAGCGTTTGCGCCAGACATAGCGACGCCACCTGCGAACGGAAGCCATCTACCTGCGCTTCACGCACCACAAAACAGATATCACTGAAGGCGGCCAGCGGGCTGACCTGGCTGTCGGTGATGGCAATCAGATGCGCGCCGCGCTTGGCTCCCAACTCCACCAACTCCACCGCTTCACGCGCGTAAGGTGAATAGCTGATGGCAATCACTACGTCCTTCGGGTTCACCATACTCAGCTGCTCGGTAAACATGCCGCCGAGGCCGTCGATCAGAAAAGCACGACGCTCAAGGTGGCGCAGCGCATAGGTCAGATAAGAGGCGACGCTGAACGAGCGACGCAGGCCGATAACATAAATATTTTCCGCTTCACTCAGCATCTGCACCGCTTTTTCCAGCTGCTCAGGATTGGTCTGCATCGCCAGCTGTTGCAGAGCCTGCGAGTTAACCATAGTGAAAACGTTGAGGATCTCAGCCGGGTTTTCCGGCGCGGCGGCATTCTCATCGGTAGCGGTCTGACGAAACAGCCGGGCGCGCTCGGTATAGTTGACCGTCTCTTCCATCAGATGCTGACGGAAAACTTGTTTCATTTCGTTGAAACCACTAAAGCCAAAAGCATTGGAGAAACGAATCAGGGTGGATGGCGGCACGTCAGCCTGCTGCGCAATCGAGGCAACGGTATCAAAAGCAATGCTATTACTGTTATCAAGAATATAGCGAGCGACCTGTTTCAGGCGTTTGCTGAGAGTGTCATAACGACGACGGATGTCGTCCTGCAGCAGGGAGAGTTGAGTAGGGTTATTGGTCATCACTTCGGCTCGCTAAAATTATTGGCGTTTTGCTGAACGATATACTACCAGATGAATGGAAAATTTCACTTTATGACTAATATTGCCGAGTTTATTTCATGGCAATATGAATCACTTCACATTCTGTCGACTTACGTTCGGCGGAGATTAAAAAGGCGACCCGCCGGTCGCCTTAGCTGTTAATGCAGATTTATTGCGCCGGGCGCGCTTCGCGCCAGTAGCCGATAAGCCGCAAATAGTTGCTCTTCACCTGATTAATCAGCGACTGATCGTCCAGTTCGCCCTGAAGCCACTGACGTGAAGGCTGAGCGAAAATGGTGCGGCCAACGGCAAAGCCTTTTACCCATGATGCCTGCGCCGCGTCAGCAAAACCGGCTTTCAGCTTCTCTTCCGGTGCGTCCAGCCCCAGCAGCAGGATGCCGCGGCAGTGTGGATCCTGCTGTTCGATCAACTGGCCAATGGCCTGCCAGTTTTCCAGCGGCAGCGGTGGCAGTTTCCACCAGTCTGGCTGGATGCCGAGGCTGTAGAAGTGGCTGAGCATATCGTGATAGTAGGAGGGGGTATGATCAGGATTATCCTCCGGCAGAATCACTTCCAGTAGCAGTTCATGACCAGATTTATTGCAGCCGCGCCAGACGTCGAGGATCAGTTCATCCTGCTGCTGGCGCATCTCCGCGCTGTCGTGTGGGTGATAGAACACCAGGCATTTCACCACGTGCTCCTGCGGCCAGTCGATCAGCTGCGAGCCAATATTGCCATGCTCAAGACGCAGCGGGCGCGAGCTGGGTAGCTCAATCGGACGGCCAATCCACCAGCCTTTACCGGTAATTGCATTCAATGCCGTCTGGCCATAAGTGGTATCCGCCAGAATACCGCTGCGATGATCGAGACCGGCTTCTGCCGCTGCAGATTCCGCTGCTTTCAGTAACAAACTTTTCAGTTGTGGAATTCGTGATTCATCCACACCGGCTTCACGCGCCATTTCGGCCAGTTGCTTACGGTGATCAAAGGCAAAAACATTCAGTTCCTGCCACTGCTGTTTGCGGGTGGTGACGCGATGCAGATGGTTCAGATGGGCATCAAGGTCCGGGCGTTTCACTTCGTTATCGCGACCGAGAAAATCATCCAGCTCTTCTTTGGTTGGCATCGCTGGCGCACAGCCGTGGCGGGAAACGACCAGCGCACCACAGGCGTTGGCATAACGGCACGCCTGTTCCCAGCCTTCATCATTCAGCCAGCCGCGCAGCAGACCAGACATAAATGCATCGCCCGCGCCAAGCACGTTCAGCACTTCTACCCGCACACCGCTATGCAGACGGATCTGTTCCCAGCTGTCCGGAATCGCCTCTTCAAACACCACGCAGCCCATCGGGCCACGTTTACACACCAGCGTGGCGTTGGTCGCCTGACGCACATTTTTGAGCGCGGTCAGAGTGTCGGTGCTGCCACCGGCAATATGAAACTCTTCCTCGGTACCCACCACCAGATCGAAGTAGTGCAGCACTTCCTGCAGTTGCTGCGTCACGTGCTGTGATTCAATAAAGCGGGTTTCGCCATCGCCCAGCGAGGTCAGGCCCCAGAGCACCGGACGGTAGTCAATATCCAGCGCGGTGCGCAGACCGTGAGCTTTGGCAAATTCCAGCGCTTTCAGCACTGCGGCACGGGTATCCGGGTGTGACAGATGGGTGCCGGTTATCGCCAGCGCCCGTGAAGAGGCAATGTACTCCTCACGAATATCTTCTGGTTTCAGTCCCATATCAGCGCAGTTATCACGGTAGAAAATCAGCGGAAAGGACTCTTCATCTTTAATTCCGAGGATCACCAGCCCGGTCAGACGCGACGGGTCAGTGATCAGCGATTCGGTATCCACACCAACGCGTTGCAGCTCTTCACGCAGGAAACGGCCATTGTGCTCATCACCCACGCGCGCCAGCATCGCCGATTTCAGCCCCTGAATCGCGGTACCGTATGCGACATTACCGGACGAGCCGCCGAGATATTTGGAAAAGGTGCTCATATCTTCCAGTCGCGCACCAATCTGCTGACCATAAAGATCAACGGCGATGCGCCCGATACAAATCACATCAAGCCGCTTCTGTTGTGTACTCATACCTGTAGTTTCCTTCTGTGATAAGCAGACTCCGTCGGGCTTTGCGCCAATCACGCCACCAGCACGCGGGAAGACGTCTGGTGGATAAAATCGAAAGCCGCTCGAACCGGATTTAACATGTTTTGCAGTATGAGGAATAAAAATTCCAAGTTCAATATGAAATGAAATTATCACCCCAAAATTGTGAGGTAGATAAAACTCTGGCTGAGGCTGTGATCCAGGCGCGGTTTTTCAGAGCATATCCCGCCCGCCTGAAAGCGGCGAGCCGTACCGCAACACCGCCTTGCTATATAAAGAAAGCTATTGAAGTGAAATGAAATTTCCTTTTTATCGCGTTGTAGTAGAGAGATGTTCCAATTAATGGACGCTGACAGCCGGTCAAATGTCGTTTCATCACAGAATTTGATCTCTCTCGCAAAATGAAATGTTTTTTCTGTAATTGTATTTAGTGGAAAAAATATTTGTTTATAATCGCCTCACGTTTCACTTATTTGCTGTCGCCTCTGACAGCACCCGATACCCAAAGGATGAGCACATGGGCACAATCAGATTAACTACCGCACAGGCGCTGGTCAGATTTCTGGATAACCAGTATTTGTCGGTAGACGGTGTGGAAACTAAATTCGTGAAAGGGATTTTCGCCATTTTCGGCCACGGAAATGTGCTCGGTCTGGGTCAGGCGCTGGAGCAGGACAGCGGCGATCTGGTGGTGCATCAGGGGCGCAATGAGCAGGGGATGGCTCATGCGGCAATTGGCTTCGCCAAACAGAAACTGCGCCGTCAAATCATCGCCTGTACCTCATCTGTCGGGCCGGGTGCGGCAAATATGATTACCGCCGCGGGCACTGCCAGCGCTAACCGTATTCCACTGTTACTGCTGCCGGGCGATGTGTTTGCCACGCGCCAGCCCGATCCGGTGCTGCAACAGATTGAGCAGAGTTACGATCTGAGCATCAGCACCAATGATGCCTTCCGTGCGGTCAGCAAATACTGGGATCGTATTAACCGCCCTGAACAGCTGATGACGGCCTGTATTAATGCCATGCGCGTGCTGACCGATCCGGCTGAAACCGGCGCCGTCACTCTTTCGCTGCCGCAGGATGTACAGGGCGAAGCCTGGGATTTTCCGGACTATTTCTTCCAGAAACGCGTACACCGTCTCGATCGCCGCCTGCCGACGCTGGCCCAGCTGCAGGATGCGCTGAAACTGTTGGCCGGCAAACGCAAGCCGCTGATTATTTGCGGCGGTGGGGTGAAATATTCCGAAGCCGGTGAAGCGCTGCGTCAGTTTGCCGAGCGCCATAATATCCCGTTTGCCGAAACGCAGGCCGGTAAAGGCACCATCGTTTCCGATCATCCACTGAATGTCGGTGGCGTAGGTGAAACCGGTTGTCTGGCGGCCAACCTGCTGGCGAAAGAGGCCGATTTGGTGATTGGCGTTGGCACCCGTTATACCGATTTTACCACCGCATCTAAATGGATCTTCCAGAACCCGGAAGTCAGCTTCCTGAATATTAACGTCAGCAATTTCGACAGTTATAAGCTCGACGGCGTTCAGCTGGTGGCCGATGCGCGTGAAGCGCTGACGGCACTGGACGGTCGCCTGGCCGCGCAGGGCTTTACCAGCGGCTGGGGCGAACAGGTCAGCCAGGCGCAGAGCAAGTTGCTGAAAGAGACCCAGCGTGTTTATCAGGTTGAGTACAGCGGGGCTGATTTTATTCCGGAAATTGCCGATGGCATCGACCGTGAAGCGCTGTTCGCGGAGTTTAATCGTCTGACCAACTCCTTCCTGACGCAGAGCAGCGTCCTCGGCACGCTTAACGAGCAGCTCCCAAAGAATGCGGTGATCGTCGCCGCAGCGGGGAGTTTACCTGGCGATCTGCAACGCGTGTGGCGCACCAAAGATTACAACAGTTACCACGTCGAATATGGCTACTCCTGTATGGGGTATGAAGTCAATGCCTCGCTGGGCGTCAAGCTGGCAGAGCCGCATCGGGAGGTCTACACGCTGGTCGGCGACGGCTCGTTCATGATGCTGCACTCCGAACTGGTGACCTCCATTCAGGAAGGCGCCAAGATCAACGTGGTGCTGTTCGACAATATGACCAACGGCTGCATTAACAATCTACAGATGGAACACGGCATGGACAGCTTTACCACCGAGTTCCGCTTCCGTAATGCCGAAGGTGGCAAACTGAACGGCGGGTTTGTGCCGGTGGACTTCGCGGCGATTGCGGCTGGATACGGCTGTAAAACTTACCGCGTTACCACACTGGCGGAGCTGAAGCAGGCGCTGGAAGATGCCCGTCAGCAAACCGTTTCAACGCTTATCGATATCAAAGTGCTGCCAAAAACCATGGTGCACAAATACTTCAGCTGGTGGCACGTTGGCGGCGCGCAGGTTTCGACCTCCGATCGCGTTGATGCCGTCGCTAAAATGCTCAACGAACATGTTGATCAGGCGCGTAAGTATTGATTTAACAGCTTTTTGATGCGGGATAACCCGCATCGATCATAAAAAAATCAGCCCCAACCCTACAAAATTCCGGAGTTATCATGACGCTACGTTTAGGTGTTATCGGCACAGGTGCCATCGGTCAGGAACATATTCGTCGCTGCAGCAAAGTCCTGCAAGGGGCAGAAGTGGTGGCGGTTTCAGATATTAATGTTGAGGGCGCGCGCGCGGCGCTGGCTAAGCTCGGCCTTAATGCAGAAGTGTATGCCGACGGTCATGAGGTGGTGAAGTCTGCTGACGTTGATGCGCTGCTGGTCACCTCGTGGGATCCGACGCATGAAGAGTTCACGCTGGCCGCGATTGCCGCAGGTAAACCGGTATTTTGTGAAAAACCGCTGGCGATGTCTGCTGAGGGCTGCCGCCGTATTGTTGATGCTGAGATTAAATTCGGTAAGCGTCTGGTTCAGGTTGGCTTTATGCGTCCGTATGACGCCGGCTATGTGGCGCTGAAAAAGGTTATCAGCGCCGGAGAGATTGGCGAGCCGCTGATGCTGCACTGCGCGCACCGTAATCCGACGGTACCGGAAAGCTATACCACCGATATGGCAATTACCAACACCCTGATTCATGAGCTGGATGTGCTGCGCTGGCTGACTGAAGATGACTACAAGTCGGTACAGGTCGTGTTCCCACGTACCACCTCGAAGTCACATGCCAAACTGAAAGATCCGCAAATTGTGCTGTTTGAAACCAACAAAGGTATTCGTATCGACGTCGAAATCTTTGTTAACTGTGCTTACGGCTACGACATCCAGTGCGAAGTGGTGGGTGAAAGCGGAATTGCCAAACTTCCCGAACCTTCGTCAGTGCTGATGCGCAAAGATGCCAAACTGTCTGAAACCATTCTGACCGACTGGAAAGACCGCTTTATTGATGCTTATGACGTTGAACTGCAAGCGTTTATCAATGACGCGACGGCGGGACAGCTAAAAGGTCCATCGGCCTGGGATGGCTACGCCGCGTCAGTCGCAGCGGATGCCTGTATCAAAGCCCAAAACAGCGGTGCCATTGAGCCGGTTGAACTGCCTGCGCGTCCGGCATTCTACGACAAATAAACTGCAACAGCTCCCCGCTGCGTGCGGGGGGATCTCCCCTTTATATTGTTGTACGTTGGAGAGACTGATGAAAATTGCTTTTGATGTTGATGTCATAAAAGATTTAGGCATCACCAAAATGGTTCACCAGGTTGCCGACTGGGGCTACAAATATATTGAGCAGTCGCCGCATCCGCAAATCAACCCGTTCTATAAACATCCGAAAGCCAGCCGCGAAATTATCACTGAATATAAAAACGCGCTAAGGGCAACGGGCGTCGAGCTTTCCTCGTTTATCGTGGTTTATCGCTGGTCAGGCCCGGACGAAGCGCGGCGCCAGGCGGCGGTGCGTAACTGGAAACGCATGATTGAGATCGCGGTAGAAATGGGCGTACAGGTGATTAATACCGAGCTTTCTGGCACCCCGAACGAGCCGGAAATCTGCGAAGAGATGTTCTATCGCTCGATGGAAGATCTGCTGCCGATTATTGAGCGAGAAGGTATTCGTATCGAAATTCAGTCGCACCCGTGGGACTTCTGTGAAGAGAATAATGAAACCGTCGATCTGGTGAAATCGTTCCGCAGTGAGAACGTCAAGTACCTCTACAGCGTGCCGCACACATTCTTCTATGACAAAGGGAAGGGCGATGTGAAAAGCATGCTGGAGTACGCCGGTGACGATCTGTCGCATGTGTTAATTGCCGATACCATGAACCACACCAAGCATTGTCGCTACATCGTTAACCCGCCGGGCGTGGATGCCACTATTCACCAGCATGTTGGCGTCGGTGAGGGTGAAGTTGATTTCGACACGCTGTTTAAGACGCTGCGCGAAACCGATTTTGCCACCCGCAGCTACAAAGTGGGCGGCGAACCGATTATTGCCGCTTCGCTGTTTGGTTATCCGGAAAAAATGAAGTATCAGGCAGTGGAAACCCGCGAGCTGATTGAGCGCGAATTACTGAGCAAATAAACGTATCCGTAGGGGCGGCGAGATCGCCGTTCCTGGAGGCATCACGATGAATAAAGATCATGTAAAACTGGCGATTGCGCCAATCGGCTGGACTAACGACGATATGCCGGAGCTGGGTAAAGAGAATACTTTCCAGCAGACGGTCAGTGAAATGGCGCTGGCCGGCTTTACTGGCAGTGAGGTGGGCAGTAAATATCCGCGCGATCCGGCTGTGTTAAAGCCGATGCTGGAGATCCGGGGTATCCAGATTTGTAACGCCTGGTTCAGCACCTTTTTTGCCCAGGGCGATAAAGCAAAAACCATCGACGAGTTCATTAATCATATGAACTTCCTGCACGCGATGGGTGCTAAGGTGATTGGTTGTTCCGAGCAGAGCAAGAGTATTCAGGGCACGGAGCTGGCAGTTCTGGAGCAGAAACCGCACTTTACTGATGAAGAGTGGCAGCTCACGGCAGACGGCTATAACGAGCTGGCGAAAATCGCCGCGGAAAAAGGCATGCAGGTGTGTCTGCATCACCATATGGGCACGGCAATTCAGACCAATGCAGAAGTTGATCGCTTTATGTCGCTGACCAATGATGATGTGTTCCTGCTGTTTGATACCGGCCACGCCTACTACTCTGAAGGTTCGCAGCAGGAGATGCTGGCGCTGCTGAAGAAGTACCTGCCGCGTATTAATCATGTGCATCTGAAAGATGTGCGTGATGAGATTGTGGCGCAGGTTCGTCGCGAGAGCCTGTCATTCCTTGATGGCGTCAAAAAAGGCACTTTTACCGTTCCGGGTGATGGCGTTATCGATTTCAAACCGGTGTTCAAAATTCTCGACGATTATGGCTATAAAGGCTGGATGGTGGTAGAAGCCGAGCAGGATCCGGCATTAGCGAATCCGTTCGAGTATGCGGTAAAAGCGCGGAAATATATCCGCGAGACGGCGGGTATTTAATCCGCTGTTACGCAGGGGCGGCACACTGCCGCCCCTCATGATTGATTACTTCAGCGTGATGGTATTAATAATATTATCCGCTGCGATCTGCGCCTGCTGCTGATTATCAGCCGGCAAGGTAATTTGCATTGTCAGCAGTTTGCCATCCACTTTTGCCAGCACCACTGAAGACCAGGCAGACTGATTATTCGCCGAGATCACCGTGTTCAGCTGCTGCACCGTCTGGCCCTTCAGCTCGACAGATTTATTGGTCACCACCTGCAACTGTGGGTCGCGGTTACGCTGTTGGTCTTCCAGACGCTTAGCCAGTACATCCAGCCCTTCGTTGGTGGTATCACCGACAATAATAATCACCGCTTTCTGGCCGGATTCGTCGGCATACACGTGCATATTATTCGCCTGAGTACCCAGCTTTCCGCTCTTGTCGGACATATCTGCTGGCAGGTTAAAACTCAGTTTACCGTCAAGCAGACTGATAGTTTGAGTGGACTGGCTGCTGCTGACGCCATTAGTATCGGCTGCTGCTTTGTCATCTTTTCCGTCACAGGCGGCTAAGCCCATTACCAGTAAACCTATTCCTACATATTTCGCTAAATTACGCATCAGGTTCCCTTTATCTATTCGCGTACGGAGTGTCAGGCATTGATACCCGCGATACTTCAATCAGCAGATCGAATTTCTCAGGCTATATACAAACCAAATCAGTCACTAAATGCAACCGACTTACTGTCACAGAATATAGCCTTTGCTGACAACACCAGTGAGATGTTATCCGAAATTCAGCCCGGCGTTAGTGCTGCGCTCGGCCAGACGCTTTAACGCGGCGTTAAGCAGCAGGCCATAGGCTGGCAAGAAGAACACCATGCAGATCAGCACCTTAAAGCAGTAATCCACCAGCGCGATCTCCATCCAGTTTTGCGCCATAAACGGATCGGTGCTCTTATAGAAGGCGATAAAGAAGAAGGCGAGGGTGTCGCTGATATTGCCGAGGAACATCGCCGCTGCCGGAGCAATCCACCATTTAGCGTTACGGCGCAGGCGATTAAACACGTGCACATCAAGAATTTGCCCCAGCGCGTAAGCCATAAAACTGGCGCAGGCAATGCGGGCAACAAACAGATTCATCTGGCGTAAAGCCTCTACGCCCTGCCACTCACCCTGATAAAACAGTGAAGAGAGCGCGTAAGAGATAAATAGCGCCGGAATCATCACCATCAGAATGATGCGTCGTGCCAGTGGCGCGCCAAAAATACGCACGGTCAGGTCGGTCGCGAGAAAGATAAACGGAAAGCTAAACGCACCCCAGGTGGTGTGAAGGCCAAAAACGGAGATCGGCAGCTGCACCAGATAATTACTGGAAGTGATCACCAGCAGGTGAAATAGCGACAGCCATACCAGCGCATAAGCGCGCTGACGCGGAGTAAACGGAATCATATGTAGCCTTTTTAACAGTGGGGTGAGGGAACCCAGCAGAAATTTGTGGTGTTATTGATAGCAAGCTAATGCTTTCAACCGGCCGGAATCTTACCGATTTCACTTTTCAATGCAATGGTTAATTTTAACGCAAACGTTAACGTCCGGCATCTTACTTGCACGCCTGGCGCGCAGGGGTAAAATAAGCCGCAATGTTGTCTTTACGTTGATGAGAGTGTTATGAGCGATATTTTCGCCGAAGCCGACCAGACTCTGGATGCGCTCGGTCTGCGCTGCCCTGAACCTGTAATGATGGTGCGTAAAACCGTGCGGAATATGCAGCCGGGCGAAACGCTGCTGATTATTGCTGACGATCCCGCCACTACCCGCGATATTCCCGGCTTTTGTCGCTTTATGGAACATACTTTGCTGGCAGAGTCCGTCGAGCAACTGCCGTATAAGTATCTGTTGAAGAAAGGATTGTAAGCAAAACTGAGCCGGTAAGGATGTTGATCATTAACCGGCCCATTGCTTAACTCACTGATAAATTTGTACGGCGTGATGCCGTACAAAAGTCTGCATCATTTATCTTTACGCAATAACCGTAAAGCATTTGCCGTAACCAGCGCCGTAGCACCTGAATCGGCAAGTACCGCCAGCCACAATCCGGTAATACCCAACAGCGTGGTTAGCAGGAAAATCGCTTTCAGGCCAAGCGCTATCGTAATATTTTGCCGGATATTGGCATGGGTGGCGCGTGACAAACGTATCATTGCGACCAGACCGGTCAGGCGGTTATGCGTCAGCGCCGCATCGGCAGTTTCCAGCGCCACGTCAGTGCCGCCGCCCATCGCGATGCCAATCGTGGCGGCTTTCATCGCCGGTGCATCATTGATGCCGTCGCCGACCATCGCCAATGGCTGCTGCTGATTAAGTTTGTCCACCAGCTGGACTTTATCTTCCGGTAACAGGCTGGCGTGGAAGTCGATGCCCAGTTCATCGGCAATGGCCGCTGCGGCGCGCGGGTTATCGCCGGTCAGCATCACGCTGTTGATGCCGAGTTCTTTCAGCTGATTAATTGCCTGTCGTGCATCGCTTCGTAAGCTGTCGCGTAGGGCAATCAGACCAATAGGCTGCTGCTCTTCCAGTACCACCACGGTAGTATTGCCCGCCGATTCCAGCGCCGCAATCTGCGCCTGCTGCGCCTCATTAAGCTGAGTCAGTTTTGCCGGTGCGCTTAGCAGCAGGTGGCGTCCATTGACCCAGGCTTCGATACCGCTGCCTGCCAGTGCACGTTGCCCTTCGGCGACGGGAACAGGCTGATTCAGCGTGGCGGCATGTGCCACAATGGCGCGCGCCAGCGGGTGCGATGAGCCACTCTCAACCGCCGCTGCTTTTAGTAACAGTGAGCTTTTATCTTCACCGTTTAGCGCGACCACCTCGGTAACCTGCGGTTTCCCTTCGGTCAGCGTACCGGTTTTATCAAAGGCAATGGTGCGCACTGCGCCCAGACTTTCCAGCGCCGCGCCGCCTTTAATCAATGCGCCGCGGCGGGTGGCCGCTGCAAGGCCTGAGGTGATGGCCGCTGGCGTCGAGATCACCAGCGCACAAGGACAGCCAATCAGCAGCAGCGTCAGCCCTTTATAAATCCATGGCTGCCACTCAGCGCCGAATAACAGCGGTGGCACGACGGTAACCAGCAGCGCCAGCGCCATAATCGCCGGGGTGTAGTAGCGGCTAAAGCGGTCAAGGAAGCGTTCTATCGGCGCACGGCGCTCTTCGGCCTGTTCAATCAGATGCAGAATACGGTCGATAGCGCTTTCGCCGCTGCGTGAGACCACTTCCATCCGCACCTGGCGATCGACGCTGGTGCAGCCTGCGGCCACCGTTTCACCCTGCAAACGTTCAACCGGTACTGATTCACCGGTCAGCGCACTTTCATCAAAGCTGGCAAAGGCGGTGAGTAATCGGGCATCGGCGGGTAAACGGGCACCGGCGGCGACTTCGATCATATCGCCGGGGCGCAGATCATCGACAGCCACGCTTTCTCGTTGATCGCCTCGAAGACGCACCGCTTCGTCGGGTTTCAGCGCCATCAGTGCCGTCACGCCCTGTCTGGCACGACCGGCGGCAAAAGATTCCAGACGTTCGCCCAGTAAAAACAGCAGCAGCACCATCGCGGCTTCCGCGCTGGCACCGATAAACAGTGCGCCAATCGCCGCGACGGTCATCAGGGTTTCAATGGCAAAAGGGGTACCGCTGCGCATCAGTTGCAGCGCTTTACGGCCAACCGGCCAGATGCCCATCAGCGTGGTGGCGATAAAGGCGATGCGCCCGCTGGTTTCATCAACACTGCTCAGCAGCCAGCTGGCCAGCATCAGCAGGCTCAGTAAAAGGATGGTACGATTCTGCTGCCAGAAACTGAGTTCTGGCGCTTTTTCGCGTGTTTTCAGGCTAAATCCGGCCTGTTTAACCACCTGTTCGATCTTTTTACTGAGATCGGTGTTGCTGCTGACCACCAGTTTTTCGGTGGAAAACAGTACGCGTGCGCGGCTGACGCCATCGATCCGCTGTACCGCAGTTTCTATTTTCCGTGCGCAGCTGGGGCAATCCATACCGTTAATCAGCCAGCTGTAATTTTTGCCGCCAGCAGGCCTGTCGCCTTCGTCGTCGACCTCTTCACCCGAACCGCAGCCGCTGTCATGGCAGCAGGCGGCTTCACTGGTGGTGGCGGACAGGGCAGTAATTTTCTGGATAACCGGGCGTGACGCAGTGGCGCAGGCCGGTTTGTTTGCAGCGTGGCGCTGGCCACAGCCGCAGGACGTGTGCTGATGCATAAAGCCTCCCGAAGAGTCAGACAGCGGGCGAAGCTACCCGACTGTCCGAATATTCTACACTCTGGAGTCAACTCCAGAGTCAAGGATTGAGCGCTGAGTATTTCTCAACGGCAGGCGATTGCTGGCTTACAGATACAGTGAACGCACAATCATAAAGTGGCCCGCAAAGTAGCAGGCGGCAATAATTGCCCGATCGGCGCTGAAACGGCGGCGAAAATGGCTGATAAACCAGACGCTACTCGCCAGTAGCAGGAAGATGGCGCCGACCAGCAGCGAGAAGCTGTAATCATCAGGGCGGAAGTAGTACTGCTCTGCGCTCAGCCATACCATTACCAGCGTCATGCCGATAAAAGTACACACTGGCCAGCGCAACTCTTCCAGCCGCGTCCACAAAATAGCAATCAGCACGACACCCATTAACAGCATGACCAGCGGTATCGGCCAGAAGAAACTCAGCGTCATATGCCCGGCAAAGCTGATGGTGTACAACAGGTGAGAGAGGAAAAACGCGCCGATAGCGTACAGCATGCGCTGTTGCGGCAGTAGCGTCAGGGTGTCGCCGACCAGCGTTGCCAGCAGGCCGAGCAGAATCAGATAATCAGTGGTCTTCAGCACTGGCGCTTGCCATGCCCAGGCAAGCAACAGCAGCATTGTAACCGGCTTAAATACCCAGCGTTGCCACTGTGGGCCACGATACGAAGCATCAACATACAGCCAGCCCGAAAAAAGCACGGCTAAAAAGGACCAAAGCATAAATTTATTCCTTTTTTTGTGGACTTACGTCCTTCAATAATGAGTGTTCATTTCCCGTAATGTCGATCTCAGTTTAGGTTACACGCTCTGAATGTGACAATGACAGCGATCTGGTTGTATGCTTTTGCCGGGTAAAATGTTTTCAACCGCATACCTGAGGAGCACGAGAAAAAACATGGGCAAGCCACCGCTACTCTTTTTCATCGTCCTGGCGATGATTGCCATTCTTGCTACCCGCCAGTTTATTAAGCAGCGGCGTGAAGTGGCAGTCAATGATGCCTCACCATTACGGATGATACCGGTTGAAGTGAAAACGAAACGTGAATTTCCGGCATCAAATCGCCGCTCACGTCAGCGGGAAGTGATCCCGGTTGAAGAGATGCGCTATGAAGCCTGGTTTCATCCGCTGAACGGCGCGGGCGATTTTAAGCTGGTGCTGACGGCTAATGATTATCATCAGATTGATAAAGGCGTGAAGGGACAGTTGCAGGTGAAAGGCTCGCGTTTTGTCAGTTTTAGCCCGGCAATGCAGTAACTGCGCTGCGGCAAAGGGCGGCGAGCGCGCCGCCCGGTAATCAATTTATCTTACTGTTTTGGATAATGTTTTTTCTGCCACGCCAGCAGTTCAAACACGCCAAAAAAGAAAATTTTCGTCTGCGTCCACTTGCTCAGTTTTGGCCCTTCCTTTGGCTGAGTAGCGCGCAGCAGCACCAGCTGTAATCCGTGCATCACCACCATAAAAAACAGTGCGATATCAACAAAGTACTTTAATGGTTTGGGAAACGGCTGCACCACATTCAATAGCAGAAACGCCCAAACGCACAGCATCAGTAAACGTCCCAGATTAAGCCACATCATCATTCTCCTTGTTGATGGTCTGACGCACATAGAGTCGGTAAGCTACCTGGCCGGCGATTTTCTCGCGGTGCAACTGCCAGTTTACCGGCACCGGCGGCATACCGTTTTCCACTTCACTTTCAACATAAATCAGTGCGCCATCGGCCAGCCAGCCCTGGCTTTCCAGTAAGCTGAGGGTTTGCTCCAGCAGCCCTTTGCGGAATGGCGGGTCGATAAACACCAGATTGTGTGGCTCGCCAGCCTGTGCCAGCCAGCTCAGGGTGTTGGTGTTGATCACCCGGCCATTGGCGGCACCCAGCGTAGCGAGATTTTTTTCCAGCTGTTGCGCGACCGGGCGTTCCAGCTCTAATAAAGTAGCAGATGCGGCGTGACGCGACAGTGCCTCCAGCCCCAGCGCGCCGCTACCGGCGAAGCAGTCGAGACAGCGCGCCTGCTGAATATCCGGCGCCAGCCAGTTAAACAGCGTTTCGCGTACCCGATCGGTGGTTGGGCGCAAGCCTGCGCTGTCCGGCACCGGCAGCTTTCGGCCACGCCATTGCCCGCCGATAATACGAATCTGTCCGGCGGCATTGCTGCGGGGTTTTTTATTCATCTTGCTCACAACTCGTCATAATTTGTTGCGTAGTTTAACGGGCTAATTGGGCTGTGGAAACGTTAAAAAGGGTGCTGGTGTTGCGCTGCATGGAAAGTGTTAGACTAAGAGATTCATTATCAGATTATTTCTCATAACCCAGGGCGCGCAGTCGACCGGGTTTTAGCCATCGAGGAGTGTGGTTGCACAATGGCAAAAGATAAAAAACGTGGCTTTTTTTCCTGGCTGGGCTTTGGGCGTGATGAGCAGTCTTCACCGCAGGAAGAACAAAAAGAGACGTTAAAAGAACAACAGCCTGATGCTGAAAATGCATCGGATGCCGCAACGCTCCCACCGTCTGACGCTGACGCGCAAACCCCTGAGCAATTAGCTGAAGAGATTGTCGCCGTTACCGAAACGGTCGCTGAAGAAGAGCGCGCTGCGCCAGAGGCTGCTGAGCAAACGCCGCCGGTTGCGCCAGTCATCGAAGAAGAAACGACGCCGACTGAACTGTCGCCGGTTGCTGAAGAGTGGCTGCCGGAAGATGCGCCAGTTGAGCCTGTGCAGGTTGCAGAGCCAGTGGTTGAGGCCGAGCCGGAAGAGGTTACTGAGCCAGAGCCAGTGCTAATCTCTGAGCCAGAACCAGAACCAGAACCAGAGCCAGAGCCAGAGCCAGAATTAATCCCTGAGCCGGTGGCCGTTGTCGAGCCGCAGCGGGTCGAGGCTGAACAACCAGCAGCAGAAGAGGCTGAGGTCATCCCGGCGCTGGTTGAACAGCAGCGTCCGACCAAAGAAGGTTTCTTTGCCCGACTGAAACGCAGCCTGGTTAAAACGCGGCAGAATCTGGGTTCAGGATTTATCGGATTGTTCCGCGGCAAAAAGATCGACGACGATCTGTTTGAAGAGCTGGAAGAGCAGTTACTGATTGCCGATGTCGGTGTGGATACCACGCGTCGCATCATTACCAATCTGACTCAGCAAGCGAATCGTAAACAGCTGCGTGATGCAGAAGCACTTTACGGCTTGCTGAAAACCGAAATGTCGCAGATTCTGGCTAAAGTGGAAGCGCCGCTGGATGTCAGTGGCAAAACGCCGTTTGTCATCCTGATGGTCGGGGTTAACGGTGTCGGTAAAACCACCACTATCGGTAAGCTGGCTCGTCAGTATCAGGCGGAAGGTAAATCGGTGATGCTGGCGGCAGGTGATACCTTCCGTGCTGCTGCGGTTGAGCAGTTACAGGTCTGGGGCCAGCGTAACAGCATTCCGGTCATTGCCCAGCAAACCGGGGCCGATTCTGCATCGGTGATTTTCGATGCTATTCAGGCGGCGAAAGCACGTGGCGCAGATGTACTGATTGCTGATACCGCAGGTCGTTTGCAGAACAAAGCGCACCTGATGGAAGAGCTGAAAAAGATCACCCGTGTAATGAAGAAGCTTGATGGCGATGCGCCACATGAAGTGATGCTGACCATTGACGCCAGCACCGGCCAGAATGCCATCAGCCAGACTAAGCTGTTCCATGAAGCGGTGGGGCTGACCGGAATTACGCTGACGAAACTGGATGGCACCGCGAAAGGTGGGGTGATTTTCTCGGTAGCAGATCAGTTTAGTATTCCGATTCGTTACATTGGTGTTGGTGAAGGTATCGAAGATTTGCGGCCATTTAAGGCCGACGATTTTATTGAGGCACTGTTTGCCCGAGAGGACTAATTAGGATGATTCGCTTTGAAGAGGTCAGTAAGGCTTATCTCGGCGGTCGGCAAGCGCTTCAGGGAGTAGATTTTCATCTGCGCCCTGGAGAGATGTCGTTTCTGACCGGACACTCCGGGGCAGGGAAAAGTACCTTGCTGAAGCTGATTTGTGGCATTGAACGACCAAGCGCCGGACAGATCTGGTTTGGCGGGCATGATATTAGCCGCCTGAAAAGCCGTGAAGTACCGTTCCTGCGTCGTCAGATTGGCATGATTTTTCAGGACCACCATCTGTTGATGGACCGTTCGGTGTACGACAATGTGGCAATTCCGCTGATTATTGCCGGTGCCAGCGGTGAAGATATCCGTCGCCGCGTCTCGGCCGCGCTGGATAAAGTCGGCCTGCTCGACAAAGCGAAGAGTTTCCCGATTCAACTCTCCGGCGGTGAGCAGCAGCGCGTCGGCATCGCCCGTGCGGTGGTGAACAAACCTGCGGTACTTCTGGCCGATGAACCGACTGGTAACCTCGATGATGCATTGTCGGAGGATATTCTGCGTCTGTTCGAGGAGTTTAACCGCGTTGGCGTGACCGTACTGATGGCTACCCACGATATGGGGCTGATTGCACGCCGCAATTACCGCGTGATGTCACTGAATCAGGGACGTATGTACGGAGGCCATGATGGTGAATAAACGTATCAAGCGCGCCCCGGCACCGAAGGCGAAACAGCCATCGAAAAGCAAAGCGCTGAAGGGCGGCTGGCAGGAGCAGTGGCGTTATGCGCTGCACGGCTCGCTGTCGGATATGTGGCGTCAGCCGCTGGCAACGCTGCTAACCGTGATGGTAATTGCCATCTCGCTGACGCTGCCAAGCGTCTGTTATATGGTGTGGAAAAACGTCAGTCAGGCTGCCGACCAGTGGTATCCGGCACCACAACTGACGGTATATCTCAGCAAAACGCTGGATGACAGCGCGGCCGAGAATGTTGTCGCAAAGCTGAAGCAAGAAGACGGTGTCGATAAAGTGAATTACCTGTCGCGAGAAGAAGCGATGGGTGAGTTCCGCAACTGGTCTGGCTTTAGCGGCGCGCTGGATATGCTGGAGCAGAATCCGCTACCGGCGGTAGCCATCATTACGCCGAAACTGAATTTCCAGAGTTCTGACACCATGCAAACCCTGCGCGATCGGGTGGCGGCGGTTGAGGGAGTGGATGAGGTGCGGATGGATGACAGCTGGTTTGCCCGGCTGGCGGCTCTGACCGGGCTGGTTGGTCAGGTGGCGGCGATGATCGGCATTTTGATGATTGCCGCAGTATTCCTGGTGATTGGTAACAGCGTGCGGCTGAGTATTTTTTCCCGCCGCGACACCATTAACGTGCAGAAGCTGATTGGTGCAACCGATGGCTTTATCCTGCGTCCGTTCTTATATGGCGGTGCGCTGTTAGGTTTCGCCGGTGCGCTGTTGTCACTGGTGCTGTCTGAAGTGCTGGTGTTACGGCTGGAATCGGTGGTGACGCAGGTGGCATCAGTATTCGGCACCACCTTCACCCTGAGCGGTTTATCCTGGGATGAGAGCCTGCTGTTACTGCTGATAGCCGCGATGATTGGCTGGATAGCAGCATGGCTGGCGACGGTGCAGCATTTACGTCGATTTACGCCGCAGTAACCCACAGTAACTTTTTTCTGCTATAATATTCCTCTGCTGCAAGAGTTTGTGCCGCAGAGGAAGTGCTCCTCTTTCGTTCCTTCTGCGTCACCTAAGCCAACTTCACAGCTCACTGCTTTGTGTGTAAAATATACACAGTAAAATTGAACTTGTGGATAACTCTGCCGTCAAAACCAGCACGGATTGCTTTCGATTTCTGCTGGTAATTCAAGTAGTGTAATGATGGCGCGAAGGAATCGCGTGGCAATATGGCAATTTTAATTGAGAGGGTTTGAATGACCAAAGAAATGCAAACTTTAGCTATCGCACCTTTAGGTAACCTGGAATCCTATATTCGGGCTGCCAACGTCTGGCCGATGCTGTCGGCAGAAGAAGAGAAGGCGCTGGCTGAACGGCTGCATTACCAGGGCGATCTGGATGCGGCTAAAACGCTGATCCTGTCTCACCTACGCTTTGTTGTTCATGTCGCTCGTAATTACTCTGGTTACGGCTTGCCGCAGGCGGATCTGATTCAGGAAGGTAATATCGGCCTGATGAAAGCTGTGCGTCGCTTCAATCCTGAAGTGGGCGTGCGCCTGGTTTCCTTTGCCGTGCACTGGATTAAAGCCGAGATTCACGAATACGTACTGCGCAACTGGCGTATCGTTAAAGTCGCTACCACTAAAGCACAGCGTAAGCTGTTCTTTAACCTGCGTAAAACCAAGCAGCGTCTGGGCTGGTTTAACCAGGATGAAGTGGAAATGGTGGCGCGCGAGCTGGGTGTCAGCAGTAAAGACGTACGTGAAATGGAATCGCGTATGGCAGCGCAGGATATGACCTTTGATCTGTCGTCGGATGATGAATCCAGCGAAGGCAAATCCATGGCGCCGGTGCTTTATCTGCAGGATAAAACCTCTGACTTTGCCGATGGCATCGAAGAGGATAACTGGGAAAACCACGCTGCCGACAAGCTGAGTGACGCGATGCAGGGGCTGGATGAACGCAGCCAGCATATTATCCGCGCTCGCTGGCTGGACGACGATAACAAAACCACGCTGCAGGAGCTGGCCGATCAATACGGCGTCTCTGCAGAGCGTGTTCGTCAGCTGGAAAAGAATGCGATGAAAAAATTGCGCATGGCGATTGAAGCCTGATGCGTTAAGCCGCTTACCCAGCCAAAAAAGCCCCGCTGTGTCTCACGCGGGGCTTTTTTTATGCCGCATGACAACTGAGCGACGTCAATAAGCAAACAGACAGTGTTACCCCGGCATCACGCTTTTCGTCCAGCCGGTAGCTTCAGGCTGGAAACCGGATGCCTGCATAAATGCCGTAATCACCTGCGGTTTTTCACTGCCGTCATTGGCTATCCACCAGTGGTCAATCGACGGATTCTGCACCAGCGTCTCAGCCAGTAAATAGTGGCCGACGCCACGACGGCGGGTGACTTCTCTCACCTGTAAATCAAAAAGTTTGCCCTCTGCTCCGGTAATCTCAAGACGCAGCGCGCCCAGCAGCCGATCGTTAAAGCGTGCGGCATACAGCTGATGCTGGTCATTCAGCTGTTTTTCTAAAGCGGCGATATCTTTTTCCGGCCACACTTTGCTCAGATCCTGTCGGTCCTGCGCGCTGAGTTGTTGCAGCCGTATAATAGTCAGTTTCATTCATCTCACCCGAAATGCTGGCAAAGGCATATTGTAGCGAATTTGTGCAGCGCGGGGCGCGTAACTTTTCTCATGCCAAAACGATGCTATCTGTTTTTTATCTGGCTTATTATCCGAGCAAAAAATCAACAAGTGACTATATTGACAGCATAACGCGCTGGTAAATTGCTGATTATGCCACCGAAAGCTCCAGGTAATTATGCTGCTGACCCCGTGAGTTTCGACAGATGTCAGTTGATTTACAGAATAAAATTCCTGTTTAATAAACTGAAAAATAAAGCCTTATTACAAGAAAAAGCCGATTTTTAAGATAACTTGTTATTAGCTAACGAGTTTTCTACATAAATCAGGCAAAAAAATAACTGCAATCACACAACAGACCAAACAGATGGGGAAGTCCGGATGAAAATCAGTAAAGGTAGCGCGTTTCTGGCGGGTTGCGTTGCGCTGGCGATGAGCCACGCGGCAATGGCAAAAGACATTAAAATTGCCATCGTTGGGGCGATGTCGGGTCCTGTTGCGCAGTATGGCGATATGGAATTTACCGGCGCCAAACAGGCAATTGCTGACATCAACGCCAAAGGCGGCGTCAATGGCAACAAACTGGTCGGCGTGGAATACGACGATGCCTGTGATCCGAAACAAGCGGTAGCGGTGGCAAACAAAGTGATTACCGATGGCATCCGTTACGTTATTGGTCATCTGTGCTCTTCCTCAACTCAGCCGGCTTCTGATATCTATGAAGATGAAGGCATCATCATGATCACGCCAGCGGCAACCAATGCCGATCTGACCACCCGTGGTTATAAAATGATTATGCGTACCACCGGTCTGGACTCCGATCAGGGCCCTACCGCGGCGAAATATATTCTTGATGAAATTAAACCGCAGCGTATTGCCGTGGTGCATGACAAGCAGCAGTACGGTGAAGGTCTGGCGCGTTCAGTGCAGGACAGCCTGAAAAAATCTGGCGGCAATGTGGTGCTGTTCCAGGGCGTAACAGCCGGTGATAAAGATTTCTCTACGCTGGTGGCACGCCTGAAGAAAGAGAATATCGATTTCGTTTACTTCGGTGGTTACTACCCGGAAATGGGGCAAATTCTGCGTCAGGCGCGTGCCGCCGGGCTGAAAACTCAGTTTATGGGGCCGGAAGGCGTTGGTAACTCTTCGCTGTCCAATATCGCCGGTGCCGCTTCAGAAGGCATGCTGGTGACGCTGCCGAAGCGTTATGACCAGGTTCCTGCCAACCAGCCGATTGTGGATGCGCTGAAAGCGAAGAAACTGGATCCAACCGGGCCGTTTGTCTGGACTACCTACGCCGCGCTGCAATCGCTGACCACCGGTATGGAGCGCAGCAAGAGTGAAGAGCCAGAAGATATCGTGAAAAACCTGAAAGAAGGCCAGCCGGTTCCGACCGTGATGGGCGATCTGAGCTGGGATGCAAAAGGTGACCTGAAAGGCTTTGAGTTCGGCGTGTTTAAATGGCACGCAGACGGCACCTCGACAGCGGTGAAGTAAGGCCAGGCGATTTTCTCTGCGGCCAGTTGGCCTGCAATAATAACGCCTGGTTACTAAACCGGGCGTTTTTTGTACCTTCCGGCAACGGGCGGATGAGTAAGGTAATAAGGTATGTCCGAGCAGTTTCTCTATTTTCTGCAGCAAATGTTCAACGGCGTGACGTTGGGCAGCACCTATGCGCTGATCGCCATTGGTTACACCATGGTGTACGGCATTATTGGCATGATCAACTTTGCCCACGGCGAAGTGTATATGATCGGTAGTTATGTCTCTTTTATCGTGATTGCTGCCCTGATGATGATGGGCATTGACGTTGGCTGGATGCTGATTGCCGGTGGCTTCATCATGGCGATTGTGATTGCCAGCGCCTACGGCTGGAGTATCGAACGTGTGGCCTACCGCCCGGTGCGATCCTCCAAGCGTTTGATCGCGCTGATCTCCGCCATCGGGATGTCGATCTTCCTGCAAAACTACGTCAGCCTGACGCAAGGCTCGCGTGATCTCGCGCTGCCGAGCCTGGTAACCGGGCAGTGGACGCTGGGTGAAAGCAATGGTTTTGCCGCGACCATCTCCACCATGCAGATCGTTATCTGGTCGGTGACATTCCTCGCGATGCTGGCGCTGACGCTGTTTATCCGCTATTCCCGCATGGGGCGCGCCTGCCGTGCCTGTGCTGAAGATCTGAAAATGGCCAGCCTGCTGGGCATTAATACCGACCGTGTTATCTCGCTGACCTTTGTTATTGGTGCGGCGATGGCGGCGGTGGCTGGCGTATTGCTGGGCCAGTTCTACGGCGTGATTAACCCTTACATCGGTTTTATGGCCGGGATGAAAGCCTTTACCGCCGCGGTTCTTGGCGGCATCGGCAGCATTCCTGGTGCGATGATCGGCGGCCTGATCCTGGGCATTGCTGAAGCGCTGACCTCCGCTTATCTCAGCACGGAATATAAAGATGTGGTCTCCTTCGCGCTACTGATCGTGGTATTGCTGGTAATGCCTACCGGAATCCTTGGGCGTCCGGAGGTAGAAAAAGTATGAAACAGCTTAATCTGATTAACGCCATCGTGTCGGCGTTAATGCTGCTGATTCTGGCCTCTTTCTTTATGGGGATGCGTCTGAACCTCGACGGCACGCAGCTGGTGGTGAATAACGCCGGTAGCGTGCGCTGGAACTGGATCGCCATCGGCTGTGCGGTGGTATTTTTCTTCCAGTTATTGCGGCCGATGTTCCAGAGCGGGCTGAAAAAGATCTCCGGCCCGTCGTTTGTGTTACCGAGCTTTGATGGCTCCACGACCCGGCAGAAACTGCTGGTAGTGGCGCTGATAATCGCGGCGGTAGTCTGGCCGTTTGTCGTTTCACGCGGCACGGTGGATATCGCTACCCTGACGCTAATCTACGTAATGCTGGGTCTCGGTCTAAACGTGGTGGTGGGTTTGTCCGGCCTGCTGGTGCTTGGCTACGGCGGTTTCTACGCGATTGGCGCCTATACGTTTGCGTTGCTGAATCAATACTACGGTCTGGGTTTCTGGCAATGCCTGCCGCTGGCGGGGCTGGTTTCGGCGATGTTTGGCCTGCTGCTGGGCTTTCCGGTCTTGCGTTTGCGCGGCGACTACCTGGCGATTGTCACCCTCGGCTTCGGCGAAATCGTGCGTATTCTGCTGCTGAATAACACCGAAATCACCGGTGGGCCGAATGGCATCAGTCAGATTCCGAAACCGACCTTCTTTGGCCTTGAGTTTAACCGCAGCGTGCGTGACGGTGGCTGGGATACTTTCCATAATTTCTTTGGTCTGAAATACGATCCGAGCGACCGCATTATTTTCCTCTATCTGGTGGCAATACTGCTGGTAGTGCTGACGCTGTTTATTATTAATCGCTTACTGCGTATGCCGCTGGGTCGCGCATGGGAAGCGCTGCGTGAAGATGAAATTGCCTGCCGCTCGCTGGGCTTAAGCCCGCGTCGTATCAAGCTGACCGCTTTCACTATCAGTGCGGCCTTTGCCGGTTTTGCCGGTACGCTGTTTGCCGCGCGCCAGGGGTTTGTCAGCCCGGAATCCTTTACCTTTGCCGAGTCGGCGTTTGTGCTGGCGATTGTGGTATTGGGCGGTATGGGTTCGCAGTTTGCGGTGATCCTTGCGGCAATTCTTCTGGTCGTTTCACGCGAGTTGATGCGTGATCTGAATGAATACAGCATGTTAGTGCTGGGTGGCTTAATGGTGCTGATGATGATCTGGCGTCCGCAAGGATTATTGCCGATGCAGCGCCCGCAGTTGAAGTTAAAGCGTGACGGGAAAGGAGAGCAGGCATGAGCCAGCCTTTGTTAGCAGTAGATGGCCTGATGATGCGCTTTGGCGGCCTGCTGGCGGTCAACAATGTAAAGCTTGAGCTGCACCCGCAAGAGATTGTTTCGCTGATTGGCCCGAACGGTGCCGGTAAAACCACGGTGTTTAACTGCCTGACCGGTTTTTATCGTCCGACCGGCGGCACCATCAAGCTGCGCGATCAGCATCTTGAAGGATTGCCGGGGCAGAAAATTGCCCGTATGGGCATCGTGCGGACTTTCCAGCACGTTCGCTTGTTCCGTGAAATGACGGTGATTGAAAATCTGCTGGTGGCTCAGCATCAGCACCTGAAAAGCGGCGTCTTTGCCGGCTTGCTGAAAACACCGGCCTTTCGTCACAGCGAAAGTGAAGCGCTGGATCGCGCCGCCAACTGGCTGGAACGAGTGGGATTACTGGAAATGGCGAACCGCCAGGCGGGGAATCTGGCTTACGGCCAGCAGCGTCGGCTGGAAATTGCCCGCTGCATGGTGACACGCCCTGAGATCCTGATGCTGGATGAACCGGCGGCGGGGCTGAATCCGCGTGAAACTCATGAGCTGGATGAGCTGATTGCCGAACTGCGTGGTCAGCATCAGGTCTCAATTCTGTTAATTGAACACGATATGAAGCTGGTGATGGGAATTTCCGACCGTATTTACGTAGTGAATCAGGGAACGCCGCTGGCGAATGGCAAGCCGGAAGAGATCCGCAATAACCCGGATGTTATCCGCGCATATTTAGGTGAGGCGTAAAATGGCGAACCCGATCTTAACACTTGATAACGTCAGTGCGCATTACGGCAAAATTCAGGCGCTGCACGGGGTCAGTCTGCATATTAATCAGGGGGAAATTGTTACCCTGATCGGTGCCAACGGCGCGGGCAAGACTACGCTGCTTGGCACGCTGTGCGGCGAACCGCGCGCCACGCAGGGTTCGATCACCTTTGACGGTAAAATCATTACCGACTGGCAAACCGCGCGCATTATGCGTGAAGCCATTGCGATTGTGCCGGAAGGCCGTCGGGTGTTTTCCCGTATGACGGTGGATGAGAATCTGGCGATGGGCGGATTTTTTGCTGAGCGGCAGCAATATCAGCAGCGCATTCAACGGGTTTACGAACTGTTTCCACGCTTACTCGAGCGCCGTGTGCAGCGGGCAGGCACTATGTCCGGTGGCGAACAGCAGATGCTGGCGATTGGCCGTGCGTTGATGAGCCAGCCGCGTTTACTGCTGCTGGATGAGCCGTCGCTGGGTCTGGCGCCGATTATCATTCAGCAGATTTTCGATACCATTGAGCAGCTGCGTAGGGAAGGGATGACCATCTTCCTGGTCGAACAAAACGCCAATCAGGCGCTGAAGCTGGCCGACCGTGGCTACGTGCTGGAAAACGGCCATGTGGTACTGGAAGACAGTGGCGAAGCGCTATTGGCCAACGAAGCGGTACGCAGCGCCTATCTCGGCGGATAACCGCGGCGTTCTCATCCCCAGCGCCACGGATTGGCACACTGCATCCCCTCTGAACGGGAGTCGAAAATGGCTCCCGTTCAGAAATTACAGGCTATTTTTTCTGGTTATTCCGTCACTCTCCCGTCACATTTCCGTCACAACACGGTTATCTCACTGTCATTTTTCCATGTCATGTTACTTCCCGAACATAAGATGCGTGAAATCGCGCGTAACAATCATGTTATGGGAAACTGATATGCCATCCTTCACATTTCGTCGTACTGCACTGAGCATCGTGCTGGGTTTCGCTTTCACCGGCAACGCGCTGGCCGCAACCGAAATCCCATTCTGGCACTCCATGGAAGGCGAGTTAGGGAAAGAGGTTGATTCACTGGCTCAGCGCTTCAACCAGGCGCACCCTGATTATAAAATTGTTCCGGTTTACAAAGGCAACTACGAACAGAGTCTTGCCGCCGGCATTGCTGCGGTACGCACTGGCCGCGCACCGGCTATTTTGCAGGTGTATGAAGTCGGCACGGCCACCATGATGTCGTCAAAAGCCATCAAGCCAGTGAACGAAGTGTTTAAAGATGCAGGCATCAGTTTCGATGAGTCACAGTTTGTGCCAACGGTAGCCGGTTACTATACCGATGCTAAAAGCGGCAAACTGCTTTCCCAGCCGTTTAACAGCTCTACCCCGGTGCTGTATTACAACAAAGACGCCTTTAAGAAAGCCGGGCTGGACCCGGAGCAGCCACCGAAAACCTGGCAGGATCTGGCCGCTTACAGCGCCAAATTGCGTGAAGCAGGGATGAAATGTGGTTATGCCAGCGGCTGGCAGGGCTGGATTCAGATCGAAAACTTCAGCGCCTGGCACGCACTGCCGGTCGCGACACAGAACAACGGCTTTAGCGGCACCGATGCGGTGCTGGAATTTAACAAGCCGGTGCAGGTGCGCCATATCCAGCTACTGGAGGATATGAATAAGAAGGGAACCTTCACCTACTTTGGCCGCAAGGATGAGTCGACCGAGAAGTTCTATAACGGTGACTGTGCGATTACTACCGCCTCTTCCGGTTCACTGGCCGATATTCGCCACTACGCCAAATTTAACTATGGCGTCGGCATGATGCCTTACGATGCGACAGTCCCTGACGCACCACAGAACGCCATTATTGGCGGAGCCAGCCTGTGGGTAATGAACGGCAAAGATGCGGACACTTACAAAGGCGTCGCGGAATTTATGCAGTTCCTCGCCAAGCCGGAAATTGCTGCGGAATGGCATCAGAAAACCGGCTATCTGCCAATTACCACCGCAGCCTATGAGCTGACGCGTAAGCAGGGCTTCTACGATAAAAACCCAGGGGCAGATATCGCCACGCGCCAGATGCTGAATAAGCCACCGTTGCCGTTCACCAAAGGGATGCGTCTGGGCAATATGCCGCAGATTCGTACCATTGTTGATGAAGAGCTGGAAGGCGTCTGGACCGGTAAAAAAACGCCGCAGGCAGCACTGGATACCGCCGTTCAGCGTGGCAACCTGTTGCTGCGTCGCTTTGAGCAGCAGACCAAATAACCTTAGGGGCGGCGTCCTCGCCGCCCGAAATCCTTTCTGATCCCCGAGCTAAACTATGTCCTCAGTCCGCCCCGGTTTTCGCACCAACTGGCTACCCTATCTGTTGGTACTGCCACAGCTGCTGATCACCGCCATCTTCTTTATCTGGCCTGCCGGAGAAGCGCTGTGGTATTCGGTGCAAAACGTCGATCCGTTTGGCATGTCCAGCCAGTTTGTCGGGCTGGAAAACTTTAGCCGACTGTTTGACGATGAATATTATCTGGCCTCGTTCTGGACCACGCTGATTTTCAGCGGGCTGGTGACCGGTTTTGGCCTGCTGATATCGCTATTTTTCGCTGCGCTGATGGATTATGTGCTGCGAATGAAGGGCTTCTACCAGACGCTAATGCTGCTGCCATATGCAGTGGCCCCCGCTATTGCCGCCGTACTGTGGATGTTTCTGTTTAACCCTGGTCTTGGGCTGATAACCCACTTTCTCGGCCTGCTGGGTTACAACTGGAACCATGCGCAGAACAGCGGCCAGGCGATGTTCCTGGTGGTGCTGGCCTCGGTCTGGCAGCAGATTAGCTATAACTTTCTGTTTTTCTTCGCCGCGCTACAATCGATTCCGCGCTCGCTGATTGAAGCGGCGGCGATTGATGGTGCTGGCCCGGTGCGCCGCTTCTTTTACCTGTCGTTGCCGCTGATCGCCCCGGTGAGTTTCTTCCTGCTGGTGGTCAATCTGGTTTACGCCTTCTTTGATACTTTCCCGATCATTGATGCCGCGACCGGCGGTGGGCCGATGCAATCGACCACTACCCTGATCTATAAAATTTATCGCGAAGGTTTTGCCGGGCTTGACCTCTCTTCCTCGGCCGCTCAGTCCGTAGTGCTGATGCTGTTAGTGATTTGCCTGACGGTGATTCAGTTCCGCTATGTCGAACGTAAGGTGCGCTACCAATGATTGAAAATCGACGCGGGCTGACGATTTTCAGCCATATCATGCTGGTTTTCGGCATTCTGACCATTCTGTTTCCGCTGTATGTGGCGTTTGTCACCGCCACGCTGGATAACGTGCAGGTTTATCAGGTGCCGATGACGCTGATTCCCGGCACCCATTTATGGGAAAACATCCGCACGATCTGGCAGGACGGCGTCAGCAGTAACAGTGCGCCCATCGGCATCCTGTTGCTGAACAGCACCATTATGGCGCTGGGGATTACCGTCGGAAAAATCAGCGTCTCGATGCTCTCAGCCTTTGCGTTGGTGTGGTTTCGCTTTCCGCTGCGTAACCTCTGTTTCTGGCTGATTTTTATCACTCTGATGCTGCCGGTTGAAGTGCGCATTTTCCCGACGGTGGAAGTGATCGCCAATCTGCATCTGCTGGACAGTTACACCGGCCTGACGTTACCGCTGATGGCTTCCGCCACGGCGACCTTCCTGTTCCGCCAGTTCTTTATGTCGTTACCGGACGAACTGATTGAGGCAGCGCGAATTGATGGTGCCAGCCCGATGCGCTTCTTCTGGGACATTGTGCTGCCGCTGTCGAAAACCAATCTTGCGGCGCTGTTTGTCATCACCTTTATTTACGGCTGGAATCAGTATCTCTGGCCGATTCTGATCACCAGTGACAGCAGCATGGGCACGGCGGTAGCCGGCATCAGAACCATGATTTCCAGTGGGGACGGATCGACGCAGTGGAATCTGGTAATGGCAGCAATGTTAATGACGTTAATTCCACCGGTGGTGGTGGTAATGGTAATGCAGCGCGCCTTTGTGCGTGGTCTGGTTGAGAGTGAGAAATAGCAGATGGCAGGCGTAAAACTTCAGGCGGTGACCAAATCTTACGATGGCAAAAATGCGGTGATCAAACCGCTGGATGTCACGGTAAACGACGGCGAATTTATGGTGATGGTCGGGCCATCCGGCTGCGGTAAATCGACGTTACTGCGCATGGTTGCCGGGCTGGAGCGCGTAAGCTCCGGCGATATTTATATTGATACCCAGCGCGTCACCGATTTGGAGCCGAAAGATCGCGGCATTGCGATGGTGTTTCAGAACTACGCGCTTTATCCGCATATGACGGTGGAAGAGAATATTGCCTGGGGCCTGAAAATTCGTGGGATGGGCAAAGAGCAGATTCGCCTGCGGGTACTGGAAGCGGCGCGCAGCCTCGAACTGGATGCGCTGTTGCAACGTCGCCCGCGTGAACTTTCCGGCGGCCAGCGCCAGCGTGTGGCAATGGGGCGTGCGATTGTACGCGAACCGGCAGTGTTCTTGTTTGATGAACCGCTGTCTAACCTCGATGCACGGCTGCGCGTGCAGATGCGCCTCGAATTGCAACAGCTGCACCGTCGCCTGAATACCACCAGTTTATATGTCACGCACGATCAGGTGGAAGCGATGACGCTGGCGCAGCGGGTGATGGTGATGAATAAGGGCGTGCTTGAGCAGCTCGGCACCCCGGTTGAAGTCTATGAGCGGCCGGCAACGCGTTTTGTCGCCAGCTTTATTGGTGCGCCATCAATGAACCTGCTGGAAGGCGCCATCAGTAGAGAAGGCACGCGTTTTGAACTGTCGCCGGGTTTTGCTTTGCCGCTGACCAGTAGCCGACCTAAATGGGCTAACCGATCCTTGACGCTGGGCGTGCGCCCGGAGCATATTCAGCTGTCGACGCCAGAAGATGGTGGAATTCCACTGGTGGTTGAGACGCTGGAGATGCTGGGAGCCGACAACCTGGCGCACGGTAAATGGGGCGGCAACAATGTCGTCGTACGGTTGTCACATACTGAACGACCGGCGATGGGAGAGACCCTGTGGCTGCATCTGCCGGCTAACGCGCTACACTTTTTCGATTCGACTACGGGAATGCGTCTGGAATGATAACTACAGCATGGCCTTATCCGACGATCGTTGCCCATCGTGGCGGCGGCAAGCTGGCACCGGAAAATACCCTGGCAGCGATTGATGTCGGTGCGAAATATGGCCATACCATGATTGAATTTGATGCCAAACTGTCGGGCGATCGGCAGATTTTCCTGCTGCATGACGACACGCTGGACCGCACCAGTAACGGTTGGGGCGTTGCTGGCGAGCTGCCGTGGGAAAAGTTACAGCAGCTGGATGCCGGCAGCTGGTTCAGCAGCCAGTTTCAGCATGAAGCGCTGCCGCTGCTGAGTGAAGTGGCGCAGCGCTGTCAGCAGCATGGCATGATGGCGAATATCGAGATCAAACCGACGCGCGGCACCGAACGCGAAACCGGTCAGGCCGTGGCGCTGGCGGCACGCGAACTGTGGCAAGGGCAAACCGCGCCATTGCTGTCGTCATTCTCGTATCAGGCGCTGGAAGCAGCGATGCAGGCGGCCCCTGAGCTGCCACGCGGTTTATTGCTGGATGACTGGGAGGAGAACTGGCAGCAGATGACTACCGCACTGGCCTGCACCTCGATTCATCTGAATTATAAATTACTTAACCCGGAGCGCACTGCGGCGCTGAAAGCCGCCGGATTGCGTATTCTGGTGTATACCGTGAATCAGCCGCAACGCGCACGCGAGCTGCTGAGCTGGGGTGTCGATGCCATCTGTACCGATCGCATCGACACCATCGGGCCGCACTTCGTTTAAGGCGTCTGCTTAGTATTATTGCCCGGCTGCGACTGAATCACACGCTGCTGGGCACTGTTGCGCTGCTCCTGCATTTTACGCTGGGTATCCTGAGTCTGACGCTGTTGATCCAGTCTCAGCTTCTGCTGTTGCTGCTGTTGCTGGCTTTGCATCTGCTGCTGCATCCGCTGTTGACTCGGGTTATAACCCGGCTGGGCAGGATTGTTATTGTTGCTGTTGTTATTCAACATGTTTGCCATTCCGCTCAGTGGTACCAGCGCGGCAAAAATTATTAACCATTTTTTCATCTTTTATCCTTCCTCTTTCAGGCTGGCGACGGATGCTGTGTGCCTTGCCGGTCAGGCAGAAATCCGCCAAAACCTGTTGTCGCCTGTTACAAGTCTAACGCACCCCGCAGATTCTGAATTCAGGAGTGATCCGAATTTGACTTTGCATTGGTGTTTTTGCTTATCTGGTATTCACTTACCAGATGTAAAACCAATGTAAACAATCATAAAAAGGTGTGGCAGGATGATCAAACCCGGCAATATGCGACGCGTTTCCTGGTCGCTGATGGTATGTTTTTGTTTCTGGCAGGGGGCTGGTGCGGCGCAGCCCGCTCCTCCGGTCTCTTACGGTGTTGATGCAGACACCTTTCATCCGGTAAAAGAACGCCACGGGATGGTGTCCTCAGTTGATGCAATAGCCACCCAGGTTGGCGTCGATATTCTGAAGCAGGGCGGCAATGCGGTCGACGCGGCGGTCGCGGTCGGTTTTGCGCTGGCGGTCACGCATCCGCAGGCCGGTAATATCGGCGGCGGCGGTTTTATGCTGCTTCGCACCGCTTCGGGCCGCACCACCTCGATTGATTTCCGTGAAATGGCACCGGTAAAAGCCAGCCGCGATATGTTCCTTGATGCGCAGGGCAATGCCGACAGCAAATTATCACTCACTTCACACCTCGCTTCCGGCACGCCGGGCACGGTAGCTGGTTTTGCTCTGGCCGCACAGCAATACGGCACCTTGCCACTGAGTCGCTTACTGCAACCGGCTATTGAGCTGGCGCGTAACGGCTTTGTCGTCAACGATTCACTGGCGGACGACCTGAAAACCTACGGCAGCGAAGTGCTGGTTAACCACCCTAACAGCAAAGCGATCTTCTTTAAGGCCGACGGTACGCCTTATCAGAAGGGGGAGCGGCTGGTGCAGCGTAATCTGGCGCGTAGCCTGGCGCTGATTGCTAAAGAGGGGCCGGACGCTTTTTATAAAGGCGCGATTGCTGACGACATTGCCGGTGAAATGGCTCAGCACGGTGGCCTGATTAGCAAGGCCGATCTGGCAGCTTATCGTGCGGTTGAACGTCAGCCGATTAGCGGCACTTATCGTGGCTATGAAGTCTTTTCGATGCCACCGCCGTCTTCCGGTGGGATTCATATCGTGCAGATTCTGAATATTCTCGAAAACTTTGATTTGGCGAAAATGGGTTTCGGCAGCGCTGATGCCATTCAGGTGATGGCTGAAGCTGAAAAATATGCCTATGCCGACCGCTCGGAATACCTCGGCGATCCGGAGTTTGTCAAAGTGCCGTGGCAGGCACTGACCAGTAAAGCCTATGCCAAAACGCTGGCAGAGAAAATTGACGTGGCGAAAGCGCGACCGTCGTCGGAAATTAAGCCCGGCAATCTGGCGCCTTACGAGAGTAATCAGACCACCCACTTCTCGGTAGTGGATAAAGACGGCAATGCGGTGGCGGTGACCTATACCTTAAACACCAATTTCGGTAGCGGTATTGTCGCAGGTGACAGCGGTATTTTGCTGAATAACCAAATGGATGACTTTTCAGCCAAGCCGGGTACACCGAATGTCTACGGCCTGGTCGGTGGCGAGGCTAATGCAGTCCAGCCTTATAAGCGTCCGCTCTCTTCTATGTCGCCGACTATTGTGGCTAAAGATGGCAAAACCTGGTTAGTCACCGGCAGTCCGGGCGGCAGTCGGATTATTACCACCGTGCTGCAAATGGTGGTCAACAGCATCGATTTTGGAATGAACGTCGCAGAAGCGACCAACGTGCCGCGCTTCCATCATCAGTGGTTGCCGGATCAGCTGCGTGTCGAAAAAGGCTTCAGCCCGGATACCCTGCGACTGTTGGAAAGCAAAGGGCAGCATGTGAAGGTGCAGCCAGCGATGGGCAGTACCCAGAGTATTATGATTGGGCCGGATGGCATGCTGTACGGTGCATCCGATCCACGTACGGTTAATGATTCAACCGCCGGTTATTAAGGCAAATCGGGCGGCTGGCACGCCGCCCGTTCAGGTTTAATCACGCATACGCGCCATATAAAACGCGTCAATTTTCTCGCCGTTACGCAAACCGTACTGACGCCCGGTGCCTTCCACTTCAAAGCCGAATTTGCGATAGACCGCGATAGCCGCTGCATTATCGGTAAATACCGTCAGTTCAATGCGCTCGATTGCCAGCCAGTTGTCACAGAGATCGATAATCGCCGCCAGCAGCGCCTGCGCCACGCCTTTACCACGATGATTGACGTCAACGCCCATCCCAAAGGTGGCGGTGTGACGGCGGCGGGGTGAGGAATTAATTTCTAACGTAATTTGCCCTACCACCTGGCCTTCAATACAGGCAACCAGCGAATGCACGCCTGGGCGCAGATCCGTCAGACGATCCTGCCAGTGCTTTAGTGATGGAAACGGCACCTGTAGCGTATTCGCCTGCGTATCTGGCTGGCTGTAAAGCTGCTGAAGGGCGTGTGCATCATCAATGCTCACATGGCGAATCGATATCTGACTCATCGTGCTGCTCCTTTTGCTGGTGGGTTATTCCTCTTGAAGATCAGGGACTTTAAGCAAAAGGTCAATTGAAAATTAATCGCAGAAAGATCTTTACAGATGCGAATGATAATGATTATTATTGTCGTGCGTTCTCAGGAAGTCCACCCTGGATCTACTGTGAAGGCACGACATTGCTCACATTGCTTCAGTGTTTCTTAGCCAGCTCGGGTGCTGGCTTTTTTTTTGGCCGCTATTCCGGCATTACATGGTGTAGTAAGTCGCAGCCCCTGGCCCTACCGGTAAACCAAAACCAAATACCCAAATCACAAACAGTAAGCTCCAGCCGAGCAAAAACACCACGGAGTAAGGCAGCATCATCGCCACCAGCGTACCGATACCAAGATTGCGTTGATAACGCGCCGCCACCGCCATAATCAAACCAAAATAGCTCATCATTGGCGTAATTAAATTCGTCACCGAATCACCGATGCGATAGGCCGCCTGGATAACTTCAGGTGCATAGCCCACCAGCATCAGCATCGGCACGAAAATCGGGGCAGTGACCGCCCACTGCGCCGATGACGAGCCAATCATCAGATTGATAAAGCCGCAAATTATAATAAAGCTGAAAAACAGCAGCGGGGCGCTGAGATCAATCGCTGACAGCAGGCTGGCACCTTTAACCGCAATCACCGTACCAAAGTTACTCCAGCTAAACAGCGAGACAAACTGGGCGGCGAAGAACACCAGCACGATATACATACTCAGCATACTGATACTTTTCGACATCGCGCTAATAACGTCGCGATCGCTGCGCATGGTGCCAAGCATCCGGCCATAGACATAACCCGGAATAGCGAAAAACAGCATAATAAACACCACGATGCCATGCAGGAAAGGCGAACCGGCTAAACCATCGGTCTTCGGATTCAGCAGGATGCCGTAACCCGGAATCAGCGACACCAGCAGGCTCAGTAGCAGAAAGGTAAGCCCCGCGCCTTTCAGCGCCCGTTTCTCCTGCGGCGTGACTTTGCCCATATCGCCCTGTGGCGCATCGCCCTCGCTTTCGCGATATTTACCCAGCTTTGGCTCAACAATGTAGTTGGTTATCCAGGTGCCAAGCAGCGCAATAATAAAGGTACTGATAGCCATAAAGTACCAGTTCACTTCTGGCCCAACGGTATAGCTCGGGTCAATAATCTGCGCGGCGTTTTGCGTTATGCCTGACAGCAGAGGATCAACGGTGCCGAGCAGCAGATTGGCGCTGTAGCCACCGGAAACGCCCGCGAAGGCGGCAGCCAGCCCGGCCAGCGGATGACGGCCTAAAGAGTGGAACAGCATCGCCGCCAGCGGAATTAACACCACATAACCCAGTTCAGAGGCGCTGTTGGAAATAATACCGGCGAACACCAGGGTAAAAGTAATCAGCTTTTTAGGTGCGCTGAACACCAGCGCGCGCATCGCGGCCGACAGTAGCCCTGAGTGCTCGGCAATTCCCACCCCCAACATGGCAACCAGCACCGTGCCAAGTGGCGCAAAACTGGTAAAATTGCTGACCAGGTTGCTGATAATGCGCTGTAAACCTTCAGCGCTGAACAGGTTGACCACCTGAATGACGCCATCAGCGGCGCGACCACTGACGCCTTCCGGTCGGGGATCGATAACGCTGAGGTTAAAGCCGGCCGCAATGCCTGAAGCGACGATGATAAACAGGCAGAGTATGGCAAACAGCGTGATGGGATGCGGCAGCAAGTTTCCCAGCCACTCAACGGTATTCAGAAAGCGGGTAATCGGACTGATAGGCTTTAGTGTTGTATTGTCGGTCATATTCTGTCCCTGAAATTGCTGCTAATCCGGCAGTTGCGTTCCAATGTCAGGCCATCTTACGTGGGTAAAAAAAGTTACCAAGGCAGCAAAGCCGAGCAGATACCAAGGGAAAACCGAATTAATTTGCAATTATTAGCTATCAGTAGATGCGTTAGTCTATGATTTTGCAGTATTTCTTTCGCGTTCGGTGCGGAATTTCACTGCGGGTCTAGCCTGTTTTAGTCAGCGTTGAGTTTCAAATAGTGTGAGATGGATTAGAAAAACTCATTGGGAAATTTTCAGATATTATTAACGCCATCGTCCGTTTATCAGGCCGAATAACTGCGGGTTTTTTCATTCACTTTTTTTGAACAGAGGAGTGAAGTTTTTCAGCTATCATCCGGCTCGAATCAAGTCCAGACTAGGTCAAAACGTTGAGGAGAGTTGAATATGATTTATGTACGTAAAGCTGAAGATCGCGGTCACGCAAACCATGGCTGGCTGGACAGCTGGCACACGTTCTCCTTTGCTAATTACTATGATGCAGACTTTATGGGCTTTTCCGCACTGCGAGTGATTAACGAAGATGTTATCGACGCCGGGCAGGGTTTTGGTACCCATCCGCATAAAGATATGGAAATTCTGACCTACGTATTGTCCGGGGTGGTTGAACATCAGGACAGCATGGGTAACAAAGAACAGATTCCGGCGGGTGAGTTCCAGATTATGAGCGCAGGTACCGGCGTGCGCCACTCCGAGTACAACGGCAGTAAAGATCAGCCGCTGCATCTTTATCAGATCTGGATCATTCCGGATACGGCTGGCATTGAGCCGCGTTACGAGCAGCGCCGCTTCGACGATGTTGAAGGCCGTCAGTTAGTACTGTCACCGGATGCCCGTGACGGTTCTCTGAAAGTGCATCAGGATATGACGCTGTCGCGCTGGGCGCTGAAAAAAGGTAAGCAATCGGCAATCGACGTTGAGGCTGAACGCCGCATCTGGATTCAGGTAGTGAAAGGTGACGTTCAGGTGAATGGTGAGAAAGTGACCACCAGCGACGCGCTGGCAATCTGGGACGAAAGTGCGCTGTCAATTCAGGCCGACAGCGACGCAGAAATCCTGCTGTTTGATCTGCCACCGGTCTGATTTATGGGCCATAAATAATGGTCAGATTATTCTGGCCATTATTATTTGCGCGGTAACTCAATGATGTTACCGCAACATTTTTTGATAGACTCATCGTTACCTCACTACACAGTCTGATAACGATGAAAAAAAGAAGACCCGTCCTGCAGGATGTTGCCGATCGAATTGGCATCACCAAAATGACCGTCAGCCGCTACCTGCGTAATCCAGAGCAGGTCTCCGTTGCCCTGCGTGAAAAAATCGCTGTGGCGCTGGATGAGCTTGGCTATATCCCCAATCGGGCGCCGGATATGCTATCCAACGCCACCAGCCGCGCCATTGGCGTGCTGCTGCCCTCGCTGACCAATCAAGTTTTCGCCGATGTACTGCGCGGTATTGAAGCCGTCACTGATGCTGCGGGTTATCAGACCATGCTCAGCCACTTTGGTTACAACCAGGACAAAGAGGAGTTGCAGCTGCGTTCGCTGCTGGGCTGGAATATTGATGGCCTGATCCTCACCGAGCGCAGCCACACGCCGGGCAGTTTACGAATGATTGAAACCGCCGGTATTCCGGTGATTGAGATGATGGACTGCGTATCGCCCTGTCTGGATATGGCGGTGGGTTTTGATAACGTCGAAGCGGCACGGCAGATGACGCGGGCGATTATTGCTAAAGGCCATCGCCATACGGTTTATCTCGGGGCGCGTCTGGATGAGCGAACGCTACAGAAACAGCGTGGCTATGAAATCGCGATGCGCGAGGCCGGTTTGCAGCCACAGAGCGTAATGATGGAAGAAGCCTCTTCGTTTACCGCCGGTGCCGATCTGTTACGCGAAGCGCAACGTCGTTATCCGCACGTCGACAGCCTGTTCTGTACCAATGATGACCTGGCGGTTGGCGCAATGTTTGAGTGCCAGCGGCAGGGGCTGAGGGTGCCGGACGATCTCGCCATTGCCGGTTTCCACGGCCACGATATTTCTCAGGTGGTGAATCCAAGACTGGCTACGGTGCTGACGCCGCGTGAGCAGATGGGGCGTGAAGCCGCTTCAATGCTGCTGGCGCGGATTGGCGGTAATAAAAGCGCCGTTCAACCGGTAAATGTCGGTTTTGAGATTTCTGAAGGCGGTAGCATCTGATTATTTCAATTATTTGAGGTATCTCACATTTACCACCTTTTCCCGGCGGAACGGTTGCCATTGCCAGCGCACGTACTGAGAATGTGATCAGCAATTGTTATCGGTAACATGCGCATACTCATCTGCCGGAGTTAAAATAATGAAAACGAATTCCTCGTCACATCATGTGTTTATCCTGATGGGCGTATCTGGCAGCGGTAAATCCGCCGTTGCTAACCAGGTTTCTTATCAGTTGAAAACCGCCTTTCTTGATGGCGATTTCCTGCATCCCCGCGCCAATATTGAGAAAATGGCCGAAGGTCATCCGTTAAATGACGACGATCGTCGCCCGTGGTTACAGTCGCTGAACGATGCCGCCTTCGCCATGCAGCGCACTAACGATATCTCGATTATCGTCTGCTCGGCGCTGAAAAAAAGCTATCGCGATATCCTGCGCAAGGACAACAGCAACCTGTCATTCGTCTATCTGCAGGGTGATTTCGAAACCATCGAAGCTCGCCTGAAAGCGCGTAAAGGCCACTTCTTTAAGCCGCAAATGCTGGTTACCCAGTTTGCCACGCTGGAAGAGCCGGGTGCAGATGAGCAGGACGTGTTAGTGGTTGATATCAATCATTCGCTGGAAGAGGTTGTTGCCGCCACCGTCGCTACCATCGAAGGTGCGATCAAAAAGGATTAGTTGTAATGAGTACCGCAACACTGGTTCTGACCGCAGCAGGTTCGGTATTACTGCTGCTGTTTCTCGTGATGAAAGCCCGTATGCATGCCTTTGTGGCGCTGATGTTAGTCTCAATCGGTGCCGGAATTTTCTCCGGCATGCCTGTCGATAAAATTGCTGACACCATGCAAAAAGGCATGGGTGGCACCCTCGGTTTTCTCGCCATTGTCGTCGCACTGGGCGCGATGTTCGGCAAAATCCTGCATGAAACCGGTGCGGTTGATCAGATAGCCATCCGGATGCTGAAGGCATTCGGTGAAAGCCGCGCGCACTATGCGATGGGGATTGCCGGCCTGATTTGCGCGTTGCCACTGTTTTTTGAAGTGGCGATTGTGCTGCTGATCAGTATTGCCTTTGCCGTCGCGCGTCGCACCCACGACAACCTGGTGAAGCTGGTGATCCCGCTGTTTGCCGGTGTGGCTGCGGCCGCCGCATTTCTGCTGCCGGGGCCGGCTCCGATGCTGCTGGCTTCACAGATGCACGTCGATTTCGGCTGGATGATTCTGCTTGGCCTGTGCGCGGCGATCCCCAGTATGATTATTGCCGGTCCGCTGTTTGGTAACTTTATCAGTCGCCATGTTGAATTCCGCGTGCCAGATGACGTCTCGCAGCCGGAGTATGACAGCAGCAAACTGCCGTCGTTTGGCTTCAGCCTGTCGCTGATTCTGTTTCCGCTGGTGCTGGTTGGGCTGAAAACCATCGGGGCGCGTTTTACCACCGAAGGCAGCACGCTGTATCAGTGGCTGGAGTTTATCGGCCATCCGTTTACCGCCATTCTGCTGGCTTGTCTGGTGGCGATTTATGGCCTGGCGTATCGCCAGGGAATGGATAAAGAGCGGGTGATGGAGATCTGCGGCAGCGCGCTGCAACCGGCGGGGATTATTCTGCTGGTGATCGGTGCCGGTGGCGTGTTTAAGCAGGTGCTGGTGGATTCCGGCGTCGGTCCGGCGTTAGGTAATGCCCTGACTGGTGCCGGGCTGCCGATTGCGCTGGCTTGCTTTATCCTGGCTGCCGCGGTACGCGTGATTCAGGGTTCAGCAACCGTTGCCTGCCTGACGACCGTCGGTCTGGTGATGCCGGTCATTGAGGTGCTTAACTACTCGGGCGCGCAGATGGCCGCGCTGTCGATCTGTATCGCCGGTGGGTCAATAGTGTTGAGCCACGTAAATGATGCCGGATTCTGGCTGTTTGGCCGATTTACCGGTGCCACCGAAGCGCAGACGCTTAAAACCTGGACGCTGATGGAAACCATTCTCGGCACGGTTGGTGCGGTAGTGGGGATGATCGCGTTTGAGTTGTTGTCGTAATCTTTCTGGCGGCAATCCATTTTGGACTGCCGCCAGATTGTCAGATTTTTAAATACGCCCGAATCCCATCCAGAAACATCTGCGTTGCCAGCATAATCAAGATCAAACCCATCAGACGCTCCAGCGCATTGACGCCTTTATCGCCCAGCAGGCGCAGAAACAGGCCGGAAAGCAGTAAAATCACCACGGTTACGCCCCAGGCAATCATCAGTGCGGCCACCAGATGCCCGATCTGATTCGGATACTGGTGCGACAGCAGCATCAGGGTTGCCAGCAGCGACGGTCCCGCTACCAGCGGTATTGCCAGCGGCACCAGAAACGGCTCTTCACCCGCGGATAAGCCGCTGCTGCTGCTTTCGTGCGAAGGAAAAATCATTTTGATGGCGATCAGAAACAAAATAATGCCGCCGGAAATTGATACTGTCTCAGTGCGCAGATTAAGGAAAGTCAGAATTTTTTCGCCGGCAAACAGAAACAGCAGCATGATAAACAACGCGATCAGCATTTCGCGGATTAACACCACTCGTCGACGTTTCGGCTCCAGATGCTTTAAAACCGACATAAAAATCGGCAAATTGCCCAGTGGATCCATGATAAGCAACAATAATATTGTTGCGGAGATCATCTCAGTCATCGTTGTTGTTCTCTTGTTTCATTGCGATATTCATCGGTTATAAGCCGTACTGCTGAAAAAAATGCTGAGCATCGATTTAATTCACTTGCCTGTTTTGCTGCATTTTGTAAGGTGGTAGTTATCTTTCGTTTGTTTTACTTACTCTAACAGGCCTGGCGATATTGGCGCAGCCTGAAGCAGGTACCAGGACATGAAAAATGTAGGACTAGTAGGCTGGCGCGGTATGGTCGGGTCAGTGTTAATGCAGCGTATGATCGAAGAACGCGACTTTGATGTGGTGCGTCCGGTGTTCTTCTCCACCTCACAGCACGGCCAGGCCGCGCCGGAATTTGCCGGCAAGTCCGCAGGTACGCTGCAGGATGCTTTTGATATCGAAGCGCTGAAGGCGCTGGATATCATCATTACCTGCCAGGGCGGCGATTATACCCATGAAGTTTATCCTAAATTACGCGCCAGCGGCTGGCAGGGTTACTGGATTGATGCGGCTTCTTCGCTGCGTATGGATGATGATGCGATCATTATCCTCGATCCGGTTAACCATCATGTGATCCGCCAGGGGCTGGATAACGGCATCAAAACCTTTGTTGGCGGTAACTGTACCGTTAGTCTGATGCTGATGTCGCTCGGCGGCCTGTTTGCTAACGATCTGGTGGAGTGGGCGTCGGTTGCCACTTATCAGGCGGCTTCCGGCGGCGGCGCGCGCCATATGCGTGAGCTGCTGAGCCAGATGGGAATGCTGCATAACCATGTGGCAAAAGAGCTGGAAAACCCGGCCTCAGCGATTCTGGATATCGAACGCAAAGTGACCGAAATGAGCCGCGCTGGCGTGCTGCCAGTGGATAACTTTGGTGTGCCGCTGGCGGGCAGTCTGATTCCGTGGATCGATAAGCAGCTGGAAAACGGCCAGAGCCGCGAAGAGTGGAAAGGCCAGGCAGAAACTAACAAGATTCTGCAACCTGCTGGCATCATCCCGGTCGACGGGCTGTGCGTCCGCGTTGGCGCACTGCGTTGTCACAGCCAGGCGTTTACCCTGAAGCTGAAAAAAGATGTGCCGCTGAGCGAAATCGAACAGCTGCTGGCTGCGCATAACGACTGGGTTAAAGTGGTGCCGAATGACCGCGAAATCACCCTGCGTGAACTGACGCCTGCGGCAGTCACCGGCACGCTGAATACGCCGGTCGGACGTCTGCGTAAACTGAATATGGGCCCGGATTATCTTTCGGCCTTTACCGTTGGCGATCAGCTGCTGTGGGGCGCGGCGGAACCGCTGCGTCGCATGCTGCGTCTGCTGGTGGACTAACCCGATACTGACGGGCCCGGCGCAACGGGCCCGTTTATCGTCCATCGTTATCTGTTAAGGAAAATGCGTCCATTCCGGAACAACTGACCTGTGTTCCTGCTTCAACTGAGTCCTTCATACTTCTTGTTTCTTCTTTTTGGCATTAACAAAAATTATTTATGCATTCTTACCAGGCTAATTGTCGGCCTTAGCTATGCTTAGAACAGGTGTTCTGATTTTTGACTGTTTTTGCTTTCCAAATAAATTGAATTTGTTCGCAGCAGTGGTTTTCTGTTCCAGCGGATGGATATTCACCGTGCCTGCGAGCTGATGGCTCAACAAAGAGCAGCCTTCATCTGATGCATTATTTATCAATGCGTCACTGATTCGCTTGCCAAATGTCACAGGAAGAATGTCATGTCTGAGCTTCCCGATCGCCATGCGATCAATGCGATTATTTCCGGCCATTATGCCGACCCTTTTGCGCTGCTTGGTATGCATCAAACCGACGCCGGGCTGGAGGTGCGTGCTCTGTTGCCTGATGCGTCAGAAGTCTGGGTGATTGAAACCAAAACCGGGCGGAAGTGTGTGCAGCTGAAGTGCCTTGATTCACGCGGATTTTTTAGTGGTGTGATCCCACGGCGTAAAAACCCGTTTCGCTATCAGCTGGCGGTGATCTGGCATGGTGAACAGAATTTAATTGATGATGCTTACCGTTTTGGTCCGCTACTGGCTGAGCTGGACAGCTGGCTGCTGTCGGAAGGGACGCACCTGCGCCCGTATGAAACCATGGGCGCTCATGCTGATGTGATTGATGGCGTTACCGGCACGCGCTTTTCCGTCTGGGCGCCCAATGCCCAGCGTGTTTCGGTGGTAGGCGAATTCAACTATTGGGATGGCCGTCGCCATCCGATGCGTTTTCGCCGTGAAAGCGGCATGTGGGAACTGTTTATTCCGGGGGCGCGTCAGGGGCAGCTGTATAAATTCGAAATTATCGATGTGTATGGCCAGCTGCGGCTGAAAGCCGATCCTTATGCTTTTGAAGCGCAGATGCGACCGCAAACCGCCTCGATGATTTGTGGCCTGCCGGAAAAAGTAGAGATGAAACCGGAGCGTAAGGCGGCGAATGCCTTTGACGCGCCCATCTCTATCTATGAAGTGCATCTCGGTTCCTGGCGTCGCCATACTGATAACCATTTCTGGCTCAGTTACCGCGAGCTGGCTGAGCAGCTGGTGCCCTATGTCAAAGAGATGGGGTTTACCCATATCGAACTGCTGCCGATTAACGAACATCCGTTTGACGGCAGCTGGGGTTATCAGCCGCTGGGGATGTACGCGCCGACCCGCCGTTTCGGTACCCGTGATGACTTCCGCTATTTTATTGCTGCGGCGCACGCCGCCGGGTTGAACGTGCTGCTCGACTGGGTGCCAGGCCACTTTCCTTCCGATGAGTTCGGTCTGGCGAAGTTTGACGGCACCGAACTGTATGAGCACGGCGATCCGCGCGAGGGCTATCACCAGGACTGGAACACGCTGATTTACAACTTTGGTCGCCGCGAAGTGAGTAATTACCTGGCGGGCAACGCGCTCTACTGGATGGAGCGCTTTGGTATTGATGGCCTGCGGGTTGATGCGGTGGCATCGATGATTTATCGCGACTACAGCCGTAAACCAGGCGAGTGGATCCCCAATGCGTATGGTGGTCGCGAAAACCTCGAAGCGGTGTCGTTCCTGCGCTACACCAACCGCACGCTAGGGCACGCGGCACCGGGCAGTATTACCGTTGCCGAAGAGTCGACTGACTACCCCGGCGTGTCGCGTCCGCCGGAATCGGGCGGGTTGGGATTCTGGTTTAAATGGAATCTTGGCTGGATGCACGACACCCTCGACTATATGAAGCTCGATCCGGTGCATCGTCGCTATCATCACAATCTGATGACCTTTGGGCTGCTGTATAACTACACCGAAAACTTTGTGCTGCCGTTGTCCCATGACGAAGTGGTGCACGGTAAGCGCTCGATCCTCGATCGCATGCCGGGCGACGCCTGGCAAAAGTTTGCCAACCTGCGTGCCTACTATGGCTGGATGTGGGCATTCCCGGGTAAGAAGCTGCTGTTTATGGGCAACGAATTTGCTCAGGGACGCGAGTGGAATCATGACACCAGCCTCGACTGGCATCTGCTGGAGGGCGAGGACAACTGGCACAACGGCGTGCAGCGGCTGGTGCGCGATCTGAACCTGACCTATCGCCATCATAAACCGATGCATCAGCTCGATTTCGACCACAGCGGCTTTGAATGGCTGGTGGTCGACGATCATGAAAACTCGGTATTTGCCTTTGTCCGCCGCGACCACGCGGGCAATGAGATTATCGTGATCGCCAACTTTACGCCGGTCGCACGCCATGACTACCGTTTTGGCATTAATCAGCCGGGCAGCTGGCGTGAAATTCTTAATACCGACGCCGGACATTATCACGGCAGTAACCTGACTAACGGCCTGCTGCACAGTCAGCCAGTCAACAGCCATCAGCGTGAACATTCGCTCAGTATGGTGGTACCACCACTGGCAACCGTGTGGCTGATGCGGGAGGGCGAATGAGTTCATTACTGGAGGGGCGTCCTGAGCCGTCGGGTGCCAGCTATGACGGTAAAGGCATCAATTTTACGCTGTTCTCCCACTTTGCCGAGCGCGTAGAACTGTGCCTGTTTGATGCCGAGGGCAACGAAACGCGTTATGACCTGCCAGCGCGCAGTGGTGATATCTGGCATGGTTATCTGCCCGCCGCCACGCCCGGCCAGCTGTATGGTTATCGCGTACACGGCCCGTGGCAGCCGCAGCAGGGGCACCGCTTTAATCCGGCCAAGCTGCTGGTCGATCCCTGCGCCCGTGAAGTGATCGGGGAAGTCACCGACGATCCGCGTTTCCAGTGCGGTATCGAAGAGCCAGACGGCGAAGACAGTGCCGCCATCGCACCGAAAAGCGTGGTGATTATCGACGATTTCGACTGGGGCGATGACCAACCGCCACGCGTGCCGTGGGGATCGACGGTTATCTACGAAGCCCACGTGCGTGGCCTGACGAAACTGCATCCGGATATTCCTGAAGAGATCCGCGGGACTTATGCCGCACTGGGCCATCCGGTGATGATCGACTATTTCCAGCGGCTGGGTATCACCGCACTGGAACTGTTACCGGTGGCCTATTTTGCCAGCGAACCACGACTGTTACGGCTGGGCTTAACCAATTATTGGGGCTATAACCCGCTGGCAACCTATGCGCTCGACGCGCGTTACGCTTCCGGCGTGGATCAGCTTCATCCGCTGAATGAGTTTCAGCAGGCGGTTAAAGCGCTGCACAGTGCGGGTATTGAGGTGATTCTTGACGTGGTGTTTAACCACACCGCCGAACTGGAAGAGACCGGGCCCACGCTGTCGAAACGCGGCGTTGATAATAAAAGCTATTACTGGCTGAGCGACGAAGGCGAGTACCAGAACTGGACTGGCTGCGGTAACACGCTGAATATCAGCCATCCCGAGGTGATGCAGTGGACGCTGGAGTGTCTGCGCTATTGGGTGGAAGTCTGTCATGTCGACGGTTTCCGCTTTGACCTCGCCACCGTGATGGGCCGCTCGCCGGATTATGACCCACAGGCCGTGATGTTTGAGGCGCTGAAAGCCGATCCGCTACTGTCGCAGGTCAAGCTGATCGCCGAGCCGTGGGATGTTGGCCCCGGTGGTTATCAGGTGGGGAATTTCCCCGAGCCGTTTGCCGAATGGAATGATCATTTTCGCGATGCGATGCGCCGCTTCTGGATGTATGGCGATATCTCTAATGGCGAATTTGCCCGACGCTTTGCCGGCTCCAGTGATGTGTTCCAGCAGCGGGGGCGTCTGCCCTCGGCCAGCATCAATCTGGTTACCGCGCACGACGGTTTTACACTGCGCGATGTGGTGAGTTTTGAGCGTAAGCATAACCAGGCCAACGGTGAAGATAATCGTGATGGCAGCAACAATAATTACAGCCATAACCACGGTGTTGAAGGGCTAAAGGCGCCACTGACGGTAATTGAGCATCGCCGTAACAGCGTTCATGCGCTGTTGACTTCGCTACTGCTGGCGCAGGGCACGCCGATGCTGCTGGCCGGTGATGAACATGGTCACAGCCAGCATGGCAATAATAACGCTTACTGCCAGGACAACCAACTGACGTGGCTCGACTGGCAGGACAACGATAGTGGGCTGTTTGACTTCACCGCCGCGCTGATCCACCTGCGCCGCCGTATTCCGGCGTTACAGCAGGACAGCTGGTGGCAGGAGGGCGACGGCAACGTACAGTGGCTGAATGCTGACGGGCAGCCACTGAGCAGTGAGCAGTGGGAGCAAGACGTGCACAGAATGCAAATCCTGCTTTCAGACCGTTGGCTAATAACAATAAACGCCTCTGAAGAGGTGAGTGACATCGTACTGCCTGATGGAGAGTGGCGCGCCATTCCTCCTTTTGCCGGGGATGATAACCCGATCCTTACAACCGTCTGGCATGGACCCGCGCACGGTGTGAGCGTGTTCCAAAAGCAATCATAAGGAGTCAGACATGGTTAAATTAGAAAGAGCAGATCATCTGATGTTGGCGAGACAGCTGCCAACGCAAACTGTAGCCCTCATCCTTGCTGGCGGACGCGGCACGCGCCTGCGGGATCTTACCGCTAAACGTGCCAAGCCTGCCGTGCATTTTGGCGGCAAATTCCGCATCATCGACTTTGCGCTGTCAAACTGTATTAATTCGGGCATCCGTCGTATTGGCGTGATTACCCAATATCAGTCACATACGCTGGTGCAGCATATTCAGCGTGGCTGGTCATTTTTCAGTGAGGAGATGAACGAGTTTGTTGATCTGCTCCCGGCGCAGCAACGTTTCTCGACGGAAAGCTGGTATCGCGGTACTGCCGATGCGGTGACGCAAAACCTCGACATTATTCGACGCTATAACGCGCAGTATGTGGTGATTCTGGCGGGCGACCATATCTATAAAATGGATTACTCGCGCATGTTGCTGGATCATGTAGATAACCGCGCGCAGTGCACCATTGCCTGTATTCCGGTGCCGATTGCCGAAGCCAGCGCCTTCGGTGTGATGGCGGTGGACAGCAACAATAAAGTGATCGAATTTGTTGAAAAGCCGGCCAATCCGCCGTCGATGCCGGGTGATGATACTCAGTCATTAGCCAGCATGGGGATTTACGTCTTTAACGCCGATTATCTCTATCAGTTACTGGAAGAGGATCTGCAACAGCCTGATTCCAGCCATGACTTTGGCAAAGACCTGCTGCCAAAAATTGTCGCCAGCGGCGAAGCTTACGCCCATTCATTTAATCTTTCCTGCGTACAGAGTGACGATAACGCCCCGCCTTACTGGCGTGATGTCGGCACTTTAGAAGCCTACTGGCGCGCCAATCTTGATTTAGCCACGGTGACGCCGGAACTGGATATGTATGACCATGAATGGCCGATTCGAACCCAGATGGAGCAGCTGCCACCGGCGAAATTTGTTCAGGATCGTTCCGGCAGTCATGGAATGACCATGAACTCACTGGTTTCCGGCGGCTGCATTATCTCCGGTTCAGTGGTGGTGCACTCGGTGTTATTCCCGCGCGTGCGGGTGAATTCATTCTGCAATATCGATTCCTCGGTGCTGTTACCCGATGTGGTAATTGGCCGCTCATGTCGTCTGCGTCGTTGCGTGATCGATCGCGCCTGCGAGCTACCGGAAGGCATGGTGATAGGTGAAAACCCTGATGAGGATAGCCGCCGGTTTTATCGCTCGGAAGAGGGGATTGTGCTGGTGACGCGAGCGATGTTGGCCAGACTGGCCAAAGCGGCTGGCTGACGGATGAAAACGGTTATCGCTGTTGGCGCGCTGGAGCGCGCCAGAGCCTAGTTAAGGAGCCCAGAATGCAGGTTTTACATGTCTGTTCAGAACTTTTTCCGCTGCTCAAAACCGGGGGTTTAGCGGATGTTGTCGGGGCATTACCAGCAGCACAGATTGCAGAAGGAACGGATACGCGGGTGTTATTACCGATGTTTCCTGATTTACGTAAAGGTATTACCGATACAGAAGTGGTTGCGGAACTACAAACCTTCGCCGGTTACGTTCGGCTGCATTTTGGGCATTTTAATGGCGTCGGGATTTACTTGATTGAGGTGCCAGGCCTGTATGATCGTCCGGGAAGCCCTTATCACGATGAGTCTCAATTTGCTTACACGGATAACTATCTACGCTTTGCACTGCTGGGCTTTATCGGCTGTGAACTGGCATGTGGGCTGGATACCTGGTGGCGTCCGGATGTGGTGCATGCGCACGACTGGCATGCCGGTTTGACCTGCGCCTATCTGGCGGCGCGTGGGCGTCCGGCGAAGTCGGTATTTACCGTGCATAACCTGGCCTATCAGGGGCTGTTTTCGGCCCATCATATGGATCAAATTCAGCTGCCGTGGTCATTCTTCAGTATGCATGGCCTCGAGTTTTACGGGCAGATCTCATATCTGAAAGCCGGGCTATTTTATGCCGATCACATTACGGCGGTCAGCCCGACCTATGCGCGTGAGATTACCCAGCCGGAGTTTGGTTACGGCATGGAGTCGCTGCTGGAGCTGCGATTACGTGAAGGGCGGCTGAGCGGTATTCTCAACGGTGTTGATCCGGCGATCTGGGACCCGGAACATGATCTGCTGCTCGGTTCGCGTTATAACCGTGATGTGCTGGAAGCCAAGGCGGAGAACAAGCGACAGTTACAGACGACCATGGGCTTAAAAGTCGATGACAAAGTGCCGGTGTTTGCGGTGGTCAGCCGTTTAACCCGGCAAAAGGGGCTGGATCTGGTGCTGGAGTCGCTGCCCGGACTGCTGGAACAGGGCGGTCAACTGGTGCTGTTGGGAGCCGGTGATGCGGTGCTTCAACAGGGCTTTCTCGCGGCGGCGGCGGAACATCCGGGGCAGGTTGGCGTGCAAATTGGTTATCACGAAGCCTTCTCCCATCGCATTATTGGCGGCGCAGATGTCATTCTGCTGCCCAGCCGCTTCGAACCTTGCGGGCTGACGCAGTTATACGGTCTGAAATACGGTACTTTACCGCTGGTGCGCCGTACCGGCGGGCTGGCGGACACGGTTAACGACAGCTCGCTGGAGAATCTGGCGGATGGTATTGCCAGTGGTTTCACCTTCGAGGACAGTAATGCCTGGTCGCTGCTCAGAGCAATCCGGCGTGCTTTTGTGTTGTGGTCCCGTCCTTCACTTTGGCGTTATGTACAGCGTCAGGCGATGGGGATGGATTTTAGCTGGCAGGTGGCCGCACGTGCCTACCGCGATCTTTATCAACGCTTGCTGTAACCAGCACATGGGATACTTGATATGAACGCACCTTTCACCTACGCCTCACCGACACTCAGTGTTGAAGCGCTGAAGAATTCGATTGCCTATAAGTTAATGTTTACGCTGGGTAAAGATCCTTCGATTGCCAATAAACACGAGTGGCTTAACGCCACGCTGCTGGCAGTACGTGACCGGATGGTGGAGCGCTGGCTGCGTTCCAATCGGGCCCAGTTGTCACAGGATGTGCGCCAGGTTTACTACCTGTCGATGGAGTTTCTGGTTGGACGTACCCTGTCGAACGCGCTGCTGGCGATGGGTATCTATGATGATATCAACCGGGCGCTGGAGGAGATGGGCTTTGACCTTGCCGAGCTGATTGAGGAAGAGAACGATCCGGGGCTGGGCAATGGTGGTCTGGGCCGACTGGCTGCTTGTTTCCTCGACTCGCTGGCAACGCTAGGTCTGCCGGGGCGCGGTTACGGTATCCGCTACGACTACGGCATGTTTAAACAGAATATTATCGATGGCCGCCAGGCGGAGTCACCGGATTACTGGCTGGAATATGGCAACCCGTGGGAATTTCAGCGTTTTAATACCCGTTATAAAGTGCGCTTCGGTGGCCGTATTCAGCATGAAGGCAGTAAGGCGCGCTGGGTCGAAACCGAGGAAGTGCTGGCAACCGCTTACGACCAGATTATTCCCGGCTACAACACCGACGCAACCAATACCCTACGGCTTTGGGGTGCGCAGGCGAGTAACGAAATTAACCTCGGTAAATTTAACCAGGGTGATTACTTCGCGGCGGTAGAAGATAAAAACCACTCGGAAAACGTGTCGCGGGTGCTCTATCCCGATGATTCAACCTATTCCGGACGTGAGCTGCGTTTGCGTCAGGAGTATTTCCTGGTCTCGGCGACGGTGCAGGACATTCTGCATCGACACTGGACCATGCATCAGACTTTCGACAATCTTGCCAATAAAATCGCCATTCACCTGAATGATACCCATCCGGTGTTGGCGATTCCTGAGCTGATGCGCCTGCTGATCGATGAGCATAAATTCAGCTGGGATGAGGCGTTTGAAGTGACCTGCCAGGTGTTCTCTTACACCAACCACACGCTGATGAGTGAAGCGCTGGAAACCTGGCCGGTTGATATGATCGGCAAAATTCTGCCGCGTAATTTGCAAATTATCTTTGATATCAACGACTACTTCCTGAAAACCGTTCAGGAGCACTATCCCGACGAATGGGAGCTGCTGTCACGCATCTCAATTATTGATGAAAATAATGGTCGCCAGGTGCGTATGGCTTGGCTGGCGGTGGTGGTCAGCCATAAGGTGAACGGCGTATCAGAGCTGCACTCTAATCTGATGGTACAGTCGCTGTTTGCCGACTTCGCCAGAATATTTCCCGGTCGTTTCTGTAATAAAACCAATGGCGTAACCCCGCGTCGCTGGCTGGCGCTGGCTAACCCGCCGCTGTCCAGCGTGCTGGACGAAGCGATTGGCCGCACCTGGCGCACCGAGCTGGGCGAGCTGAGTGAAATAAAACAGCATATCGACTATCCGACCTTTATCGAGGATATCGCCAATGCCAAGCTGACCAATAAAAAGCGGCTGGCAGATTGGGTGGCGAAAAATCTTGATGTGGTGCTCGATCCAACTGCGCTGTTTGATGTGCAGATTAAGCGTATTCACGAGTACAAGCGTCAGTTGTTAAATGTGCTGCATATCATTACGCGCTATAACCGCATCAAAGCCGATCCCACCGCTAACTGGGTGCCGCGGGTGAATATTTTTGCCGGTAAAGCCGCTTCGGCGTACTACACCGCCAAACATATTATCCATTTGATCAATGATGTAGCGAAGGTGATCAACAGCGATCCGCAGGTGAAGAATAAGCTGAAAGTGGTGTTTATTCCTAACTACGGCGTCAGCCTGGCACAGATCATTATTCCGGCGGCGGATCTTTCCGAGCAGATCTCGCTGGCAGGGACTGAGGCCTCCGGCACCAGTAATATGAAGTTTGCCCTGAATGGTGCGCTGACGATTGGCACACTGGATGGCGCAAACGTTGAGATGCTGGAGCACGTCGGGGAAGAGAATATCTTTATCTTCGGCAATACCACGCCGCAGGTTGAGGAGCTGAGACGCAACGGTTACAACTCACATCAGTATTATGATGAAGATCCGGAGTTACGCCAGGCGCTGACGCAGATTGCCACTGGCGTGTTCAGCCCGCAGGAACCGGGCCGCTATCGCAACCTGTTTGATTCGCTGGTTAACCTTGGCGATCACTATCAGTTACTGGCCGATTACCGCAGCTATGTTGATACCCAGGATAAGGTCGATGAGTTGTATCGTCATCCGGAAGAGTGGCAGCGTCGTGCGGCTTATAATATTGCCAATATGGGTTACTTCTCGTCGGATCGTACCATTCAGGAATATGCCGATGAGATCTGGCATATTTCACCGATAAGGCTGTAGCAAGGGTACTGGCAGGAAGTCGGGCGGCGTTCTTGTATAGCCGCCCGTATCTTTTAAGACGCCAGCGATAACGCCGGTTTTTTCTGGTGGGTAGCAAGCCATTCGCTGATGCGCGCTTGCTGCTGCTCGTTCAGCCACATACCCTGCTTGGTACGACGCCAGATGGCATCATCCAGTTCGCGCACCCACTCGTGCTGCACCAGGTAGCGCAGCTCGGCTTCGTAGAAATCGTGACCAAAGTTCTCACCTAAATCTTCGAGGCTGGTGGCATCTTTCAGCAGCGCTTCGCTGTTGCTGCCGTAAGTCCGCGCATAGTGACGCGCCATTCCTTCAGTAATAAAGCTATAACGACGGCGCAGGCTGGCCGCGTAGTCATCACGACCACCCGCGATATCACCACCCGGCAGTACGCAGTTGCGCGTCCAGGCTTCACCGATATTCGGGTAGTACTTCGACAGTTTCTCTAACGCATGCTCCGCCAGCTTACGATAAGTGGTTAGCTTGCCGCCAAACACCGACAGTAGTGGGGCTTTACCTTCGTCATCGCGCACATCCAGCGTGTAATCGCGGGTGATGGCTTGCGGTGAGTCGGACTCGTCGTCACACAGTGGACGAACGCCGGAATACGTCCAGACGATATCGTCACGCGCCAGGTCTTTCTTAAAGTGTTCATTAAACACTTTAAGCAGGTAATCGATCTCGTTGTCGTCAATTTTGACACTCTTCGGATCGCCTTTGTACTCCACGTCGGTGGTACCGATAATTGAGAACTCGTCCATCCACGGAATAACAAACACGATACGGTTATCTTCGTTCTGCAGGATGTAAGCCTGTTTCTGCGTATGAACGCGCGGCACCACAATATGGCTGCCTTTAATCAGACGAATACCGTAAGGCGATTTCAGCTTCAGGCTGTCGTCGAACAGCTGTTTAACCCACGGGCCGGCAGCATTCACCAGACCTTTGGCACGCCAGGTAAAGGTTTTACCGCTGTCGACGTCTTCTGCTTCCACCATCCACAGCCCTTTTTCGCGCCATGCACGGGTAACACGGGTGCGGGTACGGACTTCACCGCCGCGTTTCACCACTTCCTGAGCATTCAGCACAACCAGACGCGCATCGTCGACCCAGCAGTCGGAATATTCGAAACCGCGCACGATTTCAGGTTTAAGTACCGAATCTGAGTCAAAACGCAAACTTTTGCTGCCCGGTAAGCTGGTGCGCTTGCCGAGATGATCGTACATAAACAGGCCAACGCGGATCATCCACGCCGGGCGCAGATGCGGGCGGTGCGGCAGACGAAAGCGCATGGGAAACGCGATATGCGGCGCCATTTTCAGCAGCACTTCGCGCTCGGCCAGCGCTTCGCTGACCAGGCGGAATTCGTAGTGTTCCAGATAGCGCAGGCCACCGTGGATTAATTTAGAACTGGCGGAAGAGGTCGCACAGGCCAAATCTTGCGCCTCAAGCATTAGCACAGACAGTCCGCGTCCTGCAGCATCAGCTGCAATGCCGGCACCGTTGATGCCGCCGCCGATTACGATCAAATCTTTGGTTTCCACGTCATCTCCCCCGATGTTCGGAATGGCTCAATTATGTTCGTTTTCGAACATGATATTAGTCGGAAACCAACATTGATGCCAGTGGTTAACCGAATAAAAACATTTATGCGTGATGCAGGTAACATAATTAGCGACACAAAAGCGCGGTAACAATAACATTTGTCTGGTTATTGCCGACCGGGTTCAGGTTACAATAGCGCCAATTCGTTTCGTAATTGACTGGAAAACACCATGGAACAATTTGAATGTATCAGCGTGCAGCAGGCACAACAGCGTCTGGAACAAGGCGCGGCGCTGCTGATTGATATCCGCGACCCGCAAAGCTTTGCAGCCGCCCATGCCAGCGGTGCCTTCCATCTGACTAACGATTCACTTAACACCTTTATGCAACAAACCGATTTCAGCACGCCTGTACTGGTCATGTGCTATCACGGCAACAGCAGTAAAGGTGCGGCGCAGTATCTGCTGACTCAGGGGTTCGATCAGGCTTACAGCATCGATGGTGGCTTTGACGCCTGGCGCGCCGCTTTACCACAGCAGGTTGAAACCACAGCAAGCTGATTTTCAGCCGACCGGCAATTAACACAGACAGGTACAGGGGCTGACAGTAATAATGAGGCATATAACCCACTTTAATAATCCGCGTCTGGCGCAGGCGTTTGTCGACTATATGGCGACGCGCGGCGTGACCCTGCGCATTGAGCACCAGGAGGGCAGCTGGAATATCCTGCTGCCGGATGAAGCGCAGGCCGCGATGGTCGAAAACGAACTTCAGCAGTTTGTGCGTGACCCGCTGCACCCGCGCTATCAGGACGCCAGCTGGAAGTCAGGCAATACGTCCAGCGGCTTGCGTTATTCCAGCGCATCGCTGCTCGATAACATTCGCCAGCGCGCCGGTCCGCTGACCATGACGCTGATGGTTGTCTGCGTGGCAATCTACATTCTGATGCAGCTGCTCGGCGACCGCGCCGTAATGGCCTGGCTGGCGTGGCCGGATGGCGAAGGTCAGTATTTCCAGCTGTGGCGCTGGTTTAGCCATAGCTTATTGCATTTCTCACTGCTGCATATTTTGTTCAATCTGATGTGGTGGTGGTATCTCGGCGGAGCGGTAGAAAAGCGCCTTGGCAGCGGCAAACTGATCGTGATTACGCTGATTTCGGCGCTGCTCAGTGGCTGGATGCAGGCAAAATTCAGCGGCATCTGGTTTGGTGGTTTATCAGGCGTAGTGTATGCGCTGATGGGTTATGCCTGGCTGCGAGGCGAGCGCGATCCCGAAAGTGGAATTTACCTTGAGCGTGGTTTGATGGGTTTCGCTATCCTGTGGCTGGTGATTGGATACTTTGGCGTGTTCGGCTTAGCGATTGCCAATGCTGCGCACGTCACCGGCTTGCTGGTAGGGCTTGCAATGGCATTTGTCGATACGCGCCATGTACGCAAATAAAAAGTATAAAGTTCGGAGATCTTCGTGAAGCAGACGCAACGTCACGACGCCATTATCGATCTGGTTCGTCGTCAGGGATATGTCAGTACTGAAGAGCTGGTGGAGCATTTCGACGTCAGCCCGCAAACTATCCGCCGCGATCTTAACGATCTGGCCGATCAGAATAAAATTCAGCGTCATCACGGCGGCGCGGCGCTGCCTTCCAGCTCCGAAAATACCGCGTGGCAGGATCGTAAAATGATGTGGTCAGCGGAAAAAGCGCGCATCGCTCAGCGGGTAGCCAGCCAGATACCCGATGGTGCCACGCTATTTATTGATATCGGTACCACGCCGGAAGCTGTCGCCCATGCGCTGATGAATCACAATAATCTGCGGGTGGTGACCAATAATCTCAACGTGGCAATGCTGCTGATGTCCAAGCCGGACTTCCGCCTGATTCTGGCCGGTGGTGAAGTGCGCACTCGCGATGGCGGTATCATGGGCGAGGCGACGCTTGATTTTATCTCTCAGTTCCGTCTGGATTTCGGCATTCTTGGTATCAGCGGCATTGATATGGATGGCTCGCTGCTGGAGTTTGATTACCATGAGGTGCGCACCAAGCGCGCGATCATCGAGAATTCGCGCTGCGTGATGCTGGTGGCCGACCATTCAAAGTTTGGCCGTAATGCGATGGTTAATCTCGGTAATATGAGCCTGATCGACCATCTGTATACCGACGAGCCACCGCCGCCGAGCGTGATGAAAGTGATTGAGCAGCATGAGGTGCATCTGGAGCTGTGCTGAATTTATGATTGCGGGCGGTGAGAACGCCGCCGCGCATTCATTTCTTAGTGGTGATTGATCACGCCACGCCCATTCCCATCAAATGCAATAACTGCTGCGCCTGCTGTACGGCTTCCTGGCGATGTACCACGCCCAACTTCTGATAAAGATTACGAATATGGGTTTTAATGGTGGTTGGCGCGACGTCCAGCTCGCTGGCGATTTGATCGTTGCTGTAGCCGGAATAGATCAGTCCTAACACCTGCCACTCGCGCTGGGTCAGCGGGCTGGTACGAATCAGCTCCGGTACTTGTGGGTGGGTTAATAATCGGGTGATAAACGTCTCATCAAAATGGGCGAACTTGTGACGGTGATGCTGGTTGATATCGCGTAAGATCCGCTGCGCACGGTGCTGTTCCAGTTCGGGCAGGGTATTCAGCTGTAATAACTGCCGCAGCTGCTGCGCCATCGCTTCACCTTCAATCACAAAATGGCTGACAAAACCGGTGCGGTTAGCCAGCGACAGCGACTCTATCAGTGCTTTCTGCGCATCGCTTTTACGGTCGGTCTGCCAGTAGAGCGCGTTGCTCAGCAGCAAGTTACGATTGAGATCGCTGATTAAACGCAAACGGCGTGCATTTTCATTCAGCTCATCCAGTACCACTTCGGCTTCATCATATTGCCCAAGCAAAATTTGCGCGCGGGCGATATTGCGCCACTGCCCCTGCAAAAAGTGGTTATCGGCATCTGCCGGTTTTGGCGTCAGTCGCAGCCAGTTAGCGGCGGCCACTTTGTCATTGGTCATCTGCCAGTAAATTACCCGCGGCTTGTCGGCATTCGTCACCCAGTCACTGTGATACTGGCCGTTACCCAATAAGTTTTCACAGCGGTTAAGATGACGACGGGCATTATCCATATCCCCGCGCGCCAGTGCACATTTCGCCAGCATCGCCAGACACTGTAGCTGTTGCTGCGGCTGGAAGTTTGCCAGCACCTCCAGCCCATTGCGCGCGGCGGTTTCAGCATCATCAAGATGCGACCACGACCACAGCAGCTGCGCGCGAATACGCAGCAAAAATTCGTGCATCGGTAACTGTTCCAGCCCCTGTTTATCAATCAGGGCAAAGGCTTTTTGCTGGGTTTCGAACGCGGTTTGCAGGAATCCCTGGGCGATCAAAATTTCACTCTGCTGCAATAGCGCCCAGAGCGCGTAATGGCAGATATCATGCTGTTGAGCCATCTGCGCGGTTTGCTGCATCATCGCCAGCGCCTGGCTCAACTCACCCTGGCAGTGCAGCACTTCACCCTTAACCGAGGTGGCAACAATCCGGCTGTAGTAATGAGCCAGCGGCAGTGTATTCAGCGCGTGAGTGGCCAGTCGCTCCGCTTCATCTGGCTTACCGGCGTTGATCGCCACCTGCGCGCGCAGCGCATCAAATTCGGCGCTCAGAACCGCATCAACCGCTATTTGCTGCATTGCCATCTCCTGCTCAGCGCGTGCCAGCAGCAGATTGACTTCATTATACCGATGCTGACTCTGTGCCAGCCACGCCTGCAATAAGATCAGCCGTGGGTTTTCCACCAGCAATTGCCATGGCAGCGCCTTCAGACCCTCTTCCAGCAGCGCCAGTTCGCTATGATTGAACAGCGACCAGGCGTGTTGCAGCAAGATATCGCGCAGTAACAAGGTATCTTCCGCCGCCAGCGCATGATGAATGGCTTCTCCGGCAAAGCCGAGCGCCATCCAGCCTTCCGCCGCCGCGCGATGCAGCTGATGCAGATCGCTACCCAGCTCCCACTGGCAGCGCTGGCGCAAAAAGCTGACAAACAGCGGGTGAAAATTAAACCACTGGCCGCTGTCGTCCATCCGCTGCAAAAACAGCCCCTGCCGCTCGGTCTCTTCCAGACGCAGCTGGCCATTTTCTTCGCCGGTAATGCGGGCAATCAGCTCATCATTCATTGAGCGCAGTACTGAGCTGCGCAGTAAAAAGTTACGCGTGGCGTCATCAACGCAGTCGAGCACTTCATCGACCAGATAATCAGACAGATGGCTGGCATTAATGCCCGCCAGTCGTTGCGCAGACTGGTGTGTTGGCGTATTGGACTGGCGTTCCGACAGCGCAATCAGCTGCAAAGCGGTTGCCCAGCCAGCCACATCATCACACAGCCGCTGGGAGTGAGTGGCATCAATTGGCTGCTGCAAACGGCAATCGAAGAACTGTTTCGCCTCGCCGTGGGTAAATGCCAGCGACTGGCTGTTAACTTCCAGCAGTTGCTCACGCACCCGCAGATTGGCAATGCCAAGTGAGGGCAGATTGCGCGACAGAATCACCAGCGTCAGGTTTTCCGGCTGGTGACGAATAAAAAAGCGCATAGCCTGATGGATGGCATCATTCGTCAGCAGGTGATAGTCATCTATTACCAAAAACAGCGGACGGTGCCATTCAGAAAGTTCGACAAACAGCTGGGAAAACAGGGCGCTCAGGCTGGCGTACTGACGTTTTTGCGCCAGCGCTTCGCTGCGCACGCAGTGGCCGCCGGTAGCCTGCTGAATGGCGGCCATAAAATAGGTGGCGAAGCGTTCGGGATAGTTGTCACTCTCATCCAGAGAGTACCAACCCAGATCGCTTTTATCGGCGGCCCACTGTGCAACCAGCGTGGTTTTGCCATATCCGGCCGGGCTGGTGACCAGCGCCAGACGGTAAAAATTAATATTCGTGAGCCTTGCAATCAAACGCTCCCGAACAATGGTGTTCTGAAGCCGCGATGGACGGCTGAGTTTAGATGGTATCAGCATGGCTTACACTTCACTGTGCGAAATAGGAGGATACAACCGGAATTATTTTACAGCGTGTAATTAAGTACATTCCGTCAGTCGGCAGCCTATTGCAAGGATCGCTGATAATGAGAATTCATTATGTTGCACCTCATCACACTTCCTTACGCAAATTTTAATATTTCAGCTCACGGTATTAATTGAACATAACGAAATAATTAACTGTAGTTATCATTTTTATCAACGTTTTATCTTTACTGCTGCGGCTGCCGAGCTTCTGCCCGGCCAGAAAAATGGGCGCGTCAGAGAGTGACGTCAGCAGAATTTTTTGGCTTTATTGTCGTCATTAATGAGCTTTTTTCCGCATTGCCGTCTTAAATTAAGTGCTGGCGATCACATTTATGGCTACGCCCTGCAACTCATCCCCGTCTAAGCCCCTCACAGGATGATGCTGTGCGATAACGCAACCGTCAGCATGTGCGCATCAATTTTTCGCGAAACTATTCACTTACCGGAAGAGATTTATGTCGCAGCAAAAATTTAATAAGGCACGTTTTGAGGCAGCGCTGACTCGCCAGTGGCAACACCTGGGATTGAACTCGTTGCAGGAGCTGAACAGCCATCAGCGCTGGCAGGCGGTAAGCGGCGCGCTGGCCGAGCTGCTGGCCGCACAGCCGGTGGCGAAAGCAGATAAAAAGCAGCGTCATGTTAACTACATTTCAATGGAGTTTCTGATTGGTCGCCTGACCGGTAATAACCTGCTGAATCTTGGCTGGTATAACGAGGTGCAGGCGGTTCTGGCCGACCAGCAGATCAGCCTGACTGAACTGCTGGAGGAAGAGGTCGATCCGGCTCTGGGCAACGGTGGGCTTGGGCGTCTGGCGGCCTGCTTCCTCGATTCAATGGCAACCGTGGGCCAGTCGGCGATCGGCTATGGCCTTAATTATCAGTATGGTTTGTTCCGGCAGTCGTTTGATGATGGTCACCAGCAGGAAGCGCCGGATGACTGGCATCGCCAGTCTTACCCGTGGTTCCGCCATAACGCCGCGCTGGATGTGGATGTATCAATCGGCGGTAAAGTCGTGCGGGGTGATGACGGTCAGTATCGCTGGCAGCCGGGCTTTGTACTGCGCGGTGAAGCCTGGGATCTGCCGGTGATTGGCTACCGTAATGGCGTGGCGCAGCCGCTGCGACTGTGGCAGGCGACCCATGTTCATCCGTTTAACTTTACGCTGTTTAATGACGGCAAATTCCTGCAGGCAGAACAGCAGGGGATTGATGCCGCCAAACTGACCAAAGTGCTGTACCCGAACGATAATCATCAGGATGGCAAACGTCTGCGCCTGATGCAGCAATATTTCCAGTGCGCCTGTTCCGTTGCCGATATTCTGCGCCGCCATCACCAAGCCGGGCGTGCGATTGCCGAGCTGGCCGATTACGAAGTGATTCAGCTCAATGATACCCATCCAACCATCGCCATCCCTGAGATGCTGCGGGTGCTGCTGGATGAGCATCAGCTTGGCTGGGAGGCTGCATGGGCCATCACCAGTAAAGTGTTCGCTTACACCAACCATACGCTGATGCCGGAAGCGCTGGAGCGCTGGGATGAGAAGCTGGTACGCAGCCTGCTGCCGCGTCATTTAATGATTATCCATGAAATTAACAAACGCTTTAAGAAACTGGTCGACAAGCAGTGGCCGGGCGACGAGGCGGTATGGGCGAAGCTGGCGGTAGTGCATGACAAGCAGGTACGGATGGCGAACCTGTGCGTGGTCAGTGGTTTTGCGGTTAACGGCGTGGCGGCGCTGCACTCTGAGCTGGTGGTTAAGGATCTGTTCCCGGAATATCACCTGCTGTGGCCGAATAAATTCCACAATGTCACCAACGGCATCACGCCGCGTCGCTGGCTGAAACAGTGCAATCCTGAACTGGCAGCGCTGATTGATGACACCCTTAAAGTGGAGTGGGCCAACAATCTGGATGCGCTGAAAGGGCTGGAGCCGCTGGCCGATGATGCTGCGTTCCGTCAGCGTTATCGTCAGATCAAGCATGATAACAAGGCCCGGCTGGCAAGCTACATCCATCAGCTGACCGGCATCAGTGTGAATCCGGATGCGATGTTTGATATCCAGATCAAGCGCCTGCATGAGTATAAGCGCCAGCACCTTGGGCTGATGCATATTCTGCACTGCTATCGTCAGCTGCGCGATAATCCGCAAAGCGAGATGGTGCCGCGCGTATTCCTGTTCGGTGCCAAAGCAGCGCCGGGCTACTACCTGGCAAAAAATATCATCTACGCGATCAATAAAGTCGCCGAGAAGATCAATAACGATCCGCTGGTGGGCGATCGCCTGAAAGTGGTGTTTATTCCGGATTACCGCATTACCGCCGCAGAACTGATGATCCCGGCCGCCGATCTTTCGGAGCAGATCTCTACCGCAGGTTATGAAGCCTCCGGCACCGGCAATATGAAGCTGGCGCTGAACGGCGCACTGACCATCGGCACGCTTGACGGCGCGAACGTCGAAATTGCCGAGCAGGTGGGTGAAGAAAATATCTTTATCTTCGGTAATACCGTGGATGAAGTGAAAGCGCTAAAAGCCAAAGGCTATGACCCGCGTAAGCTGCGTAAAAAAGATAAACATCTTGATAGCCTGCTGAAAGAGCTGGAAAACGGCTTCTTCAGCAATGGCGATAAGCACGCCTTCGATATGCTGCTCGACAGCCTGACCAAAGGTGGCGATCCGTGGCTGGTGCTGGCAGATTTTGCCGAATACATTGCAGCGCAGCAACGGGTTGAAGCCTTATGGCGCGATCAGGAAGCCTGGACGCGTACCGCGATTCTAAATACCGCGCGTACCGGCATGTTCAGTTCGGATCGTTCAATTCGCGACTATCAGCAGCGTATCTGGCAGGCCAAACGGCAGGGCTGATTTCAGGCTGGTTTACTGGCGAGTCTGGCACTGACCAGGCTCGCTGCAATAATGACGCCTGACAGGCAGGATTGGCCAAGGTGAATAATGGATTCAAAACAACTTAACAAGGCTGCCACTGCGGCCGGTATTGCATCCAGCTATATCAATGCGAAGGGGCAGCCAGAGGCGATTGCCGACGAGACCAAACAGCGCCTGCTGGCGGCGATGGGCAATCCGAAGCCGGCCAGTGCTGCGCCACTGCCGGCGGCCAAAGTATTTAGCGGCAGCGGTAAGTTAACGCTACCGGTCGATGGCAAAGGGCATTTCCACTGGCACTTACAGGCAGAAAGCGGCAAGCAGTATCAGGGCGAGATTGCCGCAGGCGATACTCTGACATTGCCATCCCGGCTGGCAACCGGCTATCACCAGCTGACGCTGACTCAGGGCAAACAACAGTGGCCGTGCCGTATTATTGTTGCGCCGAAGCGCTGCTTTGAGCCACAGAGACTGCGTGACGGTAAAAAGCTGTGGGGGGCCTGCGTCCAGCTGTATACCGTACGCTCCAAGAAAAACTGGGGCATCGGCGATTTTGGCGACCTGCGCAGAATGCTGGATCAGATTGCCGATCGCGGTGGTGATTTTATCGGCCTTAACCCGATTCATTCGCTCTATCCGGCTAACCCGGAAAGTGCCAGCCCGTACAGCCCCTCTTCGCGTCGCTGGCTGAATGTGATTTATATCGATGTCGCACAGGTAACCGATTTTCAGCAGAGTAAAGCGGCGCAGCGCTGGTGGCAGGAGAGTGCGACTCAGCAGGCGTTAAGCCGTGCGCGCGACAGTGAATGGGTGGATTATCAGACCGTCAGCGATCTGAAAATTGCCGCACTGCGTCTCGCCTGGCAGCAGTTTTGTACCCGCGATAAGCAGGATGAAACCTGTGTCGATTTTGAACGCTTTATTACTCATGGTGGCGGCAGCCTGTTTTATCAGGCGGCTTACGATGCAATGCATGCGGCGATGCTGAAAGAGGATGCGCAGCGCTGGGGATGGCCGGTATGGCCGGAAGCGTATCAAAATGCAGATAACGCAGCTGTACAGACTTTTTGCCAGAAAAATCAGCAGGAAGTGCGCTTCTGGCTGTGGTTACAGTGGCTGGCTAATCGTCAGTTCGACCAGTGCTGGCAGCAGAGCCAGCAGCGTGATATGTCCATCGGGCTGTATCGCGATTTGGCGGTCGGCGTGGCAGAGGGCGGAGCGGAAACCTGGTGCGACCGCGAACTCTATTGCCTGAAAGCCTCGGTGGGCGCGCCGCCGGATATCTTAGGGCCGCTGGGACAAAACTGGGGCCTGCCGCCGATGGATCCGCATGTGATGGCGGCGCGGGGCTATCAGCCGTTTATCGACCTGCTGCGTGCCAATATGGCCAGCTGCGGCGCATTGCGCATCGATCATGTGATGTCGATGCTGCGGCTGTGGTGGATTCCGTACGGTGAAACCGCCGATCACGGTGCCTATGTGTATTATCCGGTGGAGGATCTGATGGCGATTCTGGCATTAGAGAGCCAGCGCAATCAGTGTATGGTCATCGGCGAAGATCTTGGTACCGTACCGGTGGAGATTATCGGTAAGCTGCGCGACAGCGGGGTTTATTCGTGGAAAGTACTCTATTTCGAGCAAGAGTCGGCCGATCGCTATCGTGCGCCGGATGCCTGGCCCGCTCAGTCGATGGCCAGCGCTACCACCCACGATTTACCGACGCTGCGCGGCTTCTGGAGTGCCGGTGATTTGACTCTCGGTGAAGAGTTAGGACTGTATCCTGATAAGGTGATTTTGCGCGGGCTGTATGAGAATCGCCAGCAGCAACGGCAAGCGTTGCTGGATGCATTGCACCACTACGGCTTCGTGCCAAAACGGTTGGGTAAGCGGGCGCTGAAAATGCCGATGACGCCAGAGCTGAATCGCGGCATGCAGCGTTTTATCGCCGACAGTAACAGTGCGCTACTGGGTTTGCAGCCGGAAGACTGGCTGGATATGGAAAAGCCGGTAAACGTGCCGGGAACCACCGATCAGTATCCCAACTGGCGGCGCAAGCTCAGCACTACGCTGGAAGCGATGTTCGCCGATGAAAAAGTTAATCGCCTGATTAAGGATCTGGATCGGCGTCGGCGTTAGAAACCGAGACGACCCGACAGGCGGAGTGATTCGCCCGTCGGGTAATTGTCGATCAAAATCATTGCGCTAAATTAGCACAGGCAAGTTTGGGAAAGAGAGAGACGGATAAAATTCTTTAACCCATCAGAAATTCAGTTTCTTTTGAAGAAAATAGCAGCAAAGTTGGGGGCGGCTTATCTGTCCTGGTATGAATGATGAGGTTTCGATAGTTAATCTTACCTGTTCCATTAGCTAAACGTGTTGCGCGACAGCTATAAGAATCAATATTTATTCAGCCGGGATGATTAACGTCTTTTGATTCTCCGGATACATTATGCACCTTCAAAAAAAGGTCATTCATTACTTAACTCCATTTATCAGTCGCTCCATTATCGCAACGTTATTGATTAGTCTGTCAGTTGGAAAGTGGCTGTCCGGCGATCAATATCACTACGTTAAAATTAATCGCATAAAAAAGGGTTCATAACACTGTTATGAACCCTCCGCGCCATCAAGTTTTCATGACGTGACAACAAACTTAATAATAAGAGTGCTCGCCGCGCTGATGCTCTGTCAGATCGCGCACGCCTTTCAGCTCCGGGAAAGTTTGCAGCAGCTCTTTCTCGATACCTTCTTTCAGCGTCACGTCGACCATTGAACAGCCGTTACAGCCGCCGCCAAACTGCAGAATGGCGTAGCCTTCATCAGTGATCTCCATCAGCGAGACTTTACCACCGTGGCCTGCCAGCTGCGGGTTGATCTGCGATTGCAACTGATACTCAACGCGCTCAATCAGTGGCGCATCGTCTGACACCTTACGCATTTTCGCGTTAGGCGCTTTCAGCGTTAGCTGGGAACCGAGGTTGTCAGTAACGAAGTCAATTTCAGCATCATCCAGATATGGCGCACTGAGTTCATCAACGAAAGCGGACAGTTTTTCAAACTTAAATTCGGTGTCAGTGGCTTCTACTGCATCGGGTGGGCAGTAGGAGACGCCGCACTCGGCGGTAGGCGTACCCGGATTAATAACGAATACGCGGATCTGGGTGCCATCTTCCTGGTTTGACAGCAGTTTTGCGAAGTGTTCTTGCGCAGAATCAGAAATTCGGATCATGGCGATTGCTCAATAGTTAACACATTTAACTGGTTATAATACGCCCATCACTGGCGCGCTACAAGGTTCGACACTGGCATGTCACGGCAAAGCAGAAGCGGTAGCTCTTACTGCTAAAAAGATAGCTCCTTGTCCGGCCCAGGCCTCAAACAGCGCGATTCAATTTTCTCCATTTCCAGAAATTTTTTCCTGATTTTGTCTGGCGTTTTGCTCTACGCCGGATTTGGCAGGATATGACATCAATACTGGCGGAGATTCCTGGTATGCCAATACAGCTTCTTCGCTGTAGTTCAGAAGTAAGAGTTAGGTTTTTGGGCAGCCCGTGACTTGCGGATAATTGCGACAGACCAGATTGAGTTTGTATTTCGGCTCGAAGCCCTTATCCAGCATGCATTGCTGAACAATAGCGGCTTTGCGTAGTGTCGGCACGTATGGCACCGAGCCCAAAGGTTGCGGATAACCGCATTGATACATTACCGCCAGTGCTTGTTTGTCGTTTTCTATTTCATGAGAATAATGCAGCGAGGCCCCCGCTTTACGCCAGCTAATCAGCGAGAACGTGCTCACGCCGGAATCCGGCGTTATCGGATGAAACCCTCTGTCTGCAACAAAAGGCAGCGCTTCTAACTGGCTCTGACTCAAGGGATGCCCCTGCTCTTGTTCAAGGCAGGCTGGCGTATCATGGTAAATACGAATGCTGCAAATTTTGAATCCGTCTTTTCGGGTAAACCCCATATTTTCCATGCATTGGTAATACAGAACCGACTCATTATCCGTTTTAGGGATATCGGGCCCAGGCAGTTGTACGCCGCATTTACCCATCGCGATACGCACGCCGTTGATGTCGGTATCAGGACGCTGCCACTGTGTCAGATCCGGTGCTGGAGGGCATCCTGTCAGCAGTAATACCGACGTTGTCAGCAGGGGTAAAGTTATCAGAGTCGATTTGCGGAACATCAAAAACCCTTAATTATTATAGTTTCAGCTGGCATCCATACTCTGCCCGTATTGCTCCTCACTCCAGTAAAAAGTTCAACCTTTCTGGATTGATCAGTTTCCACAACGGATCTGAAACATTCAATCCGCTGATACCCTGGTATTTACGTTGAGTTCTGACTGCTGTTTTTGGCTTATAGCGGCCTGATAACCCGTTCCTCCAGAAATTAAGTTCTCATTTATTAAAGCCTGCGCCAGTCACTGGCTAATTTTGTCTGGTGGACAATCTTATGCTAAGTAATCTGCGTATCGGGGTTTCGGCTATCACTTATACCGAGATGCCGAGCGGTCCAAATGGCATGGCGATTGTCGGGTACGCCATTGCCGTCGGCGCCGTACTGGTAAAAATAATGTGAGGGTGTTTAAGCGGGAGCCGGATCTGGCGCTGGAAGATTGCGTCAGCTAGCTGCAGGCCCAATCTCGAAGTTGTAAGGTCCGCTTTGTGCCAAAAGCGGACATTGCTAACATCGGGGTGTACTAATCAACGGGGAGCTGGTCAGGCACATATCGCTCTGAACGTCGGCTGCAAGGCGGAGGTGGATCGGATGGCAGAGCAGGCGCGTCTGAACGGCACACTGCTAAGCCCACCGCGCATGATTGGGGGTGGGTTTTATGAAGCGGTGATTGCAGGTCCGGACGGGAATCGGGTTTAGCTGGTGGGGTGTGATCTCTTGAAAACCGCATGCCGCTCCCTGTATCGGATAGTTTAAGTTTCCCGATATTGATCATAATATCTTAAAATTCACACAGATAAGTTATTAATGCCCAACAAGCATAAGGGAGCACCCTTGGACACAGCAGAACATGACGTTAAATTTGCATGGGCTCGTTTTTATGAGGTATTTGCCAGCGCGTTACTGACTTGGCGGAACCGGAGAGACGAATTAGTCAAAGGCATTCACCTGATTGCCGCAGATGTCGACGGGATGTCCCATCTGCAGGACAAACCCGCCAAGGGTGAGGCCTTTCCTTTAAAAGATATTTGTCCGTTTACTACCATGGGCTTGTTCAATCGCAGCCTGACCGACACCAATCGCAAAATTATTGCCGCCAAGCTGGCGAATTTGTTGGGCGTGAACGAACCGGTTCCTGACTCCTTTGCCGGTATCCCGCTGCTGAATAACCAAAAATCCTGGTTCTTTGGTTATGAAAGGTCGCGCGATCCTGATGACATTGAACGCTTGTGGGAGATGTTCTCACAGGCAATGACGTTTGCAGATAACCAGAATACCAATTCCGCAGACTTCACTTCCGCATATGACATCGCTTCTGCAGTGATGAATGTCGGCTGGAATCTGACCATGGGGCTGTACTGGGCCCGTCCCTGGTTCTACCCCACTTTAGATAGCCAGTCGCAGTATTACATCCAAAAAGTGTTAAACATTAAGATCCTTAAAAACGGGGCAAAAGGTCGCTGCAGTGGACAAAGCTACCTGAGCATTATGCAGGCGCTTAACAAGGCCTTTACCCAACCCAACTATCCGGTTCATTCCCTCCCAGAGCTCTCTCTATCAGCGTGGAATACCGATCTTAGCCAGTCTAAAGATGAAGTGGAAAATCGAACGTGGAAAGCCTCTCTCCTGAATAAAATTAAGGCGTTATGCCTGAAAAAAGAGAGCCCTTATTTCACTGCTTCGGAGTTGAAAGAAAACTATCTGGACGTATTCAAGGCAGAACGTCCTGAGAGCAAAACGGTTACAAGCTCAATCTACTTTTATCTGCAGAAATTACGCAATGATGATGAGTTAAAATTCCTTGAGTCCGGAAATTATGAATACCTGAATTTTGAAAAAAACGAATTCCAGACGATAACTGAGGAAACAGTCGAAGAGAGTGCGCCGCCACCAAAACTCGCTCACACGCCTTACGCCATCAGTCATCTGATTCAGGAGGGCTGTTTCCTAGAAAAGGCGAAGATCCAACTCACACTTCAGCGCCTGATCGACAAGAAAAACCTGATCCTACAAGGGCCACCAGGAACCGGGAAAACCTGGCTGGCGCGCCGTCTGGCGTACTGCTTAATGGGAGAACAAGCGCCTGAGCGTATTAGCGCGGTGCAATTCCACCCGAACCTCTCTTACGAAGACTTTATTCGTGGCTGGCGTCCAGGGAAAGAGGGGCGATTAACGCTAATCGATGGACCTTTTGTGAATGCAATCAAAACTGCGATCAATAATCCTGCCGCGAAATATGTGGTGATTATTGAAGAGATTAACCGTGGCAATCCGGCACAAATATTCGGTGAAACACTCACGTTGATGGAAGCCGACAAACGCACGCCGACCGAGGCGCTGGCACTCTCCTACAGCGAAAATACTGATGAAAAAATCTACATCCCTGAGAATCTGTATATCATCGGCACGATGAATATTGCAGACCGCTCCCTGGCACTACTCGACCTGGCACTGCGCCGCCGTTTCGCATTTATCGATCTAAAGCCAGCGTTTAATGACGCGTGGAAAAACTGGGTAAATCATAAGTTCGCAATTGATTTAGACCTGTTAGCCATCATCGAATCTCGACTGACGGCGCTAAACGAGATGCTGGCAAAAGATGTCACCTTAGGGCCACAGTTTTGTATCGGTCACAGCTATGTCACCCCAGCCACCGGCCAGCAAATCAACGAAGCTCAGGACTGGTATGAACAGGTCGTCGATACAGAGATCTGCCCTTTGCTCGCCGAATACTGGTTTGATGCTCCAAACAAAGTCGACGAAGCCAGAAAAGTGTTATTAGCAGAATGACGACAATCACCGGGAGTGAGCAACATAAAGCGTCACGCATTCCCGTGCGAAATCTTTGGCTGCTGATGCTGTACGCTTCAGATCTGTTTCGTCATTTGGGACGCAGTCATATTGCGGTTGAAGATAACCCGGCAGAAATACCCGACCTGGTGGCGACAATCTTGCTACATGAGATTGCGCTGCGCCGTCGTCGCAATTTAAGCATGGGATACCAAACCCGTCATGCGGCCCTGAACCGGGTGAGAGGACGCATTGATGTACTGTATACGGCCAGTCATAAGTTGCTGGAGCGGGGTCGGGTCGCCTGCCATTTTCAGGACATGACCCTCGACAACCCACGAAACCGCTATGTTCGCTGCGCGTTAGAACGTCTGACCCCGATCATAGCGAAGCCGTCGCTGGCAGCAGATTGCCACGTTATGGCAATAACACTTCGTCGTGAGGGAATAAACGGAGGGTATCCTGACAACCGCGAACTGCCCTCGGTGCGGCGTTTTGGACGCCATGATGCCGCTGATAAACCGATGGTCGATGCCGCACAATTAGCTTTTGAACTGCTGATGCCGACCGAAGATCAAGGGCAACATCTTTTGCCCGCGCCCTCAGATAATCTTTACTGGATGAGAAGGCTATTTGAAAAAGGTATTGCGGGCTTTTATCGTGTACACCTCGCCAAAACAACCTGGCGGATTTCTGCCGGGAAAGAGCTGAAATGGGCGTTGAGCGATCAAAGTGCGGGCAGCGCAGAGATTTTTCCGAAGATGAAGTCAGACATTATTCTTGAACACAAGATGGCCCAGCAGCGCATTATTATCGATACCAAGTTTAATGCAATCCTGACAAAGGGCTGGCATCGGGATCAATCGCTACGTAATAGTTATATTTATCAGTTATATACCTACATTAGAACACAGGAGAGCAAGGCGGACCCACTTTCGCTCAATGCCGCTGGTCTTCTGCTTCATCCCGCCGTTGGCTATATGCTTAATGAGTATGTTGTCACTCAGGGACATAAGATCCATTTTGCTACGGTAGATATGGCGGTAGATGCCAAAACAATTAAAAGACAATTACTGGAATTAGCCCATGATTGCGCGGGAGTCGCGGCTGATGGTTTGCCACTTAATAAAGCAGTGGCTGCAATATAATCTACTATTGCAGCCACGTAGTAGTAAGGAGCACGTCCGCTCCTCGCTCATAGCTGACATCGACGACAATTAAAATAAGAAGTAAACACAAAAAAGTCGAGCGGCATTATTTGCACGCTTACCGCATCTGTTGGATAGCAGATCAACAGAATCTCCCTGATGGCATAGCGTAACGGCCTCTTTAATCATCCCCACGAAAATCATTCGGGAACCGTTCAGCATTGTTCAAACAGTGCTACAGGGTTCGGCACAGGCACCAGACCTGCACGCTGGCGGCGCCAGCAGTCATTAACAGACGGCTGATTTCGCCAACGGTACTGCCGGTAGTGACCACATCATCAACGATGGCGATGTGACGCCCGCGAACGTCAATTTCCAGCCTGAAAGCCCCACGCAGATTTTTTCGCCGTGCGCTGGCGCTTAACTGATGCTGCACCTTTCCGGCGCGCACCCGGCGCAATCCTTGTGGCTGATAATCACTACCGCACCAGTGCGCCAGTAAACGCGCCAGCAGGTCGGCCTGATTAAATCCCCGCTGCCATGCGCGTCGCTGATGCAGTGGCACGGCAACAATGATCGCTGGCCTGGCTAACGGGCGAATTCGTCGTTGCTGCCACCAGCTCAGCAAAATCAGCCGCGCCAGCACCGCGGAGAGTGCCGTTGTGCGATGAAATTTGAACTGAGTCAGCAATACGCTGAGAGGAGGCTGGTAGTTGCTGACAAAGCACAGCGCCTGCCACGGCGGCGGACGTCGCAGGCAGCGGCCGCACTGCCCGGTGATGCCAGCTGCTGGCAAGCCACAGCGCGGGCAGGCCGCCGGATGAAGCGGCAACTGACGATAACAGTAACTACAAACTCCCTGCTGATGCAGCGCCAGCGGCATCAGGCATAGCCAACAACATCCCGGCATTGGTAGCATAGTGGCCTCTAAAGTGATTCTGTAACGAATAAAGGACAATAACCGATGGCGCAGCTCTACTGGCAGACCGCCGGCACAGGAAAAGTTGATCTTGTGCTGTTGCACGGATGGGGACTGAATGCCGAAGTGTGGCATTGCATAATCGACCGGCTCAGCCCGCATTTTCGTTTGCATCTGGTAGACCTGCCAGGCTTTGGCCGCAGCAGCGGTTATGGCGCAATGACGCTGGACCAGATGGTGGACAGCCTGCTGCCGCAGATGCCGGAACAAGCGGTGTTAGTTGGCTGGTCGCTGGGCGGCCTGGTCGCCAGCCGCCTGGCGCTGCGTTATCCCGACAGAGTGCGGGCGCTAATCAGTGTGGCATCGTCACCTTGTTTTACTGCCCGTGAAGACTGGCCCGGGATTAAACCGCACACCCTGCAAGGTTTTCAGCATCAGCTGAGTGAAGATTTCCAGCGCACGGTTGAGCGTTTTCTGGCGCTGCAAACGTTGGGTACTGAATCTGCGCGGCAGGATGCAAGACTGCTGAAAAGTGTGGTGTTATCGCAGCCGATGCCGTCGGTCGAGGTACTGGAAGGTGGGCTGGAGATTCTCAGGCAGGTCGATCTGCGTGCTGAGATGGCCGGATTAAAAGTGCCAATGCTACGGCTGTATGGCTATCTCGACGGGCTGGTGCCGCGCAAGGTGGCCAGTTTGCTGGATGAGCAATGGCCGCAGAGTGAATCACGCATTATTGAGAAAGCGGCACACGCGCCATTTATCTCGCATCCCGAGGCGTTCAGCCAGCATGTTATTGATTTTACGCAGCCACTGACGCAGTAACATTTGGTCATATAACTGGCAAATTTGTAAGTTAGCAGTAATAATTGCTCAGGTAAGCAAGGCTGCTAATTATCTCATCAGTCTGAGTTGTCCACGGAACCGGGCAATAATTTTTTGGCTGTTTACGTGTTCTGAAGTGGTAATTGCACATATCAATATCGATCTAAGGAGAGGCTTTATATGAATGTATTAAAAACTATTGCTGCAACATTAGTACTGGGTTCAGTTTCTTTTGGCGCGCTGGCGGCGGAAGAAGTGACCAAAGAGCAGGTTGAACAGATGAAGCTGGAAAAAATCGGTACGGTAACCACTACCGCTGAAACCACTTCACCAATGGATGCTAAAGCAGTGCTGTCAAAAGAGGCTGATAAAAAGGGCGGTAAATACTTCCTGGTTATCGCCGGACGTGAGCACGGTAAAATCAGCGCGACTGCTGAAGTTTACAAGTAATCCGTTCGCCGGGCATGCCTGATTAAGGCACGCCCGTTTTCAGCCACAGATAATGCCACGGCGCTAACACCAGCGTTTCACTCCCGTCGATCACCTCTTCGCGCACAATATCACGATACTTTCTTTGCTCGGGCAGCCGGGTTTCCACGCTTTTACTGCTCAGGTTATACACGCATAACAGGCTGGCTTGTCCGTCATGCGAGTAGCGGCGCAGTATCAACAGCGTATTGTCGCTGTCGAGAATTTCCATTGGATTATCAGGATGAAAAGCCGGCTGGCGGGTTCGCAGCTGGATTAATGCGCTGAGCTGCGTAAACACCTGATGGCGCAGCCCGTTTTCTGCCGTCAGCTGCTGCTCAATATCGGCAATGGCATATTTCTCGCGATTAATCGCGCGGTTGTGGCCGGCCGCTTTTACCCCTTCGTTGTCATTGCGCGAACCCAAAATACTCTGTACATAAATCGCCGGTACGCCGGGAAAGGCCAGCAGCAGGGCATGTGCCAGCATAAATCGGCGCAGACGCGTCTCGTCGTCGTCGTCCTGCTGGTTAAGCGCGTCCATATAGGTGACGTTAATTTCATAGGGGCTGGTGCTGCCATCCGGATTGTTTTTATACGAGATCAACGCGCCTTCCATTGCCAGATCGCGCACCAGTGCGACGATCTCTGATTCCGGCAAAATACCGCGCGCCGGATTAAGACCAATACCGTCATGTGAAGCGAGGAAGTTAAAGAAAGTGGTGGTGCCACCGCCGGAGTCCAGCGAGGCGGCCCACTGGCGCAGCGCGCGTGAAGAGCCATTATGTATTGCATGCAGCACCAGTGGCGGCAGCGAAAACTGATACACCATCTGTGCTTCATCCTCGCCGTTACCAAAATAGCTGATGTTGTCCTGATGCGGCACATTGGTTTCGGTAATGATCACCGTGCCGGGCGCCACCTCATCGACGATGGCGCGAAACAGTTTCACCAGCTGATGGGTTTTCGGCAGATGAATGCAGCGGGTGCCGGGGGTTTTCCACATGTAGCCAACTGCATCAAGGCGGACATAATCGGCCCCTTTTTTCAGGTAATCCAGCAGTACGCCGGCCATGCGAATCAGCACTTCCGGATTGCCGAAGTTGAGGTCTATCTGGTCGGCACTGAAGGTGGTCCAGATAAAGCGCTTTTCACCATTGGCAAAATCAAACGGCGTCAGCAGCGGCGAAGTGCGCGGGCGCGTGACCGCACTAAGGTCGGTGGCGGGCGGCATACTGATAAAAAAGTCGTCCCAGCCGGGGTCCAGCGCCAGAAAATGTTTAAACCAGGCGCTGTGCGCTGACATATGGTTGCAGACAAAATCGAACATCAGCCGCGTATGGCGATGTAATTCGGCAATATCTGACCAGTCGCCACAGATACTGTCGATCCGATGGTAGTCAATCACGGAAAAGCCATCGTCGGAAGACCATGGAAAGAACGGCAGCAGATGGACAATATTAAAAGTGTTGTGCAGATGCTGTTGGTAAAAGCGGGCAAAGGTGGCCAGCGTTGGCGCTTCGCTTTCGCGGAACTGATCGGCATAGGTAATCAGCACCACATCTTTCTCATCCCAGTGTGGCTTACGGGCATTTTTTATTGACTCGCGCGCCGCACGTATATCAGAAAGCAGCCGCTCGCGGCTGGCCTGCGGGAAGGTCGATGAATAGATTTCGTTTATTAAATTATTGATATTATGCATTTTAATCCAACGAGCCACCGCGTGGAGAATGAAAAAGCACTCTTTTTCACTGTAGACCGTTGGACTAAATTCGCAACCACCTGGCAGAGTGAAGCTGCAGACTAATGGCAGTTTTTGCTCTGTTTACATCCCCGGCAGCCGGATGATGAAAGCGTCGTGATGGCAATCTTTTCTGGCGGCAGGCGCAGGTGACGGAGTATGGCGATCACCAGCAGGTTAAACGCCACGACTAAGGCGATGGCGATACTGCTGTAGCGCGGATGCTCGGCAAAGGTGGCGAACTGATAAAACAGCGTAGCCAGTGAAAAGGCCAGATTTAATCCCCAAAATATGGAGAACGCCATCCAGCGGCGGCTGCTTTCGCGGGCGATCGCCTCCATTACCGAGACGCAGGGAACATACAACAGCACGAATAACAGATAACTATAAGCGGCAGCATTGTTTGCGAATTTACTGCTCATCATACCCATCGCGCCGCTGGCCATTTCGCCATCGCCTTTGCTGGCTTCAATCGGATTAGCCAGCACGCTGAGTGAAAAGGTGGCTTTCAGGCCCTGCCAGGTTTCATTCAACGCTTCGGTGAGTTCCTCACGCAGGCTGAACTGGCTGGGATCAAATGGCGTCTGGCTGATCGCTTCAGCGGTATACAAGGTGTTAAGCGTACCGACCACCACCTCTTTTGCCATTGCTCCGGTTACCAGGCCGACGGTGGCCTGCCAGTTATCATTGTGCACGCCAATCGGCGCCAGCAGCGGCGTAATGCTGCGGCTGACGGTAGCCAGCGCTGAGTCGTTGATGGTGCTGACCGGCTTACCGCTAAAGGAAAAACTGTTAAGTGCGCCGATGATAATACTGGCGATAACGATCACTTTACCGGCGCGCAGCACGAATCCCTGCAAGCGCTGCCAGGTTTGCAGCAGTAAGGTTTTCAGATGCGGAACGTGGTACAGCGGCAGCTCCATAACAAATGGCGTCGCGTCGCCACGCATCAGGGTATGCTTCAGCAGCAGGCCAGTGCCAATCGCCGCCAGAATGCCGGTAATGTAGAGGCTGAATACCACCAGCGCACCGTTCTGACCAAAAAAGGCGGCGGCAAATACGGCAAAAATCGCCAGCCGCGCCCCGCAGGACATAAACGGTGCCATCATTACGGTGATCAGCCGCTCACGCGGCGCATCAAGGGTGCGGGCACCCATTACCGACGGCACATTGCAGCCAAAGCCGACGATTAGCGGCACAAAAGATTTGCCTGGCAACCCGAGCGCCTGCATCAGGCGATCCATCACAAACGCGGCGCGCGCCATATAGCCGGAGTCTTCCATAAACGACAAAAACAGATACATCATGCCAATCTGCGGCACCAGTGGCAGCACGGTATTGATGCCGCCGCCCACTCCCTGCGCCAGAAACAGCGTCAGCCAGTCGGGGAGCTGCAACATCCAGCCCAGCCATTGCATACCATGAATAAACAGCGCTGCCGAGCCGATATCAAACAGCGGCTGTAGTGCACCGCCAATGTTTATCGCCAGCAGAAACATCAGATACATCATCAGCAGGAAAATTGGCACGCCGAGCCAGCGGTTAAGGATCAGGCTGTCCAGCCGTTGCGACAGGCGATGGGGCTGCGCCAGATGACTATTGCTGACGGCGGCACTCAGCTTTTCGATGGTGCGGTAGCGCGCTTCAACGATGGCCAGTGCGTAATCCTGCGATAGCGATGCCAGTAATGCCTGGGCTGCGGTTCCGGCTTGCGCAATACTAAAGATATCGCCTTCCAGCATTTGAATCGCTAACCAGCGACGTTGCGCTGCGGAAAAAGAAGCGGGCAGTGTCTGCGTCAGCTGCGTGGCGGCATGGTTAATCTCAACCGGATAATCAATCGTCAGTTCGGCGGCCTGAAGTGAATGCTGATCTATCGCCTGCTTCAGTGCATCAATGCCCTGCGCCCGGGTTGAAACCAGCGGGATCACCGGGCAACCGAGGCGTTTTGCCAGTGCCTGAGTATCAATGCTGATACGCTGATTTTCGGCAATATCCAGCATGTTAAGCGCCACAATGCAGGGCACGCCGAGCTCCAGTAACTGCACGGTGAGATAAAGATTACGTTCCAGATTGCTGGCATCGACCACATTAATCAGCAGGTCGGCGTCGTTGCTGAGAATGTAGTGGCAGGCGATCTGCTCATCCAGCGAGCTTTGCTGCGCCAGCGTGGTCAGCGAGTAAGTTCCCGGCAGATCGATCAGCCGCACCTGCTGCTGAGCGGTGTTAAAGCTGCCCTCTTTGCGCTCAACGGTGACGCCCGCCCAGTTGCCAACGCGCTGGCGTGCGCCGGTTAACTGATTAAACAGCGTTGTTTTGCCAGCGTTTGGGTTGCCAATCAGGCCAATGGTGCAGGTTTTCATCATCAGCCTCGTTTAGCTCACGCATTCGAGCTGGAGCAGGGCGAGATCTTTTTTCCGCAGCATCAGATTAACGCGTCGCGTTTCAATCTGCAGCGGGTCACCCAGCGGAGCAATACGCACCACATCAAAACTGGTGCCGGGCAGCATGCCCATCGACAGCAGTTTCTGGCGAAATGCTGCGCCGATAGTGGCGCTGAAACCGATGATTTTATAGCGTTGTTGAGCGATAAGTTGCATTAAAGCACCTCGATATTGTCGCCGGGCGACAAAGAAGATCAGGGTGTAATTTTAATGAGAACGATTATCGTTGGAATTGACGTAAAACAATTTCGCGGTGAACTGAGAAAAATAATCAGGGCGGAAAAGATTCCGCCCTGTGAGGTGATTACTTTTTACCGAAGGCCGCGGCTAATGCATCGCCCATCGCGCTGTTGCCCGCCGGGGTCTGACTGGCTTTTGGACGCGGTTTGCCCTGTGCCGGACGTCCGCCATCACGCGCGGCGCTCTTGCCGCTGCCGCCAGCGCGGACATTACTTTCGCCTGGCTGTTCGTCGAGACGCATGGTCAGTGCGATACGTTTACGTTGCAGATCGACTTCCATCACCTTCACTTTGACGATATCACCGGCTTTCACCACTTTATGCGGATCGTCGATAAACTTGTCGGAAAGTGAAGAGATATGCACTAAGCCATCCTGATGCACACCGATGTCGACAAATGCACCGAAGTTAGTGACGTTAGTCACCGCCCCTTCCAGCACCATGCCAGGTTGCAGATCGTTCATGGTGTCGATGCCGTCGGCAAACTGCGCGGTTTTGAACTCAGGACGCGGATCGCGACCCGGTTTTTCCAGCTCTTTGATAATGTCACTGACGGTAGGCACACCAAAACGCTCATCGGTAAAATCGACCGCTTTCAGGTTACGCAGCTCAGACGGATTACCCATCAGCTCGTTCAGCGCCTGGCGGGTAGCAGACAGTATGCGCTCCACCACCGGGTAAGCTTCCGGGTGCACGGTTGAGGCATCCAGCGGATTATCGCCATGGTTAATACGCAGGAAGCCGGCACACTGCTCAAAGGCTTTCGGCCCGAGGCGGCTGACTTTCAGCAGCTGCTGGCGGTTGCGGAAGCGGCCGTTCTCATCACGCCAGCCGACGATATTCTGCGCCATCATTTTGCTCAGCCCGGCCACGCGCATCAGCAGCGCCACCGAGGCGGTATTCAGATCGACACCCACGCCGTTTACGCAGTCTTCGACTACCGCATCGAGCTTTTTCGCTAACTGGCTCTGGCTGACATCATGCTGATACTGGCCAACACCAATGGATTTCGGATCGATTTTCACCAGCTCGGCCAGCGGATCCTGTAAACGACGGGCGATAGATACCGCGCCGCGCAGCGACACGTCCAGATCCGGGAACTCCAGCGCCGCCAGTTCGGAAGCCGAGTACACCGAGGCACCGGCTTCACTGACAATCACTTTCTGCGCCTGTACCTGCGGGAACTGTTTCTGCACGTCCAGGAAGAAGCGCTCAGTTTCGCGTGATGCCGTACCGTTACCAATCGCCACCAGCTCAACCTGGTGTTTACTGCACAGATTCGCCACCGCCACTGCCGCCTTCGCTGCCTGGCCGGTGTGTGGATAGATGGTATCGGTCGCCACCAGTTTGCCGGTGGCATCGACTACCGCCACTTTTACGCCGGTACGCAGGCCCGGATCGAGGCCCATGGTGGCGCGCATGCCGGCCGGGGCCGCCATCAGCAGATCGTGCAGGTTACGGGCGAACACATTGATGGCTTCATCTTCTGCACGCTCGCGCACGCTGCCCATCAGCTCGGTTTCCAGATGCAACAGCACCTTGATGCGCCAGGTCCAGCTGACGACCGCTTTACGCCAGCTGTCAGCCGGCGCATTGTTCAGGCGCAGATTCAGGTGTTCAGTGATGATCTGCTCACCGTGGCTTTCACGCGGCGGCTCATCAAACTGCGGATCGGCATTCAGCGCCAGCTGAAGCACGCCTTCGTTGCGGCCACGAAACATCGCCAGTGCCCGGTGTGAAGGCACCGTCGACAGCGCTTCATGATGATCGAAGTAGTCGCGGAATTTCGCGCCCGCTTCCTCTTTGCCTTCCACCACGCGGGAAACCAGATGGGCGTTTTTCCACAGGTATTCACGCACCTTCGCCAGCAGCGCAGCGTCTTCAGCAAAGCGCTCCATCAGAATATAGCGTGCGCCATCCAGCGCGGCTTTCACATCGGCCACGCCTTTATCGGCGTCGACAAATTCTGCGGCCAGCTGCTCAGGCTGATGTGACGGATCCTGCCATAGCGTATCCGCCAGCGGTTGCAGGCCCGCTTCCATCGCGATCTGTCCACGCGTACGGCGCTTCGGCTTGTAAGGCAGATAGAGGTCTTCGAGTTCGGTTTTGCTCATCGTGCCGTTGATCGCGGCAGCAAGCGGTTCGGAGAGTTTGCCCTGTTCGTCAATGGATTTCAGAATGGACTGACGGCGCTCTTCCAGTTCGCGCAGGTAGCCAAGACGCGTCTCCAGTTGGCGCAGTTGGGTGTCATCCAAACCACCGGTCACTTCCTTACGATAACGTGCAATAAACGGCACGGTATTCCCTTCATCCAACAGGCGAACAGCGGCTTCAACTTGTTCAGCTCGTGCCTGAAGTTCACTTGCAATAATGCGGCTCAGCGAATCATTCATCATCGGTTCAACTATCTTGCTATCACAGGGTTGAGAATCAGGGGACAGTTATACGGATCGACGCGCAAAATTGCCAGCCAGCTGGCAGTGATTGCGCCATAATCCGAATTTTCTATCCGGCGTAGCTGATTTCATTCACGTACCACAGCGCTTCGCCTGCCGGTGTATGAACGATAACGGCATCGCCGACTTCTTTTTTCAGCAATGCGCGCGCCATGGGTGAGTCAATAGAGATATAGTCGTTACGACCAAAGATTTCGTCATAACCCACGATGCGAAAGCGTTTGATGTCGCCATCATCATTTTCAATCTCGACCCACGCACCGAAGAACACTTTGCCATCCTGCTGGGGTGAGTAGTCGACAATGCGCAGCGCTTCGAGGCTTTTAGTGATATAGCGCACCCGTCGGTCGATTTCACGCAGCCGTTTTTTATTGTATTGATAATCGGCATTTTCACTGCGGTCACCCAGACTGGCAGCCCAGGTCACTTTTTTGGTCACTTCCGGCCGCTCTTCACGCCAGAGGAAGTCCAGTTCCTCTTTTAGCCGGTTATAGCCTTCACGGGTAACGAGTTTGGTTTTCATCGGCTTTTAGCTCTGTTGGTTATGACATGCTGTTACTGCGATTTTAGAGGGAATATTATCAGAGCTTCAACCTTGTTCGGGTTAAGCTGTGACAATCAGTGGCGATAAGGTTGCAACGGCGCAAAAATGCGCACAGACCTGTTAAAAATCAATGTTAAGCCCCTGTTTAATATGCTTTGTAACAATTTCGGCTACAATATAAACCATTAATAACTGTCACTGTACGGCAACTTTTTTAAGAATAGTGACTCAGGCAATCGCGCCTTTGGGAGTATCGAAATGCAAGAAAACTACAAAATCCTCGTCGTTGATGATGATATGCGTTTACGTGCGCTGCTGGAGCGTTACCTGACCGAGCAGGGCTTTCAGGTGCGCAGCGTGGCTAACGCTGAGCAGATGGACCGTCTGCTGACCCGTGAATCTTTCCACCTGATGGTGCTGGACCTGATGCTGCCAGGTGAAGATGGCCTGTCTATTTGTCGTCGTCTGCGCAGCCAGAGCAACCCGATGCCGATCATTATGGTCACCGCCAAAGGTGAAGAAGTCGACCGTATCGTCGGGCTGGAAATTGGTGCGGATGACTATATTCCTAAACCGTTTAACCCACGTGAACTGCTGGCGCGTATTCGCGCGGTGCTGCGTCGTCAGGCCAATGAACTGCCGGGTGCGCCTTCACAGGAAGAGGCGGTGATTGCTTTTGGTAAATTCAAACTGAATCTCGGCACCCGTGAAATGTTCCGTGAAGATGAACCGATGCCGCTGACCAGCGGTGAATTTGCGGTACTGAAAGCACTGGTCAGCCATCCGCGTGAGCCACTTTCCCGTGACAAACTGATGAACCTGGCGCGTGGCCGCGAATACAGCGCCATGGAACGCTCCATCGACGTGCAGATCTCTCGTCTGCGTCGTATGGTTGAGGAAGATCCGGCGCATCCGCGTTATATCCAGACCGTCTGGGGCCTCGGCTATGTCTTTGTGCCGGACGGCAGCAAAGCATGAGGCGATTCCGCTTCTCTCCGCGCAGTTCGTTTGCCCGAACGCTGTTACTGATTGTGACCCTGCTGTTTGTCAGCCTGGTCACAACCTATCTGGTGGTGCTTAACTTCGCCATTCTTCCCAGCCTGCAGCAGTTTAATAAGGTGCTGGCATACGAAGTGCGTATGCTGATGACTGACCGGTTGCAGCTGGAAGATGGTACGCAGCTTGAAGTGCCGCCAGCGTTCCGGCGCGAGATCTATCGCGAACTGGGTATTTCGCTGTATACCAATGCAGCGGCGGAAGAGAGCGGACTACGCTGGGCGCAACACTATAAGTTCCTCAGCGATCAGATGGCACAGCAGCTGGGTGGGCCAACCGATGTCCGGGTCGAGGTGAATAAAAACTCGCCGGTGGTGTGGCTGAAAACCTGGCTGTCGCCGGATATCTGGGTGCGTGTGCCGCTGACCGAAATTCATCAGGGTGATTTCTCGCCGCTGTTCCGCTATACGCTGGCGATTATGCTGCTGGCTATCGGCGGGGCCTGGCTGTTTATCCGAATTCAAAACCGACCCCTGGTGGAACTGGAGCATGCTGCGGTACAGGTGGGTAAGGGTGTGATCCCGCCGCCGCTGCGTGAATATGGCGCATCGGAAGTGCGTTCGGTTACGCGTGCTTTTAACCAGATGGCGGCTGGCGTTAAGCAACTGGCGGATGATCGTACCCTGCTGATGGCAGGCGTCAGCCACGATTTGCGTACGCCACTGACGCGTATTCGCCTGGCGACTGAAATGATGTCGCAAGAAGACGGTTATCTGGCCGAGTCGATTAACAAAGATATCGAAGAGTGTAATGCGATTATCGAACAGTTTATTGACTACCTGCGCACCGGCCAGGAAATGCAGACCGAACTGGCTGATTTGAACAGCGTGTTAGGTGAAGTGGTGGCCGCTGAAAGTGGTTATGAACGTGAAATTGAAAATGAGGTAATGCCTGCCGAGTTGCTGGTGGAAATCAATCCGCTGTCGATCAAACGTGCGGTGGCAAATATGGTGGTTAACGCCGCGCGTTATGGCAACGGCTGGATTAAAGTCAGCAGCGGCAGTGAGCTGCAGCGCGCGTGGTTCCAGGTGGAAGATGACGGGCCGGGAATCGCACCTGACCAGCTAAAACATCTGTTCCAGCCGTTTGTACGCGGTGACAGCGCCCGCAGTACCAGCGGCACCGGGCTGGGGCTGGCGATTGTGCAACGCATTATCGATGCGCATCAGGGGGCACTGGATATTGGTGTCAGTGAGCGTGGAGGTTTACGCATTCGCGCTTACTTACCGTTGCCACAACAAGCGTCAGTAGCGTTACCGGCAATAACAACGCCGTCCTGACGGAGAGCTGGGCGAAAACGCGGCGCGTCGTCGCCCGTATCGAAGGTTTGCATCAGAACGGGAGCCGGGAACGGCTCCCTGCGTTATTCCTGTCAATTTCAGAGCTGTGGGCCTGCTTTAACCAGCGCGGCACCAGCAGGTGTATCAGTGTATTTATCAAAGTTATTAATAAAGCGCTGTGCCAGATCGCATGCTTTGTCGTGCCACTCTTCTGCGGTCCGGTAGGTATTGCGCGGATCGAGAATCTGACTGTCCACTCCCTTCAGTGCTACCGGCATTTGCAGATCAAAAATCGGCAGTGTCCGGGTCTCCACTTCACTCAGTTCACCCTGCAAAATGGCATTAATAATCGCACGCGTGTCTTTGAGTGAAATACGCTTGCCGCTGCCGTTCCAGCCAGTGTTGACGAGGTAGGCTTCAGCGTCAGCATCCTGCATGCGCTTCACCAGCACTTCGGCATACTGTGTCGGATGCAGAGTGAGGAATGCCGCACCAAAACAGGCGGAAAAGGTTGGCGTTGGCTCAGTTACGCCGCGCTCGGTGCCCGCCAGCTTGGCGGTAAAACCGGACAGGAAGTGATACTGCGTTTGATCGGCGGTAAGACGCGAGACCGGCGGCAGTACGCCAAACGCATCGGCGGTCAGGAAGATCACTTTTTTCGCGTGGCCCGCTTTTGAAACCGGCTTAACGATATTATCGATATGATTGATCGGATAGGAAACGCGGGTGTTTTCGGTTTTGCTGCCGTCATCAAAATCAATCGAACCATCGCTTAATACCACCACGTTTTCCAGCAGCGCGTCGCGACGGATGGCGTGATAGATTTCCGGCTCCGCTTGCTCGGAAAGCTTGATGGTCTTGGCGTAGCAGCCACCTTCGAAGTTAAACACGCCGTCATCATCCCAGCCGTGTTCATCATCACCGATCAACTGACGCAGCGGGTCGGTAGACAGGGTGGTTTTTCCAGTACCGGACAGGCCAAAGAATACTGCCACATCGCCTTTTTCGCCGACGTTCGCCGAACAATGCATCGAAGCAATACCTTTTAATGGCAACAGGTAGTTCATGATAGCGAACAGACCTTTTTTCATTTCGCCACCGTACCAGGTGCCGCCGATCAGCTGAACGTTTTCCGTCAGGTTAAACGCGACAAAGTTCTCCGAGTTTAACCCCTGCGCTTGCCAGTCCGGGTTGCTGCATTTCGCACCGTTCATCACGACAAAGTCGGGTTTAAAGCTGGCCAACCCGGCTTCATCTGGCTGGATAAACATGTTTTTCACGAAGTGCGCCTGCCAGGCAACTTCAGTGATAAAACGCACGCTGAGGCGGCTGTCAGGGTTAGCACCGCACCACGCATCGACAATAAATAAGCGTTTGCCGGACAGTTGCCTGGTCACCAGCGTTTTCAGTGAATCCCAGGTGTCCTGTGACAGCGGCTGATTATCATTCTTGCCTTTACCCTGATCGCACCACCACAGGGTGTCGCGCGTGGTGTCATCACGCACAATATATTTATCTTTGGGTGAACGTCCGGTAAAGATGCCGGTATCCACCGCAATAGCACCGGATTGAGTCTGAATGCCGCGCTCGTAACCTGTTAAACCGGGTTGGGTTTCTTCCTGAAAGAGAGTGTCATAATCGGGGTTATGAACAATCTCAACCGTATCAGTGATGCCATAAGCGACGAGGTCCTGGGCGGTCAGGCCGTTAGCGCGCATATTACTGCTCCTTTATCGGTTTTTTTACTGCATAAAATGTAGGGGGTATTTCGTTTTCACCGACCGTGATCATCGATATCAAGGGTGAAACAGGGCAGGGATAATCACGATCGCGCGCAGTGTACACCTGTGACTCATTAGCGAAAGAGCGGAACGGCAGAAATGAGACACGAAACGATTTAATGATGTAATTCAGTGCAATCTGAGGCGGGAATATGTCGTAAGCATCAGAGAAGCCAGCTTTAATTGTCGATATTAGTGATAATAACAGTGGGGAATAGATAAGGGGAGGGCTTAAGAATTTTAGTGCGGGCGGCGCGGCCGCCGCCCATGACTGATTAATGTACTTGCTGGTTGCCGGTCGCTGAGTCGTTACGAATGGCGGCAATATCGATGGCATCATAGACATAGTGGCTACCACAGTAGTCACAGTTCATATCAATTTCACCGTCTTCCGCGAGAATTTCATCCACTTCGGATTGCGGTAGCGTAGTCAGCACTTCGCCACAGCGCTCACGCGAGCAGGTGCATTTAAACTGCACGTTCTGCGGCTCATAAACCGTCACTTCTTCCTGATGATACAAACGCCATAACACTTCGTTGGCAGGCAGAGTAATCAGCTCTTCGGTTTTAATGGTTTCGGTTAAGGTCGCCAGATGAGTAAAGTCATCAGTGCTGGCATCCTGCGCCGGTAAGACCTGTAGCAGAATGCCGCCGGCAACTTTCTGGCCTTCCACTTCACCGGTGCGCAGGAACAGGCGCGTTGGCAGCTGCTCGGAGCGCATAAAGTAATCTTCGAGACAGGCAGCCAGCGTATCGCCTTCCAGCCCGACCACGCCCTGATAGCGCTCACCCTGCTCCGGGGAGATAGTGATCACCAGGTAGCCATTACCCACCATTTCTTTCAGCGTGCTGCCTTCAGCAATTTCACCCTGAGTACGCGCCACGCCGCGCATCTCCTGACGATTGTTGCCATTGATTACCGCCAGATTCAGTGCGCCATCACCCTGCAACTGCACGGTGATATCACCGTCAAACTTCAGCGTCGCGGTTAGCAGGCTGGTGGCAATCAGCAGTTCGCCCAGCAGTTGCTGAACCGGCTGTGGATAGTCATGGCCTTCAATAATTTCGCGCCAGGTGTCAGAGACGTTTACCAGTTCACCGCGTACGGCATAGTTTTCGAACAGGTAACGATGCATTTGGTCTTGATGGGACATAATTTTCTCTCATAGTTGCGATCTATTCATCGCCAGAATGTTTAAATTTCATCAGATCGCGGCGCTCTTTCTTGTCGGGGCGGCGGTCGGGATGGGGCATCGTCAGCGCATTCATTTTGCGCGCCAGCGCCACTTTTTCGCGTTTCTCAATACTTTGTGCCGTTTCGGCGTACAGCTGCTGGGCTTCCGTTGCGGGACGTCGTTGGTCGGTAATTGCCAGTACCACCACGGTTTTTTCATCGTTGCCCTGGCGCAGTGTCAGTTCGGCATCCACTTCCATTAGCTTGCTCGGTTTGCTGCGCTGACCGTTATAGTGAACCTTGCCACCTTCGATCATTTCGCGAGCCGCCGCGCGGGTTTTATAAAAGCGTGCAGCCCAAAGCCATTTATCGAGCCGGACGCCCTCAGTGCTTTTCTCTTTCATTGCTGCTCCTGATTAACGATCTTCCGTCACTGTCGCGCTAACGCGGCTAGCAGGGTGCGATAGTCATTTATCGCAGGATGGCGGGCGAAGGTGATATCGGGTCGCCCTGAGTCAGGATTGCTGATGCCTAAACAGTAGCCAATTCCCCAGCATTTTGCCGCATCGAGAATCTTTTCGTTATCGTCGATAAATAGCGTGCGCGCATTGTCAAAGCCTGTCTGCTGCTGAACCGCCTGCCACAAACGCTGATCTTCTTTCGGATATCCAAATGTGTGGGTAGAAAGTAATAAATCAAGGTGCTGGTCAAGGCGGGTTTGTTCCAGCTTCACCTGCAGATTCCACGGGTGCGCATTGGTCAGCAGGATGGTGCGCTTGCCGCTGGCGCGCAACGCCGCAAGAAATGGCAGCGTGTCGTCACGCATCTTCGCTCGCTCGCGCATCTCCCAGGTCATCGCACGGATATCAAGATCCAGTTCCCGGCTCCAGTAATCCAGGCAGTACCAGTCCAGCGTATGCTGCACCGCCTGATATTTATCGTCGATCAGCTGGCTGGCGGCATCAATGCTAATACCACGCTGGTTGCTGAGCGTTAGCGGCACGTGCTGTAGCCAGAAATGGCTGTCAAAAGCGAGATCGAGCAGGGTGCCGTCCATATCAAGCAGGACGGTATCAATTTCAGACCAGTTCAGTGAATCAGGCATGCGGGCTCCGCGCGAGGATGAAAAACCGGGCGACAGGGTAGCACAGTTACTTAGCGGTCAGAACAGCGGCCGTACCGCCTGAATGGAGGTCAGCGAGTGGTTAAAGCAGTGTTCGTAATAGCGCTGTATTTCGACCATCCGCGTACGATTTCGGTGCATTCGCTTCAGTGCCAGCAGGCTGTTTACCAGCAGAGTGATGCTGACGATTAACAGCAGTAAACTGGTGCCGAGGTAGCGCCACAGGCTAAGGGCGTCCGGCTCATTGTGCAGCGCAACGTGCTGAGTGCCGTTCGCATCGGTAGTGATACTGGTGATAATACCGGAAGCGCTGAACGGCGTATGCAACAGCATCGATGACAATCGTTGCAGCTCATTCCACTGATCCGGCGCATTATAATCAAACAGCGAAACCGCTGGCTGCGGCTGGCTGACCAGCTGGCGGCCTTCATCACTGATAATCAGGAAACCACCCGGAGGTGGGCTGTTCAGCGCTTCCGCCGCGCGATGAGTTTCGCGATAGAAGAAAGAGGAGGTGGCGGTGTTTACCAGGTTTTCCAGCGCCTCCGCACTGACCGGCCGTAACAGCACGTTCATGCCGTTCAGCGCACCGGAATTTGCCCGACCAATCAGCGTTTCCCAGTCTTTAGCATTACCAAGATTAACCAGCGCGTTCTTCAGGCGCACACAGTCCTGCGGCTGGCTACACAGGTCCTGCGTTTTTACCACCAGGTCAGAAAAGTCATCCAGCAGAATCATACCTGATTTCTGGATGGCAGTAGCCAGCTGTGGGTTTAGTTTGGGATCGGTACTGGTTTGCGGATGCAGTTGCTGATTGGTTGTCAGCTGTAAAGCGGTGGCTTTATCAATGATCTCAGACTGCGGCTGTGGCAACGGTGCGGCATTATTCCAGTAGATCGCCGAACAGTCGAACGGCATAAAGGCGTAAGTGCGGTTGCTCTGATAGTTGGCGGGCACTGAGCACATGCCGCTACCGCTGGCATGCAGGCTGTCGCCAACCCGCAGTGAAATTTTCTGCAGATCGTCAACCGTCGTCACCTTGATACTTTCGGTGCCTTTAATCCACGCCATACTCAGCTTGATTGGCATGCTGAGCGGTATCCAGCTGACCAGCAGCACCAGTACCAGCAGCGAGCCGCAGGCCAGCACCAGATTTTTTCTCCAACGCTGAATGGGAAAATTACGTACTTCATCCTGCAATGACAGGAAGCGCCCCTGGCGTACTACCTGGCAATTAAGATAGATATCTACTTCGGTGGTCTGGCCTAAATCGTGATTAACGTAAGGCTGCCAGTGTGGCGGATAAATCAGATCGATAATGCCCAAAGAGATATTACTGATCTGACCCTGATTAGACTCACTAAACAGCCCCCAGCGTTTCGGCGCACCGCGCAGGCAGTGAATCTCGCGCAGGTCTTTTGCCGATGGGCGACGATACAAAAACCAGCAACTGACGGCGATCATCACAATACCGGCGCTTATCAACCACGGCATCAGCAGCGCAGGAGAGATCAGGCTGATAAAGAACATCAGCAGGGCGCAGCCAATTACTACCGCTTCACGGGTGCCCTCTGGCCGCGACAGGCTGTACTCTTCAATCGTCTCTTTACGAATGTTGAGCAGCTCAATATTTTCGCCTTCTTCTTTACGAATTGACGCGTTAGGTGCCAGTGGGCGCACCATCGGTGGCAGCGCGGGCTGTTCAAAGGCGTAGCTGGTCAGCGAATGGCCGTTAAGGGAGATCACCAGCGGGATGGTCTGCGTTTTAATCAGCTCAACATAGTTCTCATCGGCGATATGCTGTTCCCACAATGGCGGCAGATGAACTTCAACTGCATCAAGGTAATAGCGCCATTTATGCGGCTCATCGGTGGAGAGTCCGTAACGGGTAATCGCTCGGGTAACCGGATAGACATTGCTGCTTTGCGAGTTAAGCGCCAGTTTTACCGGAGAGGCGCTGGTTCCACCTGGCAGTTTACTGGCAGCGTTCTTCGTCAGCGATGCGAGGTAGCGTTCGACGGCAGCGCGTTCTTCATCGGTAAGTTTACGGTGAGGGGGACTGACAAACGGCAGTGGTTTCGCCAACGGCGGACGATGCCGCATAGCGTACCAAAAGAAACAACCTGCTACGATCGAACAGGTTAGCATTACAGCCAATATGATGACTATTGTGCTCATGCTTTGCTCATCCCAGCCAATGTACTCCCGTCACAGTCTTGCTCATTCCTGCATACATTATATCTTAAGGTTAATTTTGGCGTGGCAGGGCAGAACTGGTAACTGGCCTTACATACAAAATAGCGCACAAAATCATAAAATTAGAGGGTTTTTACAGTAAGCCTTGTGCAGATGTTACCAGGCATGTCTGTATTTAAGTATCGGCATAGTCCTATTTTTATCGCCAAAACGGTGATTTATGCAAAACTTTTTCTTAGCATTTACAACCATTTGTTATAAGAAAGTAAATTAAAGCATGCGATGATTGGATTCCGCTGGTGGCTATCGCACAATGGAATTTAATCACATTCTGCGCTTCGCTTCACAATGGCGAAGATGCACCTTATTCGGCTTTTCCCTGGGGCCATTATGACCAGACAATTACAGAAACCTGAAATCCTTAACGTAGAAACAGTTGCGCGCTCGCGGTTATTTACCGTTGAAGCAGTCGACCTGGCATTCAGCAATGGTGCGCGCCGGGTCTATGAACGCATGCGCCCTTCCGGTCGTGAAGCGGTGATGATTGTGCCAATTATTGATAATCACCTGATTTTAATCCAGGAGTATGCCGTCGGTCTGGAAAGCTATGAACTGGGTTTTCCCAAGGGACTGATCGATCCGGGTGAATCGGTGTTTGAAGCGGCGAATCGTGAGCTGAAGGAAGAGGCGGGCTTTGGCGCAAGCGAACTGGAGACACTCAGCAAGCTGACCATGGCGCCATCTTACTTCTCCAGCAAGATGAACATCGTAGTGGCTGAGGGGCTTTATCCGGAAAAGCTGGAAGGTGATGAGCCAGAACCGTTGCCGCTGACGCGCTGGCCGCTGGATAATTTGCTGGCGCTGCTGGAAGAGCCGGATTTTCGTGAGGCGCGCAATGTCAGTGCGCTGTTCCTGGTGCGGGAGTGGTTAGTGAAGCAGGGCAGGCTGGATTACTGACAACAGATCCAGGGGCGACGTTGCCGCCGCCCCTGTTACCCTCAGAACAATTCGTGACTTTCGCCATTATCCATCAGGGTGGTGCCGACATCGTGCACGGAGTATTCGGTTGGCTGTGTGCCATCGATAAAGTATTCCGCACGGCTGTTACCGCCATTAGCCAGCTTACCGGTGCTGCGATCGATATTCACCGTCACCACGCCTTCTGGCGGAGTAAGCGGCTCTACCGGAACGCCATCCAGCGCCGATTTCATAAAGCTGTCCCATGCTGGCTGAGCGCTTTTTGCTCCGCCTTCATAACCAGAGATCTGGTCAGGGATAGCACCTGAAGCGGTGGTACGACCCAGATCGCGACGATGATCGTCAAAACCAATCCATACCGATGTCACCACGCCTGGGCCATAGCCCGAGAACCAGGCATCTTTTGAACTGTTCGTGGTACCGGTTTTACCGCCGATATCATTACGTTTCAGATCACGCCCGGCACGCCAGCCGGTTCCCATCCAGCCTGGTTCGCCAAAGATATTACTGTTCAGCGCGCTTTTAATCAGGAACGACAGCGGTGTGTTGATCACGTGTGGTGCATACAGCTGCTCGCCATCCTGCTGGGGCTGGCCACTCGGCACCTGCTCAAGCTGTGGCTGCGGTACTGCGACATTACGGTTTTCTTGTGAAACCGCCACGTTCTCTACGCTGTCTTCGTTCATCGCCAGTGCTTTTTTGGTTTCACCGTAAATCACTGGCAGATTGCACTCAGGACAGGCCACTTTTGGCTTCACTTCAAACAGCACGTCACCCTGTTCATTCTCGATTTTGCTGATGAAATAAGGGTCTATCAGGAAGCCACCGTTAGCCATAACCGCATAGCCGCGCACTAACTGCAGTGGGGTAAACGAAGCTGAACCCAGTGCCAGCGATTCAGTATGCACGATATTCTGTGCCGGGAAGCCAAAGCGTTGCAGGTATTCCGCCGCGTAATCGACACCCATCGCGCGCATGGCGCGAACCATCACCACGTTCTTCGATTCGCCCAAGCCTTGACGCAGACGGATAGGGCCATCATAGCGCGCCGGGGAGTTTTTCGGACGCCAGTCTGAACCGGCACCCGCATCCCAGCGAGAAATGGGCACATCGTTAAGGATTGAGGCGAGGGTTAAACCCCGGTCCATCGCGGCGGTATACAAGAACGGTTTGATGTTAGAACCGGCCTGGCGCAGTGCCTGAGTCGCACGGTTAAATTTGCTCTGGTTGAAGTCAAAACCGCCAACCAGTGCGCGTACCGCACCATCTTTAGGGTTGAGTGATACCAGTGCCGAGTTGACATCCGGTACTTGTCCCAGCCACCAGTCGTTATCAACTTTGCGAACCCAAATCTGCTGGCCCGGCTGAACGACCTGGGTCACGCTGCGCGGCGTAGCACCCTGCTGGGTATCCGATTTGAAAGGGCGCGCCCAGCGCATTCCGGCCATGCCGATCGACACGCTGTTGCCATCGCGCATCAGCACGGTGGCTTCATCGTTGTTAGCCGCAGTGACTACCGCCGGGATCAGCGGTCCGTAAACCGGAAGCGCCTTCAGGGTTTTCAGTATTTCTGTATTGTCCCAGGCGGCTTCACCAGCCTTCCACAGCACATTTGACGGGCCGCGGTAGCCGTGACGCATATCGTAAGCCATTACGTTATTGCGAACGGATTCCTGCGCCGCCGTTTGTAGCCTGCGGGTAACGGTGGTGTAGACTTTAAAGCCGTCAGTGTAAGCATTCTCACCGTAGCGCTTGATCATCTCCTGGCGCACCATCTCGGTCAGATATGGCGCCGAGAAGACAATTTCAGGTCCGTGATAGCTGGCTACCAGTGGTTCGTTACGGGCTTCGTTGTACTGTGACTGACTGATGTAGTTTTGATCCAGCATACGCGCCAGCACCACATTACGGCGTGACACCGCACGATCGTGCGAGTACAGCGGGTTGAAGGTCGACGGCGCTTTCGGCAGACCGGCAATCATTGCCATTTCGCTCAGCGTCAGCTGGTCTACGTTTTTACCGAAATAGACCTGTGCCGCTGCGCCAACACCATAAGCACGGTAGCCGAGATAAATCTTGTTCAGATACAGCTCAAGAATTTCGTCTTTATTCAGCAATTGCTCAATGCGGATCGCCAGAAACGCTTCCTTAATTTTACGCATCAGCGTGCGTTCCGGGCTGAGGAAGAAGTTACGTGCCAGCTGCTGAGTGATGGTACTGGCACCCTGCGAGGCGTGACCGGACATCAGCGCAATGCTGGCAGCACGGAAGATACCGATAGGATCGACACCGTGATGTTCATAGAAACGGCTGTCTTCCGTGGCAATAAACGCCTTAACCATTTCTGGTGGCATTTGCCCGATAGTCAGCGGCACACGGCGTTTTTCACCGTATTGTGCAATCAGATCGCCTTCGGCACTGTAGACCTGCATAGGGGTCTGCAACCGGACGTCTTTCAGCGTGTTCACATCGGGTAGCTGCGGTTCAATGTACTTATACAAGCCATAAACCGAGCCGGCTCCCAGCAAAATGCAACACACTGCAAGGATCAAAAAATACTTTACGAACTTCACCTGAGATTTCCCATTTAATGTCGATTGGGCAGTTTATAAACAATCGCGCGGTAGTATAAAGGCAAGCCAGTAGCTTTGATACATCCTTCGTACCCGAAACCGGATAACAACCCCTGACGATATGGAGATCGCGCGAAATGGCTTTTCAGACATGGCAAATTGGACTGGATATTCAGAACGGACAGCTCTGTGCCTTAGGCATCCAGCGCCGTCGTAACGGCTGGCAGTTGCGCCACTGGTGGCAACATGCGCTGCCGAAAGATACGTTAAGAAACGGCGCACTGCAACGTTCTGCCGAACTAACCGCAGTACTGCAATGCTGGCGTAAGCAGCTTCCCCGCCATATCTCGCTGCGCGTTGGCTTCCCGCCTCAGCTGGTGTTGCAGCGCCAGATTGACCTGCCGCGCCAGCCATTACGCGAACCGGAGCGTAACAGTTATGTGCGCGCGGCGGCGAGACGATTTTTCCCAATTGAGTTGGATGCGCTGGCGCTGGATTACCGTGAATCGCCGGACTATCCCGGTCAGCTATGCGTGACGGCAGCACGGCGAGAAATGCTGGAACAGTGGCTGGCGTGCCTGGCCCAGGCTGAGCTGCTGCCGCAGGTTTTTGAGTTAACCGCTGCGGCGTTGCGCTCGCTGGCACTGGCGCTGGCGCTCGATCAGGCTGCGACGCTGGTCCATCGGCTGGCCGATCATTGGCTGTGGTTTTCGCCGCAGGATAAACAGCAGCCTTGCGGTTGGTGCACGCTGGATGACGCCGCTGATTACCGTGCGCTGCGCCAGCGCTATCTGCCTGCTGCCACGGTTATCTATTACAGCGCGCTTGAAGCCGATAGTTTGCCTGAGGGCGCGCGTGACCTGCTGCCGCTCGATGCACTGCAACTTATGCAACCGCCATTGCCGCACAGCAGCGGCAGTTTTGCGCTGGCTGCCGGGCTGGCGCTGCGTCCGGAGGATTGTTGATGGTGTGGGTAAATCTGCTGCACTGGCGTGAACAGCAGCGGGCACAGCGTCAACGCCAGTGGCTGTGGGCTCTGACAGGCATAACCGTGCCTGGTCTGATGGCGATAGCGTGGCTGCATAATGATTTAGCGACCAGCAACCAGTTCTGGCAGCAGCGGTTGAGCCAGCGCCAGGCGGCGGTAGCCTTAGCTGACGCGCTGGCACACAAGCTGGCACAGGCGCAACAGGAGCACCAGCGCTTGCTGGCGGTTCAGAGCCAGCAACAGCAGAGACGGCAGCATAATCAGCAGTGGTATCAGTTTGCGCTGGCGTTGCCGCAGCTGATGCCGGAGGGAGTGTGGCTTACCGGCATCAACAAGGCGATATCGGGATTCAGCGTCAGCGGGAGTGGTCAGCAGATGGCTGACATCAGCGATTTTCGCCAGCAGCTAGAGCAGCAGGCGCTGTTTCAGCAGGTGAAGTATGGCCCTGTGCAGCGACAAGCAGGTGGTGAAATGCAGTTCAGCCTGCTCGCCAGCATGCAGGAGGAATCTGCGCATGAGTGAGTGGCTACTGCGCTGGCAATATGCCTCACCTTTCTGGCAGTGGATAACCGTGCTGACGATGCCGGTGCTGTTACTGATATTACTGGCCGGATGGTGGCTGCAACCGCTGCAACAGCAGCGTCAGGCGCTGATTCATCAGTACCAACAGCGGCTGATGCATTATCAGTCACAGCTGGTGCATTTACGCAGCCAGCCGGTGCTGCTGACGCAGCAGCAGCACAATCAGCAATTGCGTGCTGCACTGCTCGGTGCGGGCGAACAGGCATTTTCTCTGGTGTCGTTAACTGCACAGGTTACGGCGCTTGAGGCCTGGCAGCCCGGTACTCAGGATAGTGCATTGACGCTACAGCTGAGCTGGCCGCAGTTTCAACAATTGATGGCGTATCTTGCTTCCCGCCAGCCGCCGATTGCCGTCAATACTTTTCAGCTCCAGCGCAGCGGGGAACGGCTGCGGATGACGCTCAGCCTGGGGAGCAGTGATGAAGGGTAGCCCGGTGCTGTGGCTGGTAACACTGATGATCGCCAGTGCGCAGGCGCGCGATCCCTTTGTCGCTCCGCAGGAGGCCCGCTGTGTCACTGAGTTGCCGACGCTCAGCCAGTGGCATTTGCAGGGAGTGATTGGCCGTGACAGCGACTGGCGCGGCTGGCTGCTGTCGCCGCAGGGGCAAGTGTTGGCGGTCGTACCGGAAAGCCATTTTCCGGTTTATCCCTGGCAGATCAGCGAGATCAATGGACAAAGTATCAGCTTTCGCGCCACGCAAAGCTGTGAAGAAGGGCAATTCAGCCTGCGACTAAAAGGACGTTTCAATGAGAAGGATAGGCATCGCCATGCTGTGGTTGCTGATGACCAGCAGCCGCGCCAGTGAAGCACCCATCACACTGGCATTTGATGACGCCCCGGTTGAACGGGTATTACAGGCACTGGCTGATTATCAGCAGCTTAATCTGATGGTGGCTCCTGGCGTGCAGGGCACGCTGTCGCTGCGTCTGAAAGACGTTTCATGGCAACAGGCGCTGGGATTAATCACCCGAATGGCGAAGCTCGATATCGAAACCGAGGGCAACGTGATGCTGGTTTATCCTGAAAGCTGGCAACAGGAAAAGCAGCAGCGTGCTGCGCAGCACAGCGAAGAACAGCAACGAAAACTGCCGCTGGAGACGCGCACGCTGACGTTACTCTATGCCGATGCTTCGGCGGTCATTAACAGCCTGCTGAGCGAGCGGGATAAGCTTCTGACGCCACGCGGCAGCGTTACGGTGGATACCCGCACAAACGCGCTGTTACTGCGTGATACGCGTTCTGCCCTGCAGCAAGCCGAGCAGTGGGTGCGAGCGCTGGATGTGCCGCTGGATCAAATTGAACTGGCGGCGCATATCGTGACTATCAGTGAAGAGAATCTGCGTGAACTGGGCGTCAGCTGGGGATTAAGCAGTGAAGAGCAGATTACCCGTGCATTGCGATCCAGCCAGTTGGGGATCGATCTTGGCGTCACTAAACCGACTTTTACCGCCGGATTCAGTCTGGCGCGGCTGGACGGTCGCCTGCTCGATCTGGAGTTAAGCGCGCTGGAGCGCGAAAACCAGATTGAAATTATCGCCAGCCCACGTCTGTTTACCTCGCATCAACAGCCTGCCAGTATCAAACAGGGCACCGAAATTCCCTATGAAGTATCCAGCGGCAGCAACGGTGCGACGACGATTGAATTCAAGGAGGCGGTGCTGGGCATGGAGGTCACGCCTTCGGTGCAGCCTAATGGGCGAATTATGCTGAAACTGCGTATCAGCCAGAATGTGCCCGGCCGTAACCTGCACAGCGGTGAAATTGAAGTGCTGACTATCGATAAGCAGGAGATTGAAACCCAGATTAGCCTGAAAGATGGTCAGACGCTGGCGCTGGGCGGTATTTTCCAGCAGCAGAACTCGACGGGACGCGATAAAGTGCCATTATTAGGAGATATTCCGCTATTGGGTGCGCTGTTTCGTCATGATGTTCGTCAGCAGAAGCGCCGTGAGCTGGTCATTTTTATCACTCCACGGTTGATCCGTGACGAATGAAGTTTTTTTGTCAGGAAAGCGTCTTAGCTGGACGTTTTTTCAATGATTGCTAACATATGCGTTTGACGCAAGAGCGGAATTAGCTTACAAGGTTTAGCGATTTTGAATTTTAGGCCATCGTGCCGGTTGCAGAAAATGCAATAAACCGTTTTATATCGCGCTAATGCAGCGTTCCGATGCATGTTAAATCGGTCAGATAAATAAAGCGGACTGAAACGCGCCGAAGTCAGCGCGCAGTGAGCAGGCAATTTATTCGGTTGCCAAACGACCTTGAGTATTGAGATAATTTTCAGTCTGACTCTCGCACTATCGCTCATGAGGTTTCAGTTCATGTCCCGCCAGCGGCAGCATCGTTGAACGCGGGGTATCATCAACGAATTGTCTTAGTAATACCGAAAAAATGGCAGAGAAACGCAATATCTTTCTGGTTGGGCCTATGGGTGCCGGCAAAAGCACTATTGGTCGTCAGTTAGCTCAGCAACTCAATATGGAATTTTTTGATTCCGATCAAGAAATTGAGCGACGTACCGGAGCGGATGTGGGCTGGGTGTTCGACGTTGAAGGCGAAGAAGGCTTTCGTGATCGCGAAGAAAAAATCATTAATGAACTCACCGAAAAACAGGGCATCGTGCTGGCAACTGGCGGCGGTTCTGTAAAATCACGTGAAACCCGTAATCGTCTTTCCGCCCGTGGCGTTGTGGTGTACCTGGAAACCACTATTGAGAAACAACTGGCACGCACGCAACGCGATAAAAAGCGTCCGCTGCTGCAGGTTGATTCGCCTCCGCGTGAAGTGCTGGAAGCTTTAGCGAACGAACGCAATCCGCTGTATGAAGAGATTGCAGATGTGACGATTCGCACCGACGATCAAAGTGCCAAAGTAGTCGCTAATCAGATCATTAATATGTTGGAAAAGAACTGATTAGTGTGAACGCGTTGGAATGGGGCACGTGCGGCTTCAGATGAGGTCAGAACCAGTAAGCCTGCGCCCGTTATTGCTGATAACGGCGTATTGCGTACTGGTCTGATGCCGAGTCATGAAGCGCAGCCGATTTCAGCTCAGTTGTACATACCTGCCCAGACAATGGGCATAGCACATAGGGTTATACAGCGTCATGGAGAGGATTACCGTCACTCTGGGGGACAGAAGTTACCCCATCACCATCGCTGCCGGACTGTTTAACGATCCGGCTTCTTTTTGGCCGCTGAAAGCGGGCGATCAGACTATGCTGGTGACAAACCAGACGCTGGCTCCTCTCTATCTGGACAAGCTGCGTAACCTGCTGGAAAGCGCGAACATCAAGGTCGATCAGGTGATATTGCCTGATGGCGAACAGTATAAAACCCTGGCGGTTATGGACCAGGTATTTACCGCGCTACTGGAAAAACCGCATGGTCGCGATACCACTCTGATTGCCCTCGGTGGCGGAGTGATTGGCGACCTGACCGGTTTCGCCGCCGCCAGCTATCAACGCGGCGTGCGCTTTATTCAGGTGCCGACCACTTTACTCTCTCAGGTCGACTCCTCGGTTGGCGGAAAAACCGCCGTTAACCATCCTCTTGGCAAGAATATGATCGGCGCTTTTTACCAGCCAGCTTCGGTGGTTGTCGATCTGGACTGCCTCAACAGCTTACCGCCGCGTGAACTGGCTTCAGGCATGGCGGAAGTGATCAAATACGGCATTATCCTCGATGCCGACTTCTTCGACTGGCTGGAACAGAACCTTGATGCGCTGATGGCGCTGGACGGTACTGCGATGGCCTATTGCATTCGTCGCTGCTGTGAGCTGAAAGCAGAAGTGGTTGCGGCCGATGAGCGTGAAACCGGCCTGCGCGCACTGTTGAACCTTGGTCATACCTATGGTCATGCCATTGAAGCGCATATGGGCTACGGTAACTGGCTGCATGGAGAAGCGGTTGCGGCCGGAATGGTTATGGCGGCCCGCACGGCTGAGCGTCTCGGCCAGTTTAGTGCGGCGGACACCGATCGCATTATTGCCCTGCTGACGCGTGCCGGTTTACCGGTTAACGGTCCGGAAAGCATGCAGTCGCAGGAGTACTTACCGCATATGATGCGTGATAAGAAGGTGTTAGCCGGCGAATTACGCCTGGTGTTACCTCTCGCAATTGGCAAAGCCGAAGTGCGTGGCGGTGTTGCGCATGATATTGTTCTGGCAGCGATTGAAGATTGCCAGAAATCTTAAAATAGCGTCGGCGCTGCCGGCCTGCATATGATCCAGACGCCGCCCACACAGATGAGCGGCGTATGCTTTTAAACGGGAGGAGGTTGTAATGGACGAGTTTAAACCGGAAGACGAGTTAAAACCTGACACCAGTGACCGTCGCCCTACGCGATCGCGTAAAACGTCTTCGGCGCCGAAAATTGCGGTTTCCCGTCAGCATATGATGATGGGCATCGGTATCCTCGTACTGCTGCTGTTAGTGATTGGTATCGGTTCGGCGCTGAATGGCCCGAGCGATGATAAGCAAGCTCAGCAGCCAGTGACCGGTAATACCGGCAGCAATGGCAACGGTGGCGAAAAGAATATTGATCTCTCCGGCTCCTCATCAATGAGCGGCCAGAATAACGATCAATCCACATCGTCTAATGCACAGTCCGACTCATTCGGTCAGAATGCAGCGAATTCCTCTCAGCAGCCGCTGAGTGCACCGCCAATCTCCTCGACGCCAACTCAGGCTGAGCCAGTCCAGGCTCCGGCGAATCAGCAGCGTGTTGAGCTGCCTGGCGATCTGAACAATGCGCTCAATTCGCAGCAGGGTGAAGTGAATAACTTCGCATCAGGTAACAGTTCATTGCCTGTTGCTCCGGCGACGGTTGCCGGCGGTAATCAGAATACTCAGCCAGCGTCGAAGCCAGCGACCAAACCTGCGCAGCATCAGGCAAATACGCAACAGCATAAACCGGCGACGCAAAAGCCGGCTGCGAGCAAACCGGCAGCAAAAGAAACCAGTAAGCCGGCAGCAACCGCCAGCCGTAACAGCACGCCAGCGGCTGGCAGCCAGTCGGTACCCGGCGGAAACTATACCTTGCAGCTGAGCAGTGCTTCACGGTCTGACACGCTAAATGCCTGGGCGAAAAAACAGAATCTGAATGGCTATCACGTGTATAAAACCACGCGTAACGGTCAACCCTGGTATGTGCTGGTCAGCGGCTCTTATGCCACACCAGCCGAAGCCAAACGTGCTGTCTCTTCACTGCCTTCTGAGGTTCGTGCCCAGAGTCCATGGGTTAAACCGGTCAGTCAGGTGAAAAAGGAATCGGTTAATTAAATCTGTCGGGGCCGTAGTGCTACGGTCCCGTCATGAATTTCAAGCGCAGATATGCTGTCGGGTCAATCCACAGCCAGAAGAGTAAAAGTAATAACGACGGCATGAAAAAAAATCGCGCTTTTTTGAAATGGGCGGGTGGTAAATACCCGCTTCTGGACGACATTCGACGTCATCTTCCGCAGGGAGACTGTTTAGTTGAGCCTTTTGTAGGGGCCGGATCGGTGTTTCTTAACACCGATTATGACAACTACGTGCTGGCTGATATCAACAGCGATCTCATCAATCTCTACAACATCGTGAAAACTCGCACCGTTGAGTTTGTAAACGATGCGCGCCAGCTGTTCACCCCAGAGGCGAACGATGCTGACTTTTATTACGCGCGGCGCAGCGAGTTTAACGCCAGCCGTGATGTATATCGCCGTGCCGTACTGTTTACTTATCTTAATCGTCACTGCTACAACGGTTTATGCCGTTACAATCTCAGTGGCGAATTTAACGTGCCGTTTGGCCGCTACCGTAAACCGTACTTCCCGGAAGATGAGTTGTACTGGTTTGCCGAGCGCGCGCAAAAAGCGACCTTTGTCTGTGAATCGTACGATGTTACCCTGAATAACGCGCGTCCGGGTTCGGTAGTCTATTGCGATCCGCCGTACGCACCGCTGTCGGCCACGGCGAATTTCACCGCCTACCATACCAACAGCTTCAGTCTGCCTGAGCAGCAGCATCTGGCAGAGCTGGCGGCAAAGCTGTCGCAGCAGAGTGGCATTCCGGTGTTAATCTCTAATCATGACACCGAGTTAACGCGTCTCTGGTATCAGGATGCGGTGCTGCATGTGGTGAAAGCGCGGCGGTCAATCAGCAGAAGTATTAGTGGTCGCAGTAAAGTGGACGAATTACTGGCGCTCTATAGCTAAACCAGCACGGCTGCAATATAGAGCGTTTCGTTCGCCGACCTTGAAATTATGCCTGTGCTGGTTACAGGCGCATCAATTGGGAGAAACGGATGAAACGATTTTTGCTGGCTCCATCAATTCTGTCTGCAGATTTTGCCCGCCTTGGCGAAGATACCGCTAAAGCACTGGCAGCGGGTGGCGATGTAGTGCATTTCGACGTAATGGATAATCATTATGTACCTAATCTGACCATGGGGCCGATGGTGCTGAAAGCGCTGCGCGACTATGGCATCACTGCACCGATTGACGTCCACCTGATGGTAAAGCCGGTCGACAGTCTGATTCCGGAGTTTGCTAAAGCCGGTGCCAGTTACATCACTTTCCATCCTGAAGCCTCTCTACACGTGGATCGCTCGTTGCAGCTGATCAGAGAGCACGGCTGTAAAGCCGGGCTGGTATTCAATCCGGCTACGCCACTGAGCTACCTTGATTACGTGATGGATAAAGTCGATATCATCCTGCTGATGTCAGTGAATCCGGGCTTCGGCGGCCAGTCATTTATTCCTGCCACCCTGGATAAATTGCGTCAGGCGCGCAAGTTAATCGATAACAGCGGTTACGATATTCGTCTGGAAGTCGATGGTGGTGTGAAGATCGATAACATTGCTGAAATCGCGGCAGCGGGTGCGGATATGTTTGTTGCCGGTTCGGCGATCTTTGGTCATCCGGATTACAAAAAAGTGATCGACGATATGCGCAATGAACTGGAGAAATCGCATCATGGCTCATTTCACTGATATACGCGCGCTGGCATTCGATCTGGACGGTACGCTGGTTGACAGCGCGCCCGGGCTGGCGAGTGCACTTGATCAGGCGCTGGAAGCGATGCAGCTTCCGGCTCCGGGCGTCGAACGTATTGCTACCTGGATCGGTAATGGCGCTGATATTATGGTTGAGCGCGCGCTGACGTGGGCGCTGGGCCAGGCGCCGCACGAAGACCAGGCACGCGACGCCCGCACGCTGTTTGATAAATATTATGCGCAAACGGTCGAAAGTGGCAGTAAGCTGTTCCCGCATGTTGCCACGGTGCTGGCAACGCTGGCGCAACACAACCTGCCGCTGGCGCTGGTCACTAACAAGCCCACACCGTTTGTCGAGCCACTGCTGCGTTCGCTGGGAATTGCTCAGCACTTCTCGCTGATTATCGGCGGCGACGACGTGGTGGTGAAAAAGCCGCATCCGGCACCGCTGTTTTTAGTCTTAGGTCAGTTTGGTCTGTTGCCCGGCCAGTTACTGTTTGTCGGTGACTCGCGCAATGATATTCTGGCTGCACAGGCGGCAGGCTGCCCCAGTGTGGGCATGACCTTCGGTTATAACTATGGTGAATCAATCACTACCAGCCATCCGAGCCTCGCTCTGGACGATTTTAACGATCTTCTGCCCGCGTTAGGGCTGTAATTATCAGGATAGAAAAGCATGAGCAAACCCATCGTATTTAGCGGCGCACAGCCTTCAGGTGAACTGACCATTGGTAACTACATGGGGGCGCTACGTCAGTGGGTGCAGATGCAGGATGATTTCCACTGCATCTACTGCATCGTTGATCTGCATGCGATCACCGTGCGTCAGGATCCGGTTGCACTGCGTAAAGCGACGCTGGATACGCTGGCGCTCTATCTCGCTTGCGGTATTGATCCGAGCAAAAGTACCATTTTTGTTCAGTCCCACGTGCCGGAGCACACTCAGCTGAGCTGGATCCTGAACTGCTACACCTATTTTGGTGAGCTTAGCCGTATGACGCAGTTCAAGGACAAATCCGCGCGCTACGAAGAGAATATCAATGCTGGTCTGTTCGATTATCCGGTATTGATGGCGGCCGATATCCTGCTGTATCAGACTAATCAGGTGCCGGTAGGCGAAGATCAGAAGCAGCATTTAGAACTGAGCCGCGATATCGCCAGCCGTTTTAACGCGCTGTATGGTGATGTGTTTAAGGTACCTGAGCCGTTTATCCCGAAATCTGGCGCGCGCGTGATGTCGCTGCTCGATCCGACGCGGAAAATGTCCAAGTCTGACGACAACCGTAACAACGTGATCGGCCTGTTGGAAGATCCGAAATCGGTAGTGAAAAAGATCAAGCGTGCGGTCACCGATTCCGAAGAGCCGCCGGTAGTCCGTTATGACGTGAAAGAAAAAGCGGGGGTTTCGAACCTGCTGGATATTCTGTCGGCGGTCAGCGGTAAAACCATTCCTGAGCTGGAACAAGAGTTCGAAGGCAAAATGTATGGTCATCTGAAAGGTGCGGTAGCTGACGCGGTATCCGGCATGCTTACCGAGTTGCAGGAGCGTTATTACAGCTTCCGTAATGATGAGGCCTATCTGAATCAGGTCATGCGTGACGGTGCCAGTAAAGCACGTGCACATGCTCAGGAAACGCTGAAGAAGGTGTATGAAGCAGTAGGATTTGTTGCACAGCCGTAAATCGTGCTCGCTTTGATACGGGAGCCGTTAACCGCTCCCGTATCAGCTATTATTCAGAACCAGCGCAGCCGGTCGCGCAGAGCCACCACCCGGCCGACGATAATCAGACTCGGGCTTGCTACCTGCTGCGCCAGTTCAGCCAGCTGATGTAACTCGCCACTTACCACCCGTTGCCGGGTCGACGTTCCGTTCTCTACCAGTGCCACCGGCATGCTGCTATCCATACCGTGCGCCGTTAACTGACGCGCAATCTCCTCAGCCTGTGATAGTCCCATATAAAACACCAGCGTTTGCTGTTCGGCGGCTAAATGCGCCCAGTCGAGCGTGCTGTTCTGCTTAAGATGGCCTGTAACCAGCCGTACGCTTTGCGCATAATCACGGTGCGTCAGTGGAATGCCGCCATAAGCCGAACAGCCCGATGCGGCGGTAATGCCTGGCACCACAGAGAAGGGAATATCCGCATCCAGTAATGCCTCCAGCTCTTCCGCTCCGCGTCCGAAGATAAAGGGATCGCCGCCTTTGAGTCGCACCACGCGTTTACCGAGCTGCGCCTGCGCCAGCAGTATTTGATTAATCTCCGACTGCGGAACGCAGTGATAACCGGCGCGCTTACCAACAAAAATACGCTCGGCATCGCGCCGCGCCAGGTTAAGCACCTCCGCGGAAACCAGCCGGTCATACACGATTACGTCGGCCTGCTGCATCTGTTGCAGCCCTTTTAACGTCAGTAAACCGGCATCACCCGGCCCGGCACCGACCAGCACCACTTCACCGTGGTGGCTCAGTGGTTCGCTGAACAGCTTTTCAGTCAGCTCACTGACCTGCTGACTGTCATTATTCGCCAGCGACTGCGCCAGTCGATCGTTGCTGAACAGCTTTTCCCAGAAACGTCGGCGTAAACCCCCCTCGCGATAGTGTGTTTTAACCCGCTGGCGCAGGCTACCGGCGTAAGCTGCCACCTTACCGAGCTGCAACGGTAAAATTGCTTCCAGTTTCTCACGCAGCAGGCGTGCCATTACCGGTGCGCGACCACCGGAAGAAACGGCGATCATCAGCGGTGAGCGGTCAATAATCGACGGCATAATACAGCTGGCACTTTGCGGCGCATCGACCACATTACAGAAGATTCGCCGCGCATCGGCCTCGGTACTGACCCGCTGATTCACTTCGTCGTTATCAGTGGCGGCAACTGCCAGCCAGCAATCATCGAGTAATTCAGCGCGGAAAGGTTGTTCAAATAAGCTCAGTTTGCCTGCCTGCTGCCAGTGGATAAATTGCGGCGCGAACGCCGTGGCGCAGACGCGTAGATTGGCACCGGCATCCAGTAACAATCGCGCTTTGCGTTCGGCAACTTCACCACCACCTACCAGCAGGCAGGTTTTATCACGTAACTGGCAGAACAGAGGCAGGTAATCCATAACAAATCCTTGCAGAGACGGGCGTTAAGCACAGACCTCAACGCGCCCGTCATTAACACGTACCGGAAAATGCGCTACCGAGCGGCTTTCATCTTCCATGCATAAGCCATCCCGTAAACGGAAACGCTGTTTTTTCAGCGGGCTGGCGACCCACAGCTCCTGCTGATGTTCAGCGATTATACCGCGCGAGAGCACACTGGCGGCGGCAAACGGATCGATATTACTGATGGCAAACAGCTCATCGTCCGGACGCGGGCGAAAAATCGCAATCTGCTGCTGATTGACCCATGCGCACACCCCGGTGGCGGGCAGGATATCGTTCAGTGCGCAGACGCTGTGCCACTGGCTCATAGGTTTTCCTCCATCTCAATCAGGGTCACCGCAATGCGTTCATGCGGGCGGGCAGGACGATGCTGTTGCCGTTCGCTGACCATTTGCACATCAGGATCGCGCAGCGCGCTGTTAATGAAGTGCGCAAAGCGTGTCTGATATTCCGGATGCTCAACCGTTTCGCGCCATTCGCAGACCACCTGCTCACGCAGCCGGGTAATATCGGCTTCCAGCTGGTCGTTAAGCTGTAGTTTGTCGTCGATGATCACTTTTTTCAGATAATCGATGCCGCCTTCGAGGCTTTCCAGCCACAGAGAGGTGCGTTGCAGCTTATCGGCGGTGCGGATATAGAACATCATAAAGCGGTCGAGATAACGCACCAGCGTATCGCGATCGAGATCGGCAGCCAGCAGATCGGCGTGGCGTGGTTTCATGCCGCCGTTACCGCAGACATACAAATTCCAGCCTTTTTCGGTGGCGATAATACCGACATCTTTGCCCTGCGCTTCGGCGCATTCACGGGTACAGCCGGAGACACCAAATTTCATTTTGTGCGGGGTACGGATGCCTTTATAGCGATGCTCCAGTTCAACACCGAAGCCCAGACTGTCGCCGACGCCGAAGCGGCACCAGCTGCTGCCGACGCAGGTTTTCGCCATGCGCAATGCTTTGGCATAGGCGTGACCAGTTTCGAATCCGGCATCAATCAGCTGTTTCCAGATTGCCGGCAGGTCATCTTTTTGCGCACCAAACAGGCCAATGCGCTGTGAGCCGGTAATTTTGGTATACAGCTGATACTGTTCAGCGACTTTACCTACGGCTATCAACCCTTCCGGCGTAATCTCGCCGCCCGCAGTGCGTGGGATAACCGAGTAAGTACCATCTTTCTGGATATTGCCGAGGAAGTTATCGTTACTGTCCTGCAACGGCGTATTCTGCGGTTCCAGCACATATTGGTTCCAGCAGGAGGCCAGCAGTGAGGCGACCGTCGGTTTACAAACTTCGCAACCATAGCCGTGGCCATATTTGCTTAACAGCTGATCAAAGGTTTTGATCTCTTCGACACGGATCAGGTGATACAGCTCCTGTCGTGAATAAGCGAAGTGTTCACACAGATTATGATTCACTTCGATACCCTGGCGGCTCAGCTCGGCGTTCAGGACTTGAGTAATCAGTGGCACGCAGCCGCCGCAGCCGGTACCGGCGCGAGTTTCAGCTTTTAATGCCGCAACGGTATGGCAGCCTTGCATTACGGCATTGACGATATCGCCTTTAGTAACGTCGAAACAGGAGCAGATCTGTGCGCTGTCTGGCAAGGATTCGACGCCGATTGCCGGTTTATCACCACCCGCGAGGGCAGGCAGAATCAGTGCCTCGGGATTTTCCGGCAGTTCAATTTTATTCAGCGCCAGCTGTAACAGATTGCCGTAGTCGCTGGTATCGCCAACCAGTACCGCGCCGAGCAGCGTTTTGTTATCGGCGCTGACCACCAGGCGTTTGTACTGTTCTTTGCTCTCATCGAGCCAGACATAGCTGCGTGCGCCCGGCGTACGGCCATGAGCATCGCCGATACCGCCGACGTCAACGCCCAGCAGTTTCAGTTTGGCGCTCATATCGGCACCGGTGAACGCATTGTTTTTACCCAGCAGATGATCGCTGGCGACCTGTGCCATTTTATAACCCGGCGCCACCAGACCATAAATACGCTGGTTCCATGCGGCGCATTCGCCGATGGCATAAACATCCGGGTCGACGGTCTGGCACTGATCGTTGATCAGAAAACCACCGCGCTGCCCCAGTGGCAGCTCGCAATTTTTTGCCAGCTTATCTTGTGGACGAATGCCGGTAGAAAAGACGATAAAATCAACATGTAGCTGGCTACCGTCGGCAAAATGCAGCATTTTAGTGCCATCAGCCAGGTGTTCGATCTGCTGAGTATTTTTGCCAGTATGAACCTGCACTCCCATGCGTTCGATTTTCTGGCGCAGCTGGTCACCGCCCATAGGATCAAGCTGTTCGGCCATCAGTACCGGCGCGAATTCAATAACATGCGTCTGGATACCGAGGTTTTTCAGCGCACCTGCGGCTTCAAGACCGAGCAAACCACCGCCAATTACCGCACCGCTTTTGCTGCGACGTGCGCAGGCTTCAATCGCATTGAGATCTTCAATGGTGCGGTAGACGTAGCAGTCCTGGCCTTCAGAGCCTTTAATCGGGGGTATCCACGGATAAGAGCCGGTGGCTAACACCAGTTTGTCATAATGGACGGTGCGTCCGGTGTTGGAGTGGATCACTTTATCCTGTCGATTAATGGTGATCGCGCGTTCAGCAAGCAGCAGCTGCACGCCATGCTTCTCATAGTAACCGTCACGCACCAGCGACAGTTCTTCAGCGGTATGGTGGGAGAAATAAGCGGAGAGATGGACACGATCGTAAGCCACGCGTGGTTCTTCACAGAATACGGTGATGTCAAACTGACCGGGTTCGGCTTTATCGATCAGTTCTTCAATGAAGCGGTGACCAACCATGCCATTGCCGATAATGGCGAGTTTGACTTTGCTCATGATTGCCTCAGATTGCTATTTTATACCGCTACAATAGCGCGCTGGGTGAGGCGATTATTGATGTATATCAACTGACCTCTGATATACCTCTTTGTGGTTATATTGCTGATTTAAAAATGAATATTATAAGTTGCAGATTACACTCAACTTTAACCATCACGCTGCTGAAATTACCCGTCGTTTATCACGACAATCCATGCCAGGATTAAAAACAGTCCCCCGTTTTTCACTCAGGAGGTTTTAATGATTTCCACTCAGTTGAAATGGATTAATAATTTGCGTTTGCCGTGGCGCGAAGGGCTTTGGCAAATCGAAATCGACGGCGGCAAGATTGCGCGCATCACTCAGCAGCCGCATAACATGGCACAGGGTGATGATGTGCTTGATGCCGAGGGCGGGTTGGCCTGGCCGCCATTTGTAGAGCCGCATATTCATCTGGACACCACGCAGACCGCGGGCGAACCGGCGTGGAATCAATCCGGCACCCTGTTTGAAGGCATTGAGCGCTGGGCTGAACGTAAGGCGCTACTTAGCCATGAGGACGTTAAACAGCGTGCGAAGCAAACGCTTAAGTGGCAGATCGCCAACGGCATTCAGCATGTGCGTACGCATGTTGATGTCTCCGATCCCAGCCTGACCGCGCTGAAAGCCATGCTGGAAGTGAAGGCTGAAATGGCCGCGTGGGTCGATATCCAGATTGTGGCTTTTCCACAGGAGGGAATTCTTTCCTATCCCAATGGCGCAGCGCTGCTGGAGCAGGCGTTAAAGCTGGGTGCAGATGTGGTCGGTGCCATTCCGCATTTTGAATTTACCCGGGAATATGGCGTGGAATCGCTGCATATCGCCTTTGCGCTGGCGAAGAAATACCATCGGCTGGTGGATGTCCACTGCGATGAGATTGACGACGAGCAGTCACGCTTTGTTGAAACGGTTGCCGCGCTGGCGCTGCGTGAAAAGATGGGGGCGCGCGTCACCGCCAGCCATACTACCGCAATGCATTCCTACAATGGCGCTTATACCTCGCGTTTGTTCCGTCTGCTGAAGCTTTCCGGGATTAACTTTGTGGCGAATCCGCTGGTTAATATTCATCTGCAGGGGCGCTTTGACAGCTATCCGAAACGACGCGGTATTACGCGGGTAAAAGAGATGCTGGAGGCGGAGATTAACGTCTGTTTTGGCCACGATGACGTGTTTGATCCCTGGTATCCGCTCGGTACTGGCAATATGTTGCAGGTACTGCATATGGGGCTGCATGTCTGTCAGCTGATGGGTTATGACCAGATTGATGCCGGCATCAATCTAATCACCAGCAACAGCGCCAGAACTTTACAGCTGGATGATTACGGTATTCAGAGTGGTAACAGCGCTAACCTGGTGATTCTGCCCGCCGAAAACGGTTTTGATGCGCTGCGCCGACAGGTGCCAACGCGTTATTCAATTCGTCACGGACGAGTCATTGCCGCTACGCAGCCAGCGCAGAGCGAAATATTTCTTGATGAGGTTGAAGCGGTCACTTTCCTGCGTTAAGTGTTGCGGTCAGGCGGCGAGTATCACCAGCAGTTAAGCATAAGTAAGCGATCGCCTAATGTATTTTTAAACTCTGTTGCGTATATTTTGATCAGACATTGATGCGAGTTGTTTGGCTTGTTTAACAATAAGGAACATTGTTATGAGCATTATTCTTCGTGCTGCAGAGCTCAGCAATCAAAAAGGAGTCATCTTTTTCAAGGATTTCTGGCGGAGGGGAGATGAAAGCTTTCAGAACCGTAGCGGAGACCATATCGATTTATGGAATGGTACGCGCTTAACCACTCGGGTGAGTTATTTTCGCATCCAGTGGGGGATCAGCATTGAAGGAATGGCTTCCGATCTGATGCAATCACGCGAAATCTGGTTCTGGAAAATTCACTAATGGGAAAAAAGATCCTGATAGTGATGTGCCCCGTTTTGATAATGCTTATCATCTGGTTGGTGGTTGTTATGCTGGCCGTTAAGCTGTTCGGGCCTTTGTATAACAGTAACGACGATATGGATAGCAACGTATTGATATTGATAGTGGTAATTCCACTGCTGGCATTGTTGATTATGCTCAGAGAGTGGGCGACATATCAGTCCGAAGACGCTATCAACTATGTCGTCTGGAAATTACTGGCAGTGATGATAGCGGGCGGCCTGGTGCTGGCGATACTGACTTTGAATCATCTTATGTCGTTGTTTATGCTTCAGCGCCATGGTGCACTGGTCATGCTGTTTACCGCGTTGATTATTTTATCGGGATACTGGCAAGCTGGCCGATTATCGCGTTGGTCGAAGTCACGATAGTCAGAAGAGAATGGGCGACGAACAGTCGCCCATTAAACAGCAATTAATGCATCGCGTGACCGTGGCTGCGATGTTTGGTCACCAGACCCAGCAACACACACATCACAAACACCACTGCGTACAGTGCGTTTGAGGTTGCCAGTGCCGCATGCGCGCCACCCTGAGCAACAATCGGGCCGGTGACCACAAAGGTCAGCATGGTGCCGATGGTGCCGCAGGTAAGGATAAAGTTCACCAGCTTCGGTGAAGAGACCTTAGTCTGTAGTGAGCCCAGCGTAATAATAGTGGTGTAGATAGCGCTGGAGCTAAAGCCAAGAATCATAATGATCCACTTCAGCATCGAGGCGTCGCTGGTTTTAACAAACCAGTACATCAACAGCGTTGCCAGTCCGGCCAGCACCATCAGAATGCGTTGCAGGTCGAAGAAGCGCAGAACGAAGCTGAATACCCACATTCCCACCATATATGCGGTCCAGAAATTACCCACCAGTTGTCCGGCACTGACGATATCCATGCCCATGGTTTTGGTGGCGTATTCCGGTACCCAGGAGATAAAGCCCAGCTGGCCGAGAATGTAGCAGAGGGCTGCAATCGACAGGAACAACACGCCGATACCCCATTTCTCTTTTACCAACGGCTTATCAGAGTGCGCTTTCTTACCCAGCGTCGGGAATTCAACATTAAGCGTCAGGATAAAGATCGCGACATAGATCAGGCCGATGCAGGCATAGACCCAGTACCATGGCAGATGGCGCGCCAGCAGCACCCCGGCGATAATCGGGAATATGGTGCCAGCCATGCTGAAGAAAGAGTCGGTAAACAGCAGGCGCGAGCCACGCTGACGTCCCTCATACAGATGGGTGATCAGGAAAGTACCAATCGACATGGTGATACCGCTGACCACGCCCAGCACGAACATACACAGTGAGAACACGCTTAAACTGTGGCTGGTCATCAGTCCGGCAATGGCCAGAATCATTAATACAAAGCCGAATATCAGCTGACGCTTCAGCGGAATGATCTCCATCAGCCAGGCATTGAGGAAAATTGCCACCAGAATACCGGCGTTGAGGAAGGTAAAGGTGTTGCTCATCTGCGATATCGGCAGCTGGAAATACTCTGCGATATTACCCATCACCATCCCGGTGACAATCACCAATGCGCCAGTGAGTGCATAGGAGAAAAAACTTATCCAGGTGAGACCGATTCGATTACGATTTGTCATTTTGGAGGCCTGTGTGTCGATGAAACCTGCGGCCAGTCAGCCGAGGGGAAGCGGCAGAATTGTAAAGTTATATGTGATCCAATTAAACATAAATTGAAAGTGAGATGATTGCTTTCACTTATAGCGTGACTTCAGTCACTATTTTTCGTTGTGACGCTCAGTCTCATTGGCTGGATAAGCTAAGTAAATAAAGGTAAAACGCTGGCTCTTATATAACAGCCTATTTACAATCAAATTCGATTTTTGAGCTTGTTGTCCTCAGTAAGGAATCTTTCATGTTGAAACGTACTCTGACAGCGGTTGCGACAGTTCTCGCGCTGTCCACGATCTCAGCGTCTGCCATCGCCGCTAAAGGTGATACGCACGTGCTGTTAACTACCTCGGCTGGCAATATCGAACTCGAACTTGATAACCAAAAAGCCCCGGTTTCGGTGAAAAACTTTGTTGATTACGTCAATAATGGTTTTTATAACAACACCACTTTTCACCGCGTAATCCCAGGTTTTATGGTGCAGGGCGGTGGCTTTACCAGCGATATGCAGCAGAAGCCTGCCAACTCGCCAATCAAGAATGAGGCGGATAATGGCTTACGTAACGTACGTGGCTCCATCGCCATGGCGCGAACCGCTGAAAAGGACAGCGCCACCAGCCAGTTCTTTATTAACGTCGCGGATAACGCCTTCCTTGATCACGGACAGCGTGATTTTGGCTACGCGGTATTCGGTAAAGTGATTAAAGGAATGGACGTCGCCGATAAGATTTCCCAGGTGAAAACCGACAATGTCGGACCTTATCAGAATGTCCCAAGCAAGCCGGTGGTAATTCTCTCCGCCAAAGTCCTGCCATAATCTCCTCACCGCCGCACTCCTGCGGCGGTTTGCTTTCTGCGTTCTGCAGAGCTGAAGTTTGCTGCTTATACTAAGGCTGTGCCCGTAATCGAGCGCGGCACCGTCTCTAATCGACGCAGCCACGGAGGCTTTATGAGTAAAAAACTGACTGACAAGCAGAAAGCGGCACTGTGGCTGGAGCATCACAATGCTAATTTTCAGGCCAGTAGCCGTCTCGAAGGTTATCAGATTGAGCGGGTGGAGCTATCCGCACAGCAGGTAGCCGAGCGCCTGAATGCGTTAAGGAGGCACTATGAGCGCTAATGCCATGTCCGCACGGGATCCCTATTACTGGCAGGATATTAAGGTACTGAAGAATCGCCTGCAGATTCGTGAGGCGCAGCGGTTGCAGCAGGCCGAACTGGCGTTTACCGCATTACGCGCAGCCACCATTGAGCTGGGCCCACGTAACCTGGGCTTTCCGCATCTGCGAGCCATTCACCGCACGCTGTTTCAGGATCTGTATGACTGGGCCGGTGAACTGCGCCAGATTGATATTTATCTCGACGATACGCCGTTCTGCCATTTCGAATACCTTGAGAAACAGGGCAACGCCTTAATGGCGGCGCTGGAAGCTGAAAATGGCCTGGCTGACTTATCGCCGGATAAATTTACGCAAAGACTGGCGCACTATTATTGCGAAATCAATATGCTGCATCCGTTTCGTGACGGTAACGGTCGGGCGCAGCGACTGTTCTTTGAGCAGCTGGCACTGCATGCTGGCTGGCTAATCGACTGGCAGCACGTTGAGCGCGAAGCGTGGCTAAAGGCTAACCGCGATGGCGTGAGTGGCGATCTGGCAGGTTTAATCGCTATCTTTGACAAAGTGATTAGCCGCCCCGACTAAAATGCTAGAATGGCGGCGTCTGAGAATTTTGCCCGGAACCAGAATGCTGCTGCTTATCGATAACTACGATTCCTTTACCTGGAATCTCTACCAATATTTTTGCGAATTGGGGAGTGAGGTCTGTGTGCGTCGCAATGACGAGATCTCACTGGACGAAATTACTGCCTTGCAGCCTGAGCATCTGGTGATTTCGCCCGGCCCCTGTACCCCCGATGAATCAGGGATCTCGTTAGCGGCGATTCGCCATTTTGCTGGTCAGTTACCCATTCTCGGCGTGTGCCTGGGCCACCAGGCTATCGCGCAGGCGTTTGGCGCGCGGGTTATTCGGGCGCGTCAGGTGATGCACGGTAAAACCTCGGCTATTGAACACAATGATGGCGGGGTATTCAGCGGCCTTAATCATCCTCTGACCGTCACGCGTTATCATTCGCTGATTGTTGAAAAAAACTCGTTACCGGACTGTTTCGAAGTGACTGCCTGGAGCCTGCGTGATGGCGTGCCGGATGAAATCATGGGATTCCGCCACACTTCACTGGCGCTGGAAGGGGTGCAGTTTCACCCGGAAAGCATTCTCAGTGAGCAAGGCCATCATCTACTGGCAAATTTCCTCCGGCAGTGAGTTTTTATTTGCCTTTGTTTGATTTTTTATGCATATTTCTTGATTATTATTTCACATATCCAGAACGAAAATCAGACGAGGTAGTGAATGAATTCGGGAAAAATGGCAGTTACACGCGCAACATTTGATAAGGTTATTTTGCCTGTTTATGCACCAGCGCAGTTTGTGCCGGTAAAAGGCAAAGGCAGCCGTGTGTGGGATCAGCAGGGTAAAGAGTATATCGATTTTTCTGGTGGGATCGCGGTAACGGCGTTGGGCCACTGTCATCCGGCGCTGGTTGAAACGCTGAAAACTCAGGGTGAAACCCTGTGGCACACCAGCAACGTCTTTACCAATGAGCCGGCCCTGCGACTGGCCAGTAAGCTGATTGCCGCCACTTTTGCCGAACGCGTGTTCTTCGCTAACTCCGGCGCGGAAGCAAACGAAGCCGCCTTTAAACTGGCGCGCTACTATGCCTCTCAACGTCACAGCCCATATAAAAGTAAAATTATTGCTTTCCACAATGGTTTCCATGGCCGCACCTTGTTCACCGTGTCGGTCGGCGGTCAGCCAAAATATTCTGACGGTTTTGGTCCGAAACCGGCTGATATTGTCCATGTGCCATTTAACGATTTAGCGGCAGTGAAAGCGGTCATTAATGATCACACCTGTGCCATTGTCGTTGAGCCGATTCAGGGTGAAGGCGGCGTGATGCCAGCAACGCCGGAGTTTATTCAAGGGCTGCGGGCACTTTGCGACCAATATAAAGCGCTACTGGTATTTGATGAAGTGCAGACTGGCATGGGGCGTAGCGGTAAGCTGTTTGCCTATGAGCATTATGGTGTGGCTCCGGATATCCTTACCACGGCGAAGGCGCTCGGCGGCGGCTTCCCGGTTAGCGCCATGCTGACCACCGACGAGATCGCGGCAACCATGTCGCCGGGCACACACGGCACCACCTACGGCGGTAACCCGTTAGCTTGCGCGATTGCTGAAACGGCGCTGGATATTATCAACACTGAAGAAGTACTGGGTGGGGTTGAAACTCGCCGCCAGCAGTTTGTCACGGCGCTGCAAGCCATTGACGCGAAGTTTGATATTTTCAGTGAGATTCGCGGTAAAGGTCTGCTGGTGGGGGCGGTGCTTAAACCGCAGCACGCCGGTAAAGCGCGTGACCTGCTTAATGCCGCTGCGTCACAGGGCGTGATGATTTTGAATGCGGGTACCGATGTCATCCGTTTTGCGCCGTCACTGGTGATTGAATCAGCGGATATTGAAGAGGGGATGGCGCGCTTTGCCCAGGCGGTAGAGAGCGTGCTTTAAATCTTCAGGAGCGGCGATGTCGCCGCTCAATCATTTAGCCGACTTACGCAGCGTCCTTACCAGCCACACACCGTGCTGTGGGCGCTGACTCCACGCCAGCGATGAAATGGTATGCATCACATCCAGATGGCCAAGAATCTGCTTCACATGCCGCTCCATAATCGTCATCGGACCCTGATTGAAGTTTTCCTGCGCCTCAAGAATATTGGTATCTGACCCCGGGCCGTCAAATTCCAGCCGCTGCTGACAGCGCTGTAATGCAATCTCGCACGATTGCAGATAACGTTCGGCCAGCGCCGGCGTTAACATGGTATGTTCACGCGCCAGAATAGTCATGGCGTTAATATGCTCGACAATAAACTGGCTGTGCGTCACCCACAACTTCATATCGGACAAGTATCTGTCATTGAATCCCGGCTCCTGCATCGCCTGATTAAGCGAGTTAAACAGTGCATTGTGTGCCTGATTCACCCCAATGCGCTGGTAAGCCAGTTTTTCTGCATTTTGCTCATTGCCCAGCAGCATCTGCAATGCTTCCTGATAAGCCTCCAGTGCATCGTGGGCATTCTGGCGGATCAGGCCACTCTGCCACTGCGGCCATAACCAGATCATGCCGCCAAAAGCGATCAGGCAACCCATCACCGTATCCAGCAGGCGCGGCAGTAAAAACTGTGAGCCGTCCAGCGTCAGCAGCTGCAAAGAATAGACCGCAGTGACGGTAAAGCCGATGGTGGCCCAGCCATAAAACTTGCGGATAAACAGATAACTGATCAGCGTGATGGCCAGCATTGCCAATAACACCCAGCTCTCTGCCACCTGTAAACGCAGTGTAGCCGCCGCAATCGCCAGGCCTGCCAGCGTGCCCAGTGCACGGTGCTGAATGCGTACCCGCGTCGCGCTGTAACCATTCTGGCTGACGAACATGATGGTCATCAGTACCCAGTAGGGTTTAGGGATATTAAAAAATAACGCCATCGAGCTGCCAAACATCAGCATCACGGCAAAACGTGCCGCGGTACGTAGCGCCGCTGACTTCAGTGAAAGATAACTTTTCAGTGCCCGAATCAGCGGCAGGCGGCGTTGGCGGTCGGCCATTAAGTCGCGCTGATAAAGTGGACGCAGGGTGCGCAGTACGCGCGCAATACGGCTGAAATGGTAATAGCAGAAGTTACCCACCGGATTATCGCTATGCTGTCGGGAGATTTTCTCCAGCGCACCCAGCTGCTTATCCATCGAGAAACGCCTGGGCAGCTTGTGGTAAAGAATATCATCAGCCAGCTCACGCAGCCGCGCGGCAATGGCCTGAGAATTCCAGCGGATCACCGCTTCAGCATGACTCTGCTCAACCAGCTGCTGTACCTCTTCCGGCTGATTCAGACTGACGGAGATATGTTCCTGTAGATCCAACGCCACCTGAAAGGCGCGCGTCAGGCGTTTATGGCTGTTATCGCGGTTTGCCGACAGCATATGCATCTGCTGATAGCAGGTGTTAATCAGATCGACGGCTTTTTGCTGACGTGCCAGCAGCGGCGGCAGGGCTTTTTCAGGATCGGAAAGCTGCGTCAGCAGGGTGTATTTGGCATCGCAATAATCTGCCAGCTCACGGTACAGCAAACTCAGGGATTCGCGCATTGGCTGCTCTTTCCACAGCCAGAACCAGAACCAGTTAAATACGCCATACCAGATGGTGCCCAGTATATACAGCAGCGGCGGTTGCCAGATTGGCATATGGCCGGCCAGACTGAGGGTAAAAATTCCGGCGATCAGCGAAGCAGGCAATAAGCGGGCGTGTAATGGACTGATTTCGCCAGTGACACCGAGCAACATTGCCATGGCGCACAGGATGACGGGCAGCGGAATGCTGTGTAGCGTCATCAGCTGAATCAAAAGGCTGCTCACGGCAAACAGGCCGCCGCCAATAATCAGACGTTTAAAGAAGCGTTTATGAGGAGTATCGAGACCGGCAACATTGCAACAAGCTGGAACTAACGAGAACAGCAGGCCTTGCTTCAAGTCACCCAACAGCCAGCCGATAGCCACAGGTAAGCTAAGCACTAACGTTTGCCGCAGCGCGTAGTTTACTTCAGGGTGATAAATGATTCTCCGCCACATCAGGCCATCACAATATAGAAAACGGCGCGATAGCAGCTGCCTCACGCCGTGGGTTCAGAAATACTTAACGTGTACCGTATACGACAATGGTTTTGCCGTGTGCGGAAATCAGATTTTGATCTTCCAGCATTTTCAGAATACGACCAACGGTTTCACGTGAGCAGCCGACAATCTGGCCGATCTCCTGACGGGTGATTTTAATCTGCATCCCGTCCGGATGTGTCATCGCGTCTGGCTGTTTCGCCAGGTTAAGTAAGGTTTGCGCAATGCGTCCGGTGACATCAAGGAAAGCTAAATTACCGACTTTCTCAGAAGTGACCTGCAGACGGCGAGCCATCTGAGAGGAGAGACGCATCAAAATATCCGGGTTTACCTGAATCAGCTGACGGAATTTTTTATATGAAATTTCAGCCACTTCGCAGGCGGTTTTTGCTCTTACCCAGGCACTGCGCTCCTGACCTTCTTCAAACAGGCCAAGCTCGCCGATGAAATCCCCCTGGTTGAGATAGGACAGGATCATCTCTTTGCCTTCTTCATCCTTGATCAGCACTGCTACAGCGCCTTTAACGATGTAGTAGAGCGTTTCGGCCTTTTCACCTTGGTGAATCAGCGTACTTTTGGATGGATATTTGTGAATATGGCAATGTGACAGGAACCATTCGAGAGTAGGGTCTGTTTGCGGTTTGCCGAGAACCATTCGCTTTTATCCTCTGTTGTAATCGTGCCCTAAAGACAGGGGGATCAATTCCCTGCAGGCGATGAAATATTCAAGCGTTTTCCGGGTCAGGAAAGTTGTCCGGGCTTCTGTTCAGAGCATAGCTCATTATGTCGTCCCGCTTTCGTCGTGCTTTTACATGCCAACGAAAATATTACCGCTTTGTTTGTAGCACAGCTTTCAATGAGTGTCTCCTGTTGTATCGCTTCAGCATAGTGGGAATCGCTCACCGTTGCCGTTTTTCAGCCGAAGGCGTACTCTGACGATAACTGAATGAATTAGAGGATTAATAATATGCAAGCACGAGTGAAGTGGGTGGAAGGGCTGACATTTTTAGGAGAATCCGCATCCGGTCACCAGGTGTTGATGGATGGCAATTCCGGTGATAAAGCGCCAAGCCCGATGGAGATGGTGTTGATGGCTGCGGGTGGCTGTAGCGCGATTGATGTGGTGTCGATTCTGCAAAAAGGGCGTAACGATGTCACTGACTGTGAAGTAAAACTGACTTCTGAACGTCGTGAAGAAGCGCCGCGTATTTTTACCCATATTAATCTGCATTTTGTGGTCAGCGGTAAAGCGTTAACCGATAAAGCGGTTTCACGCGCGGTTGACCTGTCGGCCGAGAAGTATTGCTCAGTGGCAATCATGCTGGGTAAAGGCGTTGAGATTACCCATAGCTATGAAGTGATTGAGTGCTAAGCGCTAATTCACGTCGGTAAACAGGACCTGTGAAAGGTCCTGTTTTGCCTGGTCAGGTTTCGCGATTCTCTTTAATATGCCAGCCCGATGCGGTTTCTGGACCTTTGCCGCCATTGGCCGTCAGTTCCCAATACTGTTGACCAACTTTGGCTGCCTGAAATTTGTAGCTCATACCGATTCTGTCTGTGTGAGAGGTGCCGTTATAGTTTGCACCAGTGATCAACACTTCTTCCAGTGTGATGCGCAGATATTCAACCTGACCGTCGCTGGCGTGGCAGGCAGACAGTTCTACTTTATTGATATGTTTGCCATTCGACAGATAGCGCATAATTGCCGGCGTGGCTTTATCTACATCTGCAATAACCTGTAAATCCTGATACTGCACGCGGCCTGTTCCGCCTCCACCGCCAACATTGATATTCGCTGGCTGAGTAGCCCCCCAACTGAAAGAGCTGACTTTGATCCAGCCTTTGTGATTAGCATCCTGCGACTCTCCGTTAATATTATCGATTTTCATATATATATCGGTATTCATCCTTGCTCCTTATTATTTGATGCTGTCTTTTTTAATAAGTGTTCTTTGCCAGTTATTGAAAAGAAAAGTGGTTTGTGCTTCATTATCATCTTTGCTATACCAAATCTTTAAGGGTTGGCTATCTTTTTCAATGCACTTCTTCTTACTTTTCATATCATAAAAACACAGTAAATCGCTGCCTTGATCGGTATTGGCTTCTTCTTTGTAATCGCCAGTCCAGAAGCCAATGCTGTACTTATCAGAGTTAATGGGTATATGATATTTTTCTCCCAGCAGGTGTCTGTTTTCTTCCCACCACTTGATTTTTCCACTATCAGTAAAGGGGAAGTTCTTAACAATAACAAAATAACTATCACTTTCTGATTTATAATGCACATCAACAACTTGAGTAGGAAGCAGTAAATTCCAGAATATAACACCGCAAGGTATGGTCAACGTCATTAAAATCCATCTGGTCTTTATCATTGCGCCCACCCTCAATCGTTTTAGTCACGTTCATTTCTGTGATAAAGGGCTTAAATGCAAAACCTTCCCAGCGTTGCTCATCAAACAGGATGCGTGCACTTTCATCACGGTTTGGATGAGTAAAAGGATTAATATTTTTTGAGATATTATTTGGCTGATAATACTCTTGCAGGAAAAACTGAGTAAGATCGCCAAATTTCATATCTTCAGCCTTGTAGTCATTCATCCTTTTCTGGGTCTCAAACAGCCGGATGGGTAACCTGATTGGCAGTGCCTGCCTGGAATTTTCGATAGGGGTATCCATAAGTAACATCCTGTTTTTATTTTCAATCCATTAAGTTATCAATCCACCTTGCGCATATGCCCTGTCAGGGTGTTTTTAAAATAGGTGCTTTCTCCATTATTGAGAGAAATCATCATTTGATGAGTATCATGATTATATAGAATGGTTAATGGATTATTATTTTTCTCGATACAATTTGCAGTTGTGTTCATGTCATTAAAACAAAGCAGATCGCCTTCCTGGTCAGCATTAGAATTTTTTTTATAATCAGAGACCCAAAAGCTGATTAAATAGCTTCCTTTATCAACTGGAACATGATATTTTTCATTCATTATCATGTTGTTTTCCTCCCACCATTTAATTTTCCCTTTATCAGTTACTGGTGGATACTTCATAATTACACGAAAAGCAGTCCCTTTTTCATTTGAATGAACTGCTATGATCTCAGTGGCCTGTTGAAGGCGCCAGCTTAGTATCATTACTGTAATAAACACCATTATCAAAAACCATCTATATCTTATCAAAACGGCTACCTTCAATTTTTTTGGTATCGCTCATTTCAGTGATAAATGGTCTATAACCATAACCTTCCCAGCGCTGTATGACAAACCAGATGCGAAAAATGCGAAATTGACGATAGAGCCGATGGGTTATGTCGGCGTTATCAAGACCAAAGTGGTCCTGAACTCGGTAGTGTACTTTTGCCTTGTAGGCATTATCGTTTATCTCAAGTGACTCAAGAGTGATATGAGTTGCACTGGTATCATGCACACTTATTGTTAGCCCATTGACATGATCATTCCAGTTATCAAACTTAGGCAGTTTGGATTCCTGGATCATTTGTGTGAAAAATTCATAATTCTTCCGAGGAAAATATCCTTTATGCCAATCAATATTAGTCGTTAAAGTATCTTTTATTTTCTTCAACGAGCTCTGCATCGAACTATGCCCCGACAACGCATTATCCAATCGTTTATCGGTAAACTTCTTACCGCTGTTGTGCTGCATATGATCAATCAAGCTGCGGATAAGCCCTTTATAGGGACCAATAAACGAAAAGGTGTCAGATAACTGACGAAACTCGTCAAACAGGATGCGTGCACTTTCATCACGGTTTGGATGAGTAAAGGGATTAATATTTTTTGAGATATCTTTTAGCTGATAATACTCTTGCAGGCAAAACTGAGTAAGATCGCCAAATTTCATATCTTCAGCCTTGTAGTCATCCATCCTTTTCTGGGTCTCAAATAGCCGGATGGGTAACCTGATGGGCAGTGCCTGCCTGGGATTTTCGATAGGGGTATTCATCAATAACATCCTGTTATTTTTTTACTGTGTCCTTTCGCCAAGACTATCGGGTTATCTGTCGATTTAAAAGTATCAGAATTGAAAAATACCTGCCGCCTCACAAATTCATTGTCAAATTTCTTTGAGCGTTGCAGGAATATCTAAAGGGATTAATTAACCGCGTATTGAAACAGATAAATATAATAAATAAAGAAATAATAGTCAGGAACAAATAAACACTGTTCCTGACTGATTAAGCGATTACTCGATTTTCTTGCCTTCCATCAGGCGTTTAACCAGTGGCCCCATAATCAATTCCATCGCCAGACCCATTTTTCCGCCCGGTACTACCAGGGTATTAATATGCGAAATAAATGAGCCTTGCAGCATCGCTAACAGGTAAGGGAAGTCGATATCTTCCAGGCCCCGGAAATGGATTACGACGAAACTTTCATCCAGCGACGGGATATCGCGCGCAGCAAACGGATTCGAGGTATCTACCGTTGGCACGCGTTGAAAGTTGATATGAGTGCGCGAAAACTGAGGTGTGATGAAATTGATGTAATCTTCCATTGAACGTACCACCGAATCCATTACCGCTTCGCGTGAGTGGCCGCGTTCACTGGTGTCGCGCACCAGTTTCTGAATCCACTCAAGGTTAACGATCGGCACCACTCCCACCAGCAGATCCACTTTCTCTGCCACATTATGCTGTTGGGTCACCACTCCGCCGTGCAGTCCTTCATAAAACAGCACATCGGTCGGCTCCGGCAGGGGCTGCCACGGGGTGAATGTTCCGGGTACCTGGTTCCACGGCACCGCTTCATCATAGGTGTGCAGATATTTGCGCGATTTGCCGCTGCCATTGAGACCATACTCAACAAACGTCTGCTCCAGCAGGCCAAAATCATTGGCGTCCGGACCAAAGTAGCTGATGTGGCGACCTAAATCACGCGCTTTGCGAATCGCCATATCCATCTCTGGACGGGTAAAACGGTGAAAGCTGTCGCCTTCAAGTTCGGCAGCGTGCAGATTCAGCTGCTGGAAAATTTTACGGAAGGCGAGACTGGTGGTCGTGGTTCCTGCACCACTTGAACCGGTAACGGCGATAACCGGATGCCTGGCTGACATAATAAGCTCCCTGTGAAGGTGGGGCGATGAGCATTGTTAACACGTTTCCAGCAGTAAAGTCATTGGCCTTTTATTCGCGCAACTGGCCACGTGGCATGATATTGACCGTTTCATGCAATTCGGACCATACCAGCACGGCTTCACCATTTTTCAGCTGGCGACGGACATCTTCAACTTTACGTTCCAGCGAACGCTCTTGCTCGCCATAATCGGTGCCTTCACGCAGCACAAAGGATTCAATCAGATTTTCCAGCGCCTCGGGCGTCAGATCTTGCCAGGGAATAATCACAGCTTAGTTATCCAGATAGTGAGAAAGCCATTGCGGAATACGCTGTTCAAGCCACATTTGTGGCTGGCGCAGAGTGCCGCCAACAAAGCCGACGTGTCCGCCATTTTTAGTTAGTTGATACTCAATGTTAGCAGGTAGTTTACTGAGATCGGGAATAACGGCGTCCGTCATAAAGGGATCGTCCTGCGCGTGGATGATCAGTAGCGGTTTAACCACCGCTGGCAGCAGCGGCAGCGCGCTACAGCGGCGGTAGTAGTCGAGCGCATCATTAAAACCGTGGGCGCGCGCGGTAATAGCATCATCGAAATCGCGCAGTTTCTTCAGTGCCTTAAGCTGGGGCAGATCGATCGGCAGGGTTCCCGGCCAGCGCAACAGCTTTCTTTCGGCATTCTGCTTCAGCAGCTTTAGCAGGTAACGTTGGTAAACGCGGGAGAAACCTTGCTCAAGGCGTTCACTGCAGGGTTCCAGCATCAGCGGTGCTGAGACCACCACGCCAGCATCCAGCAAACACTCTTCACCCTGCTGGCCCATCAGGTAAGCCAGCATATTGCCGCCCAGCGATACGCCGACCGCAGCGGTCGGCACTTTTCCCAGCGTGTCCTGCATCCACTGCAAAAAGTAGCTGGCGTCGCTGGTTTCTCCAGAGTGATAGATGCGCTGCAGGCGATTGGGTTCGCCGCTACAACCGCGAAAATGCATCACTACGCCGAGCCAGCCGCGTTCTTTCCACGTCTGCAACAGCCCATGAGCATAAGGACTGTGAAAACTGCCTTCAAGACCATGAAACAGCACCGCTCGCGGTTTTCCACGTGCCTGTGCCGGGTCTTCACTCCAGGCTAAATCGACAAAGTCGCCGTCAGGCAGAGTCAGCCGCTGCCAGTGGGGCTGAAGCAAAATACGACGCCGAATCAGCCGCGGCAACACCGTTTGCAGATGTGGATTACCCATGCCAGGCATCGGATTAAATGAATCATCAGCTGCGGGATTAAATTTCATGTTCAGAAGGCTTGTACGATCCATATCACACTGTTAGCTTCGATGGGTTAGCAATCGTTTGGGGTGAGGAGCACCCGTTTCATGGAACTGAGTCTTTTTCTGTCGATGCTGGGCTTTTTGTGGGTCGCCGCAATTACACCTGGCCCTAATAATATGTTACTCACCGCCTCCGGCGCCAATTTCGGTTTTATTCGCTCACTGCCGTTGATGATTGGAATTATGCTCGGTATGCAGGCGATGCTGCTGTTAGTGGCGTTTGGCGTTGGTGGTTTACTGCTGATCTATCCTTCACTGCATCTTATCCTGAAAATCGCCGGTAGCCTTTATCTGTTGTGGCTGGCATGGAAAATTGGTTCAGCCAGTTACGAAAAGCTTGAGACCGGTGAAGGGCCGGCTGCCCCGATGCCTTTCTGGCAGGGAGGGTTACTGCAACTGGTTAATCCGAAAGCCTGGTTAATGGCGCTCGGCGCGGTAGCCAGCTTTAGTCTGGCGGGTGAGGCTTACCGTAGTTCAGTGATGGCGATCAGTATTGGCATTGTGTCGGTGAATATTGTTTCCGGGATGATCTGGCTGGGCTTTGGAACGCTGATTGGCCGTATTCTGCGTAGCCGTCGTGCCTGGGCCATATTTAATATTTCTATGGGGCTGCTTACCGCGGCCTGCGTACTGCTGATCTGGCATTAATTTGCCGCACTTTCGTCACCAACCACCGCGAAGCGGTGGTTTTTTTTGCCTGCATTAAACCCGCCGTTTCCTTTGCCGTTTTTTGCATGAGTTATGCGCAATAACTTCTAATGCGATTTTGTGCTTAAACAGAATTTTTAATTACTTATCGCCGGGTTAACTGTCGGTTAAAACTATCAGCAAATCACCTGATAACAATAACCAGCGGAGTCAAACATGGCGGGAAAATGGCGTATATCTTTGGTTGCGGCAGCATTGTCACTGGCAGCGCTGAATGCGCACGCCGTCGATGTTACGGTGGCTTATCAAACTTCTGCCGAACCGGCAAAAGTTGCCCAGGCAGATAATACTTTTGCCAAAGAGAGTGGCGCAAAAGTCGACTGGCGCAAATTTGACAGTGGTTCCAGCGTGGTACGTGCACTGGCTTCGGGTGATGTGCAGATTGGTAATATTGGCTCCAGCCCGCTGGCGGTTGCTGCCAGTCAGCAGGTGCCGATTGAAGTTTTCCTGCTGGCTTCGCAACTCGGTAACTCTGAAGCGCTGGTCGTGAAAAAAGAGATTACCTCACCTAAAGATCTGATTGGCAAGCGCATTGCGGTGCCGTTTATTTCGACGACGCATTACAGCCTGCTGGCAGCGCTGAAACATTGGGGCATCAAGCCTGGCCAGGTCCAGATCATTAACCTGCAACCTGCGGCAATTACTGCCGCCTGGCAGCGTGGCGATATCGATGGTGCCTATGTCTGGGCGCCGGCAGTTAACGAACTGGAGAAGGAAGGCCATGTGCTGACCGATTCCGCCCAGGTCGGTCAGTGGGGATCGCCAACGCTGGATGTGTGGGTGGTGCGTAAAGACTTTGCTCAGCAGCATCCAGAGGTGGTAACCGCCTTTGCCCGTAGCGCGCTGGCCGCGCAGAAAGCCTATCTCGATAACCCGGAGCAGTGGCTGAAAGCTGACGATAACCTCAGCAAACTGTCGCGCCTGAGCGGTGTGCCGAATGAGCAGGTTCCGGGGCTGGTAAAAGGGAATACCTACCTGACCGCAGCGCAACAGGTTACTCAACTGGGGCAGCCGGTTGATAAAGCGATTATCGATACGGCGAAGTTCCTGAAAGAGCAGGGTAAAGTGCCGCATGTGGCAACGGACTATAGCGATTATGTTACCGATCGCTTTGTTAAACCACTCGCTAATCAGTAAGGCGCGCCTATGTTATCTGTCTCTCATTTGCATGCTCGCTACGATGGTCATCTGGCGCTACAGGATATCAATCTGTCGATTGGTTCCGGGGAGTTACTGGTGGTGCTGGGGCCGTCGGGCTGTGGCAAAACCACCTTACTCAATCTGATTGCCGGTTTTTTAGCGCCGGAATCCGGCTCTATCACGCTCGAAGGTAAAACCATTACCGGGCCCGGCGCCGAGCGTGGCGTGGTGTTTCAGCATGAGGGATTGCTGCCGTGGCGTAACGTACTGGATAACGTGGCGTTTGGCCTGCAGCTGGCGGGCGTCAGTAAAACGGAGCGGCGGGCGGTTGCGCAGCGCATGCTGAAAAAAGTCGGGCTGGAAGGGGCAGAAAAGCGCTATATCTGGCAGCTTTCCGGCGGTATGCGGCAGCGCGTCGGTATTGCCAGAGCTCTGGCCGCCGATCCGCAGCTATTACTACTCGACGAGCCGTTTGGTGCGCTCGATGCTTTTACCCGCGAGCAGATGCAGGAACTGTTGCTGAAGCTGTGGAGTGAAAGCGGTAAACAAGTATTGCTGATTACTCATGATATTGAAGAAGCGGTGTTTCTCGCCAGTGAGCTGATTCTGCTGTCGCCGGGCCCCGGACGCATTATCGAACGCCTGTCGCTCGATTTTGGGCGTCGTTACGCTGACGGTGAATCCTGCCGCTCAATCAAATCCGATCCGCGCTTTATTGAGCGCCGTGAATATGTTCTCAGTCAGGTGTTTCAGCAACGCGAGGTGTTCTCATGAGTTCACTGATTAATGACAAAGTGACGACGCCAGCGGCATCGAAACTGCGCTGGCCACTGTCGCGCCAGCTGACGCTCAGCGCCGCCACTCTGTTGGTGCTGTTAGCCATCTGGTGGAGCGTTACTGCGCTGAAGCTGATTAGTCCGCTGTTTCTGCCAGCGCCACAACAGGTACTGCATCAGTTGCTGACCGTCGCCAGTGCGCAAGGTTTTATGGATGCGACCTTATGGCAGCATCTGGCGGCCAGCCTGACACGAATACTGATCGCGCTGTTCGCCGCGGCGTTAATCGGCATTCCGGTTGGAATCGCGATGGGGCTGAACGCCACGGTTCGCGGCATTCTTGATCCACTGATTGAGCTGTACCGTCCGGTGCCGCCGCTGGCTTATCTGCCACTGATGGTTATTTGGTTTGGCATCGGCGAAACTTCAAAAATCTTACTGATCTATCTGGCGATCTTCGCACCGGTGGCGCTTTCAGCGCTGGCAGGAGTGAAAAGCGCCCAGCAGGTGCGGCTGCGTGCGGCACGTTCGCTGGGTGCCAGCCGCTGGCAGGTGCTGTGGTATGTAGTATTGCCCGGTGCGTTGCCGGAGATTTTAACCGGGCTGCGTATTGGGCTGGGCGTTGGCTGGTCGACACTGGTGGCAGCCGAGCTGATCGCGGCCACACGCGGGCTGGGCTTTATGGTGCAGTCTGCCGGTGAGTTTCTTGCCACTGACGTGGTGCTGGCTGGCATTGCTGTGATTGCGGTAATCGCATTTACCTTAGAACTGGGTCTGCGCGCGCTACAGCGTCGTCTGACACCCTGGCATGGAGTTGTACAATGAACGAACGTCTCACTATCACCGCGCTCGGCCCTTACATCGGGGCAGAAGTCAGTAATCTTGATTTGGCTCGTCCATTGAGCGATGCCCAGTTTGAACAGCTGTATCATGCGATGATTCGCCATCAGGTACTGTTTTTTCGCCAGCAGCCGCTGACTCCGGTGCAGCACCGGGCGCTGGCCGCGCGCTTTGGCGATCTGCATATCCATCCGGTTTATCCACATGCCGCCGATGTTGAAGAGATTATCGTGCTGGATACCCATGACAATAATCCGCCGGATAATGATAACTGGCATACCGACGTCACCTTTATCGACACGCCACCCGCCGGGGCGATTCTCGCCGCCAGGCATCTGCCGGACAGCGGCGGCGACACCCTGTGGGCCAGTGGAATTGCGGCATATGAGGCACTTTCCGCGCCGATCAGAACGCTATTGAGTGGTTTACAGGCCGAGCATGACTTCACCAAATCTTTCCAGGAGTTTAAACATCGTGGCAGCGAAGCAGAGCATGCGCGCTGGAAAAAAGCGGTGGCCAGTAATCCGCCGCTGCTGCATCCGGTAATCCGCACTCATCCGGTCAGCGGCAAACATGCGCTGTTCGTCAATGAGGGTTTTACCACCCGTATTGTGGATTTAACGCAGAAAGAGAGTGATGCACTGCTGGCATTTCTGTTTGCGCATATCACCAAGCCTGAATTTCAGGTGCGCTGGCGCTGGCAGCAGGATGATGTAGCGATCTGGGATAACCGGGTGACGCAGCATTATGCCAATGCTGACTATTTGCCACAAAGACGGATTATGCATCGGGCAACGATTTTAGGGGATAAACCGTTTTATCGTGCGGGATAAAGCAACAGGCGGCGAGAACGCCGCCCGCTAACTCTTTATTCAGCCAGCATATTCTCCAGCTGCTCCTGCGCATCAAGCCATGCCATCTCGCACTCTTCAAGTGCTGACTTACTCTCGGCCTGGCTTTTCAGCGCGGCGGTTAAGTCGGCCTTACGGCTTTGCTCGTAAATCGCCGAATCAGCCAGCTGCTCTTCCGCTGCCGTCAGCTGCGCATTCAGCTTCTCCATCTGTTTTTCCAGCTGGGTAATCTGTTTGCGCAGCGGCTGCGTCTGGGTGCGCAATTCCGCCTCGCGACGTTTCTGGTCTTTGCGCGACTGGGCGCTGTTGGCGTTATCCAGTTTTGGTGTTGCATCCTGCTGGGCTTCTTGCTTCTGCACATCGCTCAGCCACTGCTGATAATCTTCCAGATCGCCTTCAAACACTTCCACTTTGCCGTCATGCACCAGGTACAGGTCGTCAGTGGTTGAACGCAATAAGTGACGATCGTGCGAGACCACCACCAGTGCGCCTTCAAAATCGATTAACGCCTCGGTCAGCGCCTGACGCATATCGAGATCGAGGTGGTTGGTCGGTTCATCAAGCAGTAACAGGTTGGGGCGCTGCCAGACGATGAGCGCCAGAACCAGTCGCGCTTTTTCGCCACCGGAAAAACGTTCGGTCTTCTCGCTGACCTGATCGCCCTGGAAGCCAAAGCCGCCAAGATAATCACGTAACTGCTGTTCCAGCACTTTTGGCGCCAGACGCACCAGGTGTTGTAACGGCGATTCATCTGCCCGTAAGAATTCGAGCTGATGCTGGGCGAAGTAACCGAGCTTAATTCCTTTGGCTAAACCGATATCGCCCTGCAATGGCGCCAGTTCACCAGCCAGCAGTTTGATCAGCGTTGATTTACCCGCGCCGTTGCGGCCCAGCAGGCCAATGCGTGAGCCGGGCACCAGGTTTAGCTTGATGGAGTTAAGAATCACCCGGTCTTGATAGCCAGCACTCACTTTTTCCATCTTCAGCAGTGGATTAGGCAAGCTTTCCGGCTGACGGAAACTGAAAGTGAACGGGTTATCGACGTGCGCCGGTGCAATCAGCTCCATACGCTCCAGCATTTTGATACGGCTTTGCGCCTGTTTCGCTTTGGTGGCCTGAGCGCGGAAACGATCGATATAGCTTTGTAAGTGCGCGACTTTTTGCTGCTGATGCTCAAACAGCGACTGCTGCTGCGCCAGCTTAGTCGCACGCTGACGTTCGAAGGAACTGTAGTTGCCGGTGTACTCAAACAGACCTTGCTGCTCGATATGCAAAATCTTATCGACTACCGGATCGAGGAAGTCGCGGTCGTGAGAGATCAGGATTAGCGTACCGGGATAGCTTTTCAGCCAGCGCTCCAGCCAGATCACCGCGTCAAGATCGAGGTGGTTTGTCGGTTCATCCAGCAGTAGCAGATCGGAACGAACCAGCAGCGCCTGTGCAAGATTCAGGCGCATGCGCCAGCCACCGGAGAAATCACTGACCGGGCGTTGCAGCTGTTCCTGACTGAAACCTAAGCCGTGCAGCAGGCTGGCTGCGCGCGACTGGATGGTCCACGCCTGAATTGCATCCAGCTTGCCGTGTAGCGTAGCGATGGCATGACCATCGTTAATTTCATTGGCGTGCTGTAATTCGGATTCCAGCTGACGAAATTCACGGTCGCCGTCGATAACATACTCAATTGCCGGCACGTCAAGCGCGGGCGTCTCCTGATTAACCCAGGCCAGCGCCCAGTTAGTCGGATAAGTGAGGCTGCCCGCATCGGCGCTCATCTCGTTCTTCAGCAGCGACAGCAGGGTCGATTTTCCGCAGCCGTTCTTACCCACCAGCCCGACCTTCTGGCCTGGATTGATGGTGGCAGTAGCATTGTCCAGCAGCACGCGGATGCCGCGACGAATTTGTAACGAGGAAAATACAATCATAAGCGCCGTATCGTCAGAATATGTTAATTTATTGTCATCATAATCAGAATTTCGGAATGACCTATTCCGTTGCGTCGAGCATGGTAGCTGAAAACGTACACCATGACGACGATTGAAGGGGACAAGATGTCGCAGCCACCTAAAGTTTTGCTGCTATATGCTCACCCGGAATCACAAGATTCGATAGCCAATCGCGTTTTGTTGCAGCCGGCGAAGCAGTTAGCCCACGTCACCGTGCACGATTTGTACGCGCACTATCCTGATTTTTTTATTGATGTGAGTTACGAACAACAGCTGTTGCGTGAGCATCAAGTTATCGTGTTCCAGCATCCCCTTTATACCTACAGCTGCCCCGCGCTGCTGAAAGAGTGGCTGGACCGCGTGTTGTCGCGCGGCTTTGCCAGCGGCGTCGGCGGCAATATGCTGGAAGGTAAATACTGGCGCAGTGTGGTGACGACCGGCGAGCCGGAAACGGCCTATCATCAGCATGGGCTGAATCGTTACCCGCTGTCGGAAATTATGCGTCCGTTTGAACTCACCGCACAAATGTGCCGGATGCACTGGATGACGCCGATGATTATCTACTGGGCGCGCCGTCAGACACCGGAAGTGATGAAAAATTATGCGCGAGCTTACGGTGACTGGCTGGCATCACCGCTGCCGCATGGAGGTTTATAAATGGAAGGACAAACCCTACTGACGGCTGGCGTACTGTATCTGTTTGCCGCCGTGGTAGCGGTGCCGATTGCTGCCCGGCTGGGTATTGGAGCGGTACTGGGCTATTTGCTGGCAGGCATCGCGATTGGACCGTGGGGATTAGGATTTATCAGCGACGTTGATGAGATCCTGCATTTCTCCGAGCTGGGCGTGGTGTTTCTGATGTTTATCATTGGCCTGGAGCTGAATCCCTCTAAGCTCTGGAAGCTCCGGCGTTCGATATTTGGCGTTGGCGCCGCGCAGGTGATATTCAGTGCCGCAGTGCTCGGCGGTTTGCTGTGGCTGACCGACTTCTCCTGGCAGGCAGCAATGATCGGTGGGATTGGTCTGGCAATGTCCTCGACGGCGATGGCGCTGCAACTGATGCGTGATAAAGGCATGAACCGCAATGAATCCGGGCAGTTAGGTTTCTCGGTATTGCTGTTCCAGGATATCGCGGTCATCCCGGCGCTGGCGCTGGTGCCTTTGCTGGCAGGCAGTGACAGCGGACATATTGACTGGATGAAAGTCGGTATGAAGGTGCTGGCGTTTGGCGGCATGCTGATCGGTGGCCGCTATTTACTGCGACCCATTTTCCGCTTTATCGCCGCATCCGGCGTACGTGAAGTGTTCACCGCAGCCGCGTTGCTGCTGGTGCTTGGCTCGGCGTTATTTATGGATATGCTCGGCGTTTCCATGGCGCTGGGGACGTTCATCGCCGGTATTCTGCTGGCTGAGAGTGAATACCGTCACGAGCTGGAAATTGCGATTGAGCCGTTTAAAGGCTTGCTGCTGGGCTTATTCTTTATCTCGGTCGGCATGGCGCTGAATCTCGGCGTGCTCTATACCCACATTCCCGAAATTCTCATCGGTGTTGTGGCGCTGGTGCTGGTGAAAATTGCGGTTCTGTATCTGCTGGCGCGTACTTACGGCTTGCGCAGTTCGGAGCGTTTGCAATTTGCCGGCGTGCTAAGCCAGGGTGGAGAGTTTGCTTTCGTGCTGTTTTCGGCTGCGTCATCGGCAAAACTGTTTAGCGGCGATCAGCTTCCACTACTGCTGGTTATTGTCACTTTGTCGATGATGACCACGCCGCTGCTGATGCAGGGCATCGATAAAATCCTGTCCCGTCGCTTTAATGAGAGTGACGCCAGCGATGAAAAACCGTTTGTTGAAGATGATAAACCTCAGGTGATCGTGGTGGGGTTTGGTCGTTTCGGGCAGGTAGTTGGTCGTTTGCTGATGGCGAACAAAAAGCGCATTACCGTGCTGGAGCGTGATATCAGTGCGGTTAGCCTGATGCGTAAGTATGGCTATAAAGTATACTATGGTGATGCAACCGAGCTGGAGTTATTGCGTGCGGCAGGGGCTGAAAGCGCACAGTCCATCGTGATTACCTGTAATGCGCCGGAAGATTCGATGACCATTGTGCATCTTTGTCAGCAGCACTTCCCTCATCTGCAAATTCTGGCACGTGCGCGGGGTCGTGTTGAGGCCCACGAATTGTTGCAGGCTGGCGTCACGCAATTCTCGCGCGAAACCTTCTCCAGTGCGCTGGAGCTGGGGCGCAAAGCGTTGATGACCGTCGGCATGCATCCGCATCAGGCGACGCGTGCGCAGTTGCACTTCCGCCGGCTGGATATGCGCATGCTGCGCGATCTGATGCCTAACCACGGTGACAGTGCGCAAATTTCGCGCGTGCGGGAAGCGCGGCGTGAACTGGAGGATATCTTCCAGACGGAGATGCAGCATGAGAGGCGGCAGTACGATGGCTGGGATGAGTTCGAGTAATTCTTAGCTTCAATTCGATCATTCAGGTGCGGCGTTTTCGTCGCCCGCAATGTGGAAACAATAATGCGTAAACGCTTTATCGCCGGTGCGGTTTGTCCGCACTGTCAGGAAAAAGACACTCTCGCGCTATGGCGGGAAAACAATGTTGACGTCGTTGAGTGTGTAAAGTGTGGTCATCAAATGCGTGAAGCGGATAAGCAGGTACGCGATCAGGTTCGCAGCAATGAGCAAGTGATCGGTATTTTTCATCCCGAGTAGCGCAATGAGGCAGCTTTTTTTAAGCTTAAGCGTACAGCGGGGTTGAATTCCGTTACAATCGGCGCCATTAAAATCTGACTGGTTGGTATTATTGCACGCAAAAATAGACCAATGAGGCAGGATCTAAGTTCTCAACGGTTAGGAGATATCATGAAAGTAGCAAAAGACCTGGTGGTTAGCCTGGCCTATCAGGTACGTACAGAAGACGGTGTATTGGTTGACGAGTCTCCGGTGAGCGCACCGCTGGACTATCTGCACGGTCATGGTTCCCTGATTTCTGGTCTGGAAAAAGCGCTGGAAGATCACGTTGTTGGTGATAAGTTTGACGTGCATATCGCGGCTAACGAAGCCTACGGCCAGTATGATGACAATCTGGTGCAGCGCGTACCAAAAGACGTGTTCATGGGCGTTGACGAGCTGCAGGTTGGCATGCGTTTCCTGGCTGAGACCGACCAGGGTCCGGTTCCAGTTGAAATCACTGAAGTTGAAGATGAGCATGTTGTGGTTGATGGTAACCACATGCTGGCGGGTCAGAACCTGAACTTCAACGTGGAAGTTATCGCGATTCGTGAAGCGACTCCGGAAGAACTGGCTCACGGCCACGTTCACGGTGAAGATGGCCATCACCACGATCACGAGCATGACCATGACCACGGTAAAGGTGGTTGCGGCACTGGCGGCTGTGGCTGCCACTAAGCATTTAATGCTAAAAAAAGGTCGCTTCGGCGGCCTTTTTTGTTTTACAGAGCGAGCGACTGGATGACTGCGCCAGCAGCAGCGTAGCGCAGCTATTTCATCAATCAATAATGCGGTGGTGGCGTCTCTTCAGACTGTGAAGCAATCATCGACGGTGCCGCAGCCTTTAGTTTATCCAGCATCAGGCGTAGCTGCTCACGCATCCTCGCCATCTCTAACTCATGCTGCACCACTGTCTGATTCAGCTCATCAATTGTGTGCTCCTGAAAAGCCAGTTTGCTTTCCAGCAACTCCAGCCGCTGTTCAAACAATGATTGTTGCATATTATTTCCTCTGATTACTGCCTGCGCAGCGTAGACCTATTTCCGGGTGATTCGTCTGATTCTAACGGTAAAAGCATTGCTTTAACCAGGCAAAAGCAGCTAATTTCAAGCTAACGATTGAAAAATGGTTATGCTGTCTTCATGTACTGTTTGAAACTTAACGGCATTACAACAGTCGTAGGTTAACTGAGTAATCTTTGGCAGAACCAGGTAGTTTACTCGCGCACAGCTATAGTACTAACCGACAGGTTATAATGATTTCCGAGGTGAGAGGCTTCGGTTTTGGAGAAATGGATGAAATCACTGTTTAAAGTCACATTGTTAGCTACCACCATGGCCGTTGCGCTGAATGCACCGCTGGCAATGGCAGCAGAATCTGCACCTGCTCAACAGGCCGCGCCTCAGGCTCCTAAAAACGCCGCGTTTAAAAATGAGGATCAGCAGTCCGCTTATGCGCTGGGTGCATCCTTAGGCCGTTACATGGAAAACTCCCTCAAAGAGCAAGAAAAGCTGGGTATCAAACTGGAGAAAGACCAGCTGATCGCCGGCGTGCAGGATGCGTTTGCCGGTAAGAGCAAACTCTCTGATAAAGAGATCGAGCAAACTCTGCAGTCCTTTGAAGGTCGTGTGAAGGGCGCAGCCCAGACCAAGATGGAACAAGATGCGAAAGAGAACGCTGAAAAAGGCGAAGCTTTCGCAGCAAAATTTGCTAAAGAAAAAGGCGTGAAGAAAACCGACTCAGGCCTGCTGTATCAGGTAGAGAAGCAGGGTACTGGTGAAGCGCCAAAAGACAGCGATACCGTAGTTGTAAACTACAAAGGTACGCTGATCGACGGTAATGAGTTCGATAACTCCTACACCCGTGGCGAGCCACTGTCATTCCGTCTTGACGGCGTGATCCCAGGCTGGACCGAAGGTCTGAAGCAGGTGAAAAAAGGCGGTAAAATCAAGCTGGTGATTCCACCGCAGTTGGCTTACGGTAAAAATGGCGTTCCGGGCATTCCGGCTAACTCCACGCTGGTATTTGATGTTGAACTGCTTGATATCAAACCAGCACCTAAAGCAGACGATAAGGCGCAAGCACCAGCCGCTGCTGACAAACAAGCCCAGTAATTACTGAGTTTGTTCCCAATCTATTTGGGAGAACCGCCGCAGCTTCTGCGGCGGTTCAGTGTTTCTTTCTTCCTGCCCCGCGTTTCACCACTTTTCGAGATTCTACGCAATTAGCAACAAAGGCCAGGACATGACTTTGCCAGGTTTGCTAAACTGTTTATCGCGCAAAATTCTGATATTGAGTCTGCCCAGGCCGCGCTGAGACAGGCTCCAGCCACTAGTAGGGTGTCTCTTTCATGTCTAATCCATTCAGTCCCAGTGAGCTAACCGAGTCAGACTTACTGGAGCAACATCCGTTCGTCCAGACCGATCACGATATTCTGAAGTCCTATGAAGCGGTGGTCGATGGCCTGGCGATGCTGATCGGTTCACACTGTGAAATCGTGCTTCACTCGCTGGAAGATCTGAAGTGTTCAGCGGTGCGTATTGCCAATGGCGAACATACTGGCCGCCAAATTGGTTCGCCGATAACCGATCTTGCGCTGCGCATGCTGCATGATATGACCGGAGCGGATACGAATGTCTCCAGAGCCTATTTCACCCGCGCCAAAAGCGGCGTGCTGATGAAATCGGTCACTATTGCCATTCGCAACCGTGAACACCGGGTTATTGGTTTGCTGTGCATTAACATGAATCTCGACGTGCCGTTCTCACAAATCATGTCGACTTTTATGCCGCCGGAAATCAAAGAGGTCGCTTCATCGGTAAATTTTGCCTCTTCAGTGGAGGATCTGGTGATGCAAACGCTGGAGTTCACCATTGAAGAGATCAGTGCCGATCGTAATGTGTCGAATAATGCCAAGAACCGCCAGATTGTGCTTAACCTGTATGAAAAGGGCATTTTCGATATTAAAGATGCGATCAATCAGGTCGCTGACCGCCTGAACATCTCCAAGCACACCGTGTACCTTTACATTCGTCAGTTCAAGAGCGGCGATTTTCAGGGACAAGAGCGCTAATGCGCTTTACGCTGCTGGTCACCGGGCCGGCTTATGGCACTCAGCAGGCGAGCAGCGCATGGCTGTTCGCCAATGCTTTGCTGGCGGCAGGGCACACGCTATCCAGCGTGTTCTTTTATCGCGAAGGGGTGCTGAATGCCAATCAGCTGACTGCGCCAGCCAGTGATGAGTTTGATCTGGTGCGCGGCTGGCAGAAATTGCATGACGAGCAGGGTACCGCACTGCATATTTGCGTGGCGGCAGCGCTGCGGCGTGGTGTGACTGACTTACAGCAGGCGGAAAGTCTCTCTCTGCCCGTTGCTAATCTGCAGCCGGGCTTTGAACTGACCGGACTGGGCTCGCTGGCAGAAGCGGTACTGAGTTGCGAAAGACTGGTGCAATTTTAATGAATTCAATCGCTTTTATTTTTACTCAGGCGCCACATGGTAGCAGTGCCGGACGTGAAGGGCTGGATGCGGTGCTGGCGACATCAGCACTCAGCGATGACGTTGCGCTGTTTTTTATCGGTGATGGCGTGCTGCAGCTCACTGCAGGCCAGCAGCCAGAGAAAATACTGGCGCGTAATTATATTGCCACCTTTGGTGTGTTACCGCTGTATGACGTTGACCAGTGTTATCTCTGTGCGGCCTCGCTGGCCGAACGTGGATTGTCTGTCGATGATGCGCGCGTGTTGCCCGCTGAGGTGCTCAGCAGTGATGCGCTGCGTGAACGTCTTGGTCAGTTCGACCGGCTACTGACGTTTTAAGGAACACCGATGCTGCATACCCTGATGAATTCTCCATTTCAGTGTGACTTTGATTTGATGTTGCGCATGTTGAAAACCGGAGATGAGTTGTTAATGCTGCAAAATGGCGTGCTGGCCGCAATTGAGGGCAGTGGTGCTCTGACATCGCTGCTGGCGGCGCCGGTGACGCTGTATGTTTTGCAGGAGGACGTTGATGCTCGCGGCCTTTCTGCTCAAATTTCAACCAGAGTGAAGTTAGTGAGCTATAATGATTTCGTCGCGCTGGCGGTGAAACATCCGCAGCAAATGACCTGGTAAACACAGTAATCCTGGTTATTTCTTGACACCTTTTAAGCTCAGCTCTAAAATTCTGCGTCCTCGTGATACTACGAGGCGATTTATTACGTGTTTACGAAGCAAAAGCAAATCCCAGGAGCTATTTAATGGCAACAGTTAATCAGCTGGTTCGCAAACCACGCGTACGCAAAGTTGCAAAAAGCAACGTGCCTGCGCTGGAAGCCTGCCCGCAGAAACGTGGTGTATGTACTCGTGTGTATACCACTACCCCTAAAAAACCGAACTCCGCACTGCGTAAAGTATGTCGTGTTCGCTTAACCAACGGTTTTGAAGTTACCTCCTACATCGGCGGTGAAGGTCATAACCTGCAGGAACACTCCGTGATCCTGATCCGTGGCGGTCGTGTTAAAGACTTGCCAGGTGTGCGTTACCACACTGTTCGTGGCGCGCTGGACTGCTCCGGTGTTAAAGACCGTAAGCAAGCTCGCTCCAAGTATGGCGTGAAGAAGCCAAAGGCTTAATGGTTCTCCGTTAAGTAAGGCCAAACGTTTTAAATAAATGTCAAAATAAACTCGTAGAGTTTTGGACAATCCTGAATTAACAACGGAGTATTTCCATGCCACGTCGTCGCGTTATTGGTCAGCGTAAAATTCTGCCGGATCCTAAGTTCGGATCAGAACTGCTGGCTAAATTTGTAAACATCCTGATGGTAGATGGTAAAAAATCTACTGCTGAAGCAATCGTCTATACCGCGCTGGAGACCCTGGCTCAGCGTTCTGGTAAAAACGAACTGGAAGCTTTCGAAGTAGCTCTGGACAACGTGCGTCCGACTGTCGAAGTTAAGTCTCGCCGCGTTGGTGGTTCTACTTATCAGGTACCAGTTGAAGTCCGTCCGGTTCGTCGTAATGCCCTGGCAATGCGTTGGATCGTAGAAGCTGCTCGTAAACGCGGTGATAAATCTATGGCTTTACGCCTGGCGAACGAACTTTCTGACGCTGCAGAGAACAAAGGTACTGCAGTTAAGAAACGTGAAGACGTTCACCGTATGGCTGAAGCCAACAAGGCGTTCGCTCACTACCGCTGGTAATAGCCACGTAGTCGTTAAGCTAACCAAGCGGGCGCTTCAACTAGCCAACCCGCTTGGGTTAACTAACCTTGAACGTCCGAGAATCAGAGGAATCAAATGGCTCGTACAACACCTATTGCACGCTATCGTAACATCGGTATCAGTGCACACATCGACGCCGGTAAGACCACTACTACCGAACGTATCCTGTTCTACACCGGTGTAAACCACAAAATCGGTGAAGTTCATGACGGCGCAGCCACCATGGACTGGATGGCACAGGAGCAGGAGCGTGGTATTACCATCACCTCCGCAGCAACCACTGCGTTCTGGTCAGGTATGGCGAAGCAGTTTGAGCCACACCGCGTAAACATTATCGACACCCCTGGACACGTTGACTTCACCATCGAAGTTGAACGTTCCATGCGTGTTCTCGACGGTGCAGTAATGGTTTACTGTGCAGTTGGTGGTGTTCAGCCACAGTCTGAAACCGTATGGCGTCAGGCAAACAAATATAAAGTTCCACGTATCGCGTTCGTTAACAAAATGGACCGTATGGGTGCTAACTTCCTGAAAGTTGTTGGTCAGATTGAATCACGTCTGGCAGCTACTCCGGTTCCTCTTCAGCTGGCTATTGGCGCAGAAGAAGGTTTCACCGGTGTTGTTGACCTGGTGAAAATGAAAGCCATCAACTGGAACGATGAAGATGCAGGCGTGACCTTCGTATACGAAGACATCCCGGCAGATATGCAGGAACTGGCTGAAGAATGGCGCGCGAAATTAGTCGAAGCCGCAGCTGAAGCTTCTGATGAGCTGATGGAGAAATTCTTTGGTGGCGAAGAGCTGACTGAAGAAGAGATCAAAACTGCTCTGCGTAAGCGCGTTCTGAATAACGAAATTATCCTGGTAACCTGTGGTTCTGCATTTAAGAACAAAGGTGTGCAGGCGATGCTGGATGCGGTTATTGAATACCTGCCGGCACCGACTGACGTTACCGCGATTAACGGTATCCTGGACGACGGTAAAGACACTCCGGCTGTGCGTCACTCCGATGACGATGAGCCGTTTGCTGCGCTGGCGTTCAAAATCGCTACCGACCCGTTTGTGGGTAACTTGACCTTCTTCCGCGTGTACTCTGGTGTCGTGAACTCCGGTGATACCGTGTATAACCCGGTCAAATCTCAGCGTGAGCGTCTGGGCCGTATCGTACAGATGCACGCTAACAAACGTGAAGAGATCAAAGAAGTTCGCGCAGGTGATATCGCTGCTGCAATCGGTCTGAAAGAAGTGACCACCGGTGACACCCTGTGTGATCCGGATAACGTCATCATTCTGGAGCGTATGGAATTCCCTGAACCGGTAATTTCTATCGCCGTAGAACCGAAAACCAAAGCTGACCAGGAAAAAATGGGTCTGGCTCTGGGTCGTCTGGCTAAAGAAGACCCGTCATTCCGCGTATGGACTGACGAAGAAACTAACCAGACTATTATCGCTGGTATGGGTGAGCTGCACCTCGACATCATCGTTGACCGTATGAAGCGTGAATTCAACGTTGAAGCGAACATCGGTAAACCTCAGGTTGCTTATCGTGAAGCGATTCGCGCAAAAGTTACCGATATCGAAGGCAAACACGCCAAGCAGTCTGGTGGTCGCGGTCAGTATGGTCATGTGGTTATCGACATGTACCCACTGGAGCCGGGTTCAAACCCGAAAGGCTACGAATTTATCAATGACATCAAAGGTGGTGTGATTCCTGGTGAATACATCCCTGCGGTTGATAAAGGCATTCAGGAACAGCTGAAATCTGGCCCTCTGGCTGGTTATCCAGTAGTTGACCTGGGTGTGCGTCTGCACTTCGGTTCTTACCATGACGTTGACTCCTCAGAACTGGCGTTTAAACTGGCAGCATCTATCGCCTTTAAAGATGGCTTTAAGAAAGCAACTCCGGTACTGCTTGAGCCAATCATGAAGGTTGAAGTAGAGACTCCTGAAGAGAATACTGGTGACGTAATCGGTGACCTTAGCCGTCGTCGTGGTATGCTCAAAGGACAGGAATCTAACGCTACAGGCGTTCAGATTCACGCTGAAGTTCCGCTGTCTGAAATGTTCGGATACGCGACTCAGTTGCGTTCTCTGACCAAAGGCCGTGCTTCATACTCTATGGAGTTCCTGAAGTATGATGATGCGCCAAACAACGTCGCTCAGGCCGTTATTGAAGCTCGTAGTAAATAAACTACAGTTTTAACATATTGATCATATGCTCTCACCTCGGGTGAGAGCATTAAAGTAAGGAATATCGTCGTGTCTAAAGAAAAATTTGAACGTTCCAAACCGCACGTCAACGTCGGTACTATCGGCCACGTTGACCACGGTAAAACTACCCTGACTGCAGCTATCACCACCGTACTGGCTAAAACCTACGGCGGTTCTGCTCGTGCATTCGACCAGATCGATAACGCGCCAGAAGAAAAAGCTCGTGGTATCACCATCAACACCT